>Ga0208270_100004_pt1 | contig 488631 bp, 485 predicted proteins | sample LakWasM109_LOW13_2_FD_183925 | JGI IMG/M metagenome (GOLD analysis project Ga0208270, IMG submission 183925) | Freshwater sediment methanotrophic microbial communities from Lake Washington under simulated oxygen tension - Sediment Metagenome... | ecosystem: Environmental > Aquatic > Freshwater...
CAGTTGTTATATTGTTAAAGAACTTTTCGTTTCCGTCGTTACGCATTGCGTTAACGAGGTGCGCATTATACAGAGCTTTTACCGCTCGTCAACCTTAATTTCGTAATATTTACTAATTAAAATTAACTTATATAACACGCCATAAATACTTGGTTGCGGGAACAGGATTTGAACCTGTGACCTTCGGGTTATGAGCCCGACGAGCTGCCAGACTGCTCCATCCCGCGTCCGGCTCGACATCACTTAATACATGTTGCGTCGAGAGGTGAGACTATAGCAAAGGCAGATGTGTTCTGCAAGAACTATTGTGAGAATTTATGATAAAAACGATCGGCTTATTTAGCCGACTTCGGCAAATTCCATATAGATTAATGACTTAGTCATTTTAATCCATTAATGCACGAACGCGCGCCAAATCACTTTCAGTATCTACACCTGCCGCAGGCGCATTATCTGAAACGCTTACTGCAATTTTATAGCCTTGATATAAGACACGTAATTGCTCTAAACATTCAAATTGCTCTATCGCCGCTGGCGCAAGATTAGCGTACTGCTTTAAAAAACCAGCACGATAAGCATAGATACCTATATGTCTATAAGCAGGAATCCCTGATACCAACTCTTGCGCACTACTATATGTATCTCTAGGGAACGGAATAGATGCGCGACTGAAATACATAGCGTAGCCATTCACATCCATCACCACTTTAACTACATTAGGATTAGTAAAGTCTGATTTTTCTGTAATGGGATGACAGGCTGTTGCCATCACAGCGTGATTACTAGCCGACAAGGTTGTAGCAACTTCAATAATAAGCTTGGCATCGATTAGCGGCTCATCACCCTGCACATTAACCACAATCGCATCATCAGACCAACCTTCGATAGCTGCAACCTCAGCAATGCGATCTGTGCCACTGACATGATTAGCATTTGTCATCACTGCGGCATAACCATGTTGACGAACTGCAGATGCAACCCGCTCATCATCTGTCGCCACGATCACTTGTTTAGCACCACTACTTTTTGCTCGTTCAGCCACCCACACAACCATTGGCTTTCCTGCAATATCCAACAAAGGCTTACCCGGCAATCGCGTGCTTGAATAACGCGCAGGAATGACGACATGAAACTCTGGCACCGCTTCTGAGCAATTATGCAATTTCTTCATCATCCGATAGTTTACGGGCTTCATCTTCCAGCATCACAGGAATACCGTCACGTACGGGGTACGCTAAACGCGCTGACTTAGAAATCAGTTCATTAGTTGCTTTGTTATAAACCAAAGGCCCTTTAGTGACAGGGCAGACTAAAATCTGTAAAAGCTTTGCATCCATTTAACTTCTCAATTTATCTAGTTTATTTAATATGACAGCCATTAGCTGAACATCAATCTCAGCACTCACAGGCAGCACCCAGAAATTAGGCTGGGCAAATGATGTACATTTAACCGCATCCTTTTCGGTCATGATGACAATATCCGTTTCAAGGTTCTCAAAATCTTGTGTGCGGTATTGATAATGATCATTATATGCTTTGCGTTTAAAATTCAAACCCATCGCACTTAATTGGTTAAAAAATCTATCTGGATTACCTATCCCGGCAATTGCCGTGATGGTTTTTCCTGCGAAATCGACTGGTGCGGATAGTGATTGACGATGGACAAGATTATAAAAAACGGTCGCATTTAATTGCATTTCAATGAGCGGTCGCGTGGCAAGTGCATTTAAATTAGATGCCGCCCCATTACTCACAACCGCATCTACTGTTGCTAACCTACTCTTAGGCTCACGCAATGGCCCAGCCGGCAGAAGTGCACCATTACCAAACCCTTTTACGCCATCAACCACCACCAGCTCTACATCTCTTTGCAGCGCGTAATGCTGCAAACCATCATCACTGATCACAACATTGCACTCAGGATGCGCTTTCAATAACGCCAAACCAGCCGCCACGCGCTCTGCACCAACAAAAACTGGGCATGCTGTGCGCATTGCAATCAAAACTGGCTCATCACCTACGGCAGAAGGGCTGCTTTCGGGCGACACGGATGCAATACCAACTAAATTACCACCATAGCCACGGCTAATAACACCGGGTTTATATCCGGATTGCTTTAATTGCTCTGCCAGCCAGATCACTACTGGGGTTTTACCAGCGCCGCCTACATTAATATTACCGACAACAATAACTGGGACAGGAAGGTTGTGACTTTTTAAGACACCGCATTTGTAGAGGAAGCGCCTGAAAGCGGTAATGATTAAGAACAGCCAAGAAATGGGCAATAGCAGCAAATGCCACGGCGTGAAAGTAAGCCACTGCTTTTGCAACCAATTAGCCATCACGCTCACACTTATGCGCTAAATTGCTTTTGATATAACTTGGCATAGTAACCATCTAGCGCCATCAGCTCTTGATGGGAACCAGACTCAACAATACGGCCGTGCTCCATCACCATGATGCGATCTGCGTTTTCGATTGTGCTCAAGCGATGCGCAATCACAATACTGGTACGATTACGCATCAATGCATCCATCGCTTGCTGTACGTGCTGCTCAGACTCAGTATCTAGCGCGGATGTTGCTTCATCCAGCAATAAAATTGGGGCGTTTTTAAGAATAGCGCGGGCAATCGCTAGGCGCTGACGCTGACCACCCGACAGTTTCACGCCTCTATCGCCAATTTCATTTTGCAAACCATTCGGCAATTGTTGGATAAACTCCCAGATATGTGCCGCTTTTGCTGCAGCAACAACCTCTTCTTCCGTGGCACCACGTAGCACACCATAAGCAATATTATTGAAGATAGTATCATTGAATAAAATGATATCTTGACTCACTAATGCAAATTGTTGGCGCAGATTTTTTAGCTGTATAGTGCTGCAATCGACACCATCTAACAACACTGCACCCTGCTCTAACGCATAAAACCTAGGGAGCAAATTGACCAGCGAGGTTTTACCACCACCAGAGCGCCCAACCAATGCAACCTTTTCACCCGCTTTGATGCTAAAGCTTAAATTATCCAATGCAGGCTTTGGGGTGTCTGCATAATGCAAGGTAACATTTTTAAATTCGATATCGCCTTTTGCTCGCTCTATCGTCACACTCCCCTGATCCACTTCAGGCTGACTATCTACAACCTCAAAAATACTTTGTGCTGCGGTTAAGCCGACTTGCAGGTCTTCGTTGGCAGCTGCAATATGTTTAATAGGTGAAATTAGCATTAGCAAGGCACCAACAAAAGCGGCAAACTCACCAACACTAAAATTACCAATGGCATAGTAAATCACCAAACCCAATGCCAAGGCTGCAAACAACTCAACCACAAAGCTACTAAGGCCCGCGATACGTGCCACGCGCAACTCTACTTTTCGGTTATTGGCGATAATTTGAGCAAAACGATTAAATTCAAAGTCTTGTGCGCCAAAGATTTTAACGATTCGCTGCCCAGCAATGGCCTCCTCTGCAGTTTTAGTCATTTCGCCTACACTGTGTTGCACCTGCTTGGCGTTTGACTTTAACTTAGGCGTCATCTTTTTTAGGTACATTGCAATGAATGGCAGCACTACCGCAAAAATCAATGTCAAGCGCCAATCCAGATAGAGCATATAGCCAATCAAGCCCACTACGGTTAACGCATCGCGCAACACGTTCATCCAAGAGCGGGTAGTTGCAGTTGAAAGGCGCTCTACATCATAGGTAAACTTAGAAACCACAGAACCCGCTGACCTTGCATCAAAATACTGCACCGGTAGCAACATTAGCTTGGCAAACATTTCTCTACGGAAGTCTTCAACCACCCGCCTTGCAACCACGCGCATACAGTAATCCGAAATAAAACCAGCAATACCTCTTGCCACCATTAAAGCAACGACCATCAATGGTAATAATATAGTCTGGCCTTCTGCCTTTTTAGCGAAGCCTTCGTCAGTAACTTGCTTGATTAACGCTAGAAATGCGGTATTACTGCCAGCTAGCAACGCTAGCGCAACAATACTCACTATAAAAATGTATTTGTATTGCCACGCATAATGAAACAAACGCAAATATAAAATTTTTGCGTTTGGTATATGCACTGCCGTGTTGATTTTAGATTTGGTTTTTTTTAGATTTGAGTTAGACATGGGCTAACGTCTATGTAGAATTGGAAGAAAATGCAAAAGGGTTGAGTGTTAGAACTCAAGACCCTGATTGCACTTGTGTGGCAAATGTAATTTTTGAGTAGCCAGCCACTCGTGATGCTTCCATCACATTCACAACAGACTGATGCGTAGTGTTCGCATCTGCATTAATTACAATGGTTGGCTCCTGAGTGCCCGCCTTTGCTGCTGCTTGCAATGCTGCGCTGATTGCAGCCACTGAACCATCAGCCAAAGGCTTACCGTCAATCAAATATTTACCTGTAGCATCTACAGCCACTTCAATCGTCAACGGTTTATCCTGAGGCGCGTTTGCCTCGGCAGTTGGCAGATTAATCTGCAACTCGTTCGTACGTGAAAATGTAGCGCTGACAATCAGAAAAATAATGATCACCAACAATACATCAATCAACGGAATAAAGTTGATTTCAAGCTCTTCGTGTTTCTTCCCACGCTGAAAATCCATTTGGTGCTTCCTTAAATTATCGCGCTAATTACTGACGTTCGCCATGAATAATTTCAACCAACTTAATGGCCTGCTGCTCCATCTCAATCAGTAACGCATCAACTTTTGTACGGAAATAGCGATAGGCAATCATCGCCGGCACGGCGACCACAATACCAGCTGCGGTATTGTACAAGGCAACTGAAATACCACGAGCGAATTGAGCAACATCATGCCCTTGCGTAGTAAACGCACCGAACAACTCAACCATACCAATCACTGTCCCTAACAAACCTAGTAGTGGTGATACTGTTGCAATCGTGCCCAAAGTAGAAAGATACCTCTCCATTTGATGCGCAACCGCACGCGCTGTTTCTTCAATAGACTCTTTAGTCACTTCACGTGAGTTTTTAGCATTGGCCAGAGCCGTTGCAAACACGCGACCCAATAGAGAATGTTGCTCCAGACGATTAATAGTATCTTTAGTGATACCGCCCTTAGCTAGCCAAGCCTGCAATTCTGGCAATAGATTTTTAGGAGACACTACGTTCTCGCGCAACGCAAAACTACGCTCACCTATAATTGCTACAGCAATAACTGATGCAATAACAAGTGGCCAGATAGGCCAGCCGGCAGCTAGAATGATTTCCCACACAGTGAAATTCCCCTTAAATCAAATACTCAATAAAAATCTGTGACAAATGCCTTAATATCAGGCCCAGCGATACTTTAGCTTGTCATGTGCTTTTGGGCAAGCGCTAGCATCATTCAATAAATTATAGATACACAATTTATTCACTTATCTGTATTGTAGAGCTTAGAACATCAAACAAGCTTGCAGGCTGTAAAAAAACATTAAAAGTCATACATTCCGAATAATATTTAGATGAACCAAGTACACCTGCATTAATTTAGAGCTAGCACCGAATGGTAGAATTATTTAAATCTTACATCGTCCGCGACGACAGCCTTGCAACACTCTTAATCAGCACCTACGAACCATGGCTAATCGTTTTATCTTATGTAATTGCCGTATGCTCTTCAATATTGGCTTTTCAATTACTCAGGTTGGCGAAGGATCAGTCATTCGCCATCAGCAAGCCTATTTCTATTTTATCTAGCTCGGTTTCATTAGGTGCGGGGATATGGGCAATGCATTTCATTGGCATGCTTGCACTCAACATCTGCACTGAAGTCAAATACAACCCATTCATCACAATTTTCTCGATGCTTCCTGGCACCCTCGCCTGCTATTACGCACTACATTTATTGTCTGAGGACAACTTGAGTCATCAGCGCATTATTGCAGGGGGCGTAATCGTCGGCGCAGGCATAGGCCTGATGCACTATACAGGCATGCTCGCTATGCAGATGAGTGCTCTATTGCGCTTTAATCTCAACTGGGTGCTTTTATCCATTATTGTTGCTATTTCTTTAGCGACCTTATCCCTTTGGTTAGGTGCAGCCCTCAGCAATCAAAAAGGTAAACTGCCTAAGTCTACTGGTGTGATTATCAGCGGACTGGTCATGGGTAGTGCTATTACTGCCATGCACTATACCGGCATGGCTTCTGCTCGATTTATTGGCGAAAGCAACACCAGCCTCCCTGATACATTTGATGGACATGCCGCCTCTATGTCATTAGGCATCACTTTAGTGACTCTGTTGATTGGTATATTAGCTGCCTCAGTGAACGCACTAGCGAGGTACAAGCAAACCTTAGCGACTTTGCAAGCAAGTGAAACCAGGCTTTCTACGATTTTAAATACCGCCATTGACGGCATTATTACCATTAACACCAAGGGCAATATATTGTCTTTCAATACCGTTGCCGAGCAACTATTTGGCTGGAAAGCAGATGAAGTTATCGGAAAAAACATCAACATACTGATGCCTAACCCACACCACTCCAACCATGATGACTATCTAAAAAACTACCTGAAAAGTGGCCAGGCTAAGATTATAGGTGTAGGCAGAGAGGTAGAAGGTTTACGTAAGGATGGTTCACTGTTCCCTATCCGACTTGCGATTGGCAAGGTGGTATTAAGTGACGAAACCTTGTTTGTAGGCTTTATCACCGACTTAACCCCACGCAGGGAAATGGAAATCGCCGTCAGAGAAAAAGACGAGCAACTGCAATCAATGATAGCAAACATTCCCGGTATCGCGTTCCGTTGCAATTACAACAGCAACTGGAGCATGCAATTTATTAGCAACCGCGTATTGCAACTGACTGGCTGGGAGGCACAAGACTTTCTGGATGGAACGATACATTTTCCTAAAATCACTAACCCTGAAGACTCAGCTAGAATTCTTCCCACGGTAGAGGCTGCCGTCAAAAATCACCAACATTACAATGTTGAATACCGGATTACCGACCGTAATGGCGAAGAAAAATGGGTGAGTGAGTTTGGCTCAGGTATCTATGATGAGAATAACAATATTACGATGTTAGATGGTGTGATTATTGACATCACAGAATCTAAGCGCAGAAACGCAGCATATCAGGGCATTGTGCGGGCGATTAACTACTCTACAAGCATTGCGGAGTTCTCAGTTGACGGCTTGATTTTGACAGCGAACCAAAACTTCCTTTCTCTGCTAGGTTATACCTTAGAGGAGGTGATAGGACTGCACCACTGCATTCTCTGCTCTGAAGAAGACGCAAGGTCTGTCCGATACAAAAACAAATGGAAATCGCTGCGCAACGGTGAGTTTGTGCATGGCGAGTTTTTACGTCTTGGCAAAGATAAACGCGAGGTATGGATTAATGCGTTTTACAGCCCAGTAAAAGATTTTGATAACAAAATAAGCAAAGTCATTATGTTTATGATTGATATCACCGAGCGCAAGAAAATGGAGAACGACCTGCGTGAGGCAAAAAACATCGCAGAGCAAGCCGCTAGCGTTAAATCTACCTTCTTGGCAAATATGAGCCACGAGATCAGAACCCCAATGAACGCAATTATTGGGTTTACCGAACTGATGCTGGACACAGAAATGAAGCCGGATCAGCAAAGCTATGTCTCGACCATCAACAACTCTGCCAAGTCGCTACTACATTTACTCAATGATATTTTAGATAGTGCAAAACTGGAAAAAGGCATGCTGGAATTAGAGTCTTTTGACTTTTCCATGAATGAGCTTGTTGATAGCGTCATATCAACACTTTGGTTGCAAGCTCGCAAAAAAGAGCTGGATTTACAACTTGAAATCAGCGATGACGTCACTGGTTATTACTACGGCTCAGCTCACCGCATTCGTCAGGTATTAATGAACCTATTGGGCAATGCCATTAAGTTTACCGATACAGGGGCAGTCAAACTGAAAGTGTATACCCAAGATCAGGGCACTGTTCGTTTTGACGTCATTGACACGGGGATTGGTATTGCAGCAGACAGGCTTGATGCCATATTTGAGCCTTTTACCCAGGCAGATGCGTCTATGAGCCGCCGCTTTGGTGGGACGGGACTAGGGACGACCATTAGTAAACAACTGGTCGAAGCAATGGGAGGCACAATCAACGCTACTAGCCAGCTAGGCACAGGCAGCTGCTTCAGCATTAGCCTGCCACTGAAAAAGGGCGAAGAAAAAGAGCAATTAACGCTAGATTTAGTGACTAAACTTCCACCTTTGCGCATTCTTGTGGCGGATGATATTGCACAAAACCGTGAGTTGTTAAACATCATCTTAATCCGAGATGGTCACGAAGTGACACTGGTTAGCAATGGGGAAGAAGCGCTTGAGCAGTTTGCCAACCATCCATTTGATATCATTTTAATGGATGTGCAAATGCCTAAAGTAGACGGTCTCACGGCTACCCGTAGGATTAGAATGTTAGAACTAGAAAACAATACACCTAGAACACCGATTATTGCATTAACTGCGAGCGTGCTTGAAGAGGATAGATTAGCCGCAAAAGAAGCTGGCATGGACGGCTTTGCCACTAAACCGATTGAGCTTGCAAACCTCACTCGAGAAATGGCGCGTGTTCTTAATGTTAACGACATCCAGGCACCCAATGCAGCTATTGAGAAAGAGTCATTAGAGGCGGACTTTCGCACTGATCGTGGTATTGCACTATGGGGCAGTGAGCAAATTTATTATACTCAGTTAAAACAATTTATTCATCAGCACGCACAGGCGCTAGATGCAGTAAGACAAGCTGCCACAACCAATGACTTTGCTTTATTAAATGGGCTGGCCCACGCACACAAAGGCGTCACGGCTAATTTATCCATCAGCAAACTGCAACGTATTTATGGCGAAATAGAATCTGCCACTCACCATCAAAATAAGCAACTATTACCCTCGTTGATTAGTCAGTTAGAAAGTGCATGGCAATCATTAATTACGGCAATACAGAATGTAGCGACTCAAGAAACTAATGACGCGACGCCCCATGATGACCAATCCGCTAGCCAAATAATGGCTTTAATACACCAACTAAGGGAGCTGACAGTGAAAGCCAGGCTTGATGACACATTGATGCAGGACATCAGCACTGCCATGCCAGCTCATTTGCAATTAGAACTGAGCATAGTTAGCAACGCCTTGAACGAGTTTGAGTTTGAACAGGCACTAATGGCAATTGATAAGCTGATTGAGAAGTTTAATTAAAGAGTTGACTATGAAAACACACCCATCTCAATTGAATCCGAAAATTCTCATCGTAGATGATGAGCCGTTTAATCTGAAAGTGTTGAAACAAATACTACAAGACAATTACAGATTGAGCTTTGCAAAAAATGGGTTAGACGCATTGGAGCTGGCAAAAACGGAACAGCCGCAGCTTATTTTATTAGACGTGATGATGCCTGACATGACCGGTTTTGAGGTCTGTGCACAACTTAAAGCTGACCAAACGACGCACAACATCCCCGTCATTTTTGTAACCGCGCTCAGTGATGAAAATGACGAAGCAACTGGGCTAACGCACGGTGCTGTTGATTACATCACCAAACCGGTTTACCCAGCTGTGGTTAAAGCACGCGTAAAAACACACTTATCGCTAGTAAGAGCAGAGAGTCTGCAAAGAACACACCTAGAACTGATTCAGCGACTAGGCAGAGCTGCTGAGTTCAAAGACAATGAAACAGGGCTTCATGTACTACGCATGAGCCATATCTCACGTATTCTTGCAATAAAACTGGGCTTTAATGAGGCATTTTCCGATGACTTGCTCAATGCGGCACCGATGCACGATATCGGAAAAATAGGCATCCCAGACAACATCTTACTGAAACCCGGCAGGCTAGATGATGATGAAATGACAGTGATGAAACAGCACCCTAAGATTGGTGCGGATATTTTAGATAATTCATCCTCCTCTTTAATACAACTTGCGCACTCTGTTGCGCTGTACCATCATGAAAAATGGGATGGTTCAGGCTACCCTCATGGGCTGACAGGTGAAAATATTCCGATTGAAGCTAGAATTGTGGCGGTTGCTGACGTATTTGATGCGCTCACCAATAAAAGGCCATACAAAGAGGCTTGGCCTGTTGAAGACGCTTTAGAGGAAATACAAAAACAAAGCGGACGACATTTTGACCCTGAAGTAGTCAATGCATTGACAGATTGCCTGGATGAGATTGTGACAACTATTGCAAAATGGAAAGAATTATAAGTTAGCAACCCAAAATCAAACGAATGCCACTAATGTCGCACTCACCTGCTACTAAAAAACGGCATGCCAATACCGCTTTTGCTGACTTCTCCATGATTGAACCTCAATCTGCGGTGAAGATTCTCTTTTATAGAAGTTCAAGGTAACAGCACCTTGATAATCTGAACGCATGACTTTTGTATCGATCGCCTGATACCTTGAGACCACTTCCGATCTTGGATGCCTAAATCGATTTAAATATCCAACAGTAAAAATGGCGACACTAGGAGCTACCGCCTCAACAAAATCGGGGGTAGAGGACGTTTTACTGCCATGGTGCGGCACCACCAAAACATCGCTTTTTAACGTAACACCTGCTGAGTCTTGATATGCAGCAAGTAAGGCAGATTCTGCCCTGCGCTCAATGTCACCCGTAAGCAACAGACTACCTGATGCACTGGTCACTTTTAGTACACAACTGCGGTCATTATCTTTGATTTCGCTGTATTCATAATCCTGCAAGCTGGGGTGTAGCACTTCAAAATCCACGCCATCCCAATGCCAACTCTGCCCTGCGTAGCACTTCATCTGCTCGGTATTAGTTGGAATCAATGTGGTGTCCGGCATAGAACTGGCAAACCATCCAACTGGCATTAACGCCAACACCGAGGCCATGCCGCCGCTATGGTCGTTGTCGTCATGGGTCACAATAAAACCATCTAGTTTTTGCACACCTTCACCCTGCAGAAATGGGACGACAATTCGGCTGCCGGCGTCACTTTGCTGATTAAATTTAGCACCCGCATCATAAAGCAAAGTATGTTGCGCGGTTTGTACCACTACGCTGAGGCCTTGCCCTACATCTAACACGGTGACTTTCATGTCACCAGACATAGGTCTATCTGGCTGTATTAGTAGCATAGGTAATAAACCAAACACACCCAACCATCGCATAGGCCAACCACTAGGCAGCAATATCCACACCACACCGAGCAAGGCTGGCACTAATGTCCACAATGCGGGCGCATGTTGCTGCCAAACCGCAACCGGCAATTGATTTAGCCAACGTAAAAAGACCACACAGCCATCCAGTAGGTAATAAGCCAGATGCAATGGCCAGTCAATTGGCAAAAAACTGCCTAACAACGCAAGCGGCGTGACAAAAAAGCTAACTAGCGGGATTGCAACGGCATTTGCCAACGGCGAGATAATCGATGCCTGATGAAACATGATTAACAGCAATGGCAGCATACCAATCGTGACTGCCCATTGTGTTCGCAAGGCAATTTTCAACCAGTGTGGCTGTGCCAGCCTAGCACCCATAGCAAAACTTAACAGGGCAACTGCGCCAAAAGATAGCCAGAAACCGGCAGAAATTACGGCCCACGGGTCAATAAATACGACAATCAATAAAGCCAACGCCAAAACTTGTGCCATCGCAAAGTGCCGACCGCTCCACAATGCGACGCCAAACACCATCAACATATACAAAGTACGCTGCGTTGGCACCGAAAAACCAGCGACCAACCCATAGGCAAGCGCAGTGACAACAGCAGCAAAAGTTGCAGCTTTGCGCGTCGGAATTTGATTAGCAAGATGCGGAACGCGCCGCCAAATAAAGCTCACCAACACAAACATTAACCCTGAAAGCATAGTGATATGCAGGCCAGAGATACTCATCAAATGGGTAATGCCTGTACGTAAAAACAACTGCCAGTCTTGCACTGTAATCTGGCTATCATCTCCCATCACCAGGGCTTGTATCACCCCGTTATATGGTTTATCAGCCAGCACTTTTGCAATACGCAGCTTAACCTGTTGTCGAATGCGTTCGACCACATATTGTGGCTGCCAAACAAACGCATCAAGCATGGCAGGTTTACCTTTCACACTGCCGGTGGCACGAATATTTTCAGCTAATGACCATGATTCAAAATCAAAACCATGTGGATTTTGCGTACTGTGCGGGCGCTTAAGCTTAGCCGTCAGTTGCCAACGCTGACCAGGCTGATAATCCAAAAATTGGCCATCATCTTGGACTTGGGTTAGATAATCACGTTTGCGGTAAACGCTAAGCGAGATATGCTTGGGAACGACTACATTTTTAGTGACGACACGTTCCACTATGAAATTAAAGCGCGTACCCTGTTCCGTCAGTGTGGGCACGCTTGCCACCACACCAACTAACTCGATAGGCTTATTTTGCCAATTGGCAGGCAGCGCATCGGCAAGCCGGAGGCTAGCAAAAGCTGCTGCCCAAAAGAAACCCAGCATCACTGCAGTGAACAAGCATAACGGCAGCCGCGTCAGGGCAATGTATTTAAACTGCGCGTTGCGAAGATAGATGTTGATGCAGGCAAAAGGTAAGATTAACAGCGACCAGATGAGGTCTGGCAGCACTGGCATTTGCTGCAAACAGAATGCACCTAAGACAAACCCCAGTGCAAAAACAATCATGTGCTACAAAGTCACCAACTGACCGTCAATTAACTTATAACGCCGCTGCATTTTTGCCGCCAGCTCCAAGTCGTGCGTCACCACCACTAAACTCACATGCTGTGTCTGGTTCATTTCCAGCAGCAAATCAAATACAGCATGTGCTGTGTGTCGGTCCAGATTACCGGTAGGCTCATCGGCAAGAATGCATTGCGGTGCAGTGACCATCGCACGTGCTAAAGCTGCACGCTGGCGCTCTCCGCCAGAAAGCTCACCCGGCATATGCTCTAGGCGATGCTTCAGCCCGACTTTCTCCAGCATTTCACTCGCGGTTGTAAGCGCTTGCTCGCGCGCAACACGGCGAATCAAAAGCGGCATGGCTACATTTTCCAGCGCGGTAAACTCTGGTAACAGATGGTGAAATTGATACACAAAGCCCAGTGACTGATTACGTAAACGACCCTTTTGCGCTTCAGACAGCTTTGCAAGATTCTGATCAAGGATATGTACATCGCCACTGCTGGGAATATCTAGCCCGCCCAGCAAATGCAATAAAGTACTTTTGCCAGAGCCTGAAGCACCGACGATGGCAACCTGCTCACCAGTGTTGACACTTAAATCGATGCCATTCAGCACTGCAACATCCAGCCCCTGATAAGTTTTATACAAATCCTGACATGCAATCACTGGCTGTGAAATATGGCTACTCATAACGCAACGCCTCTGCTGGGTTGATTCTACTGGCTTTAAAACTCGGGTAGAGCGTTGCTAGTAAACTTAAGAAGAATGAAACCGTGACGATGGTAACCACATCAGACCAGATTAAATCGGAAGGCAGATCACTGATGTAATAAACATCTTTTGCCAAAAACTGCACATTAAACAGATTTTCTATAAACGGGATAATGGTATCGATATTGAGTGCAATCAAAATACCAAACAACGCACCTAATGCGGTACCAATCACGCCAATCAATGCGCCTTGCACGATGAATATTTTCATAATGCTGGCTGGGCTCGCGCCAAAGGTACGCATAATGGCGATATCGGCACGCTTGTCAGTCACAGCCATCACTAAAGTAGAAACGATATTAAAAGCAGCGACCGCCACAATTAGCGTAAGAATAATAAACATAACGCGCTTTTCCATTTGTACTGCGCGGAAAAAGTTAGCATGCTGCCTGGTCCAGTCAGAAACGTAATAGTCGCCATTTCTATTGGCTTGGGCATTGAGTTGGTCGGAAATATGCGCGGCCACAGCAGGCGCATCAAACAAATCGGCAAGCTTTAAACGTACGCCAGAAACCTTGTCGCCCATGCGGTATAACTTTGCGGCATCATCCAGATGAATCAGCGCTAAGCCGGCATCGTACTCATACATCCCAATTTGAAACAGGCCAACCAATGTAAACTGCTTCAAACGAGGCACAACGCCAGTAGGGGTGAACTGACCTTGCGGTGCCATTAAAACCACTTTGTCGCCAATTTGCGCGCCTAGCGCCTGCGCCAAATCTACACCTAAAATAATGCCAAACTCTCCTGCGCGCAAATCTTCTAACCGCCCCACTTTCATGTGTTTGCCAAGGTCGGCCACTTTATCTTCCGCGCTAGGAATCACGCCGCGTACGATTGCACCTTGCACACCTTGATCATAACTCAACATGGCTTGTGCACTGATGTAAGGGGCACTCGCCTGCACATTAGGCTGCCTAGCAGAAAAAGCCGCCACTGACTGCCAATCTGTAAGCTGATTACCGCCACCTGTCACCTCTAAATGTGAGGCCACACCTAAGATACGGGTACGCAGCTCTTTTTGAAAACCATTCATCACCGAAAGTACAACGATTAGCGCCGCTACCCCAAGCGCAATGCCTATCATACTGGTCAAAGAAATAAATGAAATAAAGTGATTTTTGCGCTTGGCGCGTGTGTAGCGCCAGCCGACAAATAATTCGTATGGTAAAGATTTCATAGGGCAGATTTTAGCAGGCTTCTAATCGTTATCTAGTGTTATCTGTTAAAATTCCAATTATGTTTACAGGAATCATTCAATCAGTCGGCGCAATCACGCAAGCCAATCCAGTTGGCGCAGATATGCATCTTTTTATAGCAAGTGCAGCGCTCGATATGAGCGATGTAAATCTAGGCGACAGTATCGCAGTCAATGGTACGTGTTTGACCGTGGTTAACATGAGCGAATCACACTTTGAGGCGCACGTCTCTCAGGAAACGCTCTCGGTGACCGTCGGGCTAGATAAGGCCCATCCCGTCAATTTAGAAAAAGCCCTGCGCCTATCTGACCGACTTGGCGGGCACTTAGTAAGCGGGCACGTAGATGGCGTGGGCAAAGTACTCAAGTTCCAGTCATTAGGCGAATGCTGGCAGCTGGATATTCGCGCACCGCATGCCATCTCAAAATACATTTCGATTAAGGGTTCCATTTGTGTCAATGGCGTGAGTCTCACCGTGAACAAAATCACTGGTGACGATTTCAGCATCAATTTAATACCGCACACACTGGAGCACACCACCTTAAATCTTTTAAGTGAGGGATGCCCCGTCAATCTGGAAGTAGACCAGATTGCACGTTACGTAGAGCGCATGACACAATGGGCGACAGAAGACCAAATGGCAACACAAGCATTACCAGAAACGCAGGGGCACTAGCCATGAATCACACAGAAACACCTATGAACAATATCAGCCCAGCCAAAGAAATTATCGAAGAAATCAGACAGGGACGTATGGTGGTGCTGGTCGATGACGAGCACCGTGAAAATGAAGGCGATTTAGTACTTGCTGCACAATTTGCAACGGCAGAACATGTTAACTTTATGGCGAAGTATGGGCGCGGCCTGATTTGCCTAACGCTCACAGAGTCACGCTGCCATCAGCTTAATTTAAGCAAGATGGTACAAAAAAACGGCGCGCGCATGGGTACCAACTTTACCGTATCCATTGAGGCCGCTGAAGGTGTCACCACCGGCATTTCTGCTGCCGACCGCGCTAGAACCATACAAGCGGCTGTAGCAAAGACGGCCAAACCTCAAGACATTGTCAGCCCTGGCCATATTTTCCCACTTACCGCGATGGATGGTGGTGTATTGGTGCGAGCTGGCCATACTGAGGCTGGCTGCGATCTAGCGCACCTAGCGGGCTTGGAGCCGGCAAGTGTCATCTGCGAGATTCTGAAGGATGACGGCAGCATGGCTCGTCTACCTGATTTAATGACATTTGCCGCAGAACACAAGCTTAAAATTGGCACGATTGCTGATTTAATCCACTATCGCGCTGAAACTGAAAGCCTGATTGAACGCTCTGCAGAGCGCATGGTGCAAACCCCTTACGGCGAAATGAAGCTGATTGCTTACCAAGATAAAATCGCTAAAGAAACGCATCTCGTGTTAATTAAAGGCACGCCAAGCCCAGAGCAAGAGGTGCTAGTGCGCGTACATGAGCCTTTATCTATTTTTGATTTATTGGATAGCTCGAGCTGCACCCATAGCTGGAACACACTAGAAGCAATGAAGACAATTGCCAACGCAGAAGCTGGTGTCATGATACTGCTGCACCATCAAGAGTCTAATGAAACTATTGTGGACCGTATCAAAGGTGCGGATGAGCCAATACGTGTCAATCAAGAACTACGCACTTACGGTATCGGCTCACAAATATTACTGGACTGTAATGTACGCAAAATGAAACTAATGGCCAACCCTCGCAAAATGCCTAGCATGGCAGGCTTTGGCTTAGAGGTCACCGGCTATTTAGAAGCAACAAAATCGGCTTAACCATATGTCTTTAGATAATATCAATCTTACTGGTCACTTTCTTATCGCCATGCCCAACTTGGCTGATCCTTACTTTGCTAAGTCTGTTACCTTTATTTGCACCCATAGTGAAGAAGGCGCCATGGGCATCGTGATTAACCGCCCGACCGATATGACCTACGAAACCCTGTTTGATAAAATCAACATTAAACTGGAAGACACGGCCATTTCGAACAACCCGGTCCTGTTCGGCGGCCCAGTGCAGCCTGAGCGCGGGTTTGTATTACACGAACCATGCGGCGACTGGGATAGCTCAATCATCATTAACGATCAAACGTCGCTCACTACCTCTAAAGATATTTTAGAGGCGGTTGCAGTAGGCACCGGACCCAAAAAATTACTCTTTTCTTTGGGCTATGCTGGGTGGACGCCCAACCAGCTAGAGCAGGAAATCGTACAAAATAGCTGGCTATCCGTACAGGCCAAAGATATTAGCACCCTCAATAAAATTTTATTTGAAACACCGCATGAAGAGCAATTTAATGCAGCTATGAGCCTATTGGGATTTGACCCGGCCATGCTCTCCGACGTTGCAGGACATGCCTAACGGCGACCAAATCAGCCATGCAACTGATCGATAACGAGAAGGTATACAACCAAGCACATGTGCAATCTGGCACTGTACTCGCCTTCGACTTTGGGGAAAGACGCATCGGCATTGCCGTTGGTGAGCACTTGCTCGCCAGCGCCACCCCGCTCATGACTATTGATAATGAAAGTAACGAGATTCGTTTCCAAATCATCACTAAACTTGTCAATGAGTGGCAACCGCGGCTTTTAGTGGTGGGGTTACCCTTAAGTTTAGATGGTACCGAGCATGCAGTAACGCAGTTATGCAAAAAATTTGCACGACGCCTCAATGGCAGATTCAACCTGCCTGTGGCACTTATTGATGAGCGCTATAGCTCTGCAGAAGCAAGTCAACTCTTGAATGAAGCAGGTATTAGAGGCCGCGCGCAAAAAGAAATGTTAGACCAAGTCGCGGCACAAACCATATTACAAAGCTATTTTGATCAGGCACCCAAATAAGATTACGTTTGCACCTAAACCCAATTTAACGTGCACTCCATTAAGAATGACAAGTAACCAGGAATATTCAGTAAAATAACAACATGACTGATGCCAACCACACCCTCGACCCTAGCCAACTGCCGGATGCAGAAGCTTTACTTCTCATCCTTGCAGGCAAACTCAAACCATTACTTAAAGCCAATACCGCTTTAGTCGGCATTCATAGCGGCGGTGTGTGGCTGATGCAGCGGTTATTAGTACTATTAGCAGACCAAATCAAACTGCATCAAATCGAACATGGTACGCTCGACGTTTCTTTTTATAGGGACGATTACGCGCAGCGCGGGCTAAAAGCGGAAAACCGCCCTAGCCAGATCGCATTTGACGTAGAAAACAAACATATCATTTTAATTGATGATGTGTTCTATACCGGCCGCACCACACGCGCCGCCATGAATGAACTATTTGATTACGGCAGGCCTGCCAGCATCAGCCTGATTGCACTGATTAACCGTGGTGGCCGCGAGTTGCCAATCGCTCCACAAATTGTTGCGGCAGAGCTGTCATTGGCTGCATCACAACATCTACAGTTAACCCAGTTAGCTGACGGCAGTTTGGCCCTAGAACTTACTCCTCAACACAATAGTGCGAGACCATAACAGCATGAATAACCCTCAACTTGATACTGACGGTCAACTGCGACACCTGCTTTCTATTGAAGGCTTACCCAAAAAGATACTTAATCAAATTTTAGATACTGCTGAATCGTTTGTAGGCGTCGCCGAACGTGAGGTTAAAAAAGTACCATTACTACGCGGCAAAACCGTATGTAACCTATTTTTTGAAAACAGCACCCGCACCCGCACCACTTTTGAAATTGCGGCAAAACGCCTTTCTGCCGACGTCATCAGCTTAAATGTAAGCACATCGTCGCAATCAAAAGGTGAAACCATTCTAGACACCGTAGATAACCTCATTGCCATGCATGCGGACATGTTCGTGGTACGCCATGCCCAATCAGGTGCTGCACATCTCATTGCCAAACACGTGCCGCCACATATCCATGTGATCAATGCAGGCGATGGGCGCCACTCTCATCCGACACAAGGCTTGTTAGACGTATTTACCATCCGTAAATACAAGCCTGAGCTACACAACTTAAGAGTGGCCATCGTTGGCGATGTTTTACACTCACGCGTCGCCCGCTCAGAGATTCATGCACTGACTACACTAGGCGTACCTGAGGTCCGTGTGATTGCACCAAAAACACTACTGCCTGCCCAAGTAGAGAAACTGGGCGTGCACGTCTATCACGACATGGATGAAGGCCTGAAAGACGTTGATGTCATCATGATGCTACGCTTGCAAAATGAACGCATGAACGGCGCAATGTTACCTAGCTCAGAAGAGTATTTTAAAACCTACGGACTTACCCCTGAACGGTTGGCACTTGCCAAACCAGATGCCATTGTGATGCATCCCGGCCCAATGAACCGCGGTGTAGAGATTGACTCTACCGTTGCCGATGGCAAACAATCCGTCATATTGCCGCAAGTCACTTACGGCATTGCCATCCGTATGGCAGTCATGGCAATTCTTGGCGGCGGTACAGGAGTAGCACTATGAAAATTCATATTAAAAATGGTCAGTTGATTGACCCAAAAAACAACATTAACGACAAACTAGATGTGTTTATCGCTGCGGGTAAAATTGTCAGCATCGGTGTCATACCAGAAGGATTTGTTGCCACCAAAACCATTGACGCAACCAACCTGACCGTGTGCCCCGGACTAGTAGACCTATCCGCCAGACTGCGCGAGCCTGGAGACGAATACAAAGCCAGATTGGCAAGCGAATTACAAGCCGCAGTAGCAGGTGGCGTGACTAGCTTGGCGTGCCCGCCTGACACCGACCCGGTACTGGACGAACCTGGTTTGGTAGAAATGCTGAAACACCGTGCTAAGCAGCAAGGCCTTGCGCATGTCTATCCACTTGGCGCGATGACTAGACAGTTAAAAGGTGCGGCACTCTCAGAAATGAATGAGTTGCACACCGCAGGTTGCGTCGGCTTCTCGCAAGCTAATATTGCGGTCACTGACACACAAGTACTATGGCGTGCGATGGAATATGCCGCGACTTTTGGTTTCACGCTATTTTTACATGCTGAAGAGCCGTTTTTAGCGGCAAAAGGTGTAGCACATGATGGCGAAGTTGCCACTAGGATGGGGCTAAAGGGCATTCCTAGTGCGGCAGAAGCGCTGGCGCTAGCGAGCATATTACGCATTGCGCAAGAAACTGGCGCAAGCGTACATATTAGTCGCCTATCCACTGCTGAAGGCGTTGCCATGATACGCACAGCTAAAGCACAAGGTTTGAAAGTAAGCTGTGACGTAAGTGCCAACCACTTACTGTTGACCGAACACGACATTGCCTACTTTGATGCTAACTGCCACTTAAAACCACCACTACGCACGCAGCGAGACAAAGCTGAGCTAAGTACCGGCTTAAAAGACGGTACTATCGACGCCATCTGCTCAGACCACACACCCGTGGATGACGATGCGAAATTGGCACCGTTTGCTGAAGCTGAGATTGGGGCAACTGGCTTAGAGCTTTTGCTGCCATTAACACTCAAATGGGCCGCGCAAGAGAAGGTAAGCTTGTCGCACGCCATTGAACGCATTACCAAGGCCTCTGCCAACATTCTAGGAGTTGCTGCTGGGGATTTAAGCCCAAACAGTAATGCAGACCTGTGTATCTTTGACGCTAACGAGTACTGGAAAGTCAGCCCAAAAACACTGAAAAGCCAAGGAAAAAATACGCCGTTTACCGGACTGGAGCTTGCAGGCAAGGTGAAGTTCACATTGGTTAACGGGCAAGTGGTATATCACGATTAAATCAACACCCAGACTGTATAGCACTTAATTTACAATAAAAAAGGCGCTGATGATCAGCGCCTTTTTTATTGTTGAGATGACTTACACTATGCCTAATGCATCCAGCCCGGCGGACAAGTCTTTACTGTGCGCACCTTTACCTTCCAGTTTAATTTTTAGGCGCAGGTCGTTGACTGAGTCAGCATTACGCAAAGCATCTTCGTAAGTTATCGCATCAGCCTCATACAAATCAAATAATGATTGGTCAAAGGTTTGCATTCCTAACTCGCGCGATTTAGCAATAATCTCTTTAATCTCGTGCACCTCACCCTTAAAGATTAAATCTGAAATTAATGGTGAGTTCAGCATGACCTCCATTGCTGCTGTCCTGCCCTTGCCTTCCTTTTTAGGAATTAAGCGTTGCGACACAAACGCACGCACATTCAACGATAAGTCCATCAACAATTGATGGCGGCGCTCTTCGGGGAAGAAGTTAATAATACGGTCTAACGCCTGATTGGTGCTATTGGCATGCAATGTGGCCATACAGAGGTGGCCGGTTTCTGCAAAGGCAATCGCATAGTCCATGGTTTCACGGTCGCGAATTTCACCAATCAAAATCACATCCGGTGCCTGACGTAAGGTGTTTTTCAAGGCAATGTGCCAATTATCTGTATCAACCCCCACTTCACGTTGGGTCACAATACAGTTCTTGTGCTCATGCACGAACTCAACCGGATCTTCAATGGTAATAATATGCCCATAGCTGTTTTGGTTACGATAGCCCACCATTGCCGCAAGTGAAGTCGACTTACCGGAGCCGGTTCCACCCACAAAAATAACCAAACCACGCTTGGTCATTGCCACATCTTTTAGTACTGGCGGCAAGCCTAAATCATCAATTTCAGGAATTTTGGTCGTAATCGTTCTAAATACCAAGCCCACAGAGCCTCGTTGCACAAATGCATTCACACGGAAACGCGCCACACTAGGAATACCAATGGCAAAGTTACACTCATTGGTGGCATCAAACTCCGCGGTTTGCTTATCGTTCATAATCGCGCGTGAAATTTCACGCGCCTGCAACGCTGATAACACCTGACTGCTCAGCGGTGTTACTTTACCATCAACCTTGATTGCCGGCGGGAACCCAACGGTAATGAACAAATCGGAAGCGTTTTTAGCCAACATCAACCGTAATAAGTCGAACACAAACTTCTCAGCTTGCCCTTTTTCCATTTGCCCTTGCACGATGACTCCCTTTACTAAACCTAATATGAATGCGTTATCCTAAATACTAACGTGTTATCTAGCCTAAGATGGCATCTTTGTTTGCCGCTTTTGCGCGAGCTTCATTTGCTGAAACCACGCCACGTTTGACTAGATCCTGTAAGTTTTGATCCAGCGTTTGCATGCCAACATTCTGCCCAGTTTGAATCGCTGAATACATTTGTGGAATTTTATTCTCACGAATCAGGTTACGAATCGCTGGCGTCCCAATCATAATCTCGTGCGCGGCAACTCGCCCCTGCTCATCTTTAGTTTTTAACAAGGTTTGGGAAATCACCGCACGTAAAGACTCAGACAACATTGAGCGCACCATTTCTTTTTCAGCCGCCGGGAATACGTCGATAATACGGTCTACCGTTTTAGCCGCAGAGCTTGTATGCAAGGTACCAAACACCATATGCCCGGTTTCTGCGGCAGTCAACGCTAAACGGATAGTCTCTAGATCGCGTAGCTCACCAACCAAAATCACATCAGGGTCTTCACGCAAAGCTGAACGCAGGGCATTGTTAAATGACAATGTATGTGGACCAACCTCACGCTGGTTAATTAAACACTTTTTAGATTGATGCACAAACTCAATCGGATCTTCAACCGTAAGAATATGCCCGAACTCTTTGTCGTTAATATAATCAATCATTGCGGCGAGAGTAGTAGACTTACCAGAACCGGTAGGCCCAGTAACCAAACAGATACCGCGAGGGGTATCTGCAATGTCCTTAAAAATAGCAGGGCAATTTAACTGCTCCAGCGTTAATATTTTTGAAGGAATCGTACGGAATACCGCGCCAGAGCCACGATTATGATTAAAAGCGTTAACGCGGAAGCGCGCTAAGTTCGGAATTTCGAATGAGAAGTCACATTCCAGTGTTTCTTCATACACCTTGCGTTGACCATCATTCATGATGTCATACACCATGTCATGCACTTCACTGTGGTCCATCGCCGGTACATTGATTTTTCTAATATCTCCGTGTACACGGATCATTGGAGGCAGGCCTGCAGATAAGTGTAAATCTGAGGCTTTATTTTTAACTGAAAATGCGAGTAAATCCGAAATATCCACAACCTGCTCCTGATATAATTCTGATGGTTAATTTTTAGTTATTACATGCTCGAACTTCTAGGCTTAGTGAATTATGACCACAATTAGCAATCGCTTGCAAGATATTCTAGCAACTATCGAATCTGCAGCTACCTCCAGCCCCAGCCACCAACAGGTGCAATTGCTCGCAGTAAGTAAAGCACAGCCAGCAGCCGCGATTCGCGATGCTTATGTAGCTGGACAGATCGCTTTTGGTGAGAACTACAGTCAAGAAGCACTGGAAAAACAAAAGCAGCTCACAGACCTCGCCATAGAGTGGCACTTTATTGGCCCGATACAAAGCAACAAGACCCAATTGATTGCACAAAACTTTAGCTGGGTGCACAGTGTAGACCGCCTGAAAATTGCCCAGCGTCTGAACGAGGCCAGGTCATCTATATCGCGACCACTGCAGGTATGCATACAAGTCAATGTAAGTAATGAAGAGTCCAAAAGCGGTGTATTACCAGACCAGCTGGAAGCCTTAGCGGTAGCGATTAACGTGCTACCTAATTTAAAACTGCGTGGCCTGATGGCAATTCCAGCTCCGACTACAGACCAAGCACAGCAGATTGCACAATTTAAACAAGTAAGAGAATGCTATGATGCGCTTATCCGCAAGGGGTTTGCACTAGATACGCTGTCTATCGGTATGTCTAATGACTACCAAACAGCCATTACCCAAGGGGCAACCATTGTGCGTATCGGCTCGGCGCTGTTTGGTGCAAGAGCACCTCTAAAGGCAGCCTAGTAAAAATTGTAGCCAGATTTAATTAGCACTGACACACTTGAATACAAAAAACTAAATACGTAATACAAATAAACACTTAAGATAATTAAATACTGAAATTTAAGGGCATAAATGAAGATTAACTTTATTGGCGGCGGCAATATGGCGCGCGCAATTATTGGCGGCTTGAAACAAAATGGTTTTGATATGTCAGACATTACCGTGCTGGAGCCTGATGCACAAAAAAGAGCGGAGTTAGCACAAGACCTTAATGTCCAAGTTACCGACACTTATGCTGAGTTTCGCAACACTGATGTGATTGTGCTCGCAGTTAAACCGCAGCAACTTAAGGAAGTTTGCCAGCAACTCAATCCTGTACTGACATCGCAACTGGTCGTTTCGATCGCCGCCGGCGTCAGAAGCAAAGATATGTCCACTTGGCTTAATCACTACCAAGGGATTGTGCGCGTCATGCCAAACACTCCGGCGCAAATTCAGGCAGGCGTCTCCGCACTTTATGCCATGCCGCAAGTAACGCAAACGCAGCGTGAGCAAGCAACCACGATCCTTGCCGCAGTGGGCAAAACCTTATGGCTGGATGATGAGGCAAAAATGGACGCGGTCACTGCGATATCAGGTAGCGGCCCGGCTTATGTGTTCTACTTTATAGAAGCATTGCAAGCTGCAGGCGTGGCATTGGGCTTGAAAGATGAAGAAGCCAACATGCTAGCGTTGCAAACATTTGCGGGCGCCAGTTTACTAGCAACGCAAAGCAACACTGACGTTAAAACCTTGCGCGCGCAGGTTACCTCTAAGGGTGGTACAACGGAACAAGGTATCCTGAGTTTGGAATCTGCAGATATCAAACAAATCATTGCTCAAGCGGCCAAGGCGGCGGCTGATAAGTCAGTGACATTAGGAGACCTGCTAGGTCAATAATTACCTAGGAAACACTATGCTCAATAACGCCATTTTATTTTTGCTGCAAGCAGTGCTCAGCATACTGAGCTTTGCCTTTTTACTACGTTTTTATTTTCAACTGACCAAGGCGCCATTTCAAAATCAACTCGCGCAGTTAATCGTCACCGTGACTAATTTTGCAGTCAAGCCTATGCGCCGCATTTTGCCTAGCATTGGCAAAATAGATCTATCTACGCTGGCACTAGCTTACCTCACACAACTTATTCTCAGTGTATGTACTTTATGGCTCAAAGGCTTTCCTATTCTCATTGCAGGAAGTACGGTTTGGATCGTTATCTTTGGCATAGCACTCATTGGTATCGTCAGCATTAGCCTATCTATTTTCCTGTACGCGGTGTTAATTCAAGCCATCTTAAGCTGGGTTAACCCGCACACCCCTATTGCACCAGTTTTAAATAGTCTGACTTATCCGGTGTTGCGTATCTTCAGAAAATACATCCCGCCTGCGGGAAATTTTGACCTGAGTCCATTGGCGTTTATCATTACGGCACAGTTATTGCTAACTACTATACTAATTCCATTAGAAAACAACTTACTATCTACGTTGTAAGTTAAGATAACACCATGAGTATATCGATATCTAATTCTGTACCACTTCAGGCAACGGCTGATATTTCGACGTTAACTTCGAAAATTGCTGATATTTCGACGTTAACTTCGAAAATTACAGAGTACAGTCAATGGCGAGCAAACCTTATTGCTACGATTGACGAATATATCGATTGGACGGGCCATGCTGAGGCGCTCAATGCCATACAAGAATTAAGACTGTATGATATTAAAGAAATCTTAAAAAAGGATCAGTTAGTATTAGCACTCTTGGCCGAGTTCTCACGCGGCAAAACCGAGACCATTAACGCCCTCTTCTTTTCCGACTTTAACCAAAGACTGCTACCGAGTGAGCCAGGGCGCACAACCATGTGCCCTACCGAGATTTTCTGGAGTGATAAAGAGGAGCCTTGTATCAAACTCCTACCTATTGAAACCAGACAATCTGACGACACGCTCAGTTACCTGAAAACTACGCCAGATGTCTGGCACAAAATTAGGCTAGATATTGATTCTGCCGACGCAATGAAGCAAACCTTGCGCGCACTGGTACAAAAACGAGACGTCAGCATTGATACCGCAAAAATGCTAGGTTTCTGGAATGAAGATGACACCAGTATGCAACGTCAGTTTGCCGAAAGCGGAAAAGTTGAGATACCCGTTTGGCGTCATGCGCTAATCAACTACCCTCACCCGCTTCTAAAAAATGGCTTGGTAGTATTAGATACACCAGGCCTTAATACCATGGGCGCAGAGCCTGAGCTTACGCTTAGCATTCTGCCCAATGCTCAAGCGATTTTATTTCTAACCGCAACAGATACTGGCATTACTAAATCTGACATGCAGATTTGGAACAGCTACGTACAAAAGCGTGCAGCTCATAAACTGGTTGTATTAAACAAAATTGATATTCTTTGGGACGGGCTGGAGTCCGATACCGAAGTTGAGCAACTGATTCAAAAACAGATTAAAAATACAGCGCATGAACTAGGTTTAGATGCACATAATATTTTTGCTATCTCAGCCCAGAAAGCACTTGTTGCCAAAATTAGAAAAGATGAAACGCTACTTAAACGTAGCGGCATCAATAAACTGGAAAACTCGCTTGCCGAACAAATGGTGCAGTCCAAGCACGAGATTCTAGGCAGAGCAGTTGTCACAGAGTGCTCCAATATGATTAGGGCATCTCGGAAAATTGCCCAAATCCGCGTTGACAGTATAAAAAATCAACTCGCAGAACTGAGAGAACTACAGCATAAAAGCCATGATGCTTCCAAAGAGATTCTAGCCAAAGTCGTTGCTGAGCGAAAACGCTATGAAGCATCGATTCTTACCTTTAACCAAGGTAGTGAAAAAATCAAACGATTAAGCAGTAAATTACTACGCCACTTAAGCCTTGGCTATTTAGACACAACGCTCGCACAAACCAAACAAGACATGGGCGACAGCTGGACAACCGTTGGACTTAACCGCAACATTCGTGAAATCACTAGGTTAGCGATTAACCTTGCAGAGGAAATCAGCATCGAGGGACAAATTATTAAAAAACATGCGGATGATCTATACCAACTATTTTGGAGTAAGCATGGCTTTGAGAAAACAGAAGCGGTTAAACTCGATATGCGCAATTTTATTGAGAACATTCAAGCGCTAGAAAAAGTGACAGAAGAGTTCTGCACCAGCCCAGTCAACCTCCTGACAGAGAAAAACTTCTTAATTCGCAAGTTCTTCTTGGGCTTGGGCGTACAAATTCAGGCTATATTTGAACAAGCGCATCTTGATTGCACCCACTGGCTCAATCAAGTGATTGGTGAGTTAAAGAATCAAATTAATGTACACAAAACTGCGCTGGATCAACGTGCAGAGACACTGATGGAATCACACAATAACGCAGATAAAGTGATTAAAAATATAGCGAATGCTGAAAAAGACCTGACCAAATATCAAGATCAATCCAATCAACTGGATGCTATCTTACTCAAACTCATGCGCAGTGCTAAGTTTAGTACCGAGCATCACAAAGAGCACGCAACAGAAAGCAACATGGTCCATTTAAATGTAACGGCTAAAACTAACACGAGTGAGCGTGAAATGGGTAAATCAAACGTTAAGTTTGATGCCCCTTTTATTTAGCGTTGTTGAGCACCTATCTAATAACGTCTTGGTAATTACTTGAAAAGACTACTGTATCTATCAATGACAGTATTCAGGCGATTACATCAAAATAATATCAAACGACTCTTGCGCATAGCTAGGCTCAACCTGCAGAGAAATAGGCTTAGCAATAAAATCCGACAGATTGGCTAAACTCTGCGATTCTTCATCCAGCAACATTTCGATTACTTTCGGTGCAGCAAGCACTCTCAACTCTCGTGCGCTAAACTGGCGCGCCTCACGTAACAGTTCACGTAAAATTTCATAACAGACAGTTTGTGCGGTTTTTAACTCACCCCGCCCCTTACATGTTGAGCATGGTTCACAAAGAATATGCGCTAAACTTTCTCGCGTTCTTTTACGCGTCATTTCCACTAAACCTAGTGGTGTAAAGCCATTAATGCCAGTACGCGCCCGGTCACGCGCCACAGCTTTTTGCAGTTCATCTAACACGGCGGCACGCTGCACGTCTTCATCCATATCAATAAAATCAATAATGATGATGCCGCCCAGATTACGTAACCGTAATTGGCGCGCGATGGATTGCGCTGCTTCCAGATTGGTTTTAAAGATGGTATCGGACAGGTTTTTTCCACTCACAAAACTACCAGTATTGACATCAACCGTGGTCAAAGCTTCAGTTTGGTCAAAAATCAAATAGCCGCCAGACTTTAACTCCACTTTGCGTGACATGGCTTTTTCGATTTCCTGCTCGATACTATATAAGTCGAACAGCGGCCGCTCACCTTGGTAATGCACGAGTTTATCTAAGGCGGAAATTGCATATAAATTAGAAAAATCCACCAAGCGCTGGTAAGTTTCACTGGAGTCTACACGCACCATTTCGGTATCCGCACATAATACGTCACGCAACACACGCATAGGCAAGTTCAAGTCTTGAAAAATCAATGTGCGCTCAGGTACTGTAATGCTCTGCTGCTTAATGTGCTTCCAGGTTTTATTTAAGTAATCAATATCTGCCAATAACTCTTCGTCAGTAGCGGCTTCTGACATGGTGCGAATGATATAGCCGCCAACCCTGTCTTCAGGCAGCAAGCCTAGCAAGCGGGCTTTTAAAGACTCACGCTCAGCCTCTATTTCAATACGCTGCGACACCCCAATATGCTCTTGCTGAGGCAAATACACCAGAAAGCGCCCGGCAATACTGATGTGGGTCGTCAATCGTGCGCCTTTAGTGCCAATTGGCTCTTTAATCACCTGCACCATGACAGACTGGCCTTCGTGCAACACTTCTTGAATTGGCCGCTTTAACTCAGCATCACCGCACGCTAAAACATCGCCCGCATGCAAGAAAGCAGCACGCTGCAAGCCAATCTCGACAAAGGCCGATTGCATGCCCGGCAGCACCCTGCACACAACGCCTCTATAGATATTACCGACTAATCCTAGTGATGAGCTACGTTCAATCTGCAACTCTTGCACCACGCCGTTTTCCATCATGGCAATGCGTGTTTCTTGCGGTGTTACGTTAATTAGTACTTCTTCGCTCAATTTTCACCCACTTCATTCATTAATCGTTTAAATCGTAATAATGCAATGTTTTCTTAACAAAGCGGCAGTCTCAAATATCGGCAACCCCATCACGCCGGTATAGCTACCTTCAATTCTTTTGATCCAAGCGCCTGCCAAGCCTTGTATTCCATAGCTACCAGCCTTATCCAGATGATCTCGTGTGGCAATATATTTTTCAATTTGTTCCGCTGACAATGGCATCATTTCCACATTGGTCGAGCTCAGTAACACCTCGATTGCACCATTGAAACTCAAGGCAACTGCGGTATGAACTTGATGCATGCCCGCTGCTAGCTTGTTGAGCATATCACGTGCATCGTCATCATCGATTGGCTTACCTAATACCATGCCCGACAGCGCCACCGTAGTGTCTGCTGCTAAAATTGGATAATCCAGATACTCTTCGGCTAGCAAAGCAGTACAAGCAGCGGCTTTTTCTCGCGCCAGTCTAGTGACATATTGCACCGGCGACTCATCTAGCAACTGCGACTCATCAATATCCGCAGGAAAAATTTTGCAATCCAGTCCGATCTGCTTTAATAGCTCTACACGGCGAGGGCTACGCGATGCCAGAATAATGGTTGAGTTTTTATGATTATTTTTCCACATACAGGCACTTTAATTTACTATCTAAGAATTAACAACGCGTTAATCACGTTAGATTTAAGGAAACGGAAATAAATATGATGGACTGGCCAAGTTTATTTAAAATCAGTCTAGGTTTGTTTGCCATTGTAAACCCGATTGGTAGCGTACCTATTTTTATTAGTGCCACCAGCGGCTGGAGCACTGCCGAGCGAGCGCACACCGCACGAACTGTCGCCTTTTCTGTATTTATCATACTAACGATCTCGTCATTGATGGGCGATAAAATTTTAGACTTCTTCGGCGTTTCTATCCCATCGTTTCAGGTAGGTGGCGGCATTTTACTGATGCTGATTGCTATATCCATGATGCACGGCAAGCAAAGCGGTGCTCGCCAAACACCGGAAGAGGCTCAAACGTTAGCTGAGCGGGAGGTGATCGCCATCGTGCCACTGAGCATTCCTCTGCTCGCAGGCCCTGGTGCCATCAGTAACATGATTATTGCCGCTCAAAAGAGCCCTACTCCGCTAGGCCATCTTTCCCTTATCATCCCAATATCTTTAGTCTGTATTACGATCTGGCTCGCATTAAAACTGTCAGTACGCATTTCAAACCAGCTAGGGTTCATCGGCATTAATGTGGTTACTCGCCTAATGGGCTTAATTCTGGCGGCCATGGCCGTAGAATTTATTGCACATGGCCTCACAGGGCTATTCCCTACCTTGGGTTAATACCCCTGCGCCCTCAAATAATAGTGCTAACGTAAAGAGATATTTCGGCAAATGGCATGCTTCAGAGTAAAATAACGTTAAATTAATTTAAGACCACATTATGCAATGGAAGCCACACGCCACAGTCGCGGCGATTATTGAAGAAAACGGTAAATTCCTGCTGGTAGAAGAAACCACCGACCGCGGCAATCGCTTTAACCAACCCGCAGGTCATCTGGAAGATGGCGAAACGCTGCTGGAAGCGGTGATTCGTGAAACGCTGGAAGAAACCGCTTATACATTCCAGCCAACCAGCTTACTTGGCGTTTACCATTGGAAACATGAGCACAATGACACCACCTATTTAAGGTTTGCTTATATTGGCCATGTGAGTCAGCACAGGCCAGAACTTGGTCTGGATGATGGCATTATTCGCACCGTGTGGATGACTGCAGATGAAATACGCAATAACGCCATGCTCATGCGCAGCCCGCAAGTCATTACTTGTATTGAAGACTACCTGAGTGGACAACACTTTCCATTATCAGTGATTACGCACCTATAACTTAAACACCTATGAATTTAAATAAAGCTCAAAAAAAGAAAATCGTGGTCGGCCTTTCTGGCGGCGTGGACTCATCAGTCACCGCATTGTTACTCAAACAGCAAGGGTATGAGGTCACCGGTCTTTTCATGAAAAACTGGGAAGATGACGACACCGACGAATACTGCTCAAGTAAGCAAGACTTAATCGATGCGGTATCAGTCGCAGACAAAATCGGCATTGAAATTGAAGCAGTAAACTTTAGTAAAGAATATAAAGACCGCGTTTTTGCCAACTTCCTGAGCGAATATCAAGCTGGACGTACGCCTAACCCAGATATTCTGTGTAATGCTGAAATTAAATTCAAAGCTTTTCTTGACCACGCCATGGGCATGGGCGCAGATTTAATCGCCACCGGTCACTATGCACAGGTACGGGAAAATCCATTAAAACCTGGCTTATTCCAACTCATGAAGGCGGATGACGGCAGCAAAGACCAAAGCTATTTCTTATACAGACTCAATCAGGCACAGCTATCTAAAACCTTGTTTCCACTAGGCCAGCACTTAAAGCGTGAAGTGCGTGAAATTGCACGCAGCGCAGGACTAATCAATGCAGAGAAAAAAGACTCCACCGGCATTTGCTTTATTGGCGAGCGCCCATTCCAAGAGTTCCTAAGTAAATACTTACCTCGCGAGCCGGGCGATATGAAAACCCCTGAAGGCAAACTGATCGGCCGTCACGAAGGCTTAATGTATTACACGCTAGGCCAACGCCAGGGTCTAAAAATTGGCGGTAGCCGAGAAAGCAATGGCGAGCCGTGGTTTGTGGCCGCAAAAGATATGGAAAAAAACGAACTGATTGTAGTGCAGGGACACGAACACCCGTTACTGCTTAATGACGGCCTTAAAGCAGGACAATTACATTGGATTAGTGATGAAAACCCAATCACGAACTGGGTTTATGCGGCAAAAACTCGTTATCGCCAGCCTGATGCGCCATGCGAAATCGACAGTATCAATGCCGATGAAGTGGAAATTAAATTTGGGCAAAAACAATGGGCAATCACGCCAGGCCAATCTGCTGTGGTTTACGAAAGTAACGTATGCTTAGGCGGTGGTATTATTACTGGCGCTATTTAAATAAAGGGATATCAACATGGCGTACGCACTGAAAAACTCCCAAGGCCACATCATTGCAACCAGCGCTTTAGAAAAGCCAGGGGATGATTGGATACAAGTCGACGCCACTGATAAAGCCTATATCAACTTTTTGGAGCACTCTCTGGCAGAGGCTGATGCTTTCCGCGAAAGCGATATTCATTTAGCGCGTGTATTGGAAGATGTGATCACACTACTGGTAGAGCGGAACATCATTCGTTTTACCGACTTACCAGAGCAAGCTCAAAAGCGCCTGAATCAAAGGCAGTCCATGCGCCATAAATCACAACTATCAGGAATTTTGGACGAGAACAGCGAGCTTTTTTAGCAGCATCAGCAGCTGTTACACAAATCACCTGCTGATACTACTTAACCGCTACTGACCAATATTAATTGGCTACAGGCAAGGTGTCCTTAAATGACTGGCGCTGTAGCAGGGCAGCTTGCAAACGATCCAGATTTGCATAATCTTCTGCCAGATTAATCACTTGGCTAAAGCGCAGACCCAAGTAACCCAACACGCAACCTACTGCAATATCAGCCAAACTAAAGGTGTCATCTACACACCATTTATTTTGCCCCAAATCATTATTAAGCACAGTTAAACCGCGTGTCACTTTATCCATCTGTTTATCAATAAATGCAGCATCTTGCATTGGCTGTGGTTTTCTTTGCTCTAACATTACCGCCACGGCAGCATCGCATACACCATCAGCCAAGGCTTCCCATCTACGCACTGCAGATTTGGCTCCGTTATCTTTAGGAATCAAATGCGCTAATGGTGTGCGATTATCAAAATACTCAGCTATGACGCGAGAGTCATATAGACTATCTCCATCAGCTAAAATCAACACTGGCACTTTACCTAAAGGGTTATAGTCTTTAACAGGACAGTCCGGCGCTGACAACACCACTTCTTGCAGTTGAACATCAATATGTTTTTCAGCGGCAACAATACGCACTTTACGTGCATAGGGACTATTTACGGTATATAAAAGCTTCATAATATTTTAGTAATCTATAGTGTTGATGTTGGTAAATTCTTGGTTAACATTATAATTCAATCACAGCACACTCTTACGATAACTTATGACACAAATTAACCAACAGCACCCGAATGAGTCAGCCGATTTCAAGCGCATGGTGCAAACCCAAGTAAAAAATGCGCTAGACGAAGACATTGGTAGCGGCGATTTGACTGCAAACTTGATACCGTCTGCACAAACGGCTAATGCAAAAGTGATTGTACGTGAACATGCAGTGATCTGTGGTATTGCTTGGTTTAATGAATGCTTTAAGCAGGTTGATGCTAACGTAACAATCAATTGGCTAGTCACAGAGGGTGAACAGGCTCAGCCTAACCAGACACTATGTACGATACAAGGTCTGGCGCGTTCATTATTAACCGCTGAGCGCTGTGCACTTAACTTTCTACAAACACTTTCTTCCACCGCAACCGCATCTCGCAAATATGTCGATGCGATTGCAGGTACAACCGCGCAGATTCTAGACACACGCAAGACTATACCTAACCTGCGCCTAGCACAAAAGTATGCGGTCACTATCGGCGGCGGCCACAACCAGCGGCTTGCTTTATACGACGGCATCCTGATTAAAGAAAACCACATTGCGGCAGCCGGTAGCATCCGTAAAGTGATGCAACAAGCCTTCGCACTCAATAGCGGTAAAAGCATACAAATTGAAGTGGAAAATCTGCACCAATTGCAAGAGGCACTAGATGCAGGCGCCACAAGCATTCTGCTCGATAATTTTGATACCGACCTACTGCTCAAAGCCGTAGCAATCAACAGCACGGCTAAACCTAAAGCTGTACTGGAAGCATCAGGCGGCATTACGCTAGACAATGTTCGTGAAATTGCACAAACAGGGGTTGACCGCATCTCGATTGGCGCAATCACTAAAGACATTCGTGCAATTGATCTTTCTATGCAATTCACAGCCAATGCTTAATCATAGGCGGTAGTGATTACTTACCATGCATGATATTTTAGATATTAAATTAAACACCACCAGCTGAAAAATAAGTCCATACTTAGATATAAAACGGTAATACAAAGCAGTGATACAAATAGTTTATCCAGTGTATTTAATTTACATAGATAGCATCTAGTTTAAAAGGCAAAAAATGAGCAAAGCTGCAATATCAATTAAGCCCACAGGCCGCCTCACGCTTGGGGATACGCTCCGCATACTGGTCAATGACGGTACGCTAGATAAAGCGCAGGCAGAGAAACTATATAAAGACCGCAAACTGGATAGCTCTAACCTACATCCACTAGTGGTCATCGGCGAGCAGAAATGGAAAAACCTCAAGACGCCTTACAACGCCATCACCGTAGAGTGGCTATCTTCATGGCTTGCGGGGCATGCCGGGCTGGAGTATTACCATATAGATCCACTCAAGATGGATTTTGGCTCAGCCGCACAGATTGTTTCCAAGGGCTATGCAGAACGTTTAAAAATAATGCCGATTGCCGTCAAAGATGGCTTAGCCATTATCGCTACCACTGAGCCGTTCAGCACAGAGTGGATTGAGGACTTAGAACGCGTCCTCAAAATGAAGGTAAAGCTGGTGTTTGCCAATCCGCTAGAGGTTAGCCGTTACCTGCCAGAAATGTACAAGCTTGCAAACTCCATGCAAGCAGCTAATCAGGCAAAAGCAGGCCAGATTGTTGGGGTACAGAATTTTGAACAGTTAGTCGAACTCGGCAAAGATAAAAATCTGGACGCCAACGAACAACACGTAGTGAACATCGTAGACTGGCTGTTCAAATATGCATTTGAGCAACGTGCCAGTGACATTCACTTAGAACCAAGACGCAACATGGGTATGATGCGCTTTAGAATCGATGGGGTGCTACATCAGGTTTACCAGCTACCGCCCAACATCATGAATGCCATCACCAGCAGGATTAAACTACTGGGGCGCATGGACATGGTGGAAAAACGCCGCCCACAGGATGGCCGTATTAAAACCCTATCGACCGAAGGGCAAGAAATCGAACTACGCCTCTCTACCATGCCCACTGCATTTGGCGAAAAATTGGTAATGCGTATTTTTTCACCGGACATCTCAGGTAAAGACTTTCTATCACTCGGCTTTTCTCAAGCACAGTCTGACAAATGGAACGCTTGGACCAAAGCGCCGAACGGCATTATTTTGGTAACAGGCCCGACCGGCTCAGGTAAAACAACAACCCTATACTCAACCTTAAAACTGCTTGCCACATCAGAGGTCAACGTATGTACGGTTGAAGAGCCAATCGAGATGGTAGAGCCTGCATTTAATCAAATGCAGGTTCAAACCAATATTGGCTTGGGCTTTGCTGACGGCATACGTACACTGATGCGCCAAGACCCTGACATTATCATGGTGGGTGAGGTTCGCGACCTTGAAACCGCGGACATGGCGATTCAAGCCGCCTTAACTGGCCACTTAGTACTCTCAACCTTGCATACCAATGACTCACCCTCTGCCGTCACTCGCTTGCTAGATCTAGGCGTGCCTTCCTACCTCATCCACTCTACCGTGCTCGGCATTATGGCGCAGCGGCTGGTCAGAACGCTCTGCCCTAGCTGCAAAATACCTGAGCCGATTGAGCAAAGCAAATGGGATGCGCTGGTCGGTCCATTCAAGCTAGCTAAACCAGCACATATTTATAAGCCCGTTGGCTGTTTGGAGTGCCGCAATACTGGCTTTCGAGGACGTAGCGGCATTTATGAAATGCTCACGATTACACCATCCTTAAGAAAACTAATCACACCAGAAACAAACTTAGCAAAACTCACAAAAATGGCACAGCAAGAAGGCATGCAACCACTGGTGATTAACGGTGCCGAGAAAGTCGCTGCTGGACTCACCACCATAGAAGAATTGTTAAAGGTCGCCCCACCACTCGACCTTGAGTAAAAGCCTTGTTTTTATTATGGTTTTTGTATGCGCTGCTCACCAACTGAAACTGAACGCGTTTAGTCAATTTAGTCAACTAAATATACAGGCTTTAACATATTCGTCCTTGACCAAATACGCTCAAACCGTTATCGTGTAGGGTTACAAATAAATTATTCAAATCAAAAAGATTTATGGCAGAGACTACTCATCCGCAACAAATCACAGGCGCAGAAATTGTTATCCGTTGCCTAGAGCAAGAAAATGTAAAGTTTTTGTTCGGCTACCCGGGCGGCGCTGTTTTGCATATTTACGATGCAATCTATAAACAAGGCCACTTTAAGCACATTCTTGTGCGCCACGAACAAGCTGCTGTTCACGCGGCAGACGCATTCTCACGTGCAACCGGCGAAGTCGGTGTTGCACTCGTTACCTCTGGCCCAGGTGCAACCAATGCCATTACCGGCATTGCAACCGCTTACATGGACTCAATTCCGCTAGTGGTCATTAGCGGTCAAGTACCGGTACCAGCCATTGGCCTAGACGCGTTCCAAGAAGTCGACATGGTGGGCGTGACTCGCCCATGCGTTAAACATAACTTCCTGGTTAAAGATGTAAAAGACATCGCGACAACCTTGAAGAAAGCATTCCATATCGCCAGAACTGGACGACCAGGTCCTGTTGTTGTGGATATCCCAAAAGACATTACCGCACACTTCGCTGATTTCGTATATCCAGAATCAGTAGAAATGCGCTCATACAACCCAGTAACGAAGGGCCATAGCGGCCAAATCAAAAAAGCCGTTAAGTTACTGCTCGAAGCTGAACGCCCAATGGTTTACACTGGTGGCGGCTTAGTATTGGGTGATGCTTCAGAGTCACTTGTGAAACTGGTTAGAGCGCTGGGCGTTCCGGTCACTAACACCCTGATGGGTTTAGGCGGCTACCCTAGCACTGACAAACAGTTCCTTGGCATGCTGGGCATGCACGGTACTTACGAAGCAAATATGGCAATGCAGAACTGTGACGTGCTATTAGCCGTAGGCGCGCGTTTTGATGACCGTGTCATTGGTAACACAGACCACTTCTACAGCAAAGACCGCACTATTATTCATGTAGATATCGACCCTTCGTCTATTTCCAAGCGCGTAAAAGTACATGTACCTATCGTGGGTGACGTGAAATCAGTGCTCGCTGAAATGAATGAGTTGGTTGCGCTTGAGAAGCCAAAACCATCACCCGCACTTAAAGCATGGTGGGAGCAGATTGAAAGCTGGCGTAGCAAGCTATGCCTGGACTACAGCAACAACAACGGTCTAATTAAGCCACAATACGTTATCGAAAAACTTTGGGAAGTCACTAAAGGTGACGCCTATGTCACATCTGACGTTGGCCAACACCAAATGTGGGCTGCACAGTACTATAAATTTGACAAACCACGTCGCTGGATCAACTCAGGCGGCTTGGGCACCATGGGCGTTGGCTTACCTTACGCCATGGGCTGCCAATTTGCAGACCCAACCGCGCAGGTAGCCTGTGTAACAGGTGAAGGTAGTATTCAAATGAATATTCAAGAGCTCTCCACCTGCAAGCAATACAGCCTGCCAATTAAAGTGATTCTTCTCAACAACCGCTACTTGGGTATGGTGCGTCAATGGCAAGAGTTCTTTTATGAGAACCGCTACTCAGAATCTTACATGGACAGCTTGCCTGACTTTGTAAAACTTGCTGAGTCTTACGGCCATGTGGGCATGCAAATCACCAAACCAGAAGACGTGGAAGGTGCATTAAAAGAAGCGTTTGACATGAAGTCACGCTTTGTATTTATGGACTTCATTACTGACCAGAAAGAAAATGTATTCCCTATGATTCCTAACGGTAAAGGGTTGTCTGAAATGATCTTGGCGGAGGATTTATAATGCGTCATATTGTTTCACTATTAATGGAAAATGAGGCTGGTGCATTATCACGTGTCGCTGGCTTATTCTCAGCACGTGGCTACAACATCGAGTCTTTAACTGTAGCTCCGACTGAAGACCCAACATTATCACGCATGACAATTGTCACCTCTGGTTCCGACGATGTGATTGAACAAATCATCAAACAGCTTAACAAGCTAGTGGATGTAGTTAAAGTCCTAGATTTGAACGATGGTAAATTTATTGAACGTGAGCTGATGCTGGTTAAAGTAAAAGCAACCGGCACGTTCCGTGAGGAAATGAAGCGCATGTGCGACATTTTCCGTGGTCGCATTATTGACGTAGCAGATGGCACATTTACGATTGAGCTAACTGGTTCTGGCCATAAGCTAGATGCGTTTATTGAAGGTTTGGACGGCGCTGCAATCCTAGAAACAGTGCGCACAGGCGCATCTGGTATTGGGCGCGGCGATAGAATCTTAAAGGTTTAAATTAGCATTACTTATAAACATACCCAGCGCGGTTAGCACTGGGGAGCAATTGATTTTTAAATTGTATGTTTTTGATAATTGGATTGTAGTTTTCTTAACAATGTAGTTTGTAGTTTCAAAGCAGCAGTGGTGACGAAAGTATCCCAGATGAAGTTTCTCTGTGAACATAGCGTTCTCTGTAGCCAATATTTTTAGAGGAAAAGAAATGAAAGTTTATTACGACAAAGACGCTGACCTTGGCCTGATCAAAGGTAAAAAAGTAACTATCGTAGGTTACGGTTCACAAGGCCACGCACACGCAGCTAACCTTAAAGACAGCGGTGCTGATGTGACTATCGGTTTACGTAAAGGCGGTAGCTCATGGGCTAAAGCTGTGGCAGCTGGTCACAACGTATTAGAAATCGCAGAAGCAACTAAACAAGCTGACGTTGTAATGCTTTTGTTGCCTGACGAAACTATGCCAGAAATTTTCCATGCTGAAGTTGCTGCGAACCTGAAACAAGGTGCTGCCTTGGCTTTCGCACACGGCTTCAACATTCACTACAACCAAATCACACCACGTGCTGACTTGGACGTGATCATGATCGCTCCAAAAGGCCCAGGCCACACAGTGCGTTCAGAGTACCTAAAGGGCGGCGGCGTACCTTCATTGATCGCTGTTTACCAAGACAAATCAGGTAAAGCAAAAGACATCGCACTTTCATACGCAGCTGCAAACGGCGGCACTAAAGGCGGCGTGATTGAGACTGACTTCCGTGAAGAAACAGAAACTGACTTGTTCGGCGAACAAGCTGTTCTATGTGGCGGCGCGGTTGAATTAGTTAAAGCTGGCTTCGAAACATTGGTAGAAGCTGGTTACGCACCTGAAATGGCTTACTTTGAGTGCTTGCACGAGTTGAAGTTGATTGTAGACTTGATGTACGAAGGTGGTATCGCGAACATGAACTACTCAATCTCAAACAACGCTGAGTACGGCGAATACGTAACTGGTCCTAAAGTGATTAACGATGAGTCACGTTACGCGATGCAAGAATGTTTAGCTAACATCCAAAACGGTGAATACGCAAAACGCTTCATCTTGGAAGGTCGCACTAACTACCCAGAAATGACTGCACGTCGCCGCTTAAACGCAGCTCACCCGATCGAGCAAGTTGGCGGTCAATTGCGCGCAATGATGCCTTGGATTGCTAAAAACAAATTGGTTGACCAATCTAAAAACTAAGTCTAATTTAAATTCACTTAAATTAGATTAAGTCAAAAGGGCAAAACGTTTAACGATTTGCCCTTTTTTATTAGAGACGCACAGGCCTTATATCACTGTCTTACGCACACCTCAAAATTGTGCATAATATTATTGAGTTCAAAATAAAAATAACGACCATTGGAATTATCGTGCAAACCAACATGACAGTACTCACACAATACTTATTACCGAAGCAAGCAATTACTGCGATTGCCGGAAAATTAGCCCACTTAAAGGGCGGCAAGACCACGACTGCCGTGATTCGCTGGTTTATTAAGCGTTACAACGTCAACATGAGCGAGGCAGCTAACCCAGACATCACGTCATACCAAAGTTTTAATGCGTTTTTCACGCGCCCGTTAGCGCCAAATGCAAGACCACTTGCTGACGCAAAGTTCATATGCCCTGTGGATGGCGCAATTAGTCAATTTGGCCACATTGAACAGGATCAGATTTTTCAGGCCAAAGGCCATCACTACACTACCACCGCGTTAGTAGGTGGCGATGCTGGCACGGCAAAACAATACGAAAACGGCTTATTTGCGTGCCTTTATCTCAGCCCTAAGGACTATCACCGCATCCATATGCCATGTGATGGCCGCCTGCTAAAAATGACTTATGTACCTGGTGACTTATTCTCGGTTAACCCGATAACTGCACAAGGCGTGCCCGGCTTATTTGCACGAAATGAACGCGTGGTCTGTGAGTTCACATCGGAACAACATGGGAATTTTGTCATGGTATTAGTGGGCGCAACCATTGTTGGCAGCATGGCAACGGTCTGGCACGATGCAACTGACAGCATCATCAACCCACCACGTTTGGCCGCAGTTAAAACCTGGTCTTACGCCGACAAAAACATCCGCCTCAAACAAGGTGAAGAAATGGGGCGATTCTTATTAGGCTCCACTGTCGTGATGCTATTTCAAAAAGACAGCTTTACATTCAACTCGGCATGGAAGCCAGCGCGAGCAATCAAGCTTGGCGAACACATGGGAAATTAAAGCATAGGCCGGACTCTACAAGCCAAATAAAAAGAAAGCCTCATTAGAGGCTTTCTTTTTATTGCAGGAAGTATAAGCGGTGAAATAATGCATCTTATCGCACCCATACATTACTAAAGAATCTTCACACAGAGGTTAGTTGCGAGATACCTTCTACGCGCAACATCTGTTACTTATTATGTGTACCCTTGTGATACAAATTTGGGGCGAGCTCGTTCAGCGCCGCCTCATATACCGCACGCTTGAACTCAATCACGTCTTCAAGGGGTACCCAGTAGTCATTCCAGCGCCAAGCGTCAAACTCTGGATGGCTGGTCGCTCTCAGCGAAACATCACTGTCACGCCCCATTAATCGCAACAAATACCAAATTTGCTTTTGTCCACGATAGCTACCACGCCACTCACGTTTAACCCAACTGGTTGGGACTTCATAACGCAGCCAATCTTTGGTCCGGCCTAAAATCTTAACATGCTCAGGTTTTAAGCCCACCTCTTCCATCAGCTCGCGATACATCGCCTGCTCAGGACTCTCGCCAAAGTTGATACCCCCTTGCGGAAACTGCCAAGCATGCTCACGGATACGCTTACCCCAAAATACCTGATTGTTGGCATTGCATAAAATAATGCCGACATTCGGGCGAAACCCGTCACGATCTAACATAGCATAAACTGCCTAAATAATACTGTTATAAAATATGATGCAATTTTTTCATATTTCCAGCATTATTGAAAGCAACCATTTGCCTGATAGCCAATTAATATTAAAAGCAATGAAAACAAAAAAACGCAATTTCACCAGAATCAGCTCATTAATCACACTTAGCAGCTTAATATTCAGCACACTATCTTGCTCAACGGATGTGAACTCCAATGTAAGTACTAGCCAACATTACGCCTACATTACCAATCAGGGTGCTAACACTGTGTCCGTCATTAACACGCGAAGCAATCAAGTCACTGACACAATTCATGTTGGCAAAGCACCGGTAGGTGTTGCGGTAGCGTCGCAATTAAAGCGCGCTTACATTTCCAATGTTGAGAGCCAAGACATTTCAGTCATTAACACCACAAACAACAGTGTAATTGATACCATTAAAGTCAACGGGGCACCAGTTGGCTTAGCAATATCACCTAATGAGAAAACACTCTATGCCGCAGACTGGTTCAACAATCGTGTATTAGCGATTAGTACAGATGCTACCAAAACAGTGCGAGAGTTAAGCATAGGTGAAGCACCCGCCGGCTTGGCAATCAGTCCAGACAATAAAACTCTCTACATCACCAATAGAGACAGTAATGACGTTGCGGTGATTGATACCGAGACTCTCAGGGTAAAACATCGAATTCAAGTGGGAAAACACCCGTTCGGCATTGTACTAAGCACCTCGGGCAAGCTACTCGCTAGCGTCAACGTGCAAGATGATACCGTCAGTATTATTAATACAGAGACCAACAACATAGAAAGCATGAAAGTAGGCTATCACCCCTACTGCGCAGCATTTAGTTCAGATGAAAAAACGCTCTACGTCACCAACACGCAAGACGATAGCGTCACCGTATTGGATATTGCCAGCAAAAAAACAATCACCACCATCAATGTAGGCAGCACACCGGAAGGCATCAGCATAGACCACGCCAACCATCGCGCCTATGTCGCCAACTGGGGGAGCAACAACGTCAGTGTGATTGACACCAACACCAATCAACTGTTGACAACCATCAACACCGGTGAAAAAAGTCGCGCATTCGGTCAATTTATTTTAAAGCAATAAATGCAATCAGCACTATTTTAGGCATTCATCAACCAAGATAATCGCAACAACCTGTCAACCAAGCAGGGTCCACAGCGTTGAATACAGCACAAACCACTTTACAATTACAGATTCGGGTTCTCATAAATTCAGATTCTAATTTATAATGTATTGTTGTTTTGAACAGACCCTCTCATTAGTGAGATCTTTGGAGAAAAGTGAATGAAAAAAATCCTAGCGTTAATCGCACTTGGCTTAACTACAAGCTTAGTTTCTATGTCAGCATCTGCACACGGCCCATCACCACTTAAGGTTGATAAGTCTGTGACTATTAAAGCCGAGCCAGCTAAAGTTTGGGCATTAGTAAAAGACTTTGGCAATATGCAAAAGTGGCACCCAGCAGTGACTAATACTAAATTAGAGAAAAAAGGCGAAGATACTTTTAGAACGCTAACCCTGAAAGACGGCGGTACTATTCTTGAAAAACTACGTAGCGCGGATGAAGCGGACATGAAAATCCGTTATGAAATCGTATCCAGCGTCTTACCTTTAACTGACTACAATGCATACATCGTAGTTAAAAAAGGCGCAAACCCAGGCGAATCTACAGTGCAATGGGTTGGCCGTTTCTACCGCTTGTACAAACTAAACCCACCTATCCCAGCTGGTCAAGATGATGAAACTGCATTAAATGCAATTAACGGTATTTATGATGCCGGCTTAGCCAACCTAAAAAAGGTTGCTGAATCGTCAAAGTAACTGACCGCGAAGGCTCTCAAAACGGAGCATCGACAACATGGTCACTCATGCAATGGTTACGTGACCTTTTTTGACAGTTTGAGCGGTATAAAATACAAAAAATTGTCAGTTAAATAAAAAAGCGGAATTTATATTCCGCTTTTTTATTGCCAGCTAATACCTCTGTTAAGCTATTTCTTTAAACTAATAAAATACAAGCTTGCTCATTAGGCCGTCAATACGAAATATACAAACCCCATTAAATCCATTTAAATACAAATTGTTACAATAGGAAACCTCTATTAAATGGATGTTAAAAACCCTACATCCCAACTTAAAAATATTGAAATAACACAAATTTATACAACACACTCAAACAACTGGCACAGCTGTTGCTTATATAAACCCAAGCAGTACCCTTAACAATAGTGTGAAAACACTTAAATATTTTTACTAAAGGAAACTAAAATGAAACAAGTACAAAAAGGTTTTACCTTGATTGAGTTGATGATTGTAGTGGCAATTATCGGCATTTTGGCTGCTGTAGCACTACCACAGTACAAAAACTACACCATCAAAGCTGCAAATAACGCCTGTTTAGATGAAGCTTCAGGCTTTACTCGCCTTGTAGCCACGGCGGTTACAGCTGCAGATCCAACACTACTACCAGCCGCCGCTATGGCAGGTAAAGCATGTACTAATGCGCCAACTGTTACAGATGCTACAACTGCCACAGCCTTAGCTGCATTAACAACATGGACACCCGTGCCTCAAGCTCCAGGTACAGGCAAAACAATATCTTGCGACTACACTACAGGCTCTTGTACTATGAATTAGATACATAGACTGAGGAAACGGCTTTAGTATTTCCAAACCTTGATCACCTAAAAGAGACCTTTACGGTCTCTTTTTTTATACTAATGAACGGTTCAATATCTGCACTTATTGCCACACCACAAAATTGCAAATTTTCTACGCAACGGCTTATGAAACCGCATTTATCCTGGTACCGTCTTTAAGCACCACTAAATCAAATCCATATTGCGCTAAAATAAATGCAGCAGCAGAACTACGCCGCCCTGTTTGGCAATATACAATATAAGTTGGATTCTTATCCAATACTGATAACCGTTGACGAATCTCATTTAAAGGTAAATTAATGGCCCCTGGAATATGCTCATACTTATATTCAGAAGGCAGTCGTGCATCAACCCAAACCGCCCCCTCTGCAATCATAACTTCGGCAACCTCTCGACTTACATACGTGAGCATAGGCTCTTTAAGCAACTCAACAAAATCACGTTTATTCAAACATAATAACTGTCCATCAGTTTTCATTGTTACTGTAGCGTTACGCTTATTGTCTGAAACTAGCGCCTCTTCACCAAACGCATCTCCCTCATTTAACTCTGCAACCACTACAGGCGTTGAATTAACCCCATCGGCCCGGCTGACCAGTAAAGAGCCAAGCTCAACTAAATAATAGTAATCCCCCACTGTGCCTTGCTGAATAATGACTTGCCCAGCAACAGTACTAATACGCTCCATACGCTCAAACATTGCCTCAATATTAGCTACAGGCACTTTACTAAAAACACCAGACTGTAATTTGGCCACGCTAAACACACTTGTGTCACGCATCCATTCAACGGGGGTTCTGTTAGATTTTCCACCATCGGTGTTGTGCACACTTTTAAGCACATCATCTCCGGTAGATAGTTGGTCCCATGTCATCATGATATCTAACAGGTCATTATCTATACGCAAAATCTCTATATCAGTACGCGCAATGCTATCAACCAAGTTCTGATCGCAAGGAATGGGGTGCCTTGCTGCAGTATCATCGCCTCGCAATATCACCTTCTCATCATTGAGAAACCTTAGCTCTAGCTCACCTTTAATGAGATAAACTGCCTGTTTCGCATTAGAAATATTCATGCGCAATGGATTAATCCCCTGACTTACCTTCTCGACAAAGCATAAACCTGCAAGCTCGCGCTTACGACCAGCGGATAACTTAGCAAGGGGTTCAAAAGTGTTTAATAACGCAAGTACAGCAGTAGTCATGTGAGCGTAAGTATCTAAATAATTAGGGTTGTGTAACATAATATTGCCCCACTGATGGGTATCGTTAATGCTTAATCTTATAGCGATGTGAGTGCTATTTAAGCAAATTACAGCTCAAAAACCTGATGTCGGTTTAGTGCTGCAATGGGTAATCTAGGATTACCTTCTGTAATTTCACGCATAATATGTGCATCCTCGCCTGGTTTCAAATGCGTAATATACACTTCAAGCACGCCAGCAAGGTGCGTTGCACTCAATTTTCCCAGCTCTTGCAAAAGCATTGATGGGCACAGGTGCTTGGACAAGATTGCCAATTCAAGCTCGCTATTGCTAAAAGCCGTTTCAACAATCAAGTATTTAAGTTGATTGATCTTATTCACCTCATGCCATAGTGCATCACAGATGGTTGTATCGCCAGTATAAACCAAACTGTGCTTTACACCTTTAATGTGATAACCGACAGCGGGCACTACATGATGCACAGGTAGCGCAGTGATAGTACACTCCCCTAATGCCACCGGTTGTCCAAGCTTGATTTCCTGATATCGCAAAAAAGGCGTGTCGTTATTTGGAATCTGATTAAAGTCTGGCCATATTTCCCAATTAAAAATATGTGCCTTTAAAATTGCCAGCGTTTCTTGTGTCGCATATAACGTAACGGGTTGGCTGCGAATCCCCATCACGGTGTCCAATAAGAGCGGTATAAAGGCAATGTGATCTAAATGCGAATGGGTCACAAATATGTGACTAATGTTGAGCAATTCATCCATCGACAAATCACCAACACCAGAGCCAGCATCAATCAAGATGTCCTGATCTAACAATAGCGATGTCGTGCGGTAAGCTCCACCGATACCACCACTACAACCAAGTACTTTAAGTTGCGTCATTTTGGACATTACCTTAATTAATATGATCTGCTCAATTTATATACGGTCATGTGCAGGCAGTTTTGAGTACAATGTTACGATTATCAGAACACTGCTATAACGATTATGACTTATCAACAACCGCTAGAACTAAGCCTACACACATCAAATCCCAGCAAAATCAGTGCCAGCGTCATCTGGTTGCATGGCCTTGGTGCTGACGGATATGATTTCGAGCCGATTGTGCAGCGTCTTTTACAGAACCCTGCATTCAACCATGTGCGATTTATACTACCACATGCACCAGATATGGCTGTCACCAGAAATAACGGTTACATCATGCCCGCTTGGTATGACATCTATGGCAACATTCCAATTGTGCAAGAAGATGAAACAGGCATCAAGGTCAGCGAACGTTACATCAACTCATTGATTAACAATGAAATTTCAAGAGGAATCAACGCTGAAAGAATTATGCTCGCAGGTTTCTCACAAGGTGGAGCAATCGCCTTACATACTGCATTACGTTACCCGCAGAGGCTAGCCGGAGTACTGGCGCTATCTACCTATGTACCACTCCATTCGTCACTAAGCAAAGAAGCGCATGCAGCCAATATGAATACGCCAATTTTCATGGCACACGGTACGTTTGATGACATTATCCCATTGAGCATGGCTGAAAAATCTCGCAATTTACTACAAAGCTGTCAATATTCCGTCAGTTGGCACCAATACAACATGGCACACTCGCTATGTGAACAAGAAATTATCGATATTGAAAGCTTCCTAACACAAGTTTTGTCCTGAGATTTGCCTTAAGATTTGATAGAATAGCGTATTGATTAAACTTAGCCCTTGGGACACGATGCCTGCATCTAAAGCAAAAACCAGCACGAAAACTGGTGACAAAGACACACTGGAGCCAACACTCAGCTTCGAACAAGCGTTCGCCGAGCTAGAAGGCATCGTTGCACAAATGGAATCTGGGCAAATGCCACTAGAGGCCTCACTAGAAGCATATAAACGTGGCAACTTATTACTCGGGTTCTGCCAACAATCACTGGCTGATGTTGAACAGCAAGTCAAAGTACTCAATGAGCGCCAACAGCTAGCCCCTTTCAACACCAATGACTAACACCAAAATGACAGACAGCGTTGCGACTGATTTTTCAATATGGGCAAAAGAAAAGCAAGACCATATTGAAATAGTGCTAGACGAAGCACTGCCTTGCCAAACCAGTGCGCCAGCAATACTGCATGAAGCTATGCGCTATAGCTTGCTAGGTGGCGGTAAGCGTGTGAGAGCCTTGCTTTGCTACGCAGCAGCAGAGCTGTGCGCGACAAACACCACGATAACCGATGCCGCAGCGTGTGCCGTAGAAATGATTCATGCATACTCTTTAGTACATGACGATATGCCCTGCATGGATAATGATGACTTACGCCGCGGGAAACCGAGCTGTCATAAACAGTACGACGATGCTACGGCATTACTGGTAGGCGACGCCCTGCAAAGCTTAGCGTTTGACCTACTTTCCACCCCAACGCTTTGCGAAAATGCTAATCAACAAATATCCATGCTTAACATTTTGGCAAAAGCATCCGGCTCTTTAGGCATGGTGGGCGGGCAGGCAATTGATCTCGCCTCCATTGGCAAGGCACTCACCCAAAGTGAGCTAGAAACGATGCACAAGCTAAAAACTGGTGCGTTGATTCAGGCTGCAGCACTATTGGGCGCATCAAGCGGCACTGCTGAACAAATGTCTGCCGTCATCGTATATGCTGAGCATATTGGCCTCGCATTTCAAGTTGTTGATGACATCCTCGATGTTGAAGCAGACACTAGCACATTAGGGAAAACTGCTGGTAAAGATGCAGACAGCAGCAAACCTACGTATGTGACTATCTTGGGCTTAGATCACGCCAAGCAGTTAGCGGATCAACTATACGAAACCGCCATCAGCGCCTTAATACCCTTTGGTGAAGATGCAAAACGCCTGCGCGAGTTGGCTGGCTTTATTTTACAGCGCAGCTTTTAACCTCAACCGCCACTTAAAGTAATAACACACCACTCGTGACTCCATTATTAAATACCATTAACGACCCAGAACAACTACGACTACTTGAGCGTAGGGAATTAGCGCAGCTTGCACAAGAACTGCGCTTATTTTTGGTAGATAGTGTAGCCAAAACCGGCGGACATTTGGCCTCCAACCTGGGTGTAGTTGAGTTAACTATCGCATTGCACTACGTATTTAACACCCCAGACGACAAATTAGTATGGGATGTTGGACACCAAACCTACCCACATAAAATTCTCACCGGTCGCCGTGAGGCCATGCAGAATTTACGTAAGCCACAAGGCATCGCGGGCTTTCCCAGACGCAATGAAAGTACGTATGACACCTTCGGCACAGGGCACTCCAGCACCTCAATTTCTGCAGCATTAGGCATGGCAGTAGCTGCTCAGCAGGCAGGTAGCGAGCGACGCTCAGTCGCGATTATCGGTGACGGTGCCATGACCGCTGGCATGGCATTTGAAGCGCTTAATAATGCAGGCAATATGGATGCAAACTTACTGGTTGTGCTCAACGACAACGACATGAGCATTTCTAACAATGTAGGTGCACTGAACAATTATTTAGCTAAACTACTCTCCAGCCGCTTTTATGGCACCGTTAGAAAGTCTGGCAAAAAAGTATTATCCGCATTACCGCCGATGATGGAATTTGCAAAACGTGCTGAAGAGCATGTCAAAGGCATGGTGACCCCTGGTACTTTGTTTGAAGAGTTTGGTTTCAACTATATCGGGCCGATTGATGGCCATGATTTAGATGCATTGATTGATACGCTGCATAATATTAAACAGTTAAATGGGCCACAGTTTTTACATATCGTGACACAAAAGGGTAAAGGCTTTGAACCTGCGGAAGCAAACCCGAATAAGTTTCATGGCGTTGGGAAGTTTGACCCGTTTAACGGCAATGCCATCAGCGCCAAAGCAGCTAAGTCATATACTGAGGTTTTTAGTGACTGGCTTGTTGATATGGCCGCATCTGACCACAGACTGATTGGCATCACCCCTGCCATGTGCGACGGCTCAGGCTTGAACGCGTTTGCCAGCAAATATCCGGAGCGCTATTACGATGTAGGCATTGCAGAGCAACACGCGCTGACATTTGCAGCCGGGATGGCCTGTGATGGATTAAAACCGGTAGTTGCCATTTACAGCACATTTTTACAGCGTGCTTACGACCAACTGATTCACGATATTGCATTGCAGAACCTGCCAGTGCTATTGGCAATAGACCGCGCAGGACTGGTGGGAGCAGATGGCCCGACACACGCAGGCAGCTTTGACTTAACCTTTATGCGCTGCATTCCAAATATCGTCATCATGGCACCTAGCGATGAAAATGAGTGTCGCCAAATGCTAACCACTGGCTTCCTCTACAATGGTGTAGCCGCTGTACGTTACCCTAGAGGTAGCGGCACAGGGGCATTAGTCAGCACAGCACTTGAGCCGATTGAAATCGGCAAAGGCAGCATTGAACGCCAAGGGGAAAAGGTAGCCATTTTAGCGTTTGGCTCTATGCTAGCACCTGCACTGGAGGCCGCTGAAGCGCTTAATGCCACAGTAGCGAATATGCGTTTTGTTAAGCCTATAGACCATGCGCTTATTGCAGAGATTGCAAAGACACACACGACAATTATCACAGTAGAAGAAAACTGCGTGATGGGTGGCGCAGGCTCTGCCGTGATGGAGTCATTACAACCCATACAGTTAAACTTACCACACCCAATTAAAACACTAAGCTTAGGCTTGCCAGACCAATTTATTGAGCATGGCGTGCATGAAACTATGCTGGCAGACTGCGGTCTAGATGCTAAGGGAATCACTTCTGCAATTGCGAAGCTAATAACCTAGTGTTATACTCAACTAATATTTGTAAAATTTAAGAAAATATACATGGATCAGACTACGCATAAAAACCCGATTGAAGATGTACAAAATACTGTTGATACACGCCACCTAGCTATTGATAAGGTTGGCATCAAGGCCATCCGCCACCCAGTTGTTGTAAAAGACAAAACTGGCGGGGAGCAGCATACCGTTGCCATGTTTAACATGTACGTGCATCTACCTCAGCAATTCAAGGGTACTCACATGTCTCGTTTTGTTGAAATCCTCAACATGAATGAGCACGCCATTTCAGTAGAGTCTTTTGAAACCATTTTACGTGAAATGGTAAAACGTCTTGAAGCGGAGTCCGGTCACATTGAGATGACGTTCCCATACTTCGTGAACAAAGCAGCGCCTATTTCTGGCGTTAAAAGCCTATTAGACTATGAAGTCACTTTTATTGGTGAAATCCATCAAGATAACTTTGAGATCACAGTCAAAGTGCTGGTACCTGTAACCAGTCTATGCCCATGCAGTAAAAAAATCTCTAATTACGGCGCGCACAACCAGCGTTCACATGTAACGGTTACCGCCTTGATCAACGACTTCATCTGGATAGAAGACATTATCAACTTGGTAGAAAAACAAGCTTCATGCGAGCTTTACGGCCTACTCAAACGCCCAGATGAAAAGTTTGTCACTGAGCGTGCTTACGACAATCCGAAATTTGTTGAAGACATGGTGCGTGATGTTGCTGCACAGCTCAACGCAGAAAAACGCATTGTAGCGTACACTGTAGAATCAGAGAATTTCGAATCTATCCATAACCATTCAGCGTACGCCTTAATCGAAAAAGACAAACGCGTTTAACTCACAATAAAAAAGCCACTTAATCAAGTGGCTTTTTTATATCCCAGCACTCAATAAGTAATGCAGACTGGCAGCACCTAGTACATTAAAATATATCGCATTGTGCGTTTAATATTTTTTAGTCAGCGTCATGGTGCTACCCTGATGCTTCACTTCCATACGGTTCAGAGCACTCATCCCCATGAGCACAACCGAAGGAAAGCCACCCTCCAGGACGCTACCCTCAACCTGACTTAGCGTAATACCGCCAATTTTCAAGTTTGCAATAGTGACGCGATACGCAGTAACCACCCCATTTGCCGTCGACACTAATACCGGCTCACCTTTCTTATAATCAATCTTAGCAAACTTAGCATCGCCGCTATTAAGTGCAACAGTAGTCGCTCCTGTATCAATTAAAAACTTCAAGGCTGCACCATTAATCTTGCACTCAGAAACAAAATGACCACCCGCACTTGCATACAATGTAACACTGGGATTATTATTTGCTGACGTCTCACCAACAGAGGCCGCCTGTCCCATACCCAACAGTGTTGTTTTCCCTTCAATCAATAGCGTAGCCGAACTGCTATCTGCAGCAATTAGTTTGACGCCATCCACCGACTGGCCAACGCTCAATGTTTTTGGTTTACCATCATTAATGATCATCACCGCTTTGTTACTAAACAGCCCTACAATATTCACGCGTGTATTTGCACTCGCAGTATGTGCTAGCAGTAATAATGATACTGACAGAAGAATCAGCAAACTAAGACGTAACTTTACCAGTACCATTATTTAAACATCCCATGTTGAGTGATAGATTGCTGGCTCAGGTGTAGTCCGAGTGCCACCACAACCAAGCCCAATAGCGGAAAAATAGCCGCCAGCATAAATGTGTGCTGACCACCTAGATACTGTAGTGCATAGCCGCCTGCAACTCCGCCTACAGTACCGCCTACACCATACGCCACGCTGTTATATATTGCCTGACCCTTTGCTTGGTGCCTGCCATTAAAAAACTGTGTAATAACCTCAACAGAGGCTGCATGAAAGCTGCCGAACGTGGCTGCGTGCAAAGTTTGAGCAAAAATTAATATCCATACATGATCAACAGCCACACCAATCAAGCTAAAGCGTATGACCGCCAACACCAAACTCACAAGTAAAATGGTTTTTAGCGTAAATCTAGCCAAAATTTTAGGCATCAGCATGAAGATAACAATCTCACAGATCACACCTACCGCCCATAACAAGCCTATCATGCCTTTACTATAACCATGCTCACTCAAATAAATTGAGTAAAAATTATAAAGTACACCATGTGCAGTTACCATTAACGAGCATCCCACCAACAAAGCAATAACATTAGGTTGACGCACTACCTGCCAAATAGAAAAGTGGTCATGTGGATGTGCGGCGAGCTTAGGCTCTGGCAACGAGAAAGTAAGTACGAACAATGTAATTTGTACCGCAAGTAAAAACCACAGCAAACTTGCAATGCCTGACCAATCGATCAAAAAACCCAGCACGACCGCAGCCACAATGAATCCAGATGAACCCCACATCCGGATACGGCTGTAATGCCCATTAGTTGTGGCAAGATGCGCCAATGTGAGCGACTCTGCCAAAGGCAAGGTTGAACTAGTGAACAAACTCAGCGCCGCCATCACAAAAAACATCCAGAAAAAACCATGTGCCCAAAATACCGCAACAAACCCACACAAACCTAAAAAAGCGGTGAGTCTGATCCAGGGCGCTCGCTTTCCAGTATGGTCAGCTAACCAACCCCAAAAGTTGGGTGCAAAGATACGGCTAATCTGAAACAGCGACATCAGCACCCCGATATCTGCCGCAGAAAATTGCTCAGACTTTAAATACAACCCCCAATAAGGCACAAACGCACCCACGAAGAAGTAATAGATAAAATAAAACCGAGAGAGTCGATAATGTAAGTCTGTATGCATATCGATATCATACCGATAAAAAAGTCGGCACATGCCGACTTATTATTTAATGTTGAATTGTGAGTAGTTTTAATCTAATTTATATAATTTTAGGTGTTGCACACTGCACATCAGCATTTTGAGCGCGATGCCGTAAAGCGTGATCCATCAACACCATCGCCAGCATCGCTTCAACAATCGGTGTCGCACGCACACCAACACAGGGGTCATGGCGCCCAGTGGTCTGCATTGTCACTGCGTTGCCGTTCTTATCGATAGAGCGTCGCTCTTGTGGAATACTAGAGGTAGGTTTTAATGCCACATTCACTCTTATTTCCTGCCCAGTAGAAATACCGCCCAAAATACCACCCGCATGGTTAGTGACAAACCCCTGCGGTGTCATTTCGTCAGAATGCACGCTGCCACGCTGTGCGACGCTAGAGAAACCCGCACCAATTTCCACTCCTTTTACCGCATTGATACTCATCATGGCATAAGCAATTTCAGCATCCAAACGATCAAAAATGGGCTCACCCAGACCGACTGGTACATGTTCTGCCACTACGGTAATACGCGCACCCACAGAATCGCGTTCTGCACGAATTTTGTCTAAGTAATCCTCAAGTGTTGGCAAGATGCTGACATTTGGTGAGAAAAATGGATTGTCATTCACAACATCCCAGCTTTCAAACGGGATATCAACTTCACCTAATTGGCTCATATAGCCACGCACAGAAACACCGTAACGCTCTTTGAGCCATTTTTTTGCAATTGCCCCAGCAGCCACACGTGCAGCTGTTTCACGCGCACTGGAGCGGCCACCTCCACGATAATCGCGTACCCCGTACTTTTGCGTATAGGTATAGTCCGCATGTCCAGGGCGGAATGTATCCATAATCTTACTGTAATCCTGGCTACGCTGATCGGTATTGCGAATCAGCAAGCCAATCGGAGCACCTGTCGTTTTACCTTCAAATACGCCTGACAGTATTTCTACCATATCCGCCTCTTGGCGCTGTGTCACATGGCGTGAGGTACCAGGTTTACGGCGGTCTAAATCAATTTGCAAGTCTTCAGCACTGAGTGCCAAGCCCGGTGGGCAACCATCGACGATACCGCCAATCGCAGCGCCGTGCGACTCACCAAATGATGTAAAGGTAAAAAGCTTGCCAAGTGTATTGCCAGACATGATACGACCTCAATTAAAGTTAAGTGATTTTAACATACCCAAGCAACATGTTAATTAAGCAAGCCTTTAATCCACTGTGTATACACTTGATTTGCCACTTTATTTAAGAAAAAACAATGCAACGGCAATGTTTGCTGCATGGTTTCTACATTCTGCACTGCTGGGCTGTGCCGTGCAGACGCGACTTCTTCCGCACCAACCACACACCACTCACGCACCATGGCCTCAGTCATCTCTATGTGGCACTGTAAAGCCAAATGTTTTTGACCAATTGCATATGCCTGATTTTCGCAATATTTGCTTGCCAAGAGATGCACCGCTCCCTCGGGCAAACTAAAGGTTTCACCATGCCAATGAAAAGCATTAAAGCTCTCCAACTCACCAAACCAATGTTGGGCAGCGCCATTTACACTGACATTGACCTCCCCCCAACCAATCTCCTTAATTACGTTTTGTGTCACCACTGCGCCCAAAGCCTTGCTCATTAACTGCGCGCCCAAACAGTGCCCTAACACGGGGACATCTGCATCCACAGCCTGCCGAATTAAATCAAGCACAGGCGGAATCCAAGGCAAGTCGTCATTCACACTCATCGGCCCACCCATCAGCACCATACCGCTATAAGAGGCTATTGTGCTGGGCACGACGTCACCCTCGTCAATTTTTACTAAAAACCAAGGGATACCTTGTGCGTCTAAAAAATCAGAAAAATATCCCGGACCTTCACTGTTAAAGTGGCGAAAAATAATTACGGGCTTCATGCTGTCAACACCTTATACTCTCCATTTGCTATACCATCTATTGTGTAACGCCCAATCGCATAACGGATTAAACGCAACGTCGGGAAACCCACTTTGGCAGTCATGCGTCGCACTTGACGATTTTTTCCTTCAGAGATTTTGATTTGTAGCCAAGTAGTGGGAATGGCCTTACGCTCACGAATCGGCGGGTTCCTTAGCCACAAACCGGCAGGCTCATTGATGACACTCACCTCCGCTGATTGCGTTACAAAATCCCCCAAATCTACGCCTATTTTTAATGGCTGCAAATCCTCATCAGATGGCGCCCCTTCAACCTGCACCCAGTAAGTTTTAATTTCTTTATGTTTTGGGTGACTTAAACGATGTTGCAATGCCCCATCATCGGTTAAAATAAGCAAACCTTCACTATCAGTATCTAAACGTCCGGCTGCATATACATCAGGGATAGGAATAAAGTCTTTTAACGTGGGGTGCCTGTTATCAGGGTTCGGTGAATCATGTGGGCTAAATTGGCACACGACGTTAAACGGTTTATTAAATAAAATTATCATCTTAGGAAATTGTGAATGACTTCGAAAATTATCAAACCTAGCACAGGCGAAAAAATTTCTGTTAATGCAGACAATACGCTAAACGTACCCAACAACCCCATTATCCCATTTATTGAAGGTGATGGTATAGGCATTGATATTACCCCACCTATGATTAAAGTTGTAGATACCGCAGTCAACAAGGCATATGGCGGTGCTAGAAAGATCTCATGGATGGAAGTATTTGCCGGCGAAAAAGCAGTAAAGGTTTACGGTAAAGACAAAGAAGGCAAAGACACTTGGCTGCCAAGTGAAACAATGCAAGCGGTACGCGATTACGTGATCTCAATCAAAGGCCCTTTAACCACACCAGTGGGTGGTGGCATTCGCTCATTGAACGTATCACTACGTCAAGAGCTAGACCTCTATGTATGTTTACGTCCCGTGCAATACTTCACGGGCGTCCCTAGCCCAGTGAAGCACCCTGAAAAAACAGACATGGTGATTTTCCGTGAAAACACAGAAGACATCTATGCTGGTATTGAGTGGGCAGCAGGCACAGATGAAGTAGAAAAAGTGATCAACTTCTTAAGCGACATGGGTATGCGTAAGAAAATTCGCTTTCCAGAGTCTTCAGCAATTGGCATCAAACCGGTTTCAATTGACGGCAGCCAACGCCTAGTTCGTAAGGCAATTCAATATGCAATTGATAACAACCGTAAATCAGTGACGATTGCCCACAAAGGCAACATCATGAAATTTACAGAAGGCGGCTTCAGGGACTGGGGCTATGAAGTGGCGAAACAAGAATTTGGTGCAGTTGAGATTGATGGCGGACCATGGTGCAAACTACCTAACGGCATCATTATTAAAGACTGTATTGCCGATGCATTCTTACAAGAGATTCTGCTACACCCGCAAGATTATGATGTGGTCGCCACCCTCAATTTAAATGGCGATTACGTTAGTGACGCACTAGCAGCACAGGTCGGTGGTATCGGCATTGCTCCAGGGGCTAACTTAAGTGATACGGTTGCTATGTTTGAGGCAACACACGGCACCGCACCTAAAATTGCTGGCAAGAACATCGCGAACCCAAGCTCATTAATTCTTTCTGCTGAAATGATGCTTCGTCATTTAGGATGGACAGAAGCTGCGGATCTGGTACTCAAAGGCGTAGCTAATGCAATTATTAGCAAACGTGTGACCAGCGACTTCTCCTCACAAATGGAAGGCGCAACACAAGTAGGCACAGCAGAGTTTGGTGACGAAATTATTGCCAACATGTAGTAATTAACACAGGCAATAAGTAGAAAAAGGCTCTATATGTAGCAATGCATATAGAGCCTTTTGAGTATTGGGGACCAGATGTAGGCTAACCCAAATGTAGTTTTAGATAAAACTTAAGCTTTCTGAATATTCGAAGCTTGTTTACCTTTTGGGCCTTCAGTTAAATCAAAACTTACACGTTGACCTTCTTTTAGGCTTTTATAACCAGATTCTACAATCGCTGAGAAGTGTGCGAATAAATCATCACCACCATCATCAGGTGTAATAAAACCAAAACCTTTAGAATCATTAAACCATTTTACGGTACCTGTTGCCATTTCATACATCCTTACATAATACAAAGGGGGGCGCCCCAAAAAGTTTGCCTCAAGAACATTAAAGTCGCAGTAACTAAAAACCAAAGCTGGCTGCAAAAAACTCGAATTCAAACACCTAAGCATATTTATAAGTTGCTTTTTCTGAGATGTCAAGTGGTTTTTTGACCAAAAACACCTCTAATATTGACAAACCTGACTAGATTGCAAAATTTTGGCGTATCTCGATTATAAAAGTGCTGATTTTTTATCATAAAAGACGTAAAGCCTTTACAAAAAAAAACGTAAAGTGCATTATTGGTCTGGATTAATTAACTGTAATTGCTTGTAAGCTCATTCAACCACGACAATCGATATGGCAACTGCAACTTCACAAACAAAACTAAGTGGTCTAGCTAGAACATTAATTCAAGAAAAGCTGCTTTCTGAAGACGAAGCAAGAGCGGTTGAGGCTCAAGCCTCATCTGCAAACGCCTCATTTATTTCACAGCTAATTCAAAGCAAAAAACTCAGTGCATTAAGTATTGCAGAAGCATCAGCAAAAGCGTTTGGTTTTCCTTACTTCAACCTAGATGCTTTCAACCCGGATTATTTACCTGCCAAGCAAATTGACAGCAAACTTGCAATTAGCAACCGTGTGATAGGTTTGCAAGCACGCAACAACGTACTTTATGTTGCGATTTCCGACCCAACCAATATCCTTGCATTAGATAGCGTGCAATTTCAGATGGGCATGAACATTTCGCCTATTGTGGTGGAGGATGATAAACTTGGACGCTGGATAGAAAAAGTTATTCAAGCTAGAGATACTAGCATTAAAGCACTGGATGTTGGAAATGATGATGATTTTGGCTTTAGTGATGAAAACCCAAATACCATAGAGGAAGAACAAGTTGAAACAGAGGTTGATGATGCCCCTGTCGTACGCTTTCTCAATAAAATGCTGCTGGATGCCATTAACATGGGTGCATCTGACTTGCATTTCGAACCATATGAGAAATTTTATCGTGTACGTTACCGCATAGATGGTGCGTTACGAGAAATTAATCAGCCTCCTTTAGCGATTAAAGAAAAACTAGCTTCTCGTATTAAGGTGATTTCGAGCATGGACATTTCGGAAAAACGCATTCCGCAAGATGGCCGCATGAAGTTAGTACTCTCTAAAACTCGCACCATTGATTTCCGTGTTAGCACATTGCCGCTGATTCATGGCGAAAAAATCGTAATGCGTATTCTCGACCCAGCCAGTGCAACACTTGGCATTGAAGCCCTGGGTTATGAGCCTATACAAAAAGAACGCTTGCTCAACGCTGTAAGCCGCCCTTATGGCCTAGTGTTGGTAACCGGCCCAACGGGGTCAGGCAAGACTGTATCACTATATACATGCCTAAACATTCTCAACAGCCCCGATGTCAACATATCGACGGCAGAAGATCCATGCGAGATTCCCCTGGCCGGAATCAACCAAGTCAACGTTAACGATAAGCAGGGGCTGACGTTTGCTGCTGCGCTAAAATCATTTTTACGGCAAGATCCAGACGTTATTATGATTGGTGAGATTCGTGACCTAGAAACTGCGGACATGGCGATTAAGGCCGCCTCTACTGGCCATATGGTATTGTCAACACTGCATACCAATGACGCACCGTCCACATTGACTCGACTACTCAACATGGGGGTTGCACCATTCAATATTGCATCAGCAGTGTCGCTCATCACAGCACAGCGCCTGGCAAGACGTTTGTGTAAACACTGCAAAATTCCTATTAACGTACCTAAAGAAGCTCTCCTGAACGTGGGCTTTATAGAAGAGGACTTTAATGAGAGTTGGCAACTATATGGGCATAATCCTGAAGGATGTGAGCTATGCAATGCAGGCTACAAAGGCCGTGTAGGCATTTATCAAGTAATGCCGATTACTGACGCAATTAGCCGTATTATCATGAAAAACGGCACTGCACATGACATTGCAGACCAAGCCAAAATTGAGGGTGTTAATGATTTACGTCGCTCTGGTGTGCTAAAAGTGATGCAAGGCTTAACCTCTATTGAAGAAGTAGAGGCTTGCACCAATGAATAGCGCTTTTAAATACATCAACTTAAAGTACACTAATTACAGCAATCCAATTTAAAATACGCTAATCAATACAATCATAAAATAAATCACTCAGGGAATGATTATGGCAGCCAATCCTAAGGCCACAAAAGAAGTTATTTACACTTGGGTAGGTAAAGATAAAAAGGGCAAAATTGTTAAGGGCGAAATGAAAGCGTCTGGCGAATCATTTGTCAGTGCCACATTACGCCGCCAAGGGATTACTGTCACCAAAATTAAAAAACAAAGCGGCTTTGCTAATACTGGTAAAGTTTCAGATAAAGACATCACGCTATTTACACGCCAACTCGCGACCATGATGAAATCAGGCGTTCCTTTACTGCAATCTTTTGATATTGTTGGGAAAGGCCATAGCAACCCTGCTGTCTCCAAACTACTGAATGACATTAAGTCTGATGTAGAAACCGGCAGCAGTTTAAGTGCCGCGTTCCGTAAATATCCGCTGTATTTTGATGCCTTATTCTGTAATTTAATTGGCGCAGGCGAGCAGGCTGGTATTTTGGATACCTTACTCGATAGGCTTGCCACCTATAAAGAAAAGATTCTAGCCATTAAATCAAAAATTAAATCTGCTTTATTTTATCCTGTCTCGATTATAGTTGTAGCGTTTATCATCACAGCAGTGATTATGATTTTTGTAGTGCCCGCATTTAAAGATTTATTTTCCAGCTTTGGTGCTGACCTTCCAGGTCCAACCCTAGTTGTAATGGCTATATCTGATGCTTTTGTAGAATGGTGGTGGGCAATTTTTGGTTCGATTGGCTTTGGTCTATGGTTCTTTTTCTACACATGGAAACGCTCTATCTCTATGCAAGCGACAATGGATAGATTGATGTTAAAACTACCTATATTTGGCGAACTCATCCGCAAAGCAACCATTGCTAGATTTGCACGCACCATGGCCACGATGTTTTCGGCGGGGGTGCCTCTAGTTGAGGCATTGGACTCTGTCGCGGGGGCCTCAGGAAATCGTGTATATTACGACGCTACAAAAAGAATCCAGAGTGAGATTAGTACGGGTACCAGTTTAACTGTTGCCATGCAGAATGCGGAGGTTTTCCCTAACATGGTATTGCAGATGACAGCGATTGGGGAAGAATCTGGCGCATTGGACTCAATGCTAAGTAAGGTGGCAGACTTTTATGAGGCTGAAGTTGACGATGCTGTAGAAGCATTATCAAGCCTAATGGAGCCCATCATTATGGTTGTACTTGGCGTACTGATTGGCGGCCTAGTCGTCGCGTTGTATCTACCTATTTTCAAACTTGGCCAGGTTGTGGGTTAACCTTAAGAAAAAACAGGGTGATATCAATCACCCTATTAAACAGATTATTGCTAATTATTTCTTACTTGCAGATGCTAGCATGCGCTCAATTTCCTTATAAGGCTGTGCACCTAACATACGTTTACCATCAGCAAATATTAAGGTTGGGGTACTAGTAACTCCCACTTTCCGAGCTAGCTCCCCTACTTTTTCCAACGGCACATCACAACTACCAGCAGCACTCGCAAGCTGGTCTCTCAAAATCCAGTCTTCCCATGCTTTCACACGATCTTTCGCGCACCAAATGAGTTTTGATTTATTCGCGGCATCTGGATGCAACTGTTCAATGGGGTATAAGAAAGTATAAATAGTGACATCTGTGATATTAACCAACTCGTTACGCTCTAAACGCTTACAGAAAGGGCAATCTACATCGGAGAACACAACCAGTTTACGGCTACCATTTCCCTTTACCACTTTAATCGCCTGATTTAATGGCAGCGTTGAGAAGTCAATTTTGGTCAACTCTTCTAAGCGCTCTCCTGTAAGATCTTTTTTAGTTTTTGGATCAACTAAACGACCTTCTGCGATTAAAAATGACATTTTTTCATCTGTGTAAATAATCTGCCCACCCATAAACACTTCATACAAACCGGCATAAGGCGTCTTGGTGACCTTCTCTACTTTAAATTTAGGATAGGCAGACTCAACGGCTTTTTTAACACTGGCTTCATCTGCTACAGCGGCTGTTGCAAACGCACTTAGCAATGCAATACTAGCGAACTTCTTTAACATCTAATTTCCTTTAAGTAATGATGAATAACGTTTTACACAGAACCACTGAGAGTCATGACAGCATCCGACTCCATTTAAACGCTTTACTTCTATTTAAGTACTACTCACTAAGTGGCTATTTTTTATAGAAACTATTTTAAAGTGCAATTGCATTGGCAATTAACAGCTTCTTAACCGCTTGCTGATTAGCCGTGGTCAACCCCCAGTTTCGTACATTTTTAACCATAGAGTATGGACTCTCAAACAAATGATATAAGCCATTTGTCAGTGCCACCATACTAAGTAAGTCTGCTTTCCTGATTCTAGCGTATTGCTTGAGCAATGCCGCATCGTTTATTGGTTGATAGACATGCTTAGCTCCTAATAAGTTTAGCAAATCAATCACATCGCGAAAGCCAAGATTAACGCCTTGCCCAGCCATAGGGTGAACGCTATGTGCAGCATCGCCAATCAGCACAATCGATGACACAACACTCTTAATAGCCTGCTTGAGCACCAGAGGGATGCTTGCAGGCTGCCCCATCAACTGCATCGCACCTAAGGCATCACCACCAGCCGACATAACTGCGTGTGTAAATGCTTCAGGCGATAACTGTAATAATGTTTTTGCCTGCGCAGAGGGTACGGACCAAACGATTGAAATTTTATTTTCAGGTAATGGCAGCCATGCCAATACGCCACTCTTACCGATTACATCCTGCGTAAACCACTGCCTTGCGACATTTGCATGCGTCCGTTCTGTAATGAAATTAGCCACTATCGCAATTTGTTCATAATCTTTACGCTGTACACCCATCCCTAGTTGCTGCCTAACCCATGAATTAGCGCCATCCGCAGCTAGTAGCAAAGTACTTTCTATCTCTTGCTGATTTACCAGTTGCAGTACTGCACACTGCGGTGATGAGCGAACTGATAAGCAGCGATGCCCCACAATCATGCGTACATTGCTCGCCTCTATACACTTTAAAAGTGCTGCTTTTAGCGAGCGCTCTTCTACAATGAATCCTAGACAATCGGCATTCACATCCTCAGCGTGCAACTCTAACGGCTGGGTAGTTGCATCGCCCCATATTTGCATGGACTGCATCTCTGTTACACGTCGCTCATCCAATAAAGGCCATGCACCTAACTGAGTCAGCCATTGCATATTCTTAGGGCTAATCGCGTAAATACGCTGATCCCAATCACTGTCTGCATCAATTGGCGCTCGTGGGGGTTGGCTATCCACCAAGATAACGTCATGGCCGGACTGGCTGAGCGCAACGGCAGCAGCCATGCCCACAAGTCCCGCACCGACAATCGTTACATCTGTTTTTAAGCGCGGCTCTATCATTTACCGAAACTCATTTTACGCACCAAGTGGCGCTTGACCGGCCCCACCATATCAAATAGCCCTAAGCCTGCACTTCTTAACTTAGCAAAACCCAAAATATCATTTGAAAAAATATTGACCAAAAAGTCTGTAAATAACAAACCATTCTTTGTGTCAGTTTTGCGACTCGCACGGTATGCGGCCAGCATTGCAGAGCTACCTAACGTAGCCTTCGCGTTAACAATATGTTGCGCTAACACTTCGGCATCACGCAAACCTACATTAAAACCTTGCCCAGCCACTGGGTGCATGGTTTGCGCTGCGTTACCAATCACCACCAGATGTGGGGTATCGATCTCCTGCAACTGTGATAGCCGCAATGGGAATGTCATGCGCTTTTCCACAGTTAAGAAACGACCGACACGATCACCAAACTGTGCATGGAACTGCGCAAGAAATTCAGCATCAGTTAACGTCAACAATGGTGCAATCAGCTCTTTTTTACCAGTCCACACCAAGGAAAAATCACGTGTACCATTCGGCAGCAGCGCCATAGGGCCATCTGCCGTGAATCGTTCATATGCAATATTGCCATGTGCTAACTCTGCAGTTACTTTAGTAATCAGCGCATCATGGCCATACTCTTTGGTTTCACGCTTCAAACCAGCCGCTTCTTCCAAGCTGCGCCCACCATCTGCCAATACCGCCAATGCACAGTTTAACTGTAGACTCTCATCTAAGCGCGTATAGCGGATAGTGGCTTGATTAGCATCGTAGCTAATCGCATCCGCCTGCGCTTGGTCTATCATCGCTACTATCGGCAATCGCTGCAGTTCTGCATTCAACTCTGTACACAAAGCCCCGTAGGACAATACATAACCCAAGGCTTCTTGCTCATAATCCTTAGCTCGCAAAACGCTACGCCCTAAGCTACCTTTTTGCGACACATGAATCGTATTAATCGCCGTCGCGTGTGGCGACAGACCCTGCCAAACGCCCAGCTTTTCAAGAATACGGCGCGTGCCATAAGACAATGCTAGTGCGCGCGTATCCTGATTGGCAGCACCAAGTTTACGCGCCTCAAGCAGCGTGCTTGCAACATTTTGCTTCGCCAACAGCAGCGCCAACACCATCCCCACCGGGCCGCCGCCAACTATCACAATATTATCTACATTTGACATCACGCATTAACCACGCATCGTTGCTTCAATATCGGCAATAGTCTTGGGCGCATCGATAGTCATGATATCGCAACCGCTATCAGTCACCAGCACGTCATCCTCTATGCGGATGCCAATATTCCAGAAATGCTCAGGCACATTATCAGCGGGCCGAATATAGCAGCCGGGCTCTACTGTCAGCGTCATGCCAGACTCCAGCTTACGCCAATCGCCCGCCTTATCTTTATACTCTCCGGCATCATGCACATCCAGCCCAAGCCAATGGCCAGTACGGTGCATATAAAACTGGCGATAGCTACCATTTTCCAACACTGCGTCTTTAGTGCCTTGGCAAAGTTTTAAATCAATCAACCCTTGCACTAACACATCCAAAGCCGCCTCATGCGGTGAGTTCCAATGATTTCTCGGGTTAACCTGGGCAATCGCTGCAGTTTGTGCCGCCAGCACCAGTTCATAGATATCGCGCTGTGCTGCGCTAAATTTACCGCTAACGGGAAAGGTACGTGTAATGTCTGACGCATAGCCATCCAACTCACAACCCGCATCAATCAATAGCAGGTCACCCTCTTTCAATAGGCAGTTATTCGCGTTGTAATGTAAGGTGCAGGCATTGGCACCGCCTGCCACAATGCTGGTGTAAGCTGGTGCCTGTGCGCCGGAGCGATAAAACTCATGCAGGAACTCAGCCTCTAATTCATACTCCATTTGACCAGCACACACATAACGCATCGCACGTGCGTGGGCACGTGCAGCGATGTCGGCAGATTTCCGCATAAGATCCAACTCATAGCCGGTTTTATACAACCGCATTTCATCAATCAATTTGCGTACGTCCACCATCTCGTCTGGCGCACTTGCACCTCTTCTGGCTTGCGTTTTAACTTGATTTAGCCAAGTCGTTACTCGCGGATCCCATGCACAGTCTGCACCTAAGCTATAAAATAGCTTGGATTGATTGGTCATTAATTTAGGCATTAATTCATCTAGGGCATTAAAGCTATATGCCTGATCAAAGCCAAACGTCTGTTTTGCAGCGTCAGCTCCATATCGGAAACCATCCCAAATTTCACGTTCTATATCTTTGTCACGACAAAACAGGATACTTCTAGGGTCTTCTCCAGCAATCAACACCAACAAAGCCTCAGGCTCTTTAAACCCCGTTAGGTAATAGAAGTAACTATCAAAGCGATACGGATAATGACTATCTCGATTGCGGATCAACTCTGGCGAAGTTGGAATAATGGCGACACCATCGCCCATGGTTTGCAGCAGCTGTTGGCGACGTGTCTTAAATTCATTTAAATTAAACATATGCAATTGATTTCTTTTTTACTTTCAACTGTGACCAAGTAACTGTTGATTTAGTGCCATTAAACGCTCTGGTGTACCAATATCGTGCCAGATACCCTTAAAGTGCTCAGCGCTTACCTTTCCTTCAGTAATCGCCAGCTTTAACAGCGGCGCAAGCTTTGCCGGTTCACCACGTTTAATGCCCGCAAATAAGGCTGGGTGATACACCCCCACCCCCGAAAATGTAAGCTTAGGCTCGCCTTCTAATTTAATTTTCTTATCTGCAAATGCAAAATCGCCTTGCATATGCTGAGGCGGGTTATCAATCAGCAGCAAATGTGCCAAATTATCTGGGCTCAACTTAAGGTCGGCAAACGAGATATCTGTAAATACATCGCCATTTACTACCAAAAATGGGCTGTTTCCCAACAAATCCAGCGCATTGGCAATACCGCCAGCCGTTTCTAAAGCTACCGCCTCTGGAGAATATTGAATGCGCAGCCCCCATTGTGCGCCATCTTGCAAGGCAGCTTCAATCATATCGCCAAGATGCGCATGATTAATCACCACCTCTTTAAAACCCGCCTGGGCCAAGCGCTCCAAGTGCCAAGCAATTAGAGGTTTACCTGCGATGGGTAATAATGGTTTAGGGGTATGGTCGGTCAGTGGGCGCATGCGCTCACCACGTCCCGCCGCCAATATCATTGCTTTCAAATCATCACCCTTTATCAAAATCTCTTTTTGTTATGGTGCCTGTAATTAACAAAGACTAGAAGGTGTAGCCAACCTGCGGTTTAGTGCCCTCTAAGCTATCCAGCAAACGCAACAATGGTTTAAGTTCGATATAGCGCTCACATACTTTACGTAGGTAAGTCATCACTAGCGGCATATCTTTTAAATAGCCATCTTTACCATCACGATGGTACAGCCTTGCAAAAATACCTAGCACCTTGATATGGCGCTGTGCACCCATGTACTCAAAGTCACGATAGAACTCGCTAAAATCGTCTGGTACAGGCAAATCTGCTTTACGCGCCGCCTGCCAGTAACGTACACACCAATCGATAATCTGCTCTTCTTCCCAGCCGATATAAGCATCTTTTAATAAAGACACCAAATCATAGGTAATGGGGCCATAAACCGCATCTTGGAAATCTAAAACACCGGGGTTATCTTCACAAACCATCAAATTACGCGCATGGTAATCTCGGTGCACATACACCTTACCCTGTGCCAAAATATTGCGGTTTAATACATCAAACGTTTGCTGCAAAACAGCCTGCTGCTTTTCATCCAAAGTCACATTCAGGTGCTTATTGATGTACCAGTCTGGAAAAAGCTGCATCTCGCGGGTAAGTAATGCAGCATCATAATCAGGTAGCACATCCGGCTTACTCGACAGCTGTAACTTAATAAGCGCAGTATTGGCATCATGATACAAACTTGGCGCACTGGTTTGGTTAAGCATGCTTAAATAAGTAACATCGCCCAAATCACTCAGCAATAAAAAACCTTGGGCTAACTCTTGCGCTAGCACTTTAGGTACATGCATGCCCGCATCGCCAAACAAAGCCGCAATTCGCACAAATGGCTCGCAGTTTTCTTGGGGCGGTGGTGCATCCATCGCAATTAGCGTCTCTGATTTACCATCCTGGCCGTTTAAGTGCACTCTAAAATAACGCCTGAAGCTGGCATCTGCCGAGGCCGTAGTTAACCTAAATTCATTATGCTGTAACACTAGTGCTAACCATGCTGTTAACTGCTCTTGCCTTAAATCTTGCTGACCCTTATCCACGTCTATCTTTCTCACATTTTAAATGTTGATATATCTGAAACCATGTATCGTTAACGCTGCTATACAAGTATAATTTGCTTTTAATTTCACCTTAGCATTGTTAGCCTAAGCATGCAGATTAACGACAAAGATGTAAATCTCTACGTTGTTTACTGCTACGGCAATGTCAATTTCTGATTGCCAAAAAATACAATATGTGAGATTTTAACATTGATAAAATAAAACAGTTTGCCTATATACCCGTGCTTTTAATTTCACCGCTCAACCCTGTGCAGCTTCTGATGGTACGCGCATGCTAAAAAGTCGCTTTTTAGCTGCCATCACACCTATTGTATTGGCATACGCGCCGCAATCGCACGCAAACGAAAATACGCCGCCCGAAAGCATTCCAGCAGAGCAGTTACCCAATAGCGAGCAAGAGACAAATGACGGCATCATTATTGATGGCGATAAACTTGAGCTGCATCTTGATAGAAAAATGCGCGCTATTGGCAATGCTGAAATTCACCGAGGTAAGCAAACCGCTTATGGCGACATCATTGAGTACAACGTACAAAATGATGAGCTCCATGTTACAGGCAACGCCAGAGTTGAGGTCGGAGATGCAAAGTTATCTGGTCCTGAATTACGCATGCGTCTTTCGGAAAGCATAGGCGAGATGCGGGACGCATCAATCATCATGCATAAGAGCGCTAGCAAATCAGGCTCGCAAGATGATGACGCACTGGTCTTTACCAATGATATTGGTAATCAGCAAAACGAACAACTGCGCTATCAAAACCGCGCCAGCTCGCACCTCAATGACCGCATGGAGACTAATAGATACGGTGAAATGCAGTTATCATCCAAGCCTTCCACGGTGCGTGGCAATGCAGAGCACATCTATTTTGAAGGTGAAGATAAAAAACGTCTGACCGGCGCGCGCTATACCACCTGCGAGGTGGGCGTAGATGACTGGTACATCAAAGCCAGTGAAATCAAGCTAGACGACTACACCAGCTCAGGCACCGCCACTAATGCCCGTGTCGAATTTAAAGGTGTACCATTGCTATACACTCCTTGGATTGAGTTTTCATTTAATAACCAGCGTAAAACTGGCCTGCTCGCGCCAACAATGGGCACGACAAGCCGCAGCGGTTTTGAGGTACTAACACCGTTCTATTGGAATATTGCTCCCAACAAGGATGCAACACTGGGTCTGCGCGCGTTAAGTAAACGCGGCGTGCAGTTGCAAGGCGAGTTCCGGTACATGGAAGAAAACTTCTCCGGTACGGACAACATAGAGTACTTACCTAGCGACACCCTGACTAATGAAACCCGCTACTTCGCCAATCTAAAACACCAACACCGATTTGGTAATGGCTGGTCAGCAGGCTACAGCCTAGAAAAAGTATCTGATAGCCAGTACTTCTCTGAACTATCCACTCGTATTGTCACCACCAGCCGTATCAATCTGCCACAACAATTCAATGTGGATTACGCGGATGAGAACTGGAGTTTTAATGCAATTGCGCAAAAATTTCAAACCTTAGATAACGTCTCATTCCCATACGAGCGCCTGCCGCAAATGACCTTATCAGGCGGCAAAACTTATGGGGATGTTAATTTAAACTTATACACACAGCTCGTCGCTTTTGATAACAACAATAACAGCACTGCTCGCCCGACAGGTACACGCTTCACGGCCTACCCAAGCATCACGCTGCCAATGAACAGGCCATATGGCTATATCACACCGAAACTAGGTGTGCATTACACCAGCTACAATTTAAATAATGTGGCAGCAGATCAGGAATCATTACATAGAACGCTGCCAATATTTAGCTTAGACAGCGGCCTATATTTTGACCGTGACTTTAAAATTGCCAATAGAGGTTATTCGCAGACGATTGAGCCTAGACTATTCTACGTCTACATCCCCGACCGCAATCAGGCAAAAATCCCTGTGTTTGACAGTAGCGTTACAGACTTAAACTTCGCCACGTTGTTTATGGAGAACCAATTTACTGGTAATGACCGCATTAACAATGCGAATCAGCTCAGCTTTGCGCTCACCACGCGCTTTATTGAAAGCAGCACTGGCACACAGCGCCTATCTGCATCGATAGGTCAACGCTACTACTTTGCCGATCAAGAAGTTGCTCTGGACTATAGCAATCTGTCTACATTCCGCAAAAATAACAGCTCAGACGTGATTGCAGGCATTACCGGTCAGCTTAAAAACAGCTGGCAGGTGGATGCATTCTGGCAATACAACACCGACGATTCAACCGCGGTGAGAACTACCATTACCAGTCGCTATAATCCTGAGCCAGGTAAAGTGTTAAACCTAAGCTATAGCTACAGACAAGACTTATTGGATCAATTCAATATTTCCAGCCAATGGCCGATAGGCAAAGGTTGGTATGGGGTTGGGCGGATGAACTACTCTATGCGCGAGAAGAACATCATCGAAACACTTGCGGGTTTAGAGTATGATGCAGGCTGCTGGCAAGCACGCGGCGTGATGCAACGGGTGACCACGGCCACTGCAGATGCGAACTACGCATTCTTCTTCCAACTTGAACTCGGCGGGCTTGCTTCGATTGGCGCAAACCCATTAGCAGTGATTAAACGAAACGTTCCGGGTTATGTGAGTTCTAACTTCATTCCGGACAATCCTCAACCATCATATTACGAGTAATTATGTTGCGTAACCTTAGTAAAATCTCACTCTTTATTGCCTTAAGTTTTAGTCAACTCAGCACACAGGCTGCGGATGTAACTAAAATGGATCGCATCGTGGCAATCGTTGACCAAACGGTGATTACCGAACAGGAACTGGAAAGCCGCATCGTATCGCTCAGTGCACAGTTAAAAAAACAAGGCACAGAACTACCCGAAGCAAGCATCTTAAGAAAACAAATCCTAGAGCGCTTGATTTCTGACGCATTACAGCTACAGTACGCGGCACAAACTGGCATCAAAGTGGATGACACCCAGCTCGACAAGACCCTTGAGCGCATTGCCGAACAAAATAAATTGACCGTGAGAGAGTTCTACGATGCACTCAATCAAGATGGCATTAGCGTGCGCAAGTTTAGATCGGACATTCGTAACGAAATCATCATCGCCAGACTGCGTGAGCGCGAAGTAGAAAGCCGCGTCAATGTCAGCGAATCTGAAATCGACAATTACTTAACCACGCAAGCGTCAACTAATCAGAATCAAGATGAATATGAAATCTCTCATATTCTGATTCGCGTGCCGGAAGATGCCGCAACCGAAGATGTACAAAAAGCTAAAGCAAAAGTAGACGAGATACTTAGTGCGTTGGCATCAGGCACAAGCTTTGCAAAAGTGTCTGCAAGCTTTTCCGATGCACCCAACGCCTTAGAGGGCGGCAACATCGGCTGGAAGCAAAGTGCTCAAATGCCAGCACTCTTTCTTGATGCATTAAAAGCCATGCAAAAAGGCGAGGTTTCTACCGCATTGCGTAGCCCTAACGGCTTTCACATCCTGAAGCTAACCGATAAGCGTGGTGGCAGCTCTCCGCTCATTATCGAGCAAACACACGCTCGCCATATTCTGATTAAGCTCTCAGAAGTCATGTCTGAAAAAGATGCCAAACAGAAAATGGATGGCATTAAAGAGCGCTTAGATAATGGCGAGAAATTTGAAGTGCTAGCACGTCAGTTCTCTGAAGATGGCACAGCATCTAATGGCGGCGACTTAGGCTGGGTAAATCCAGGCGACACGGTGCCTCAATTCGAAAAAGCCATGAATAACCTGCAGCCTAATGAAATCAGCGAACCTGTGCTCAGCCCCTTTGGCTGGCATGTGATACAAGTGCTTGAACGCAAAAAGCAAGACATGAGCAAAGAAGCCGCTCGCTTAAAAGCACGTCAGGAAATTCGCGCAAGAAAAGCGGATGAAGCTTATCAAGACTGGATTCGTGAACTGCGTGACCGCGCTTTCGTAGAGCTAAGGCTTGAAGACAAATTTTAATAGCGCTTAACGCTATCATCACGAAACTATCACAGTGACAAAACCATTACCTCGTATTGTTGTAACCGCGGGTGAACCTGCTGGCATCGGCCCTGATTTATGCATCATGCTGGCAGCGCAGCCACTCGATGCCCAGTTAGTGGTCATTGCCGATACCGAGATGCTGCAAGCACGCGCCAAAGCACTAGGACTCCCACTCAACACCGTGGCTTATGATGCAAACATGCGGCAGCAGCATCTGGGCAACCGCTCTCTCACGGTACTTAACCAAGCCGTTAGTCAACCTGTGATTGCCGGCCAGTTAAATGCAGACAATAGCGCCTATGTGCTGGAAACCTTAAGAACCGCTGCAATTAGATGCGTCAAATCAGAGTTTGATGCCATGGTCACCGCACCGGTGCATAAAGGCATCATCAACGACGCAGGCATTGCCTTTAGTGGCCATACCGAATTTTTAGCCGAGCTAACCCACACAGCACAAGTAGTGATGATGCTAGTTTCAGGCCATCAGGCAAACAGCATGCGCGTTGCGCTGGCAACTACGCATTTAGCCTTAAAAGATGTACCACAAGCCATTCACAAAACCAGCCTGGAAACCACCATTCGCATTCTGCATCATGACTTGGTTAACAAGTTTGGCATTCAGCACCCGCGTATCTTAGTGGCAGGCCTTAACCCACACGCTGGAGAAGACGGTTATTTAGGCCGCGAAGAAATAGACGTGATTAACCCGGTCTTAGCCAAACTGCGCACCGAGGGCATGAACCTGATTGGCGCGTTGCCTGCCGATACTTTGTTTGCAAAACATCATTTGAAACATGCAGATGCCGTATTGGCCATGTATCATGACCAAGGTTTACCTGTACTCAAACATGCAAGTTTTGGGGAGGGCGTGAATGTCACTTTAGGCTTGCCGATTATCCGCACCTCAGTTGACCATGGCACAGCGCTAGATTTGGCAGGCACCGGCAAGATTGAAATTGGCAGCTTACTCGCCGCCATTGAACTCGCGATTCAGCTTACTAAAAACAAACCATCCAGTGCTGTGTAACCACTCACATGCTTTTACCCATTATTGATTAACGCCATGAAACACATTGCAAAAAAGCGCTTCGGCCAAAATTTTCTCACTGACCAAGGCGTTATTTCCAGCTTGGTAGATGCTATTTCACCCAAGGCCAACGACCTCATGGTGGAGATTGGCCCAGGCTTAGGCGCGCTTACACAACCGTTAATGCAACAATTGGCTATGTTACATGTAGTAGAGGTTGACCGTGACATCATTGCCTGGATGGAAAAAACCTATGTAAACAACAAAATCACCATCCATAACTCTGATGCGCTCAAGTTTGATTTTTCAAGTTTAGGCAGTGCCATCAGAGTCGTTGGTAACTTGCCATATAACATTTCCACGCCAATTCTGTTTCATTTACTGGACAATGTCGCCTCAATTATCGACATGCACTTTATGCTGCAAAAAGAAGTAGTGGAACGCATGGTGGCATCACCATCCACCGCGGCTTATGGACGACTGAGCGTGATGCTGCAATATCGCTTACAAATGGAATACCTCTTTACCGTACCGCCAGAGGCTTTTGACCCAGCACCTAAAGTCGAGTCCGCATTTGTGCGCTGCGTACCGCATGCAGCGCTACCCTATCCCGCAAATGATGAAGCTTTATTTGCACAGGTGGTCACCGCAGCATTTGGGCAGCGCAGAAAAACCCTACGCAACACGCTCAAAGGTCTACTGGATGATGACGGATTTAAGGCTTTAGACCTAGACTCACAGTTGCGCGCCGAAAATCTGAGCGTGGCTGACTTTGTGAGAATCAGCAACTATCTGAGCCAAAACACTTAAAGTCCTCAGCGCATGCTGTGGCGAACACCGTTTTAAGATAAAATCCACCTTCAAATTTACTATTAAGGACTTCCAACCCATGCGAATCATTCTTTTAGGCGCTCCAGGTGCAGGCAAAGGCACACAAGCCACTCACTTACGTGAAAAATTTAATATCCCGCAAATCTCTACAGGCGATATGCTACGTGCTGCAGTAAAAGCTGGCACACCACTTGGCCTAGAAGCCAAAGCATTTATGGATAGCGGTGGTTTGGTACCTGACGCTGTGATTATCGGCCTAGTAAGCGAGCGCATTAAAGAAGCAGATTGTGCTAATGGCTTTTTATTCGATGGCTTTCCACGCACCATTCCACAAGCAGAGGCAATGAAAAACGCTGGCGTAGGGATTGATTACGTCGTAGAAATTGACGTACCTGACGAGGCAATTATTGAACGCATGAGCGGCCGTCGCAGCCACCCAGCCAGCGGCCGTACCTACCACGTTAAATTCAATCCGCCAAAAGTAGAAGGTAAAGATGACGTCACTGGTGAAGACCTAGTACAACGCCCAGATGATGTGGCAGAAACTGTGAAAACACGTTTAGACGTTTATCACAGCCAAACCAAGCCTCTAGTAAAATACTACTCAGACTGGGCAAATAGCGGCACAGCTGGCGCACCTAAACACGTATTTGTAAATGGCTTGGGCGACATGAATGTGATTCGCGATAATATTTTTGCAGCATTGAAATAATCACAAGCTAACCAAAACCAATATCCCCTACTGTCGCGCTGCATGGCACAGCCTTAATGTGCAACAGAAGGGGATTAAGTACTTTAATTCAGATAAGTAAACAAAGCATCTCGCCATCTGGCAACCTCCATAAGTAGTAACTGCAAGACAACCTCGCACTACTGCTTGCCCAAAATTGAACATAGACTCACTAATGGATGAGCAAAAACCTGTAGCCTCATGGGCTGAGTAAATCAAGCACACAAATCATCCAGCAGTAGCCACATGCAATTGATTGCATATCAGAGCTTATTTAGATAAACACTTGGCGCTTCGCTAATTCATACCCTACAAGGTATAATTCTGGAATCTAAAAATTAACTATTAAGCTACTCACATGCACCAGCAATATCCATTCAAAGACATCGAACAATCAGCACAAACTTACTGGGAAGCAAACCAAACATTTGCTGCGACTGAACAGTCAGACAAACCAAAATACTATTGCTTGTCGATGTTCCCATACCCAAGCGGTCGTCTGCATATGGGGCATGTACGTAACTACACGATTGGCGATGTGTTAAGCCGCTTTCATAAAATGAAAGGCTTTAACGTGATGCAACCTATGGGTTGGGATGCGTTTGGCCTACCTGCCGAGAACGCAGCAATCAAAAATGAGACTGCCCCAGCCGCTTGGACTTACAGCAACATTGAACATATGAAAGCCCAGCTCAAACAGCTCGGTTTGGGCGTGGACTGGAACCGTGAAATTGCAACCTGCAAACCAGAGTATTACAAATGGGAACAATGGTTATTCACAGAACTATTCAAAAAGGGGTTGATCTATAAAAAAACCTCAACGGTTAACTGGGACCCTGTTGATGGTACCGTATTAGCCAACGAACAAGTGATTGATGGCCGCGGCTGGCGTAGCGGCGCGTTAGTAGAAAAACGCGACATTCCGCAATACTTCATGAAAATCACGGCATATGCCGAAGAGTTGTTAAATGATTTAGATAAACTTGATGGCTGGCCAGAGCAAGTAAAAACCATGCAACGTAACTGGATAGGCAAAAGTTACGGCTGTGAAGTGGAATTCCCTATCGTTGGCCAAGATGGCAACCTCAAGGTGTACACCACCCGCCCAGACACCTTAATGGGCGCAACCTATGTGGCAGTTGCCGCAGAACATGCACTGGCAACGCAAGCTGCACAAAACAACCCAGCACTGGCTGACTTTATAGCAGAGTGTAAACGCGGCAGTGTGGCCGAGGCAGACATTGCAACCGCCGAGAAAAAAGGCATGGCAACAGGATTGTTTGTTACCCATCCACTAAACGGCGAGCAATTACCAGTTTGGGTGGCGAACTATGTGCTGGCGAGCTATGGCGAAGGTGCGGTGATGGCAGTTCCTGCGCATGATGAACGTGACTTTGAGTTTGCTGGTAAATACAATTTACCAGTTAAAGCTGTGATTAAACATAGCGACATCGATACGTTACCAATGACAGAACATGGCATTTTATTTGATTCAGCAAAATTTAATGGCTTAGACTTTGACGGCGCAAGCGCTGCTATTGCTGCTGCGTTGTCAGCTAAAAATCTAGGTAAACGCCGTACCCAATACCGTTTACGCGACTGGGGCGTTTCCCGCCAACGCTATTGGGGTTGCCCAATTCCAATTGTGCACTGTGCAAACTGTGGCGAGGTGCCTGTCCCAGCGGAACAATTGCCAGTGGTATTACCTGAAAATGTAGTGATGGATGGCGTCGGCTCACCGATTAAAAAAGACCCGAACTTCTACGAAACCACCTGCCCAACTTGCCATGGTAAAGCCACACGCGAGACAGATACTTTAGATACATTCTTTGAGTCATCCTGGTATTTTGCACGTTACGCTAGCTTTGATAGCAACAATGCGATGGCGGATGAGCGCGCTAACTACTGGTTACCAGTTGACCAATATGTAGGCGGTATTGAGCATGCGATTCTGCACTTGTTATACGCACGCTTCTTTAACAAGCTCATGCGTGATGTTGGGCTGATTAAAAATGATGAGCCGTTTACCAATTTGCTCACACAAGGCATGGTGCTGAAAGAAGGCACTAAAATGAGTAAATCCAAAGGCAACACGGTAGATCCGCAAGAGCTGATTGACACCTATGGCGCAGATACCGCGCGCTTGTTTATGATGTTTGCAGCACCGCCAGAGCAAAGTCTGGAATGGGCTGACAGTGGCGTACAAGGCGCACATCGCTTTTTACGCAGACTATGGCAAGCCACCTACGACCATATAGAGCTTGGCGCAACTGCAGCTTATACATCAGGCGAGTTAAACGCAGAACTTAAAACATTGCGTCGCCAACTGCACCTCACCATTGAAAAAGTTGCGGATGACTATGGCCGTCGCCATAGCTTTAACACCGCCATTTCATCAGTGATGGAGTTAATGAACAGCTTAGCCAAAGTGGAAGGCACTGATGAACTATCACGCCAAGTAAGACAGGAAGTGCTGCAAAATGTTGCGCTATTGCTATCCCCGATCGTTCCGCATATTTGTCAGGCACTTTGGGCTGAACTTTGCCCGAATACCCATATCTTAGATGCGGGCTGGCCAGCTGCCGACGCATCAGCAATGGTACAAGACAGCATCGAATATATGATACAAGTGAACGGTAAATTGCGCGGCAGCATCACCGCAGCCAAAACCGAAAGCAAAGAAGCGTTGGAAGCACTCGCCTTGGCACAACCTTGCGTACAGAAATTCATTGAAGAAAATATGAGCGTACGTAAGGTGATTGTAGTGCCAAATAAACTCATTAACGTTGTTGTGGGGTAAACCATGCAATACCTGAACTTATCATTTACGCGTCAATTAAGTTGGGTGTTTCTAATTGCGCTATTGCTGACGGCATGCGGCTTTCAATTACGTGGCTCCGCGCCTTTATCTTTTACTAAGTTAAGCATACAAGGCAGCCCGCTTAGCATTAAAAAAGATTTAAAACGTACACTTGAAACCAATAACGTCAAAATCGTCGACAGTGCTGAAGACGCTGAAATGCTGATCGAGCTGTTAAACGAGTCCACTGAAAAGCGCATTCTTTCGTTAAGTGGCGGCGGTTTGGTGCGTGAGTTTGAACTGTACTACACAGTCAACTTTAGGACGCGGCCTCAGAACGAGCAATTATGGGGAAAAGTACAAACCATACAGATTCGCCGTGACTTTTCATATAACGACAAAGCATTACTAGGTAAAGCAGAAGAAGAAGCCGGGCTTTATGCCGACATGCGTAAAGAATCCGTACGAGCCATACTGCGCAGACTATCTGCCACCAACCCAGATAAGCAGTAACAGCACAGCATGCGCTTAACTCAAACCCAACTAGCGCCACACTTACAGCAAGGTTTGCAGCCACTCTATGTGCTAGTGGGTAGCGAGCCTTTAGCACAGCGCGAGTGCCTAGACGCAATTCGCGCTGCGGCCAACACGCAAGGATTTGATGAGCGCACCAGCCTAATTGTTGAGCGCAATTTCAACTGGCAGCAAATTCAGAATTTTGGGCAATCCATATCGCTGTTCTCCAGTCGCCGGTTATTGGAACTCAACATTCCTAATGGCAAGCCTGGTGTGGATGGTAGCAAAGCCTTGCAAGCACTAGCATCCAAAGCCCTACCTGACACTACGGTGATTATCATCTTACCTACGCTAGAGCGTGAAGCGAAGAATAGCGCATGGTTTGCCGCGTTAGAAGCAAATGCGCAAGTATTAACCATTAACGAAGTAGATGCAGCCAATCTCCCCACATGGATTGCAAACCGCCTAGCGCAGCATGGGCAACGCACCAGTCTATCAACGCTGGAGTTTCTCGCACATCAGGTAGAAGGTAACCTGCTTGCTGCTAATCAAGAAGTACAGAAACTAAGCCTGCTCTATCCGCAAGGGGAGCTTTCAGACACTGCGGTACGGGAAGCTGTACTCAATGTATCGCGTTACGATGCCTTTCAACTCGGTGAAGCGGTACTTGCAGGAGATGCCGAACGTACCGTAAGAATTTTGCAAGGCCTGCAAGATGAGGGCGAAAACGCCGTAGCCATCATGAACCCGCTCATGTGGGTGCTGCGCCCGTTAGTGCGCATCAAACAAGCCGAAATGCGCGGCACTAACCTAGCAACCGCCATGACTAATGCACGTATTTATGGCGACAAACAAATACTGGTTAAACGTGCACTATCGCGTCTAAGTTTGCGCCAGTTAGATGCCGCACTGCAAAAACTGGCTGATATTGATCGGATGGCAAAGGGCGTTATGCTCGGTGATGCATGGCTAGAAATATCCAGGCTATGTTTTGGATTAGCAAAAGTACGTAGCCGATAGATTCTTAGGCGTAGTTGCATCTCGCTGTTAATGCATTTTCTGCATGCCAAATTTATTTTTATTCCGCGCAATAAAAAGTATAATTAATCATGAACATTCAACAATACATGCAAAATATCGGTGTAGAAGCACGTAAAGCCTCGCGCTTTATGGCAAGTGCTGACACGAACCAAAAAAATATCGCGCTCAATGCAATTGCAGCTGCGATTTTACGTGAAAAAGACACATTGCTCGCCGCCAACAAACTAGACCTAGAAGCTGCAAAAGCCAATGGCTTAGAGCCGGCGATGCTGGACAGGCTGACCATTACTGAAAAATCTATCGCCAATATGGCTGAAGGCCTGAATCAGATTGCCAGTCTAACTGACCCAATCGGCGAAATGAGCAATTTCAAATATCGCCCTAGCGGAATCCAAATTGGCCAGATGCGTGTACCTCTGGGTGTTATCGGCATCATTTATGAGGCGCGCCCTAATGTGACCGTTGATGCGGCAGGCCTATGCATCAAATCAGGCAATGCAGCGATTCTGCGTGGCGGTAGCGAGGCGATTCATTGCAATCAGGCCTTGGCCAAACTCGTACATGAAGGACTTGCGGCAGCGAATTTACCAACCACAGCAGTGCAAATTGTAGAAACTACAGACCGTGCGGCAGTAGGTGAGCTCATCACGATGAAGCAATACGTGGATGTCATCGTGCCACGTGGTGGCAAAGGCTTAATTGAGCGCATTTCTAATGACGCACGTATCCCTGTGATTAAGCATCTGGATGGGAATTGCCATGTATATGTTGATGATGATGCCGACTTTGATAAAGCACTACGCATACTGGAAAACAGTAAGACACAGCGACTTGGTACCTGCAATACCACAGAGTCTTTATTGATTGCTCGCTCAGTGGCAGCATCCATGCTGCCTAAGTTAGCCGCCATGCTTACCTCACACGGCATTGAAATTCGCGGTTGCGCTGAAACCTGCGCACTCGTCAGTCAGGCAACGCCTGCCACTGAAGAGGATTACTACACAGAGTATCTTGCCGCCATTATTTCATGCAAAGTCGTCAGCGGCTTGGATGAGGCAATTGCCCACATAAACGAGCACTCATCGCAACATACGGAAGCCATCGTGACGGAAAACTATACCAAGTCTCGCAGATTTTTACGTGAGGTTGACTCTAGTAGTGTGATGGTGAATGCGTCCACGCGCTTTGCAGATGGTTTTGAATATGGCTTTGGTGCAGAAATCGGCATCTCAACCGACAAGTTACACGCACGCGGCCCGGTGGGGCTTGAGGGCTTAACCTCACTTAAATACGTAGTATTAGGTGACGGACATGTGCGCGCTTAATCTAACGCATCAGAGATAAGTCATATTAAGTAATCACTAATAAAAATCAGGGTATTAAGTAACACTTAATACCCTGCTTGACCTACTAACTGCCAGCAATCTACTATTGCCTATGGTTCACCATGATTTACCTACCTTAATATTGATGCAATGAAAACCATAGGCATACTTGGCGGCACATTTAACCCCATTCACTATGGGCATCTACGCATGGCGCAAGAGCTTGCAGATGACCTGCACATAGATGCAATACATTTTATCCCTGCCGCCAATCCACCACATAAAAATGCAGTTGCGATTAGTGCGGAACATCGCGCAGCCATGGTAGATTTGGCAATTAGCAACAACCCGCAATTTACGCTAGATGTGCGTGAGCTAAACCGCACAGGCACATCCTACACCATAGACACTTTGCTTAGCCTGCGTGCAGAGTTGGGCAGTAACGCCAGCCTGACGTTATTCATGGGTAGTGATGCTTTCACGCAATTCAATAGTTGGCACCGCTGGCAAGAGATTTTGCAGCATTGCCATATTGCACTGGTGCAGCGACCACATACCAACAAAAATCAAACTAGCAAGTTGCTACCCAAAATACTGGAAGACTTTCTGCATACGCATTACACAGAAAACGGTGAAGATCTTCACAATAGCGCAGCTGGCTACATCACGATGCGGCAAGTAACGGCCTTGGACATTTCATCCACCGCGATTCGCGAGGCATTTAAACAACAAGCATCCACGCGTTACCTGATGCCCGATAGCGTGATTGATTACATTAAAACCCATCAACTTTACAAATAACGCAGCACTGCGCACTATGTTCTATAATGCAGATCACATAGATGTCATCTATGATTGTTAAATTTAAGATTGCTAGATTTAAACCAACGCGAGACTCAAGCAAACACATGCTTTAATTTTTGTCCTGTACCTTACAGACGAGCACACACGATGAAATTACATTTACCACAGCCTTTTCACACTAAGTTCAACCTAGGATTGGTGTTGTCGCTAACACTAATGATCAACGCCTGTGGCGTGAACCCTGTGACTAAAAAGCGTGAGTTCCAGTTTGTATCTGAGGCGCAGGAAATCTCCATCGGCACCCAAAATTACGCGCCAACCCGCCAATCTCAAGGCGGAGATTACGTACTCGACCCAGAGCTAACCGCATACATACAAAGTGTGGGCAATAAATTAGCCGCAGTTTCTGACCGCAAACTGCCGTATGAATTTAATCTGCTCAATGACTCAGTCCCCAACGCTTGGGCAATGCCCGGCGGCAAAATTGCATTTAACCGCGGCCTGCTCTATGAGCTTAACAGTGAAGCAGAATTAGCCGCCGTCATGGGCCATGAACTGGTACACGCAGCTGCACGCCATGGTGCCCAAGGCATGGAGCGTGGGATTTTTCTACAAGGCGCGATGATTGCCGTCGGCATCGGTGCACAAAATACAGACTACGCAAACCTGATTGTGGGTGGAGCACAGGCCGGCGCGCAACTGGTAAATAGCAAATATGGCCGGGATGCAGAAAGTGAATCAGATTTATACGGTATGCAATATATGAAAAAAGCGGGTTACGACCCAGCTGCCGCCGTCACGCTGCAGGAAACCTTCGTTAGGCTGAGTGCAGACAGAAAGAGCAACTTTATTGATGGCCTGTTTGCAAGCCATCCACCATCGGAAGCACGCGTAGAGGCTAATAAAGCTACGCTGGCACAGATTGGCGCTGGCGGCGACTGGGGTAAAGAGGTTTATAAGCAAAAAACCGCTAAATTAAGGGCCACCCAAGGTGCTTATAAAGCCTACGATGATGCGGTGAAAGCCCTCAGTGAAAAGAATATCGACAAAGCAAAAACTTTGATTAATCAGGCTATTGCCGGTGAACCGCGTGAAGCACGCTTTCAAGAGCTGTTAGGCGACATTGCATTAACCGAGAAAAAGCCACAAGATGCATTAAAACTGTATGCAAAAGCCATCAAATTGCAGCCGGATTACTTTAAACCGCATATTCAAAGTGGCATTGCCTTATTTAATATGGGTAAAAAAGCAGAGGCAGAACCATATTTAAAACGTGCTAATGAGCTATTACCAACAGCACCTGGACATGCGCTATTGGGCCAAATTGCTGAAGACCGTGGTCAGACAGACATTGCCTTGCAGCACTATCAAGTAGCCGCAAGCTCCAACTCGGATATCGGCAAAGACGCCATCACTAGAGCGGTACGTATAGACTTACCGCGCAACCCAGCCAAATATGTTAAATCAGGCATACAGCACGATAATTACGGCAATTTATTTGCGGTGGTGCAAAATGACACGACAGTATCGCTGCGCAGCGTGCAGGTGCGCGTAATCAAATACAACGCAGCCGGCCGCGCTATCGCACAAAGCCAGCCATTATTGATAAGTAGCGGTGTGGCGCCGGGCAAACGCAGCCAGGTGGCAGTGGGTGAACACGTGGCAACACCACAAGAAGCCAACCTATACAAAGTGGTAGTAGAGTCTGCGGAGATAGCGCAGTAAGGCATAGCCGCACCCCAGTTTAAGCACAAGATTGCTTAAAAGACTAGCCCACAGCTTAGAACAAACCCAAGAACCGCCCAATTAGGCTAGCCACAGCTCTATATAGCGAGCCTATCAGGCAAACTTGAGCCATAGGTAATAAGTGAATAAATCCGTTGCTACGGCTAACTAAAGCTAAAACTGGCCTCCTGTTGCCAGCCCACCACACTCAAACATGGGGCAGCAATACGCTGCTGTAAACTAACAAGATTCTCCGCAAATACTGGCATATCTGGTTCAACCTGGTTCGCAACCCAGCCAGCCAAGGTGAGCCCACGTGCCTGAATAGCCTCAACCGTGAGCAGGGCATGATTAATGCAGCCCAAGCGCATACCGACCACCAAAATAATCGGAATATTCAGCATAACGGCTAAATCGGCCATGGTGTGCTGGGCATTCAATGGCACTAAAAAACCACCAGCACCCTCCACCACCACGATATCAGCCAAAGCACCTAATTGCTGGTATGCCTGCATAATCTGCGAGCAGTCTACATGCTGACCAGCCTGCTCGGCTGCGATATGCGGTGCAATCGCTGGCGCAAAGTGATAAGGGTTAATCAAGTCTAGCTGTGCACTTACGTTACTCGCTGTGTTTAGCGCAAGCACATCATCATTAAGCAGTTCGCCATCTGGCGCTGCATTACAGCCGGATGCAATCGGCTTCATGCCGACTGTTTGGTAGCCAGCTCGCACAAAATGCCGAATCAAAGCACTGGCAATATAAGTTTTGCCTACATTGGTATCGGTGCCGACAATAAAATAAGATGACTGCATGTTTTAGCTCATCAGGTTCAATATCGATGGGTTATTTTCTAGGAGAAAAATGGATAGGCGCTGCACCATCTGGCAATACTGTTTTGTCTTTGGCGCGCCATGCATGACCGTAAACCACTTCAAAGGTCGCGGGCAATTTCCCGTCTTGCCTAAATTGCTCGTAGGCAGACTCTAGTTTTGCAAAAAACCCACGGCCCAGCAAACCTCTGGCACGACCATCTGTGGCATTGTGTGCGCCGATGCTTTTCAGGTCGCGCATCACGCTTTTCACATCGTCATAAGTCAGCGTAAATCGCTCAACATCTAACACGGGGGCATTAAAGCCTGCACGCACCAAAGCATCGCCAATATCGTGCATATCAATAAAACGGCTGATACTGGTGTAGCCACTAGCACTACTGGTCGCGACCCTGAGCTCACGCAGCGTATCGGGTCCAAACGTGCTAAACGTAAGCAATCCTTCAGGCTGCAATACGCGGTGAAACTCCTGCAAGGCAGCATCTAAATCATTGCACCACTGTATGGCAAGATTGGACCACACCATGCCCACGCTAGCGTTAGCGAGTGGCAATGCTTCGATATCGGCGCAGACTAGGTTTTGCTTCGCTAAACCCAGCAAAGATTTCAGCACGTGTAACAAACCAACGTTGGCGTAAGTCTTACGTGTCTTTTGTAACATAGGGTAAGCAAAATCCAGCGAGACGACTTGTGCTGCACCATACTTTTTTTGCAGTGCGTGGCTACCCAAGCCTGTACCACAGCCTGCGTCCAATATGGTTTGTGGGCTTAACTTAACTAAATCCAGGCGGTTTAGCATTTCTTCGCGCACTTGTTTTTGCAAGATGGCTGCAGCATCATAAGTGTCTGCTGCGCGGCCAAAAGAGGCGCGCGCACGTGCCTTATCGATGCGATAAATATCGTCTGTCATTGTGGTTACTGCACTTGGGTGGTTAAAAATTTAGGTTCTAAAAATTGAACAATGGCATCAATAAACTGTTCCTGATGCGATAAAAATGGAGCGTGTGATGCGCCAGCCATCACCCGCAGATAAGCGACCGGCAGTGTTTTCATCATCCAATGCGCTGCCTGCACCGGCGCCAAGCTATCTCGGTCGCCATGTACCAGCAATGTGGGTTTTCTTAAATGTTCGATTTCCGCACGCAAATCGGTTTCTAGCAATATATTAAGTGCGCGATACAAAGTTTGCGAGGTAGGCGCTGGGCGTTCGGCAAACTTGTTACGCAGCAATTTAACCGTACTTCTTGCGTCGTTTGCACCCATGCACTGCAAAGTTAAAAACTGCGTCATGGTCTTGTGATAATCTTCATTCACGCTGTCGGCAAAGTTGCCGAATATTTCAGGCTCAATGCCAATATCCCAAGTGGATTTGTACTCTACGCTCTCCTGATCAAAGCTCTTGTTTACAAAACAAGGCGTTGCCCCAACCAGCACCAATCGACGGACCAAATCAGGATAATCTAAAGCAATACGCATGGCCACTTGTGCGCCCAAAGACCAGCCGACCACATCCGCATGCGCAGGCAGAACCTCGACAACCTTTTCCGCAATTGCAGACAAATGAAACGGCTCAATCGGACGACTTAAGCCCATGCCGGGCAAATCGATAATGTGCAGCGTAAACAGCTTGCTTAGCCTTTTAACTAAAGGCTGCCATACTGCGCCGTTCATCCCCCATCCGTGAAGCAACACCAGGTTGGGGCCAGACCCGATGATTTCAACGTGGAGATGATTGGCGATCATGCACTCAACTCTCTTTCTGCCTGATGAATAACAGCAATCAGTTTTTTCATGTCATCAAGAGTATGTGCTGCCGATAATGAAATGCGCAGCCTTGCAGTACCCACAGGCACTGTTGGCGGACGTATCGCTGGCACCAAAATGCCATGCGTTTGCAAATACTCACTGAGTGCCAGTGCTTCTAAGTTATCACCCACAATTAACGGCTGAATAGTGGTATCAGAATCCATTAAACGCCACTTGTTAAGCTTAAGATTCGCTTTCAGATACTGAATTAACTCTTGTAGATTAGCGCGCAGCTGATCACCCTGCGCTATCAATTTAACCGAGGTAGAAAGCGTGGCAGACAAAGCTGGCGGTGCAGGTGTGGAATATACATAACTCTTAGCTTTTTGAATCAGGTAATCAATCACCACCTGCTCGCCCGCTACAAAAGCACCCGCAACACCAGCGGCTTTGCCTAAAGTTGCCATCATGATAATCCGCGGCGACTTAATCTTAAAGTGGCTCAGCGAGCCTTTGCCATGCTCGCCCAGCACGCCAAAACCATGCGCATCATCTAGGTATAGATAAGCATCATACTTTTCACACAGCGCCAGATACTCAGGGATAGGCGCGATATCGCCATCCATGCTAAACACCGCATCCGCAGCAATTAGCTTATGTTTTGCCGTACTTGCCTGCAACAGCTTTTCCAGTGCCGCTACATCATTATGCGGGTAGCGCTGAAACTCCGCGTGCGAGAAATAACCACCATCGTTTAGGCAGGCATGATTTAACTTATCCGCAAATATCGCATCACCACGCCCTGTCAGGGCACCCAGCACCCCGATATTGGCCATATATCCGGTAGAAAACAGCAACGCGGCCGGCAACTCAACGAATGCCGCAAGCTGCTTTTCTAAGTCATCATGATAACGGTGGTGCCCAGTGATTAAACCTGAAGCCCCACTACCAACACCAGAGTCACCTGCGGCCTTTTGCATGGTGGCTATCAATTCAGGGTGGTTAGCCAACCCTAAGTAATCATTACTGCAAAAAGATAAATACGGCTGCTGATTTGCAACGATATGCTCCGCCTGCGGCGAATCTAATAAACGACGCTGACGCAATAATCCATCGACTTTGCGTTGCTCAAGTTCACGCTGTAAAGAGGCTAACATGTGCAGCGACTAAATCTTGTTAATGCCAAGTTTGGCAAACAACTGTTTATCTGTTTCAGCTTCCGGGTTACCGGTAGTCAGTAATTTCTCACCGTAGAAAATACTGTTGGCACCTGCCAAGAAGCACAAAGCCTGTATGCCCTCATGCATGCTCTGACGCCCCGCAGACAAGCGCACAAAACTGTTTGGCATGGTAATTCTTGCCGCGGCAATGGTACGCACGAACTCTAATGGATCCAGCTCCTCGGTACCGTGTAACGGCGTGCCTTCCACTTGGGTCAATAGGTTAATCGGCACGCTCTCTGGTGGGCGCTCCATATTAGCCAATTGCGCCAGCAAACCAGCACGTTGATTACGTGATTCGCCCATGCCGATAATGCCACCGCTACACACGTTGATATCTACACTGCGCACGCGGTCCAGTGTTTCCAAACGGTCTTGATAAGTACGTGTAGTAATCACCTCACCATAAAACTCTGGTGCAGTATCTAAGTTGTGGTTGTAGTAATCTAGACCCGCATCTTTCAATTGCTCGGCTTGGCCTTCTTTTAACATACCCAAAGTGGCACAAGTCTCTAAGCCCATCGCTTTTACTTCTGCAATCATTTTAAGCACAGGTTCTAAATCACGCTGTTTGGGACCGCGCCATGCAGCACCCATACAGAAACGGCTGGCACCGTTGTCTTTTGCTTCTTGCGCAGCCGCTAACACGTCATCTAAAGCCATTAATGGCTCACTCTCCACATCGGTGTGGTAACGCGCAGCTTGTGGGCAATAACCGCAATCTTCAGAGCAGCCACCGGTTTTAATCGAGAGCAAAGTGCTCACTTGCACTGCATTCGGGTCAAAGTTTTCGCGATGCACATTCTGCGCGCGATGCATCAAATCGCTAAACGGCAATTCGAACAACTCAACAATCTGTGCTACGCTCCAGCGATTAACGGTTTTTTCTTCATGAGAATGCGTACCGCATGATTTATTTAAGCCTGCTTTTAGGCTATCGGTATTAATAACTGCCTCATTGGATGCTGTTGCACAGGGAGTTGTTGCCTCTGAATCTGGTGATAGTCCAAGCATGATTTGTTCCTTGTATCCTCACAAAACTGGTGAAGATGTGAAATTGAGATAGAATTTGAGTGCGATTATACATTGTCAATAAAACTGACTGCAAATTTTGAACAACAGATTAAAATTTAAGCAAATCACACAGATGCAGCAAGCCTGCATACTCTGCACCAGCTACCATGGCGGTGATTTAGGACTATGCGCGCCATGTCTGGCAGATCTGCCGTGGCACAGTGCAGCACAATGCCCACAGTGTGCACTCATCAGCAATGGCGGCTTATGCGGGGGCTGCCTAAGCGCCCCACCTCACTTTGACGCAGCAAAAGCAACCTTTACTTACAATTATCCACTAGACGGCCTGTTGCAGCATTACAAATACAATGCCAACCTAAATTTAGCACGGACGTTCGCCTCGCTCTGGATAGATTATCAGCACGGACTAAGCACAACAAGCCGACCTATCGATCTTATTATCCCCATGCCCATGCATGAAAAACGCTTAACCGAACGTGGTTTTAATCAGGCACTGGAAATCGCCAAGCAAATAAGCAGTGCATTTTCCATTCCGCTAGATTACACAGCGTGTCAGCGCATTAAATACACGCCATCACAAGCGGGTCTCAAGCTCAAAGAACGCATCAACAATATACGAGGCGCATTTCTCTGCCATCGCCCTTTGCACAACCTGAATATTGCAGTCATCGATGACGTAATGACAACTGGTGCCAGTTTAAATGAACTGGCTAAAACATTAAAACAGGCTGGGGCTGCGCGTGTAGAATGCTGGGTGATGGCAAGAACCCTACCAAAATAGACTCAACCATCATAGGGTGCCTACACGATACGCATTTAGAGAGATTAACTGACTTATGTTTCACATTGTTTTATTTGAACCTGAAATTCCACCAAACACAGGCAATATCATCCGCTTATGCGCCAACACAGGCGCGCAGTTGCACTTGGTCAAACCACTGGGATTCAGCTTGGAGGACAAGCAGCTCAAACGCGCTGGCCTAGACTATCACGAGTATGCAAATTTAATGGTGCATGAAAACTGGGAAGCCTGCAAAGCGGCACTGGATGGGCATCGACTGTTCGCCATCACCACTAAAGGCAGTACTACGCATAGCCATATTCAATTTAAAGCAGGTGACGCATTTGTATTTGGCCCGGAAACGCGCGGCCTATCGGAAGAGGTACGGAATGAATTTACTGCAGAACATCGTGTACGTTTACCGATGCTACCCAATAGCCGCAGCCTGAATTTATCAAATTCAGCGGCGATATTACTTTATGAAGCGTGGAGACAAATCGGATTTGAAGGCGGGAGCTAAGTGAACGACCTATAAGTAAACGACCTAAATGCCCCGACAGCGATTGCGCTAACAAAGACTGCATCATAGAACGTTGCACGACAAACAACTGCAAGATAGACAGATTGCGTACCTTATGCGCAATCTGTCAGCAAGCACTTACACGCCCTCAGGTTTTTGATCGCGACCTAAAAGATCCATCACCGCATCTTGCGCGCTTTTACCATGCGATAACGCCTGATTAACCTCATAAGTGATTGGCATATCAACTCCCAGTGTTTCAGCACGGCGCATTACTTCGCGCGCCGTATTCACACCTTCTGCCACATGACCCAAGCCCTGCAAAATATCTGCCAGGCTTTTGCCACTGGCAAGTTGCAGGCCGACTTCTCTGTTTCTTGAGTATTGGCCGGTACAAGTCAGGATTAAATCACCAGCCCCTGCCAACCCCATAAAAGTTTCCACCTTAGCGCCAAGCGCCAAGCCGAAACGCGTCATTTCAGCCAAACCGCGCGTAATCATGGCAGCACGTGCATTATTGCCAAAGCCCATCCCATCGGAGATCCCTGCAGCAATTGCCATCACATTTTTCACTGCACCACCAACCGACACACCGACCACATCGGTCGTGTCGTACACACGTAAATTGGCGCCATGCACCAGCAATGCAGCTTCTTTCGCAAACGCTTCATCGTTTGCAGCTAATGTCACCGCAGTTGGCAATCCACGCACCAACTCGGCCGCAAAGCTAGGCCCCGACAAGGCACCCCACTTTTGCTCACTGCCCAGCTCCTCTAGCGCCACTTCATAGGGCAGCTTGGCCGTTTGCGGCTCCAAGCCCTTGTGCGCCCAAATAATAGGCAAAGTACAGCCTAATTGCTTAATATCTTTGAGAATACTTCTAAAGCCAGCGGTAGGCACTACAGATAAAATTAAATCAGCGCCATCTAATGCAGTTTGCAAGCTATCCTCAACCTGCAATTGGTCATTAAATCTAAAATCACCTAAATACAAAGGGTTGGCGCGCGCTTTACGCATACCGGACACATGGCCAGCATTACGTGCCCACAGAGCAACCTGATGACGCTGACTGATGTTCATCGCCAGCGCAGTTCCCCACGCCCCGGCACCCAATACTGCAATTTTTGCCATTAATCAAAACCCCAAGTAGATGACACTAAAACATACCCCATCACGCCGTCTCTGTGCTTTACTTTTAGCCAGCCGTTGTTTGCTTTAACATCCATCAGTTCTAACACTACATCTTTTTCTAACGTTGCCACCAAGTCGGCAGTGACATCGGGCCGCGCTTTCATTTCCGTGAGGTTTTTAGTCACCATCACCGAACGCTTAGTCGACAACTGCTTAGCTTCCACCCAATTCATACTGCCTTGCGCATCACGCACCTTTAACCAGTCACCAAGGTTCACCACCACTTCTACCGGATAGAATTGGCTCAGCAGCAATACTTTTTTGGATGAATTTGAAGGCGCATCGTACAAGATGGCTTTAGGTACGGCAACCGACCTAAAATCTAACGCGGATGCCGTCATCGGCACCCACATCAGCATGAAAATTAAAGCAACTTTCGGAAATTGAAACATTACACTTATTGCACAGAACCTGCTTGCTCAGCTTCTTGTTGCTTTTGTTGTGCAAACAAAGCTTCAAAGTTAATTGGATTCAACAATACAGGTTGGAAACCAGCACGTACGATTAAATCAGAAACGCTCTCGCGTAAGTATGGGAACAAAATGTTAGGACAAGTAATGCCAACAATCATCTCCATGCTTTCTGCAGGTACATTGCGTACTTGGAAAATACCGGCTTGCGTTACTTCTACCAGAAACACGGTTTTCTCAGCAATTTTAGAGGTCACAGTCACTTTAATTGCAACTTCAAATACGCTCTCTTCAATTTGCTGCGCTAAATTGCTTAACTCAATACTTACTTGTGGCTGAGTACGGTCTGTAAAAATTTGTGGTGCATGAGGAATTTCTAATGAAACGTCTTTCACGTAAATTTTTTCAATGCTGAAGCCTGGTTGTTGCGCTTGTTCTTGTGCTACGTTGTTGTCTTCTTGTGCCATAATTTTCTACTTAAAATATTAATTAAAATTGATAAACGTGATTAAAATCATTTACAGCCGGTTAAAACTCAAGCTGGCATTCTAGCAGACTTTAAATTTTACGCGCGGCTATATAATGTACTGCAAAGCCAACTACAACGGCTATGCCAGCAATGGATCCAGACCACCTGCTAGGTCCAACGCGCGCAAATCATCAAAGCCACCAATATGGCGATCATCAATGTAGATTTGCGGCACGGTGCGACGCCCCGTTTTCTGCATCATTTCTTCACGACGCTCAGGCTGCAGGTCGATACGCACCTTATTGATCTCGGTTACCCCCTTACTTGCCAACAAACGCTCGGCGTTGATGCAATAAGGGCAAACTGCTGAGGTATACATTAGGATATTAGCCATACGATTATGCTTTCACCACAGGGAGCTTAGCCTCAACCCACGCGTTGAGCCCGCCTTGCAGATTGTGCACTTGCTTGAACTCTGCCTTACGTAAAATATCGCATGCCTTTGCCGAACGTGCTCCACGCTGGCAGTTCACCAGTAGCGGCTTATCTTTGTATTTAGCTAACTCTTTCAGGCGGTCCGCCAACTGCTCTAGTGGAATATGTTTCGCATCCACAATATGTCCGCTGGCAAACTCTGCATCATCACGCACATCAATCACTAAGGCATGGTTACGGTTAATCAATGCCACTGCCTCAGTAGCATTTACGTTAGGCACACCACCCGCTTTTTTACCAAAGTCAGGCAATAGCAACATGATGCCAGAACCTAACGCTAGGCCAATCAATAAGACATTATCTTTTATAAACTCCACAACTTACCTTTCAAAATTTTATGCATTTAATCGTCAGTGTGACTCACCGCACCTGAGCACCGATACTTACGCATTTATAATCAGATTTTACGTGTAAATGCGCTAAAATGCGCATATTGATATCACTATTTATGCAAAAGATTGAGGCGCAATATGTCCCCTAATAAAAATATCACTCCAGTATGCTTACTTATTTTGGATGGCTTCGGCTATCGTGAAGAAATCACCGATAACGCCATTGCTCAAGCAAACAAGCCCAACTTAGATGCGCTTTGGAACAACTTTCCGCACACCTTAATTAACGCATCAGAACACTATGTAGGTTTACCTGACGGGCAAATGGGTAACTCAGAAGTCGGTCATCTTAATATTGGTGCTGGACGTGTGGTATTTCAAGACTTTGAACGCATTAATAATAGTATTGCCACCGGTGAGTTTTTTAAGCACCCTGAGCTGACGCAAGCACTAATTAATATCAAAAACACAGACAAAGCCTTGCACATTTTCGGCCTGCTCTCAGACGGTGGTGTGCATAGCCATCAAGACCATATTCATGCCATGATTAAAATGGCTGCATTACAAGGCGTCAGTAAGGTGTACATACACGCTTTTCTGGATGGTCGCGACACACCTCCAGTCAGTGCCGCGCCTTATATTGAGTCATTAGAGCAACAATGTAAAACCATCGGCGTTGGCAAGATTGCGTCTATCAGCGGTCGTTTTTACGGGATGGACCGCGATAAACGCTGGCCACGTGTTGAAGCCGCGTACAAATTGTTCACCGAAGGCGTTGGCGAATTTACAGCAGAAACGGCAGCCGCCGGCTTACAGGATGCCTATGCACGCGGGGAAAACGATGAGTTTGTAAAAACTACCGCTATCCACCGGCCCCATGAAGCAGCAGTGCGCATAGAAGACGGTGATTTAGCCGTATTTATGAACTTCCGCTCTGACCGCGCACGTCAACTCACACACGCACTACTTGCTGACGAGTTTGATGGATTCCACCGCAGCCGCACCCCTAAACTGGCAGGTTTCTTCACGCTGACGATGTACGATAAGAAAGAAACCAAAGCGACCGTCATTTTCCCACCACAGGAAGTCAGAAACACGTTAGGTGAATATTTATCTGCACAAGGGCTGACGCAACTAAGAATCGCGGAAACCGAAAAATATCCTCATGTGACATTCTTCTTTAATGGCGGTGAAGAAACCGTATTTGCTGGAGAAGACAGGATTCTTGTGCCATCACCAAAGGTTGAAACTTACGATTTACAACCGGAAATGAGCGCGTTTGAAGTCACGGAAAAACTGGAAGAAGTAATTCTAAATCGACAATACGATGCAATTATTTGCAACTATGCCAATTGCGACATGGTTGGTCACTCAGGCAACCTAAAGGCAGCGATTGCTGCCGTGGAAGCGCTGGACACCTGCATTGGCCGCGTAGTTAACGCAATGCAAAGCATAGGCGGTGAGGTATTAATCACCGCAGACCACGGCAATGCGGAGCAAATGTACGACGCAGGCAACCATCAGCCACACACACAGCACACCACCAATCTGGTACCGCTCATTTACATTGGTAGAGACGGGCAATTAAACCAGAACGGTGCACTCTCCGACCTAGCTCCAACCATCTTAAGCTTAATGGGTCTCAACCAGCCAACTGAGATGACAGGTAAAAACTTAGTTCAGTTTAACGCTTAAACTCACGCCGATAACATGATGCGCCAACGTATTATTCAAACAACATCAATATGGACATTGATGCTCTCGTTGCTACTGAACGCATCATGGTGTTATGCAGAGAAAAAGTCCGAACAGCCAAAACAGGCGTTAAGCGAACTGCAACAGCAGCTAGAAGCGCTAAAAAAAGAGCTGGATCAAGCACAGGAAGAGCACAAAGATGCTGCAGATGCACTCAAGGAAAGTGAAGTTGCTATCAGCGGTGCGGATAAGAAGCTACATGAAATCAGCAAGCAGCAGGTGGATAACAAAAAAGAGTTAGCCAAACTGGATGCTGAGTCAAAATCTACCAATCAAGCACTGAGCCAGGAGCAAAAACTGCTAAGCGGTCAGCTTTACCAGCAATATATTCACGGGCAGCAAAGCTATGTGCAGATGATTCTACAAAGTGAACACCCTAGTGAAGTGGCACGCGACCTGCATTATTTCTCATACGTAGCAAAATCGCGTGCAGACTTAATCAACAAGATGCAGAACAACTTAAATAAGATTAAGCGCCTTAACGAGCTAACAGCATCGAAACTGCAAGAAATCACGGACCTCAAACAAAAACAACTGACTGAAAAACGTATTTTAGAGGCGCAGAAGAAAGAAAAATCAAAAGTTGTGAATTCACTTTCACAGCAGATTGCTGAGCAGCGTGGACAGATTAAAAAACTAAGTCGCGATGAAAAGCGACTATCACAGCTCGTGAGCAGGCTAGCCAAAATCATTCCGAAAAACAAACCGGTCAGCAAGCCAGTCTCAAATAGACCAACATCGCCTGCTATTAAAAATACACCGAGCACCAATATCGCCCTTAACAATGAGAATTTACCTAGCGATAATTTTTCTGGTGCTAACTTCTCCGCGCTAAAAGGCAAATTACGCCTGCCTGTACGTGGCACGGTAAGCAATCGCTTTGGCTCAGCCAGACAAGACAGCGGCGTTTCATGGAAAGGTTTATTCATTAAAGCCAGCGAAGGCACAGAAGTGAAAGCTGTGGCTACAGGCCGCGTAGTTTTTGCCGACTGGCTACGTGGCTTTGGTAACCTGATTATTATTGACCATGGCGATGGCTACATGAGTCTGTACGGCAACAACCAATCTGTTCTAAAACAAGCGGGCGAGATGGTCAAAAGCGGGGATACGATTGCCTCGGTAGGCAACACTGGAGGAAATGAATCCAATGGCCTGTATTATGAACTTAGAAACCAAAGTAGGCCCTTTGATCCAATGACATGGAGCAGCTTGAATTAAACATCCATGATAAAAAATGATGGTTAAGTTGCAATGCTTGGCTATTACTACAGCCAACAAGCCAACACTCAGCCAATAAAAAAGCACGCAATTACGCGTGCTTTTTTTAATCTACCAACAATTTAAAAATTATTACTTGAGACCTTATTGCCAGTTTTATTCTACTGGCAGTGAGCTAAGGCTAAGCTAAATTTTACATACTGTAAGACGATAGCAATTACTGCGGTTCTGAATCTGCAAAATTTGCCACTTCACCCGCCGCAGCTGCCGCAGCCGCTTCTGTTTCAGCTGCAATTTGAGCTGGATCTAAAGTGATACCAGGAATACGCTCATCTGCAGATGGCTCATAGCCACCTGAAACAGGTGCTGCTGGTGCAGGTGCTGGAGCAGCAACTGGTGCAGCAGCTTCTACCGGTGCAGCCTCTTCTTTTTCGCCGCATCCTACCAACAACAAACTTGTCATCCCCACAGCCAATAATGAGCGTAATAACATAGACATATAATCCCCTTGTATTTTAAATAAATTAAACAACTTAACTCATTGTTTTATATTCAATCAGTTAAGTTGTTTCCTGAAGCTAACGGCTATTCTAACGGATTCAAGATTCTCTGCAACCTTAATGCGCACATGACCAAAATCATTTCCATTCAGCTCATGGTAATGAGTTGCTGAGGCTAGCATCCACAAACTAACTCGTTAATTACCAATCAGGTGGACAATAACGCGGCGATGGCTCGCCACATGTCGATGTTCATAGAGAAAAATACCTTGCCACTGACCTAATGCAAGCTTGCCTTCTAACAAGGGAATCGATAAGTGGGTTTGTGTCAGCGCAGAACGTACATGCGCTGGCATATCATCCGGCCCCTCCACCGTATGAATAAACAGCGAATCACCATCAGGCACTAATCGATTAAAAAACGCCTCCATGTCTACCAGCACATCGTGATCATAGTTTTCATTAATCAATAAGCTAGCAGAGGTATGCTGTATATAGAGCGTCAGCAATCCCGTACGTAAGCCGCTAGACTCAGCCCACGCGGTCAGCTGCGGTGTAATATCGTAAAGCTTGCGACCTTGTGTATTGACGCTAATCTGCCATGTTTTTTGCTGCATTGATTACTCCAAACTCATCCTTAACACCTAGAGTATATCGAACATACCAACAAAAACTCAATGCATGCCTACCAGCAACCCCAAGGTGACAGATAACCAGCGCCCATACCAAAGCCTGGCCTGAAGCGTGAGCCGTAGGCACCAAAAGCATAAGGACTCATACCAAATCGAGGGTAGCGACAAAACGGGTCATTAAAACGCTGACTGTTAATCACTTGCTGTTTTAGCTTATCTATTTCAGCGCGCTTTACTTGCTCGCGTTTATTAATTTCTTCTGCAAGCTTGTTTCTTAACGCCAGCTCACGGCTGGTATGAATATAATCTAAGACTCTGCCATCCACACCACGCTTACTCAAATCCACGCTTTGACTAGGCGTCAGATCATAAGCGGAATCTGTGTCTTTAATCTTTTGAATAATCTGCTCGTGACCCAGCCCCTGCTTGGACAAAGCCACAATGTCATCCAAGCTCAATACCGGATGCGCCTGCGGCATTATTTTCTCCAGCTCTTCAGCAGAAACCCTGTCAATGGCTGGGCCGCCTGCCATATCTTGGCCATTAGTTGCACAACCGGTAGCCAATAATAATGTAATGATTAATGCCAAATAAGCACGATTACTAACCTCTATCACAATCAACCCTTCCGTTTAAAAATAGGTGATGGCTCTACAATTGCACCATCAAACACGTGGTTTTTGATGGGATAACGTGCCTGTACTTTTTTAACATACTGGCGCGTTTCCGGAAAAGGCGGAATGCCGTTATATTTATTCACGGCACCCTCACCCGCATTGTAGGCAGCCACCGCTAGGGCAACATCACCTTTAAAGTAAGCGAGCAGCCAACGTAAATAAGCCACGCCGCCCTTAATATTTTGGCTGGCGTTAAATGCATTTTTTACGTTGAACCGCTCAGCTGTATCAGGAATCAATTGCATCAAACCCTGTGCCTGCTTGTTAGAATATGCAGACTGCGTAAAACCGGACTCAACCGAAATAATAGACAACACTAATTTAGCATCGACCTTATACCAAGCTGAAATCGTATCGACCAAATGCAGAATCCAACGTTTATTCTCTGGCAAATCCGCGACATATTGGTCAATGCCATCTGTGCTAGCTACCGCCTTCTCCGGATCAACCTCCGTGACAACGCAAGGCGGTAAATCAACCGCACCCAGCTCTACCGTTTCCAGCATACGCTGCGACTCCGAATGCCCTTGCAACGATGCAGTTGCAAACATTGCAGCTGCTAAATCACGGTTAGCAGGCACGCCCTTGCCGGCGGCATAAAGCATACCCAGCCTGAACTGCGCCTCGGCACTACCCAGACGTGATGCCTGACAATATAGCCGTGCGGCCTGCCAATCGCTGTCCAGACCTTTTGCATCGTGCTCGGCATTTGCTGCTTGCAACAGCAAGCCTTTAATCACCTCTGGCTCAAGATTAAAAGCTTCGTGATTAAACGCCTCCTGCGCATACTGGCGAGGCTCTGCATACGACACACCTACCACCGTAGACAGCATTGCTAACGTGGCTATGCTCAATTTTTTGATCAACGCAATATCGATTAACCCGCTCCTTTACGAAGGCCTGTCATTATCACAGGCTAGGTAGTTGCTTTTGAAAATACCAGCTTCCCAGCCCTCACGTCGATTTTGACAATGTCTTTTGCAATAAAATTCCCTGCCAAAATTTCACGTGCCAACGGATTTTCTATCTCACTCTGTATTGCACGTTTCAAAGGTCGAGCGCCGTACACAGGATCAAACCCTGCATTTGCAATTTCGGCAATAGCCGCATCCGTTAGTTCCAGTTGCATATCCATTGCTGCCAGGCGTTTAGCAAGATATTGCAGCTGAATTGCCGCAATAGATTTAATGTTTTCTTCGCCCAGCGCATGGAACACCACAACCTCGTCAATCCGGTTCACAAACTCTGGCCGGAAATGCGTTTTCACCTCGCCCATCACCGCCAACTTAACCAACTGATAGTCTTGGTCACTCATGCTTTGTATCATTTGGCTACCAAGGTTAGAGGTCATGATAATCACGGTGTTTTTAAAGTCCACCGTACGACCTTGCCCATCGGTCAAACGACCGTCGTCCAACACTTGTAGCAATACATTAAATACATCCGGGTGAGCTTTCTCCACCTCATCTAGCAAAATCACGCTATAAGGTTTGCGACGCACCGCTTCGGTTAAGGTGCCACCCTCTTCATAACCCACATAGCCAGGAGGCGCACCTATCATGCGCGCAACCGAGTGTTTCTCCATAAACTCGCTCATATCGATACGAATCAAATGATCTTCACTATCGAACAAGAAGTTAGCCAATGACTTGCATAGCTCAGTTTTACCGACACCGGTAGGGCCTAAAAACAAGAAGCTGCCGTAAGGTCGATTGGGATCACCCAAACCAGAACGAGAGCGGCGAATCGCGTCAGAAACCAGGCGCACCGCTTCATCCTGCCCGACCACGCGCTCATGCAATTTTGCTTCCATCGTCAGCAATTTTTCACGTTCGCCCGTCATCATCTTGCTCACAGGAATACCCGTTGCACGACTCACCACTTCGGCAATTTCATCAGCGCCCACTTCGGTGCGCAGCATTTTGTGTTTGGTTAAATCTACACTCACCTCAGCAGTTGACGCCTGCTTCAGCTGCATTTCCAGTTGTGGCAACTTGCCATACTGCAGCTCAGAGACTTTCTGCCAATCGCCCTTACGTGTGGCTTCCTCTATTTCAAACCTTACTTTTTCAATCGCTTCTTTAATGTGAGCAGAACCCTGCACCTGTGCTTTTTCAGCTTTCCAGATTTCCTCTAAATCAGCGTACTCTTTCTCCAGCTTGCCGATCTCTTCTTCAATTAGCTCAAAGCGTTTTTTACTGCCTTCGTCTTTTTCACGGCGCACCGCCTCACGCTCGATTTTCAGCTGAATCAAACGACGCTCCAGTTTATCCATCACCTCAGGTTTGGAGTCGATTTCCATCTTGATGCGACTTGCTGCCTCATCAATCAAATCAATCGCCTTATCTGGTAAAAAGCGATCCGTAATATAGCGATGGCTCAATTCAGCTGCCGCCACAATCGCTGGGTCGGTAATTTCCACGCCATGATGCAACTCATACTTCTCTTGCAAGCCACGCAGTATCGCAATGGTTGCCTCCACAGAAGGCTCATCCACCAATACTTTCTGGAAGCGACGCTCCAGCGCCGCATCTTTTTCAATATATTTGCGGTACTCATCTAAAGTGGTCGCACCCACGCAGTGTAATTCACCACGGGCTAAAGCGGGTTTCAGCATATTGCCTGCATCCATCGCGCCTTCTGCTTTACCGGCACCCACCATGGTATGAATTTCATCAATGAAAACGATAGTTTGCCCTTCATCCTGTGCTAGTTCTTTCAGCACAGATTTCAAACGCTCTTCAAACTCGCCACGGTATTTCGCCCCCGCCAGCAAGGCTGCCATATCCAATGACAATACTTTTTTGCCTTTTAGCGACTCAGGCACCTCTCCATTGACAATGCGCTGCGCCAAGCCTTCTACAATCGCAGTTTTGCCTACGCCAGGTTCGCCAATCAGCACCGGGTTGTTTTTGGTACGGCGCTGCAATACTTGAATCGCACGGCGGATTTCATCATCGCGGCCAATTACTGGGTCAAGCTTGCCAAGGCGCGCACGCTCGGTTAAATCTATCGTATATTTCTTTAGCGACTCACGCTGGCCTTCAGCTTCCTGGCTATCTACATTTTCATTGCCTCGTACTGCCTGCACTGCCGCTTCTAGTGCCGCCTTAGTTAAACCATTTTGTTTAAGCAACTTTGCCGTTTCACCTTTATCATCAGCCAGCGCTAATAAAAACATCTCGCTCGCGATATAAGCATCGCCGCGTTTTTGCGAAAGCTTATCTGTCACATTCAGCAGATTATTCAAATCACGTGAAATAGCCACCTCACCGCTGGTATCGGCTGATTTAGGCAAATTGGCAATGGCGGCAGTTAAGCCTGTTTTCAGCTGATTCAGTTGCACACCGGCGCGCGCCAATAGCGACGCAGTACCGCCGTCTTCCTGCTGCAGCAATGCCTGTAGTAAATGTTGTGATTCAATTGCGGTATTATCAGCGCCCAAAGCTAGGCTTTGCGCATCGCTAATCGCTTGTTGGAATTTAGTCGTTAATTTATCAAAGCGCACAGATTTCTCCTATTATCACTCTAAAGTTTAAATGCTTTTCTGCAGCTAACGTGGGGCTGAATGTTTACTTTTCAATATATAATACAAAGTATTAATTCGTTATTTAAAAGCCAATGGGATTCACCGTCTTGTTGACTACGCCATTGCATGGAGTGGATTTTTGCTTACCAATACTTTCAGTGCTGAAGACACACCATCCAACGCAGCTTGGACGATTTTAGATACCGAAGACCAATGGCAAGCGTTTAGCAAACCCATCGCTAATCAAGACATACAGTCCTCGCAGCAATTAGTACAATCTGACTTGTTGCTGGATGGGTTACGATGCGCCGCATGCTCCGGTATTATTGAGCAAGGCTTGAAATCAACGCCGGGCATTGTGAGTGCGCGCGTGAGCATGTCCAAAAAACGTGCGGTAGTGGTTTGGTCGCCCAGCGCAACACTTCCCTCCAAAATACTCACCGCCATCCATGATCTAGGTTACAGTGCTTTCCCCGCCACTCAACATGAAGATGACCTAGCCTCACTACAAAAACAAAGAGCCGCGTTTTGGCGCTGGATGGTGTCCGGATTCTGCATGATGCAAGTCATGATGTACGCCAGCCCAACCTACTTTACGACGCCGGGCGAAATCTCCAGCGACATATTGCACTTACTCAACTGGGCATCGTGGCTACTGAGCCTACCGGTACTACTATTCTCCAGCAGCGCATTCTTCAGTAATGCATTGCGCGACCTGAAGCAAAAGCAAATCAGCATGGATTTGCCTGTGGCACTAGGCATTATCATCACTTTCATTGTGAGCTCAGCCGCCACGTTTGACCCCAGCGGCTGGTGGGGCAGTACCGTGTATTTTGACTCTCTCACCATGTTTGTATTCTTTTTACTTTCTGCGCGCTTGGTTGAAGTAAAGCTGCATCGCAAAACACTGGGGGCACTAGACAATCTCGCCAGTCGTATTCCTGAAAACACAGAACGACAAAACCCGGACGGCACTTTTGCAAGAGTGCTGAACACCAAGCTGAAAGTGGGCGATATCGTCCGCGTGCAGATTGGTGAAGCGTTCCCAGCTGACGGAAAAATTATTAGCGGCAATACCAGTGTGGATGAATCGCTACTCACCGGCGAATCCACCCCTATCCAGAAAAACCTGAATGATGATGTAATTGCGGGCAGTTACAATCTGCGCCAGCCAGTGTGCATCACACTCAATACCATAGGCGAATCTACCAAATACGGCCAAATTGTTAACCTTATCAACAATGCCGCCGTTGAGAAGCCACGCTTATCCAAGCTAGCAGACCGTGTTGCCCGCCCGTTTTTGATTTTTGTAATGCTAAGTGCCGCTATCGCAGCAGCATTACTATGGAACATAGATCACGGACGCGCCTTAATGACAGCCGCCGCTGTCCTGATTGTCACCTGCCCATGCGCACTTTCACTAGCCACACCAGCAGCCATGCTTGCCAGTGCCAGCGCCTTTGTGAAGCGCGGCATTTTAATTAAACGCATCCAGGCGATTGAAAACATTGCCGACGTCGATACGATCATTTTTGATAAAACCGGCACACTGACAGAAGACCACATTCAAATTAAAACGATTGTCACAAAAGCAGGGCTGACTGAATCGGCAGCGTTAACGCTTGCCACAGCAATTGCACAACATTCGATGCATCCAATTTCACGCGCACTGGTTAATGCCCACAAAGCCAATGACTTACCCTCGCCAGAAATCGAGTTAAATGACATTGAAGAAACATCTGGCGCGGGCATTAGTGCAACCATTAAGTCCGGTGCGGCCGACGTTTCATTACTAGAGCATAGTGCGGTTGGCAATGAGCTCAAACTTGGCTCGGCAATTTTCTGCGGCATTGCGGAAACCAACACCAGCACACAACAAGTCTATCTAGCAAACAAGCAAGGCTGGCTAGCCACCTTTACTTTACAAGAAGCCATCAAACACAACGCCGCACTCGCAATCGCGTCGCTAAAAGAGGCCAAGCTTGCTATCGAACTACTATCCGGGGATCGTTCCAGTGCAGTAGAAAACACCGCGAACCAAATTGGCATTACACAATTTCAATCGGCCTGCAGCCCGGAGGACAAACTTTTACGCCTGCAGGCACTCAAACGTGAAGGCAAAAAAGTATTGATGGTGGGCGACGGCCTGAATGATGGCCCTATTCTAGCCAGCGCCCATGTATCTATCGCCATGGGCAAAGGTGTGCCGCTTACATTGGCACATGCTGATTATGTATTTTTAAATGGCGACATCAGCCAGATTCCACACCTGATTCGCCATGCCAAGCAAACCATGAGGATTATTAAAGAAAACATCGCTTGGGCGATTGTCTATAACTTAATCAGTATCCCACTCGCATTTTTTGGCATACTATCCGCTTGGCTAGCGGGTCTAGGTATGGCTGTTAGCTCACTGATTGTGGTAGCTAATGCACTGCGCCTAACTAAATTTGCATCATCAGAAACAGACACGCACAGCTAATAATAAAGGAGCTCGTCATGGACATATTATTTGTACTCATCCCTCTCTCAGTCATCATGGCACTCGTTGTCCTTGGCGGATTATGGTGGGCAATTTATCGCGGTCAGTTTGAAGATATCGAAGATGAAGGCAAACGTATTTTAGAAGATGACGACTAAAATATTTTTTGCTCAAAAGTCGCATAGGCTATGTACATGCTAACTTATTAGCAGCGCACGGCTCACATAAACCCAGCCTCAAACTGCACTTTTTTTCATGTGCAAATACGTCAAAAAAACCTTTCAAAAATATTTCTATTTGTTTCAAATCTGTAACAAATTCTCTTGAGTAATTAATTTTTTTATGCTAGTTTCTGACATGCGTCAAATTGACGCATATGAAATTGTGTTAGCAAATCATCAATTTAAACGTGAAGCTTGGATGATGCATGACGGTTTCTGGCTCAGATGGCAACATATTGATTGCAAAGCCCAATAACTCGCTATCCCCAACAGGATTTGTCTGGTTGTTTGCTGGTGTTTTCACCATCACCATGACAATTACCATTGGGTTTACGTTAGCAGGTGCTTGGTTAGTGCTGCCATTTGCAGGGTTAGAAATCATCGTGCTGGCATACGTGCTCATCAACGCCTACCTGCATTATGGTGACTTTGAAAGCATCAAAATCGTTAATGATGATGTGGTAATAGAGAAATACAGTTATAAAAGTTTTGAGAAATTCACTTTTCAGCGCTACTGGACAAGGGTGACATTACACGACTCCTTGGACGGTACAACCGCGATCTTCATTGGCTCACATGGCAAGGAGGTCGAATTTGGCAGTCGTTACATCAACAAAGAAGAGCGAGAAGTTATCGCCAAGCAACTGAAGCAAGATTTAAAAATCGTTTAATGGTTTTTGTTTTGGGAGAAGGTATGTTGAAGCAGGCTATGAAAAAGATAGGTTTCGGTTTACTTTTGTTACTCACAGCACCGCAAGTGCTTGCTGAGATTCGCTGGAACTTTCCTGAGCCAGTCACTCCGATGGCACTTGATACGCTACATGTACACAATAAATTCATGCTGATTGTTGCCGTGATTTTTGTTGTAGTACTCGCCATCATGATTTACTCACTGATTAAACACCGCAAGAGTGTTGGTCATCAAGCAGTGGTAGACAAAGCACCGTCCACCGCGACAGAAATTTTCTGGACATTGATTCCATTTGTTATTCTGCTCGTGATTGACTTTGTCATCATGGGCATCCCTGCCTACCACAGCGTAGTGATGATGGAGGATACTAAAAACGAGTCCGACATGATGATTAAAATCACCGGCTCGCAATGGCGCTGGCAATATGAGTACATAGGCAATACAGACAAAGGGAACCAAAATGGTCTAGTAGATGCCAAAGGTATTAAGTTCACCAGTACCCTATCTACCCCTCAAGACCAAGTAAACGGCACAGTACCTCCCGTTGACGATCCTAAGAGTCCATACCTGCTAGACGTAGATAACCGACTGGTTCTACCTGTTGGCGCCAAGGTACGCATACTCATGACATCAACCGATGTACTGCACAACTGGTGGGTACCGCAGTTCGGTTCCTCACGTGTTGCCGTTCCAGGCTTTATCCGTGAAACTTGGGTGCAGGTTGATAAAGCAGGTACTTATCGTGGCCAATGTAAGGAGCTATGTGGCAAAGGTCATGGCTATATGCCGGTTGTGGTTGATGCGCTACCTAAAGCCGAATACGCCGCCTGGGTAGATCTCAAGCAAAAAGAAATCAACGCACAAGCTGCAGGCGCAGATAAAGAGTGGAGCAAAGACGAGTTAATCGCTCAAGGAAAGGCCGTCTATGATAAAAACTGTGCAGTCTGCCACCAAGTATCGGGTGCAGGCCTGCCTCCAGCGTTCCCCGCACTCACTGGCAGCAAAATCGCAACTTCACCAATCTTTGACGCCAGCGGAAAATATCTGCCAGACAGCCATTTAGATCGAGTCCTCAACGGGATACGTGTGATGCCAGCATGGAAAGCACTATTAAACGACACTGAAATTGCTGCCGTTATCACTTATGAACGCAACGCGCTAGGCAACAGTGTGGGTGATGTTCTTCAACCCGCGCAGGTTAAAGCCGCACGTCAATAAACACAGGTACAGGAGAGAGTTATGAGCACTACTACAGTCGCACATCATGATGAGCACACTGACCACCCGACGGGGATCATGCGCTGGCTAACTACCACTAATCACAAAGATATCGGTACCATGTACCTGACCTTCTCGCTGATTATGTTCTTGGTGGGTGGGTCTATGATACTGGGCATTCGTGCCGAGCTATTTCAACCAGGCTTACAATTAATTAAGCCAGACTTCTTTAACCAGCTCATCGGCGTGCATGCACTGATTATGATTTTTGCAGCACTCATGCCCGCGGCCACCGGCTTTGCCAACTGGATGTTGCCATTGCAAATTGGCGCGCCAGACATGGCGTTACCGCGCTTAAACAACTGGGGCTTTTGGTTACTGCCTCCGTCTGCAATTTTACTCACCCTGCCATTTACGCTAGCGCTATTTGGCATTGGTGACGGCGCACTGGCAACCGGCTGGACATTCTACCCACCACTCTCGATTCAAGGTGGCATAGGCGTAGATTTCGCAATCTTTGCAGTGCACTTGCTAGGTATTTCTTCTGTATTAGGCTCTATCAACATTATCGTCACCTTATTTAACATGCGTGCACCAGGCATGACACTCATGAAAATGCCGATGTTTGCATGGGGCTGGTTGATTACTGCATTCTTGTTGATTGCAACGATTCCTGTACTTGCAGGCGCTGTCACCATGCTGCTGACAGACCGTCATTTTGGTACTCACTTTTTTGACGCTGCTGGCGGCGGCGACCCCATCATGTTCCAGCACTTATTCTGGTTCTTTGGTCATCCTGAAGTATATATTTTGCTGCTACCGGTATGGGGCTTCATTCCACAAATATTACAAACGTTCTCACGTAAACCAATGTATGGCTATAAAGCACAGGTATATTCATTATGGGCTATTGGTGCAATGTCAGTCGTTGTGTGGGCGCATCACTTCTTTACCGCGGGGATGCCGGTACCCGCGCTGCTCTACTTCATGTACAGCACCATGGCCATTTCACTTCCGCTCGCTGTATTGTTCTTCTGTTGGATTAAAACCATGTGGCGCGGCTCTATGAGCTTTGAAACCCCGATGCTGTTTACAGTAGGATGGATTATCCTATTTGGTATCGGCGGTTTAACAGGCCTAGTACTCGCTGACGTTGCAGCCGATGCGCAATATCACAACAGTTACTTTGTTGTCGCCCATTTCCACTACACACTATTTGCTGGCGGCATCATGGGCATTATGGCCGGGGTTTACTACTGGCTGCCAAAAATGACCGGGCATATGTACAACGAAAAACTAGGTCAATTACATTTCTGGCTCACCGCGATTTCCTTTAACCTTACCTTCATTCCGCAATTCTTCTTGGGTCTAGCGGGCATGCCACGCCGCATTCCAGACTATGCATTACAGTTTGCAGAGTTCAACATGATTTCATCCATGGCTGCATTCGTACTTGGCTTATCGCAACTGATCTTTGTTTATAACATTATCAGCACAGTCAAAGGCGGCAAAAAAGCAACGAACCAAGTGTGGGAAGGCGCAGAAGGGCTGGAGTGGACTTTGCCATCTCCACCGCCTTACCATAGCTTTACCGAACAACCGATTATTAAATAGGATAAGGCAGTTACTTAATTGATATGAAAAATCAAGAAACTACCAGAAGTGATAAAAACAAGAAAGTAGCCATTGTTTTGGCGGTAATCGCGTTCATTTGGTATTTAGCATCCATGTTTACCATATGGAAATAGATGCAAACAAAACCGACCTAAGCGCTACGGAACTTAGGTCGGCAGCCAACAAAAGGCTAGGCTACAAAATGATATGGGTAGTCGTTGCGGCACTTTTGTTTGCATTTGCATTAGTGCCAATATATGACGTGTTATGCACGATGACAGGGCTAAACGGCAAAACCAAAAGCACTGTCAGCGAGCTAAACAACACCAAGGTAGATGAAACACGCTGGGTAACCGTGCAATTTACCACTAGCACTATGCCTGGACTGGGCTGGAACTTTTATCCTAAACAATCCAGTATCAAGGTGCATCCTGGCAAAGTGGAAACCGTACTGTTTGAGGCGAAGAATATCACCAATGAAGTGGTGGCAGGTAGAGCAGTGCCTAGCGTAACACCAGGCGTAGCTGCTGCTCATCTTAAGAAATTAGCATGTTTTTGTTTTGAAAGGCAGGCGCTTAATCCGGGGGAAACAAAGCTATTGCCGTTACGTTTCTTTGTAAGCCCAGACATACCTGCAGACGTAAAAGAGATGACTTTATCTTATGCATTCTTCAGTGTAGATAAATAAGCATCCAAGTAATTAAAGAGTAAATAACGGGTAATTAAATTGAGAAAATAACGCATATATTGGTCTAGATAAAACAATAACCATCATTTATTGATTTTATTTTAGCTACAAGCAAGTTAAATAATGTAATGGGGAGCTTATGCATGACAACACATTCAAATAATCATTACTATGTCCCACATGGCGCTTTATATCCTGTCGTTTTATCAGCAGGGTTACTCACACTGGCGTCCGGTTTTATTTTTAGTGTAGCTACTGATAAAAACAAAGATCTCGCATACCTGCAAACACCAGGAAAATGGATGATGTATATAGGTGCAGCCATCATTTTACTGATGACGTTCAAATGGTTAAGTGCAGTTGTGGTTGAAAGCATTACCGGCCAATATAAAAAATGGGAAGACAAATCCTTTCGTATCGGCATGATCGTCTTTATCTGCTCTGAAGTTGCTTTTTTTGCCGCATTCTTTGGTGCGCTATTTTATATGCGTATTATTTCGGTACCCGACCTTGCGGCGTTCGACCCCATCTTTACCCCTTACAAAGACTTCCTTGGTACATGGCCATCTGCGGGCCCTGGCGGCACGGTACTAGGCACAGAATACAAGCCTGGCACACTGACACCAATGGCAGCATGGGGCTTGCCTGCCATCAATACCGCATTACTGCTTAGCTCAGGCGCAACCATTACCTGGGCACACTGGGGCTTATTGAAAGATAACCGCAAACAGCTGATTTTCGGTTTATTTCTAACCGTTGCTCTAGGTACAGCATTCTTGGTTTGCCAAGCCTTCGAGTATCACGAAGCCTATACCCATATGGGACTAACCTTGGGTAGCGGTGCTTATGGTGCAACATTCTTTATGCTGACCGGCTTCCACGGCTTCCACGTCACATTAGGCACCATTATGCTAATTGTGATTTTGTTACGCTCCATGCAAGGGCATTTCTCGGCTAAAAGTCATTTTGGCTTTGAAGGTGTTGCTTGGTATTGGCACTTTGTAGACGTGGTTTGGCTAGGGTTATTTATTTTTGTGTACTGGTTATAACACCATCAAAAAATAAGCGGCGCATATGCGCCGCTTAGTTAAACTAACACTGCTAAATTAATGAGTTACTTTACGAAACCCTTAGGTAGCAGCATGCGGAATCCAATTGAAGTAATAGCCGATCAACAAAAACACAAACAAGGTAATAGAAAGACCAATACGTATGGTCAATGCTTTTACCGTACGCACCCCAGCATCTTTATCTTTGGCCAAAAAATACAATGCTGAAAACAAGCTAGCAATGATGACAAACAGCACCAACACAATAACAACTTTGAATATCATAATCATGTCCTATCAGTTTAGTTAAGTCATTATGCGATGCACATCAGACAAATGCAATTTAGATTAGGGAATTACTTACTGCGCCCTTCATGGCAAGGCTTATTGATTCTGATGATCTGCTTACCACTATTTATCAAACTAGGCTTATGGCAATACCACAAAGCACAGTTAGGCACAGAAATCCAGTCTAGCTACAATCGTTCACTTGAGCAGGATGCATTAAGTCTGCCGCGCAACTTCAACAATTTAGACGCGTGGAAATACAAAAAAGTAAAAATAAAAGGCCACTATGAAACCGAGTATCAAATACTGCTCGATAACCAAGTGGAAAACAATGTGGCAGGCTTTCATGTCATCACCCCACTCAAACTTGATGGCAGCAACGATTATGTATTAGTTAACAGGGGCTGGGTAGCAGGCAGCGCCACACATACGGATTTACCAAGAATCAGCACGCCCAACCAAGCATTAGAAGTCACAGGCTTAGTCTGGTTGCCTAGCAGCAAGATTTTTACACTGGAAAGTGAACCGCAAAAAAGCACATGGAATGTCATCTGGCAACATATGGATATGGAGCGTTACCAAAAAATCGTGCCTATTCACATATTACCGCTGGTGATTAAATTAGATGCCAAAAGTAATGCAGGTGGCTTTGTGCGTAACTGGCAACTGCCTACCAGTAAGATTACAACCAACATAGGTTACGCTTACCAATGGTTTGGGTTTGCGCTGGCTAGCGTACTTATTTTCTTATTCACCAGCATTAAAAAAGCCAACAATACCAAAATATAGGCAAAATCATATGATAAATACGGCCATGGACAGCACTGAGTATCTCAACCAGCAACGTAGAGGCCGCTTAATACTCTTATGCATGTTGATTTTTTTTATTATCCCTATCATCGCGGTTATCGCGATGTACAAACTTGACTGGCGCCCTAAGGGAGAAAGTGTGGGCGAGTTAGTGTCACCGCCTAGGACGTTATCTATCAGTCAGACACTCATCAATAGCAATGGCACCAAGGTAAGCACCAGCTTGCTCAAAGATAAATGGAGCATGGTCTATGTCACCACGGACTGTGATCTCCAATGCAAAAACAAGCTGCATCAGATGCGGCAGCTACATGTTTCTTTATACAAAGAAATTCCACGCATGCAGCGTGTGTTAATCACGACGACACCTGATGTTGCTGATATTGCACGCAACTACCCAGAACTATTAATCATCAATCAACCTGCAGACGATGTCATTGCATTCAGTCAGCAATTCAATATAGACAATGAAACCGCCATTAACGCGAATAGAATTTACCTGAGTGACCCGCTGGGCCAGCTTATCATCAGCTATCACGCCTCTACATCACCCGCACTGGTTCGCAAAGACATCACGCGGTTAATGAAATACTCTTGGACAGGCTAGTCATGGGCTACAAACTCTTTAAAAATCTATGCTTGTTTGGCGCCATACTCGCACTATGCGTTGTCGTGCTTGGTGCTTATGTCAGACTATCTGACGCAGGACTAGGCTGCCCGGACTGGCCAGGCTGCTATGGCACCCTCACCGTGCCACAAAGTGAAACTGCGATTCAGCAAGCACAGATGCTACATCCAGATAAGCCAGTTGAAGCCGCTAAAGCGTGGAAAGAAATGGCGCATCGATACTTAGCAGGCTCGCTAGGTTTAGTGGTGCTGGCAATTTTTGTACTGGGATGGCGCAATAAGCACCAATTATCGGTCAAGCCTATACTGACCACAGCATTACTTATCATTATCCTATTTCAAGCCATGCTAGGGATGTGGACGGTCACCATGCTATTAAAACCGGTGATTGTTAGCGCACACTTAATTGGTGGTTTAACCACGCTGGGATTGCTCACCTGGTTAGCGCACCGCCATTGGGTCACGCATCACAATATACCGCACACCCCACCCCACTTAAAGCTAATGGTCCGCGGCGCAATATTGATATTGCTGCTACAAGTGCTGTTAGGCGGATGGACTAGTACCAACTATGCCGCGCTAGCCTGTACAGACTTTCCTACCTGCCATGGTCACTGGCTCCCAGAAATGGATTTTAATGATGCTTTCCATCTGGTGCGTGAGCTCGGACAAAGCGCTAATGGTGGTAATTTAACGCTGGCATCACTGACCGCTATTCAATGGACTCATAGGATAGGCGCACTAATCACGTTTATTTACATGACCACACTGGTGTTGCAACTGCTCAAACTACCCGCATTAAGGAAAATCGCGCTGTTGCTACTCAGCTTGTTAACAGCACAGGTCATCATTGGCATCGCCAATCTTATTCTGCACTTACCTTTGGCATTAGCCGTACTGCACAATCTGGGCGCAGCATTACTTGTTATTACCACCATCGTTCTTAACTCTAAAATCACGGAGCATCAACATGACCACTCAAAAACTTAAAAGTGAGCTACACATGCACGTTAACGTCATGGGCCAAATTAAAGCACTCGTTCCGCGATTAAAAAACTTTTTTCCACTGTGCAAGCCACGTGTGACTTCGCTGATTGTGTTCACCGCATTGATTGGTATGTTTTTAGCTACGCCTAACATGGTACCGCTACCGCTGTTGTTTGCGACAACGCTAGGCATTGCGTTTGCGTCAGGAGCGGCGGCAGCTTTTAACTGCCTGATTGAACACAAAATTGACGCCAACATGGCGCGTACCCGCGCCCGCCCACTACCTACAGGACAAGTGTCATCAAGTGAAACTATGGTGTTTGCCACGTTACTAGGCGGCACCGGGTTAGCAATTCTGTATTTTTATGTTAACCCACTGACCATGTGGCTAACACTAGCCACCTTTGTTGGTTATGCCGTGATTTATACTATCTTCCTTAAACCGGCAACACCGATGAATATCGTCATTGGCGGCGCTTCAGGTGCCATGCCACCTATCTTGGGTTGGGCTGCCGTCACCAACACCGTTTCACCAGAGTCACTGATTATGTTCTTAATCATCTTCGCTTGGACACCTCCACACTTTTGGGCACTCGCACTATACCGCAGAGAAGAATATGCCAAAGTTGGCATGCCCATGTTACCTGTCACGCATGGTGAAACCTTTACCTTGTTACACATCCTGCTCTACACCATTATTTTGGTGGCAGTATCACTCATGCCTTACGGCCTGGGTATGAGTGGTATGATTTACTTAAGCTCAGTGTTGCTGTTAGATGCTATTTTCATGGCTTATGTAATTAAACTTTACTTGCATTACTCAGATGCACTAGCTAAGCGCACTTTCAGATACTCCATTATTTATTTAACCCTATTATTTGCAGGTTTATTAATTGATCACTACTTGCCACTTTAAATTCTGAAAATATTTAATGTAAACAAGCATTACAGTTCGTGAATTGATTCATATAAATGCATACAAAAAGTCGCTAAATCCAATGTAAAAGCAAAGATTACGTTGTATAATTCCGCGATTAAAGCACGTGCACTATTGTTTAGAATTGAAACGGATGCTGATATGACTACGGCGCTAGGGCCCGCCACTAGTCATGAATATGATTTGGTTTTATTTAAGGATGAAAGTAATGAGCACTAATAATGTAGAAACGTTTTACGACGACTACGTCATACGCCGGTTTAGCGTAATGGCGGTAGTTTGGGGAGTTCTTGGAATGTTAATGGGGGTGATTGTTGCCTCACAACTTGCATTTCCTGAATTAAATTTAGGACTGCCATGGACCAGCTTTGGTCGTTTACGTCCGCTGCACACCAACTTAGTTATTTTTGCGTTTGGTGGCTGTGCACTGTTTGCTACGTCGTACTATGTAGTACAACGTACAAGCCAAGCTAAACTAGCATTTCCGATGTTGGCCCGCTACTCATTCTGGGGCTATCAAGCCGTCATTATCGCAGCGATCATCTCTTTACCTTTAGGCTACACTCAAGCTAAAGAATATGCAGAGCTAGAATGGCCTATCGACTTACTACTATTGGTAGTTTGGGTGATGTACGCGACTGTTTTCTTTGGCACCATCGCAAAAAGAAAAATTAAACACATTTATGTAGCAAACTGGTTCTACGGTGCATTTATCATCGTGGTAGCAATTTTGCACATCGTTAACAGTGCTGCAATCCCTGCCGAATGGATGAAATCATACTCAGCCTACGCTGGTGTACAAGATGCAATGATCCAATGGTGGTATGGCCATAATGCAGTTGGCTTCTTCTTGACTGCTGGCTTCTTGGGCATGATGTACTACTTTATTCCTAAGCAAGCAGAACGCCCAGTGTACTCATACCGTTTGTCTATCGTGCACTTCTGGGGCTTGATTTTCACTTACATGTGGGCAGGTTCACACCACTTACATTACACCGCGCTACCTGACTGGACACAATCAGTAGGTATGGTACTGTCTTTAATCCTATTAGCACCAAGCTGGGGCGGTATGATTAACGGCATGATGACAATGTCAGGTGCTTGGCACAAACTTCGTGATGACCCTATCTTACGCTTCTTAATCGTTTCATTGTCTTTCTACGGCATGAGTACGTTTGAAGGACCAATGATGGCGATTAAAACCGTTAACTCACTTTCACACTACACAGACTGGACCGTAGGTCACGTGCACTCTGGTGCTTTAGGCTGGGTTGGTTTTGTATCTATGGGTTCACTGTACTTCTTAGTACCTCGCTTGTGGGGTGTAAAACAAATGTACAGCAAGAAAGCAATTGAGTTGCACTTCTGGTTAGCAACGATCGGCGTAGTTCTTTACATTACTGCAATGTGGATCTCAGGCGTTACTGCTGGTCTAATGTGGCGTGCGATGAATGACGACGGTACATTAACTTACACATTTGTTGAGTCTGTTAAAGCAATGCATCCATTCTACGTAATCCGTATGACTGGAGGCTTGATGTACGTTACTGGTATGGCCATCATGCTATGGAACGTAATTAAAACAGTGCAAATGGGGCAACCTGCTCGCGCCAGAATCCCTTCAACAGTTGTTCATGCTTAAGAGATCGAAAATGTCAGATAAAGAACAAAAAGGCTTTAGCCACGAAAAAATTGAAACCAATAGCTTCTTATTGGTAATCTTAATTTTGGTTGTGGTTTCATTTGGTGGCTTGGTTGAAATCGTACCGCTATTCTTCCAAAAATCAACGACACAACCAGTGGAAGGCTTAAAACCTTACACCGCACTGCAATTAGCTGGGCGCGACATTTATATTCGTGAAGGCTGCTACAACTGCCACTCACAAATGATTCGCCCATTTAAAGCTGAAACATTACGCTATGGTCACTACTCAGTAGCTGGTGAGTTTGTTTACGATCACCCATTCCAATGGGGTAGTAAACGTACAGGTCCAGACTTACAACGTGTAGGCGGCCGTTACAGTGATGAATGGCATCGCATTCACTTGATTAACCCTCGTGATTTGGTACCTGAGTCTGTTATGCCTGCCTACCCATGGCTTGAGAAAAACCTAGTAGATGCGAAAAACTTACCTGCACACATGCGCGCTTTAAAAATCGCCGGTGTTCCATATGCTGATGCTGAAATTAAGAGCGCAGCTAACGATGTTTATGGAAAAACAGAGATGCAGGCTGTAATCGCCTACTTGCAAGTGCTTGGTACAGCGCTTAAACAATAAGCAACTGAATCATGGACACTATTGGTTTACGCAGCATTGCCACAGTCTTAGCCCTAGTTACCTTTGTAGGTATCTGGGTCTGGGCTTGGTCTGGGCGGCATAAAAAAGACTTTGACGAAGCGGCAAGATTGCCGCTTGAGGGAGATGAAGAATGAGTGATTTTACAAGCGATTTCTGGCCGTATTTTATTTCGGCAATCGTGATTGGCGGTATCGTTTTCTGTTTAACGGTACTATTTATGACAAGCAAGTCACATGATCCAGCGCACACAGGCGAGTCAACTGGCCACGTGTACGATGAAGACATCATTGAAATGAACAATCCTATGCCAAGATGGTGGATGTGGATGTTCATTATTACTTGTGTGTTTGGTGCAACTTACCTATTCCTGTTCCCAGGCTTAGGTACTTACCAAGGTAAACTAGGCTGGACTGCGCTTAAACAGTATGAACAGGAAGTTAAAGAAACCAATGACCGTATTGCGCCAATCTACGCAAAATTCACATCCATGAAGGGTGAAGAAGTTGCGCAAGATCCAAAAGCAATGGCAATCGGCGAGCGTTTATTCATGAACAATTGCTCACAATGCCACGGTTCTGACGCACACGGTAGCAGAGGCTTCCCTAACCTGACCGATAATGATTGGTTACATGGCGGTTCACACGAAACCATCAAACTAACCATTACTAACGGCAGACATGGCATGATGCCTCCTATGGCGGCGGCAATCGGTAGTGCTGATGATGTTAAAAACGTAGCCAACTATGTATTGAGTTTGTCTAACAGTGAGCACGACGCTGAGCGCGCAGCATTAGGTAAAGAAAAATTTGCCGCATGTGCAGCTTGTCACGGCCCTGATGGTAAAGGTAACCAAGCGATTGGTTCAGCGAACTTAACTGACAACATCTGGTTGCACGGTGCTGGTGAAGCAGCGATTATCCAACGCATTAACAATGGCATAGATAATAAAATGCCAGCACAAGGATCACGCCTGACACCTGAACAAATTCACGTATTGGCTGCTTATGTTTGGCGTTTCTCTAACGCAAAATAATTAGTCAGAAGCTAAAAACTAGCTAAGATTAATTTAATACAAACAACATCTTAACGCCCACTATTTGGCTTATGCTAAAATGGTGGGCGTTTTTGTATTTATTCATCGAATTTCTAAATTAAGTCTGAATTAAAGTGTCAACTAAGCCACGTACACCAAAGAAAACGATTCCTATCATTAACGACCCGGCACAGCCAGTCACTAGGTCATTGTACGAGCCACACCAGAAGATTTACCCGCGTAACATCTCAGGCTTCTATAAAAACTGGCGCTGGACAATGATCTGGATTACACAGATTGTGTTCTATGGTGTGCCATGGCTAGAGTGGGGGCAACGCCAAGCCGTATTATTAGATATTAGTACGCACCGTTTTTATATTTTCGGTTTGGTGCTGTATCCGCAAGACCTTATTTATTTAGTAGTCATTTTAATTATTGCCGCCCTAGCCCTGTTCTTATTTACAGCTGTTGCCGGCAGGCTTTGGTGCGGTTTCGCGTGCCCACAATCTGTCTACACTAAAATATTTTTATGGATAGAGCGGCAAGTGGAAGGTGACCGTGCCTCGCGTCTACGTCTAGATGCAAGTAAACTCAACACTAACAAACTATCCAAAAAAACGATCAAGCATGCCCTTTGGATCAGTTTTTCAGCATGGACAGGTTTTACTTTCCTCGGTTACTTTACCCCTATCCGCGACCTCATACATAACATTTCTCAATGGAGCTTAAGCCCATGGGAAACATTCTGGATTTGTTTTTATGCATTTGCCACTTATGGTAATGCTGGTTTTTTACGCGAACAAATCTGTAAGCACATGTGTCCATACGCACGCTTCCAAAGCGCGATGTTTGATAATGACACACTGATTGTGACTTATGACCAAGAGCGTGGTGAACCGCGTAGCGGCCGCTCGCGTAAGGTAGATGCAAAACAAACCGGCTTGGGTGACTGTATTGATTGCAGTTTCTGTGTGCAGGTATGCCCAACCGGTATTGATATCCGCAATGGCTTACAGCAAGAGTGCATTAGCTGTGGCTTATGTGTAGATGCTTGTAATAGCATTATGGACAAAATGGAGTACCCACGTGGCTTAATTCGTTTCTCCACACAGAACGCACTCACTAATCACTGGTCACAGGAACAGGTAGTGAAGAAAATCTTACGGCCTCGCGTACTCATTTATAGTGCCCTATTGCTGCTGATGAGTGCCGGGCTTGTTTACTCGCTGGTCACACGCATTCCATTTAAGGTAGATGTCATTCGCGACCGCGGTGTGATGTCACGCATTGCACCCGGCGGTAAAGTTGAGAACGTTTACCAACTGCAAATCACCAATGCTTCAGAGCATGTTGAAACTTATCATATTTCAGTATCTGGCATGGAGGGCTTATCTCTGGCTTCTGATTCAGAATTTACTGTGAACGCCGCAGAGTCAAGAATGGTAGCAGTGAGTTTACAGATCGCAGATGGATCGATTAAAAGTGGCTCACACCCAGTAGTATTTGAAATTGTTGCAGGCGATTCAAAAGAACGTTTATTTGAAAAGTCTATTTTTTACATGTCTCGTTAAAGAGGTAATCTTATGTCAACAAAACAAACGCAAAATGAAAAAGCAAAATGGTGGAAATCTGGCTATGCGTGGCTAGTGTTCTGTGGCCCAGCTATTGTAGTGGTAGCTAGCTTAACCACCGTATATATTGCAGTAAATGGGCAAGACCCAGTATTAGCTCACGATGAAAATTCAGAGTTTCATACTAACAAACCCCTCACTACTGAAGAGAAAAATGCGCTAGAACCAGCTGTTCTTGCGCGCAACCATGCAGCCACTGGTGTAAATCTGGATAAATAGTAGCGCAATGCAAACCGCGCTTATTTACAGCTCATTACTGATGGGTATCGCAGGGGGGCCACATTGTGTTGCCATGTGTGGTGCTGCGTGCACCGCGCTCACACAGTCACCGCAAACGCCTTACGCAATTTACCATTATCATATTGGCCGTTTATGTGGGTATGCCATGCTGGGGGCAATTGCCACATTTGCAATTCAAAGCATTGCCTGGCTATCTAGCTATAGCAGCGTATTGCACCCATTATGGACATTCTTCCATGTATTGATATTCTTCTGGGGAGTATTGCTCATCATCTACGCACGCCAGCCGATCTGGGTAGACCGTGCCGGACGCAATATATGGGGGCATGTAAAAAAACTTAGCACTAAGCAAGGCGGCCACTTTTATATCGGCATGCTGTGGGCACTCATGCCGTGCGGCCTGTTATATTCGGCACTAATTATTGCGTCATTTAACGGTAACCCATTAGACGGTGCATTAAGCATGTCAGCGTTTGCGCTGGGCTCCAGCGCATCCCTATTCTTGGCACCATGGCTATGGTTAAAACTCAAGACCAACACCATTGAGCCTTACGGCATGCGCTTAGCTGGCTTATTACTCAGCACAGCGAGCGCTTGGGCAATATGGATGGAGCTTACCCATAACACCAAAGTATGGTGCGCTACATAATCTGGCTACAGCCTTTACGAGCGAACATGGCGCTAGAGCGCTAATACTTTTAAGCCATCAGTACCGGTGTTCCATAACAAAAACATTTGTTTATCCTTTTGCAGTAGCACAGGATAGTCAGCCACACCAGCGGTCTCACTCAGCACATGCGGCACACCCCAGCTCCTTCCAGCGTCATCAGACTTCATCATCCAGATTTGATGCTTGCCTAGGTCTTTTTCACGCCAGACCAGCCAAACATCGTCACCAATTGCGGCAACAGTCGGGTGACCAGCCTGTTTTTTCATATTGCCAAACTTTTTGGCCGGTGATGACACCCATGCCTCGCCATCCATACGCGCATAATAGAGCGTGGCCTTTCCACCCGCATCGTCATTACCGCCATCAAACCACGCCATGTGATAGCCCCACCAATTGGCCCCCTCACCACCACTAGCCAGTGCCGCACCGTGATGCGGACAGCCGTCTACCTTCCAACGGCCAAAGGTTGCGCGCTTAGGCTGGGGTATGCTTTGATTGGCTGGAATTTCAGCCATCATATGGTCTCGCTCACTTCCTTCAAACACATGACGCCACATCGCAGCCACGGTACCATCGGGTTTATTAGTCAGCGCGATACGACAACACTCACAACTGCTGTCGGCAAGCTTTTGCTCCAATGAAAAACTTACACCTTTATTCTCTGAAACAGCATAGTAAATCGCAGCGCCTTCATAAGGTTGATTGGCGGCTTTAGCGGCTAATAAATCTCGCTTATCCACCCAAGTAACGGTGATTTTCCCGTGGCTGTTCACATTAAGTGAATCAAAGCGATGTGTGATTTCTGACTTATCTTGATGCACCAACATAGGCTTTTCAAACGTTTTCCCTTGGTCTATAGATCGAGCAAACCATATGTATCCAGAAAACGGTGCTTTAAGCCCTTCGGTCCAGGTGACATATAAATTACCTTCGGGACCAATAGCTATCTTTGGTCGCGCTTCGCCATCGGCACCTATCTTTTGAGGCTGAGCGTTCACCTTAAGTGGCTTAGTAAAACTCTTACCACCATCTTTACTTGTATCTACCACGACAAAGCCATCTTGCACACCGACCCGCCATAGATAACCGCTAGCATCAAAGGCAACACTTACCGCTAAACTGCTCTTTTGCGGATGAGTGTGGCCCTCATGTGCTTGTAGCTGTGAACTCAAACAAAGCAAAAAAGCAAAAAATATAGTGGTAACTTTCATGATCAGTAATCAAATTTCAGTTGAACGTAACCTGTCCGCTGTGGATAGGGATGAAACACATAAGCTTTGTAATTATTGAGGTTATCTACGCCCACGCTTGCTGTGAATCGATTTGCAAACTTGTAGTTGGCTTTAACATCTACAATGAAAAATTTGCTGGTACCTCCAAAAGTGTCTGGATTCACATCGCTATTATCCAGCGTATTATATTGACGGCCGCTGTAGCGTGCTGCAACACTATACGTGAGATTGCGGCCTTGGTGATAAGTGCCAACCACTTTGTATTGTTGTTTTGGAATACGTGACGGCTTATTACCTTCTGTAGAAGGTGCTAGGCTGTTCTTCAATATTTCAGCATCGCTGAAAGTTGCGTTAGCCATGATATCCAAGCCATGAATCGATACATTCTCCCAAATAGTAGAGAGCTCAACTCCATTGGTACGCACATGGTCAATATTCTGGATGTATGAACAGGTTGTTCCTGTGCAAGTACCACTACCGAATGGAATGCCGGCACCCGTGCCCACTGTTTGGCTAATCAATGCATCAAACTTACTTTCATGAAACAACGTTGCCCGTACCAAACCGTTATTAAAACGTCTTTCAGCGGTGAACTCACCTGAAATAACCTCTTCCGGTTTGAGATTAGGGTTATTCTCTACCACCGTGCTACCCTGACTCAACTGCTGATATAACTCACTGACAGTGGGAAACCGAAACGCCTGACCAAGCGCCGCTCTGAACCCCCACGCAGGCTCAGGCTCAAAACTTAACGACAGCTTAGGCGAGAATTTGTTTTCAGACTGGCTGGCATAATTTGCAGTGCGTAAGGTGCCACCTAACGTGGTTTGGTTACGCCCATCCATCGCCTGCCAGTATTCTTGGCGACCACCAAATGTGAGTGCCCACAATGGATTAATTTGCCATTTATCTTGCACATACAAGGCCTGGGTTTGCGTTTCACCACGTGATGATGCAAACAGACTAGTTTTGCTACCACGCATCCAATCCACTGTATTGTTAGTATCACTGCGTAGCTGGTAATTGTCGATGTGGTAGCCAAAGTCTATCAAATGCTGGCGTCCAAAACCATCTACAGGACGTAAAGTAGCACGTGCATCAAATACAGTCCAACCAGTACCTTGCATATCGGTCACACGACCAGCCCTGTTTTGGTAGGGATTGCCGGCAGCCACTGTGACATTTGAAGATAAGTTAGAGCTGCTGTTTCTATCTTTTTGGTAATCATAGTTAGATAAAGTCAGTTGCCAATCAAAAAGGCCCTTGGTATTGGACTTCACATCAAGCGCCTGCATCACGTGTAGCGCTTGGGCTTCAGATGGCGTAAAACCAGATGATTTATAGGTTTGCCCATCTACTGAAACATTACCGTTATAAATAGGGTTGCCAGCAAAGTCTTTAATGTAACTTACCACGTCGACCCTACTATCAAGATCCCAAATACCTAGACTGTAACTCGCCTTAATTTGTGACGTGATGTCATAGGCTAATTTTATTTTTGCGTTAGTCTGCTCAGATTGATCAAACCCGGTTGCACCAAATATCAGTCTATCTTTACCAGACTGATCTTTGTCTTTATAGGCCCCATTTGCAACGGTCGGTGCGTTACAGGTGACAAGAGGTGAAGCTGATGGCACGCAAGCACCAACCGCATTGGAAAACTGCATAGGCTGACTATCATTTTTTAAGCGGTCCACATTGAGAAAAAAGCTTAGGTCATTGATTTTATTTCCAATAGACGCCGTTTCATGATTCCCCCTAAAGGTTTTATCTGTACCATACAGCTCAAAATTCTGCATAAAAGACTGTGCGCTGGCATGCATTTCAAGCTTTGTCGGCATACGCGTATTCAAGCTAACAACACCGCCAAATGAGTTGCCAGCATACAAAGCGGAAAATGGCCCGTATAAAATATTGACACTATCAATCTCTTCCGGGCTGACGAATCCCCAACGCGGCGGAAAACTGTAAGAGTTACCAAGCAGATTGGAAAGTAATACACCATCGGCATACAGCATGGTTTGAGCGCTAGACAATGTACCGGTAGTACGGGTAGCAATCGGGCCATTTCTATCGCCAATGTAACGCTCACGCACTTGAAAACTTGGCAGATATTTCAATGTCTGCATAGAGGTGGTTGCATTTACCGTATCTTGGATTTGCTCTTTAGTATAAGTCTCAACGGTGGCTGGATGGTTAGTGATGCGGCTATCAATCATGGGCGCGCGTACTTCAACCGCATCTAAATCAATCATCTCATTATGCTCGGCAAATAATGTGCCGCTAAAGCTCGCTGCGATGATGGTTGAAATTAGCTTAATCCGCATTGCATTCCCCTGATTCTTAATATACAAATTCTACAGTTATTATTTTTAATGTTGATTTACGGCTTACCAGCAATTACCATAGACATGTCTATAGCATCATCCTGATACAGTGATATATTGATGGATTAGCAGTATATTTTAGATATGCGCGCTGCGTAATGTGACCAATTGTCGCAGGGGCTATGCGCATAAATGCGCGACAATTTGACGCAATGCAATTTAGTCATGAGCACGTATAATAATCAGGTGATGAATACGCATTTCCCCACTTTAGAAAACCCAACGCGCCGTAACTTGCAGCGCTTGTTTTTACTGCGCAGCGTCATGATTGCATTCATGCTGGCCGCCACACTGGCACTATATTACCTGCATATTCCACTGCCAAAAATTCCTATCGTGCTTGCTGTAGGCGGCATGCTGCTACTTAACCTGATGACGTTATTGCGCCTGCAGAAATTCAGCAATGTGACTGACCATGAATTGCTATTACAGTTATTGGGGGATTTACTCGGGCTCACAGTCTTATTTTATTTTACTGGCGGCTATAGCAACCCTTTAGTGTGGATGTATTTACTGCCGTTGACGATTGCAGCTGCTGCCTTAAAACGTGAGTACACTTGGCTACTGGCAGCAATTGCCGTTATTTGCTACTCCACACTGGTGTTTTATTACGTACCATTATCACACCTGCATATGCACTATCTGGCTGGGAAGTCGCTAGATATCCATTTGGTAGGGATGTGGCTTGGCTTTGTGGTGAGTGCAGGCATTATTGCTTTTTTTGTCACGCGCATCGGGCAAAGCTTACGTGATTATGATCAAATACTAGCCGCGGTTAGAGAGAAATCGCTAGAAAGTGAGCGTGCACTCTCATTAGGAACGCTTGCTGCCAGCGCCGCACACGAATTAGGAACACCACTCGCAACCATGGCCGTGATTAGCAAAGAACTGGCACGAGACTTATCAAATCAGCCAGAGCAATTACAACAGTTAGCCATCATCCGCACGCAAATTGATCGCTGTAAGGAAATACTATCATCGATCACACGTAATGCCGGTGAAAGCCGCGCAGATGCTGGGCATGGGTTACCGCTAAGCCAGTTCTTACAAGATGCGATTCAGCGCTGGCGTGATACGCGCCCAGCAACAGAGTTAGTGGTCAATTTTAGTGACGGCACCAGCAACCCGTTAATTTTCACAGACAGAACATTGAGCCAGGCCATACAGAATTTATTAGACAACGCTGCCGATGCATCGCCAGAACGGGTGCTATTTGATGCGAACTGGAATGAAAATACCTTACAAGTGTATATTAGAGACTTTGGTAACGGGCTTAGCGATGAAGTGAAAACTCAGCTTGGCAAACCGTTTTTCAGCTCAAAAAATGGCAATGGCATGGGCTTAGGTGTGTACCTCACGCAACTGATTATTGCAAAACTTGGCGGGACGCTTACCCTCACCAATCATGACGAAGGCGGTGTGCTCACAGCCATCACATTGCCACTACACCAATTGCGCATAGCTCATTAAGGATATGCTCATGCCTGAGAACGACGCAATAGACTCAAACAATACAGCAGACTTAAGATCTAGCGATGTACAGCCCACTCTGCTGCTGGTGGACGATGATGAGGTATTTTTGAACGTACTGGCAATGGCGATGCGCAAACGCGGCTTTTTAGTGACTCTTGCTAGCAGTGCTGAGTCGGCCTTTGCCATTGCGCAGAACGACCCACCGGAATTTGCTGTCGTTGACCTTAAAATGTCAGGCAACTCTGGCCTAGTATTAGTCCGGCAGCTGGCAAGCTTACAAGCAGCAACAAAAATAGTAGTGCTTACAGGCTACGCCAGTATCGCTACGGCGGTAGAAGCAATTAAACTGGGGGCAACTCACTACTTGGCTAAACCGGTCGATGCGGATGAAATTGTTGCTGCATTTGATAAACAAGCTGGGGATTCAGAGGTTGAACTAGCGTCGTCACCACTACCAGTTGGCAGATTAGAGTGGGAGCATATTCAGCGGGTACTTTCAGAGAATGATGGCAACATCTCCGCCACCGCTCGCAGCCTAAATATGCACAGACGTACGCTACAAAGAAAACTAGGCAAGAAACCTAGCATTAACCCAAGCATCATCTAACCGCATCAAGACCCGCCAGCAAAACATCACGAGATGAGTCTAGGCTAATTTTTAGTCGTCGCTAAAGCGCTCCTCACGCCACGGGTCAGCTTCATTATGATAACCGCGCACCTCCCAAAATCCTGGGCGGTCAAATTCATGCAACTCGATAGCTTTCAGCCACTTTGCGCCCTTCCATGCATAACGCTTAGGTACAATCATGCGTACCGGGCCGCCATGCGCGGGAGTTAAAGGCCCACCCAACACACTATGGGCAATGATAACGTCATCATCTAATAAAGCATCTAGGGGTAAGTTCGTGGTGTAGCCGTCATAGCCATGTAAGGTTACATGTTTTGCGGCTGGCAACGGCGCAGCCATTGCCAAAATCTCGCGTGCAGGCACTCCCTGCCAGTCCATATCCAATTGGCTCCAGCGCGTCACACAATGAAAATCCGAGATATCAGTCACTTGTGGCATTGCCTGAAACTGCACCCAGTTAATATCGAGCTCATGTTCTACCAAGCCATATACACGCAGGCTCCAGTTTTCAGTTGTCACTTGCGGACGAATGCCCAAATCTAAAGTCGGAAAGTTCTTTACCTCGGTTTGCCCTGCCGGAATCCGCTCATTCGCATTCGCTTTACCTGGCTTTGCACCACGTTTTGCTAATGCTATTTTTCCTTCGATAAGCTTTTTCCAGTCTGGCATAGGTTTGTTCCGAAATAAATGTCTATGAGTTGATTAACTTACTTTCGACTTCTTGAAACTATCCGCAAGTAACAAACCGACCCCAACGCATATTGCACTATCTGCCACATTAAAAGCCGGCCAATATAATTGATCAATATGAAAAAACAGAAAATCCACTACATAGCCTAGGGTCAGGCGATCATACAAATTACCAATCGCACCACCTAATACTAAGGCCAAACCTAAGCTAAATAGTTTCTCATGATGATGCTTTTTAATCAGGTATGTAATCACAATAGCGGCAATTGCAGTCACTGCAGTGAAGAACCACTTTTGCCAGCCGCCAGCATTGGCTAAAAAGCTGAACGCTGCACCTTCATTATGAAAACGTACCAAATCAAAAAAGCTAGTAATGGTTAAGTGCTCACCATACGCAAATGCGCGTTGGATTAAATACTTGGTGTACAAATCTAGGGCGACCACAATTGCGCTAATAGCAAACCACTTACGCATGTGAGCGAACCTCGCCTTTACCAAACAAGTTACTTACGCAGCGCCCGCAAATATGTGGGTGCGTAGCATCTGCACCTACGTCTGCGCGGTAATGCCAGCAGCGATCGCATTTAGTATGTGCACTTGGCGCAACTTGCACCTCTAATCCACCCGCACGCTGATGTAGCGAAGCGCGTGATGTAATCAGCACAAAACGCAAGTCATCCTGTAGGCGGCTTAATGCCTCAAAGATTGCACCATCTGCATAAATATCCAGCTCAGATTGCAATGATGAGCCCACCAAACCAGCAGCGCGCTTCTCTTCTATCGCTTTATTTGCTAAGGCACGCACCTCAAGCACTGTTTGCCAAGATTGAATCTCTGCATCATTTAATCCGTGCGCTGGCAAGCTATACCAAAGCTCTTCAAATACAGTTTTATCTGCATCCAAATCTAGTGTTTGCCAAATCTCATCCGCAGTGAAACTTAAAATCGGTGCCATTAAACGCATCATGGTGTGGGTAATATGATGCAATGTGCTTTGCGCAACACGACGCGCATGTGATGCCTCACCAGTAGTGTATAAGCGGTCTTTTAGAATATCTAAGTAAAAGCCACCTAAGTCTTCTGAACAGAAGCTCACAAACTTTTGCACTGCCAAGTGGAACTCGTAACGGTCATAATCCGCTAATATCTCGGTTTGCAACTTGTCTGTTAAGTGCAAAGCATAACGGTCTATTTCCAACCACGCGTTCACCGGCAACAAGTCTTTAGCCGCATCAAAGTCAGCCAAGTTCGCCAATAAGAAACGTAAAGTGTTACGAATACGTCGATAACTTTCAGCAACTCGTTTTAAAATCTCATCCGAAATAGTCAGCTCACCTGAGTAATCGGTAGAGGCCACCCACAAACGCAAGATATCTGCGCCATAGGTATCCATCACTTTTTGTGGCGCAACCACATTACCTTTAGATTTACTCATTTTGTGGCCACTGCCATCCACTACAAAACCATGTGTTAGCAATGCTTTGTATGGCGCATGACCATCAATCGCGCAACCAGTCAGCAAGCTAGACTGGAACCAGCCGCGATGCTGGTCTGAACCCTCTAAATACAAATCGGCCGGGAAGGCCAGCTCAGGACGGCGTTTAAGCACTGCGGCATGCGTACTGCCAGAGTCAAACCACACGTCTAAGGTGTCAGTCACCTTCTTATATTGCTCGGCATAGTCAGGAGCATGTTGCGCCAAGAAGGCCGCACCATCTAAACTAAACCAAGCCTCTACACCGGTTTTTTCCGTCAGTAAGGCGGCTTGCTCTAACAGCGCTGTGGTTTGCGGATGTGGCTCGCCGGTTTCCTTATGCACAAACAATGGCATAGGCACGCCCCAGTTACGTTGGCGTGACACACACCAGTCCGGGCGGTTTTTAATCATCGCCTCTAAACGTGCACGACCCCAGCTTGGGAAAAACTCAGTCTCATCCACCGCTTTGTTAGCATGCTCGCGCAATGCTTTACCATTGATGTCGTGGGCATTCATCCCTATAAACCATTGATGCGTCGCCAACTGCATCAGTGGCGTTTTATGGCGCCAGCAATGCGGGAAACTATGGTTCAAACGTGCGCTTGCAAGTAAGCGACCACTATCCTGCATGTTCGCCAAAATAACTTTGTTCGCGTCTTGTCTGCTAAGGCCACGAATAGCAGTAAACTCGACCAACTCACTGGTAAAGAATTTACCATCACTACCGATTAAGACTCTTGGCTTTTGCTCTGGGAAGTTAGCACGCATCACCAGCCAGTCATCATTACCGTGAGCAGCAGCCGTATGCACCAAGCCGGTACCTGCCTCAGTGGTCACATGGTCACCACAGATAATCGGCACTTGGCGCGCGTCAAACGGGTGTGCTAACTGCAAGTGTTTTAATGCCAAACCTTTACAGCTTGCCAGTACTTTTGCATCCGCTTCACCATAGCGCGTTAATGTCGCGGCAGCCAAAGCATTTGCCAGTATCAGCAAACCTTTACTGGTTTGAATCAAGTCATAATCAAGCTCAGCATGCACACTCACCGCCTGATTGGCGGGCAAGGTCCACGGTGTAGTTGTCCAAATCACCGCATACGCATCGCCTGTAACAGCCACGCCAAACGCCTTACTCAAGGCCGCATTGTCTACAACTTTAAACCCTACATCGATTGCAGGTGAGTTGACATCTTCGTACTCAACTTCTGCTTCAGCCAGCGCTGAGCCGCAATCTACACACCAATGTACAGGCTTGCTACCTTGATACAGGTAGCCATTTTTATAAATGTCACCTAAAGCACGCATGATGTCAGCTTCAGTTTGGTAATCCATTGTTAAATAAGGATTATCCCAATCTGCCTGCACGCCTAAACGGATAAAGTCTTTCTTTTGTTTTTCTACCTGTTCAGCAGCATAGGCACGGCAAAGCTCGCGGAATTGGGCAGGATCTATATTTTTACCATGATTTTTCTCTACTACGAGCTCAATCGGCAAGCCATGACAATCCCAGCCTGGCACGTAAGGTGCATCAAAGCCTGAAAATGTTTTAGATTTTACGATGATATCTTTTAAGATTTTATTCACCGCATGCCCAATGTGAATATCACCATTGGCGTAGGGAGGACCATCATGCAAAATGAATTTTTTTGCACCTTTGCGCGCATTGCGAATACGCGTATACAGTTTTTTATCCTGCCAAGCTTTCAACCATGCAGGCTCACGCTTTGCCAAGTCGCCACGCATCGGAAAGGCGGTCTCTGGCAGGTTTAATTTATACTTGCTTTGCTCTTTATTGTCTTCAGTCATTTCAAATCTCAACACATTTCATATTCATCATTCCTGCCCGCTTAATGCCGCACATACTCATGCGGACATAAATCAAAACAACACAGAAATCCAGTTACAGGCACATCAAAAAAGTATTTCAGTCAGCGCCACCGCCCATCGGGCAGGGTTACATTTAGCGCAATGGGGAAACAACCGTCCCAAAAAAAATTCTTGCCAATTCTACATCAACTGCAATTTGCGCTTTCAATGCATCCAAACCATCAAACTTCATTTCATCACGTATTTTATGCAAAAACTCCACATGCACATGCTTGCCATACAAGTCGCCATTAAAATCAAGCACATGTACTTCTAATGACAGTTTAGGCACGCCGGCAATCGTTGGGCGCACCCCTAAATTGGCAACAGCATTCAAACCGTCTAATTTTACTGCATATACCCCTTTTAATGCAGGTCGTTCATGCCGCATATGGACATTGGCTGTAGGAAAGCCAAGCTGACGGCCGCGCTTTGCTCCATGCACTACCTTACCGCTAATGCTATAACCTCGCCCCAATAGTGATGACGCTTCATGCAAATGCCCATCAGCCAAGGCTGAGCGCACTCTGGTGCTAGAAACCCTTACCCCGGCCAGATCTACCTGCGGCAAACTCACCAAGTTAAACCCTGCCGCTACAAAATCATTCACTGAGCCAGCTCGCTTTGCACCAAAGCGAAAATCCTCACCAACCAGAACTACCTGCGCATGAATCGCCTGACGCAAGATATCATGCATAAAAGCTTCAGCCGTCACCTTAGCAAAACGCTGATTAAATCTGCACACATAAACACGCTCCACCCCAGCTTGCGCAAAACACTCCAACTTTTCTCGCATAGAACAAAGCCGGGCTGGCGCACTTTCTGGCGTAAAAAACTCACGTGGATGCGGCTCAAACGTCATCACTGCCGCCTCTAAATTGCTGGCATTTGCAGTTTGCCTAAGTTGCGTCAATAACGCCTGATGCCCTAAATGCATGCCATCAAAGTTACCAATCGCCAAGGCACATGGCGGCTGTAAGGCTGTAGGAATATGTCTAAAAATTTGCATCTATCGGCTCACTCTACGTATGTAGTCGCGCGGCCTAAACCCCAGCAACAAGAGCATGGCAAAATAGCTTACTGCACCTAACACCACCAAGCCACTCAAATAAACCAAACGGTGCATTAAACCTAAACTTAACCACAAGCTAGCATCGCCCATCGCGAAGTGCAGCACAACACCCATGACACCCAGTGCCAGCGACAACTTAACGACAAAAAGTAACCAGCCCGATTGTGGATGGAAAATTTGGGCTTTACGTAAGTGGTGATATAACAGGCTAGCATTAAGACAGGCGCCTACGCCAATCGCCAGCGCCAAACCTACATGCTGCAAATTTAACCCAAAAACAAAGACCAGATTCATCAGCTGCGTCATCACCAAGGTAAATACTGCAATCTTGACTGGGGTTTTGATGTTTTGTCGCGCATAAAAACCTGGGGCTAAAATTTTAACCAGAATCAAGCCTAGCAACCCCACGCTATATGCAATTAATGCTTGCTGCGTCATTAACACATCTAGCGGTGTAAATTTACCATAGTTAAACAAGGTCGCTACCAACGGGGTTGCCAACACCGCCAAGGCCACTGCGGCAGGTGCTGCCAAAATAAAGGTTAAGCGCAGACCCCAATCCAGCAATTGCGAGTACTCGCTATCATCTTTACCCGCGTAAGCTTTAGATAAGCTGGGTAACAATATGGTACCTAGCGCAACACCAAGCACCCCAGTCGGGAACTCCATCAGGCGATCTGCGTAATAAAGCCAACTGACGCTGCCTGTATTTAAAAATGAGGCAAAAATCGTATTCAGTATCAGTGAGATCTGCGCCACAGACACGCCAAGTACAGCAGGGCCCATTAACTTAAGTATGCGCCAAACGCCCTCATCATCCGATTTAAAATCAAGCCTAGGCAACAGGCCTATCTGCTTTAAAAATGGCACCTGAAAGGCTAACTGCAAAAACCCGCCAATAAACACAGCCCAAGCCAACACCTTAACAGGCTCATCAAAATAAGGTGCGAAGAACAGGATGGCAACAATCATTGCCACATTGAGCCATACCGGCGTAAAGGCTGGCACGCCAAACTTATTATAGGTGTTAAGCACCCCACCGGCCATCGACACTAAGGAAATAAAGAAAATATAAGGGAAAGTAATGCGTAGCAGCTCTATAGTCAGCTGCATTTTCACCGCATCGCCTCTAAAACCCGGCGCGACCAAACTCACAATCCAAGGTGCAGCCAACATACCAACGACCGTAACCACCACCAGAATCAGGCCCAGCCAAGTGGCAACCCGGTTGATCAGATGATGCGTTTCATCAAAACCGCGCTGACTTTTGTATTCAGACAAAATTGGCACGAACGCCTGACTGAAAGCACCTTCTGCAGAAATCCTGCGTAATAGATTAGGAATTTTAAACGCGACAATAAAGGCGTCACTCAGCATTCCTGCACCAAAAACCCGTGCAATAAGCGTATCGCGCACGAAGCCCAAAATACGCGAAACAAAAGTCATGCTGCCGACTTTAGCCAGCGCGTTGAGTAAATTCATGCTTTATCGTTATAATGTAGATGAAGAAAAGTATAGCATTAACAACATATTGCATAATTTTAACACGCCAATAGTCACTAGGTATTATTTACAACAATATTTGCATTATTTTAACTTGCAATATATTTATAAAATGCTATGATTACGGGCTTCGTATTTTGAATAGCTTTTTAGGAAAAACAGATGGCAAATACCGCACAAGCAAGAAAACGTGCTCGTCAAGCAGTTAAGCAACGCGCTCACAATGCAAGCTTGCGTTCTACTTTGCGCACAGCAATTAAAAAAATCATTAAAGCTGTAGAAGCTGGCGATAAAGCTGCAGCTACTGCTGCGTACTCAGAGAATGTAAGTGTTATTGACCGCATTGCGGACAAAAACATCATTCATAAAAACAAAGCATCACGTCATAAAAGCCGCTTAAATGCTGCGATTAAAGCGATGGCATAATTAACCGCTCAAGTGCCAACGCACTTGAACAGTTATTAAATAAATAAAAAAGCCGAACTAAGTTCGGCTTTTTTATTGTTCACTGACTCTGATATAGGATTCTAACTATTAAATACGCTTCAAACTGCCTTTGCGCGCTTGAACATATTTAACAACACGCTGATTCTTATCAAACCAAAAAATTACCGACCTTTCATCATCAGTGATGAAGTGATAAGCAGCTTCTTTATACTCGTAATAATCACTAATATTTTCTTTGATACGATTAGCAGTTAAACCAACATCAAGATATAAGTATTTATTATAAATGTTGGGCTTAAGATAAGTAACCGTCAAAATCGTAGCTTGATCAGGCCCACTGATATTCACAATAATACCATCATATAAGTAATTACAACCATCAGGCGTAGCCTCTTTTGACAGAGGCTTTCCTAGCAATCTGAGCATGTCACTGTAGTTATTAACACCAGGCTCCAGATAAGGTGGCTTGGCCAATGCAGCCCAACTGAAGCTGCACAGCAGCAGAATGATTAAGGCGCGAAACTCTGTTAGTTTCAACATGTATCTCACTTACTTAATATTGATGAGTGGCACAGATCCACCTGTGACCTGCGGCAAACGGCCATCCCATTTCTCTAGGGCTACGCGCTGATTCTCGATCTCGCGCAATTTAAGCAGATCCGGTGTGATTTCTTGTTTCTGCAAGCGCAGTGACTCAGCTTCCGCCTTTGCTGATGCGATTTTTTGCTCAGCCTCAACGCGTATCCGCTCCAAATCGCGCTCAGCTTTTAGTTTCAATTGCTCGGCTGTCGTCTTGGCTTCAATGGCTTGGTTAAAACTTTCGGAGAATCGGAAATTAACGATACTGAACTCATCAATCTGGATACCGTGACGCAACAGCCTGTCACGCATGAACTGACTGATCTGGTCACGCACCTCTGGGCGCTTGCTAATCAACTCCTCCGCCGTGTATTTAGCGGTAGTGGCTTTGGTTGCCTCTTGCACGGCCGGGATAATAATACGGTCGCCAACAGAGCCCAAATCACCAATCGCTTGATAGGTTTCCGCTACTCGGTTAGGAATTAAGTGATAGTTCAATGCAATTTTGGCATGCACTTGTTGCAGGTCACGCGATGCAGCATCACCGTCACCTTCACCCTTTTGTATCTGCACATTGATCTCAGTCACTTGTTGCATGATAGGAATACGGAAATGCAAGCCTTCTTCCAACACAGTAGGATTAACCTTACCGAAGGTCGTAATCACGCCACGATGGCCGGCATTAATCACCACAAATGGGTTTAGCCAGGAGATAAGGATGAGTGCTGCAATCAATATCGCGATGTACTTAATTGTCCGGATTATGCCGGATTGAGACTGACCTGCGGGGGTATTGAGTATAGCCATAATGTCTCCCTATTTGTTTTTTAAAGTTATTGGTACGCAAATAGTACCAAATTCTTAATAAAAATCTTAAAACAAATAAAAAAGACCTAGTCACATCATGACTAGGTCTTGCAGACGACTACCGACGCTTACTCGCCGATTTTGAGTTCAGAGCGTACTTGCATCGCCAATTTAATTGCATCATCGCGATTGGTGCCCAGTACAGTGAAATGCCCCATTTTTCTGCCAGCGCGTGCTTCTGCTTTACCATACAGGTGCATTTTAAGCGTAGGAGCCGCCAGCGCCAATTGCCAAGCTGGCTCGGTTTGCGGTGCTTCATTTGACCAAATATCACCGAGCAGATTGACCATCACCGCTGGACTGTGCTGACGGCTGCTACCTAATGGCAACCCTGTCATTACACGCACTTGCTGTTCAAACTGATTGGTAATACAAGCATCCAGGGTGTAGTGGCCCGAGTTATGCGGGCGTGGTGCAATTTCATTCACCAGCAACTCACCGTCACACACAAAGAACTCCACACCCAACACGCCAGTGTATTGAAGCTTTTCAGCCACGCTGATTGCCAACTTCTGCGCCTGATGATTCACCGCATCACTACCACGCGCCGGTACAATAGAAATATCTAGAATACCGTTCAAATGGCTGTTTTCAGCAGTAGGGAACGTTGCAACATGGCCATTTACATCACGTGCAAGCACGACAGAAACCTCGTAATCCAGTTTCAGCATTTTTTCCAGCACGCACTCTTCTTGTGAGAATGCAGCAAAAGCAGCTTTTGCCTCACTCAAATTGGCAACACGCGCCTGCCCCTTACCATCGTAACCAAACCTTGCCACTTTAAGGATAGCAGGATAAATCTCACTATCATCCGCCGGCAAATCTGACTCAGCATCAATCACGGCATAAGGCGCCACCGGCAAACCCGCTTCTTTCAGAAAATTCTTTTCACTTACTCGATGTTGCGCAATACCAACCGCCTCTGCGGATGGTCGCACCGGGACAGACTGCGCTAATGTGCGCAATGTTGTAGCAGGCACATTTTCAAATTCGGTGGTGATGGCTTGGCAAGTTGTTGCCATTTGCGCCAATGCCTCTGCATCATCGTACTTGGCACATATATGCACATCCGCAATTTTGCCAGCAGGGCTGTTTTGATCAGGATCCAGCACCGTCACTTTATAGCCCATTTCATGTGCGGCAATCACAAAAAAACGGCCTAATTGACCGCCACCCAACATACCCAGCATCGCTGGTGGAAGAATCATAGAAGATTGACTCATGGTTTGTCGCTTAACTCCATGTTAAATACTTTTTCTGTTTGTTTGGTACGAAACTCTGCCAGCTTGGCAGACAGCGCAGCATTTTGGTTTGCAAGTATAGATACAGCAAATAAACCAGCATTGGCAGCGCCCGCATCACCGATGGCGAAGGTTGCTACCGGGATGCCTTTTGGCATCTGCACAATTGATAATAATGAATCCTGACCCTGTAAATGCTTGGATGGCACCGGCACACCCAAAACTGGCAACGTAGTTTTAGCAGCAACCATACCAGGCAAATGTGCAGCACCGCCAGCACCAGCAATAATCACTTGAATACCTTTAGTGGCAGCTGTTTCAGCAAACTCAAACATCAAATCAGGCGTACGATGTGCTGAAACCACTTTTGCTTCATAAGCTACGCCAAAATCAGCAAGCATTTGCGCAGCATTTCTCATTACAGGCCAGTCACTGTCTGACCCCATAATAATGGCTACCAACGGTTGATTATTTGCCACATGCATTCCTTTATGTAATCTAAATTAAAACTAGAGATTTAATTAAACTAACGACTTTCTTATTTCGACCTAAGCTTGCAAGCTTAGCCTTGCTTTAACAAGACCAGATTATCACGGTGAATCAATTCGGATTCATCCACGTAACCTAAAATTGATTCTATCTGCTGACTAGGCTTACGCATCACGCGTGCGGTTTCACTCGCAGAGTAGTTAACCAAACCACGTGCAATCTCGTGACCATCTACATCCACACAAGCCACCACATCACCGCGCTCAAAATACCCCTCAACCGCAGTCACACCTATCGGTAGTAAACTTTTACCTTCAGCCACCAGCACGCGTACAGCGCCAGCATCCAGCACCAATTTACCAGTAGTGCGTAAGTGGTCCGCAAGCCATTGCTTACGTGCGGCAATCTTCATCTGCGTTGCCTCAAGATGCGTGCCAATTACCTCACCCGCACTTAAACGCACAAGCACATTATGTTCACGGCCAGAAGCAATCACAGTATGCGCACCACTGCGTGCTGCACGTTTTGCCGCTAAAATCTTGGTCAACATGCCACCGGTACCTACGCTACTACCTGCGCCGCCAGCCATTTGCTCTAAAGCTAAATCACCGGCAGTTGCATGCTGTACGAACTGGGCATTAGGGTCTTTACGTGGGTCCGCTGAATACAAACCTTGCTGATCGGTCAGAATCACCAGAGTATCAGCTTCAATCAGATTAGCGACCAACGACCCTAAAGTATCGTTATCGCCAAACTTAATCTCATCCGTCACCACAGTGTCATTCTCATTAATAATTGGAATAACTTTTAAGTCTAGCAAAGTGCGTAGTGTGGTTCGCGCATTCAGGTAACGTTTTCTATCGGCCAAATCATCATGTGTAAGCAGTACCTGCGCAGTATGTAACTGATGCTGGCTAAAGCAGCGCTCATACATTTGCACTAGGCCCATTTGCCCGACCGCGGCGGCTGCCTGCAGTTCATTCACCGCCACTGGACGCTTTTTCCAGCCAAGGCGCTGCATTCCCTCAGCCACTGCACCACTGGAAACCAAAATAACCTGTTTACCTTGTTGCACCAGCGCTGCAATTTGCGCAGCCCACTCAGCAATCGCTACTTGATCAAGACCATTACCATTATTAGTGACTAGGCTAGAACCCACCTTCACCACAATAACTTTTGCATCTAGCACTAGAGACTTAAATTCAGACGACTTCATTCCCGGCTTCTTTATCGGCAGCAGCACTTACTACGGCTTCTTGTTTATTCTCAGCAGCCTCATCTACATGCTGCTTATTTTCCTCAATATGCTGCATGATTGCGTAGGTCAAGTCTTTGCAACCAATACCGCTAATGGCAGAAATTGCGAACACACGGCCTTCCCAGCCATATGCTTTCACAAAGTTTTCAACCACCTGCTTTGATTCCGGCAACATATCAATTTTATTCAACACTAACCAGCGTGGTTTATTGTAGAGGGCTTCATCATACTTTCTAAGCTCTTCTACAATCGCTTTAGCTTCATACACTGGGTCAACTGCCTCATCAAACGGGGCTACATCAACTAAATGCAACAACAGAGAAGTACGTGCCAAATGACGTAAGAACTGATGGCCTAAACCAGCACCTTCAGCAGCACCTTCAATAATGCCCGGAATATCCGCAATCACAAAGCTACGCTCAGCATCAACACGCACCACACCCAAATTAGGATGCAATGTCGTAAATGGATAATCAGCAACTTTTGGTTTGGCCGCAGACACGGAGCGTATAAATGTAGACTTACCCGCGTTAGGCATGCCTAACAAGCCCACGTCAGCCAAGACTTTCAGCTCTAAATAAAGCTCAAGCTCTTCACCCGGCTCACCTTTAGTACATTGACGCGGCGCACGATTCAAGCTGGACTTAAAATGCACATTGCCCAAGCCACCTTTGCCGCCTGTCGCCATCTGTGCACGCTGACCATGCTCACTCAAATCCACCAACATTTGCTCACTAGACTTATCGGAAATGACGGTACCAACCGGTACACGCAAAATCATATCCTCGCCTTTAGCGCCGTAGCACTCAGCACTACGCCCATTTTCACCGCGCTCAGCCCTAAAACTACGCGTGTAACGGTAGTCCACTAAGGTATTGATGTTACGATCCGCCTCAATAATGATAGAACCACCGCGGCCACCATCACCGCCGCTTGGGCCACCCATCGGCTCGTACTTTTCACGACGAAACGTGGCGACGCCGTTACCGCCGTCACCCGCATAAATTTTAATAGTAGCTTCGTCAATAAATTTCATAATGCCCAGACTGTATAATCAGTTCATGTAATTATCGCGCAAGATTATGTTTTGTAGGAGATTTTTATAAAGGGTAATTACCACTACATTACCATTCAATAAGAAAACACTACTCAACAACAAACTAGCAAGAACGCACGAATTGAAAAAACATTCTGCCAGCGCGTACCAAATAAAAAAGCCCCATCAAACGACAGGGCTTCTTAAATTATCGCAAAAAACTAAGCTGGAATAATATTCACAGTTTTACGTTTTAATGCGCCTTTAATTGTAAAGCTCACTTTACCGTCTGCTTTAGCGTACAAAGTATGATCTTTACCCATACCTACGTTTTCACCAGCGTGCATTCTAGTACCACGTTGACGCACGATAATGCTACCAGCTGAAACAAATTGCTCACCGAATGCTTTAACGCCTAAACGTTGGGCTTGTGAGTCGCGACCGTTACGTGAACTACCGCCTGCTTTTTTGTGTGCCATGATTTAATCCTTAACTTAACGATAACTGCTTATTTAGCAGCGATTGCTTCAATTTTAATTTCCGTATAACTTTGGCGATGGCCTTGTGTTTTACGGTAGTGCTTACGACGGCGGAATTTAAAAATCATTACTTTGTCGCCACGGCCATGTGAAACAACCGTTGCTTTCACAGTAGCACCTTTAATAATTGGAGAACCAATTGTTGTGTTATCACCGTCAGAAACCATAAGAATTTGATCTAGCGTAACTGTGCCGCCAACTTCAACTTCTAGTTTCTCAACTTTTAATCTTTCGCCTTGAACTACGCGATATTGTTTACCACCAGTTTTGATTACTGCATACATGATTATGCCTTTAACTCATACTTCAAAAGAATCGCGCATTATACGCAATTTATCCTGTAAAGCAAACCTTAATCTAAGCAATTTCACAAAAATATTAGATTAAATTTTACCAGGTAAACTGTCGTCGCCTAATTAGCAATGCACAGCCAAGCATTTGGTTGCACTCCAAGCAAAAAAGCCACCACAAAGAACCACTAAAAACACTCACAATCGGCTAGGTTCAGCCTACGGAATTTAGCTTAAGAATGCAGTGTGCAGCTTAAAAAACCAAAAACATTATTATATAGATGAATATGGCTAAAAAACCATACCATTGAAAATCTAGGATTTAAATAGGCTGTGATAAAATCAGATTTCATTTTACAGGTTTTATTAATGTGACTCCAAGCATCATTCAATCTTGCATAAACGACGACATGCGCATGGTGGATACAACCATCCGCCAATCACTACATTCCGAAGTGACTCTGGTTAACCAGGTAGCCGAATACATCATCAACAGCGGCGGAAAAAGATTGCGCCCTATGCTTGTGTTACTTTCAGCAGGCCTGTTCGGCGAAATTCAAGCGCAACACCACCAACTGGCTGCGGTTGTTGAGTTTATCCACACAGCAACGCTGCTACATGACGACGTGGTGGACGAGTCTTCCAAACGTAGAGGCAAGAGCACAGCTAACGCCTTATTTGGCAACGCAGCTAGCGTCTTAGTTGGCGACTTTGTTTATTCACGTGCTTTTCAAATGATGGTCGCCGTACAGAACATGCGTGTCATGGAAGTGCTAAGCAATGCGACAAACGTGATCGCCGAAGGCGAAGTACTGCAACTGCTAAACGTGAATAATGCTGACATTTCCGACGACGCTTACCTACAAGTAATTCATTACAAAACCGCCAAACTTTTTGAAGCAGCAACGAGACTAGGCGCGATTATTAGCGAAGCCAGTGCAAAAGATGAAGCAGCGCTTACTGCTTATGGGATGCATCTAGGCACTGCTTTTCAATTAATAGATGACATTCTTGATTTAAGCGGCAACAGTGAAGACATCGGTAAAAACTTGGGTGACGATTTAGCTGAAGGCAAACCAACATTGCCGCTTTTATATGCGATGCGCAACAGCAACGCCGAACAAAGCCAACTCATCCGTAATGCGATTGAGCAAGGCGGCTTGGAACATTTAGCTCAGGTTGTAGAAATTGTGAAAAACTCCGGGGCGCTCGATCATGTGAAGAAAATGGCTGAAGCAGAATCCGCCCATTGCCATGCGGCGATTGCACATTTTCCGGAGTCAAAATTCAAGCAAGCACTGATTGAGCTTGCAGATTTTGCGGTAACAAGAAGCTTTTAGCCGATGGGGAAACTCGGCTAAAAGCAGATATTTTAGTTTAAGACGATTTTCTCACCACTATCCGCATGGTAATAAGTCAGGTGTGCGCAATCACTAGTGCCTGCAGTTAAAGACCCGTCAAACAATGACTGCCCTTCAACATCAACCACAGCGTATCCGTTGTGATACAACGTCACCTCAGCCAATTTTGGCTTTTTAACTGCAATCTCACGCATGGCGAAACTAATGCAGTTTTCTTCCTCCGCCTCAGAATAGACTTCCCAATCCTTACCACCTGCCAATTGTGATAACCAACTTGGCAAATCAACCTCAACACGGCAAATAATAGGCTCATCCCACTCTGGGTGATGCATCTCAGCCTGAACTAGTTCAGCTGCATTCAGTTGATGATTAGTGTCTGTCATATTGTGTCCTTAATACAAATTACCGCTCTATTATAATATCAATTACCAACTCTATATTTGTGGCACCCTGCTTAATTTTCAAGTCCGGAGCCCCAAACTAAACCATGATAGTTATAATCACTTAACGCTAAGACCGTGCATTAAGTTTACAGTTAGTTAACGGCACGTTATAGTTTTATCTTGAAGCGATGCCCACAACAAGCCCGACCAAAGGACTGCCATGCCTGATGCATTAAATGAAATATCTACTATCCTTCAACAAAACAACACCTTATTTATTGCGCTTTCTATAATCATCGGTCTCATGGTTGGCAGTTTTTTAAACGTCGTCATCCACCGCCTGCCCAAAATGATGGAGCAAGAATGGCATAACAACTGCCTAGAGCTGCAAGGAAAAGAAATTCCTACTGCCACCAAATACAACCTGTGCCAACCGCGTTCTGCCTGTCCACACTGCGGGCACAATATCTCAGCTTTGGAAAACATACCAATCATTAGCTACATGGCATTAAGAGGGCGCTGCAAAGGATGCAAAACCCCCATTAGTATGCGCTACCCCTTGATTGAGGCTTTGACCGGGGCTTTAATTGGCGCCATCAGCTGGAAATTTGGCTACACAAGCATCACCTTAATGGCATGGATATTTGCGTTAGCACTCATCACCCTGACTTTTATTGATTTTGACACTCAGCTTCTCCCGGATGACATTACCCTACCGCTACTATGGCTAGGCATTTTATTTAACTTAAATACCGGATTTACGGATTTAAAATCTGCCGTCATTGGCGCGATGGCGGGATACCTAGTGCTATGGTCTGTTTACTGGCTGTTTAAGCTAATTCGAGGCAAAGAGGGCATGGGCTATGGTGACTTCAAACTACTGGCAGCGATTGGCGCATGGTTTGGCTGGCAGCTACTGCCTGCCGTGGTGCTCCTATCATCCACACTAGGCGCAATCATCGGCATTGCTTTGATCGTAGTCACCAAACGTGGTAAAGAAGTACCTATGCCGTTTGGCCCATTCTTAGCCATTGGCGGCATTGCTGCATTGTTTTTTGGCCAATCACTGGCCACGCTTTACTTGCCGTAGCTAGAGCATGTACGTCGTCGCACTCACTGGCGGAATCGGCTCGGGCAAAAGCGAAGCTTCTAGACACTTCGCCAGCCTAGGCATTCCCGTGGTAGATACAGACGTGATTGCGCATGCATTAACAGCAGTCGGCAGCCCGTTACTCAACGAAATAGAGCGAATTTTTGGCGCACATTTTTTCAATGACGATGGCACACTTAACCGCGGTAAACTGCGCCAGCATATCTTCAGTGACGCCGATGAAAAAGCGAAGCTGGAACAATTACTACACCCAGCCATCTATGAACAGGCATGGCAAACCCTACAGAACAATGAACAGAACCAGCACCCTAACTACCAACTGCTAGTGGTGCCTTTACTGTTTGAAAATAAGCGCTATCAGTCTATTGCTAACACAACCTTAGTGATTGATTGCGATGAGTCATTACAAATCCAGCGGGCAATGAGCCGCAGCAAACTCTCGGCCGACGAGGTAAAAAAGCTGATGCTCGCACAAACTTCGAGAGAAAACAGGCGTAATCTTGCCGATGCAATCATAGACAACAGCGGCACCGTACATGAGTTAACGGAAAAAATTAATGAATTCCATAAAAAACTTATTAAGACTTGCATAGTTAGCAAATAAATTTGATAATCCAGTTCAACTTTTAAATTCAATGCAACGGCCTAACCTAAAAAAGCATTTGGCTACATGATTAAACATGCCTAGTTACGACTATCCTTTTAATGAACGCATACGCACGCTGCTACGCGTAGAGGATTTGTTTGCCAAAGTTTTGCATAACGTTGCCGCAGAGCATGAGTTTCAGCATCATTGCGCCCTGCTGACACTTTTACAAATTCTAGACGTGGTTGACCGTGCAGAACTCAAGGTTGACTTACTGCAAGAACTCGACCGCCAGAAAACAGCCATGCGCATGCTGATAGGCAACCCCATTATTTCTGCCGAAGCGTTAGAAGCAACGCTAGACGATATTAGTGTGGCCTCAGATGCGTTACGTGCAGAAACGACTAAACTTGGGCAAACCTTACGTGCTAACGAATGGCTAATGAGCATTAAACAACGCGCAGGCATCCCAGGTGGCGTATGTGAATTTGATGTGCCGTCTTACCACTACTGGCTAGGACTCGGCACAGAACGTCGAAAGCATGACTTAGAGTCATGGATTAAACCGCTGATTCCAATGCAGCAGGCGATCATCATCATCTTACGTATTTTGCGCGGTAGCGGCAGCACCAACAAGCTAGTTGCCACTAACGGTGTTTACCAGCAAATGCTGGGTGGCGTCAGACCGGCGCAAATGTTAAAAATCAACCTTGCAGACAACCTCAACTGCTTCCCTGAGGTAAGTGCCAATAAATACGCAATCAATATTAGATTCAACACGCTAGACTGCACACAGAAACCGCAGAAATTTGAAGAAGATGTAGACTTCACATTAACGCTATGTAACCTTTAAGTGCAATCCTATTAGCCAAGTTACACCCACCTTCAAGTGATAATGCTTAAATCTTAAAGTAAAAGCAAGGCACACCTAGATATGACCCAAAACAAACGCCTGGTTGCATGCCCAACATGCAAAAAACTAGTAGAATTTTCGCCGCTTAACGCCTACAGACCATTCTGCAGCAAGCGCTGTGAAATGATAGATTTAGGCGCCTGGGCCAATGAAGACTACGCAATACCAGCAGCAGAAAAAGATAACGACTTACCAGACGAGTTAACGCAGTAAATATTTAACCACGAAAAATCTCACGGTGCTCAACATGACAATAGCGCAGCCACACCTACTAGGCAACCATATACAACGTAGCTTGCGTTACGGCTTTGTTCTACTACTTGCTGCGACAGCCACACTAAGCTATGCGCAAGAGAATATCACCATCCACAACCCTTGGGTGAAAGCCACCTATCCGGGGCAAAATATCAGTGCTGGTTATATGACAATCACCAGTGCCAATGATACGACCTTGGTGAAGATTGAAAGTGACGTGAGCGAAAGCGTGGAAATTCACAGCATGAAAATGGAAAACAACGTGATGAAAATGCGCATGCTAGATTCACTGTCACTCGCTGCTGGCAAGCCTTACAAGTTAGAACCGGCTGGTTACCACTTTATGCTATTTGACCTGAAAAAACCGCTAATTGATGCACAAACGGTGAACTTTGAACTGACATTTAAAAATAAGCAGAATATTGAATTCAAACAAAGCGTGAAGGCCACGGTTAAGAATGCCGAAAACAATAGCGGCCCAGCCAACCATAGCGATCACGAACATCACCACAGCCACTGACTTACAAGGCATACCAACCTATAGCGCGCCCCATACATCGCGCTGCATCGCAATTCCGTGCGCGCCATAGGTTCTTGCCGTATCCAGATCCTCCCTGAGCATTCCGCCCAGCGCAAACACAGGTAATGAATACCCTGCAATCAGCTGATTAAATACATCCCAGCCCAGTGGACTTGCATCAGGATGACTTAGCGTTGATTTAACTGGTGATAGCGTCACGTAGTCTAATGCCAGCATTTTTGCATGCGCCAACTCTGCTGCATTATGGCAGGAGGCCCCCACAAGCAGACCTTCAGGCTTAATTTTGAGTTGCATCAACCGCTCTGCGGACAAATGTACGCCAGAAGCGTTAAGTTGCTGTGCACTTTGCACATCTGTATTAATAAACACTTTTGCTTCAAACGGCTTTGCCAGCGCAATCACATGCTCGGCAAACAACATTAAATCCTGTTTGGATAGATGCGGCTCGCGCACCTGTATCATCATCAACCCATTTTCCAGCGCAATTTTTAGACGCTCAAAAAACAGCACCTCCCCCATTTCCTTTAAATTGCTGATGGCATAGGTAGAAGCCAAGCTGAGCGCAGTGAGAATTGGGCTGTTAGCTGGCAACATAGGCCCCACCGTTAGCTTTTCCGGATTCTGCCAACTTAACAATTGATCCTCCAGACCGACCGGATCACCTTGCCACTCCACTACAATAAAAAAATGTAGTTTGACGGCCTTGGCCGGTGTGATTAATTTTCCAGATTGATCATAGCGCGCCTCATACTCATAAGTGCGCGTAATCCATGAGTGAAAGCGCGTGACCGTAATGCCCAACTCCTCCTGCAATTCCCGTTTCAGGGCTTGCGCAGGCGTCTCATTAGGTTCTACCTTACCGCCTGGAAACTCCCAATACCCCTCCCAAGGTTTACCAGCCGGACGCTCGCCTAACAACACCATACCGTTATCGCGCTGAATGATACCAACTGCCGCTTCTGTCACTTGCGAAGCCGGCATGCTGGTGATCGAACTATCTGAGGATAAATTAAGGGCGCTGTTGCTCATGTTTTAGGTTTTCTTGTTAGCTTGAGTTGGATGCAGCTTAATGATGATTAAGAGCGATAGTCTGCATTAATCTTTACGTAATCATACGAGAAGTCACATGTCCAAATCGTCACTGCGGCATCACCACGATTAAGCACTACGCGCACAACGATATCAGATTCACTCATCACAGCTGAACCTTGCTCCTCTAGGTATGAGCTAGCGCGGCCACCCTGCTCTGCCACTAACACATCCCCCAAATACAATTGCAAGGCATTCACATCCAAATCATCTACGCCTGCATAGCCAATCGCAGCCAAGATGCGGCCTAAGTTAGGATCCGATGCAAAAAATGCGGTTTTAACCAATGGCGAATGCGCAATGGCATAAGCCACTTTGCGGCATTCTTCTTCATTTTGTCCACGCTCAACAACAATCGACATAAACTTGGTTGCGCCTTCACCGTCGCGCACAATCGCTTGTGCTAACTCAACGGCCACATCGGTGAACGCATCGCGCAGCGCAATATAGTCTGCACTACTTTCGGTAATTTCAGCGTTGGCAGCTTGGTTGGTCGCCATAAAAATCAGGCTATCATTGGTCGAAGTGTCGCCATCTACCGTAATGCAGTTAAATGACTTATTCACTGCATATTGAATCATACTTTCGAGAGCAGATTGGCTAATCGCAGCATCGGTTGCAACATAGCCCAGCATGGTTGCCATATTAGGATGAATCATGCCTGAGCCTTTGCTCATGCCTGTAATAGTGATAGTTTTACCACCCACGTTCAATTGACGAGATGTGCCTTTAGCCACAATATCGGTCGTCATAATCGCCTCAGCGGCATTCAGCCAGTTATCCGCTTTTAAATTAGCGATAGCTGCTGGCAAACCAGCCACTACTTTATCAACAGGCAAAGGCTCTAAAATAACACCGGTAGAAAATGGCAACACTTGATTTGCCTGAATACCAAGCAAGCTAGCTAGCGCGTCGCAGCTCTGCTGAGCACGCTGCAGGCCATCCTCACCAGTGCCCGCATTGGCACAGCCAGTATTAACCAGCAAAGCACGGATACCAGCTTGTTGCGCTAAAAAGTCTTTACAAAGCACCACGGGTGCAGCACAGAAACGATTTTTAGTAAAAACACCAGCCACGCGCGTACCCTCAGCGAGCTTGATCACCAACACATCTTTACGGTTAGGTTTTCTTACGTGTGCCTCCGCATAACCCAATTCAACGCCATTTACAGGCAATAAAGATGAAGCTAGAGGTGCAGTTAATTTAACTGGCATAACAGTTCCTTACTCATTTCCAATAATATTTAAATAACAAGCTGATTAAGCATTACGCCAAGTTGTACCTTGCGGTGTATCTTCTAAAATAATGCCAGCTTCTGCCAGTTCTTTACGAATGCGGTCTGCCTCAGCAAAGTTTTTGGCCTGTTTTGCCTCAAGGCGCTTTGTGATTAACTCATCCACGTTCAACGCCGCCACCTCAACATCTGACGCTACTGCGTTACTGGCAGCACCTGACTTAGCCTGCAAAAACTCGTCTGAGTCGCGTGACAATAGGCCAAGCACACCAGCCAAATGCTTAAGTAAACTCGCAGCTTCTACAGACTTGGTTTTATTCACTTCATTTGCCAAATCAAACAGCACCGCCATTGCTTCTGGTGTATTAAAGTCATCATCCATGGCCAGCTTGAAACGCGCAGCATAAGGATGTTGCCAATCAACAGCGACATCAGCAAACGCTGAACCACGCAACGCTGTATATAGGCGCGTGAGCGCTAATTTGGCGTCATTCAAATGCTGGTCGCTGTAATTGAGTGGGCTACGATAGTGCGCGCGCAAGATAAAAAAACGAATGACTTCTGCATCATATTTTTCTAGCACGGTACGTATCGTAAAGAAATTGCCCAATGATTTGGACATTTTTTCATCATCCACACGTACAAAACCGTTATGCATCCAATAATTCACCATCTGACAGGGCTTGCCATCATGGCTATGCGCAGCCTCAGACTGTGCGATTTCATTTTCATGATGCGGGAATTGCAAGTCTTGCCCGCCACCGTGAATATCAAAATGTTGGCCTAAGTGATGCGAGCTCATGGCAGAACATTCAATATGCCAGCCCGGCCGGCCTTTACCCCACGGAGAATCCCAGCTTGGCTCGCCAGGTTTTGCTGCTTTCCACAACACAAAATCCATAGGATCTTTTTTAAAGGTATCTACCTCAACGCGCTCACCCGCACGCAAATCCTCTAAAGACTTGCCTGATAACTTACCGTAACCTTGAAAGCTGCTTACAGAATAAAACACATCGCCGTTAGCGGCCGGATAGGCAAACCCTTTGTCAATTAATGTAGCAATCATGGTAAGCATGCCGCCGACAAACTCGGTAGCCTTAGGTTCTATATCAGGACGCAACACACCCAGCTTGGCAGAATCCTCATCCATGGCGTCGATAAAACGCTGAGTCAGTTGTGCAATAGTTTCGTTATTTTCATTGGCGCGCTTAATAATTTTGTCGTCAATGTCGGTCACATTGCGCACATAAGTCACTTGATAGCCAGAGGCCCTTAACCAGCGGCTCACCATATCAAAAACCACCATCACGCGCGCGTGGCCTAAATGACAATAATCATAAACCGTCATACCACATACATACATACTGACCTTGCCAGCAACAATCGGGGTAAATGTTTGCTTTTCGCGGGCTAATGTATTGTAAATTTTTAACATATATTTAAGAGCTAGAGGGTTGGTTATTTGTTTTTATCTGAAACTAAGCGCCCACCATGCCGATTAATGTGCGCAATGAAGAAATATATTGGCTTAAATCAAAATGAGCTATTGGAGGTTGCTTAGGCTATTGATAGAATTACACTTTATTTATTCACCCAAAAAGTATATCACAATGAATAATTTTATTGCGTCACTGACTCCTTCAATCGCTCGCTTTGTTCTAGTAGCTTCAGCAAGTTTTGCATTCAATATCGCATCTGCAGACGAACTCAAAGACATCTCAAAACTAGCTGACCAAGGTCAAACTGCTGTAGCGCTTGACCGCATCAATACATTTATTGCGGCAAACCCAAAAAACGCACAGGCACTATTCATGAAAGGCGTATTGCTAGCTGAGCAAGGACGTAGAGATGAAGCAATCAAATCATTCACTGAAGTGACTGAACGCTTCCCAAACCTGCCAGAGCCTTACAACAACCTAGCAGTGTTATACGCAGACCAAGGTCAGTTTGATAAAGCGCGTAAAGCACTGGAAACTGCAATTAAAACCCATCCTAGCTATGCAACCGCTCACGAAAACCTAGGCGACATTTATGCGCGCATGGCCAGTGAAGCTTATGACAAAGCGTTGCAACTTGACACTGCCAACACACGCGCACAAGGCAAACTATCTTTAATTAAAGACCTGTTCGGCACTGGCAACAAAACAACCATTGCTGCTAGCGTGCCTGCAAAAGCTGCTAGCACGCCAAGTACACCAAGCGCAGCAGCACCGGCACCAGCGCCTGAAGTGAAAAAAGCATCAAGCCCAGCAAGCAACAATGCAGACAACATTACAGCGTCTATCAATAGTTGGGCGCAAGCTTGGTCTAACAAAGACTTGAACAAATACTTTGCTAGCTACGCAGATGACTTTAAGCCTGCTAAAGGCCAAAATTACAAAGCATGGGAAAAACAAAGACGCGAACGCATTAGCGCTCCATCTAAAATTAACGTAGAACTTAACAATATTGCGGTGGTCGCAAATGAAGGCAATACAGCAAAAGTACGCTTCAAACAAAGCTACCAAGCTGACAAACGCGCACCAATCCGCACCAGCAAAACACTATTGCTGAAAAAATCAGGCGACAACTGGTTAATTACTGAAGAAATTGCAAGCAACTAGTAGTGAATGGTATTGAAATATAAGGCATGATGATTAACAAAGCACTGACCTATACGCTATTAGCTGCCATTACGCTGGTGCCATGGAATGCAACCGCTGTGAATCGCTTTAGCTTTGGCAACCTGTTGCCCAAAGCTAGCTTCGGTAGCGCAGCAGCCATCGCATCTAATGCGGCAGCTAATCTCGTAGAGGAGTTACTGGTAAAAAGTTTATTCGAGATTTCTGAAGGCAAACACCAGCAAGCGCTCAATACCATAGACCAGTTGATTCAAAGCGTTCCTAACTTTAAGCTCGCACACTTGGTACGTGGCGACTTACTCATGGCGCAAGGCAAGTATTTACAAGCATTTGGCGACCCGACCATCAATCGCCCAGATGCGGTGCAAGACTTGCAGGAAGAAGCGCGCGTTCGTATTGAACGTTACTTAGCTAAGCAATCTAAAGCAAAGCAACCCAATTTAATTCTGGCACCCAACGCCCAGCAAAATCATTTGATGCTGGTTGACACCAGTAAATCCAGATTGTATCTGTATGAAAAAAAGGACAACCAACTCAAATACGTTGCCGATTACTACATTACCGTAGGCAAAAATGGTGTTGAGAAGCAGACCGAAGGCGACAAGCGCACACCGATTGGCGTTTACTTTGCCAGCACCAAACTAAAGCAGCAGCTACCTGACTTTTACGGTGAAGGCGCTTATCCACTGAGCTACCCTAACGAATGGGATAAAGCACACAACAGGAACGGCTCTGGTATATGGCTACACGGCACACCGAGCAGCACTTACAGCCGCCCGCCGCGCGCAAGTGATGGCTGTGTAGTGGTTGCCAATCAAGACTTAAAAGCACTGGAACCTGCACTGCAGTCGGGTAAAACCCCGATTATCATTGCCAACAATTTGGAGTGGTTAAATAGCTCTGATGCACCTGAAGCTGAAAAAGAGTTACTTAACTCAGCAATAGATCATTGGCTGAACGACTGGCGCGCACAGGATACAGAGAAATACCTGTCGCATTACTCCAAAGACTTCTCAACCAATGGCATTAACTATGAACAATGGGCTGAACATAAATACCGCGTGCAGGCCAGCAAACCGGACATTGATATTTCACTATCTAATATCAGCATGTTTAGCTACCCTGACCCACAAAAAAAACTGGTGGTAGTTGAGTTCACGCAAAGCTTCACCAGTCCGCACTTAAAAAATACCATGCTAAAGCGCCAGTACTGGATTCAAGAAGGCAGCCGCTGGAAAATCATTTATGAAGGTACGGCTTAGCTTCCACTAAGCCGCTTCAATCATCACTTAAGGAACCCTATGCGCAAACTTTATATTCTTCTAACCTTAATGTTACTAAGCAGCACAGCAATGGCTGCCAACCCACAAGTTGTTTTTGAAACCAACCGTGGCAACTTTATCGTAGAACTCTACCCTGAAAAAGCGCCTAAAACCGTGGCAAACTTCTTGGCATATGTGAACTCAGGCTTTTATCAAGACACGATTTTCCATCGTGTTATTAAGCGCTTTATGATTCAAGGCGGTGGCTTTAATGCCGATATGACAGAAAAAGAAACGCGCGCACCGATTGTAAACGAATCAAACAATGGCCTTGCCAATGAAGTGGGCACGATTGCCATGGCAAGAACCTCTGACCCGGATTCTGCAACCTCACAGTTTTTTATTAACTTAGAGAACAACCAGTTTCTTAACTACCAAAGCCCAGATGCACAACTGATTGGCTACTGCGTGTTTGGTCGAGTTCTAAAAGGCATGGATGTGGTGCGCGACATTGCCGCCACCTCAACTGCTAATGTCGGCCCCTATGGCGACGTACCAAGATCACCTATCGTTGTGCATCAGGTTAAAGTTAACAAAACGCCGTTATAAGCACATAGCTAATTTTCACTAGGTATATCTTCAACAGTTTTAACAATTATTTATTAAGGAAATTTCGTGGTTAAACTACAAACAAATTTTGGCGATATCACTATCGAACTCAATGCTGAAAAAGCACCGATTACAGTAGCTAATTTTTTACAGTACGTGGATAACGGTTTTTATGACAGCACAATTTTTCACCGCGTGATTAATGGCTTTATGATTCAAGGTGGTGGTTTTGACACAACCATGACACAAAAAAGCACAGAAGCTGAAATTAAAAATGAAGCAGACAATGGCTTAGGTAACGAAAAATACACCATTGCTATGGCACGCACATCTGCACCGCACTCAGCAAGCAGTCAGTTTTTTATCAACGTTGCAAACAATGAGTTCTTAAACCACACTGCACCTAGCGGTAACGGTTGGGGCTACTGTGTTTTCGGTAAAGTAGTTGAAGGTATGGACGTGGTTGATAAAATCAAACAAGTTGCTACCACCAGCCTTAAAGGTCATCAAGACGTGCCATCAAGCAACGTAGTGATTGAGCGCGCTACACGCGTTTAACCCTTAGTATTGATTAGCCTTAGTTTGTTTAAGAACACTCACCCAGTTAAATAATATATTGGTTAAACAATATGCTGAAATTTCTAAGCAAACTAAGCAATCGCAATAGAATCGGGGCTGTACATTTTGGTTAATCTCAATGCTGACAGCTCCGCTTCATCAGATGTGACTATTTTCATTTCTGATCTACATCTATGCGCGAGTCGCCCACACATCACTAGCGCCTTCCTGCAATTTCTGTCATCTGACGCAAAGTCTGCTAAAGCACTTTATATACTAGGTGATTTATTTGAATACTGGGCTGGTGACGATGACGTCGAAGACGACTTTAACAAGCAAATCATTCAAGGCTTTAAACAATTAGCCACGTCCGGCGTCTCTATTTACTTGATGCACGGTAACCGCGACTTCTTAATTACAGATGATTTCTGTAAAGCGGCACATATACATTTAATCAACGACCCTACATTGATCGACCTATATGGAAATACCGCCCTATTAAGCCACGGCGATGCATTATGCACAGATGATGTCACGTACCAGCAGTTCCGCACGCAAGTGAGAAATAAGCAATGGCAATCAGAATTTTTGAGCCAGCCATTGCAGGCGCGCAAAAGTCAGATTGAAGCCATTAGATTACGTAGTGAACAAGAGAAGTCCAACAAGTCGGCTGCAATTATGGATGTGAATCCAGATGCAGTAAGCCAGTTGCTAAAAGAATACAGGCACCCTAGCCTGCTTATTCATGGCCACACACACAGACCAAACCAACACCAATTACTGGTAGAGGGTAAAACAACCACTAGATGGGTACTGGGTGACTGGTATGAACAAGGCAGCTATCTGATTTGCGACGCATCAGGCTGCCGCAGCGTTAATCTGAACTGTACCTAATCCAACCTACCCTACCAATCACTTATTACGGTAGGTAGCCAGGTATCTGCGTTAAATCGACGTGATCAATCTGTTCAGCCTCTAAAAACTCCTGCGCGTACTTCAGGTAAATACCTTCTCGTATAAAGATATCAAACAGCTCGGGGTCTATATGATTATCGACTTTCATTCTGCCCAAAATCGCTAATGATTCAGAAAGGGTTTTTGCCTTTTTATAAGGCCTATCCTTCGAGGTCAGTGCCTCAAAGATATCAGCGATTCCCATCACGCGCGCCGGCACTGACATTTGCGCTCGTGTCAGCCCTTTAGGATAGCCACTACCATCCATATGCTCATGGTGACCGCAGGCATACTCAGGAACGCGCGCCAGACTCTGTGGATAAGGTAGGGAATCCAGCATGCTAATAGTCACAACAATATGGTTATTAATGACCTGACGCTCTTCAGCAGTTAAAGTACCGCGCTTGATACTTAAATTATAGGTTTCATCTTCATTCAAAAATGGCACCTTATTGCCTAAGGCGTCTAACATCTCCAACTTAGCAATCTCTTGTATGCGCTGTAAATCACTCGCCGTCATCGACTCACTACCAATATTGGAAATCCTTAAAAAAGCGCTGGCCTCATCGCAATACGCTTTAAAAGCATCTAGCTTAGATTGCTGCTGATTGAACTTCTCTTGGTCTGCTCCGCCAGCTTTCAACATTGCCACTTGCTCTCTCAGCATGGCGCACTCAGCCTGCTGTTTTAAGAGTTCAAACCTTTGGTCAACTAACTGGATTCGATCAAAAATCGAAGATAGTTTTGTCGGCTTATCCATAATGGCTTCTGGTGTCGTCACTTTGCCACAATCATGCAACCAGCTCGCCACTTTTAACTCATAAAGCTCATTCTCGTTAAGCGTAAAATCTTTAAAAGGCCCGGTTTTGGCGTCAATCAAAGCTTGCGTAAGCATCATAGTCAGCTCTGGTACGCGTCGGCAATGCCCCCCGGTATAAGGTGACTTCTGGTCAATCGCATCTGCAATCAACTCAATAAACGCCTCAAACAAGCCTTTAAGGCCGTCAATCAAATGATGATTAGTCATCGCAACGGCAGCTTGCGACGCTAACGACTCGACTAGGGTCTGATTAGCCACCGAGAACGGAATAATGGCACCGGTATCAGTATCGATGGCATTGATGAGTTGCAACACACCAATCACTTTTGACTCATGATCTTTCATCGGAATCGTTAAAAACGATTGCGAGTGATAGCCAGTTTTTTCATCAAATTTGCGCGTGCCAGAGAAGTCAAAACTATCGACCTCACGCACATTCGCGATATTAACCGTTTGATCCTGTAACGTTGCATAGGCGGCAACCGTAGTTAGATTAGGGCTGCCGTCTGCCAAATATAAAGGTAATGGTAAAAATGGAATTTCCTTACCCGTCGTGCCACCCAGATACATATTGAGCGACTTATTACGCATCATTTCAAACTTGAGATGCTGATCTTGCGTAATGGTATAAAGGGTACCGCCATCAGCATTTGTAATCTCTTGTGCGCCAAGCAGAATCATTTCTAACAAGCGCTGGTGATCGCGCTCAGCTGAGAGCGCAATGCCGATTGCGTTTAGGCGCTCTAGCTGCGCTAATAAGTATGGGTGCTGATGTTCAAACATTGAATGCTATACCTCATTAACTGGGTAACTCAAACTTCTTTAACACTGTGCCATAAGCACATAACGCAACACACTAAGCAATACCCAAGCACAATAACGCTATGCATGAGATAAATAGAACTCCATTTTCACACCTGCCAGTTCAATCACATCATGATCGACCAAGGCATGCGCCTGCACACCTGTAGAAACGCCATTGACCACTGGCAAGACCTTACCTTCGACATGCGTAATAAAATAACCATTCGGGCGCTTAGTAATCACAGCAACCTGCACGCCAGTTTTACCTAATGTGGTCAGTGCTTTATTCAGCACCAACTCCCGCCCACTGCTAGTGCCATTTAATACCTGTATCTTGCCAACCAAAGCTGGCTGCACTTGGTCATCATCGTCAGATAGTACATTTGAAATAGCTGACGGCCTGGCACTTTGCCGCGGTGACGAAGCTTGCGCTACAGATGTGGAGTTAGAGTGAGGTTGGTATGGTTTAGTACTGAAAGCCTCAGGGTGTACCATCATTGTTTTCTCGAACGCGGCTACACTCGCCTCATGCTCAAGAAATGCAAGGTGGAACCGACCTAGCTCAATCACATCTTCATTGTTTAACTGTTGTTTTTTAACGACGGTATTATTGATGCGCGTACCATTGGTACTATTGAGGTCTTCCACAAAGAAATCATTCCCCTGCTTCAGGATGACAGCATGCTCACCACTGATGGCTAGATTATCAAGGTAAATGTCATTGCTGGATTTACGACCGATGGTGGTTTTAAGATGGGTTAATGTATATTCATTTAAGTATGAACCGTCTAGGGTAAGAATAAGCTTTGCCATAATCTATCCTGTTACTTTATCCAACCTATAAAATTATCATACCAGGTATTCTTATCTTCATAAGCACTATTCACTTTGGCTAGTATGACAGAAACATTATCTTTACCGCCATGATTATTCGCCAGCTGCACCAAAGCATCGGCCGCGCTGGATAAATCCAATAAGTAATGATTAAGCGTTGCCTGGATGAGATCATCATCCACTAAATCACTCAGGCCGTCAGAGCAGAGTAAATAAACATCGCCAACTTCCACCTTAAATTCGTTCAGCTCTAGTTCGACCTCTGAATCAACCCCTAAAGCTCTGGTCACCAAGTTTTTATGGGTACAATGCTTTGCTTGCTCCAGAGTCACGACACCAGCTCTAATCTCTTCCTGAAGCAGGGAGTGGTCTTCGGTCATTTGCTGCAACTGATGGTTTCGCAGCCTATAGACGCGGGAGTCGCCAATATGACCGACGAACAACTGATTGTTCGCGAACAAACCTAACGCCAAAGTTGTACCCATACCCGCACATTGCGAGTATGTTTGTGATGCCTGATAAATAGATGCATTAGCCGTAGCCACGACATCGATCAAAAGCTTTCTGAGAATCGCTTTACTTACAAAGGGTCTATCAACGACATTTAGCCCGCCAGAAGCCACTGAATGAGAGCCTAAGGCCTCACTGAGTTCAGCGGTGATACTAAGCACCGCTATCTCACTAGCCACCTCGCCAGCATTGTAACCACCCATACCATCAGCCAGAATCATAAAACCAATACTAGCATCACTGGCAATTGCATCTTCATTGTGACTACGCAACAACCCAACATCTGTTAAACGTACAATTTCTAGAGCGTGGCTCAAATTCATGATATCTGCCTTGACTGAGCATGCATCACAAAGCAACCGCGTACAATGTCAGCGACTAGCTTCTCGCGGCTTTAACTTCAGCTTCGCGCACATCTGCCGCAAATTTATCTAACACACCGTTGATATATTTATGTCCATCCGTACCACCAAACACTTTCGCCAACTCAACACCTTCGTTGATCACAACACGGTATGGAATAGTTAAATCAAACATCAATTCACAGCCTGCAATACGTAAAATCGCATGCTCTACAGGGCTAAGCTCAGTAATTGAACGGTCAATAAAGTTAACAATCTTGTCATCAATCGCTACCAAGTTCTCTGTCACCGCTTGCAATAAATGCTTAAAGTAAGCTTCATCGGCCTTGTTGTAATCGGGGTCATCACGCATATCACGGAACACTTGTGACAGCTCTGAGTCATTTAACATCCCGCGGTAAACTGCTTTTAACACAAGTTCGCGTGATTTTCTACGATTCTGACTACCGCTTTTTTTGGCACCGCTTCTAGACCCGGGCTTTTTAACACCAATACTGGCAGCAGTGCCCGCCTCGGCTTCAGCATCCACTACTAAGCTTGTTACTGCTGGTTTATTTTCAATCATAACGCTTTAACCAAATTAAACATCTCAACAGCTACCTGAGCTGCCTCAGCACCTTTAATATGCATACGTGCAATCGCCTGATCATCATCTTCTGTAGTGAGCACCGCATTTGCAACAGGCACACCAGTATTCAATTGCACCTCTGAAATACCACGAGCAGACTCATTGGCAACCACTTCAAAATGATAGGTCTCGCCGCGGATAATCGCGCCCAATGCAATTAATGCATCATACTTTTCACTTAAAGCCATGTGTTGAAGAATCAATGGTGTTTCCAACGCGCCTGGCACCGTTGCAATCGTAATCGCATCACTAGCCACGCCTAACTTAAGTAGCTCGTTCTTACATGCCTCTAGTAAACCGTCACCAATATTGCTGTTAAATCTTGATAAAACAACACCTACCTGCATCCCTGATCCATCTAGGTTTTTCTTAATTTCTCTCACGTACGCTTCCTTTAAACTTGCTTAAACTTAATAAAGCAATATTTTACCGCATATCGCCAATATCATAGGCGATATATTCAGAGCACTCTACCTAGATAAAATCAGCATCAACTAATGAAACAATATCCAAGCCTTTTGCAAGGTACTGAATATGCCATACGAAATTGGAATAGCAACCAACGTCCACGCTACCAGCGCCAGCAGCGGATGGCTTTCAGATTGCTGGCTTTCTATTTTATCGCCATTTAATTTGATGGATTTTTCATGTGCCAGTTGCCGTTCTGCTTCCAACTCGGCATCAGTCATATAATGCTTTTCTGCTACGGGTTTTACCAACAAATTACAGATAAAGCCAAGCAAAAGCAGCGTGGCTAAAACATACATAATCACATTGTATGCGGCGCTTGCAGGTACACCGTGATCCAACTGGTAATCTCGCAGATAATTGACAATCACCGGACCCAGTACGCCTGCAGTAGCCCAGGCGGTTAAGAGTCGCCCATGAATCGCACCCACATGCTGAGTGCCAAAGATATCTGCCAAGTAAGCTGGAATAGTTGAAAAGCCACCGCCATACATGGTCAAAATCACGCAGAACAGCCCCGCAAACACGGCAACACTACCGGTACCACCTGCCCAAGGCGCAGAGATATACAAAAAGAAGCCTAATGCAAAAAAGATAATATAGGTACGCTTGCGCCCCAACCAGTCTGACAACGATGCCCAACCAATACGGCCGATAATATTAAATAGTGAGAGTAAACCGGCAAAGCCAGCCCCAATCGCAGTCACGCGCAGCAGCTGATCCGGTGACAGTTCAGCTAACTTCAATTGCTCGCCGATTAACGCACCACCAAATACTTCTTGCAGCATAGGAGAAGCCATACCAATTACACCAATACCTGCGCTCACATTAAGACAAAGCACCGCCCAAAGCAGCCAGAACTGTGGTGTTTTATGGGCATGATTCACATGTACATGGCGGTTAGTAATCATGCTATTACCGTTATTCACAGGCGGCACCCAGCCCTTAGGCACCCAACCGGTTGGCGGTACGCGGTAACTTAATGCACCTATCATCATAGCTATAAAATAGAACACACCCATAATTGCAAAAGTCTGCCACACACCAACAGAAGTCGGTGTAGCGAAATGCGACATCATCGTGTTAGCAAGTGGGGCACCAATCATTGCACCACCACCAAACCCCATAATGGCCATGCCGGTAGCCATACCGCGACGATCAGGGAACCACTTAATCAATGTAGAAACTGGTGAAATATACCCCAAACCCAAACCAATCCCGCCAATCACCCCAGAGCCTAGCCACATCAACCATAATTGATGCGTATAAACACCATATGAGGACAAAAGAAGGCCACCGCCCCAGCATACCGCTGCTACTGCGCCGGCTTTACGTGGCCCAGCGTGCTCCAGCCAATGACCGAATACTGCCGCTGATGTGCCTAAAAATACAAAGAATAAAGTAAACATCCAGCCTAAATCACTGACTTTCCAGTCACAATCAGTCGCAAAAGCACGTGCCCATATTCCCATGGTATCTGCACATGCGATTGGGTCTTGAATACCAAGTGCTTTAGAGAGCGGTAGCCAGAACACGCTAAACCCATACGCCATACCTATCGACAAATGGATTGCCAAGGCAGCAGGCGGCACCAGCCAACGATTAAAACTAGGGCTGGCCGTGATTCTCTCTTTAGAAAAAAAATCCGTCATTCGTTACTCTCCACACGCATTATTATTTTTTAATACTCGATTAATATCGCTAACGGTATAGTGTAACAATTTGTTAAAAATGGCAATTTAGTTATTGCATTTACTTGCATATATACATGTTTAAACTTTGTCATGAATATGTCATATTAGCGTCATAAACTGATTAGGCTTAAATATCCGAGGCAAATTAATTGAGGAAATATATATGCCAGCCAATATATTAGTAATTGAAGACGAACCAGCGATTCAAGAGTTATTAGCTCTGAACATCACCCAAGCTGGCCACAATGCAATCCGCGCGCTTAGCGGTGAAATTGCGCTAGACCTCATGCGTGAAACCGTGCCTGATTTAATCCTACTGGATTGGATGCTACCTGGCATGAACGGGTTAGAACTTGCACGCAAACTTAAATCAGACACCTACACTAAAAACATTCCTATCATCATGCTTACCGCACGTGGCGAAGAGTACGACAAGGTGCGCGGCTTAGAGGTAGGCGCTGATGATTACGTCACAAAACCATTTAGCCCACGCGAGCTGAATGCGCGCATCAAAGCGGTATTACGTCGCAGAGCACCACAAATGACGGACGACCCGATCGAGCTTAACGGACTAAGATTAGACCCAACCACACACCGTGTGACTGGTAATCAAAAAACTATCGATTTAGGACCGACAGAATTCAGACTTTTACATTTTTTCATGACCAATGCCGAGCGCGTACATACTCGTAGCCAACTGCTGGACAAAGTTTGGGGTGACCGTGTATTTGTTGAGGATCGCACCGTGGATGTTCATATCAGACGTTTACGCAATGCCCTGTCAGCTTCAGGACACGAAGACCTGATTCAAACAGTAAGAGGTGCAGGTTACCGACTATCCTCGCAACCTAGCGAAGCGAGTCACAGCTAAACCGTGCAAGCCGGTCATCATAGTGATTACGCATGACATCAAAAACTCATGCTTACTTGTAAATCCTCGCTATAATCACTGTAATAAAAACAACTGAAAATATGACTCGTGATTGATATACGCTGGAAAGCCGCCTTATTTATTTGCGCTCTAAGCATAGTGAGCGTTTTTCTTTGGCTAATCTCAAGCTTGGTAACTGCCCTGGTTGTATTTGCACTAGGGCTGTTACTTTATCTCGTTAACCATATTCGCTGGATACATCAACTCAACAACTGGCTCAAAACACCAGACATACGTCAGGTGCCGGAGGGTTCAGGCCTATGGGAAGATGTGTACAGCAGCCTGCTCAAATACGAACGTAGCAATACGCTCAAACAAACAGAGTTAAATTCTGCACTAGAGCGTTTTCAAATTGTCGCGAATGCGATTCCAGATGGGCTAGTCATCCTCAGCGCAGCCAATACGATCGAGTGGTGCACATCGCATGCTGAGTACCAGTTAGGGCTGGACCTTAAAACCGATAAAAACCTACCTATTGTTAACTTGCTTAGAAGTAGCCACTTCATTGCCTATTTGTACAATGAGGTTTATGACGAGCCTTTCAAACTGAAAGACGTTAAGAGCACTGAGTCCACACTGGAAATTTGGCTCATCCCGCTTGCAACCAAGCAAAAACTGTTAATTAGTCGCGACGTTACCCAAATTGAAAAAGTTGACGCGATGCGCCGTGACTTTATTGCCAATGTTTCACACGAGTTACGCACACCGCTGACCGTAGTGGGCGGTTTTATCGAAACGCTTTCAGACATGGAAGGTGCGATCCCCAGCAACATTCGTAGCTATTTTGGCATGATGCAAGATCAGACGACGCGTATGCGACGCCTAATAGAAGACTTACTCACACTCTCACATATTGAAAGTAACACGCAGGCCCCCGATAACAACCCAATTAACATGTCCATGCTCATGAATATGTTATTGAATGACGCCAACGCGCTGAGCCAAGGCAAACATAAGATCACTGCGCAAACCAATCCGCATTTCGACCTAACCGGTGCAGTGGATGAGCTGCAAAGTGCCCTAGGCAATTTAGTAAGCAACGCCATACGCTACACGCCAGAGGGCGGTGAAATTAATATCAGTTGGCAACTACACCACAACCAAGGTGTTTTTAGCGTCTCAGACAACGGAATTGGGATCGATCAACAACACATTCATCGCTTAACTGAGCGTTTTTATCGTGTAGACAGAGGCCGTAGCCGTGAAACTGGCGGCACCGGCCTAGGGCTCTCTATCGTTAAGCACATTTTAACCAGACATCAGGCAAAACTTGAAATCACCAGCGAACTGGGCGTGGGCAGTACATTCAGTGCCGTTTTCCCTAAAGCGCGGATTATACAAAAGTGATAAGCGTCGCGACTCAGTTTAAAAAAATCACACCGTATATTGGCTGTGCTTTTTTACTTTCGGCCTGCGCCTCCAATGTGCCGCTGGACAAGAACAGCAAAAAAAACGTTCCAGACCAAAAAGACAAAAGTACGATTAGCCAAATCGCAAAAGCAGATATCGATAGAATGGCTGATGTAGAAATGCGCGAGAACGCCCAGAGTTTGCGCTTGCTGATGCTTAAGCTTTACAAACGTAACCCACAAGAACTCAAGAAAAGCACCTCAGACCCAGCAGAAAAAATGATTGATTGGGTGTTTGATGGTGCAGCCCAGCATCACTACCAACTGCCGGAGATTAACAATCTCGTGACAACTGATGCCATTTTCTTGGCATTTAATCCGGAGTTTAAAGGCGATCGAGTGTTAGCCTTCACCGTTGGCCTACACACCATGCTGCTAAAGGCACATAACGATAAAACCGAGTTTTACTTCACAGACAGCCTAGACCCGCAGCGCATATACAACGTGGCGCGCAATATAGAAATTGCTGTGTGGAAACTATCCAATGCCCGAGACGAAACCGGCGCACTGTACTTGCTCAGCAATGAGATTAACTACCATGATAAGAACTTATCGTTTGAACGTGAGTTTGGAAAAATGATTGGTCGCATAGACCTTTACGCACTCGTGCTGGCTGAGAAGTCGCAACGCTTGATTTCACGCGTAGTGCAGAACCTTGCTACCGCACTATTCTTACCTTTTTAGCCATACTGCTTAACGCACCAGCACACTTAATAAAGAATACGCGCCGAGCATTACCACTGCACCATATAATCCTTTGCAAGGCTTTCAGATCAAACAACCCGCCTAACGAGTCACTGCTACACGCCTCATGTAAATTGCCGTATGCAATCTACATGAGGCGTATCTACTGTTACAACAATACTTTTTCAATACCACCGTTGTTGGCTTTATGTACATACTCTTGCATCCAGTTCTCACCTAGAATATGTTTCGCCATTTCCACCACAATGTAGTCAGCTTCAATACCGGTATCTTCACCGTAACGTGATAGACCTTGCAAGCAACTTGGGCATGAGGTGAGTATTTTCACTTGCTCTTCTGGTGCACCTACAGTCAAGCCCATTTGCTTCATGCCCTTTTCCAGTTCTTCCTGTTTACGCATTTTCACCTGCGTCGAAATATCTGGGCGTGCCACCGCAAAGGTACCGCTCTCACCGCAGCATCTATCATTTAATGCAACATCTTGGCCCATTAACGTATTGGTCACTTCCAGTGGCTTGTACGTTTTCATCGGCGTATGGCAAGGATCATGGTACATATAGCGCGTACCGGTCACGCCTTGCAAGCGTACATCTTTCTCCATCAGATACTCATGGATATCCAACAAGCGGCAGCCAGGGAAAATCTTTTCAAACTCGTATTTCTGTAATTGGTCCATACAAGTACCACAAGACACAATAACTGTTTTGATATCCAAGTAGTTAAGCGTATTCGCGACACGATGGAACAACACGCGGTTGTCTGCCGTGATTTCCTGACCTTTGTCATGATTGCCTGCAGAAGTTTGCGGGTAACCACAACATAGATAACCTGGCGGCAACACGGTGATCGCACCCACTTCATACAGCATTGCCTGCGTCGCCAAACCTACATTCGAGAACAAGCGCTCAGAGCCGCAGCCTGGGAAGTAGAACACTGCTTCAGAATCATCCGTCACCTTTTGCGGGTTACGAATTACTGGGATCATATGATCATCTTCTAAGCCCAACATCGCGCGTGAGGTCTTAGATTGCATTTTCTTCGGCATAGGGCGATTAATAAAATGTATCACCTGCGCTTTGATTTCCGCTTTGCCTACGGTTGCTGGTGGATGCTTTTTATCACGCAACAATCCAAAGCGCTTAGCCAAGCTATGTGCAAGGTTTTGCGCTTTATATCCCCAATTAATCATTACAGTGCGTAATAATTTAATGGTGGCCGGATCTTTAGCATTCAAAAATGCCATACCTAGCGCAGTGCCTGGGTTAAATTGCTTCTTACCTTGTTCACGCAGGAAATTACGCATTTTGATTGAAACGTCACCAAAGTCAATATCCACAGGACATGGCTTTTCGCAACGATGGCAAACCGTACAATGGTCTGCTACATCATTAAACTCATCAAAATGTTTAATTGAAATACCACGTCGTGTTTGCTCTTCGTATAAGAAGGCTTCAATCAGTAATGACGTACCTAAAATCTTATTACGTGGGCTATACAACAAGTTTGCACGCGGTACATGGGTAGTACATACTGGCTTACACTTGCCGCAACGTAAACAATCACTGATGTCGTCCGCAATTTCTCCAATTGCAGATTGCTCCATAATGATGGACTCTTGCTCAAGCAAACCAAAGCTTGGCGTGTAAGCATTCTCTAAACCAGAGCCAGCCAGCAATTTACCTTTATTAAAGTGCCCGTTAGGATCCACTTTATTTTTATAGTTAGTAAATGTATCAATCGTAGATTGATCCAAGAACTCCATTTTGGTAATACCGATGCCATGCTCACCAGAAATAACACCATCTAAATTACGTGCCAGCGCCATTACCTTAGCAACGGCCGCATGCGCATCTTGCATCATGCCATAATCATCTGAGTTAACAGGGATATTGGTATGCACATTACCGTCACCGGCATGCATGTGCAGGGCAATAAACACGCGGCTTTTCAGCACTTGCTTGTGAATCTCGTCACAACGCTCAAGTATTTTTTGATACTCGCGCCCGGCAAAGATATCGGCCATTGGGCGTTTTAACTCGCGCTTCCAGGAGATTCGCAAATCATAAGACTGCACTGCTCTAAACACATTTTCATAATGTGCATATGCTTTACCAGCCTCACCCAGCACGGAAACAGGTTCATCCAGATGATCTAAAACAAAACTCCAGCGCGTACGCAAGTCATCTAACAATGCCAACGCCATTGTTTGCTTGGTTTTCACCATATTTAAATCAGCATTACCTTCTTCATCGGCCTGCAAAGGCAATTCGCCCTGCATAAAGACTTTTAAGGCATCAATCAGTTTCAGCTTGTTTCTGATAGATAAATCAATATTAATGCGCTCGATACCATCAGAGTAATCGCCCAAACGTGGCAATGGAATCACCACGTCTTCATTGATCTTAAACGCATTGGTATGCTTAGCAATTGCAGCAGTTCTAGCGCGGTCTAACCAGAATTTTTTACGGGATTCGCTAGATACTGCAATAAAACCTTCGCCATTACGTGCGTTACATAAACGCACCATGCTGGAGGCAACTTCACCCACGGCATTTTCATCATCAGACGCAATATCTGCGATCAATACCATTTTCGGGCGTTGCTGACGCGCAGCTTTAGTTGCGTAGCCTACTGCCTTGATATAACGCTCATCCATATGCTCAAGACCCGCCATAATGACGGCTGGCGTTTGTTTCGCGGTTGCATCTAGATAATCTTTAATTTCTACGATAGCCGGCACTGCATGCGACACATTGCCAAAGAACTCTAAGGCAAGGGTACGCACATATTTAGGCATACGGTGCAAAATGAAAGTCGCACTGGTGATTAACCCATCACAACCCTCTTTTTGAATACCCGGCAAACCAGATAAAAACTTATCTGTCACGTCTTTACCCAAGCCAACCTTACGGAAGCTAGGGCCTGGAATTTCCAAAATCTCAGGCTCAGACAACAAGGTTTTCATGTCTTCACTGTAACGGCTGATTTTGAATCTAGCCATTTCAATATCATGAATTTTGCCTAGGTTGTGGTCTAGGCGTTCAACCTCCATCCACTCCCCATCTGGCGTCACCATGCGCCATGAGGCCAAGTTATCCAAGGCAGTACCCCATAACACGGCTTTTTTACCGCCTGCGTTCATGGCTACGTTGCCGCCGATACAAGAAGCATCGGCACTCGTTGGATCACAGGCAAACTCTAACCCTGCATCAGAAGCCGCTTCCATCGCGCGTCTGGTGACCACACCAGCACCGCACTCAATAGTGGCCACTTGGCGAGCAACACCAGGCAATGTGCGCATTTGCACGCCAGTATGTTGATCAAGCTTTTCGGTATTAATGACTGCAGACAAAGGAGTCAGCGGCACTGCACCACCGGTATAGCCAGTGCCGCCGCCACGAGGAATGATAGTAAGCCCTAACTCGATACAGGCACGTACCATCGCCGCGATTTCACTTTCCGTATCTGGTGTTAATACCAAGAACGGATATTCGACACGCCAGTCGGTGGCATCGGTCACATGCGACACCCGTGACAAGCCATCAAACTTGATATTGTCTTTCCGCGTGATTTTTGAAAGTTTAGCCAGTGCTTTTTTGCGCAGATTAGCCGTGTGCTTAAACTCGTTCTCGAACTTAGTCACCGCTTGGCGTGCAGCAACCACCAGTTTAAGCACTTTTGCGTTGCCAGCACTGCGTTCATCAATCGCGGCAATGCGGTGCTTCAAAGCATCGACTAGCGCTTTGCAACGCTTAGGGTTCTCTAATAAGTCATCTTGCAGATATGGATTGCGTGATACCACCCACAAATCGCCCAGCACTTCAAACAGCATGCGTGCGGAACGCCCAGTTTTACGCTCACCGCGCAATTCATTTAAAATACTCCAAATTTCCTCTCCAAGAAACCGAATGACAATTTCACGGTCAGAGAAAGAAGTATAGTTATAGGGAATTTCGCGCAAGCGCGTAGCAGGCTTAGGCTCTGCGTTTAAAATAGTGCTTAATAGAGGTGCGTTCATTGTAGTTTTTGACAAATAGCTTTGCTATTAAAGAATCATTATAACATGGTGTAAGCTGGCAAATAAGCGCGACTGTGATATGGTTATTTATCACGCACACACCTTTATGATAGCAACACCTGAAAAAAATTCACCCAGAATATCCATTAATAAAGTTAGACTACCAAGATGAAACAATTATTAAAGAAATCATTACTGCCGGTAATTATTATTGCACTTTTAGCGCTACTGGGGCTGCAGTTGACTAAAAAACCGCAAGCGCCAGATGTGACATTTAACACGATCGATGGCCAACAAATCTCGATGGCATCTTTGAAAGACAAAGTCGTCATCGTTAACTTCTGGGCCACAGACTGCCCAGGCTGCATTAAAGAAATGCCTGAATTAATTAAAACATATAACAACTACCAATCCAAGGGGCTTGAAATCATTGCGGTCGCCATGCCACATGACGAAATCTCGCAAATAAAAAACTATAGCAAATCCCAACAGTTGCCATTCCCTGTAACATATGACCAAAGTGCAGCCCTCACCGAACTATTTGGCCAAGTACGACTAACACCCACTGCATTTATCTACAACAAGCAAGGTGACTTACTACAAAGAACCATGGGCGAGTTAGATTTTGTAGCATTACAGCAATTATTAAATAAAGAGTTAGGTGTTTAAATGCTTTGGATTAAAGCGCTACACATTATTTTTATCACCAGTTGGTTTGCAGGCTTATTTTACCTACCCAGACTATTTGTTAACCACGCGATGGTGCTTGATAGCGCAACACCCGACCAGAACACCTCTGAGCGCTTGAAACTGATGGAAAAAAAACTTTACCGCTTCATGCTGCCACTCGCCTTATTAGCACTTGGCTTTGGCTTATGGCTGTGGTTGGGTTACGGCATTTCTGGCGCTTGGATGCATGCCAAACTCACACTGGTCGCCATACTTATTGGCTACCATATTTACTGCGGTAAACTCGTGAATGACTTCAGGCAGAACAAGAACCAGCACAGCCATATTTGGTATCGCTGGTTCAATGAACTGCCGGTGCTCATCCTCACCGCCGTTGTTATACTCGTTGTGGTAAAACCTTTTTAATAGAGAGATAAACATGAACAATGAAGATTCTGACCTGCTAGGCTCGTCTTGGCTCATTTACATGTTAGCCAAATCAAGCAACACCCCTGAGGGGCGTTTATTAAGCCTGTTTGACATTCTAAACGACTGGCTAAAAGCACCCAACATGCTGAAACATTGCCATTTAAACAATACAAACCATGCGTTATTACTTAGCTACTGCATAGCGCAGGCACAAGCACTAGGGGCAGAAAACCCTGAAACTTTAGCCGAACATATCGTATTGATTGCACGTAGTGCCGCCCAGCAAAATATTACTCACCCTCTGAGCAATAGCCTAATGCATGCAAAAAAAGCAGCCAATGCGCTGATCTTGGCACAAACCCAACCACCGGCAGCTATAAAGGTTAAGCGTGCTGTTAACAAGCCGGTTGCCTACAGCATTGCGGCGACGCTGGCTCTGGTGATCGGTGCGTCACTCATATGGGCACCGATGCTAAAAGATCAGCAATCAGCGCCTCACATCAGCGCTGAATCAAACGATGCACACAACCCCACGCTAGCGACAGCACAGAGCAAACAACTGACCGCTCAAGATGCGACGCAAATGTACGCTAAATTTGAGCTAATGCGCCAAGGCTCATGCCAGTTCCCCGAAGTATTACAAATGCCGGATAAGCATAAAGCCATTTACTTAGAAAATGTAGTAGGCGGCAAGTTGCCTTCTAACCTTGAAGACCTTGCAATTGCTAATGTGTACCTAGAAAAAATACGATGCAACTATACGCCAATGCTGATGGCCGCATCAAAGTAGCAGACAGACCTAAATAATAACAGTTGCAATCACTCTATACAGATTAGTATAATGGTGCTATGACTGGCCTACGTGAAAAAATACTCACTACTGCGAGCAATCTGTTCCAAACGCAGGGCATTAACTCGACCGGAGTTGATACCATTGTGGCTGTCGCTGGCACTACCAAAATGACACTGTACAAATACTTTGGCAGCAAAGAGGTGCTCATTCTCGAAGTATTGAAACAAGGCCATCAAGATTTTCAAAACTGGCTCAACGACAAGTTAAGCAACAACACCAAACAACCTAGCGAAAAACTGCAAAAGCTGTTTGACTACATTGAAGAGTGGGTCACATCGCCTGATTTTCATGGCGTAGGCTTTATTAAAGCCTCGGCAGAGTTTCCTCAAGAAGATAATCCAGTGCATCAATTATCTTCACAGCAATCCCAGCAATTTAAGCAGTACATTCACCACTTAGCGACCGAAGCTAACATTAAAGATGCCGAGGGCTTGTCGCTACAGCTATCCTTAATATTTGAAGGCGCAGTACAAGCTGAGCAAATGAAACGCGGCTCAGGCGCCATTAAATACGCAAAAACAGCAGCCAAAATCCTGATTGACGGCGCATCAACGCAATAAACAAACAAGTGCATCCTGCGCAACAAATGTCGCACAGATTAAATTTGTCCATCTATTAAACTTGCTTACCTAGGCTAATACCTAAGATAATGATTCTTTTTTCATTTCTGCGTTAATTCCATGCACACACTTATTTGCGGTTCACTCGCCTTTGACACCATTATGGTGTTTCAAGATAAATTCAAAAATCATATCTTGCCAGATAAAATTCACGCCTTAAGCGTTGCGTTTTACGTGCCTGAAATGCGTCGAGAATTTGGCGGCACAGCAGGTAATATTGCTTACAACCTGCAACTGCTCGATGGCAACCCGCTCATCATGGCAACTGCCGGTGAGGATTTTGGCACTTACACACAATGGCTGAATAAAAATAAAATCAACACAGCCCACATCAAAATCATTCCAAACAGCTTTACTGCCCAAGCTTTTATTACAACAGATACTGATGACAATCAGATTACGGCATTTCACCCAGGCGCGATGATAGAGTCGCACCAAAACAGTGTGAAAGAAGCTAAAGATATTACCTTGGCAGTAATTGCCCCGGATGGCCGCGATGGGATGTTTCAGCATGCGCGTGAATGCCATGAAGCTGGCATTCCGTTCTTATTTGATCCTGGGCAAGGTCTACCTATGTTCAACGGTGAAGAGCTGCTGCACTTTATTGAAATGGCAGACTATCTTGCAGTCAATGATTATGAATCACAAATTATTCAAGATAAAACCGGCCTAACTCTCGAACAACTGGCACTAAAAGTTAAAGCGCTAGTCGTAACATTAGGTGGTCAAGGCTCACAAATTTATGCTGACGGTCAACGTTTCGATATTCCATGCGTTGTAGCAGATAAGATTGTTGACCCAACCGGCTGTGGTGATGCTTATCGTGCAGGCTTACTGTATGGTATTGCTAAAGGCTGGGATTGGCCAACTTGTGGCAGACTTGCCTCGACCATGGGCGCAATTAAAATTGCGCACCGCGGCGGGCAAAACCATGCGCCAACACGAGCAGAGATTGAGATTATTTACACTCAAGCACTCGTCAATGAAACGGCGTTAACAGAAGGTCTAACCAACTAAATACCGGCTGCTTTAGTATGTCGGTAAAGGTAAAACTTTTAAAATTTATATTCACTGATTAAAGGAAAAATAAAATGCATATCAGTCGACTTATCGCAGTAGGCCTACTCAGCGCATTTCTAGCTGCTTGCGCAAGCTCCAACTCTGGCTCTGTGTACAGCAGAGAGGATGCCAGAAAAACACAAACAGTGAGAACTGGTACGGTAGAAAGCGTGCGCCAAGTAAAACTTGAAGGCACAAAATCACCGATTGGCACGCTAGCTGGCGGTGCAGTTGGCGGCATCGCAGGTAGCTCAGTGGGTGGCGGCAAAGGCAGCGCGATTGCCACAGTGATTGGCGCTGTGGTGGGCGGCATTGCTGGCTCTGCTGCTGAGGAAGTAGCTACCAGAAAAGATGCATTGGAAATCACTGTCAAACTAGATGGTGGTGGCCTGCTTGCAGTTGTGCAAGAAGCGGATGAAGCATTTTCAGCTGGGCAAAGAGTACGCCTGATTGAAAACGGCGGCACCACACGCGTATCGCACTAAACAACGCCTAACGTTCACAATCACCGCGATGCCTAAGCTATATTACAGCCTAGGCTTCGCGGTTACAGCATTGACACCACCACTCACTTAACAAGCTTGGCAAACTAAAGCTAAGCGTTTACCACACGCCCTATCAAACCTGAATGCAGCACTACTACGCATCAGGCTACTGTCAACAAAGCATCATCTGCACGTCATTAATTCTTCATATTCCATCTTTAAAGTGCTGCTCAAGCATAAAAGATAAATTTCATGGAGAGTAGCCAGATCATGCGTAAAGATTTAACCTTAATTGGAAGCATCAATGCACGTAACCAAGAGTCAGCCTTACAAAGAAGACTGTATGTAAACTTGGCGCATACGCAGGCTGAAATTGAAGAGGCACAACGCTTGCGCTATAAAGTTTTTGCTGAAGAAATGGGTGCACAGCTTTCAGGCACCGGTGGTCTAGATATTGATGGCTTTGACCAGTTTTGCGACCATTTAATTGTGCGCGACAGCGGCACCAATCAAGTGATTGGCACTTATAGGATATTAAGCCCATCCAAGGCCAACGAAGCTGGCGGCTATTATTCTGCTGGCGAATTTGATTTAAGCCGACTATCCCATTTATTTGACCGCACTGTTGAAGTAGGCAGAGCGTGTGTACACCAGAACTACCGTAACGGTGGGACTATTACCATGTTATGGGCTGGGCTTGCAAAGTACATGCAGATTCATAACTACGAGTACATGATTGGCTGCGGTAGCATGAGCATGTCGGATGGCGGTCACAGCGCGGCTAGCCTCTACAACAAATTACGTGACGAATACTTATCGCCTTTAGAGTACCGTGTATTTGCTCGCAACCCACTACCAATACAAGCATTGCATAACGATTTACAAGTTGCATGCCCTCCTCTGATTAAAGGCTACTTACGTCTGGGTGCTTATATTTGCGGCGAGCCAGCATGGGATCCATATTTCAACACCGCGGATATGCTAGTGATGTTGCCACTATCCAGAATCAACCCAAGGTATGCCGCGCACTTCTTAAAGTAAATTGAGAGCTGACTCGCTCTACCTTAACTATCGTGCTGTGCAGCAAGCCATTCAACACAAGTTAAGATAGAAAGCGCTGCGGTTGCGGCATATTGCCAGATGCAACGCTATATAACTCATGTAAAATAAAAGCCCTGCTCTTGATTAGCTCTGTTACTTTGCACACAACACAACCTACCACTCACCAAACCAATGCAATCACCCGCTATTTCCGAGTGGCACGTATTGTATGCCACACATGTGTGGGCTTGGTTTTAGCATCCGTTTTATTCCCATTCACCGGCAATCAAATAAAAGCCAGGCTGATTCAATGGTGGTGCACAGGCTTACTGGCTGCTTTTAATATCCAAGTAAAAAAGACCGGGTTACTGCCTAGCAAAAACACAGCGCTCTCTAATACGATGTTTGTGGCAAACCATGTTTCATGGTCTGATATTCATGCACTCAATAGTGTGATTCCGTTACGCTTTATTGCAAAATCTGAAATTAAAAACTGGCCAATCTTTGGCTATCTAGTCAGCAAAGCCAACACATTATTTATTGACCGTACTAAACGGCAGGATGCTAAGCGCACGATTGATATTGCCTACTCCAGCCTGCAAAGTGGCGATAATTTGTGTTTGTTTCCTGAAGGCACCACTACCGATGGCACAGAAATGAAGCCATTTAAGAGCAGCTTAATTCAGGCGGCTATTTTGGCTAAGTCACCCATTTGGCCGGTGGCTTTACACTACCCAAACGCTGATAGCAGCATCAACACCAAAATTGCTTACGCAGGTGAAACCACCTTGGTTGAATCCATGCGCAATATGCTATTGCAAGAAAACCCAATCATCGTGCTGCACTTTCTTGCACCCATCACACCAGCAGAATATGCGGCAATGGACAGACGCACACTCACGCTGCATATCGAAGGCTTAATTCGCAAGCAATTAATGCTCTGACTTCTGAATCGCTACCGGTCGATCTAAAGGATGCGCATCAACCTGCACGATTTCCTTGGTATTCAAATTCATTGCAGTTAGCTTGCCACCCCATAAACAACCGGTATCTAAGGCAAATAGATTTTTACGTTGCTGTAGCCCTAACGCAGACCAATGACCAAAAATCACCTGAGTATCTTTGCTTGCGCGTGAAGGCACATCAAACCAAGGCATATAGCCGTGAGGAATATCTTGGAGTTCCCCCTTAAATTTAAACTCCATTTCACCGTCTGCGGTACATATACGTAAGCGTGTTGCCGCATTAGTAATGACGCGCAAGCGATCAAACCCGGTTAAATCTGGCGTCCAGCAGTTGGGTAAGTTGCCATACATATGCGTTAAAAAGTGCAGGTAATTTTCACCTCGCAACGCTGACTCAACCTCTGCCGCGTAGGCCATAGTTTGATCTACAGTCCATTGAGGCAGCAAACCCGCATGTACCATTAAGTAATCAGCATCCTGATACACTAAGGGCTGGTGACGCAGCCAATCTAGCAGCACATCGCGGTCAGCAGCAGCCAGCAATGATTGCAAAGTATCGCCCCTATGCGCAGCAACGATACCCGCAGCTACCACGATGGCATGCAAATCATGATTACCCAACACAATACGTAAACTGTTTCGGTGTGCATAGCACCAGCGCAACACCTCCAGCGTGCCGCTGCCGCGATTAATTAAATCACCCACTAGCCAAAGCTGGTCTTTATCTTGATCAAATTTAAGACGTGCTAACAATGCTTGAAAAGCATGATAACAACCTTGTATATCGCCTATTGCATAAGTAGCCACGAATCTATGCCGCCTTAATCATTTAAATATCCCGCCAATAAAAAAGCCACTTAATATATCAAGTGGCTTTAGTGTACTACCTTGCAAAAATCTCTACTTAGAATCCTGCACCCGCAGCATTTGCCATATGTTTTACTGCAGCAGCAACTTCTGCATCAGATAATGCAGGGTTACCACCTTTAGCTGGCATCGTACGTACGCCATTGATTGCGTGGCTCATCAATGTATCGTAGCCCTGTTTAACACGAGGCTCCCACTGTGCTTTATCGCCAAACTTCGGCGCATTCATCAAGCCAGCAGCGTGGCACATAGAACAAACTGCTTTATACACTTCCTCGCCACTTTTACCGGCAGCAACTGGTGCAGATGCTGCAGCTGCAGCAACTAGGTCAGATCCTTTTGCTGCCTTTGCTGGCTCAGCCGCTTTAGCAGGCTCAGTCACTGCAGGTGCAGCTTCGGCTGCTTTTTCAGCAGGCGCTGCGTCAGCCGCTTTAGGTTTAGGTGCAGTAAATTTAGCGCCTGATGCGTTTGCCATTTCAGCCACTGCAGCCGCTATTTCATCATCAGTTAACGCTGGATTACCACCACGAGCAGGCATGCTACGAATACCTTCAAGCGCATGTTTTACCAGTGTTTGGTAACCTTGAGCGATACGTGGAGCCCATTGTGAGTTATCACCAATTTTTGGCGCATTCATCAAGCCAGCCGCGTGACACATAGAACAAACCGCTTTCACAACTTCAGCACCGCTCTTACCAGCAGTCGCCCCAGTAGTTTCTTCTGCAACCTCTACAACCGCAACAGGTTTAATGTTTTCTTCAAGCTTAGCTGCTACCGCCGCCACAGGCTCATCAACTTCCACCGGATCTGTTACACCAAAAACTTTAGCGACAATCACTACAAATGCAACAATACCAACGACACCAGCAAAAGTCGCGAGCAGAATCTGCCCTAGAGAGTAGCCTTTAGCTTCATTATCTACATTGCTCATTACGTTTGTTCCTGAAAATATATGGATAAAAACCTCATTATACCTACACTTTAGCTTATGACAAAAAACACACCCACAAAAAATTTTACTTTGCAGATGGACTCGATTGCGCATTAAAACCACATACAACAACTCAGTTTGCTATAATGCAACGCTACTTTGCGCCCGTAGCTCATTTGGATAGAGTATCGGTTTCCGAAGCCGAGGGTAGTGGGTTCGAATCCCGCCGGGCGCGCCAAATCAGAAAAGGGTTAGCTTAACAGCTTGTCAGCGGAAGCATAACTTTGTCCTAAAGACAGCTTTATGCTTCCAAATCAAGAAGCCAGAGATATGCTTCCATTAAGAGGCTGCTCTGACATGCTTCCTCTCATTTATATTTAAATAATCGGCAGAGTGACGGCACATCGGTACTTCAACAACCAAACAAGAGTTGTCTAACCAATGTTTCATTTTTTCTGGCCTCCATTGTCAGAGGAAGCATATCTTTATCCTGAAGACAGCTTTTTGGTTCCAAATATCTCTTAAAACTAGGCATCATCACTTCTTCTAATCCTGCCTATCAAGCTATATACTTAGCAAAATAAAATCAGGGTAAGAATAATAATGGCTATCAACTTCTCAAAATTGGCAAAAGCCAAAACTGCTAATACTCCAAATAAGCTTTCTGATTTATTTAATCAATTAGATCGGAAAGCAACCCATGAAAGTTTAAGACCAGTACAAATCGAATCCCTCACAGCGCTGGATGAGCACATCTCCGAATCGGATATTGTCCTCAAAGTAAGCACGGGGTCAGGTAAAACTGTTGTTGGTTTAGTTTATGCAGAGCTAATGAGAAGGAAATATCCAGGAGAACCCGTAATTTATTTATGCCCGACCACCCAACTAGTAGACCAAGTAATTGACTCAGGAAATTTAATTGGTGTTAGCGTCGAGAAGTTTACCGCTGAGGGCCCGCCACATAATGCTCTAGAAGGTGGGGCTATTTTAGCCTGCACCTATGACAGGCTATTTAACTCAAAAAATACTTTTTCTAGAAACAATATTACTCCATCTGCAATTATTTTAGATGATGTTCATTCAGGTATTGATAGAGTTAGAAGCTCATACACCGCAAGAATTCCAGAAAAAGCATATGAGCAAATTATTAAAATTTTCAAGCCTCTATGCGAAAGCAGTGATCCTGCCATTTGGCGTGGAATAGAAAATAACGATTCAACTCAAAGATATGAAGTCCCTTTTTGGATTTGGCAGCAACAAAGCACTACTGTAGCGGCCATTCTCGAAAAATATAAAGATGACGAAGAGTTATTGTTCAAATGGGACAATCTATCTAGATATGTAGACGATGCTAGGTTATGTATTTCAGGCACATTTGCTGAATTGTCATTATGTGTACCTGCCACGGAAGAAAATAAAGCTTATTCTGGAGCAAAACATAAACTTTTTATGTCAGCTAGTATCAAGGATGGATCATCTTTAATTAAAGATTTGAATTGCTCTGCAGCGGCTTTAGAAAGAATTATTGAACCACAAAGTGACAGAGGTGCAGGTGAAAGAATGATTTTGCCGATTGCCCTTATAGATCCAGCTTTAACCAAAGATGATATTGCTATCTTATGCAAGGAGCTAGCTAGTAAAGCTAATGTTGTTGTTTTAACGAGCTCCTCTAATCAGGCTGCCATTTGGTCATTAAATGATGCTACATCGGTAGTTGGAAATGAGGTTGACGGTACTGTAGGCACATTAAGGTCAACGTCTAAAGGAAATTTTGTAACTTTTACACAACGCTTCGATGGTGTCGATTTACCTGATGATGCTTGTAGAATTCTAGTTATTGATGGAATTCCTACAGGAGAACGTCTCTGCGATCAAATTGATGCGGAACGCCAAAAAAACTCTCCGGGTTATAACCTAAGGGCAATCAATCGTTTTGAACAGGCAATAGGACGAGCCGTTAGATCCAGTGCCGACTACGCAGCAGTGCTTCTTGTTGGTAATGATATAGCTGCTTTCATCGGTAAAAAAGACGTTAAAGAATTACTAGAAAACCATACTCGCGAACAAATTGATTTGGGTAAAGACTTAGCTGATCAGATTAGAGGTGCGGCTGGCAACTCAGCTGAAGCAATCAAAATAGCAATCGCGGCTTTGTTAGAACGAGATGAAGGCTGGAAAGAGGCCTACAGAGAAAGAATTACATCCATAGTCAAAGAGATCCGCACTGGTACTGGTTTGACCCCTAACGAAAAGTCTTCGTATGCGGAGCGAACTGCATGGATACAATCAAAATCTAGAAATCATCAGGGAGCTAGTAGCACTCTGCAAAATGTAATTGATCAAAAAGGGATACATCCGATACAAAAAGCAGAGCTGATTTTTAGAATGGCTAGTTACATGAATCATTTCGAGCCAGCTCAAGCCGCCACTTTATATAGAGGCGCATTTCAAATTAACAGCATATTACCTCGCCCAGCACAAATGCCTGATAGAAAATATTTGCGAGTACGCGAGCAAGCAGTTAACTTAAGATCGTATTTACAACAATTTACGGGATTCAATGCGGCGATCTCTCGGTTAGAAGAAATACGTTCTAAATTAGCTTTTTCCGGCGACAGTGAGTTAGTAGAACAAGGTCTCTATGAATTAGGTGAAATCATAGGTGCCACATCCAGTCGTCCAGAAAAGGAGACTGGAAGAGGTCCAGATGTATTGTGGCTCTTTGATGACATCACTTTTGTAATTGAAGCGAAAAATGAGAAACATGCGCCAATTCATAAGTGTGATGCAGAACAACTCCTACTTAGCACTCAATGGTGCAAAGATCACTGTGACTCTAGCCCAGAAAATATTGTTTCAGTTTTTGCTACAAATTCTGTAGAAGCTGATCGACCAGAAGATTTGTCATTTGGCCCCAAATTCATGACAGAACAAATTGTATTCGAAATAGTTAATCAGCTTCATAGCCTGCTTAATGGGCTATCGTATGATGGTCCACTTTTTAATGATGCTCAGCAAATTAACAAAAAATTATTGGGGGCTGGCTTGAATGGAAAAACTATACTTCAAAAATTCAACTAGTTTTACTATGTAACATCTCAATAGGTAGGTAGGGCAAATAAAAAAGGGGCGTTTGCCCCTTTTTATTTATGCTTTAAATTTTCCAGCATTACCTAAGTTTTCTATGTACGAAGGCGATAAATACAAATCTATTATTTCACTAGGTAACTTATATAAATTTTCATACTGCGAAAGTGTAGCGGTTCCATCTACAAGACATTTACTCATGGCCCCCGTCTACTGTAAGGCATTAAAAACTCCATAGCAGCTATTTCGGCCAACTTTTCGCAGCTTACTGGTGGTTGAGTTTTATTCACCACATCCGGAAATGCAGCAAAAGTATTTTCAACCTGGGAAACAAAATTGGGGTTTCTAAAGATTCTAGCCGCATCATAAGTATCAAGGATCACATGAAAGTGCTCTTTAAACTCTACAAACCTTGTCCAATACGGATCCTGACCTGCCAATAGAACAATGTCATAATGGTCATCTAAATAATGCACGCCCCACGAATAGGCTCACCAGCATGAGGAATTCGATGAAACTGAACACTTACAACCGCATAGGTTTGAATAAACTTTCGAAAATCGTCTATTGAAACATCTAAATCACCATTTTGGCGTGTATGTGTAGCAAAGTAAGCGCCAATTTCTCCACCTACTCACAATTGGTTTGGTACTTCAAAATTTCCAATCACTCTGTTGGATTGGAGTATTAGTCTCAGCGTGACTTTATTCCGCCCTCAATGTTATGTGCATTTTTAGATTTCTAACGATTGTTACTAGTCCTTAAAACAAAACTCTAACATCTTCCCACAATAGCTAATATTTACTGGTACCACTTCAGTTTCAGTGCCAAACTTGACGATATATCTAATAAGGCTAAGATAATCATAAATATTACGTAATCCCCCTTAAGGAAACGACTAAATGCATCTATACTCAGCACTTTGGTAGTGATTTAGGTAATCAAAATATCTTATTAAGAGATTTAAATGAACAAATCACATAACATAATTAGTAAAGAGTATTATTTGTTGTGAAATACAAAAAATTTATTACATCTCCAGTTAAGTCTAGATCATCATTTAATTTTGTTAGTCTATTCTCAGGCGCAGGATTTGGAGACTATGGATTTACCCTTGCAGGGGGACGTTGCCATGCTGCTAATGAAATTGATCCAAATAGAGCCGCTGTACATAAGGCAAACATTAAAGCTCCTATATGGGGCAATATAAGAACTGAAAAAGATAAACTTATTGAGTATATTGTAGGAACGGAAATTGATTTGCTGGCTGCTACACCGCCTTGTCAAAGCTTCTCGACTGCAAATGCCAAGCGTGGATCGAGAGAAGATCCAGAGCATGCTGATAGAGACTCTCGCAACCACCTATTTTTCGAAGCTTTAAATGTTGCGCGAGCGATAAAGCCAAAGGTTGTTTTTTTTGAGAATGTGCCCAACTTTCTTGAGCGGAAAATCAAATCTACGAATGGTAAACATACAGGGAAAGTTAAAGAGTTTATAAGTGCGTCACTTAGCGAGTATGTCGAGTGGTCAGGTGTGCTTTGCCTATCAACACTTGGGATCCCTCAACGTAGAAAAAGATCAATTGCGATATTTGTACGTAAAGATATCCTGCCAGAGAATAACGCAATATTTCCAAAATGCTTAACTCCATCTGAATGGCCAGCGTTCCCCAAAGAGCTACCTAAAACTATACTTGAAGCCTTGAGTGATTTGCCACTACTTGATAGCAATAGCGCCGATAACGCAATTTCCCCTAATGATATGCTGCATCAAGTCCCTGTAGCATCCAGCAAACATTATAGCTGGATCTCAAGCATACCAAGTGGTAGCAATAAAAGTGCTTGGGAGAATCCATGTTTAGATTGCGGGCATAATGTTGAAGAAGGTCTCATTAAATGCGGAAGGTGCGGCTCAATACTTTTAAATCGCCCACATATGGTTGAGGATAATGGCAAAGTTCGGCTTATAAAAGGATTTAAAACAAGCTACAAAAGAATGCCAGCAAATGAAATTGCGCCTACTATTACGACCGCAAGTGGATCGTTTAGTAGCGATTTAAAATTGCATCCAACACAAAATAGAGTATTGAGTGTCAGAGAGTGCGCTTGGCTGCAGGCCATACCTGATAGTTTCATATGGCCTACAAGCTTACATGATAGAAAAGGACACAACTTTAGGGAGATGGTGGGTGAAGCAGTTCCTCCTATGATCACTTATCGGTTAGGTAAAGCTATTTCTCAGTTTTTGAAGGGTTAAGCCTTTTTACCAAAGTTAAAAGCCCAGGAGTTGTTTTACTCAGGTCCGTGAACGTAGACGCGTTGCCCACTTCATCATATTTTCATCAAAGCTACCAGTGACTAAATACCTCTATAGCCCCTTTGGATTAAATAGATGAAGCTAGGACTTTCTTCATGAAAAACAAACCCTATCTAGTGCTAGTTTACAACTCAACTCATTACAGTTGTTTTAGCTCATTGTTGCTTAGAGACTAAGCATAACTTTATTCAATCTGTTTAGATGAGGATTTAAATTTTCCAATTAGCTCTGCTAACTCTGGTGTATTTCTACTCATATCATCTAGGAATCCATTAACCGCATCACCACCTAACTCGCATATCTGTTGTACACGCGGGTCATCTTTATGGGCTTCAGAGCCTGCTAATAATGCAGCAAGTAACTCCATATGATCTCGCCTTGATTTCTTAAGAATTGTTCCCCAGTCCATTAAGTCTATAGCATTACTTTTGGTTTTTTCTATGTTCCCATCAAAAGATCCTGCAACTAAAATTCCTCTAACTGTTGAAGAAGTAAACCTAGATTGTAAGTATTTGACATAAGAGGTAAGTTGTTCATCTTCACCATAAGAGGCCGATATTTCTGGGCCTTTTAGTTCTACAACTAAGATTTGATTTTGATTTGCATCTTCGAAGAAAACAATATCTGGCATTGTAGTACCACCACTTGAGTGCACTGGTCTATATGGGAAAGTTCCATCTGCAATAGCGGTATCACAAATGGTTTTTAAGGCCTTTCTAGGAATCATGCGCTCATAGTCATTTTTTAGTATCCATGGAAACTTTTCAATTAGTTCTTGAAGTTGCGTTTCTTTACCTAACATAATATGTTGATTCAATTGTGTCAGTGCAAATACACGTTGTGAGAAAACTACAGCTAATGACAAACTTTCTGGTATTAATTGTTCATTTAGTTTATTAACAATTAAGGCAAATTCGTCAGAGTTGAAATGAGATGCCTCTTCCCATAACTTTTTTATTAACCGTCTTGCAGGTTCATGAATCCACGCCTTTGCAGTAGCCTCTACTAGTTTCTCCTTATTTTCCTGATCTTTCCCCATGCGAGGAGTGACTTCACTAAGTAATGTAACCAGGTGATCTCGCTCAGCATCTCGTAACGAAATATCGCCACGCTTTGTAAGAACATTGTCGACTAAAGTTTTATTCTCAATGGAGGCTTTTTGCTTTCTGAGATCCTGATACTGCCTTACCCAAGACTTAAGTTCTTTATCTCCCCACTCTTTAAGCTTGGTGAAATCGGGGTTCTCCCAATCAATGCTAGTTCGATCTGTGGATATGGCATCATTTTCTAACTCGTCAATCCAATCAGCCTCAACAACAGCATATAGATAGCGAGTAAAAATCTCATTGCCTTTATTAAAAAACGTGAATGGCCTATCCTGTGCTATTTTGCCATGGGCATAAATTCCAACGCCAGCTTCATCACTTGTCCAAGCGGCTTCACCTACAAAGCCCGCCCAATAAGATATTTTTTTAACTCCTATCGGGGTTTCTATCTCAGCCGTTAAGTTACCAGTGCTAGGTATTCTGAGTTCCCAAGGTGGAAATACATGGCTTTCAGCAATTTGTGTTTCATTAACTTTAACAATGAAGTCAGGTCTTGCTAATGTAACTGTAAAACGTCGGCCTAAAGATTCCAGCATTGATGCAGGAGAAATTGGACGTTGCAATGTTAGCTTCTGTGCCCAAATCAGAGTGCCTGATTGAGTGGAGTCATTAATGTACTTCAAATGAGTAGAAAGTTGTGGGGCCAAGTCTTTAGTTGCTAATACTGTTTCAATATCTGCATCCTTGGCTAGAACGATAGGTTTATATTGAGATAATGATTCAAAGTCCGACTCAGACTTAATAATTGCTTCATAATCGAAACGTAGCCAATTCACTTTACCTTCACTTAAAGTTATCAAGTCTACTATTCTTGCCACACCGAATGGCGCTAATTTACCTATACCTTTTCTTCCCATTGGAGTACGACCACCAGCTGTTTTAACTTCAGGTTGATCTTTGGGTCTCTTAGGTTTGCCCACTACTAGATATTTGGTTTTGAGCTCTTCACTGCTCATGCCTAAACCGTTATCGGCAACAATAATACTTTCAGGCCCACCAACAGAGGTGTTGTATAAATTAACCCATACCGCCTTGGCATCAGCATCCCAAGAGTTAGATACTAACTCTGCAATAACATTTGTGGGCTTATTTTGATAGAGCTTAAGACCTAAATGCTCAATTATGTTATGGGAGAAACGAAGGACATATATGTCTTGGTCTTTTTTTTGATCATCAGTATTATTGTTAGCCATAAACTTCCCTGTAGTTATTTTATATTTGTTAAAAGAATTTAATTTATAAATTCAGTTTTATGCGAGGACCTTTTTGGTAACTAGCCTTGTGAGTTTTTAGTCATTTTCACTTGTAGTTTTAGCTCGGTTTAAATCATGGACATCAAGAAATTGCTCATGTACTTTTTTGGCGTGGAATAGAAAGTCTTGCCAAGACACTCTTTTTACCTTCCCTTGGTTTTTAATTGACTCATACGCAAGTCTATTATTCATCTGTGTTATGTTCTCACCATCAGCAACAAGGTCTATTTTCCAACCACGACTAAAATCACTCACAGTTTGTTTGTGTTTTTCAAAAAACTGATCAAATGCTTCAACATAGTTTAGTAGACGGGAAAGGTCTGTATCATCAAAGTTATGATCTGCTTTTTTAATCTCAACAATATGCAATAAACCATCCATACTCACTAGAGTAAAATCAGGGCGCTTGCTTTCGTGACCTATTGCTAGCGTAATATCAGTGCCGTGTTGCTTCTTCCAGAACCGTTCAAACGCATGCTTAAAGTTCTTTAAGCTTTGATTTTGGGTTATAACGGTCCAAGAGGGCTCAATAAGCCACGGTGCTTTTGCGATTAAGGCTTGAAACTCATTCTCATTAGATGACTCATCAATTATTTTTTCCAACTCACTAATGACACGTACACGCTGAACAGCAATCTGAGCATATGATGCAAGCTCGGCAATCTGTGCTTTATCAAAAATATCAACCATTTCGTTAATGGTTACATTACCTTTTGTTACTCTATTGGTAAATTCGTGAAAAGCTTCCATAAGTGCTTGATGAGGCGCCACTGAAAGAATAATTTGAGACAAATCTTCAACATAAACATCATCGTTTAGTTCATCTTCTGCAGCAAAGCCTCCAAATTTTTTCGCTAATTCAACAGCTACTTTTGCTACTTCTTTATCGCCAAAACGTTCTTTTGCAATACTTTCAATTCTTGATCTTCGTAAAAACTCATCACGAACTCGAATACGTCTGGGCTCTCTAGATATACCAGCAATTTTTTTAATCAGTGTTGCGCCCCAGTTACGTAACAATTGTCCGTAATCCGAGTCCCACAAAATATCTTGACGGTCAGTTCTAACTAGGTCCTCCCCATCATCTAAATCTAACCATTCCGCTTCAACTTGACCAACTAAATATGAGCGCATCGCAAACTCGCCCGTAAAGCCTGCTGGCTGATTGAAATCCCTTGTAACGCCAACAATTTTTTGACGAGCATAAATTCTCACACCCATCATCTCCTCATTCTTGTAGGCTTCTTTAGCCATAGCCAGCCATCCCGATACAGCAAACTTTGTGCCGTCCTTATCTACAACTGGGTATTCTGACAAATCAATCTTCGTTCCCTCTAAAAGTGGGATGTGTAATGGATTAACTTTTATTGGTAAGTTTTTATCATCACCAGTATTAATCACACGAATTTCGAAATCAGGTCTTGCAAAGGTAAATCTTATTGCCAATTGCCTTAGAAATGTTTCTTCATCTGGTACACGTTTAGCCAAAAAGTATGTCAATTTGATACGTGTGCCTGAGACCTCACTCCATGTTTGATCCTCTTTACCCACCTCAAGCGGTACAGGCTGATCATCATCGGTTACTATTTTGTCGAAATCCATGAAGAAATGCGTGACTGCATACCCATTATCTGTAGCTACTCCACCTGCTGACCACACTTCAATTCGGCGACAAATGCCAAATGGCGCAAGCTTTCCTATACCTTTTCTACCCATAACTGGTCGTTTTTTATGACGAGACTTTGTGCCATCCTCATTAGGCCGTGTGCGCCTATCTGCGCCAATTCGTAAATAAAAATCAATAGCTTCAGATGGCGTCATACCGTGCCCGTCATCATTAACTTCAATCACATAACCTAAGTCGCTAAGAACACCGTCTGACTTAGTGGCAAGTTGTACATTTAATGGTAATTTAACTGTCACAGCCTCAGCGTCTGCATCATAGCCATTAGCTATTAACTCTGCGACAACAGCGCTTGCCTTGTCATAAAGTTTGACGCCAAGCTTGTCAACCGTTAGGCGTGAAATACGGAGATGGTAAGGAGATTTGACTGTAGATTCATCAGTATTAGCATCCATTACTTTCACCCTTTAATTTGACAGATTGATATCTCTAATTTAACACACAGGTATATAGCATACCTAGTGTCCCTAGGTGATATTTTGCTAATATCAAAAATCAAAGCATTGGGATAGAATATCGAGGTCACTAGCTTTGCATCCCGCAACTGGTCTTCAGAGTCGGCAAATGCCGTATAAAGTTTGTGGCATTTTCATTTTGAGGTTTAAGTGATACGTATTACAGTAATAAAGAGCCAGCGATTACTATTTCAAAAAAGCCACTTGTTACTATTGCAAACTAGGCACTGAAACCTATAAGTAACATAATGTCCCATAGACCGATAAGTTTCGCTGATCCCGCGATCAATGCTTGCGATGAAGTTTGGTGTTTGAAGCTTTCCACCGACCCTTAGATTCCAGCATGGATGAGGATTGTCCAAATCAATAGCATGTATGAACTTCGTCAATTGTAATCAGGAGTCTGTAGGCTCGAATTCGTAAGTGGATAATTGGATCGCATGACTGAAGGCTCTAATTATTTTTCGTACAGGTTTTGCGTCTAAATACTAATACACAAACACACTAGTACTACAAAAATATTCAATTACAAATTAATTCAAAGTAGCGGGCTACTCATCATAAACCAGTAGTTATAAATCTCGTTAATCAATCATATAAATTTATTTTGTCAAATTAAGCCGCGAATCAGCGGCTTTTCTAATTCTTTAGGCTCAAGTTTTTTAACCATAGGTTACTGAATTAACCGTCAGTTGTTATTTACCAATACAAATCAAATGGTTACGTAAAATAAATAATTGCATTTTCACTAAAAAAGGTTTAATTGTTATTGCTATAGCAAAACTTGCGTGATTAAAAATTCATGCTAATTTGATTTTCAGATGGCTCAGAGCGAAATATTACTTTGGGTCATTTGAACAGTCGGCAGTGTTGTATTGCTGCCATTTTAGAAAGGGAATACCAAAGAAAAGAAGCTTATTGAGTAAAGCAGCCTGAGTGATCAGGCTGTAGAAATGCAAAAGACCCAAGCGGAATACACTTGAGTCTAATGAATGTTACCTAACAGCTAGCTACCAACTAGTTAAGTACATTCTACGACAACTGTGTGTTTTGTCAAATTTCAGACGATAGTCTTGGACCCTTTGCGCCTTAACTTTCTCATCAGTCAAAAATGCTGATGAGCAGGAAAGGACTCCCTACGCCCAAATTTCTACGACTCCTTAAATCAAGTTAGTTATTAGGAGCATGAAATGTTTAATCAAACTGCATTAGAAGAGTATTACCAACATCAAAACATTAGTTATGAGGCGCAACGCGTCATCAATCATATAAGAACTTCAGATCCATCACGACTCGCTGCTAGCGGCATGTATAACGTGGCTTGTCGCTACCCTAGTAAGAAAATGAAATGCACCATTCAGGCTGAAAGTCACAATAATGAATTAGCAGCCGTGTATGAGTGGGATCATGACTGCAACACGCATGAGTTTTACGACCAACCACCCAAGATCAAACTTAGTTATCAAAAGAGTGAAGGTAAAAAAGTAACCATCTTGCATACACCAGACTTTTTCATCTTGGCTGATGACTACACAGGATGGATTGAATGCAAAACTGAAGAAAAGCTCACTGAGTTATCTGTGACTCAGCCAGAACGATATGTGAAAGATGAACTAGGTAACTGGCGCTGCCCACCAGGTGAAGCCTATGCAGCACAATTTGGTTTGCGATACAGCTTACGTTCATCAATCGTTAACGACTGGGTGTTGCTTCGTAATCTAGTGTTTCTATCTGACTACATGGATGCTGATTGTCCGGCTCCCACTGAGGTGGAGCTTCAGATTGTGCAAGGATTATTCAAAGACAAACCTTGGATGAACCTTATTGACCTAGTACGTGCAGATGATAAGTTACCGGCAGATGCTATCTACAAAATGATTGTTGATGGTCATTTGTATTTTCCGATTCGATCTAACCCTATCTCTGAGCTTGAATATGCCATCGTCTACCGTGACGAAGTGGCAGCAGACTTTTACAAATTACAGGCGTGTAAAGATGCGGTGACAGAGTTTCATTTGCGCCAACCGCTACAAATAAAGGCTGGTGAGAATCTCACATGGGATGGCATGCCATGGAAGATAGAGAATGTAGGTAAAACTTCTGCCTATCTGAGCAACGTAGAAGGCCATACCACGCAGATTGAATTAGAAGACCTTCAAACCTACATCCAGGAAAACAAGATTACCGGGTTACCGATTAATCTAAGTGAAGACTTACAAAACGACGCCTACCTAAAAATATCTGCTGCTGGGCCACAGGCCATGCAGGCGGCCATTGCAAGATATGAAATACTGCAAAATCCAACTGCACGCACAACAGTCTCGATTAGCACCGTTAAATACTACCGCAAGAAGTTTCAGGAAGCCGAAATGTTATATGGGAATGGCCTGATTGGCTTATTCCCACAGACAGCAAAGCGTGGCAACCGTGACCGGAAGATTGACCCAAAGGTAGTAAGCCTGATGGAGACAGTCATTGATGATCATTACCTAAAACCACATAAACCTAAATTCATGGCTGCATATGGTGAATTGACCAATTCATGCGTGGAAAAGGGATTGGTTGGACCCAGTGAAAAGACCTTTCGAGCAGCCATCAATAAACGCAAGGCATATGATGTTGTGCTTGCCCGGGAAGGTAAACGTGCGGCCTATGAACATGAGACGTTCTACTGGCGACTTGATATGGATACTCCGCGCCATGGTGAGCGGCCATTCGACATAGCACATATAGATCATACAGAGCTGGATATACAGTTAAGTGATCGTCTGTTTGGCATTATGTATGAGCGACCATGGCTTAGCATCATGATAGATGCGTACTCCAGAAAAGTACTCGCATTCTGGATTAGCTTTAATTCACCCAGCTATCACAGCTGCATGATGCTTATTAAGCGCTGCGTGCAACAACATGGTCGAATCCCTAGAACGATAGTAGTTGATGGTGGAAGTGAATTCGACAGTGTTTATATGGAGACTTTGCTTTCATTCTTGAAAGTCACCAAAAAATCACGGGCTAAATCTAAAGCACGTTTCGGCGCGGTACTGGAGAGATTCTTTGGTACCAGCAATACACAGCTAATTCATAACTTGAGTGGCAACACCCAAGCGACTAAGACGCCACGTACATGTGTGCCTAGCCACGACCCCAAAAAGCTTACTGCATGGACGCTACAGTCATTTACCCAGTGCTTTGCTAGCTGGCTAACACAGATCTATGAGAACAATCCTCACAAAGGCCTAGGAAGCAGCCCTAACCAAGTGTTTGCGATCAGCATGCGTGACTTTGGCATGCGTTCACACAAGCATATCACTTACAACCACGGGTTTGAATTGTTATGCATGCCGACAACTAAAAATGGTGTTGCCAAAATCCACCGTGTGCAAGGCATTCATCTCAACTATCAAAGCTACTGGTGCAAGGAGTTCACCGACCCAGCTTTGGTCGGCAAGAAAGTGCCGGTGCGCTACAACCCTGACAATGCAGCTTATGCGTACGCTTACATCAATGGGCAATGGATCGAATGCATCTCTGAGTTTGCGGCTATTTTTAAGAACAGAAGCGTCAAGCAAATTGAACTCATCACCCAAAACCTCAAAGCTAAAAACATGCTGATGAGCAAGAAACAAAAGTTGACTGCTCATACGATAGCTGCATTCTTACGCGAAGCTTCGCTATCTGAAGAGTTGCAACGTCAGATATGGCGTGATCAGGAGCTATTGGCCAGAGCCAATCTTGAATCTAAACCCATGCAGGATGTGGAGCAGGAGTCAGATATCTATGACATGGACATGGACACGACCAATGATCAAGACCTACAAGTTTACGAGGACTTTTAATCATGACTGCTAACGATAGATTCCCACAATCATTACTACAAAATCCTATCAATGTCAGAAAGGATTATTTTTACAGAAAAACAATTGGCCATCCTAGATTGGAAGAGGCTAAGCAAAATGCTTTATCTTTAATTGACCCCAGTGCGTATCCGGACATCATGATCGTGACCGGGCCTACAGGCGTCGGCAAAACGACCCTTGCCATGAAAATTCAAGATCAATTGCTGGAACGTAACATGGAAAGAATGCAGTCAGACAAATCTCACTTACCGGTCATCAGAGTAGATGCCATTCCCCCTGAAAAAGAGATGAAGTTTGATTGGAGTGATTTTTATACACGCATACTGCAGGCATTCAGTGAACCATGCATCTCTCAGAAGCAACTGTTTGAAGATGAAATCTATCTGGAGCAGCCTATCTCACCTGTTTACGGCAAGAATAGTTTAGCAGCACTACGACGTGCAGTTGAGAAGACCATGAGAATGCGAGGTACCAGAACACTCATTATTGATGAAGCCAATCATTTACTGATGGTTGATCCTAAGCACTTGCGTAGGCAGTTTGAAATCATTAAATCACTCTCACAGAAGTGCAATGTGACGATCATTCTGATTGGCACCTATGACCTATTACAAATCCTAGAGCAAAGCGCGCAACTTGTGCGCCGTGGACTCGTTGTACACATGGCACGTTATGATGACTACATCCCTGCTGACAAGAAAGCATTTGGAAGCGCTTTGCTTACCTTTCAGCGCCATATGCCGTTTAAGATAGAACCAGACCTTCTCAAGCATCTGAACGTTTTTTACCTGAAGTCAGCTGGTTGTATCGGCATACTCAAGAAGTGGCTAAATATCGCGGTCAGAGAAGGTTTGAATAGTGATCTTGACACCATTGATTTGGATTTCATATTGCAATATGCACACTCCAACAAAAGTATACAGACAGTGTTAAATGAAGCCTTCATTGGTGAGTCAAAACTCAAGGATATTGATTTCAGAGAGTTACGCTTAATGCTGAAATTACATCATGACAATCTTGGAAAAATCACAACTCAAGACAGCGATGTAAATATACCCCCTGAATCTGATCTCGTCCAAGAGGCGCTACCCAAACTACCACCAGACAAAAAATCGGTTAAGGGCCAAGTCGGAAAACGTAAACCTAAGCGTGATCCAACGGAGATGAATTATGGTTTATTCTGATGTCACCATTGAGGATATTGATGACCGCGTCATTATTCCACCTCGAAGCAGACTATTTGGATTGGCGCCAATCGGTATTGGCAGCTCGGTATCTGAAGGACTGATCTCTTATCTGATTAGGCTGGCTGGTGAGCACTGCATCAGCCCCAAACTGATGATAAGTGCCGAGCTACTGCCACAAATGCGCGGAGTGAACGCTGTGCGTCATGCTGAGTTTCATACTGACTATGCAAAGACGCTCCAAAGCACCGGCAAATTTGCACAGGCTTTTGTGAAGGTCACAGAGCAGCTTACCTGTAGATCAGATATAGCACTGACGACCACGCTACCTTGGCATGTAATAGTCCCATCAATCAGTAGCGGTTTAATGACGCAGCACCCTAAATGGTGCCATAGATGTTTAGCAGCAGACAGGGTTAGCGGCAAAGCCCCATACTTTCGTTTAGTATGGGGCTATAAGCTCTATCAGGTATGTCTTGAACATCAGGCTTCCCTAGTGGACGAATGTCCTTGGTGCGGCAAGCATCAGCCATTTTTCCCAGACCATGCAGTCATTGATCGTTGTAACTATTGTTATGGATGGCTTGGGACCCAAGCCGTAGAGGAAGCTATCATTAATGACGAACAACGTAGATGGACATCTCTCGCCATAGAAGACATGGTCTCTCATGGCCGACAAGCACAAAATGAATTAACTGGAGAGATGTTTAGAGGAAAATTGCTTTCACTGGTCAATACATATGCAGATGGCCATAAGACGCGCCTATCCGAAATGCTTGGGTTTACTAGATCCACCATGGCCACATGGATTACTAAACAGAGAAAACCATTATTCCCGCAGTTTCTGTATCTATGCCATCAACTAGGCATGCTACCTTCACAGCTTTTATTCGACGACACTGCACCACAAAATCTAGGGATAACCTACAAGCCTGGCATCAAAAAGTTACATCAAATTTCACCTAAAATTGGATTACAAGAGCCACCAAAAGCAGATATTTATTTAAAACTAAAAAGCATTTGTAATGATGCCAATGATTGCCGTGCACTAACCGAAATTACAACAACACTGTCATTAACTAAAACCTACCTATCCTATTGGTTTCCTGCAGAATGCAAACTCATTTCCTTAAAGCATAAGCAAAGTATCCATCGCATGACAATACAACGGCACAAAGAGCAAATACTGTGCGTACGCAACATCACATGGCAGCTACATGGCCAAGGAATATATCCAAGTAACAGACTAGTAGCAAAAGCAATTGCCCCGCTCAAAATGAGCCTGCTAAAACCGCATATAAGAGCAATTCACAGGCAGACCTTGAGAAGCCTCAATTACTGATGTGAATTGACACTGCCTTAACTGACTCAAGGGCAATTTAATTACTCTTACTTTTGTTTTAATCAAAATAATTTAGATAGATTGCGTACCTATAAAAAGTATATTAAGCTACTTAAAACACTTTTTATAGGTACATGTCATGCCAAAGAAAATACCAGAAAACGCCCCAATTAGCATATTTGCGCTTGATATGATCAAGCTGTGGGGCAAGACAATCTCAGCACAACGTAAATTGCGCCAAATCACCATGCGTGACTTTGCGCATCGTATGGATGTAAGTCTAAATACCTTGCAAAGAATTGAGCGTGGTGAGCATTCAGTGCAAGCCGGCAATTACTTACATGCCATGAATATGTTGGGAATATTGGATAGGCTATGCAATACACCTGATAACAAAATGATGGAAAGTCGCACTGAGAGAGTGCGATATCGTGTCTCCAAAGATGACCCTGATTACTTTTAGCGGTTATGTCGCGACACCTAATAAACGACTAGCACTACCCACAAATCGTTAACATCAAGCTCATAAAACACTAGTAAAAAGCCTTATTATTCAGGCTTTTTTTATGCAAAACAGTGAGGAAAAGATCTAACGGCAAGTATTCTTAACAGTAAAATTGATTGTTAAGTTTTTTAATCAGTAATCCTGATGTATGATTTGGCGGCATTTTATTAAGCCGTTTTATAATTAAAAAAATAATACAAAATGAGAAAAATAACAAAAACTAAGCTTTCCCTTTTCTGGTTGCTTTTACCCTTCAGTGCAATCGCTGCAGATATCAATCAGGTTGATACCAATACCCAGCAGCAGATTCGCCAACAAGAACGTGAGCGTTTATTACGTCAACAACAGGAAATCAAGCCGGATGCGCGTGATCTAGGGGAACAGCTTAAGCATGTGGCCCCAGTCGCAACCGACGTCATTCCAGATAATGAAACTCCGTGCTTCACCATCAATAAAATTGAGATGACGGGCGACTCCGCTGACAAGTTTAAGTTTGCTTTGAATAAAGTATTAGATGACAAACCAGTCCTAGGTCGTTGTCTAGGCGCTGTAGGCATAAATGCGGTAATGGCGCGTGTGCAAAATGCTATTATCGCTGAAGGTTTCGTGACCACGCGTGTACTCGCTGCGCCACAAGATTTAAAAACTGGCATATTGCAGCTCACCATTATCCCTGGCAAGGTCAACGCCATTCGGTTAACACCTGATTCAAGCAAGCGTGCGAATGTCTGGAATGCTTTGCCTATAAGCAAAGGCGACATTCTTAACTTGCGTGATATTGAGCAGGGTCTAGAAAACTTTAAACGCGTTCCAACTGCTGAAGCTGACATTAAGATTGAACCCACGGGCGCTGAGAATAACACGCCAGGTTTAAGTGACGTGGTCGTGCAATACCAGCAACGCTTTCCTATCCGTATTGCATTTAATGTAGATGACAGTGGCTCAAAGACCACTGGCAAACATCAAGGTGGGCTTACTTTGTCTGGTGACAACCTACTGTCTCTCAATGATCTGTTCTATGTAAATTACAACCATGATCTGGGTGGAGGCATGTCAGGTAAACGTGGTAACGATGGATACACTGCACATTATTCTGTGCCTTATGATGACTGGTTATTCAGTATGACCACTTCATCAAATGACTTCTACCAAACAGTTACCGGAGTCAACCAAACCTATGTATTTAGCGGTCGCACACAAAATGCCGAGGTTAAAGCGAGTAGATTGCTTTATCGTAACAGCATCAATAAAACTTTTGCCTCTTTGAAAGGGTTTCTGCGTAAATCCAATAACTTTATTGATGACACTGAAATCGAAGTACAGCGTCGACGTACTGCCGGATGGGAGTTGGGTTTCAACCAAAAATGGCACATTGGCCAAGCGATATTGGACTATAACCTGGCCTATCGGCGTGGTACTGGTGCAAAAGACTCGCTCCCAGCACCAGAAGAAAAATTTGGTGAAGGCACCTCGCGCATGGAGTTGCTGCTGGGTGATTTGAGTTTGACAGTGCCTTTCCAAGTCAAAGCACCTTGGGGGCAGCAGTCGCTCCAATATAGCGCTTTATTACGCGGTCAAACTAACTATACGCCATTGACACCACAAGACCGTTTTAGCATAGGTAACCGCTTTACTGTTCGTGGTTTTGACGGCGAACGTACTTTGGTTGCAGATAATGGCTGGCTTATAAGAAATGAATTTACTGCGCCAATTGCACAATCTGGACAAGCGCTCTATTGGGGGCTGGATTATGGCGAAGTTGGCGGGCAGTCTTCCAAGAATCTGATTGGCAAATATTTGGCAGGTACTGTGATAGGGTTACGTGGCACTGGCCAAAGTACTGGCCTGAAGTTACTTAACAGCTTTAGTTATGATGTGTTCCTAGCCAAACCAATCAATAAACCTAAAGGCTTTGAAACCCACGACGTAGCAGCTGGCTTCAATTTCAATTATTCCTATTAAATCTACTAGCTGACAACTTCCCCACTATTCAGCTATTGTCCTGTCGCAACATTCATACCTGCTACATCCTGTAATTAGGTATGAATGTTGCTATATAACACCTCATGTGTGAGCCGACAAAGATTGGCCATGCTTAAAAAATAATAAATTGCATTAAAAATCAAACGCTTAAATTAAAACGGTCATTAAGCTATCTGAAAATCAATATTTTCAGGGTTACTGCACGTGCAAATTTGGTCACTTAGTGACAAGTTTTTGATGATCAACAATAAAAACTAATAAGAAGATTGACAATAAAAATGAATAAAAACCAATTCCGTATTATTTTTAATCAAGCACGTGGAGTAATGATGGTCGTGGCTGAAAATGTCACATCTCATTCAGGTTCCGGCGACACCAAGTCAAGCTCAACAGCAATCCTGCCAACATCTGGTACAAATGGACATGCGGCCACTATTCGTCCGCTGGTGTTCTCGATCATGTTGTCATTGGGTATGGTCGGAATCACCTCCAGCCCATGGAGTGTCACCGAGGCAAGAGCCGATATCATTGCCGATCAGAGTGCGCCTGCAAATCAACGCCCTATCGTCACTCAAGCGGCTAACAGTATACCTTTGGTAAATATTCAAACGCCAAGCGCAGCCGGTGTGTCCCGCAATACCTATAGCCAGTTTGATGTAAATAACCAAGGCGTTATTCTGAATAATAGCCGTACCAACGTGCAAACACAGCTGGGTGGCTATGTACAAGGCAATCCTTATATGGCGGCGGGGACTGCACGTGTCATTTTAAATGAGGTCAACTCATCCAATCCTAGTCTATTGCATGGATATGTGGAAGTGGCCGGCAGTCGTGCTCAGGTCGTGATCGCAAATCCAGCCGGGATCAGTTGCAATGGTTGTGGTTTTATTAATGCCAATCGGGTAACGCTGACCACTGGTACTCCTATCATGAATAGTGGTGACCTTATCGGTTACCGTGTTACGGGTGGTGAAATCAACTTCTTGGGTACAGGCTTAGATACTAGCCAAAGTAATTACACCGATATTATTGCGCGAGCAGTGAATGTAAATGCAGGTGTATTTGCCAATAATCTTAATGTCGTCACTGGCACCAATCAAGTTAATGTGGCCAGCACTGGCGATATCAGTGGCATTGTCCCGATTTCAGGCTTTGGAGCCACACCGACCGTTGCCCTTGATGTGGCTGCGCTAGGCGGCATGTATGCTGGGAAAATACATCTGATTGGTACAGAGGCTGGGTTAGGTGTTAGAAACGCTGGTACCATTGGGGCAAGTGTCGGTGAAGTTACCATTGATGTGAATGGACGGCTTACCAACTCTGGGACTATTGCAAGCACGACCCAAACGACTCTCAAAGCTACGGACATCACAAATACTGGCGGTACAGTAAGCGCAGGTCAGCTACTTACTGTAGATACAAACTCCCTAAGTGGCGACGGTAAATTGCTTTCCGGTGGCGATGCAGTAGTTACTCTGGTCGATGACTATGTGCACACGGGCGAGCTGCAAGCTGATGGCGATCTGACTTTTACAACTGCAGGAAATATTACCAATCAGGCGCAGATACTAGCGGGTAGCAACCTGATATTGAGCGCAGCCAATATCAATAACCAAAACACTATCTATGCAAATGATGACCTGACATTAAATGCTACTAATATTGACAATGCTGCTACTGCCAGCATTTCTGGCCTCAATACCTACATCAATGCTACTGGGACAGTAACTAACCGCGGACTTATAGATGGTGGTGAAACCTTTATTAGTGCAGACACTTTAAATAATATTGGTACTGGTAGCATATTCGGTGATCATCTAGCGGTTCAGGTGGCGACGCTTAGCAACACCTCTGAAACTATCAACTCGCTTGCTTCTGCTGCAGTGATTGCAGCACGTAATCGATTGGATATCGGGGCACAAACAATCTCCAATCAAGACGACAGCCTAATTTACAGTGCTGGTGATATGGCTATTGGTGGAACATTGGGGACCAATCATGAAGCAACTGGTAACGGAAATACACTTAACAATATCAGTGCATCGATCGAAGCTTCAGGCAGTCTAGATATCAATGTAGATAACATCAATAATAAAAGACGTGATTTTGCTATTACACGTCAATTAAGCACTACGCTTCCTGGCGATTTTGAGTTGTTAAAATACAATGCTGCATTGCGATTCTATTGGCCATACGATGAAACCAACCCAATTAACTGGCGGAACTATGTACGAGATAGTTATCTCAACAATATTAACAGTTTACTGGGTGGTACCTTAGATAGTACCTATCGCAGTGAATTGGCTGGATTGATCAATGCACAGCCATTTTCCGTCTATCAAGATTCAATCAACATATGGAATCTACTGCTCAATAAAATCCAAGTAGACCATCCGGAATATATCGCCACGATGGCGCAGGCACTCCCAAGCCACGCCTTCCCCCTTACAACCTACAATCAATCATGTCGTGACGATGAGTGTGCCTATGTTCTATATGTCACAACTCAACGTACGGATTATCAAGATGTTGTAACAAGTAATGCTTCAGCAGGGATGATCTCTGCAGGCGGTAATGCAACCATCCATAGCGGTAATATCATCAATGAATACAGCACCATTCAAAGCGGTGGGGACTTCTCTCTTACAGGAACCAACCTGACTAACACAGGTGCTGAGCTATATCTGCAATCAGATACCATCACATCTAACCATGTCATACACTGGGCGGATCGCGATCATGGAACTACCGTATACGGAGGCAGCACCAGCCAACTAATAGGCACTGCTCCAGCAATTATCAGTGCAGGCGGGGCATTAACTGGATCATTTACGGGCAATATTGATAACGTAGCTATCCGTGAACATAGTGCTTTGGTACCGACCACAAGCACTGCTGTGCCTTCAGCAAATACAGTTAATTTACCTACTAATAGTTTATTTCAAGCGAACCCTAGCGCGAGCAGCAATTACTTAATTGAAACAAATCCACGCTTTGCCAACTACAGAACATGGTTGAGCAGCGACTATATGTTAAGCCAACTGAGTTATGATCCAGCCACGACGACTAAGCGTCTGGGCGATGGCTTCTATGAGCAAAAACTCATTCGAGAACAGGTTTCAGAGCTTACAGGCAAACGTTTTCTGGTTGGCTATGCTTCAGATGAAGCACAATATCAAGCGCTAATGCAAAATGGTGTGACATTCGCGCAGCAGTATCAACTTACGCCAGGCATCGCTTTAAGTGCAGCTCAAATTGCACAACTTACAAGTGATATCGTTTGGCTAGTCGAAAAAACTGTCACCTTAGCAGACGGTACCACCACTACAGTCTTAGCACCGCAGGTGTATGTAGTGCCACGGGCGGGAGATTTAAGCCCTAGCGGTGCGCTAATTGCGGGAAATAGCATTGACTTAAAACTAGGCTCTGTATTGAGCGATGGTGGTCAAGTGATTGCTAACCAAGGCACGTTCAAAAACAGTGGCTCCATCGCTGGTCGCACGATTGTTGCCATCAACTCTGACAACATCCAAAACCTTGGCGGCCTGATTCAAGCAGGAGACAATATCGACTTACAAGCCAAAGAAGATATCGTCATGCAAGGTAGCACTACCGATATCGATATTCGCCAACAAGGTACAGCTAATTATGTAAAGCAAACGACAGTTAACCGCATGGCAGGACTATATGTCAGCAATCCGAATGCCACACTTTCACTGGATGCGGGCCGAGATATCACATTGAATGCTACCAATGTAGAAAATGCTGGCGCTAATGGCGTCACCACATTCAAAGCTGGTAACAATATCAACGTAGGCGTAGTACAAGAAATCCAAGATACCTATGGGCAAAACAAGAACAGTTGGAGTAAGACTCATAGTACTAATCAGGTAGGTTCTCAAATCAATACCAATGGCGATATCACCATGGATGCCAAACAGGATATCAACATCAAAGCAGGTAATATCAGTAGCGATAACGGAAGACTTGCGCTTAATGCAGATGATGATGTGAATATCACAACCGGTGAAGCCACCTATCAGAGTGAGGCCTATCGCAAGATTAAAACAAGTAGTGGCTTCGGTAGCTCTAAAAAGACCTTCCATGACACAGTGAATAGTACTACTAACATTTCAAGTACATTAAGCGCTGACAGTATCAGTATTAACGCTGGGAAAACTGTAGAAGGCGCTATTCAAAATGCGAATGGCGATATCAACATCAAGGGTAGCAATGTAGTCGCAACAAATGATGTAGCTTTAAAAGCAACGGGAGACATCAGCATTACTGCCGCAACTGACACCCATGATGAAACGCATCTTAAGAAAGTGAAGAGCAGCGGCTTCGCTGCCAGTGGTGCCAGCGTTAGTTATGGCACCCGTAAGATGAGCTCTGATACCAAAACTCAACAAACCACAAGCGTAGGCAGTACTGTGGGTAGTATTAATGGCGACGTGAATATCAATGCCGGCAAAGACGTCAAGGTAACAGGCTCAGATTTAATATCAGGACAGGACATAAACGTTACAGGACAAAATGTAACCTTCGATGCTGCTTATGACACCCAAGATACTCAGCAGACGACTAAGTTTAAGCAAAGTGGCATTTCCCTTGGGTTAACTGGCCCAGTAATTACAGCTGTACAAGCTGCATCAGCTTCTGTCGAGCGTAGCAAAGAAGTTAAAGACGATAAACTCAAAGCAGTTTATGAGCTCAGGGCTGCACTCAATGCAGCAAAGGCTGCTACAGCTGTATATGACACCATCAATAGTGATAATCCTGCGGCTGCATCTGGTGTTCAGCTTTCCTTATCCATTGGTACTAGCAAATCTTCATCCTCTAGTACCTCTCATGACAGCGTAGCGCGAGGAGACAGCCTGACGGCTGCTCGTGATATCAATGTTACTGCTACTGGAACTCAGGGTAATGGCAATATCACCATGGTTGGCGTAGACGGCAACGCAGGCCGAGATATTAATTTGAGTGCGACTAACGATATCAACCTGCTTAGCGCCGTTAATGATTCAGAACAGCACAGCAAAAACAAAAACAGTAGCGCCGCAATAGGGGTTGCTATTGGCGCAAGCAAAGATGGCGGTGCCGGGATCTCTGTATTTGCCAATGCAAGCGCGGGCAAAGGCAAGACCAATGGTAATGCCGTCAGTCACACTGAAACTACACTTAAGGCTGGCGATACATTGAGCTTGGAAAGTGGTCGTGACACCACACTTAAAGGTGCTATTGTCTCGGGCAACACAGTCATTGCCAATATTGGTACAAATCCCGATACAGGCGGTAATTTAAGGCTAGAAAGCGAACAAGACAGTGCCAACTACAAATCCAAACAAAGCAGCACGAGTGGTGGTGTCAGTTACACCTTTGGTGCGGGCAGTGTTGGTGGCAGCATCAGCTCAGGAAAACAAAAAATAGATAGTAACTATAGCAGCGTCATTGAACAAACCGCTATTCAGGCGGGCGATGGCGGCTTTGATATTAACGTAGCCGGAAATACACATCTTAAAGGTGCTGTGATTGACTCCACTCTTGCGGCTCAGGTGGCGGGTAACAATCAACTAACCACTCAAACGCTCACCACTGAGAATATAGAAAATAAAGGTGAATATAAAGCCAGTAGTAGTACCATTGGTGTAAGTATTGATGGCAATCCAAACACTGGCACCAATGACCCTGCTGGTGGATCTATAGGCAATAGTCTAAAGCCAGGCATAGGTGGTATTGGAGTAAGTGATAGTGGCAAAGCACAAGGCACTACCAAAGCGGCCATTGCCAATGCAGACATCACCATTACCGATGATGCAGCTCAAAAAGCGCTGACTGGAAAAGATTCGGCTACTACGATTGCTACGCTAGATCGCGATACGCAAAATGCCAATGACAGTATTGAAAATCCCTTCAATCAAGCCAAGGTACAAGAACAGCTAGAGTTCCTCCAAGTTGCTGGTGAAACTATTCTGTTCCCTGCTGCTGCACAAGCTGCGAAATGGATAGGCGATAAATTTCCACCAGACCCGGAGCACCCTGATCGCATAGACCCAGCCAAGGTGTTAGCGCACGCTGCACTGGGTGCTGCGATGAGTCAACTATTAGGTGCGGGCTGGCAGACTGGTGCAGCAGCAGGAACGCTTGGCGATGTGTTGCCTGCCGTTCTGGCAAAGGCGTTTGAGAAGGATGAGAACGGAAAAATCAAGGATGAAGCAGCTTTCAAAGCAGCATCTGCCATTATTAGTGCAATGCTTGTATCAGGCTCTGGGGCAGACCTTTCGCAAGCCATTAACGCAGCCATGATTACACAGAATGCGGTTGAGAATAACTACCTTAAACACCAAGAGATTTTACAATTAGTTAATTTGCAAAACAAGAAACTGGCTGGAAAATGTGATACTAACTGCGATAAACAAATAGCTGAGTTAACTGCTAGAGATGAAAAGCGAGATGCCGCTTTAGAGGCATGTGAAGGCCAGGCTACTACAAAATGTAACAGTCTGAGGCAAGAGGTGCGTACTGCTTATGCAGAAATTTTACGTAATCCAATCATCTACGACATCAGTGGCGTATTCGCAATAAACGACACTAAAGAGCAAGCAGATAATGCGTTAGGTTCAGGACAAGGTTTGGGCTATGCATCCGGTGCCGCACATGTGCTTAAAGAAAGCTTTTTAGGGATTGTTGAGTTTGTATTTATTGACTCCTTTAACTTACTCTTCCCAGACCAAGAGCAAGGAAAGAAAAGTGCAGCGATGTTAGAAAAGCTCACAGATAGCCAATTCTGGGAAGCTGTAGCAGCAATGCCACAAGCCTATCGCAACCAATTAGCTACTGCATACGAAAATGGTGACGCCATACAAGTGGGGCAGATAACAGGTATTTTGACTGCTAATCTTGCGACTTTTATCCCTAGCGGTGCTATTGGCTCTATCAAAAAGATAGAAGGCTTCGAGAAAGCCGTTGATGCAGCAAAGCTAGAGTATGTAGAAACGGTTGCCAAGCAAAGCCCTGTTGATATTATGCATACCATTGGAGCGGATTATAATGCAACCAAGAAGACAGTGACTGGGGGACATTCTTTATTAAACAACGATGTTAAAGTCATCGAGGTTGTTTCGTCACCAGATGCGAACGGGGTGTATGAGGCTTTTGTGGAAATGAAAACGCCTGATGGGCAGTGGATTGATAAGGCTCGTGCGAATGGTGATTTGGTGAGAAACACTATGTTCCCTAAAGACTGGAGTGCATCTAGAATTCAAGCCGAAGTTGATTCGGCGTGGAATAATCCTAGCAAAAAAATTATTGGGGATAGATGGTCGGCAATTAGTAATAGTGGCGTAGAAATTACTGGGTTTACAAAACCAAGAGCTACGGCATTCCCTATCTATAAAGGTAAAAAATAATGGAATTGAAATTCTACCATCGCTGGTATGGGAATACTCTAAATAATGGCTTTCTACCTGCTGCCACTACAAATGAACCTATTGATGAAGAGTGGGAAAGAATATGGCAAGCGGAATGGAAAAAAGATGCGCCTAACGAGGCACTGACCAGCGCAATGTCTAGAGAATATGCATTCACACGACCATACTCTAAGTATCTAGCCTGCGCTCTTGAAACAGACTTTCCAGCCCATCACCCTGACGATGTGGATAAAGTCTTATCAGAAATAGAGAAACTAGAACGAGGTGAAATTGATATCGCCTATTGGGGAGGAGACCCAGGATTTGAGCAAACCATTACCAGAGAGGGTGTGACCTTTGAGCATGGCACCTTCGGTGAATGCCTTGAATGGCCGCTATGGTCATGCAGCTTGGCGCAATACAAAGCTGCACTACAAGGCTGGCGCCAGTTTATCGACATGCCCAACAGCATAGACAGTGAATTAATTGTTGAGTTACCAGAGGATAATAGTAGCATTTTCCCTCATTCATAAGGTTTCGGCTGGACTTCCCAGAATTTAGAAGAAAAATCATCTCTATGCAGTACATTTCATGAAGTAAGTAATCAATTCACTGATCCCTTACATAAAACATTCGTTAATAATTTATGCAGCTCCTTGGGAATTTACGAAAAGTTGTAAACGAGAGATCCTATCAATAACAGGGAGTGATCCATGAATCAAAAATATAAAACTATTGCTTTAGCCTGATGGTAACTTAAAGCCTTTGTAGCCAACAGGTACGATCCGCATATGTGAAAGTTACAGGTGGTGTAGTCTGAGAAACCCGTCTCTTTAAGAAGTTGGTGTATCGAAAGGGGCTGGATTATCCGTGTTCGTTCTGGCTCCAGTACTGCAACAGGTAAGCTTCTAGCTGGTGAAAGCATTGGCGACCGACCTGGTGGGTTTTATTTTTCAATGTTTGTAAAGCCGGACACGCGATATAAGGTTGCCATCATGAATGATTCCAAAGTGGAGTTCAACAAACGTCTACTAAAGCGGGCGAAGCCCAATCTTATGCTCAACAGGAGGTAAATGATGGATAAGGTAACTTTACTTCAACAACGAGCTGTAGAGTTTCAAAGATTGTTAGAAAAATACGCAAAAGAAGATGATGATGTGGAGGACTTTTTAAGGAGAGTTATGCCCTGGTTCGGCAAAATAAAAAGCAATCAAGTTACCCATCCAAATTATGATTATCAATTGTCCATATACTTTACTAACCCAGACTTATCGCCTCTTGCCGAAAGATATTTCTTTTCTGGAGATGAGTTGGGGGAGATGTGTGCCAAATTTACATCAGCAATTCGCGGATGGTGAATGATGAATAAACAATTAGTTAAGCAAAAGGCACAACCATGATTCGTGCACCAATGGGTGATAAAAAATATTGGGACGATAGAGTTAATTTCGCAAGAAAGAATATTAAGCAGAAAGTTGAATTGCTATCACTCAATAGCGTGAACCCTGTATATGACCCACAGTTTAGCTTCAACCTAACCAAATTCTATTTAGATAGCATTCTTCGTCATTATTCGCGTGGGGATGCCATCAGTGAGTTAAATCAACAGTTTGCTGATTTGCTCGATGCGTGGGAACTCTCTAACAAACTTGCAGTGGTATTGAATGCAAACTTAAAACCTAATGAAAATTGGGATCATCGCCATCTACTCACTGCACCTATAACCACGAGTGATCAAAGAGGTCACAATGACCCGCGACCTTGGAGATTTGAACTTTCCAATCTCAACCACTATAACTGGTGTTTCTGGCTTGTAGGTTTAGCACTTTCCTTGGAGGTTCCTGATGATCAATGGCAACGATTACTAGCGCTCATTGGCAGTGAAGGTGAAGATGCACTGCTAGACCGCATTATCTCGAGCCGCCAACTGGATCGTAAAGTTGGTGACAAGCTGTTACATAAAAAACCTTATGCCCGCTTGCTTAAAGCTGTTGTTGCCAAGGACAAAGGTTTGCCGCAAACACAGCAAGCAGAATTGTTACGTGACTTTGTGCGACATTGGTATATTGAATTGGAGCGCAAGGATAATAATGAGCTCTGGTGGTATATCTATGGAGACCCTATTAAGCATCCATTAGAAATGGGCAGCTATTTTGGCCGCTGGTGTATCGAAGCAGTTGCCGCTGTTAAAGCTTTTGGATTAGACGACAGCTTGTGTTTGGGGCTTGAACATTACCCTGGTGATTTATTACATGCTGATAACCCAAGCACACATTCTGAACATATAGAAACAAAATACAATTGGTTTAGGAGGCTATTGGGTAAATAAGTGTTACTAATAAGAAGCTACAGAGAAATTGCCATGGGTGCTTTTGCCAGAATATTTGTTTTTAATCGGAAATTAACAAGGAAAAATATGAAAATAATAATAAATCTATCACTACTAATGTTTGCAATCCTTACTTCAAGTGAAGTAATTAGCGCGCCAATAGTCGACTATGCTTTAGTCGGAAAATGGAATGGCGAGCGCGGACCTGAAACTACTTGTGAATATCTGGCTTGGACATCTACTTTTACAGAAGATGGAAAATTCAGTATAACTTTTTACAACGACCACGAACGCAAGGAAGAGATCGCAACCGAAGGTGGAGTTTGGCAATCAGGCAATGGTAGCAGTAAGCTGATTACTAAAGGTGTGCCAACGCCAGAGATTTATTTATATACCATCATTGATGCAGACACAATCAAGTATGTGAATACTGTTCGTGATCCTTTAGCAGATTGTAAAGATGATTACGAATTCACAGAGCACCGAGTTAAGTAACTTATAAGCACCGAAGCTATTTATTGAGTCAGCTTATGCAGACTGATTCTAGTGTCCATGTGCCAGTCCCTCAAAGCGAGCCTATACGACTATCTTTTTTGGGTGAAGTTGGGATGGGTAACTGAAAAGCAGAAGGCCTCTTTTCAGAGGCCTTCCGTTTGGTGCGCGGCGAGGAACCATTGGTACGTAGCTGTCTTTCGACGACCTCACTGTGCTACGTTTCTCACACAAAACTTATTCATTCTTGTGCTGTTTGGCCGGTTCTGTGTCTCAAGGGCTACAGACGGGCTAACACTTAGATTCATTGTAGCGTAAAGTTGTAATCGGTGTTAATAGCCAAGAAGTCAAGCTAATAACCTTGAGATAAGGAAAACAATGAGCCACAAAAATAATAATAGATTTGCAAAATTCCGTCTAGAAATGACGGAAAATCAAATTGTAGAATATTCTCATGATATTTTAGAAAACAAATATCCAGACGATGGTTTTTGCTATAAAAGGTTAGCTCAAGAGCTGGCAAATAAAGCTTTTTATAGCTGGTATGTAAATAACGATTTGAAGGCTGCAAAGCAATGGTTTTATGTGTCTGGTAAATGTATTGCCGCAGGCACAAAACAATCAAAGCGTTTTGTCTCATTATGGACGTGCCATGACTTTATGTTTCCATTATTAAGTGACTCAATATCATTGATTCAACAATTTGCCACCTTGTCTCCACCCGAATTTGATATTAAAAAGGTTGATCCTGAACTAGGAGAGTTTCAAAGCTATTTGGTCCAGACGGCAATTGTCAAAGATGATGATCGATTAAGAGAGTTGTTACAGTTATTCGCTTCTGAAAAGCATGAGGAGATTGATAAAAACTATATTAGTTTTTACTCAGGGCTGCTCGATGGCAACTTTGCTGAAATGGAAAAGGCCTTATCATTTTTAGGAAAGTTTAAAAGCCAAGACCCCACCACTGAAGATTTTCTGGCATTCCATGCAGTCGTGATGTGTAAGCTGGCCTGGTTGCGTGGCTATGAAGTAAAAGTAGATAGTCCATTAGTGCCTATGGAGTTTATGCCAGTACAGCCATTAGAGCTGTATGATGAGCTGTATGATGAGCTATATGCATTTCTAAAGCCTGATTGGATTGCACCGCCACCGCTTGCTACCCAGTTTAAAGCAGATACACGTATAAATCAGTCTGGGCTGGATTTCCTCAAAAAATGGCTTCAGAAATAAGACTTCTTCAGCCTAGTTGCGTGGCTATGAAGTTGAATCGCCACTAGTTTTGTAGACACTCAATTGCCGTATTCTTGAATTGATTTTCGTAGTCTATCGGAGATAGCAGGTTATTGGAATTATGACGTCGTTTTGAGTTATAAATGAACTCGATTTAGCCTATAGACTCGCCAGAAGCGTTGAGTCTAGATTAGTTTATGCTTTCACAATTCACTAAAGCCTATTTTATGATTTCGTAAGATAAGGTCTATAATCCAAGTCCGATTAAAATAAACCTTAAAATTACAAATTTATGTTTCTACATTTAAGTAAAAATAAGGTCACTCCTACACAGCTAACCCTTTTTTATTGCCTATCGTTAGCGCATGCGCTAACGCGCCATAGCTTACTTTGAGCATCAACCCTACTTCTCACTACAATTTCATACACTAATAAATTTAAGTAGCTTTTTACTATGGCAGAGTCTTGGCAAACAACTTAGCTTTTTGTCTCAGCAAACATTTCTACTTTATTTGCTAGCTATTCTATTTATGGTTTATCAGCTAGTATTTAGGTCATGTATTTATAGCCCCCCCGTGTTACATAAACGGGTACTTATAAAAATCAATTACTCAGAAAGGCCAAATGGCAAAGCTTGATAGCCATAATATTCACATCGAAAGTAATGGAGTGATTTACAAATTTGTAAATTGTAAAATTGAACCAAATGACGGCTCATTTTATGTGACTCTGTTAAGAGATGGTGAAAACTCAGAAACAGTAACTTTTAGTTCTGAGAATTTATCTCCAGTAACGATAGAACATAGTGAACCACGGAAAAAATTAGTCAGAATTTCTTATCACTCATCTGGCTGCACTTTGTACCATCATACAGAAATAAGCTCTAGGTACTTCGAGCCTATATCAAGGCTTACAAAACCCAATGTATTTGCTGCATGGTCAATACCATGCATAGATAAATTAGATAGAACAACCTCAACTCAAGATGAAGATTTCATCATTAATGTAGATCATGAGAATGATCGAGTTGAATTTACTTTAATGATCGGCCCATGGGATCACAAGATTGAGGGAGCTCATTTTGCAATTAGATATGAAGGTATATTATCTTTTTTTATAATCCCCTCTAAACCAAGTGTCAAAATACCTAAAGAATTAAGTAACCATTTCATTACTTTAGCACCTAGTGGATTGTTTGAAACGCAAATAATCGATGGTGAATTAGCATTAATTGAGTATCATCAAAAGTTAAATTGCACACGAGACTTAATAGTTTACTCGCCTAATAATGCTGGAATATATACCGTAATCACAGCAGTACCAATGAGAATTGCGCCTAGAATAGAAATAGATTTTATAGACGAAAACTATCAGATGTCTTTAGTTAGCAGCAAAAACAATGTTGTCAAATTTAAAGCAATGAATAGACATGGTCATGTTATGAAACAAGAGATTGGTATAAAAAGCATTAGATTATCTTCTGAGCTATAGCCTTCATAGCTGCTATCGATTAGATTAAACCCGCATGCTATCTAAATTTAACATTACACATTCAATCCAGTTCCCATATTCATAATCTTGGGCGCGCCAGAAAAAACAAAGCTCACAGTTTAATAGCTGTGAGCTTTTTGTCTTTGTTGCCTGAGCCACTGTCACTCATTACAACATTTACTGATTCTAGTTAAACCCCCACTATCGGCCTAATGCCGTTACAAAATCATTTTAGTGATTTAGCCAGATGGTCAATAAACAATCTTACTGCTGGCGGAAGTCCGCGTCGGGTTGTAAACACCATATGCACGATGCCCATATCAGCACTCCAGTCCGGAAATACATGTACTAGCTGATTGCGCTCAATTGATTGTCTGCAAGTATGTTCTGGCAACAATGCAATCCCCAATCCATTGATTGCAGCCTCTCTTACGGTAGCAAAATCCACACAGGTCATTTTAGGCTCATGCCTAACGATTACGTCCCCGAGGTCTAGGTGATTGAATTTCCAATCTACTTCACCCGCATGCTCTACCGTTGCTAAGGTAGGTAGAGATGAAAGGCGTTGAATATCAGCGTTATTACACTTTATAGCCAGTGAAGGTGAAGCCACTAAAATCCTTCTGGAATGCCCCAAGGTTCGCACTATCAAGGATACATCGGTCTCCAAAGCGATGCGTACCCTGACAGCCACATCGATTCTATCTTCAATCAAATTCACTGGCTGATCACCCGCGATTAGTTGCAACCTTACTTTCGGGAATTGAAGCATGAACGATGAAAACGTGGGTGAAAGTAACTCAAACAAACCTAGTGGGCAGCTACAGCGTACAAGCCCTTGCGGTTCGCTCAACGATTCAGACACAACAGAATCAGCCTGCTCTACATCCAGCAATATAGTCTTGCAGCGCTCATAAAAAGTTTGACCGATTTCCGTCACCCTAAAGCGCCGCGTTGACCGTTCTACTAAGCGAACGCCCAACCTAGCCTCAAGATTGCCTATTCGCCTGCTGATTGTGGATTTTGGAATTTTCACCTTTCGGCTGGCGGCGGCAAAACTACCTTCTTTCACCACATCTGTAAACAGTATGTAATCGTTAATATCGCGCATATTGACTCATTAATAGAACAATGTAACTCAAAATGACAGTCTAGTGCATATATTAGCCCAATGGCAATATTCTCCTCACGCAATTCAATTAATTAAGGAGAACGAAATGTCATACGATTTTACAAATAAAGTAGTTGTAGTTACTGGTGGCACTAGCGGTATTGGCCTTGCAACAGCTAAGAACTTTTCTGACGCAGGCGCCAAGGTGTTCATCACCGGTCGCCGTCAGCCTGAACTAGATCAAGCCATCAAAACAATAGGTGGTGCTGTGGTTGGCATAAGGGGTGATATGTCCAAACTGGCGGATATCGATCGTTTATATGATGAGATTCAACAACAGCATTCCCAGATTGATGTGCTGTTTGCCAATGCAGGTGGCGGCACGATGTTGCCTTTAGGCGCAATCACCGAGGAGCAATACGATAATACTTTCAATAGCAATGTTAAGGGTGTCGTATTCACGGTTCAGAAAGCTCTGCCTTTACTACGAGAGGGCGCTTCAATCGTGTTAACTGGCTCTGTAACAAGCATTACCGGCACAGCAGCATTTAGTATCTACAGTGCCACTAAAGCCGCAATCCGCAACCTGGCAAGAAGCTGGACCATCGACCTGAAGGAGCGCGGCATTCGTGTCAATGTCGTTAGCCCTGGCCCAATCAGAACGCCGGGCTTGGTAGAGCTTGCAGGCAACGACCCAGTAGCGCAACAAGGCTTGCTGGATTACATGGGCTCACAAGTTCCACTGGGACGTGTAGGTGAACCTGAGGAGATTGCCAAAGCTGTTGCTTTTCTGTCCTCTGCGGATGCAAGCTTTATCGCAGGCGCCGAGTTCTTTATCGATGGCGGTTTAGCCCAGGTCTAAGCATGTACGGCCACTGAAACTCAGTGGCCGTTTCGCAATAAATTGTGAGGCCCTGCACGAAGTTTACAAAAAGTGTGCCGAACGCTCTAGAGTGATCAATGCATGGATCGATACTGATTGATTAAAAAACAATCAATTTGTGCATTTTGATATCCATCACCAATTTTTGATTCAAATAGCTTTAACTTCTAATTTAACATCTACCCCAAAGCTCGCAACCTACTCTCGCCGACAAGGCATCCGGATACAATCACGTTCGTGAAAAGCATCGATGTATTACACGACATCCGCGTTGTGAGAGATAATAGCGCCCACATCATTTTTGCACCATATTTTGGAATTATCACCATGGAAATTAAAGTCAACTTTCTCGATAAGCTACGTCTTGAAGCCAAGTTCGATGACTTCACGGTGATTGCTGATCAGCCTATTCGCTATAAGGGCGATGGCTCAGCTCCCGGGCCTTTTGATTATTTTTTGGCTTCATCAGCCTTATGTGCAGCTTATTTTGTGAAGTTATACTGCAGCACGCGTAATATCCCTACCGAAAATATCCGCCTTTCGCACAACAATATTGTTGACCCGGAAAACCGCTACAAGCAGATTTTCAAGATTCAAGTCGAGTTGCCAGCGGATATATCCGACAAAGACCGCCAAGGTATTTTGCGCTCCATTGACCGTTGTACGGTTAAAAAAGTAGTGCAAACTGGCCCGGAGTTCGTGATTGAAGAAGTCGCCAATCTGGACGAAGATGCACAGGCGCTACTGGTAATGAGCCCGGCTGCAGATGCGCTTACTTACATTACTGGCAAAGACTTACCTTTAGAGCAAACCATCGCCAATATGTCGGGGCTGCTGGCGAACTTGGGCATTAAGATTGAAATTGCTTCGTGGCGCAATATCATTCCTAATGTGTGGTCATTGCATATCCGTGATGCGCACTCGCCTATGTGTTTTACCAATGGCAAAGGCGCCACCAAGGAAAGCGCCTTGGCGTCGGCATTGGGTGAATATATCGAGCGACTGAGCAACAACCATTTCTATGCTGGGTCATACTGGGGCGAAGATATCGCTAACGCGGCATTTGTACATTATCCCAACGAGCGCTGGTTCAAGCCGGGCCGCAAAGATGCACTGCCGAAAGAGATTCTGGATGAATACTGCTTGGAAATTTACAACCCTGATGGCGAGCTGCGCGGTTCGCATCTGGTCGACACCAACTCTGGCAATGCCGAGCGCGGTATCTGTTCGCTACCCTATGTGCGCCAGTCGGACGGCGAAATCGTCTACTTTCCATCCAACCTGATTGAAAACCTATATGTCAGCAACGGCATGAGTGCCGGTAATACGCTGGCCGAAGCGCAGGTGCAATGCTTATCGGAGATTTTTGAACGGGCGGTCAAACGCGAAATTCTTGAAGGTGAAATCGCCTTGCCTGATGTGCCACAGGAAGTATTGGCGAAATATCCTGGCGTTCTGGCCGGTATTCAAGGCTTGGAAGAGCAAGGCTTTCCGGTCTTGGTAAAAGATGCGTCGCTGGGTGGGATCTACCCCGTGATGTGCGTCACTTTAATGAACCCGCGCACGGGCGGTGTGTTTGCCTCATTCGGTGCGCACCCAAGCCTAGAGGTTGCCCTAGAGCGCAGCCTGACCGAATTACTACAAGGGCGCAGTTTAGAAGGCTTGAACGATTTACCGCAACCCACTTTTGCCAGTGAAGCCGTGACTGAACCCAATAACTTTGTTGAACACTTTATTGACTCCAGCGGCATTGTTTCATGGCGCTTCTTCAGCGCAAAATCGGACTACGAGTTTGTGGAGTGGGATTTCTCTGGCCAAGGTGAAAACTCGAATACTGATGAGGCTGCAACCTTGTTTGGCATTCTGGCAGAAATGGGCAAAGAAGCTTACGTGGCAGTTTATGACCAGTTAGGCGCGACGGCTTGCCGCATATTAGTGCCAGGCTATTCTGAAGTGTATCCGGTAGAGGATTTGGTCTGGGACAACACCAATAAGGCGCTGTTGCTCCGTGCGGATATTTTGAACCTGCATCAGTTAGACGATGCAAGCCTAGAAGCACTGCTTGAGCGTTTAGAAAATAACGAGCTGGATGATTACGGCGACATCGCCACCTTAATCGGCATCCAATTTGATGAGAATACGGACTGGGGCCAGCTCACGGTGCTGGAGTTGAAGCTACTAATTAATCTCGCCTTGCAGCAATTTGAGGAGGCGCATGAATTGGTGGGTGCCTTCCTGCAATACAACGACAACACGGTTGAGCGCGGATTGTTTTATCAGGCCTTGAATGTGGTGCTGGAGGTGCTGTTGGATGACGACCTGGAGTTGGATGACTACGTGGTTAACTTCCGCAGGATGTTTGGTCATGCCAGAATGGACGCCGCTATTGGCTCAGTGGATGGCAGCGTACGATTCTACGGCCTGACGCCAACCAGTCTTAAATTAGAAGGGCTGGACAGACACCACCGCCTGATTGATAGCTACAGAAAATTGCATACAGCACGCGCCAATATGGCAGCTACGGTCAGTTAAGATTATGAGTCAGTGCGTTTGTGCTGGACAAGCCTTACCCCAATGAAAAACGACTGATCAGTATTTATAACATTGTGGGAGCGACGCGGACCTTAATCGAAAACGCAGTCCACTACTGCCGAAAACTGTTAAAGCAGCGTGCCGTGTGCTCAACTTAAATTTTAACGATAGCTAATTTGGTTGGTAGTTAGGCTTTGCAATTCTGTGCTTAATTACTTACTCAATTTATTTTTATTCGGCCAATTTACAAGCGCTAATTCAGCAATTTCTAAAAGCTCATCTTTGCTGGTACCACTGGTTGCTTGTACTGACATACCCTGATGTAATGTAGCCAAATACTTAGCTAGCGATTTAGGGTTTGCATCACCAGGTAAATCGCCATCGATTTTGGCTTTTTCAAAACGTAGCACTAATTGATGCTCGTAAGCATATCTATATTGAATCAATAAATCCTTCACCATATCAGCGCTTTCTCCACTGGATAATGCTGCCTGAACGATCATGCAACCTTTAGGATGATCTTTGGCAGTAAGGAATTCTGCGGCATTCAATAAAAAACGCTCAGCGACCCTGTAGGCTGTCGGTTCATTTATCACGTCTTTCACAAAGGCTACTGGACCTGACGTATATCTTGATAACGATTTCTTGAATAACTCTTCTTTGTTACCAAACGCGGCATATAAGCTAGGTTTATTTATCCCTAGCGTCTCAGTTAGCTCAGCCAGTGAGGCGCCTTCATAACCTCTTTCCCAGAAAATGGCTAAAGCCTTATCAAGCGCCTCATCCATATCAAAAACTCTAGGCCGACCACGTAATTTTTTAACATTAATAGACATCGCTAAATTTCATAAATTAAATAATATACCAATTGTTACAAAAAAGTGTTGACAAAGCAAGTGGCCCTGTTTTATATTTATATACCGATTGGTATTTAAATATAAATTTTATTCGTTTTTAATAAGTGAGGTTGTGATGAGTTCAATAGTAAATCAAGGTAAAGCATTAATTACTGGGGCATCAACTGGCATGGGTGCAGTGTATGCAGATAGACTTGCTAAGCGAGGATATGATCTGATTTTGGTATCTCGTGATGAGAACAAGCTAAATGCCGTCGCTAGTAAAATAAAGTCTGATTACAAGGTCAATGTCACTGTCGTACCTGCTGATCTGACAATAAAATCAGAATTAGCACAGATAGAAAATCTGTTAAAGGCTGACAAAAGCATTACGCTGTTGGTCAACAATGCAGGGCTGGGTGCAGTAACTAAACTTGCGGAATCCAACATGGATGATATTGAGACGATGATTGCATTAAATGTTATCGCACTGACAAGACTTTCTGCCGCAATTGTGCCAGGGTTGATTGCAAATGCACATGGTGCAATTATCAATATTGCCTCTATCGTTGCACTTGCTCCAGAGCTTTTAAATGGCGCGTACAGCGGCTCTAAGTCGTACGTCGTTAACTTCACACAATCAATGCATCATGAGCTTGCAGATAAAGGCATCAAAGTACAGGCCGTATTACCCGGTGCGATTGATACCCCATTCTGGGATAAAAGTGGATTACCAGTGAATAATCTACCTGCTCAAATAGTGATGAGCCCAGAAAATTTAGTGGATGCAGCACTAGCAGGGTTTGATTTAGGCGAAGTGATTACCATCCCATCACTACCCAACATCGAAGAATGGTATGCATTAGATAATGCCCGCAAAGCACTTGGGCCAAACTTATCACACACTCAAGCAGCTAGTCGCTACCAAGCTTAAGATATGTACTTTGCAGCACGGTTGATTACATCAACTGTGCTGTATTCATTAAATCAACCGGATTGACGGACTTTCTCAAAATGAAAGGCCATGATTTAGCAAACCCTTAAGCCTAAGCTGAGGTCATCGACAACTTTGGATGCGCCTCACGAATGGGTAGATTAACCAACGCAGCAATGACAGCAAGTGCAATATCTGCGTACCACATCCATGCGTAACTACCGCTTTGCACGAATGTGACTCCCCCCAACCACGCTCCAAAAAAACCGCCTATCTGGTGGCTAAGTAGCGCAAATCCAAACAACGTAGCGAGATAGCGCGGGCCGAATAACTTTCCAATTAATCCAGCGGTAGGAGGCACCGTCGCCAACCAGGTGAACCCTAGTATGGCTGCAAAAATATAAAAGGTGAGTTCTGTTTTAGGTGCAATCAGGTAGATAGCGATGGCTAGAGCACGTGAAGCATACATCCAGAACAGTATCATTTTCATACGCTTAACTTGCCCTAGTAAGCCAGCGGCAATGCTACCGGCTACGTTTGATAAGCCAATAATGGCAAGTGACACAGCCCCCACCGATGCTGGCAAACCGCATAGACTTACCTCACCAGGCAGATGTGTCACCAAAAAAGCAATGTGAAAGCCACAGGTGAAGAACCCTACATTCAAGCAGAGGTAACTCACATCTTTAAAAGCAATCTGCAGTTGCTGTTTCAAGCCCATCCCATCGGCCTGTGCAGCTATACGTTTATCCGTGATATCTTTTTTTTCGCGTAGCGGCAGCGCTAATAGAATGGTGGTCAGCGATGTAGCGGCCAACACAAAGATAGCGATAACCCAGTTAAATGAACTAATTAAAGCCTGTGTAATGGGCGCAAATATAAATTGTCCGAATGAGCCACCCGCGTTGATAAATCCAGCAGCCTTAGAGCGACCTTCTGCTGGCAATCGCTGCGCTGCGGCACCAATCAAAATCGAGAAACTTCCTGCACCTGCACCCGCAGCGGTCAGGATGCCGATTGCGAACATCAAACCGAAACCGGAACGCATGAATGGCGTTAGCACCAAGCCCATAGCCAGCAGTAAAGTGCCTAATACGACAACCTTATAAGAGCCAACTTTATCGGCGAGCATACCAAAGAGTGGCTGTGCCAGACCCCATGTAAACTGGGCGACGGCCATTGCAAAACTTACTGTCACAATACCCAAGCCAGTAGCGGTGTTTAATGGTGATAAAAACAGCCCTAATGATTGTCGTATCCCCATGGTAACAGCCAGAATTGCGGCAGCTGATATTACTAGTGTCCAGAATGTACGTTGTGCGGTCATAAAAATATCATGAGTTTAATTAATGAGAGTTTACATCAGCTGCCCGCTTGCATTGATTGAGGTCTGTGATAAAGATTTATGGTGCATAGCGATCTTCAGACAACTTGCTGAATGTTCATTACGACATGCGGACGATCATTCACCCCGCTCACCTACCTGCCATCACGCTTTATTTCACTACTATGCTTGCTAAACCCAGCCTGATTCTGGCTGCAAAAAACTACAAAGGCCTGCGTCTTATTAGGAGCAGGCCTTTCTTTTAATCCAAACACATAAAATAGCGACTAACCGTTACATGCTAACATCATGAAAGATACATTTAACCAAAGCAGTCTATCGTTATTAACTGGATTATCACTCACTGATTTTCTTTAGATTATCTAAACCACCACGATATACGCCAGTAATAGTTTTAGTTGCGGTTTCATCATCTTGATCTTTTGCAGGATTAGTATTCAAGTCTTTACGCTTAAAGTCACCACGCCAAACTACGATTGATTTGTCAGCACCATCTGCTTTCACGATAACGCTGGACACATAATTACTTACCGGTAAAACACCATCAATAATGGCGTACTTAAAGGTCATATGCTTATCGCTAAACGCCAATAATTTTTCATTGATTTTCCCACCGTCTTGCAGTGTTAATTGGCGCACAGCTCCTTTTTTATTGTTTGTTCCTGAAGTAATTTCTGTTTTAGCAACTGCAGGGTGCCAGGCGCCCAAGTCATTAAAGTTATGTACTTTCTCCCAAACTTTAGCTGCTGGTGCGTTAATTGTTACACTTTCAGTGACGGTAAGCTTTTTTGCATCCGCAGCAAAAGTATTGAAAGACATACCAAGTATTAAAGACGACACAACAAGACTTAATTTCATTTTTAACCCCTAAATTAATAATCGTTCACTGGTTTAACTTTAAAAGTAGTTTAACTACTTGCTGATATGAGCATTAATTTTCACTAAAGTTCACCATTTTTATACAGATCTGTATATACTTTTTATGTGTGCAAAAAAACCACCTGATTGTGAGTATCAGCAGTAGATATAAAATGCAGCTTTTACGAGTATAAATTACCTATTAAATCAAACAATTACATGCGTATAGATTTGCTGGAAGTCCAATCCTGAGCCTTGGGTTTAAGCCACGAATTTTAACCAATTTGTGAAATGACAGAACAAGTCGTCAATTCGATTGTCAACTCAATGTAATTTTAATCACCGCTCTAATTTAAACCGCTACGAATCAAAATATTACAAGGGGTAATATGGGAAAACTTGTTCAGATTATCTATATCAGCCGTTCAACTTTTGAAAGTGCAGATAAAGTAAATAAGATAGAACCAAGCGTGGTGAGAATTCTGGCGAAATCTAGAATTAATAACCGCAAAAATGGCTTAGTTGGTGTAATGTATTTCGGCGATGGCGCATTCTTTCAATGCCTGGAAGGCGAGGAAGAAGCAATTAATACGCTTTTTGCCAAAATCGAAAAAGACCCTCGTCATAAAGATCTTAAGTTGATTTCCAGAAAGTCTATTTCAAAACTGTCTTTTCCGGATTGGGCGATGAAATATGCGCCTCTTGATGAAAAAATGGGTAAATTCCTGAAAGAGAATGGATACCAGACTTTTGATCCTTACGCATTTGTTCCAGCAATGACAGAAAAAGTCTTGGGGTTGTTAATTGACGCATACGATCCGACCATAGCGCTAGAGTCAGACACCACAAGTGTGACCCAACCGGCGACATCGCAACTAAATGGTTATAAAAAGCTAATCATGTTAGCTTTATTCTTTTCTATAAGTGCATTTGCTTTCTCTGTGGTAGCACTGATGACTGTTCGTGGCACAATTTAAAAATATAAAAATTATATAGTTAGCATAGGGGATAAAATTTAATGATGGAAATTAAACCATTTGAGCCTGTTGGCTGCAAAGAATGTCGAGACCCAGAAAAACTAGGGATCCAGTTCACCATGGCTTTTCAACCAATAGTGAATGTGCGCGATAAAACTATCTTTGGGTATGAAGCGTTAGTGAGAGGCATCAATGGTGAAGGTGCAGAGTCTGTACTTTCACAGCTCAATGACAGCAACCGATATAAATTCGATCAGGCAATTCGCGTGAAGGCGCTGGATCTAGCAAAGAAACTAAACCTGCAAGGAATGCTGAGTATCAACTTTCTGCCTAATGCAGTCTATCGCCCAGAAACCTGTATTAGGGCAACCCTTGAAGCTGCCGCAGAATTAGACTTCCCCACTGACCGCATTATGTTTGAGGTCACCGAAGGAGAAAAAGTTAAAGACCATAATCATCTAAAAAATATCTTTATTGAATATAAAAAACAAAACTTCACGACGGCTATCGATGATTTTGGCGCAGGTTACGCGGGGCTGAACCTTCTCGCTGATTGGCAGCCTGATGTCATCAAACTGGATATGTCGTTAACAAGAAATATCCACAATGACCGAGTTCGCAGGTCTTTAGTGTTTGGCATTATTACGGTATGTAGAGAGTTATCGATCAAAATCATTGCCGAAGGCATTGAGTGTGAAGAGGAATGTAAAACCTTGTTTGAACAAGGGGTGGATTTATTTCAGGGCTATCATTTTGCCAGACCCGGTTTTGAATCGTTGCCTTCAATTAGAGAAGAGGCATGGTTATGATAGTCTCTATATTCATTAACACGATATTGCCTTGCTTTTGATTTAAACAGGTATGACTGATTTAAACAGCAATGCGCATCTAGGCTTGGCAATGCCAGTAGAAGCCAAAACGCTACTTTTTCAGGTGGCGCTGGATCAGTCGTACAACTCTGTCGTGATTACCGATGCTAACACCAAAGGTGACGGCCCCCGCATCATTTATGCTAATCCTTCATTTGAAAAAATGACCGGCTATACCTTATGTGAACTCATTGGCAAGTCTCCTAAAATTCTGCAAGGCCCCCTCACTGATCAACGAGTGATAGAAGAAATGCGGTTATGCATACAAAGTGGAACGTTTTTTGAAGGCTCTGCAATTAATTACAATAAAAATGGCGCCCCTTACAATGTAGAGTGGTCTATATCGCCAATTAAGGATCAATCTGGCGTCATACAAAATTTCATTTCTGTACAAAGAAACGTCACCACTTTAATCGCAGTTCAGCAAAAACGCAGTCTGCTTGCCAAAGCCCTCAATGACACACCAGATTGCGTCATGATTACGGATATACAAAATAGAATTATATTTGTGAACATCGGTTTTGAACAATTAACCGGCTATAAGCAAGATGAAGTACTCGGAAAAGAGCCATCCTTTTTATGGGGTAGCAAACCAGAGACTGCGCCTGACAATATAGAGTCACGACTATCTAACCTACACTTCCAATCGCATGCGCCTAATTTACGTAAAGATGGATCAAAATTTCATGTCGATCAAAGTATGGCCAACATTCAGGACGACGCTGGAAAAGTCACGCATTATGTAAGCTTCAGCAAAGACTCTACTGACAGACTGAAACAGGAGCTTGAGCTAAAAGATATGGCATCCACAGATGCTTTGACTGGCCTGCTCAACAGACGAGCTGGTGAGCAATTGCTCAAGCAGTATGATGATATGACACAACCGGCTAACAATATGCTTTGCTTGATTATGCTGGATATTGATAACTTTAAAAAAATAAATGACACATTTGGACACGTTATCGGCGATCAGGCACTAAAGTCCTGCAGCCAATTGTTAAAAAGTGAAGCGAGAGCTACAGATAGTGTTATTCGCTGGGGTGGTGAGGAGTTTTTAATTGTCGTATCGAACTCAACCCTTAAGGCTACTTTAAACTTTGCAGAGCGAATCAGAAAAAGTTTCGAGCTAAATAATGAAAGTACTGTAGGTTTTGTAACAGCATCCTTTGGCGTCGCCCAAATGCTAACAGGAGAAAGCACCGCAAGCCTGCTTAACCGTGCAGACAAAGCTTTATACAAAGCTAAACTGGAGGGTAGAAATTGTGTTAAATGTGCCAAGCAGCCGATACTATTCTAGAGGCTAGCCTATCATTCTGCAGCGCCTGTTGCCCAACTTTGTGCGCACCAAAATAGATAACTGGCAGTGTGCGTAACGTTTAACAGTTAACCAATGACTTAATATTACAATACAGAGTAACGCCATACATTATGGTGTTGGTTTAAGTGATGACGACTTCGCCATATTGGGTGTTTCTATATTTGGTACAAACTATAACCCACTGTTTTATACAGAGAGCACCTGCCCAACCATCAAGTGGGCAGGATATTTTGACAGTTAAAAGCTTCTGGATAGTGAAAATACGTAGCGTGAATCTACAATCTGATGGTTGGAAGAAAACCCATAAAAATCATGATGTCCCTCTTTGATATTGGTATCGTGATAACGCAAGTCTACGTTATAACCAAACATCTTACGGCTAACACCGATATTCCAGTGCACCCAATTTAGCTCCTCTTTACCATTGCCGTTTGCATCCAAGTTAGGGCCATGGTTATTAAAGAACTGATACCCTACACCGCCAGAGACTACAAACTTATGTGGCAGCGCATAGCTGGGAAGAATGGCAACATTGTGAGACTGCAGCCCTTTAACGCCAAACCAGTCAGTAATCGTCGGTGAATATTCAAACTTAAGATTCAAGTTACCAATTTGCGTATCTAAGTAGTTAAACATCTCCAGATAATTTGAATCTCTAGACCCTGGGTAGATATATTGGAAAAACATACCATTATAGTTAATGCCGCTACCTGCTATATCCTTAACACTGTAGCCAGCATACGGCCCCCACAGCGCATTAATATGTGGGTTATTATGGGCAGCATCATTACCGGGGAATAAGTTATTTGCCCCGTAATAGCCTAAATAAAAGCCACTAGGATGTGACCAAGTGATAGCCGCTTTTAACGACGGAATTTTCCCGTCATTGGTTTCTGATTCACCACGGAAAACATAATCTGAGGCAAACTCAACCCAAGTGGTGAATTTACCGCCAAACAATGTTTCACTATCTAAAAAATCATCAAATGCGGTGGACTCTTTTGCAGCTTTTACAGGGCCTGTTTCTACAGGTCCAGTTTCGTCTTTTGGTCTATCTGCGCCTGCCGCTACGGCATTTACAGACAAAACCATACTCACCATGAGCAAGCTCACGGTTTTTAATATACGTGTGTACATTATTCTCTCCTAAGTTGTGATGTGGCCTTACAGCTGTTTTATTGTTATTGCTGTACAGGTCGGCAGGTGGTGCCTTTTGTAGGAACCATGCGGTTAGCTAGGTCCAGTTTGGGTGGGTCAATATAAGTAACAGCAGGCTGTACGGCCGGGTAAGTGATAGTTACTTGCTCAGGTACATTTTGCGCTTCAGCATTTTTGGTGCCACGCGTTGTGTTGTATGGGTCATCAAATGCGCCATATTCACCAGGCTGCATTTTGTAAGTAACGGTATTTTTACCTACACCAGCATTTGCCATATATTTGTTCGCATCATTCCAATCTCTGCCATCAAGATTGCTATAAAACTTAATGTCTACTAATACTGCATCGCAAAGTGGGGTCACTTCTTCATACTGTGTCGGCCAGCCTGAGCCACCGCTAGTTTTAGGGTAACGCCCCCAATCGCCGCCTTTGAATGGACAAGCACCTCCACCACCAAATGCTGCGCGGTTGGGATGATGTACACCATAGATAGGTAGGCCAACTGGCTGCCCGATTTCGCCATTCTCCAAGTGGAACCTAGGTTGTACTGTCACCGTGGTTTTTAACTTTAAGCCCTCATTTTTTATACTGTCGTAATAAGGGCCATCAGGTCGCACATAACGTAAATCATTATTATCTTTATTGTCATATACCGCTGTCACAAAAAGATAAGGCTTATTAAAGAACGGGCGCTCTACTAAGTAATACTCAACGTTGGTTTTACTAGCATCAACAGCCTCCCACTTCACATGGAGATTGTCCTGCCCTTTTTTCCCAACATTAATCCAGGAGCGCGCATCCGATAATTGATTTAACCTAAGCACATTGGTGTAGTTTTCTTTTACATCCAAGCCTGCGCGTTTACCAAGCGGGCCAATTTTGTTAGCCCCCGGTTGGTTAAACGCAAAATTCATCGCCTGTTTGGCATATGGATAGTCGTTTTCAGACATGGTGCAATAAAAGTTAGGCAGTTCAATAGGCTCGTGCTTTGCGTACTTACCTTTATATTTAGGATGGCTGATAGGTAAATCAATAAAGTTTAGCTGGCCATCTTTACCCAGTTTCTCATCCGGGTATTTATAGCCAGACCAGCTTTCCTCCGGCAAATAAGCGCTGTAGTCACTTTCGATTTTTGCTAAGTTTTCTTTAGCAGCTAAATCGGCAGTTGCGGGTAATCCGCTCGCACCTTTTTTTAGGTACTCACGGACTGTACCGTTTTCTTGCACACGCCACAGACCATGCTTACCTTCACCGATCATGGTCAGCACTTGCTCCGCCACCGTCACAAAGCGATAGGTATAGTTGGTACTCATATACCCTGTATAAAACGGTAGGTGTGGAATCTGAGAATGGGTCTTGTTAGGGCGACCCGTTCCTAGTAAAGCCTTTTGCGCATCGTCATCTTTAATGTTCTGATCACTAGTATAAAAGAACGGGTCGCCCTGTGTCAGATCGGTAAGATTAATACTTTCATCTGCCTGTGTGCCAAATGATGCAATGTAGAGGGATGCAAACAATGGCATTGCATAAGTTGATAGTTTTTTCATTTCGCTCTCCTTGGAGCTTTCTGGTTCAACTGAAATTAATTAACTATTGAATATTAAGCGCCGTCAATTTCACGTTGACCACAGATAAATCCTAAACCTGAGCTTTCTGTGCTAAAAGTGATGGTTGAACCTTTAGGGAAGAACAACACATCACCAGGTACCGCTTTAACTTTGGTCGTACCATCATTGACCGTCATTTCACCTTTGATAATGATTTTAGCCTCATCGTAACCGTATGTGTAAGTTAATGAATTTCCTTTTTCAATCTTAAATAAACCGCATGCAATCGGTGCTTTAGGGTCGCTGGATGCAACGATATCCTGCAAGTAGGCATTGGTGCCTTTAATGTCCATGGATTTAATTTTCATGCGTGAGGCATTTTTAAAATATTCCATTTTTTTGCTGCCTGCAGGTACCTCTACGCCGTGTGCCATTAATGCAGCACCATAAGAAACAGCTAAAGTTGCTATCAAACCACTTAATAAATATGACTTTTTCATGTCCATCTCCAATATTAAAAATTAATGTTTCAATTAAGAAAGATCGCTCTTTCATTGGAGATATCTTATTTGTTAATAGAGTGTACAAACATGACAAAAAACCCCTATAGAAATCAAAAAAACTAAATATTTTTGTAATAAAACTGTGAATCAATATTGTTGAATAGTTTGTCTAATCATTAAAAATTAGGAGTAAGATGTAAATAGGCAGTTTACTGCTAACTAGAGTTATTTAAGGCGTAAGTGATTGAACTTGTTCAATTATAAAGATGAGCCGCCATCTAAGCGGTTATTGAAACAGCACTTCATTGATGCTAACAGAGATGCCTTTCCGCAAGATACGCTTAACTGTGTTGCGCACTTGATTTTAGTGATTGAAAGCCCAGATGAAATGATGTCTGTGGCGTTGGAATTTATTGTCAAAAAACTCGAAGCGTGCCGAGCAGATATTGGCTTTGTCAGGCCACAAGACAGTATTTACAGGCCTGCTTTTATTTACTACAACGCAAGCTCAAGTCCGCTGAACTGCACTGGAACAGTGTATTCCAACCAAGACAGAGTGTTCCAGAAAACCTGGCATCAGCGCCTGCCAGTTGCTTGTGACAATGTAACCTCCAGCCCGCTGCTACTCGATTCCAGGAAAAAATTCGAGTCGATTCAGAGCAAGTCTATTTTATTTCAAAGATTAGTGTGGGATAGAAGCCCGCTCGGCATGGCCTGTATTGATTTTACGCATGAGCCTCACTTCTGGACACAAACTGAAATCGAATTTGTCGCAGAATTCTGCGAAACTTTTTTAGGGCCTTTACTAGGCATTAGCCATTTTTGGCACGACCCTAAAAAATACCAGCTCGTCAAAAAACCTACTGAGTCCGAGCTAATTGCAATCAAACTTGCGGCAAAAGGCATGAGCTATAAACAAATTGCAAATGAATTAGGTAAATCTGTGCGCACCATTGAGAACCAACTCAGAAGCGCCCGAGATACGCTAAATGCAGCAAATCAAGCAGAGTTAATTACCAAATGCTCAATCTGGCTTTAGGCTAGCTCACTCAGAAACTGTGGTCTTAGTTCTGCTTGTGCCAGATCTAAAAATGCACGTAGTTTAGGCGGCATAAAGCGCTGCTTTGGGTACACCAGATGAACAGGGTCAGCTTTGCCTTGCCAGTCAGGGAGAACCCTTAATAAATCCCCCCTATTCACTCCTTGTTTGCAGATAAAAGCAGGCAATAGTGCTATGCCCTGCCCATTTTCTGTCATCGATTTAACAACGCCAATACTGTTTGCCATGGTGCGTGCCTGTAATGGAATGGTCATGCTGCTGTACTCACTCCTCAAGGTCCAGGCATCGCGCCCCATGGGGGTAAACTGCAAGCAATGGTGTGCATGTATGTCTTGTGGCTCCTCTAATGGCGCTGCTTTTTTTAAATACTCATGACTGGCAAATAGCTCCCAATGTATCGTACCTAATGATTTTGCAATCAGGCTGGAGTCGCGTAAGTCACCTGTACGAATCGCAACATCGACCCCCTCCGCCACGAGATCTATATAGCGGTCGGTCAGTAGCAACTCCACCTCCAACTCAGAAAATTCTCGTTGTGTACGCTGTATCAGGTTAGCGAGCAGACTATCACCAAGGTCAGCAGGTGCTGTCACTTTCAGTTTACCTTGAGGTTGCTTGCGCGCCTCGTCGACAGCAGCTTCTGCCTCCAGCAAATAGCTCAACCCCTGCGAGGCATGATGATAATAAACAGTGCCAGCTTCAGTCAGGCTTAGTCTTCTGGTAGTACGTTGCAACAGCGTAATACCAAGCCGTTTTTCTAATCTGGATATTCTGGTACTTACGGTTGAGGTAGGCAGCCCAACCTGCCTAGCTGCCGCACTAAAACTGCCAGCCTGTACAACCTTTACAAACACCGCTGATTCGTTGAAATCCATAATTGTTCATTTAAATGAAAAGTAATTTCACATTTAACCATCTAGTGTTTGATTTGTCATGTGTTTATAGTGGTAATCATCGTAACGCAGTACAAAAATCAAGGAAAAACATCATGAAAAAACTAGCTTTTATTAAACGCAGCAACGGTAATCACTGGGTAGGTGATGGCTTCCCTGTGCAAAGCATTTTTTCTTACCGTGACATCTATGAAGAAATGTCACCGTTCCTACTGATGGATTACGCAGGCCCAACTAATTTTGAGCCAACAGAGCAACGCCGTGGTGTGGGCAAGCATCCACACCGTGGTTTCGAAACAGTCACCATCGTCTACGATGGTCAAGTGTCACACCATGACTCAACCAATGCAGGTGGCACTATCGGCGCAGGTGATGTGCAATGGATGACCGCCGGTTCCGGCATTATCCATGAGGAATATCACGGTGATGACTATGCCCACACTGGCGGACCTTTCGAAATGATACAACTCTGGGTCAACCTGCCAGCTAAACATAAGATGACCAGCCCTGGCTATCAAGGCATTACCAGCGCACAAATACCAGAAATTAAACTGGCTGGTGACGCAGGCAAAGTGCGCGTAATTGCAGGTGAGTTCGCAGGGCAAAAAGGACCAGCGCATACCTTCAGTAGCATGAATGTATGGGATGTCAGATTGAATGCCGGCAGTACAACGACATTTAACTTGCCAGAAGGTCATACCACTGCCTTATTCGTATTGCATGGTGCAATAGGGACTGGGGATGTACACACTATCCAGCCATCTGAGCTTGCGGTCATGCAGCGTGAAGGCACAAAACTGGTGTTGGAAGCACAGCAAGACACAGTGCTGCTGTTATTAAACGGGGCACCGCTGAATGAACCAGTGGTTGGCCATGGCCCTTTTGTCATGAACACCTGGGAGGAAATCAATCAGGCTGTTGATGACTACAACAATGGTCGCTTTGCAGTAGCGGCATAAAAACAATACAAAACTTTAATTTCAAATTATTTATTGAGGAGTAATACCATGAACAAACCATACGTACGTCTAGACCGTGATAACGCAGTAGTATTACTAGTAGATCACCAAGCAGGCCTGTTATCTTTAGTGCGTGATATTGACCCAGACCGCTTTAAGAACAATGTATTGGCGCTTGCAGATGCTGCTAAGTACTTTAAGTTACCAACGATCTTAACCACTAGCTTTGAGAATGGCCCGAACGGTCCGTTGATGCCAGAGTTGAAAGCGATGTTCCCAGATGCACCATTCATTCCACGTCCAGGCCAGATCAATGCGTGGGATAACGAAGATTTTGTGAAAGCGATTAAAGCCACCGGTAAGAAGCAATTGATTATTGCTGGTGTGGTGACTGAGGTATGCGTGGCGTTCCCGGCATTGGCTGCGATTGAAGAGGGGTTTGAGGTGTTTGTGGTAGCCGATGCTTCCGGTACGTTTAATGAAATGACACGTGATGCGGCATGGCAACGGATGGCAGCAGCTGGTGCGCAATTTATGACATGGTTCGGTGTGGCTTGTGAGTTACATCGTGACTGGCGTAATGATGTGGAAGGTTTGGCAACTTTGTTATCTAACCATATCCCGGATTACCGTAATCTCATTACTTCTTTTAACGCGCAAAGCGGTAGTAAATAACTGCAATAAATAATTATAAATATCCCCAGGACGCTACTTTGAATCTTGGGGATATCATTTACCAGGGATAATAAGCATGACTTTCACATTAGACACCGAACAAACTGCTACCGTTGTCATTTCGCACCATGTAAGAGATGACGCTAAGCTCGATTATGAAGCGTGGTTAAACGAGATTATTCCAGTTTCTAAAAGTTACCCTGGACACTTAGGTGTTAGCATCGTACATCCTGTAGCTGGAGCCACAGTCACCTATACGATAATTATTCGTTTTGATACGCGCAAAAACCTGCTGACATGGATGAAATCAGGCGATAGAAAAAATCTGATTAAAAAAGTACAGCCGTACCTGGTAGAAGATGATAAATTTTTTGTGCGTAGTGGTCTGGATTTTTGGTTCACGCCAGAAGAGGCGAAAGCCAAGCTACCAACAAAGTGGAAGCAATTGCTAATGACCTGGTCAGCAATTTTCCCATTAGTGTTAGCGATGTCTGCAGTTATCGATTGGCTAGCAACTAGCGCCCACATTCCCCTGGGTCATGAGTTAAAAGTATTGAGCACGACGTTTCTGGTGGTATTGATGATGGTGTATGTAGTCATGCCGCGCTACACTAAGTTGGTACATAAATGGCTATTTAGCTAGCACTCAGAGCCAATCTGTATACAATAAACAGCCATGAATCCATCTAATATAAATCTAGTGCACTTCCCTGCTGTCATTAAACTGTATGCAGATGATGAGTTGCTATTCATAGCCAATAGCTCAGATTTTGAGAACAATGCAGCCCTCAACAACATGTACTTCCAAGCGAAGGATATGCTGATTGATAAGCTCGGCCATGTGTTCAATCTCCACAAAACTGAGCGGCTCGCATTATCAACCACCAACGATGTCATGCAACTTGATGAGGTGATTCAATTGATTCAACTGCATCTATCAAATCATGGTGCATGCTGCGTATCCAAATTTTCAGCGCATTCGATTGAAGACGCGTTTAACTGCCTTTAATCCGGCACCACAGTGAACATACTAGGTAAGACAAATACCCTGTTTTTAAAACTTTATCTGGTCGTTAAATTTAATTGAACTATAAAGTTGATCGCACGGTAAGTTTGGTTGCACTATTGTTTTGATTAACGTAACATTAATTACATGAATGATTTACCTAAAATCAATAAAGCAGGTGGCAAGCGCGAGGGTGCGGGCCGCAAGATTGGTTCTGGGAAATTTCGTGAACAAACCTCCGTGCTTAGAATCCCCACAAGCCAAGCCCCTGTTATTAAAGACTTCCTGGCTGCTTACCAACGAAAAAGAATGATGACCGATTTAGACGTAGTAACACAATTTGAATTACCCGCCTTAGTAACGCAACCAATGGAATTGCCATTATTTAGCTCTAAAGTATCCGCAGGATTACCCAGCCCGGCTGAAGACCATTTAGAACAAAGGCTAGACCCTAATGACTTCTTGATTGATAAGAAAGACAGTACATTTTTTGTAACGATTCAAGGTTACTCCATGGTCGACATAGGCTTATTACCAGGCGATAAAGCCGTGGTTGACCGCGCTAAAATTGCCTCTATCGGCGATATTGTCTTAGCGGTAATTGACGGTGAATTTACCATCAAAACATTAAGCCGCACCAAAGAAGGTAATATCCGCCTACTTCCCGCAAACTCATCTGCGGACTATGCGCCTATTAATATCACAGAGGAAATGAACTTCGAGGTTTGGGGGGTCGTAACAGGCTCTTTCCGGCGCTTTAAATAAAGTAACGACCAAACATAACCCGGTAAAACCAACTGACGATTACCTTGCTTTGATTACTCCACAATTTCTGTGGGTAAAGTTGTGGGATGGATGGGCACAGCGTGATTAAGTCACTGCTTTCAATCACCTTATTTATTTAGAGGCATTATTAGACAACATGCACCCCAATCCACCTATTAATCGTGAATTTCTCGACCAGCGCACAGGTGCGACCTTGGTGGAGTTTGGCGCAACGTGGTGCGGCCATTGCCAAGCAGCTCAAGCAAACATCGGGGCAGCCATCAACGCTTACCCGAATATCCACCATATTAAGATTGAAGATGGCAAAGGTCAGCGCTTGGGCCGAACTTACGCGGTGAAGCTTTGGCCGACACTCATATTGTTACAAGACGGTGTAGAAATTGAACGACTAGTGCGTCCACTCAGTGAAACATCCATTACCGCAGCCTTAGCTAAGCTTAAATAACACGCACGCACCAACTTGCATTCCGGGAAACGGATAGCAAACCAGAACGCACCACATTTAAGCACTTAGCCATCAAGGCTTTAGGCAACAAAACTTGGTTAAACCATAAAGAACTGTATGGCGACAGCAGTGGGAACGACAAACACCGCAACGACAAACACTGCAGTGAAGATAAAGCGTATGACTTGGTCGGCATCTAGCACTACATCGAGCGCGACATCATCATATTGTTGATATGTGTACATTTAAATCTCCTTAAGAAACTTTTGGTTTCCTGTTTATTACAAGTGAAGTAGGTAACTTCAATAACTTGCTTTATATAGTGGGTAACTATAAGCAGGTATTATGTCATATAAATGACAAAGGGAGCCTAAGCTCCCTCAATCTATTGCAAATACTGCTAGTACTAACAATAATTAAGTGCAAACAATAATTATTTGTTCATAACGTACATAGTAACTTCAAAACCAAAACGCATTTCAGTAGCTGCTGGTGTTGTCCACATAATTATTCTCCTAAGTGTTTGTTTGAACTGACGATCTGTCTTGTTCGAATGGTTCCATTATGCACCAGTGCAGAGAAATAACACTGTCACTGTTCATGAATAACAGCTACGTAAAATCATGAACAACTAAAACTATATAGAAAACTGCCTATGCTTACGATGCACCAACGTAAAAAACAAGCTAATCATATAATAATCAACGAGTTAATTGTAAATCAACAACGAGTTACGATGCGCAGATACGGCACATATCAAATTTTAAGATAAAAAAAAGACCTCTCTTACGAGAGGTCTTTTTAATGTTTTGGTGCCCAGGGCCGGAATCGAACCGGCACGCCTCGCGGCGCGGGATTTTGAGTCCCGTGCGTCTACCAATTCCGCCACCTGGGCCTCTTGGAATTATACATTCCTGTATAATTGCGATTTCGCTATTATAGCAAGCTATGAGCCATATGAAAACCCAAGATTTCGATTTTTATTTACCTTCTTCATTAATTGCACAACATCCCTCCTCAGAACGCACTGCCAGCCGCATGTTATACCTCAATAGCGCAAGCAGTGAATTAACGGATAAACAGTTTTTAGACTTTCCTGATTTCTTCAAGGCCGGCGATTTACTCATTTTTAATGACACCCGCGTGATTAAGGCTCGCCTGTTCGGAAATAAACACTCTGGCGGCAGTGTTGAAGTATTGATTGAACGGGTGATTAATCAAAATACTGCCTATGCACACGTGCGTGCATCGCGCGCGCCTAAAGTTGGTAGCCGCATCACGCTTAGCGAAGCATTTGATGTGGAAGTCACTGCTCGCCACGACGATTTATTCGAGCTGCATTTTTTAAGCGAAGATTCAGTGTTTGAATTACTTGAGCAACATGGTGCATTGCCTTTACCACCTTATATTACCCACGGCGCCACAGACCATGATGAGGAGCGCTATCAAACCGTATACGCAAAACACTTGGGGGCCGTGGCTGCGCCTACCGCAGGTTTACACTTTAGCACCGAGATTCTAGAGCAGCTTCAGGCAAAAGGTGTGAATATCGCTTACGTAACGCTGCACGTAGGCGCTGGTACGTTCCAGCCTGTGCGGGTAGATAACGTGGCAGACCATAAAATGCACAGCGAGTTATTTCATGTACCTCAAGAGACAGTGGCACTCATTGAAACAACCAAAGCGAATGGTGGCATCGTCACTGCAATTGGCACCACCGCAATGCGCGCCTTGGAGAGCGCCGCAAGAAGTGGAAAATTGGCCGCAGGTGAAGGCGACACCGATATTTTCATTACACCAGGATACCGCTTTAAAGTGGTTGACCGCCTGCTGACCAACTTTCATCTACCTAAAAGCACCTTACTCATGCTAGTCTCTGCATTTGCAGGCACCGACAACATCAGGAAGGCTTATGCTCATGCTGTAGAGGGAGAGTATCGTTTCTTTAGTTATGGCGATGCCATGCTGATAGAGAAACTACAAGCAGCATAAAAAAACATAAGCATGATTGCTTGAACTATATTGAACAAAAACCAGCATCACTTGGACTAACTGACACTTAACCGTTTGAAGAAATAGAGAAAAAATGCGCGCACTCACCCTACTCATTCCGATTGCCCTAATGACGCTAGCATCCACCGCTAATGCGGAGATCTTACCTGAGGCAGAAGTTGGCATTAAAATTCCGATGGTAAAAAAGCCAACCACGCGCCCATTTACCGTAGCGCATATCCCGGGTTTGAAGCGCTATTACATTGCAGATGGCGGCTTAGCGCCTATGGGCAGTGAAACAGAGGCGCCTTATTCAAAATCACAGATCCATGCTTATGACGAAGATGGTAAGTATGTAAACTCTTCACGCCCAGGCTACGATAACCGCTCAATTTATTACAACAGCAACACGCACCAACTGGAAACCATTACCTACAACATCTCCAGTGATTTAGGCTTTGCGCCTAACTCGGGCATCTTCTCGATTCATTTAACCGAGGCTGGTGACCTGAAAGACTCATCTGATGAGATTTCACAATTCAACCCTGCGTTTGGTGATTCAGCCACCATCCCAAGCTACGATGCCGAGCATAAACGCTATTATGCAAAACAAGCGCATGGTAACAATGTCTTTATTGTGGACCCAAACAGCAGAGAAAAAACTGGGGTGATCACACTAGAGTTAGACAAAGCTGGTGCCGCACATGATGACGTGAGTGACTCATTTATTGCTTACACTGCAGTAAAAGGGGAAGAGTTTGCTTTGCTCGATGTAGACCATAAAACCGTATTAATGTTTGATATTACAGGTAAATTCGTAGGTAAATCCGCACTACCTAAAACACTCAAATTACGTGCTAACAACCACTACACCGGTTTGGGTTACGCCAACCAAATGTTATTTGTGTTCCATGAGCCGGAAGGTGAGTTTGGCACCTACTATGGCTTTAAAATACAAAAATAATAGGTAATATTTGCAACAAAGTCTAGCAAACACCCATTAAAAAACCGCCTGAAGGCGGTTTTTTAATTAATCACTGCTGGTTAATTAGTGGCAGTACCAGTTAAATATTTATAAGCGCTGTTAACTTAAATGTTTTTGGGTGTCACTGACCAGCGGTTAGGCGTGTAATCCCAGTTTTTACGCCAAGCACCAAGGATCAAATTTGGATACTCAGGCTTACCCAAACTACCATTGTAACGCCCCAAAGCTCGGTATAAATCCCCGCGTTCAATATCTACATAGTGCCTTAAAATTGTGCAGCCATAACGTAGGTTAGTACGCAGCAAAAACAAGTTGTGGTCGTTAGCACCTATGCTACGCACCCAAAATGGCATCACTTGCATAAAACCACGTGCACCGACCGAGGAAACTGCATATTTTTTAAAACCACTCTCCACTTGAATCAGGCCCAATACCATTTGCGGGTCTAAACCCGCGCGGCTGGCTTCATAATGCACTGTGCGCAAGAAGTCTTCTCGATACTGTTGGTCTGGCATGCGCTTTTGCAGACGCTGCGACATTTCACTCAACCAGGCTTGGCCTTCTTCTTTAGTAGCAAAGGTCAGCGTAGGGACAGCGCGGTCACTTACACTACGCTGCATCAGTGCTTTCACGCTATTAGAAAGCGGCTCTTCGATCTGCGAGCCAGCGTAACTCATGTGAGGCACTAGAGCACCTAACAACATCAGCAAGCTAATTCGTAGTTTTTTGAGCACGCAAACTCCCTAATGCAATCACTGCAACACCTTGATACTAAGCCAAATTCTGCACAAACTCAACCACTGACGCCCGCGCTACAGATTGCGCATCCGCCTGTGTTCTGGCTTTGTACTCTACATTACCTTCATTAAGACCACGCTCACCAATCACCAAGCGATGCGGAATACCCATCAAGTCGGCTTCGGCAAACATCACGCCTGGGCGTTCGCCTCTATCATCTAACAACACATCAACACCAGCGGCTAGCAACTCATCATGCAGTTTGTTCGCAGCAGTTTTTACTGCCTCAGACTTATCATAACCAATTGCACAAATCACCACCTCAAACGGCGCCATGCTCTTAGGGAAGATAATGCCACGTTCATCGTTGCCTTGTTCAATTGCTGCACCCACAATGCGTGATACGCCAATCCCGTAACAGCCCATCTCCATTACTTGGGTTTGTCCATTTTCATCTAAGTAGGTTGCGCTCATGGCTTCTGAATATTTAGTACGCAGTTGGAAAATGTGACCAACCTCAATACCACGGCATAATGACAACACGCCTTTACCGTCAGGGCTGGCATCACCTGCCACCACGTTACGGATATCTGCAACCAACACCGGCTCAGGCAGGTCACGACCAAAATTCACGCCGGCCAAGTGATATTTAGGTTTATTCGCACCACAAACAAAATCGCTCATCAATGCCACCGTTTTATCAGCAATTACCGTGACATTAGCACCCACACCTACTGGGCCAATAAAGCCTGGTGGGCAATTAAGGTTAGCGCGGATTTCTTCTTCGGTGGCAAATCTAAAATCGGCCAATCCTGCCAGCTTACCTAGTTTCACTTCATTTAGGTGATGGTCACCACGTAACAATGCCAAGTAAAATTGATCGTTACTTGCATCATCTTTAGCAATTAACGCAATCGCTTTCACTGTGCGCACTACGCTAATTTCCAATAGTTTAGCCACATCTTCACATGCAGTTTGCTTTGGCGTATCTACCTCGCGCATGGTTTCGGCAGCGTCACCGCGACTCGTGCTGTGCGGAATCGCCTCGGCTAACTCCACATTGGCTGCAAAGTCTGATGTCTCGCAATAAGCTAAGCCATCTTCACCAGAGTCTGCCAATACGTGGAACTCGTGCGAACCATCACCACCAATTGCGCCAGTATCAGCTTTTACCGCACGGAATTTCAAACCTAAGCGGGTAAATACATTGCTGTACGCCTGATACATGGTGTCATAAGTTTGTTCTAACGATGCAAAATCAGTATGGAACGAGTATGCATCTTTCATCATAAACTCACGCGCGCGCATCACACCGAAACGTGGGCGAATCTCGTCACGAAACTTAGTCTGTATCTGATAAAAATTGAGTGGTAATTGCTTGTAACTGCGAATCTCTTTACGCGCAATATCGGTAATCACCTCTTCATGCGTAGGACCAAAACAGAACTCGCGTTCGTGTCTATCTTGAATTTTTAGCATTTGTGGGCCAAACACCGCCCAGCGGCCTGTTTCTTCCCATAGCTCTTTAGGCTGCACTGCCGGCATTAATAGCTCTAACGCACCCGCGTTGTTCATTTCCTCACGCACCACGCGCTCCACCTTACGTAGCACACGTAGGCCTAGCGGCATCCAGCTATACAGCCCTGAGCCTAGACGTTTAATCAGGCCGGCACGCACCATTAAAATATGGCTTTGCAGTTCAGCTTCGTTAGGGGCTTCTTTTTGAGTATTAAAGAAAAATTGAGAGGCGCGCATAGTAATTAAGATCAGTGCTAAATAAAAATGCGAATTTTACAGATAATCAGTGTGTTAGTCAGTAATACTTATTACACTAGGCCTGCGAGCTTGCATTATTTAACGTCAGAGCGACTCTTTAGGATGGGACTATCGGCTGGAAAGTAGCCAGATTTCCACGTTGCAAACGGCACGATGGTGGCTGGATAGCCGTTATCGTAAAACCAGCTATCCACAGCATAGCGCTCACCGGTGGTAAGTTCATGAATCACAGCAGTGCTATGCGGCCAGCCGAAAAGAAAATAACTACGCGTACGCATATCTTCAATCACGTGCAATTTAATTAAGCCATGTTGGTACATTAAGCGCATATACGTCGTGCTATTAATGGCTTCATCGTTGCAATCCAGCTGTCCGGGGTAACGAGAGTTATCAAACGTGCCTGCACGGTCAGTACTGGTGCCTGTTTTGGCACCCACTATTTTTTCCAAAGCGCCAATCGCCTCTGCAATATGCTTGCGTTCTAATACTGCGTCTTTGGTTGGGCTAGCATCCTCAAATATATCGGCAATCACTTTCCATTCATCACCGGTCACAGCAACCTGCTTAATCTCTGCACAGCCACCGCCGGTGCAGATTTCAAAAGCTTCCAATTTTGGCGTTTGTTTGTAAATACGGGTAATGTCGGCAATAGATGCCTGTGTGCTGAACGGTATCAGTAAACTGACCCCCAACAGTAATTTATAAAATAACCGGGACGTCGGGTAGCTCATTTTGATTCTTACCGTGGGCTGGATAATATTGGATCAGATGTTCACTGATTTTTGCGATGCCTTCAATCACGCCGGCCTCAAATTTCCCCTGCTTGAACATTTGCTCCATATGGCGGCTAATCTGTTCCCAGCCCTGGCTCTCCACATGCCGATGTATGCCGCGATCCGCCAAAATCTCGAAATCATGATCCGCCAACAGCAGGTAAATCAACACACCGTTATTTTGTTCTGTATCCCATACCTTTAATGACGAGAAGATTTCCAGCGCTCTATGTTTAGCCGTTTTCTTGGCGAGCAGCGCGGATAATGGCAACCTGGCCTCTACCGCAAAACGAATCTCACCTAAATGCTGCAACTCACTGGCGGCGATTGCCGCCTCAATACGTTGTATCGCACCATAACAAAAATACTGCTTTACCGCACTTGGTAAAGTACAAAAATGCCTGCATAAGCGTCGTATCAGTTTAGCTGTCATTACCAATCTCCTGATGCACCGCCGCCGCCAAAACCGCCACCACCACCGCCACTCCAGCTATCGGAGTGTCCACCGCTGCCGCCATAGCTGCCTCCGCCTAACTGCCCCAGCCCAGATGGGCCGATCAGGGTGAGAATAAAGGCAACAATGCCCAATAGCAGCGCAATTAATAAAGCGATGCCAAAAAACCAAGCCAGCACGGCGACAATGCCACCATTTAACACGCCACCGAAGAAGTCGCCAAATACCGCGCGTAATATGCTGCCTAGGATCAAGCCACCCACCAGCAGCAAAGGTAGCAGATCACTAAAACCGCTCTGGTTATTTTGCTTCACTGGGGCAGGCAACTGCTCGCCCGCTATCAAACCTATCAATGCATCAACTGCTTTGGTGATACCTCCATAGAAATCACCTTGTTTAAAACTTGGCGCCATGATTTCTGTAATCACGCGTTTGGCAATTAAATCAGGGATTGCACCCTCCAAGCCATAGCCAACTTCTATGCGCATTTTGCGGTCGTCTTTTGCCACCAACAGCAACACACCATCATCCTCTTTCTCACGCCCTAGCTTCCAAGCCTCTACCACACGGATGCTGTATTGCTCGATCACTTCGGGCTGAGTCGTGGCGACAATCAATACTGCAATCTGACTGCCTTTTTCCCGCTCAAATGCAGCAATTTTTTGCTCAAGTGCAGATTGCTGCTCAGGGCTGAGAGTTTGAGTTAAATCGGTAACACGGTGTTGCAAAACTGGAATAGGCGCAAGCTCGGCATGCACATTCAACGATGCAAACAGCATCATACAAAGTGCAAACAAGCTTGCTCTAAAAAAAGAAAACACGCTAATCACGCCGGTATTTAGGCTAGTTATTTACTTTCAAAATTAACCGTAGGTGCAACAGAAATTGCCTTTTCGTTTTCTACAGTAAATGATGGCTTAGCTTTGTACCCTAACATCATGGCAGTTAGGTTATTAGGAAAGCTACGCACGGCAACATTGTAGTTCTTAATGGTTTCGATATAGCGATTACGTGCAACTGTAATGCGGTTTTCGGTACCTTCTAACTGCGCCTGTAAATCTCTAAAGCCTTGGTCTGCCTTTAAATTTGGATAGTTTTCAGATACTGCCAGCAAACGTGACAGTGCAGAGGTTAACTGCCCTTGTGCAGCCTGAAACTTCGCAAAAGCTTCAGGGTCGTTTAGTAGTTCAGGCGTCACTTGCATACTACCGACTTTTGATCGCGCATCAGCAACTTGCGTCAGCACTTCTTTTTCATGCGAAGCGTAGCCTTTTACTACATTCACCAAATTAGGGACTAAGTCCGCCCTGCGTTGATATTGATTCAGCACCTCAGACCAGCTCGCCTTCGACTCTTCATCTAGGGATTGGAAAGTATTGTAGCCACAGCCAGTTAAGCTTAATACAAACAACACGGCTAAAAATCTCAAAACTAAATGTTTCATTTTGATTCCTCTAAAATTGATTAATTACTGACTTCAATATTACCGGTCTTAATATAGTGCTGAATCTTTTAATTACAAGTCTTGTGTTAGTCACAACCCTTGCAACATACGTTTTGCCGTGCATAAATCAACCCATGCTTTTGCCTTATAAACGGTATTTTTAAGCAAAAATGCAGGATGGTAAGTCACCACCACGGGCAAACTCTGATAATAAACTGGGGTGGCTGACTGGGCGCTACGCCAATCGTCTATGGTTTGCAATTGCCCCATCAAACTGTGGGCGGCCACCTCTCCCATTACCACTACGACCTTAACGCCATGTTCAGCGAGCATCGCTGTAGTTGCTTCTGCAATATCAATACTGCAGTTTATGTTAATCGCTTTGAGCATATTGCTCAATAGCGTTTCCACATCCTGCGCATCGCCAGAGTTACTATCCAACGCAAACGCCATGCTAGCATTATCGCTAATCAGTAAACGGAAAGGGGGTGTAGCAGTCGCGGTGACTTCTACATCCGTGTTATCCAGTGGCGCCGGCTCAATCACTGAACTGGGTAAGGGTGGTGCCTTTTCAATCACGCGGGTATCGACTGGCGTTAGCGCAGGCATTTGTGGCGCGTTCGGCAGTGGTGCTTTTAATTGCCACACAGGTAGCAATTCTAGCTCTCGCAGCACATCCTCACGCGTCATCAAACTCATATCGCCAATCCCATTAAAATTGCGTCTTCACGTCCATGATGCGCTGGGTAATACCCACGGCGAACCGCCATTTCATTAAACCCGATGTTCTCATATAAAGCAATGGCAGAAATATTACTGGCTCTTACTTCAAGAAACATATTGGCAGCATTTAATGTTTGCGCAATGCTAATCATGTGCTCCAACAACAAACGCCCTAAACCCTGCTTTTGGTAGAGTTTGCTGATACTTAAATTTAACAAGTGCGCCTCATCCAGCACCATCATCATCAACGCATAACCGATGATTTCTTCATTATGCAACAGCACCCATGCGTTATGGGCAGACTTCAGCGAGTCTGCAAAATTTCCGCGCGTCCAGGGATGTGAGTAAATGTGAGGCTCAATCTCCATGATTGCGTCTAAATCGGCAGCCGTCATGGGGCGGAATTGATATTGTGGCTTTGGTACTGCACTCATAAACGTAAACCCTGCTCACGCTCCGCAGTTTTAAGCGCCACCCGATTACGTATATAAATTGGCATAGCATGTTCTGCTGTTTTAGCTTCACCTGCTTCAAATATCGGTTGCGCTAAGGTAATCACTGCACTTGCCATAGGCAGTAAAGCTGGCTGCGTAGATTGCACCTGCCCATGATACGCCGCGGCCAACATCTCACCATAAGTTTGCCAGCCACTGCCCACACCCACCCAATCAGCGCCATCAACTGCTGGTAAAGCATCCGGCTTATATAAACCGGGTGCAATCACTGCCTGCCAACCTGCAGCATCTTTCACATACGCCGCGTGATAAACCTCGCCCATGCGTGCGTCCAAACAGGCAATCACCTTAGATGCACCGCTGGCCTCTGCCAACGCCATCAAAGTACACACCCCGACCACAGGCAGATTCGCCCCAAAGCCCAGGCCTTGTGCTACACCAGCCGCAATACGCACCCCCGTAAAGGAGCCCGGACCAGCGCCAAACGCTAAGCCGGTTAAGTCCTGCAACTGCAACTCGGCTTGATTCAACAAATGCTGAATCTGCGGCAAAATAATTTGCGAATGGGTTTGTCCGGCCAGCACGTCATAATTAAATACCTTGTTATCACGCATAATGGCGAGTGATAAATACTCAGTTGAAGTATCAAAAGCTAATAGATTCATTGGTTAAATTTTCAGACTACATTTTCTAAATTACACTAGAGTAAGGCGCCTCCTGCGTGGTTTTGACAGCAAGCTTAGTGACTATTTCAATCTCTCACAACCAGTTAAGGCCGCAATAAAATAATGAGGCAAACAGACGGAGATTTAGTCCCCCGCTATTTTGCCACGCAATTGCTTTAAATGCCCGCGTTGTGATTTAGTTTCTAATCGGCGCAGCTTAGCGCCATAAGTAGGCCGCGTGGCATAACGGGTTGGTTTGACTTGATTTGCCGCGTTGATAATCTCATGCAGGCGTTGGACGGCGTCTTTTTTATTCGCCTCTTGCGTACGATACTGCTGTGCCTTGATAACCAACACCCCATCATCATTGATACGGTTATCTTTAAGGTGGAGCAAACGCTCTTTCAGCCAATCACTCAGACTTGAGGCCTGAATATCAAACCGCAAATGGATCGCACTGGAGACCTTGTTTACATTTTGACCACCAGCCCCCTGGGCTCGGATGGCCGTCAGCTCGTACTCATTTTCCGGAATCTGAATGATATGCATCGCAATAAGTTTGGGGATTCAATTAAAAAGACAACTATAGCGCCAATTACTTTATCAAATGAACAAAATTAAAAAAGCTGACCATGACGTCAGCTTCTTTAATTTTATTGACCGTACAAATTGCAGTAATATGCCCATGCTGCATGCCTGACAATGGCGCACTTACTCAACCCATGCACCTAATCAAATGGGATCCAAGCTAAATTTGTGGCTTATGGTTGGCTGCTGTGCTCATTTTCACATTTTTTGGTACGACTGCTTCTTTTACTGCGGCCTCTTTTACTTTGGCGACCGCTGGTTTAACCACAGGCTGGCTACGCATATGGGCAGCAACACCGGCACCTGCCTCTAACGTACAGCCGCCACCCATCACTGTTTTATTGCAATCACCTGCAAAGCTAAGTGTTGAAGCAGAAAAAAGTACGGTTGCAGAAAGCGCTGATAAAAAACGAATCATGATGAATTCCAAAAGTTTAAAACGTATGCGAAATTTTTAGCGTGACATGGTCAATCCCGCTAAAACATAAAGGACGCGCATTCTAAACTAATTAGGAAATCAAAAACACGGGATTTACTCCGCCAACATCATTTTTGCGTAGCTAAGCACTGAGAAACACCCGCCTGCAATCTTTCTGCAAATACTAATGGTCAGCAAAGAACGCCTGCACATCGCTCAGCACACGCGTGCGCTTGAATGGTGGCAAACTTTGCCAAATGCGCTTGCCGTAAGCTTTGGTGATCAAGCGCGGATCACAAATCATCAACACACCACGGTCATTCTCATCACGAATCAAGCGTCCAGCGCCTTGCTTTAAGGTAATCACCGAATACGGAAGCTGGTACTCCATAAATGCATTTTTACCCTCTGCATTCAGCTTATCCACACGTGCGGACAACACCGGGTCATCGGGTGGTGCAAATGGCAATTTATCAATAATCACCACACTTAACGCCTCGCCGCGCACATCTACACCTTCCCAAAAGCTCTGACTCCCCACCAGTACCGCATTGCCCAGTTTGCGAAAACGCTCCAGCAGCTCGGTACGTGAGGTGTCACCTTGCAACAACAGCGGGCATTCAATGCCGTTTTCTGCAAAAGCATCTTTAAGCAGAGCATGTATTTCGCGCATCGCGCGCAAGCTGGTCGACAGCACAAAGGCGCGCCCGCCGCTCGCCTGCAGCACCGGCAACGCGGCTGCAACCACACAAGCCGTATAAGAAGGATGGTTCGGATCTGGCATTTCAGGTGGCACATAAAACAAGGCCTGCTCCTGATAGTTAAACGGACTTTGCCACGAAGCAGTAACCGCAGCCTGCAGACCCATTTGCGCCAAATAGTGGCTAAAGTCATTTTTAACTGCCAAAGTAGCTGAAGTGAATATCCATGCGCGTGGCTGTGCATTTAACTGCTTACCAAACCCCTCGGCAACGCTGAGCGGAGTAGCATGCAACTGCACTGACTGCGTAAACACCTCCACCCAGCGCACTAAATTATTGTTTTCAGCAGCATGCCAGCGGCTGAGCAAGTCATGCAACGCCATACTGCGCTGCCAGCATTTTTCTAGCAGCGGATCGCGCGCGGCTTGCGTTTCCAGCACCTTAGCTAAGGCCAGCAACTGCGCCTGCATGTGCTCAAATGTAGCGTCGAAATTTTTCAATGCCAGCGCTTTTTGCACTGACATGCGTGAGCCCTCATAGGAAAAAATCAACCTAAAATCTTTACAAGCTTTTTCCAGTACGGGAATCACCTCACCTAGCTGCACACAGTCTTTGGCTAAGCTTAAATGTGCAGCGGTACAATCGCGCGCCAACTCCATTAATTGGCTGGTGGATACATCCTCGCCAAAAAACAAACCTGCCACTTCCGGCAATTGGTGCGCTTCGTCAAATATCACGGTGTTCGCACTAGGCAATAGTTCGGCTACGCCCTCATCCCGCAACATGACATCAGCAAAAAATAAATGGTGATTCACGACGACAACGTCTGCAGCCAGCGCCTGTTTACGCGCCTCCATCACAAAACACTCTTTGTAAAAGTTGCAATCCCCGCCTAGGCAGTTATCACGGGTTGAGGTGACATTAGTCCATATCGTGGCATTTTCAGGGACAGTGTTCAGCTCACCTTTGTCACCGGTTTTACTGTTCTCTGCAAAAGCTTTGATGACATGCACATACTTGGCATCATCTTTCGCCAAAAAGCGCCCTTCGTTAGCTGCGCGCTCTAAATGGTAATGACAGACATAATTAGAGCGGCCTTTCAGCATGGCGACCGTCACGGGTACTTTCAGTGCATCACGCACGTTGGGCAGGTCGCGGCTAAATAACTGGTCTTGTAGATTTTTGGTACCGGTAGAAATAATGACTTTACCGCCAGTCAGTAATGCAGGCACTAAATAGGCAAATGTCTTGCCCGTGCCTGTACCAGCTTCTGCAACTAATTGGGTATTATGCTCAATCGCATCGGCGATCGCCAACGCCATTTCCAATTGCTGGGTGCGCTCGTGGTAGCCAGCAATGTGAGAAGCTAAAATGCCATCTTTTTCAAAAACTTGGCGGATATTGTATTCACTCATAGAACGGTAATTATCCCATGAGTTAACACGCTCATGTTTGTTTTAACCTGAGTTATCGTCACATTTGGTACTTTTGGGTAAGTTGAATATAATGAGTCCGTGGCAAAATTCACTTACTACAATTATTTAGTGTGTTTAGTGCTTGCACTCACCAGTGCCTCCTGCGCAGCTACCCCCAACGGGCTGACCAGCACAAACACCCTTACAGAGAAATCTACGCCCGCCGAGCCTGTAGAGGCTCATCACGCTTGGCCGGAGCGTGCGCGTGAAGTATTAGTGAGTGCGCTCAGCCTCACCGGCATTACATACAAATATGGCGGCACCTCACCAGAAACCGGCTTTGATTGCAGTGGTTTTGTGCGCTATGTATACCAGCAAGCCACTAATTTAAGCCTGCCACATGGCGCAAAAGCCATCAGCCAGCTTGGAAAATCCGTGTCTAAAAGTGATTTGCAGCCAGGTGACTTGGTGTTTTTCAACACGCTTAAATCGACTTTCTCACATGTAGGTATTTATGTAGGGAACAACCGTTTTATTCACTCACCAAGCAGCGGTGGCGGTGTGCGGGTAGATGATATGCAAACTAGCTATTGGAGCAAACGCTTTAATGGCGCCCAGCGCATAGAACCTGAGCAAGACAAAAACTAAACCTAGCTCAAACGCAAACAAACACTTCCAACCATAGGCTTCGTCGTTTTTTTAAGACTGACAACTTGCTTAACCCGTTATCTAAATTTCTGTTTTACTCTCTTAACGTCTGCTTTAATTCACACATCTGAATTAACTGGCGAGCAAGTGCCGCCAGTTAATATCAAACGTAACGCTTAGCTTAAGCGTGAAACTTAGCTAAATCACCAGGTTTACGTAGCATTTTATCTACTTCACCTAAATGCAGTTCTTCTTGGTAAATCATTTCTCTGGCGTACTCTTCCAACATTACTGAGTCGCCTTCTACTAGTTTTAACAATGCTTTATAGGCATTCAAAGCTGCAGTTTCGTGCGCTAAAGACTCACGTAAAATATCACCAATGTCGTGATTATGAGTTTCTAACAATGGGCCGATCGACAATGACGGGTGCCCACCTAAATGCGTAATAATTTCACCGGCTTTGTTTGCATGATCTAAAGACTCTGTCGCTTGACTACGCAGCCAAGACACAATAGGAATACGGTTGTAACCAAACACCATCAACGAATAGTGGGTGTATCTTACAACCCCGGCTAATTCAAACTCTAAAATCGTGTTGAGCGCGTCCACAATTGGACTGTTATCGTGATGATCTGCCATTTTGTAATCCTTTCTTATCAAAAAATATATCGCCCGACTCTGGATCGGTAACGTTTAATACTGACGCATGCGATAGACGACTAGTTCTCAGTAGTCGTTTTATCACTATGCCCCAAATGACGGTCTGGGTCTACTTTATCACGCACCAACTGCTTAATCTCTTTTGCCTCGGGGAACCTGCCCGCTTCTTTTCTGGAGAAAATCAGCTCATCATTTAAGCGCACCTCAAAAATGCCGCCAGTACCTGGCCTTAATGCAACACTGTATAAATCTTGCTCAAACGTTGTTAATAGCTCTTGCGCAAGCCATGCCGCACGCAATAGCCAACGGCACTGCGTACAATAGGTGATTTCAACAATATATCTACTCAATTTGTATGTCCCGACTGATATAGTTTAATATGCGTAGAACGCAATATAATGATTAAACGCTGAAACTAAAAAATATTTGGCAACTCATAGTTATCGCTAGGCTGTTATTTAGCCCGTTAAATCCAGCGCGATGTATGCGCAATGTATTAATGCAAGAAACCCTAATCTGGCTTTATTTGAACCATATAAAGCGAGTTGAGATATTAAAGCATAAATCAGTTACTGTTACTTTTGTTAGGACACCTTACATTCATGCAAGTAAATAATAAACATCACCGGCTTACAAAAATTGGGCTAGTTGGCTCAGGTTTGATACTTGGCCTCATGCTGAGCCTAACCTATTCTGCCGTTGCAGAAAAAATGGTTAAACCGCAGCTGCCGCTAGATGACCTGCGTGCTTTTGCTGAAGTGTTTGGCAAAATCAAGACCGACTACGTAGAGCCGGTTGAAGACAAAAAACTCATTTCAGAAGCCATCAGTGGCATGCTCACTGGCTTGGACCCTCACTCCACCTACATGGACCCAGATGCATTTAAAGACATGCAAGTTGCCACGCAAGGTGAGTTCGGCGGTTTGGGCATAGAGGTTGGCATGGAAGATGGCTTAGTGAAAGTTATCTCACCGATTGAAGATTCTCCAGCTTATACCGCCGGCCTAAAAAGCGGCGATTTAATCGTTAAGCTTGATGACACCCCAGTTAAAGGTTTGACACTGAATGATGCGGTTAAACGCATGCGTGGTAAGCCAGATACTAAAATCGTACTTACGGTGATCCGTAAAACTGAAACTAAACCTCTCAAGTTCACGCTGACCCGCGCAATCATTAAGAGCAAGAGTGTTAAATACAAATTAACCGAGCCAGGTTATGCCTACGTACGTGTAACGCAATTCCAAGAACGTACTGGTGAAGATTTAGCCAAAGCCATTAAAACCATGCACACTGAGAACAAAGGTGCATTTAAGGGCTTAGTGTTAGACCTGCGTAACGATCCAGGCGGTTTGCTAAACGGTGCAGTTGGCGTCTCTGCTGCTTTCTTGCCTAAAGGTGAGTTAGTGGTTTACACAGAAGGCCGTGCACCTGACTCTAAAATGCAGCTCACCGCCACACCAGAAAACTATGTGCGTGGTGGCGCAGCAAATGACTACATCCGTGATTTGCCAGCCGATATCAAAACAGTACCGATGGTAGTATTAATTAACAGCGGCTCTGCCTCTGCGTCTGAAATTGTAGCGGGCGCCCTGCAAGACCATAAACGCGCGGCAGTATTGGGTACGCAAAGTTTTGGTAAAGGCTCAGTGCAAACCATTATGCCGATGAATAACGGTGCGGCAATTAAGCTAACTACTGCACGTTACTTTACGCCAAAAGGTCGCTCCATTCAGGCTAAAGGCATTGTGCCTGATTACTTGGTAGAAGATGGCACAGACCAATCTGGCGCAATTCATGAAGCGGATTTATCTCGTCACTTGTCTAATCCGAAAGATGCTGAGGCAAATAAACCTGCAGATAGCGCTACACGCAATGATGCCGCCAAAGCAAAATTGAATGAGAAGAAATATGCAGAACCTAGCGCACCGATTGAGCCTGCAAGTAAAGATGATATTCAATTTACGCAAGCCATGAACCTGCTCAAAGGTCTGCCGGTTGTTCAGTCCACACCTGCGGTAAAAACAGAAACACCAAAAACTGAATAAGACATTGCCGCAACAAATTAAACCGCCTTAATTATTAAGGCGGTTTTTTTATGCCTGCCGCCATGACTTAACGTTGTTTAAGAAATGTTGAGATTGAAAACGATTATAATGTGACCATGACGTTATCACTTAAAGAACTCACTGCTGAAGCTGACCGCTGCGTTGCATGCGGCCTGTGCTTGCCGCACTGCCCCACCTATAGAAAGACGGGCTCAGAGGCAGACTCTCCACGTGGACGCATTCAGCTTATCCGTGCGGTGTCGCAAGACATTCTGCCTAACAGCGCACGCTTTAAAGAGCATATTGATCTATGCTTAAGCTGCCGCAGCTGCGAATCGGCATGCCCGAACAGTGTGAGCTATGGCGCGTTGGTAGATACAACACGTGCGCTTTATATCAAGAAAGAAAGCCTTTGGTTAACTGTAGCAAAACCATTCATCCGTCACCGTGCATTAAGCTATGTATGCACATGGCCACTCTGGTTGCTATCTAAAGCCAAACTACTGGGTGCGTTAAAGCATATCGTACCAGCCACAAAACTTTTGCCGGCCATCTCCAAACCCATTGCATGGAAAGCTTTGTACCCGGCGACCAAACCCAAGCACGGTGCCGTAAGTTTATTTTTAGGATGCGCAACTAACGCCTTTGACAACCAGACATTAAGCGCCAGCATTTACGTACTAAACGCACTGGGCTACGATGTGCATGTCCCTACAGCACAAACTTGCTGCGGCAGTATTGCACGCCAGGCAGGTGACGCGGTAGAAGCCGATGCCTTGCTTGCCAAAAATGGTGCGAGCTTTGACCGCACTATGCCGATACTCTCCACGGCAAGCGGTTGTGGCGCCGGCCTGCAAGATTACCTCACCACACATCAAGTACAGGATATCAGTACCTTTTTAATCAATTGCGACTGGTCTGCAGCCGAGATTACACCGCTTCAACAGCGTATTTTCGTACAGGACCCTTGCTCACTGCGCAATGGACTGAAAGCGCAAAAAGCGGTGTATGACTTACTAAAAAAAATCCCGACTGCCGATATACAAGCACTGCCGGGTAACGGTCAATGCTGTGGCGGTGCTGGCGCTTATTCCATTACACAGCCTGAAATGGCAAACACGCTACGCGATGATAAACTGGCCACTATGCAGTCCAATCAGGTATCAATACTGGCCACCTCCAATATTGGCTGTAGTTTGCATATCACTAAGGGATTAGAGAACGCGGGCATGGATATTGATGTGCTGCATCCTGTGCAAATCATTGCGAAGCAAATGGGGTTTAGGGCATAAGCCAGCAATATTGCGTAAACCCTATACTAGCAGCATAGCCTTGCATTGGCGCTCAAAACAAACAACGGAACACTAGCTTAGCCAAGATAATTAAGCGTAGAATAACTTTCATGAACAGATTACTCACTACAGACAAATTAATTTGTGCGTTTGACACTGGGTTGCGTACCCTGTTTGCAAAACCACACAGCGAGCGTGAACATCCGGATGCGGCCATTGATGAATCGCCAATGGATAACCAAGAGAAAAAACATGTAAGTGCGCTCATGCGTGTCAATCATACCGGTGAGGTCTGTGCACAGGCGCTCTACAGCGGTCAGGCACTTACTGCACAGAGCGCGGCCACCAGTATCAGCATGCAACAAGCCGCAAGAGAAGAAACCGAACATCTGGCGTGGTGTGAAGCCCGTATTGCAGCATTAGGCGGGCACACCAGCGTACTTAACCCATTGTTCTATGCTGGGTCATTTGCGATTGGCGCAGTCGCCGGTGCCTTAGGCGACAAGTGGAGCCTAGGCTTTTTGGAAGAAACCGAAAAACAGGTGGGTGCACACTTAGCCAGCCATCTTCATCAGTTACCAGCTACGGATGAAAAATCACGCCGTATTATTGAACAAATGCAAATAGATGAAGCCAAACACGCAAATGATGCAAAACAACAAGGTGCAGCCGAACTGCCGGCGCCGATTAAGTTCTGCATGACAAAAATGTCGCAACTCATGACTAGCACGACCTATCATATCTAATTACTTTTTAAGGCAATACCATGCAAAAATTTAGTGACATACTACAAACTCTCGATGACGCTTCCAATGTCGAACGTATTGAGCTTTACAATAAAGACGGCAGCTCAGCAGGCGTGATTGAAAACAAACCGGGCAGCCAAGGCTCAATCAAGGTTTACAGCCATTTAGCGCGTATGTATGGAGAGATTTCTTTAGATGCAGCGGTTGAGGGCTTAAGCTTATACGCAGAGCATACTGAAGATGCTGAAAACTGCCCTGGCAAACATCCGAACGTAGATAGATTACTAAACATTCTGGAAGATGAACAACCGCTCACAGTGAAAGTGATTGAAGCATAAGCGGATATCCGTTTATTAAGATAGCCGGCGAACGAACTCGCCCGATGCATTTGTGATTGAGTGCTCAAAAAAAGATAAAAAAAGGGGATGAACATATCATCCCCTTTTTTATTGTAGTGATTTTAGGCAGTACTTAACTTCAACTCAGCACAAACCAAACAACCACGCAATCTTAGGCCTGTGCAGTCAATGGTTTTATTTCAAAGTCATGTGTGATTTCTACACTTTTACTCAACATAATAGAAGCTGAGCAATATTTTTCGGCAGATAATTTAACCGCACGCTCCACCTGTACCGGGTTTAAATTGTCACCGGTAATCACAAAATGCACATGAATCTTGGTAAAGACTTTTGGAATCTCATCAGCACGCACCGCGTCAATCTCGGCAACACAATCAAAAATTGGCTGACGTGCTTTTTTCAAAATAGCCACCACATCAAACGAAGTGCAAGCGCCCATACCGATTAACAGCATCTCCATCGGGCGCATGCCAATATTACGGCCGCCGTTTTCAGGCGCACCATCTAGCACAACTGCATGACCAGTCTCTGACTCGCCGACAAAACTTACACCGTCAATCCACTTTATACTAACTTTCATGTTTCATCTCTCGTACCGTTAGGTCTAATCAATAACCAGTTTAAACAGGCTGATAGCGCTCAAGACAAACGCTATCAGATGTCAGCCATGGTCAATAAACTGCTGATGAATTATTTAACGCCCAATAATTCCACATCAAAAATCAAGTCAGCATTCGGTGGAATCGCGCCACCTGCACCACGTGCGCCATAACCCATTTCTGATGGGATAATCAAGGTACGTTTACCGCCAATTTTCATGCCGGCAAAACCCTCATCCCAACCTTGAATCACTTGGCCAGCGCCCAAGAAGAACACGAAAGGTTGCTTGCGGTCTAGGCTACTATCGAACTTTTTGCCTTTACCATCTTTAGCAGATGGGTCATACAGCCAGCCAGTGTAATGTACAGTGACATTAAAACCAGGCTCTGCTTCGCGCCCTTCACCCACTAAGGTATCAATCTTTTGTAACTCTTTAACTTGCTCTGACATCGCTGTTACTTCCTTTACTGTTGACTTATCTGATGTTGATTTATTTGACTCGGCTTGACATGCACCTAAGCTTAACAAGCAAACGATTGCGAGTAATGATCCTAATAATTTCATTGTGTGTCCTGTAGCGTTGTATCTAAATGAAGGGGTTTAATCCGTAATCATACTTTAAAATCAGTGTTACCGTTAACTCAAGGCAGGTGATATACCCACTCCACTAACGCATCCTGCGCATCTCTACTACCCCCCGCATTCGGGTGGTTCACCAACATCACCATCGCGTAGCGATGCCCGCTTGCACTCAACACGTAGCCGGCTATACTACTTACCCCATTGATAGAGCCAGTTTTAAGATGTGCCCGGCCGCTCGTAGCACTGTCTTGCAATCTATGTTTCACCGTACCATCTAACGACAATATCGGCATAGATGCCATGTATTCTGGCATCACCGGGCTTGAGTAAGCACGCACTAACATTCTGCCCAAGTGCTCAGCACTAATCCGTTCCACACGCGACAATCCCGAGCCGTTCTCAATCACCAGTTCTTTAAAATTAAACCCGCTCGCGGCCAGCCAATCGTTGATCGCCGTCGCGCCTTTTTGCATGGTCGCGGGCGCACCCATTTTTTCTGCGCCTAGTGTCAGCAGCAACTGCCGCGCCATCAGGTTATTACTCCATTTATTAATATCGCGCACGTTACTGCCTAAAGGCTCAGAGACCTGTTCAAGTAACTTTTTGGCAGTATTCGGCACCGACTGTAGCTGCAACTTGCCATCAAACGTACCGCCCAACTCACGCCATAATTTTTTAAACGTAAAGTAGGCATATTGCGTATCGTCAAACAAACTTAGCTCTAAGTAGCGTTCGCCGCAATCAGCAGCATAAGCCCCCTTAAAGCTCACCACAGCCTTTGCCGCCTTCGTCTGAATGTCGTAACTCATTCTGCCGCGCCAGTTACCGCAATCACCTTCAACCAGCTTCATGTTATTGACTACGATTACCTCAGGTAATTCAAACTCCTGATTCACGCTGATTACATCATCGTTGGCAAAAAAGCGGAAGCTGGTACTACGGCCATTGACTGAAAAGGCGCTAGGTTTTGCATTGTAAGCACGCCATTTTTCATCATCAAAACTAATGCCATTATCAATATCATCGGCAAAATAACTTTTATCAATCAGCAAGTCACCCTTGATTTTTTTAACGCCGGCCTGTTTTAAGCTCATCAATAAGCGCCAAAAATCCTGCACTTTAAAACTAGGGTCGCCATAGCCTTTAATGATTAAATTACCATGCAATACACCGTCTTTAATTTGGCCATCATGGTAGAGCTCGGTTTTCCAGCGGTAAGCCGGTGTGAGCAAATCTAATGCGGCGTTGGTCGTCACCATTTTCATCACAGACGCAGGGTTCATGCCTTTATCTGCATTATGGCTTAGAGTTGGCGCCTGATTATCCACCGCCTGCACATAGACAGACACACCATTTAGCGGCACATCGGCTTGCATCAGCTCCGTTGCCACGGTTTTGGGTAACTCAGCCTGCACTTGTGCACAGAGCAACATCAGGATAACCAACAATGCGAGTTTTTTCATAGAATCTGCTTAATGACCTGATGCGTGTTCTGCACCATCAATGCAATTTCATCTGCATTAATGGTATACGGCGGCATGTAGTACACCGTGTTGCCAATCGGGCGCAATAATAAACCATGCTGCATGGCCAATTGGTAGCATTGCTTTGCAAACTGATGGTTACCTGTGACCACATCAAACGCGAAGATCATGCCCTGATAGCGCATATGTTGAATCGGCAGGTCAGTGAGCACTTGCATCTCCTGAACAATCAATGCAGACTGCGCCAAGTTTTTTTGCACCACATGGTCTGATTTAAAAATTGCCAAGGCAGCTAATGCGGCACTACATGCTAATGGATTCCCCGTATAACTATGGCTATGTAAAAAACCGCGCGCAGTGCTCTGATCATAAAAGGCTTGGTAAATATTATCGGTTGTGAGCACTGCAGACAGTGGCAAATAACCGCCAGTAATCCCTTTAGACAAGCAGACAAAATCTGCAATATCACTGACTTTACATCCCTCACTTGCTGCTTGCTCTGTGGCAAACATGGAGCCAGTGCGACCAAAGCCCACCGCAATTTCGTCGGCAATCAAATGTACTTGATACTTGCTGCAAATTTCACGCGCCTTTGCCAGATAAATCGGGTGATACATCGCCATGCCTGCGGCACACTGCACCAGCGGCTCTATAATAAAAGCGGCTAGCTCAGTATGATGTTGCGCGACATACTGCTCCAATTGCAGAGCGCAGCGTAAGGCATAGTCTGCCGCACTTTCACCCGCCTCTGCCAACCTGAAGTCTGGGCTAGGCATTTGTACAGACTGCATTAAGAGCGGTGCATAGGTATCTTTAAAAATGGCTACATCCGTCACGGCCAGCGCGCCTAAGGTCTCGCCGTGGTAGCTATTCTGCAAGCTAATAAATTTGGTTTTATTGGGTAAGCCGACATTACGCCAATAATGAAAGCTCATTTTGAGCGCAATCTCGGTGGCGCTGGCGCCGTCACTGGCGTAAAACGCATGACCAAGGCCAGTAAGCGTTGCGAGTTGCTCAGACAGCGCCACCACTGGCTCATGGGTAAAGCCAGCCAGCATCACATGTTCTAAAGTATCTAACTGCTGCTTAATGGCATCTCTGATACGTGGGTTATTATGCCCAAACAAGTTCACCCACCAGGAGCTGACGGTGTCTAAATATTTTTTACCATCTGCATCATATAGCCAGACCCCTTCCCCACGTTGTATCGGCGTTAAGGGAAAAGACTCATGCTGCTTCATCTGCGTGCATGGGTGCCACACCGATTGCATGCTGCGTTTTAATAGTTCTTGATTATTCATGGGTGAATTGTACGATAATTGTGTGAGGTTTTTCACCTGAACAAAAATCAAATGTCGTCATAAGCTGTTGTTTAGTCTAAAATTCAACCTTGAACACATATCACCTAAGCAAATAAGTCCCATGCAAAAAACTCGCCGCCATTTAGAACTGCTCGCTCCTGCAAAAAATGCTGATTTCGGCATTGAGGCCATTAATCACGGCGCAGACGCGGTATATATCGGCGGCCCGGCCTTCGGTGCGCGCGCAAAAGCGCCTAACACTATTGCTGATATTGCTCGCTTGGTGAAACACGCGCATCGCTACCATGCAGAAGTGTTTGTGGCACTAAACACCATTTTCCATGATAACGAGCTAGAAGGCGCGCGTGAGCTGGTACACCAACTTTACGAGGCTGAAGTAGATGCACTCATCGTGCAAGACATGGGCCTGCTAGAGATGGATTTACCGCCGATTCAGCTACATGCCAGCACGCAGACGGATATCCGCACTGTAGAAAAAGCCGTGTTTTTAGATCAGGTTGGCTTTTCACAAATTGTACTAGCGCGTGAACTGGATTTAAAAAGAATCAAACAGATTGCAGACGCTACTTCATGCAATTTAGAGTTCTTTATCCATGGTGCATTATGTGTAGCGTTCAGCGGTCAATGTTTTATCAGCCACGCACACACAGGCCGCAGCGCCAATCGTGGTGAGTGCTCACAAGAGTGCCGCCTGCCCTTTACGTTAGAAGACCAAAAGGGCCGCATCATCGGTAAGGATAAGCACTTTTTATCCATGAAGGATAACGACCAAAGCGCCAACTTACGCGCATTGATTGAGGCCGGTGTCAGCTCCTTTAAAATTGAAGGCCGCTACAAAGACTTACCTTATGTAAAAAATGCCACTGCGCATTACCGTGAATTGATTGATGAAATCCTGAACGATAGGCCAGAGCTGGCAAAGTCATCTTCAGGCCACGCAACTTACACATTCACACCACAGCCGGAAAAGACCTTTAACCGTAGCGCGACCGACTACTTTGTAAACGGACGTCAAGCCGACATTGGCGCGTTTGATACGCCAAAATTCTCTGGTGAGGCCTTAGGTAAAGTCACTAAAATTGGTAACGATTACTTTGAAGTGGAAACCAGTATCGAGCTACATAACGGCGACGGCGTATGCTTCTTTGATGTGCATAAAGAACTGGTCGGTTTACGTGTCAATACGGTAGAGGGCAAGCGACTCTACCCTAACGAAATGCCAACTGGCCTAACGCGCAATATGACCGTTTACCGCAATCGCGACCATGCCTTTATGCGCCAGCTGGAAAAAGATTCAGCACAGCGAAAAATTGCAGTCAACATGAACTTTTACGAAACTGCCAATGGTTTTGCTTTAACTATTACCGATGAAAATGGGTTTAGCGCAACCGCCACCTGCGAAGCAGAAAAACAAAGCGCACAAAATCTGGAAAAAGCAGAAACTAGCCTGCGTGAGAACCTGAGTAAACTAGGCGGTACTGATTTCAGCACACAAGGGATTGAAGTCAGCACCACGCAAACTTGGTTTATCCCCGCCTCAATTATTAATAATTTACGCCGTGACGCTATCGAACAGTTGCAGCAAACTCGTGATTTAGGCTACCAACGTCCACCACGCCGTGAGGCAGCGCAACCACCAGCCATCTTCCCTGAAGATACACTCAGTTACCTTGCCAATGTGTACAACAAAAAGGCACGTCAATTTTACGAAAAACATGGTGTGAAAATGATTGCGGCGGCGTATGAAGCTAACAAAGAGCTAGATGAAGTACCGCTGATGATTACCAAGCACTGCCTGCGTTTCAGCCACGGCCTATGCCCTAAGGAGGCTAAAGGCGTGATTGGTGTGCAAGGCACGGTCACCGCTGAGCCAATGACATTGATTAACGGTAATGACCGTTACACACTGAAGTTTGATTGCAAACCATGCGAGATGCATGTGATGGGTAAAATTCGCAAAAATATTCTGCAAATACCAGAGCCTCAGCCAGTTAATTTTTTCCCTAAGGCTTTCCGCTAATAAAACTGCTCGTTTTGAGCGCGCTTATGGGCGCGCTTATTCTCATACATGCGTAGGTCAGCAATATGCATTACCACGCTGCAATTATCTAACTCCTCATAGATAAATGCCGTACCTGCGCTCACGCCCACCAACTCAAAACCATTGGCGCGCAGATGTGCTACCGTTTCATCCAGCAGTGTTTGAATCAGCGCTTCATCTGCATTATGTGCAGTAATTGCAAACTCATCACCACCTAAACGATGCAGCGTTGCGACTCCCTCTAATTTACCCTGTAGAAAACGGCTAAAATCACACAGCAGTTTATCGCCATAGGCGTGTCCAAAATTATCGTTATAGTATTTGAGGCGATCTAAATCCAGTATGGTAATACTGCCGTTCTTAGGCAATTCCTGAATAGTGGCTTCCAGTGCCATGCGATTAGGTAGGCCGGTTAATTTATCGGTTTTAACGCGAGCCTCACTGATGCCTAGCGCTGTCAGCACTTGCTCTTTCTCTTTAAATAATTCACTAAATTGGTAGCTGAGCACAAACGACAGCAACAGCGCCTCAACGGTTACCGCTATCAAACCCAAATGCTCAACATAAAGCGTATAGCCAGTGAAATTTTGGGCAGTAATGGTTAAGCCGCCTAAAACAAAAAAGGTCAGAATCGCAATTAAGTAATAACGCGCAGTCATGTTCTTTTTACTGCTAAGGTAAATACCACATGCCAAGCCAAGGCTCAGAAAAACACCAACACCATAACGCGCCATTTCCATCATCCAGTGAGGAGAATAAATACCCCACACCGCAAATAGCACTAATATCGCCACTGCATATTGAATCCAGCGATAGAGCTTAGGGTTATATTGCTGGCGAATATTCAGCAAGCCTTTAACAAAGAAAACATAAGCGATATTTGAAAACAGGATAGGCAGCGCACTTAAGTAAAAGTAATGGACGCCAAACGTGTCAGAGAACACCAATAGCGATGTTCCCTGCAAAAATAGGTTACCCAAAATAAACAGCGCATACATGCCATGCACCATTTGCCCTCTAATTAGGCCCAGCACAATGTAATAGGCCATTAATCCAGCCAGTACCCCCAAGCAAAGCAGTGAGATAAAATTACCAAGCTTAATCGCTTGCTGGTAATGTGCTTTTGAGTCTAAGTATGGCTGAGGCTGTGCAATCAGGTAAGGCGTTTTAAGCGAAGTTACTAACGTGTAGCTCCCTGCCTCCAAATACAAAAGCCGCGCATGCCTTAAAGTAAAGGGGTTGCTTTCCGTGCTGCTGATTCCGCCTTCTAGCTCAGCAACCACCACATTGCGGCTATCTAATACCTTATGTCTAAACATCGCAAACGTACTAGTGTTTTTGAAATCAATCACATAGTCACCGGTCGTGGCGATATGCAAGGTACCATTAAATACAAAATCACCACCAGTTAATGGTAGGGTTTTAATCGGCACAGCGGGCTGGTGCGCAGCAGTCCAATGCCCCTCAATCAAACTGGGTTTCAGTTCAGGGCTGGCATGCGCCGGTGCTACAAAGAAAAGAAAAAGGCTGAACAACACGCCCGCATAAAAAGCTAGGCAAGCAAAACACGTGCGTAATTGTTGTGGGCTAAACCATGACATCATTAACTGTCAAACTTGGTGTGATTAATGTATGTCTCACAATATACAGATTAATGTCCTTTTGTTGAAGTGCTAGTTGGGGTGAAAATAAAGCACGCACGGCTGACGCTTCAACCCCTGCTCAAAACAAGCTTAAAAAAGGACAGCGCTGTATAGCTAAAAACAGCAAGCTTTATACCAAGCTTTTATTACGCTTTTTTTACAAACTCTGATTTTAGCTTCATTGCGCCAATGCCATCGATTTTGCAGTCAATGTCATGGTCGCCATCTACCAAGCGAATATTTTTGACCTTAGTACCCACTTTTACCACTAATGAAGAACCTTTTACTTTCAGGTCTTTAATCACGGTAATCGTATCGCCATCTTGCAGCACATTACCGTTTGCATCTCGAATCACGCGCAGTTCGTCCACATGCTCTGCGCCTCCATCAATTAACCACTCGTGCGCACATTCTGGACAAACGTACCTATCACCATCTTCATAGGTATATTCAGATTGACATTGCGGACATGATGGGAGCTGAGACATGGAGAACTTTCTAAACGATTAAACAATGCTGTTAAAACAATACCGTGATTGTAATGCAGGCAGCACCTTAATAGAAAGACATTATTTTTAATGTGGGTATATAAGCATGGTTTATTTAGCACAAGTTCACGGCAATCAATGCAACTTGTGCAATAACCACCAACACCACTAGGGTGCTGGGTTCATCATCGTTAAATGCAAATGCTCAATCTCTTGCAGCACTTCTGGCGCTAGCTTGGTATCCCACGCATCGATATTTTCTTTTAATTGCTGCATCGTGGTGGCACCAATAATCGTGCTAGTCACAAACCAGCGATGGTATACAAAGCTTAATGCCAATTGCGTAGGCGTCAGCCCATGCGCTCTAGCCAGCTTGGCATAGGCAGCGCTTGCGGGAAATACACCAGGCTTTTTGTAGCGTTGCGCGTAACCTAAAAACATAGTGACGCGCCCTTTTGCCTCAGGGTTATCAATGTACTTTGCAGTGAGGTGCCCAAATGCCAGCGGTGAATACGCAAGCAAGCCCACTTGCTCGCGATATAACACTTCAGCCATGCCAAACTCCATGCCGCGGTTAATCAGGTTATAGCAGTTTTGCACGCTGGCAATATGCGGCAGATTATATGCCTTAGCGATACGCACAAACTCCATCACTCCCCACGGCTGCTCATTAGATAAACCGACATAACGCACTTTGCCTTCTTGCACTAATTCAGCCAGCGTTTCCAGCTGGTTCTGTATCGACACCCATGCTCTTTCTTCGCCTTGCTGGTAAACGCCAGACTCAAACTCACCCGCAGGGTCAAACTGATACTGCCCAAACATCGGTACATTGCGCTCAGGCCAGTGCAATTGGTATAAATCGATATAATCTGTCTGCAAGCGCTGTAATGAGCCCTCAATCGCCGCACGAATATTGGCACGGTCTAGCGATGGCGGACCACCGCGAATCCAATCCAAGCCACGGCGTGGTCCAGAAACTTTACCTGCTAAAACAATTTGATCACGCGGCTGTTTTTTTAGCCATGTCCCCACCATAGACTCGGTACGCGTATAAGTATCGGCCTTGGGCGGCACTGGGTACATTTCAGCCGTATCAATAAAATTAATGCCGCGCGCCATCGCATAATCTAATTGCGCGTGCGCCTCCGCCTCTGTGTTTTGGTCGCCATAGGTCATGGTGCCTAAACATACCTTGGAAACGTTTAAATCGGTGTGAGCAAGCTTGGTGTATTGCATACTTTGATCCTGATGTTGATTACTGTCGTCGTAAATTTAGACACCCTATAAGTTTAGACCTACTGAATGTCTTTTGCTAAACGCTATGGTTTTGCTAGACATTGGTATTGTTATCCTGGTTTGGCTTGGCTGACGCCAGCATCTCGCAGGCAAGGGCGCCCACATCACGCACGGCTTGCTCAATAGCGAGTGTCCACAGGTGGCTAAAATTAAGGCGTATATAGTGAGTGAGTTCTTTTTTGCGCGAAAAGATGGTACCAGGCGCTACGGTGATGCCGTTGTCGATTGCAGCACGATAAAGCTGGAGTGCATCTAGTGCCGGCGGGAGCTTTACCCATAACACATAGCCCCCCTTGGGGATGGAAAGCTGTGTACCGGCAGGAAAACTTTGCTCTATCACATTGCGAATCAACACATAATTTGAGCGTAACGTATGCCGCAGCTGCTTGAGATGCTGCTCAAAGCTGTCACGCTGCATAAACTTGGCAATCGCAATCTGCGGCGCCGAAGTTAGCGACAGACTGTTAAGAAACATCAGTCGCTCTACCTCTTGGCGATAGCGTCCTGCACTAGTCCACCCAACGCGGTAACCAGGTGCCAGCGACTTAGAAAATGACGAACAGTGCAGCACCATGCCCGAGCGGTCATAGGCCTTGGCAGGCAAAGGCGGCTCATTGCTAAAGTACAGTTCGCTATAGACATCATCCTCAATCAGCGGAATATTCTGCTCAGCAAGTAATTCTACTAAGGCCTGCTTTTTTGCCTCAGGCATGACAAAGCCTAGCGGATTCTGAAAATTGGTCGTCAGAATCACCGCCGCAATAGGCATATCAGCTGTCGCCGCCCGCAACGCATCGAGATCGATGCCTGATTCCGGATCGGTACGAATTTCAGCGACTTTCATACCAAGTCGCTCCACGGTATGTGCCAGCGCATAATAGCCGGGAGACTCCAGTGCAATGGTATCTCCCGCCTTGGCCACGGCCTGCAGGCAGAGGGTGATAGCCTCGGTGGCACCATGTGTGATGACAATATCATCCGGTGACACATCGATGCCACTAGCGAGATAGCGACGCGCAATCTGCTGACGCAACATTTCGTTGCCGGGTGGCAGGTCGCTCAACACGCCCCACTCCCCCTCGTCATCGGTTAGGGCTTTTTCATATTGATGGATTTTCTTGAGTGGGAACAGCTGAGGGTCTGGAAATGGTGAACCTAACGGCACGGTGCCGAATTCGCGGATAGATTTAAGCGTAGTGAGCACTAGCTTACTCGCATCGACTTCGGAAAGATTAATATCTTTGGCGAGCGGGGATGCATATCGCTGCTGCAGGCGCTTACGCGGTGTGACATAGTAGCCTGACTGTGGGTGACTACTGATAACACCTTCCTGCTCCAACAGCAGATAAGCGCGCAATACGGTGCTGATGCTAAGCCCATATTTCTGACTAGCCTGCCGCACCGAAAAAACCTTGTCCGCTGGCCGTAAAACGCCTTCATCGATCATTGCGCGTATGCGAGCGGCAAACGAGACATAAAGCTTCATGGTGGCCAAGTGGGAGGGTTCTTGTTGCCGGCAATTATACTACAGCCTAGCCCTGCACAGCTTAAGTCGCCACTTGAGTGGGTTATTGGTGTCGGCTTAGGCAGCTTGTAATGCGAGAGAAATATCCTCACCGCTAGCGGTCAGGGCAGCAACCAGCCGTTCCTTCTGCGTGGAAACATCCACCAGCAATTGCTCGCTTAGTGCAGTCATCAGCCGTTGTAGCGTACTCATGCGGATATCCAGACGCTTGCAGATGACAGCCAGCGAGACATGTGCGCGGCCTGCTTCATGCTCCGTATGTAGTAGCTCCAGTATGCTTAACATCAGCACGGCGCTATGGTCAAGCTGAAACGGGTCTGGCTGAGCAGGTTCCAGTGGAACTGTGGCTCGTTCTAGAACATCAAGCTGCCCATAAGCAAAGTCCGCTCGCACCTGCACCTCATGATGATCGCACTCAAGCAGCATTAGCCACCTCAGGCGCTGTGCTTTTCTCGATAATCACAGGGATGGATTTCGAGGTTGGTGTCCGTGAGTGATCAGCCACACTCTCCAGTGGTACTAAGTTATTGGTTTCCGGATAGTAACCACTCAAGCAACCCTGCGGAATATCGTAGGATACGACTAAAAACTTGTCCGCACGACGCGTAATACCATCCTGCCAGACGCTGGTCAGGTTAATCCAGTCACCTGCCACTAGCCCCATGCGCGTGATGTCGGCTGGGTTCATGAAAATAACGCGGCGTTGACCAAACACACCGCGATAACGGTCATCCATACCATAGATGGTAGTGTTGTACTGATCGTGTGAGCGCGTGGTCATCAGCACGAACAGCTGGTCGCCATATTGCTCGCGCGCTTGATGGATAGGCGAGCCAGACGGGATATCCTGCACAGTAAACTCAGCCTTGCCTGATGGCGTGTTCCAAATACGCTCGCTAGAAGGTACCGGCATACGGAAACCGCCAGGCTGCCTGATACGTTGGTTATAGTCTTTAAATGCTTCCGGCATGGTCTGCTCTATCACGTCGCGGATTTTACTGTAATCCTTGATGTATTCCAGCCACGGTGTCTTACTGTGCTTGAGTGTGGCATGCGCAAAGCGCGCCACGATGGCAGGCTCAGAAAGCAGCTGCGGTGACGCTGGCTTATTCATCCCGTAGGATACGTGCACCATACTCATGGAGTCTTCCACCGTGACACCTTGCGCGCCAGTTTCCTGCGTATCGATTTCAGTACGGCCTAGGCATGGCAAAATAAGTGCTTCTTTGCCATGTACCAGATGACTACGGTTAAGCTTGGTTGTGACATGGGCAGTCAGTTCACAATTACGCATGCCCTGCCAGGTACGATCTGTATCCGGTGTGGAAATTGAGAAGTTGCCGCCTAAGCCAAAAAAGAATTTAGCTTTACCATCAATCATGGCCTGAATAGCAGCTACTGCATCGTAACCCGGCTCTTTGGGCACATTGAGATCAAATACACGATCTAGGCTTTCAAGAAATGCCAATGGCATCTTTTCATAAATGCCCACAGTACGGTTGCCTTGCACATTGCTATGTCCGCGCACTGGACACAAGCCCGCACCTTCCTTGCCGATATTGCCACGCAACAGCATCAGGTTAACCAGCGTCTTGATGGTGGCCACACCGTGCTTGTGCTGGGTAATACCCATCCCCCAAGTTGAGATCACGCGATCACCCGTCGCATAAATACGGGCGATTTCTTCAATCTGCGCTAATGGCACACCGGATTCCTCCAGAATCAGATCCCAGCTTTCCTGACGCGCATCTTCGGCAATCGCTTCAAAATTATTAGTGTGCTGCTGAATAAACGCCAAATCTACGACACGCTCTGTCCCGTGTTTGATTGCTTCATCATCCCACTGAATCACAAACTTGATCATACCTTTAATCAGCGCCAAGTCTCCGCCCAGCTTAGGCTGGATAAACAAGCCGCTAATCTTGCTGCCCTTGAAAGACAACATATCGAATGGGCTTTGCGGGTCGGCAAAACGCTCCAAACCACGCTCTTTCAATGGGTTAATGGCAACGATGCGTGCGCCGCGCTTAGCGGCCTCACGTAGTTCACCCAGCATACGTGGGTGATTGGTCGCAGGGTTTTGGCCAAAAATCAGTAAAGTGTCCGCATGCTCAAAATCATGCAGGGTCACCGAACCCTTACCTATGCCCACAGTAGGCGGTAAGGCCATGCTGGTAGATTCGTGGCAGAGATTGGAACAGTCTGGAAAGTTATTGGTGCCGAACTCACGTACAAACAGCTGATAAAGAAAAGCCGCTTCATTACTGGCGCGACCAGACGTGTAGAAGATAGCCTCATTCGGGTCAGCTAAACCATTTAAATGCGCCGCCATCAGCCCAAATGCACCATCCCAGGAAACCTCTTCATACTTGTCCGTTGCTGGGTTATAACGCATAGGATGGGTGAGGCGACCTTCATTTTCCAGGTCAAAATCGCTCCACTCCATTAATTCAGTGACAGTGTGTTTTGCAAAGAACTCAGGCGGCACACGCTTAGCGGTTGCTTCAGCGGCAACGGCTTTTACGCCATTTTCACAGAACTCAAAAGTAGAAGTGTGCTCTTTATCAGGCCATGCACAGCCCGGGCAATCAAAACCATCAGGCTGGTTCTGAGCAAGCAGGGTCATGACGCCCTTGACAGGAATTTTCTGTAGCGCAAGCTGCGCGGCAACTTGCTTTAACGCGCCCCAACCGGCGGCAGGATGATGGTATGGCTTAATAACGGCTTTTGGCTGTGACATAAATCTTTACTTAAAATTTGCAAATGTAGGCTAGCTTTGTTGAAAGCCTGCCACACGCATGAATACGGAATAACGATTAAAGCAATCGTAAGGGAGATCACAGATGCAAACCAGACACAGAAACGGAGAGTTTTTAGAGTACAGTTGGGATAGCCTGCACCAACAGATGCACACTACATGCCCGCGCAACCTAAACTTTAGATAGCAGCGACAATTGCGAATATTTTAATTATAGCTCTTGAAATCACTTAATTGGTCCCCAAATTAGCAATCGAGGTACGGGAGTGCTAAAATGCGGCATTACCTATACAATTTTGTATTTAACTAATTTATCAGCATAACTCATCAGGAGAAATTGAATGAAAATTCGTCCATTACACGACCGCGTGATTGTAAAACGTTCAGAAGAAGAGCGTACAACCGCGTCTGGCATTGTAATCCCAGATAGCGCAACAGAAAAACCAGATCAAGGCGTTATTCAAGCTGTTGGTTCAGGCAAACGTGATGAAAGCGGCAAAGTGATTGCCCTTGACGTTAAAGTTGGTGACAAAGTGCTTTTCGGCAAATACGCAGGCCAAACTGTTAAGGTTGACGGTGAAGAGCTATTGGTAATGCGCGAAGAAGACATCATGGCTATCGTCGAGTAAATCTGACGGCTTGCAACGGGCGATTGCTGCGTTGCATAAAGCCGTTTCAGCATGTCATATTCGATGACTGTAAGCGCTTTCCAGATTTTTATTGATTAAATTAATCTCGCAAACATTCAACTGGATGTTTTGCTAAATTTAAGGAGTTTCAAATGGCAGCAAAAGACGTAAGATTCGGCGATGACGTTCGCCAAAAAATGGTAGCAGGTGTAAACGTACTTGCAAACGCAGTGCGCGTAACTTTAGGCCCTAAAGGCCGCAACGTAGTGTTAGAGCGTTCTTTCGGCGCACCTACTATCACTAAAGATGGTGTTTCAGTGGCTAAAGAAATCGAATTAAAAGACAAATTCGAAAACATGGGCGCACAAATGGTGAAAGAAGTTGCTTCTAAAACCAATGACATCGCTGGTGACGGTACAACAACGGCAACAGTATTAGCACAAGCTATCATCCGTGAAGGGATGAAATCTGTTGCTGCTGGTATGAACCCAATGGATTTAAAACGCGGTATCGACAAAGCAGTTGAAGCAGCCGTTGCTGATTTAAAAGCACAATCAAAACCATGTACAACCAGCAAAGAAATCGCGCAAGTTGGCTCTATCTCAGCTAACTCAGATACATCAGTTGGCCAAATCATTGCTGATGCAATGGACAAAGTAGGTAAAGAAGGCGTGATTACGGTTGAAGACGGTTCAGGCCTTTCAAACGAGTTAGACGTAGTTGAAGGTATGCAGTTTGACCGTGGCTACCTATCACCATACTTCATCAACAACCAAGAGCGTCAAATCGCTTTGATGGACAATCCATTCGTGTTGTTGCATGACAAAAAAATCTCAAACATCCGTGACTTGTTACCAACTTTAGAGCAAGTTGCTAAAGCTGGCCGTCCATTGTTAATCATCGCAGAAGATGTAGATGGCGAAGCATTGGCAACATTGGTTGTGAACAACATCCGCGGTATTTTGAAAACTGTTGCTGTTAAAGCACCTGGCTTCGGTGATCGTCGTAAAGCAATGCTAGAAGATATCGCTATCTTAACTGGCGGTACAGTGATTGCTGAAGAAGTTGGCCTAAAACTTGAAAACGTAACGCTTGAAGACTTAGGTCAAGCTAAACGCATTGAAGTAGGTAAAGAAAACACCATCATCATTGATGGCGCTGGCGTTGAAGCAAACATCAAAGCACGCATCACACAAATCAAAACGCAAATCGAAGAAGCAACAAGCGACTACGACCGTGAAAAACTACAAGAACGCGTAGCTAAATTAGCTGGCGGTGTTGCAGTGATCAAGGTTGGCGCGACAACTGAAATCGAAATGAAAGAGAAAAAAGCACGTGTTGAAGATGCATTGCACGCAACACGCGCAGCAGTTGAAGAAGGTATCGTAGCTGGTGGTGGCGTAGCGTTGATTCGTGCACGTGACGCAATCGCTAAAGTGAAAGGTGACAACCTTGACCAAGAAGCTGGTATCAAAATCGTATTGCGCGCTGTTGAAGAGCCATTACGCCAAATCACACAAAACGCTGGTGTTGAACCATCAGTAGTGGTGAACAACGTTGCAGCAGGTAAAGGTAACTACGGTTACAACGCTGCTAACGAAACATACGGCGACATGGTTGAAATGGGTGTGCTAGACCCAACTAAAGTAACCCGTTCAGCATTGCAAAACGCTGCTTCAGTAGCTGGCTTAATGCTAACAACTGATTGTATGGTTGCTGAACTACCTAAAGATGACGCTCCAGCGATGGGTGGGGATATGGGTGGGATGGGCGGCATGGGCGGTATGATGTAATTTCAGTTTCGTCAAAGCGGTGATTGCTGCGTTGCTTCTCCTTGTCGTACTAAATGTACTGCCTGCGGATTCGCGCCTTGCACTAACCGCTTTAACTTGCTGAAATGCCCTAACAAGCATTGCAAAAAACAAAACCCGCTTCGGCGGGTTTTTTCATCTATGATTTAGGCATAAAAATACATATTTAATAAATCAAAAGAACGGTATGTAATAAATGAAGTTGTGTTCAACAAAATTAATTAGCAGCCCGCGAAGGGCAAAATACCAGAAGGCATTGCGCTGTATGTTTTCACTCTCAATAAACAAATCATCATTCGACGCAACGCTCTTTGCTTATTGGCAACATACTTCAAACACATTTAATCGACACACATAGAATTGACAATCATATTAAAAGTAGTATATTCAAAAACATGAGACATGTTAAATTAAATGCTAACGGTAAATTCTTGGTAAAAGGTGAGGCGCCCGACAACCAAGTTGAGAAGGTTCGTGCTGCGAGAGTAGCTAGAGCTGGCAGGGTAATGTCTGCATCATCAAAAGATAGAAGACAAGCATTTTTCATTAACAAGTCAAAAAAAGGCTCTTCAATTAAAGCCGTCAACGACGCAAGGTTAATTCGGGATTTCAAGCCTAGCGATGTGAGCTTTATCAAAATCTGTGCATGAGCACTTTAGACGGTTTTGATTGGTTTCGACCTGAAGATTTACCCGTTTTATTCAAGGCACTTCGGCAAGTTGATCCGCCAGCAATTTTAGTTGGTGGGCAGTCCCTTACTTTTTGGGTGGATTTCTTTGAATTGCCACTTCCCCGAACTGAAACGCCATACCTTACGCAAGATGCCGATATTTTGGGTACTCAACTAGATGCTCAAATCATTGCTAAACATTTAAATAGGGGTAAGGCTACCACACCACAAGCAAATGATCATACGCCATCAACGGGGTTGATTACTTACTATGCTGAAGGGCGCAGACTACTTATTGATGTCATGGGAATGCTATGTGGCCTTGATAATGATCAAATTAAAGAAACAGCAATAACATTAAACATTGCACAATACGGCAATGTGAGCATTTTGCATCCACGACTTGTTTTAATTAGCCGCATTTCCAATTTAAAGGTGTTGCAAAGTAAGCGAGATAAAAATGGAATTACTCAAGCCAAATTAGCAATAGAAATGTATAAATCTTTCATGATTTGGTATAGATCTCAGCTCAGTTCAAACTCAGAGTACCAAAAGTTCCTTTTATTGAAAGCTGAAGAATTAAAAGAGATATCATTATCAGATGCCTCTGTTTACGTTTATCAACATTATGGCATCAATGTTTTGGATAGCTTTCCAATAGAACTAGTTGAGAACCAAAATTTCTTGGATATTCAGTGGCCAAATATAAATAAATGGTTTCTTAAAAAAACGAAAAAATAATTCAAGGCAATATAAAATTAAACCAACAAAAAACAAAACCCGCTTCGGCGGGTTTTGTTTTATCCACCATTCTCCGTCATAATTACGGTTTATGCCGCTTGCATCACTCGCATTAAAAGCATCCCCTTCAAACAACGAAAGAAACACATAATGACAATTGCATTAGAAACCTTAACCCAACGCTTAAGCTATATCGTGGGTGAAAACATGGCGCATCAGCTTAAAAATGACGGGTTGGCCTTAGACGCAGACGTAGTTGCACTGGCAGTTAAAGATGTAATGGAAGACACCCCATCACGTTTAACTGATGCAGAAAAACGCAGTACAGTGGAACAAGTGCAAAAAGAGAGCCAAGAAAAACAAATGGCAGCACAGGCTGAGCAATCTGCAAAGAACCAAGCTGAAGGCGCGGCTTATTTGGCTGAAAACGCTAAAAAAGAAGGTGTAATCACTACCGATAGCGGCTTGCAGTATAAGTCACTAGTGGCTGGCGCTGGTGAAAAACCAAGCAAAAGTAACAAAGTAAGAGTGCATTACAGAGGCACATTGATTGATGGTACTGTGTTTGATAGCTCTTACGACCGTGGCGAGCCTATCGTTTTCCCGGTGACTGGCGTGATTGCTGGTTGGGTTGAAGGTTTGCAGTTAATGAACGTGGGCAGTAAGTTTGAATTAACCATTCCATCAAATTTAGCTTATGGCGCAAACGGCAGTGGCCCAGCGATTGGCCCAGATGCAACCTTGATTTTTGAAGTTGAGTTATTAGCGATTGAATAATCGCTAGTACAACTAGGGTGGATAACTTAGTTTATCTACCCTTTTTTACCGCCATGCATAATTGCTTGGCATTAAAACTCACCACCGCTGCAATCTTTTACAGTCTCCTCATGCAATTACATCACCAAACCTTGGGCGATCAATCTTTAGGCAAAGCCCAACCACTCATTTTACTGCACGGTTTATTTGGCTCTGGCGATAACTGGGGCACGATTGCCAAGCACTTTTCGCAACACTACCAAGTGATTAGTGTGGATTTACGCAACCATGGCAGATCACCCCATAGTGATTCGCAAACCTATCCCGAGATGGCAGATGATCTGCTGGAGTTGTGTGACACGCTCGGCTTAGACCGCATCCATTTAGTCGGGCATTCACTAGGCGGAAAAGTGGCAATGCAATTTGCTACACAATACCCTGATAAGCTAGAAAAGTTGATCGTGGTGGACATGGCAATACGGGCTTATCCTGATGCATATACGCATATGATTGATGCGATGATGGCTGTTGACCTCAGCACTATGCAAAGCCGCAGTGACGTAGACAAAGCATTGCTTAGCAAGATTCCGCACCCGATGGTGCGCCAATTTTTACTGATGAATTTAATCAAGTCAGACGTCAATCACGCAGAAAGTGATTTAAATAAAACGGCCCTTAGGTGGCGCATTAACCTAGCCGCGCTCAGAGCTAACTACCCCCACCTGATACAAGCCGTGTGTGAACATACGCGTTATGAAAAGCCTAGCCTATTTATCCGCGGTGAACGCAGTGATTACGTGCAGGATGCCGATATTAAGCACATCAACACCCATTTCACCAACGCACAATTTGCAAGCTTAGCAGCCAACCACTGGGTACACGCAGAGCAGCCACAGGCATTTATTGAAGTAGTAGCTAACTTTCTTGGCAGTGGGCAATAACATCATCTTAAGCCGCAGTTGTCGAATAAGCGCAGCCAACAATGATGTCGTTTTAATAGCGCACTTATCAATACGCTTAGAAATATCAAGTTAAGTATCTGCCAGCACCTACAGAATACAAAAATATTGTCGTAAAAGATTAAATAGAGCGCAAGCGGCTTACATAATAAGCACTATTATGCAAAAATCAGTGCTGTAATATCAATTCAAACACTCATCGTCTTATAAAACCAAAGAAATAACAAAAAATGAAACGCAACCACACTATTGCATTGATACTTTGCGGCTTATCGATTACGACACAAAGCCATGCGACGAACGGCATTAATTTAATTGGCTATGGCGCAGAATCAACGCTGATGGGTGGTGCGGATACCGCGGTAGCACGCGACACCAGTGCGTTAAACACGAATCCTGCGGGTTTGGCGCAAATCAAAGGTAAGATGTTTGATGCTTATGGCTCATTGCTACGCACTACTGACTTATCTCATCAAGACGCACGCAATGACCAACATGCTGACAATCGTTACGTCATGCTTGCCGGTGGCGGTTATGCACAACAATTGGAGAATTCACCCTGTACAGCGGGCATTGGGTTCTTCACGCAAGGCGGTGCAGGCGCAGTGTTTAAACATATCAACACGCCATTTGGTACTGATGACGAAATGAGCTCACTGTTTGGTATTGCAAAAATAACACCGGGTATTGGCTGCCAAGTGACAGATAACCTTTCAATCGGCGGCTCTATTAGTATGATTTACGCGAGTATTGAGCAAAAATTCTTTTACCATACGCCGCCTACCTCTAGCTTTGCAGGCTTTAAAAATGAGGGCGCAGATACACTACGCTTTGGCTTTAAACTAGGCGCCCAATATAAGTTAAACGAGCAATGGACGCTAGGCGCAAGCTATACAGAAAAAACTGAATTACCACTCACAGGCGGCACCGCTAAATTTAACTATGGCGCGGCTGGCGTGGTTAAATATGACAATCTCAGCATTAAGGGATTTGCGCTACCGCGTGAAGTAGCGATTGGCGCTGCCTTTAAGCCTAACCCAGATTTATTACTTTCAGCCAAAATCAATTGGCTTAACTGGGCAGATGCTATTAACGATGTAACCACCACATGGAGTGACACCACTAGCGCGTTTGCACCCGCCTCAGTCGTGAATGTCAGCCAGCAAGATTGGCGCAACCAAATAGTATATGCGCTAGGTGCTGCCTATACTTACGATGACAAAACCACTTTATATGCAGGTTACAACTATGGCAAAAATCCAGTGCCAAGAAATAACTCCAGTGCGTTGCTTGCCGCAATTTTAGAAGAGCACGTTACGCTGGGCTTTGCCCGTAAGCTAGATGAAACATGGAAAATCACGAGTGGTATCGAGTTTTTATTACCTAAAAAAGTGACTTACGACAGCGCAATATTTGGCAACAATACTGAAGTACGTAACGAAGGATTCTTTCTGCATTTAATGCTGAGCAAGCAGTGGTAAAGCTTTCTATGCGATAAAGATACATGCCTCGCTTTGCTCGAGCCAACTCACAAGCCGCATCCAAAAGCCTTACCCTGTTGCTACATCGTTATTAGGGCATCAACTTCATCATGAGACAGACGACATCTGTCTCATGAATGATTGCCCCATTTAATATGGATTGGTCATTATCCTGTTACCTAATGCTGATCGGTATCAAGTATTTTTGTGTCAAAGCCAAACACATTACCTGCCCATATCCACATCACCAAAGCTAACACCCCAAAAGGCATGTAGCCCATATAGCCTAAAAGCGGCATTTCTGAAAAGATGTGAATCACATTTACATAAGGGATATCGTATACCCAGTAGTTCGGATTGGTAATCGGCATTTGTGGATGTGCGCTTCCGTAGTTCCAGCACTCCCAAACAAAACCGTTCAGCATTGTTGCTAGCGCAACTAGCAGTGCAGAGGTCCAGTTGCCTTTCGCCATATCTGCAAATGGTGTCCAAATATTAAGCTTGATGAGTAAACCTGAAAATACCATCAATACACCAATCCACAGCACCCAGAATAGAGGATAAGGCCAAAACACCATCAGGAATAACAACGCATAGCCTGCATACAATAATACATTACCATTGATGGCAACCTTGGGGCCTTGGGAGTACCTGCTAACCAAGCTAGGACAACTGTTTAACAGCATATACCATTGAAAAATAGCAGGCCAAACAGTCGTGTACGCTAGCAAAAATATCACCACCACTGCCTCATGGGACAACGAAGGAATACTCTCTGTTTGCGGGTAATACCAATTACCTAACGCAAAATAATTGTAATACTCAAACATACGCCAACCAACTAAAGAAACCAAGGCGCTGATAACGAGTGTTTTGGGTTTTGATGATAACAAAGACTGGCCATTGTTATAGCGATAAACAACACCGTCTAGTGTAAAAATAAAGCTCCACCAAAGCGGCGTAAATGCATAATAAACTAGGCTGCCAAATACAGTCACGCGTGTCCACATCAGCCACCAGAAAAACAGCGTAGACGCCAAACCTAGCCAAAACCAAACAGGTAAAGGTAAGGGTTTATTAGGTGCCGCAGGCTCTACCTTTTTAAATCCAAATAGCGTAGGGGACATATATAACGCCAGTACAACCAGTTCTACAAAGGCCAACGCACAAAATACAATTAAATTAAAACCTGGTGCTTCTGCTACAAATTGCGGAGGAAACACACCGAAACCCGGTGGCAAATGCGTATCGGGGTAAGCAAACCAACTCGCAATTAGGGGGACTAGCAAAGCTAGCATGATGGGGATTATTAGTTTTTTCTTCATTTGCAATCTCATTGTTAATAAAAAGTATCGCTACACTTATCTACAATCTGAATTTACAAATCTGCTTACAAATAATCTGGACGCATTTATTTTGATACATCCATCCAACTGTCATTTTTTGTGCATATTGAGGTGAAATGTTGCATCGCACCTCACTGCTGAACAGAATATTAAGCTCGCTTGCATGCGTATAAATTCAAACCAAGCAAACATTATCAGTCAACAAAGTTAGAAACAATCACCCATATAGAACAGATGGTTAAGCACAGAAACTAACCTAATCTTTAATACCCACTCTACCTCACCACAGCTTTTCTGCCATATTTTGCGATTTGATTCTATCAATCCACCACTTCAAACCAGCACCGGCATCGCCACTGCGCCAAGCCATGTAGATAGACTCTGGTTGGCGTGGCTCTTCCACTTGCTTTTCTACCAGCAATCCTTTTGCTATAGCATCACGCGCTAACGGTTCAGGTAAAAAACCAAAACCAAGCCCCGCTAACTGAAACTCATATTTTGTGCGCATATTAGCCACTGCTAAGGTTTCCTGACCAAACAGCAACCCCACGGTACGTGGCGGCATTTTCCGTACCGAGTCACTCACCGTAATAGCCCGATGCTGATACAGCTCAGCCTTACCTAAGGGTTTATTCACGTTAGCTAATGCATGATTAGGCGCAACAGCAAACACAAAATTGATGGTATCAATCACCTCTGCATGATAGCCGCCACCAGATGGCCCTTCGCCTGCAGCACCTATCAGTAAATCAACGCGCCTATCCATAAGTGCTTCCCAACAGCCAGACAGTGCTTCTTGTGCAAACCGCAGCCTGGTCAGGTTCGCAACTTTATAAAATTCGGCAATATCTTCAACCAACGCCGTGGGGGAGAACACTGAATCCATACCGATGGATAGCTCAGTCTCCCAGCCGGAGGCCACACGCCGCACCCTATGCTCAAGGTCCTCTGCTGCTTTCAGCAGATAGCGCCCTTCTTTTAATAACTCTTTACCCGCGCTGGTTAAACTGACTTTAGGGCCCTGACGCTCAAACACCTGCACGCCTAAGTCTTGCTCCAGCTTACTGACCGTGTACGAGATGGTGGACGGGACCTTGTGTAATTCGTTACCCGCAGCAGCGAACGATCCGCCACGGTCAATCGCATCAAGAATTAATAAAGAATCTAGGCTTATTCTGAACATTCGATTTTTTCGATGATAGGTTGATAATTTTTCCGTTTTTCATAGTGAAATTAACGGTTCATAATGCTTCTCACATTAACCGGCAATCATTTAGCAGAGAATGTGATGTTTTAAATTATCGCATATAGACAAATGATACCAAAGCATAAAGGAGATTGATGATGTTACAGGTTCTTAAAAATAGCCAACGCGGGGCAGCTGATCATGGCTGGTTGCAATCAAATCACTCGTTCTCATTTGGCCATTACTACAACCCAGAGCAAATGGGGTTTGGACCTTTGTTAGTCATTAATGAAGACCGCGTACAACCAGCCCGCGGCTTTGGCACACACAGCCATGAAGACATGGAAATTATTAGCTACGTATTAAGCGGTGCGCTAGAACACAAAGACAGCATGGGAAATGGTTCTGTGATTCGTTATGGTGACGTACAAAGAATGAGCGCAGGCACTGGCGTGAGCCACAGTGAGTTTAATCACTCAAGCACTGAGCGTGTGCATTTTTTGCAAATCTGGATTAACCCTAACGTAACCGGCATTACACCTAGCTATGAGGAAAAACATTTTGATGCAGCGTCAAAAGCAAACCAACTGCGCTTGATTGCCTCACAAGACGGAAAAGATGGCTCCGTACTGATTCACCAAGACGCCAGCATCTATGCCGCGATATTGAACGGGGAGACTACATTAACCCATCAACTAGCACCCAACAGAACAGGCTATGTGCATTTGATTAGAGGTCAAGTTGAGGTTAACGGTACCAAGCTGACCACAGGCGATGCCTTAAAAATTCAACAGGAATCATCGATTGAGTTCAGCAATGCCGCAGATGCCGAACTCCTGATGTTCGACCTACCTTACTAACTTTTTATTTATTTTTAATTACTTTATATTTTTTTAGGAGCAATACCATGACACAAGAAACCATATTAATCGTAGGCGCAGCAGGCAATAACGGCGTAGCGGCAATTGAAGCATTAGTGAACAAAAATGATCGCAATATCAAAGTAGTGGCTGGCGTAAGAAGCGCAAGCAAAGCCGCGCAGCTTAAAGAAAAATTTCCAACGATCGAAACCGCTATTTTTGATTTAGACGAACCAGCCACCTTTAAAGCCGCGTTTGAGGGGGTGACAAAAGTTTATATCATTCCAGGTAACGTTGAGAACAGAGCACAGCATGCCAAAAATACGGTAGATGCAGCAGTAGCGGCAGGTACAGTGAATCAAATCGTATTGCTATCGGTAGTAGGCGCAGAGTGGGAAGCAATTTTGTTTGCCAAACAGTTCCGCGAGGCTGAGAAGTATTTAGAAGCATCAGGCTTGCCATGGACGCATTTACGCACTATCTGGTTCCAAGATAACTTTTTTGGCTGGGCGGATGGCGTAAAAAGCGGAAAATTATACTTTGGTATCAGAGAAGGCAAACTTGCACCACTCAATGTGCAAGACATTGGCGAGGCGGCAGCCGTGATACTCACGACAGCAGGCCACACTAACAAAGCTTACAACCTGACTGGGCCAGAGCTGTTATCAGGCAGCGACATTGCGGCAGTATTCTCACGCGTAACTGGCCACAGCGTTGACTATGTATCACCAGATGAAGACACGACTTATGCATCATTAACAGGTTCAGGCTGGCCAGAATGGCAGGCAAAAGGTGTGCTTGAGCTGTTTGAGGTGTTTGCCTCAAACCAAGCAGCGGTAGTCACTACTGATGGTGAAACTTTATTAGGCCGCCCATTAACCCGATTTGAAGACTACATTACTGCCAACAAAGCCGCTTTTATTTAAATCGCATTACCGGCTAAACATACTCCCAAGCAAAGGCTTGGGAGCCTTAATCAAATACATACATAAAAGAGAATAATGATGATTTTAGAAAGAATCTACACTTGGAGAAACTCCATTTTCAGCGTAAATACTGAGCAAGAAGCTAATAAAACAGACTTACAGCAATCTGATTTAGATGCAAAATTCAGAGAAGAGCAATCATGGCTGGGGATAGGATGAAAACTCTAAGCTGGCTTGGCGGCAACCCCATCGCGAAGCCAGTTTACTACTAGTCAAAACGGTAAGAAGCCATCACCACATCAAACACAGTATCAGTAAAAATACGCTCTCCCACACTATCAGTTGCCGCACCCGCCACCACCATTAAAGGAATTAAGTGATCTTCGCGCGGATGTACCAAGCGCGCAAACGGTGCCTGCTCCCAATCCACTAATGCCTGATTACGCTGCTGCGGGCTGAAATTAGCAATCGCCTCATATAAGTACTGCTCAAACTGCACAGAAGGCTCAAACGATGCTGGCCGGCCAAACCCACGCATATTATGATAAGTCAGCCCACTGCCAACAATCAGCACACCCTCCTCCCTCAGTGGCGCAAGCGCCTCACCCAGCTTGATGTGCTCAAGTGGATCATACGTAGTTTTCATAGAGAGCATCACCACAGGAATATCTGCAAGCGGATACATTAGCATCAAGGGCACAAAAACACCGTGGTCAAAACCGCGTTGCGCGTCTTCCAGCACATTAACGCCAGTTAACGCCAATAACTCACCCACACGCTTAGCCAAAGCAGGGTTACCCGCTGCAGGATACTGTACATGATAAGTATGCTCCGGGAACCCAAAATAGTCATACACCATGGGCGGCTGCTGTGCGGTAGATACCGTAAACTGTGGCTCCTCCCAGTGGCCTGTGATCACCAAAATGGCTTTGGGCTTTGCCGGCAAGCTGGCGGGCAGCTTGGCTAGCTCAGCCTCTGTAACAGCAAAGCGCTGACGCATATCTTCTATATACGGCCAAGGCCCGCCGCCGTGGGAAATAAAAATAACTGGGAGTTTAATGTTTTGCTTCATGGCACTAAGCTACACCTAATTACTTAGGTTTTAAACCATTCGACAATAAATTTACAAATCATTTACAAGTTATTTACAATTAGCAAGATTTAAGTTTATACTAATGCCTATAAATTAAAGCCTTAGCATAAATAGCAGGCAAAAAAAGACCCCAACCAAGGGGATGAAATCGGGGTCCAAAAAATGCCTCATCGTCTAAGGCTTCCGCTCAGGGAGGATTGGAGCGGAAAGGTAACTTGCGTTACCTGTAAGCTCTGACTAAGCCTTTCTAAAATAAGTTCCACACACTTTTATTTTTTATATCACTCCTATTTACAGCCCTCCAACCAGCGCCAAAACAAAGGGCACCACTCGCAATCCGCTAAGCGCTAAAACAACACCAACACATGCATCTAAGGCACACATAAGTTGTCGCCACATATGAAATATTCGTATTAAGTAGTCATGCTAAAATATCGGCTATGAATAGCCAACCGCACACCACCATGCAAGATCCTCTTTTAGCCGGCCTGAACAATAAACAGCTAGAAGCAGTCACCTTACCTCAACAGTCCGCACTGATTTTAGCTGGTGCCGGCAGTGGTAAAACTCGCGTACTCACTGCGCGCATTGCATGGCTGATACAAACAGAACAGGTCTCCCCTACCGGTTTGCTAGCCGTGACCTTTACCAATAAAGCAGCAAAAGAAATGCTCACCCGCATCACCGCATCATTGCCTATCAACACCCGCGGTATGTGGGTTGGTACTTTCCACGGCCTGTGCAACCGCTTATTGCGCGCACATCACCGTGAGGCTGGGTTGCCAGCCAGTTTCCAAATTTTGGATATTGCAGACCAGCTTTCCATGATTAAGCGCTTGATGAAGCTAATGAATGTGGATGATGAGAAGTTCCCACCCAAGCAAGTGCAAAACTACATTAACGGTTGCAAGGATGAGGGGCTGCGCGCACATGCGGTTGACGCCTACGACCCGCATTCACAAAAGCTACGCGAAATCTTTGAAGAGTATGATAAACAATGCCAGCGTGATGGCGTGGCGGACTTTGCCGAGTTGCTATTGCGCTGTTACGAGTTACTAGAGCGTGATGCCAATATCCGCCTGCATTACCAAAGCCGTTTCAGATACATACTAGTAGATGAGTTTCAGGATACCAACCGCCTGCAATACCAATGGCTAAAACTCTTGGCGGGCAAGGATAACTGCATGTTTGCCGTGGGTGACGACGATCAATCCATTTATGGGTTCCGTGGTGCCCGCGTCGGCAATATGCGTGACTTTGAAACCGACTTTAATGTACAAAGCGTAGTGAAACTGGAAGAAAACTACCGCTCGCACAGCAACATACTAGATGCCGCCAATGCCATTATTTCGCACAATAAAAACCGCTTAGGTAAAAACCTATGGACCAGCGCTGGCGCTGGCGAGCCAGTGCGCGTGTACCAAGCCTACAACGATAATGATGAAGCCCAATTTATTGTTGATGAAATTAAAATGCTGCATGCAGAAGGCACAGAGCTGGGCGAAATGGCTATGCTCTACCGCTCCAATGCACAATCACGCGTCTTAGAGCATGCATTATTCTCGGCCAACCTGCCGTATCGCGTATATGGCGGCCTGCGCTTCTTTGAGCGCGCCGAGATTAAACACGCACTCGCCTATATGCGCCTGATTGCCAACGCCAACGACGACACCGCATTATTACGCGTGATTAACTTCCCCGCGCGCGGCATCGGCGCACGCAGTTTAGAACAACTGCAAGAAGCAGCACGCGCCCAGAACTGCAGCTTATGGCAAGCTGCAATTAACAAAGTAGGTAATGGCAAAGCTGGCGGCAAGGGCATAGATGGCTTTGTCGCATTAATCAGGCAAATGGTGGATGAGGCTTATGGCATCAGCTTGGCAGAGCTCGCTGAGCTTGCCACGACACTCTCCGGCCTAAAAGCGCACTATCAGAATGAAAAAGAAGGTGAAGACCGCATCGCCAACTTGGAGGAATTAGTCACCGCAGCGGTAGCGTTTACCAACCAAGATTTTGGTAACCACAGCAACGCGGATGGCGAAACCGAACAAGACTTACTCACACAATTCTTAAGCCATGCCAGCTTAGAAGCAGGGGAACACCAAGCCGACGTAGGGCGTGAAGCCCTGCAACTGATGACCGTACACGCCTCTAAAGGCTTGGAATTTAAAGTAGTGTTTATTAGCGGCCTAGAAGAAGGACTATGCCCACACGAGCAGAGCACTTACGAAGCCAATGGCCTAGAAGAAGAGCGTCGCTTAATGTACGTAGCGGTAACACGTGCCAGACAACGTCTATACCTCAGCCACGCGCAAAGCCGTATGCTACATGGGCAAGTACGCTACGGCATCCCGTCACGCTTTTTAGATGAAATCCCAGATGAACTGCTCAAACACTTAAATAGCAAACCGGTAGCTAAATCAGGCTACGGCAGAGATTACAACGAACTGCCCGCAATCATGAGCAAACAGCAAAGCAGCACGCAAAAAAGCGCCATGCCATGGAAAGTAGGCCAGCAAGTGGCGCACAATAAATTTGGCAATGGCGTGGTAGTGAGCTACGAAGGCAACGCTAACGATATGCGCGTGCAAGTGAATTTTGGACGGGAAGGCCTAAAATGGCTAGCGTTAGAGTTTGCAAAATTGACGGCTATCTAAATCTGTTCAGCCTGGCGTGAATCTTAACGATTTTTGCTAGGCAGACTGCTCATTCAATTAGTTTGTAATATTGAAGCTAGATAATTTAAAGGCTAATTTAGTTAACTTGATATTAGCTTACTTGGTCAGGCTGGCTAGATTGAGTGGCGTTATCTATGCCAAAAATATCAGCGTAGCTGGTGTATAAACTAGTCATCATCACTGGAATAATAGCGACAAACACCACAGAAAAAATCACGTGTACGCTCACCACCAACCACATAGCAGCCATTAAGACCGCCATAAACATCAAACCATAAAGCAGAAATGACAGCATATTCTTTAAGCACGCAACGAAGCTTAGCTTCATTGCATCTACCGCTTTTAATTGGTTAAGCCCGGCCAACACTGGTGCAAACCAGTAACCCATCAATACCGGCATCAGCAAACACATAGCGATAAATAATGGCAAGATCACCGTGCTCGCTTGCTCAGGACTTAAATCTTTGCCTTGCGCAATCAGCTCAACCGCGCTTCTATCCAGCATCAGTACCACTAACACCGCAATCACCAGCAAACTCATCATATAAAAGCCGCCCACTGCTACTAACTGTGAAGTGTTTTGCTTGAAACCCTGAAACAGATGGTTAATTTCTAAATCCTGATTACGTGTCAGTGCCTGACAGCCCCACATCATGCCTGCTGCAAATACCGGCGCCAACAAAGTGCTAACCACAGAACCTAAAATTGGCACCATAGAAATAGGAATCATAATCGCCAAGTAAATCAGCAGCAAAATCACCCACATCACAGGGTTTGCTCTAAACAGGCTAATGCCGTTTACAATCCAAAGCCATGCATTTGCCGCCGGCACTTGTTTAACTGCTGGAGATTGCGTGTTTAGATCTTCTGCCATGATGCCTTCACCTCTAGTTTCAAATCAGCCTACTCTAATGACTATTTTATGCTAACGCACAACAGATTAATCCAGTTTGATTAATCCTAATTTTGATTAAGATTGTGCAGTTCTTAACTTCAGTATATTTTTAAAATGATTTGGATCCTTTGCATGCGTTAACTCACCCGCCTGCGGATAAATCTGGTCATACAAACGCGACAGCCAGAAACGCAATGCCGCAATACGTAACAAACCATGCCATGCTGCATGTTCCGCCTGCTCAAACGGACGCACCGCTTGGTAAGCCTGCAATAACGCCTCTACTTTAGCGGCATCTAACTGGCCGTCCGCCTGCACGCACCAGTCATTAGCAACTATCGCTAGGTCATACGCCAGTACATCATGGCATGCATAATAGAAGTCAATCAAACCACCGACTTTATCACCATCAAACAATACATTATCGCGGAACAAATCCGCATGGATAATACCTTTAGGTAAGGCTGAAGTATCCAGCCCAGCTTGGAACGACAGTGTTTCAGTGAGCAACTGTTGGTCATCTGCCGACAAATGCGCCATCACCTTTTGTGCAGTTTGATTACGCCAGTCTGCGCCACGCGGATTTTGATGCGCCTGCCCTGAATGCTGTGAAATAAACGACTGCCCTGCCTGATGCATTTGCGCCAGCACTCGACCAACCTCAGCGCAATGCACGCTAGTAGGGGTTGTAATATCCTGACCATTCAAGCAGCTGATTAATACGGCAGGTTTGCCATTCAACATGTGTAAATTCACGCCAGCTTTGTTGCTAATCGGGTCAGGGCAAGGCACGCCGTGCGTGGATAAATGATGCATCAAATCAATGAAGTAAGGTAGCTCATCAATCGTATTGTGCTCAAATAGAGTCAGCACATATTTATTTTGTGTGGTGGTTACAAAATAATTGGTATTGGTAATGCCTGAGGAGATACCTTTTAACTCAACCAGCTCACCGATGGAGTAATCTTGAAGCCATGCTTGTAGTTGTTGGTTGTTAACTGAGGTAAAAACAGACATAGGTATAATTTAAAAAACTGGAAATAATTAAAGGCGAGGCATTATATCAAGCATGTAGATGAAAACACGGATTGCATCCACATGCCTGCTTTGGTCAATTTGGTGAATTAAAATCTAAAGATAGTCCATTTAGGAATAGACAGTGGCGGATTAGGGCCTACGTTTACCCAAGCGCCGTCTTGGTCTTCCCTATGCAGGTAGTAAGGTACGCCATGCTTAGGGGTCACCTTCATCATGTATAGCTGGCCACCAACACGGTATTCCTCAATGGTTTCACCATTCTTTTTAACGATTGTAACTTCCGGCTCATCCGGCACATCTTCTGAGCTGATGCTAGGCGGTGGAATATCCTCCAACGGCTGTAGGTTGGATGGCAGCTCTCTCGCTTGCAATAGCGTGGGCGCTAGCATTGCTGCGAGTAATAAAGCACTTAGATTTTTGTAATTTTTACGCATCATCATTACCACCCTTTACGGCATCAACATCATCAACTAAATAAGTGCCCATTCTACCAAAAACCATCCGGTATAAGGCCATATGATTACAAATAAAGCTGGATGCGCTCTTCTTCTGCAGAAAGCTTGAAACCGCGTGTTTCGTAATGTTTAAAAATAGCCTGCACAATCTCTTCTGGGTCATCAATCATCTGGATTAAATCCAAATCACTGGTTGAAATCATGTCTTCGTTCACCAACGTGGTTTTCACCCAATCCACCAGCCCGCGCCAAAATGGCTCGCAGACTAAGATAATAGGGATTCTGAGCGTTTTACCGGTTTGCACTAAGGTAATCGCTTCCATCAGTTCATCCAAGGTGCCAAACCCACCGGGCATCACCACATAAGCGCTGGCATATTTTACAAACATGACTTTACGCATAAAAAAGTGTTTAAAGTTCTGGCTAATATCCTGATAGGGATTTGCATTTTGCTCATGCGGCAGCTCAATATTTAAGCCGATACTTGGCGACTTGCCTGCAAATGCGCCTTTATTGGCGGCCTCCATAATGCCGGGGCCGCCGCCAGATATCACAGCAAAACCAGCATCAGAAAGCCGCCTTGCAATATCCACTGTCAATTCATAATACGGGCTATCTGGCTTGGTGCGCGCACTACCAAAGATAGATACCGCAGGGGTGATTTCTTTGAGTCGCTCAGTCGCATCCACAAACTCAGACATAATCTTAAACGCATGCCAAGACTCAAGGCCGGTATGGTGCATCCCCTGTACGTCAGGGTCGGTAATTTTTGGAATTTTTTTAACTATGGTCATGACGATTAATCCTTGATGAATGAAATACCAAAATTTACACAAGCTAAATTAAGCACCTGCGCATAAACAATTTTTAAGCATGTCATATATGTTTTATTATGTAGTCGATTAAAGACCGTTGGCAACAACCTAATGCAATTATTTGCCTAAAGCTGGGCGATTTAATGCAATGCACGCTCGCAATTTTTGGATTTTTATATGAAAACTTTATTATTGGTGGATGGCTCATCTTATTTGTATCGCGCATTTCACGCCATGCCCGACCTGCGCAACTCCGCGAACGAGCCGGTAGGTGCCATCCAGGGCGTACTTAATATGCTGCGCCGCCTACATAAAGACTACCCTGCCGAATACAGCGCCTGCGTATTTGATGCCAAAGGCAAAACCTTCCGCGATGACATTTATCCGGAATACAAAGCTAACCGTGCCAGCATGCCTGATGATTTACGCGCGCAAATTGAGCCGTTATTTGAAACCATACGTGCAATGGGCTGGCCGCTTATTATTGAAGATGGCGTAGAAGCCGACGATGTGATTGGCGCACTAGCCAAGCAAGCTGAGCGCCAAGGTATTAAAACCATTATTTCCACGGGCGATAAAGACATTTCACAGCTGGTGAACGAGCACATTACTGTAGTCAACACCATGCGCGATGCTTTCCGCAAAACAGATGATGTGCTAGATGTAGCTGGTGTGGAAAACAAATTTGGCATCCCGCCCAGTTTAATCATTGATTATCTGGTGCTGATTGGCGACACCTCAGACAACGTACCGGGCGTAGAAAAAGTCGGTCCCAAAACCGCAGTGAAATGGCTGAAAGAATACGGCACCTTGGACAATATCGTCGCCAATGCAGACAATATTAAAGGCGTGGTAGGCGAGAACTTACGCAAAGCCCTGCCCTGGCTGCCTACCGCACGCGAGCTGATTACCATCCGCTGTGATGTGGGCATCCGTGACCACTTTGATGAGCTAGTACAGCAAACGCCCGATAAAGCCAAGCTAGCCGCATTATTTGACCACTTTGAATTTAGAAGCTGGAAACGTGAACTGGACAATATGCCAGACGCAACACCTCAGCCTAGCGCCGAGCCTAGCCCAGCCGGTATGTCAGGTGATTTATTCGGCGCACCAGCAGCCGTGTCGCAAACCAATACCGAAGCTAAAACAGAGCCAAAGGCAGAACCACAAGCTACTCGGCATCATTACACTCCTAACACCAGCCGCCAGTACGAAACCATACTCAGCGAGGCCGCGTTAGACGCGTGGCTCGCCAAGCTTAACCAAGCTGAGCTCATCTGCTTTGATACAGAAACTACCTCACTGGACCCGCTCACTGCCCAAATTGTCGGCATGTCGTTTAGCGTAGCTGCGGGCACTGGCGCCTACTTGCCACTCACGCATGATTACTTTGATGCCCCCACCCAGCTGCCGCTGGCAGAGGTTTTAGCCAAGTTTAAGCCTTTACTGGAAAACCCAGCCATTAAAAAAGTAGGGCAAAATTTAAAATACGACAAACACGTATTAGCTAACCACGGCATTGCGCTTAATGGCATTGCACACGACACTTTACTGCAATCCTACGTGCTGGAAAGCCACCGCGGCCACGGCATGGATGAACTCAGCGCCCGTCATTTAGGTATTGAACCCATCAGTTTTGAGCAAGTAGCCGGCAAAGGCGCCAAGCAAGTCGGCTTTAATCAGGTCACGATAGAAGTTGCCGCTGAATACGCCGCTGAGGATGCTGATATTACCCTGCAACTGCATGAGGCACTATCACCACAAGTGCTGCAAGACAGCAAACTCAATTTCATTTATAGCCAAGTTGAAATGCCCTCAATGGAATGCTTATTTACCATTGAACGTAACGGCGTGCTGATTGATGCCAATATGCTTAATCGCCAAAGCAACGAAATCGGCATGAAGCTGATGGAGCTGGAAACAAAGGCCTTTGAGCTGGCAGGCCAGCCATTTAACCTAGGCTCGCCTAAACAACTGCAGGAAATCTTATTTGGCAAACTCGGCATCAAACCGATTAAAAAGACCCCTTCTGGCGCCCCCTCCACCGATGAGGACGTACTGCAGGAACTTGCGCTAGATTACCCATTGCCGAAAGTGTTGCTGGAATACCGTGGTTTAGCCAAATTAAAATCCACCTATACCGACAAACTGCCTAAAATGATTAACCCGCACACTGGGCGCGTGCACACCAACTACAACCAAGCGGTGGCGATTACAGGCCGTTTAGCCAGCAGCGACCCTAATTTACAAAACATCCCGGTACGCACCGCGGAAGGCCGCCGCATCCGCGAAGCCTTTATCGCACCGCCAGGCAGCCATATCGTTTCTGCCGATTACTCACAAATTGAGCTGCGCATCATGGCGCACTTATCTAAAGACACAGGTATGCTACAAGCCTTTGCCAATAATGAAGACATCCACCGTGCCACAGCGGCCGAAATTTTTGGTGTAGAACGCAGCGCTGTGGACAACGAACAGCGCCGTTATGCCAAAGTGATTAACTTTGGCCTGATTTATGGCATGAGCGCATTTGGCTTGGCGCAAAACCTCAACATTGAGCGCAGTGCTGCCCAAAGTTATATAGAGCGCTACTTTGCGCGCTACCCAGGTGTGCGCCAGTATATGCAAGACACCCGCGAACTAGCTAAAGAAAAAGGCTACGTAGAAACCTACTTTGGCCGCAGGCTGTGGGTACCAGAGATCAATAGCGCCAACGGCATGCGTAGAGCAGGTGCCGAACGCGCCGCTATCAACGCACCGATGCAAGGCACCGCGGCAGATTTAATCAAACTCGCGATGATTGCGGTAGATAAATGGCTTAAAGATGAAAAACTAAGCACTAAACTTATCATGCAAGTACACGATGAATTGGTATTAGAAGTGCCAGATAGCGAGCTCGCATTGGTTAAACAGAAACTGCCGGAGCTCATGCAAAATGTAGCCAAACTGGATGTACCATTGCTGGCTGAGGTCGGCGTAGGCAACAACTGGGAAAGCGCTCATTAATCCTTAACTTTGACCCATAGTGGTTCACAGGCGTATTTAAACAATCATGCAAAAAGATAATCAGTCCATCGGCATCTATATCATCGGTGATGAAATCCTTTCCGGAAAACGTCAGGATGCACACCTGAGTTTTGTCATACAGGCGTTAAAATCACGCGGTTTGCAACTGGCATGGGCACATTATCTGGGAGATATTCCCGCACAGATTACCAGCCTGCTGCAAGCCAGTATGCAGCATGGCGATATCGTATTCAGCTTTGGCGGCATTGGCGCCACGCCAGATGACTACACGCGCCAGTGTGCGGCGGATGCTGCCGGGGTAGCGCTTACCCGTCACCCGGGAGCTGTAGCCGAAATTGAAGCGCAATATGGAGAAAGCGCCTACCCGAAAAGAGTGTTGATGGCAGATTTGCCAGCAGGGGCAGCACTGATCCCCAACCCCGTGAATCGCGTGGCGGGCTTTGCCATCAAAGAGCATTACTTTGTGCCGGGCTTTCCACAAATGGCACACCCTATGGTGGAGTGGGTACTGGACACCCATTACCGCCACCTATTTCACCAGCAAGATTACACCGAGCTATCGATTCTGGTAATGGATGCCGGCGAAAGCCAGCTCATTGATTTAATGAATCATACCGTACAAAAATATCCAGAAATTAAGCTGTTCAGCCTGCCTAAGCTAGATAACCGCCGCACCACAGAGGTGGGGGTAAAAGGCCCCACGGCGGCGGCAAGCGCAGCATTGGAAGAAATAAAACTAGCCGTTACCGCCCTGCGTTTCCCGTGGGCAGAACACTAAGGCTTACTGAGCACTAAGGCTGATTGATAACCCCATGAAATGTAGAGACCATTGTGGCGCATGTTGCATCGCGCCTTCTATTAACAGCCCAATTCCTGGCATGCCCAATGGCAAGCCTGCTGGGATACGTTGCGTTCAGCTCAACGAGCAAAACATGTGCAAGATTTTTGGCCAGCCGGAACGACCCGCATTTTGTGGTGGCTTACAGCCTAGCGCAGAAATGTGTGGTGACACGCGTGAACAGGCGATTGCATGGCTGACACACCTAGAGCAAATCACTGCTCCGGCGCTCCCCCAACAATAACACCGCAACAAAACTCACGGCGGCGGCAATGGAAACATAAGCCCCCACCCAAGTCAGCCCGCCAGTTGTCACCAGCACTTGTGAAATATAAGGCGCCATTGACGCACCTAAAATACCGCCAAGCTGATAGGCCAAACCCGCGCCGGTATAACGCACAGCCACTGGAAACTGCTCAGGCAGGTATGCCCCCATTGGCGCAAATGTTGCACCCATCAAAAACAGCGCTAAAGATAAAAATAGAGTTACCTGTACTACGGAGCCGCTTTCGAGCAAAGGGCTTAACGTAAAACCAGCTAGCACCGCCAATGCACTGCTAAATAACAGCACAGGCTTGCGCCCGCAGGTATCACTCAACTTTGCCGAGATAGGTGTAGCAAGGGTCATCAACAAAATAGCAATGCACAACATGCCTAAAAAGTCGCTGCGCGTAATGCCCAAACTAGCCGTGCCATAACTCAAGCAAAACACCGTGGCGGTATAAAATAAGTTATAGCACACTACCATTGCCAGTGCGCCTAGCAGCACCGGCCGCAAATTTTTGTTTAATAAAGGCTTAATTGGCATCACATGGGTTTTATTCTGCTGTAACACGGCAGTAAAAGCGGGCGTTTCTGCCAATTTAAATCGCACATATAAACCCACCCCCACCAGCAGAGCACTGGCAATAAAAGGTAAGCGCCAGCCCCAAGCCTTAAACTGTGCGTCTGTTAACCATACCGACAAAGCAAGATAGCTCAGAGTAGCCATTAAGAAGCCAACCGATGGCCCCAATTGCGGAAACATGCCAAACCAAGCGCGCTTGCCTGTCGGCGCATGTTCGGTCGCCAGTAATGCCGCACCGCCCCATTCACCACCTAAACCCAAGCCCTGACCAAAACGCAATATACACAATGCAATTGGTGCCCAAATTCCCAGCACCTCATACCCAGGCAGCAGCCCAATGAGCAAAGTAGAAACTCCCATCAACAACAAGGAAGCCGCCAGCGTTGCTTTACGCCCGACTTTATCGCCAAAATGACCAAACACAATGGCGCCAACCGGTCTGGCAATAAAAGCAATGCCGAAAGTTAGAAATGCATTAAGGGACTGTGTAGCAGGGTCGCTGGTAGGAAAGAACACCTGCCCAATCACTAAAGCCGCCGCCATGGCGTAAATATAAAAATCGTAAAATTCAATCGCAGTACCAATAAAGCTGGCAAAGGCAATGTGCGTGGTTGATGGTTTCTGCATAATCAGACTCAATAACAAACTATTGCCAATTGTATGCTGAAAATTGTTTTCTCAAAGTCAGATTGCGTATAAAATAGGCAACTTTCGCGTTCGAGAAATACACTAGTGCAAATCGGCAATCACATCTTAAAAAACAACCTAGTTGTCGCACCCATGGCGGGCGTGACGGACAGGCCTTTCCGCCAACTTTGCAAGAAGATGGGTGCGGGCTTAGCTGTATCTGAGATGGTGACCTCGAACTCGCTACTGTACGGCAGTGAAAAAACAAAACGTCGTGCCAACCACGAAGGTGAAGTTAACCCGATTTCTGTACAAATTGCTGGTGCAGATCCGCAAATGATGGCCGAGGCCGCTAAGCACAATGTGGATAATGGCGCGCAAATCATCGACATCAACATGGGCTGCCCGGCTAAAAAAATCTGTAACGTAATGGCTGGCTCTGCATTACTGAAAGACGAGCCATTAGTCGCACAAATTCTGCGCGCAGTAGTTGCCGCAGTCGATGTTCCAGTTACCCTGAAAATACGTACAGGCTGGGACAAACAAAACCGCAATGCAATTCAAATTGCCAAAATGGCGGAAGACTTAGGCGTACAAGCACTGGCCATGCATGGCCGCACCCGCGCATGTGCTTATATGGGTGACGCAGAGTACGACACCATTGCCGCAGTAAAACAAGCAATTAAGATTCCGCTCATTGCTAACGGCGACATCACCACGCCAGAAAAAGCAAAGTTTGTATTGGATTACACCGGTGCTGATGCAGTGATGATAGGCCGTGCCGCACAAGGCCGCCCGTGGATATTCCGCGAAATTGAGCATTACCTCACGACCGGCACGCATATGCTACCGCCTACTGTAGACGAAATCCATGCCGTGATGCTAGAGCATCTGCATGATCTATATGAGTTTTATGGCGACCTGACTGGCATGCGCATGGCGCGTAAGCACATTTCATGGTACACCAAAGGTTTAGCTGGTTCTGCACAGTTCCGCCACAGCATGAACACCTTGCAAACAATTGAATTACAACTACAAGCAATTAACGACTTTTTTGTTGAACTAAAAACAAAAAATGAGCGCTTGGTTTACATTGATAATGACGCTGATGATACCAATCCAGATGCGTCTTCAGCATTAGCAGCCTAGGAACTTCTATGTCAGAAAATTGTAAGCTCAGCCAAGCAGTGCAAGAGTCTTTAGATGATTACTTTATGCATCTAGAGGGTGAGCCGCCACATGCCGTTTACGATATGGTATTGGGCTGCGTAGAAAAACCACTGCTTAGCTATATCATGCATAAAGTGGGTGGTAATCAAAGCAAAGCGGCAGAGATACTAGACATCAATCGCAACACCCTGCGTAAAAAACTTCAGCAGTACAAGATCGAATAAAACAAACAAGCAAGCAACACTTATTGTTTTATCCAATCTTGCATTCTAGGCAATTCAGTTGGGCAACAGTTTAACAAGCCAAACTTGATTGTCAGGAAACAACCGGCGGCAAAAATTTAACGTGTATTGGCAATTAGCGAATACAGCTTATCATTTGTATTATGGAATAATTTTATGGCAACTACTAAACGTGCGCTCATTAGCGTTTCTGATAAAACCGGCATTATTGATTTTGCAAAAGGCTTGCAAGCTTTAGGCATTGAAATTTTATCGACTGGCGGCACCGCTAAACTATTCCGTGACAACGACATTCCTGTCGTTGAAGTAAGTGATTACACTGGCTTCCCTGAAATGTTAGACGGCCGCGTAAAAACGCTGCATCCAAAAGTACATGGCGGTATTTTAGGTCGCCGTGATTTGCCAGAACACGTATCAGCCATGCAAGCGCAAGACATCCCTAACATTGACATGGTAGTGGTGAACTTATATCCGTTTGAAGCGACAGTAGCTAACCCAAACTGCACGCTAGAAGATGCGATTGAAAACATCGATATCGGCGGCCCGGCGATGGTACGCTCAGCGGCAAAAAACTGGAAAGACGTTGCCGTTGTAACGGATGCTAGCCAATATGCCGATGTACTGCGAGAGCTACAAAGCACAGGCGGCGCAACCAGCCAAGCCACAAAATTTGCATTATCAGTAGCTGCGTTCAACCGCATCAGCAACTACGATGGTGCAATCAGCGATTATCTTTCTAGCTTTAATGCTGACGGATCACGCAACCCTTACCCAGCACAGGTCAATAGCCGCTTTGTGAAACTGCAAGATTTACGCTATGGCGAAAACCCACACCAAAGCGCAGCATTCTACCGCGACACCAACCCAGCACCGGGCTCTTTGGTAACGGCAGTGCAACTGCAAGGTAAAGAATTAAGCTACAACAATATTGCCGATGCTGATGCTGCGTGGGAAGCTGTAAAGAGCTTTGATTCAATCGCCTGCGTGATTGTTAAGCACGCAAACCCATGTGGCGTAGCACTAGGTAAAGATGCGTTAGAAGCGTATAGCAAAGCATTCCAAACTGACCCTACCTCAGCATTTGGCGGCATTATCGCTTTCAACACCACGCTAGATAAAGCGGCAGCTGAAGCAGTAAGCAAGCAATTTGTAGAAGTATTAATCGCCCCTGACTACACAGCCGAAGCATTGGCGATATTCAGTGCAAAAGCCAATGTACGCGTACTGAAGATTGCCTTGCCAGAAGGCGGCGATACAGCATGGGAACAAGGCCGTAATTCACACGACACTAAACGCATTGGTTCTGGCTTACTGATTCAAACTGCGGATAATCACGAAATCAGCGTGAATGATTTAAAAATCGTCAGCAAAAAACAACCAACACCAGAGCAATTGCAAGACATGCTATTTGCATGGCGCGTTGCAAAATACGTTAAATCTAACGCAATTGTATTCTGCGGTAACAGCATGACACTAGGCGTAGGCGCAGGCCAAATGAGCCGTGTGGACAGCACCAAAATTGCGGCGATTAAGGCACAAAATGCTGGCCTTACCTTGAAAAACTCAGTGGTAGCCTCTGATGCGTTCTTCCCGTTCCGTGATGGCATTGATGTACTGGCAGAAGCTGGTGCGGCCTGCGTAATTCATCCGGGTGGCAGCATGCGCGATGAAGAAGTGATTGCCGCTGCCGACGAGCATGGTTTGGTGATGGTCGTGACGGGTATTCGCCACTTTAGGCACTAAACAATTATTAAAATAATAAGTTTGTTCTTCTTTTTGCCACAGCCTGTGTCACAACTGGTTGTGGCGAAAGATTTTTAAGGGTTTCAAATACATGAAAATTTTAGTCATCGGTGGTGGTGGTCGTGAACATGCCCTCGCCTGGAAAGTTACTCACAACAAAGAGGTAAGCCGTGTTTATGTAGCGCCAGGCAATGCAGGCACCGCATTAAACCCGGACATGGTCAATATACCAATTACTGCAGTTGATGATTTAGTTAAATTCGCGCAAGACGAACAAATTTACCTCACCATTGTTGGCCCAGAAGCCCCCCTCTCTCAAGGCGTTGTTGATGCATTCCGCGCCGCTGGTTTAAAGATTTTTGGCCCGACCAAAGCCGCTGCACAATTAGAATCCTCTAAAGACTACGCCAAAGCTTTTATGATGCGTCACAGCATCCCCACCGCAGCCTACGGCACATTTACTGACGCCAAGCTTGCGCATGACTACGTGAAGCAACAAGGCGCCCCTATCGTGATTAAGGCTGATGGACTAGCCGCGGGCAAAGGTGTGGTCGTTGCCATGAATGAAGACGAAGCCCATGCCGCGATTGATGCCATGTTGGAAGACAACAAACTAGGCGCCGCAGGTGCACGTGTGGTGATTGAAGAGTTCTTAGAAGGCGAAGAAGCCAGCTTTATGGTGATGGTAGATGGTAAGAATATTTTAGCGCTTGCTACCAGCCAAGACCACAAACGCCTGCTAGACGCAGACCAAGGACCTAACACTGGCGGTATGGGTGCTTACTCACCCGCACCGGTAGTCACCCCAGCCATCCATGCCAAAGTAATGCGTGAGATTATCAAGCCTACCGTGGAAGGCATGGCGAAAGACGGCATTCCGTACACTGGCTTTTTATACGCAGGTTTAATGATCAGCCCCAATGGCGATGTGAAGACTTTAGAGTTTAACTGCCGCATGGGCGACCCAGAAACCCAGCCTATCATGATGCGCTTAAAGAGCGATTTAGTTGGTTTAATGGAGCATGCAGTGAACGGCACCTTAGACCGTGCTGAAGCTGAGTGGGACAGACGTGTAGCGCTAGGCGTGGTCATGGCATCTGCTAACTACCCAGAAACACCAAGGTTAGGCGATGAAATTACCGGCCTCACCAATCAATTGGCAGATACGCATATATTCCACGCCGGTACTGCACAAAAAGATGGCAAAGTGGTGACTAGCGGCGGTCGCGTACTATGTGTGACTGCCCTAGGCGAGACCGTAAAGTATGCACAACAACAAGCCTACCAAGCCATGAAAGAAATTAAGTTTGATGGCGCACAATTCCGCACCGATATCGGCTATCGCGCCATCAAGAGTTAGGATCTAAGCTTACATCATGAACACTCAAGACGTTTTTAGCTACTTACAAAACCTGCAAGCCAAGATTGTAGAAGCCATTGAATTAGTAGATGGTAAAAACTTTCTGCAAGATAGCTGGCAACGTCCTGAAGGCGGTGGCGGCACCTCTTGCCTGCTTGAAGAAGGCAACGTATTTGAACGTGCTGGTGTAGGTTTTTCTCACGTATTAGGCACCAAACTACCACCGGCCGCCAGTGTGGCACATCCAGAGGCAGCAGGCCGCCCTTGGGAAGCGATGGGGGTCTCGTTAGTGTTTCACCCACGCAATCCGTATGTGCCTACCGTACATATGAACGTACGCTTTTTTGTAGCCAAAGCACAAAATGCCAGTGAGCAGGATATCTGGTGGTTTGGCGGCGGGATGGATTTAACTCCTTACTATGGCTTTAGTGAAGATGCTGAGCATTTTCACCGTACCAACAAAACCGTATTAGATGCGTTTGATACCAGCTATTACCCTAAATTCAAAAAAGAATGTGACGACTACTTCTTCTTAAAACACCGTCAGGAACCTCGTGGTATCGGCGGCATTTTTTATGATGACTTTAGCGAGCTTGGTTTTGAGCGTAGCTTTGATTTCCATCGCGCAGTAGGTGATGCGTTTTTACAAGCCTACTTGCCAATCGTGCAGCGCCGTAAAGACACACCTTACGGCGAACGCGAACGTGATTTCCAGGCTTATCGCCGCGGACGCTACGTAGAGTTCAACCTCATTTATGACCGTGGCACAATTTTCGGCCTGCAATCAAACGGCCGCACTGAATCCATTCTGCTTTCCATGCCGCCGATTGTAAAATGGCGCTATGACTGGAAACCAGAAAGCGGCAGCCCAGAAGCTAAACTCTACACTGACTTTCTTATTGCGAAAGACTGGCTCTCCCTTAACCAGTAGGCATTTATGAACATCTCAACCCCAGTCAATATTTCTACTCAGGCACGCACACTAGCGAAAGATTTACTTAATTTTATTGACCTTAGCCCTAGCCCTTGGCACGCGGTTGAGCAGATTGTACAGCAGCTTTTAAGTACAGGGTTTACCAAACTGGACGAAACCCAAGCTTGGCAACTAAGCACAGGTAAGCGCTACTTTGTCGTGCGTGGTGGTGCATCCATCATTGCTTTCACGCTCGGTAGCAAGCCACTACCCGATGCCGGCTTTCGCATGGTGGGCGCGCATACAGACTCCCCTAGCCTAAGACTCAAACCTAAAGCCGCTTATGAAACTGACGGCCTATTGCGTATAGGCGTAGAAGTCTACGGCGGGCCAATTCTAGCAACGTTTACCGACCGTGATTTAAGCATTGCCGGGCGTGTCACCGTACGCACCGAAACTGATCACGCCATCAAACTACTCAAGTTTGATGATGCACTGATGCGCCTACCCAACTTGGCGATTCATATGAACCGCGAAGTCAATGAAAAAGGCCTGAAACTCAACAAACAAACTGAGCTGCCACTATTGTTTGGTGAAAGTGCCGCAGGCGTTGAAGCTGAACAGCAGTTTTTAGCATACATTGCTGCAGCCCTTAACATTGCACCACAAGACATACTGACGTTTGAATTTAATGTGTTTGATACGCAAAAAGGCAGTTTCTGGGGCGCAAACCAAGAGTTCATCACCAATAGCCAGCTGGATAACCTTGCCTCCTGCCACGCAGCGGTTACCGCCCTGCTTAATGCTAGCAATCAAGAATCCAGCAACATTTGTGCGCTATTTGATCATGAAGAAGTTGGCAGTGAAAGCGCTACTGGCGCAAGCGGCAGCTTCTTATCTGATGTGATCAACCGCATCACCGCCAACATAGGCTTGAGCGAGGAAGAGCGCTTACGTGCTTTGGCACAAAGCTTTTTTGTCAGCGCAGATATGGCACATGCATATCACCCTAATCATGCGGGCGCTTATGAGCCTTGCCACCATGTAATGGTCAACCAAGGCCCGGTGATTAAAACCAACGCCAATCAGCGCTATGCAACGAATGCAGACACCGCCGCGCGCTTCATCTCGCTATGCGAACGTGCAAAAGTGCCATTTCAACAGTACTCGCACCGCACTGACCTAGGCTGCGGCAGTACCATTGGGCCGATTCTTGCTTCTGGTTTAGGGGTTGCCAGTGTGGATGTTGGTTCGCCGATGTGGGCCATGCACAGCATTAGGGAAAGCGCCGGCGTCCTTGATCACCATTACATGATTGAGGCGCTGAGTACGTTGTTTAATAGCTAGTTAATCGCTAGCGATGATTGACCATCACTTGTTTAATGTTTAGCATCCATTAACAGTGCATAACCGATTCATCGTCATCGGTTATGCATAAAGTAATACACTAAAAGGATACCCGTTATGCTCAAGCAGCTACTAAGAACTAAAATAATCAGCGCTCACGCAGATAGCGAGCTTAAAAAATGTTTATCAGCATTTGATTTAGCGCTCTTAGGTATAGGCTGTGCCATCGGCACAGGTATCTTTGTATTAACTGGCATCGCGGCTGCCACGCAGTCTGGTCCCGCCGTTGTACTCTCGTTTATTATTGCCGGCGTTGCATCAGGGTTTGCCGCACTCGCCTACGCCGAACTAGCTGCCTCAGTTGGCGGATCAGGTAGCGCTTATGGCTATAGCTATGTGGCATTTGGCGAATTTATCGCATGGATTATGGGCTGGATTCTACTGCTAGAATACGGCGTTGGTGCCGCGGCCGTTGCCAATGGCTGGGCTGGCTACTTTATCAATACCCTCACCAACTTCAATGTGCATCTGCCTGAAGCTATAACCAAGGCACCAGTCATGGGTGGGATTATCAACCTGCCTGCTTTTGCTATTATCTGGATACTCACCATTCTGTTAATGATAGGCGTAAAAGAAAGCGCTCGCTTTAACAACATTATCGTGATTATCAAGCTATCAACCATTGCCATTTTTATTGCGTTAGCTTCTGCCCACCTCAATACTGATAACTGGCAGCCATTTATGCCGTTCGGTTGGTTTAGCACCTTGGAAGACGGTAGAAACATAGGCGTATTAGCTGGTGCTTCCCTCGTGTTTTTCGCTTATTTTGGCTTTGATGCAGTGTCTACCGCCGCTGAAGAAGCAAAAAACCCGCAACGCGATTTACCTATCGGCCTACTCAGCTCACTCGTATTCTGCACTATCGTGTATATCGTGGTATCAGGCTTACTCACGGGTATCGTACCTTATACAGAACTAAACGTAGCATCTCCAGTTGCCTATGCGTTGACTAGAATTGGTCATACCTGGTCATCTACCTTAGTAGCGACCGGCGTACTTGCAGGCCTGATTACCGTGCTATTAGTACTGCTTTACGGCTTAACTCGCATCCTGTTCTCTATGAGCCGTGACGGACTCATTTCCCCTATATTTTCCAAGGTAAATCCGGATCGCAAAACACCCACTAGAATCATTCTTATGTGCGGTTTTGTCGTGTCGCTAGTGGCAGGGTTTATTCCGCTAGGTCAACTCGCAGAAACAGTGAACATAGGCACGCTGGCAAGCTTTGTCATGGTATGCGTGGGTGTGGTGGTACTGCGTATTCGCCAACCTAATTTGCACCGCCCATTCAAAAACCCATGGAACCCACTGATTCCGGTGTTGGGCATCATCTCCTGTGGCGCATTAATGTCATTCCTGCCTGCAAGCACTTGGATTAGATTCGGCACTTGGATATTAGTAGGTATCGTGTTTTACTTTGTTTATTCTATGCATCACAGTAAATTGAACTTACTGCATAAACATAAAGTGTAGCTATCAACGTAAAATACTTACTCACAGGTAATAAAAAAGCCAGCTTTTTGAGCTGGCTTTTTTTATGTGACAAGCGATTAAATTTTATTCAAAAGCTCGAGCAAGTAATTAGAGTGACAACACCCATTCAACGATTGTTTTGATGTCAGCTTCTTTAACTTGTGCACCCATTGGTGGCATTGGCATTGGGCCCCAAACACCGCTACCGCCTTTTTTAACTTTTTCAACTAGCTTTGCTTCTGCAGTTTTGTCACCCTTGTATTTAGCCGCAACATCTTTGTAAGCTGGGCCTAATACTTTTTTATCTACTGAGTGACATGCTAGACAGCCACTTTTTTGTGCTAAAGCTTCAGCAGCCTTTGCATCTACCGCAGCACCTGCTTGCGCAGTAAGCAACATAGAACCAGCAGTAGCGATTGTTAATAATAAAGCTTTCATGCTATCTCCTTGAATTAACGCTTAATAATAGTAGTTATAAATTTTACAACTCGCATATCATACTCATAATTTGACTTATGACAAGTGAGTTAAATCAAATCTATCTCAACCAATTAAAATATATATAATCTTAAGCAATTAAAATAAATTTGCAGTACCTAGGGTACACTCAACGTACCGACAATCAGGCAGGTTGACAGTGCCGTAAAATAAAAAAAACAAAGCAAATTACAATGCTTCCACGCTATATTCAACCGACATAGTATGCGTTCTATTTGGGCTAATGACCACAGAGTTTTCTAATGCATTAGCGGTTTCTACACAAACGGTTTTACGCCACTCGTCCGCATCACCCATATCTCCCATTGCATGTGCTTTCTCTGCACCTGGGCTCCATACAACGGTAGTATCACTGCCTGATTTACCCACGCGAATCAAACGGTTATAAACAGGATCGTGAATTAAACAGTCTGAATTGTGGTCTAGATAAACACGGTCAAACTCGCCATCAAACTTCAAGACATTATGTTCAACATAGCGCCTGTACTGACGTAATTTATCCGCATACAGGCAATCTTGCAGGCCTGTAACTCGAATATTGCCTACATCACTCACGTTCAGATAAGTGTGGAATGCTTCGCCAATTAAGAATGGATGGTCGGATTTATTGGTGGTAGCAAGATCAATTTTCAAACGCTTACCGATAGTCACCATCATGGTGAGCACATACGAGTAAGAAAGCTGTCTTTTCGCTTCTGGTGTTTCTATCATTTGCAACACGATGCGCGTTGCACCTGTTTCCGTTGAATCTACATCCACTAATTGCCATGGAATCACCCGAGCAAAGCCATGCGGGCATAATGTGCTATCGGTTGGATGCGCACCAAACCAAGGCCAGCAAATAGGCACCCCACCGCGTATCGAGCGACCCTTTACATAGCGTGCATGGTCAGAAAGCCACAGCACAGGCTGTTTTTCTGTTTTAGGCTGCCATTGCATGACATGGCCGCCTTGCAATGCGATTTTGGCTGTCGCTAATGGATTGTCTATCTCTAAATATTGCAGACCCGCTTCATCTTCAGTGACAGTCACATGAGGGTGCAGCGTTGAACAGCCCTGCCCGTCTCTCTTTCTAAAGATATGGTCTTCTAGTGAATCTAATGTCATACATTACCTTATCAATTGCTCACTTTAGGTGTTATTTACAAAGTGATTGTAATCTGAATAAATTATTTCTCAATTTGAGAAACATCACGCACTGCACCACGTGCAGCACTGGTACTCATTGCCGCATAGGCACGCAATGCTGGTGAAACCGCTCTTTCACGGTTAACCGGCTTCCAGGCGTCTTTGCCTTTATCTTCCATTTTTGCGCGACGGTGCGCCATTTCTTCATCACTAATCACTAGATGAATAGTACGGTTTGGAATATCAATTTCAATCGTGTCGTTTTCTTGCACTAGGCCGATGGCGCCGCCCTCAGCTGCTTCTGGTGAGGCGTGGCCGATACTCAAGCCAGATGTACCGCCAGAAAAACGCCCATCAGTCAGCAACGCACATGCCTTGCCTAAACCTTTAGACTTTAAGTATGAAGTTGGGTACAGCATTTCCTGCATACCAGGGCCACCGCGAGGGCCTTCGTAGCGAATCACCACTACATCGCCCGCTACAATTTTATCGGCAAGAATCGCTTCTACTGAAGCGTCTTGGCTCTCAAAAATACGTGCACGACCAGTAAATTTCAAAATACTGTCATCCACACCCGCAGTTTTTACAATACAGCCATCTAGTGCAATGTTGCCGTACAACACTGCCAAACCGCCATCTTGTGAGTAAGCATGGGCTTTATCACGGATACAGCCTTCGCTTCTGTCGTCATCTAGCGTTGGGTAAAGCATACTTTGAGAAAACGCGATGGTGGTTGAAATGCCACCAGGCGCTGCACGGAAAAACTTCTTCACATCTTCGTTTTGCGTAACTTTAATGTCCCACTCATTCAGCGCATCACCCAAGCTTGGGCTATGAACCATTGGCGTATCACGGTGAATCACACCCGCACGATCAAGCTCACCTAAAATACCCATCACGCCACCCGCACGGTGCACGTCTTCCATATGGTATTTCGCGGTTGCTGGTGCCACTTTACTTACACACGGCACTTTGCGTGAAATGCGGTCAATATCACTCATGGTGAAATCCAAACCAGCTTCATGTGCTGCTGCTAACAAGTGCAATACTGTATTGGTAGAACCACCCATTGCCACATCTAAACTCATTGCGTTCTCAAACGCCTTCATGTTGGCGATGCTACGTGGTAATACGGTGTAGTCATCTTGCTCGTAGTGACGTTTTGCAAGGTCTACAATCAAACGGCCTGCTTTCAGGAACAACTCTTTACGTGCCGCATGTGTAGCTAAGGTTGAGCCATTGCCTGGCAAGCTTAAGCCTAATGCTTCGGTTAAGCAGTTCATTGAGTTAGCGGTAAACATACCAGAACAAGAACCACAAGTTGGGCAAGCTGAACGCTCAATTGCATCAGACTCTGCATCACTCACATTGCTATCTGCCGCAGCTACCATCGCATCCACAAGGTCTAGCTTATGCGTATTGCCGCCCCAGTTCACTTTACCGGCTTCCATTGGGCCGCCAGATACAAATACCACTGGGATATTTAAACGCAAGGCTGCCATTAGCATGCCCGGTGTGATTTTGTCGCAGTTTGAAATACATACCAGTGCGTCTGCACAATGCGCATTCACCATATATTCAACGCTGTCTGCAATTAAATCACGGCTAGGCAAGCTGTAAAGCATGCCGCCATGGCCCATCGCGATACCATCATCTACCGCAATAGTATTAAACTCTTTGGCGACGCCGCCTGCTTTTTCAATTTCACGCGCAACTAATTGACCCATGTCTTTCAAATGCACGTGACCCGGCACAAACTGGGTAAACGAGTTAGCAACGGCAATAATTGGTTTATCAAAGTCGCCGTCTTTCATGCCAGTGGCACGCCATAGTGCGCGCGCACCCGCCATGTTACGGCCGTGAGTAGTGGTATGTGAACGATAAACTGGCATGATAAAAATCCGTAAATAAAGTGAATAAACAATAAAGTATGATTTTAGACTAGCTAGCGCAAACTAGCCAAAGAAAACTGTAAGAAACGTATGATTTGATTATGCAAATATACTAAAACCAACCTAAGAACGTTGTAAAGTATCTAAGGGACTACTTACACCATGTCCGCCTTTATTCAACACATGGGTATAAATCATCGTTGTACTCACATCAGAATGCCCCAATAGCTCTTGCACTGTACGGATATCATAACCACCCTCAAGCAAATGTGTTGCAAAACTATGGCGAAAAGTATGGGGCGTTGCCAACTTCGTCATCCCAGTCAAATTGGCTGCTTTTTTAACCGCACGTTGCACTGTTTTTTCATCTACATGATGACGCCTAACTTTGTTAGACTGCGGATCTATGGACAATTTAACAGACGGAAACACGTATTGCCACGCCCAAGCACTACCCGCGTTGGGGTACTTTCTATCCAACGCCATCGGCATGAATACTTCACCATAACCTGCGTTCGAATCTTCGTTATGCAACGCCTGCACTTTTAATAAATGCTGCTTCAACGGTTCAATCAAACTAACAGGTAACATCGTCACCCTATCTTTAAAGCCCTTACCCTCACGCACTAAAATCTCACGCCGCGCCAAATCAACATCTTTAACGCGTAAACGCAAACACTCCATCACCCGCAAACCACTGCCATAAAGCAAACTCGCAATTAACCACATCGTGCCATCCAATCTATTCAGCACCGCCTGCACCTCATCTTTTGTCAGCACAACGGGCAAACGCTTTGGCACTTTTGCCTGCGTAACATTATCTAACCACGGCAATTCAATCCCTAACACTTCTTTGTATAAAAATAACAAAGCGCTTTTTGCCTGATTCTGTGTGCTTGCAGAAACATTACGTGAAACCGCTAAAAAGCTAAGAAACGCCTCCACTTCAACCGCACCCATCTCCTTAGGATGACGCTTGCCATGATGAAAAATATAGCGTTTAATCCAATCTAGATATGCCTGCTCTGTACGACGGCTGTAATGTTTCACCCGAATACGCGCTGCCACTTGATCTAACAGTTTTGGCTCGGCATTTACCGCTGGTGTGTTTTCCATACAAACTCACTAAAAAAATGGTGCTATAAAAACGAATTAACAATTGATTTTATTATGTATTTAAAATATTACTACAGATTAGACACCTGCCTCACTAAATTTTTAGAGACGGATTTGGGGTCTACTTTACGTTAGAGCTATTAAAAACCTATGAGTCGCATCGGGAAAACTCTCTGTTTAACTTATGCTTTAATCATCGCTATTTGCATCGCATTTTCTTATTCAGCAGGTGGTAACTTCAAAGGGCAGTATGTTTTTCTACAATTACCGATAGTTATTCAAATGGCTGGTATTGATGCAATTGGTCTATCGCCAAAACTACAAAACCTCTCTTGGGTGAGTGTTTATGGTGCATTGTGTCTGCCTACCTTTTTATTTTTATATTTCGTTGGCTGGGCTATTGATGGTCGAAGCTCTGGCTCACCATTCAAGTGAGTTTACCTTTCTTTACAATCTTTCTCTGTTGTCAGTATTTCCTATGCGTAAGGTTTCTTGTATCCTTTGCTCTAACCAATCATTCAAGCGGGACTGGCTAAAGCCAGCCCCTTAATTCAAACGTTAGGGCTTTAAAACCATTGCTCTAGCAACCGCTCTGGTATTGGTTCGCAGGGCATCGTTTTTAGGTTTATTTTGGCGTTTGGTTTGGCAGGTGTTGTTACGTTTGGCGGTTTCAGGCAATAATCGTTCTGTCCGTTTCCGTCATGCCTTAGTTGGCTTTGTCGCTCTAGCAGGCAGTTGTTAGGCGGCACGACGTAAGCCGAGTTTTTTATGTGGTGTTACATTGCTTAATGTTTCACCTTTTTTTATGTGGTGGGGTTGGTTATGTTTCAGGTCTATCGTTGCATTACCCTAACCCATCCATCAAGCGGGACGCCTTGCGGCGCCCCTTATGTCAAACGTTAGGTTTCAATTGCAAATTAGCCCAATAACAAAGAAAGTTGCTCTCTTTTATGGTCTTTGGGTTTTGGCGTGCATATTGTTCTCGGTGCTCGGTTACGGTGACTCAAAATTTGGTCATGTCTGTTTAGCTTTTACTGGTCTTCCTTTAGCTTTTCTTTCATTTCACATCATTCCAAATGGTTCTGTTTTTGCTACATTTATAGCTGGCGCAATTGGCTGGGTTCAATGGTGTTTGTTAGCTGAGGCAAACTCAAGGTTTCTAGCGTGGAGAAAATCAAGAAATGTTTAAACCTAACCCCTCATTCAAGCGGGACGCCTAACGGCGCCCCTTAATTCAAACGTTAGGTTTATATGAAACTTTGGCGAGAACAACCTGATAATTGGAAACCCAAACCACTAAGCTCAAAAGATAAAGCTCTTTTGTGGGGTGCACTATCACTCTTTTGGTTGTTTATGGCATTTGTCACCTACACTTCTCCTAATGAGGCATGTTCCAGTCGTAGGTTTTGTGTTGTTGCTATTGCATTGGCTGCAAATCTTAGTGTCACTGTAAATATCGCTCTGGCATACATTTATTCTGGGGTTGCTGCTGTATGTGCATTTGTAGGTTGTGGCAAATACCTAACCCATCATTCAAGCGGGACGCCTAACGGCGCCCCTTAATTCAAACGTTAGGCAACTAAACCACAATGGACTAATAATATGAAATTACTTTTTGCTTCACTGCTTTTAACCTCAATCTCAGCATTTGCCATGCCTGTTAATCATTCCGCGTATTTAGCATCTACAACTTTAATATCCTCTACCAGCTCATCATTCTTGGAACTGCCGCAAACAAGAAACCGCAAAGGCAGTCATCGTGTTGGCGGTAGAAACAGCCACGGCAAAGGTAGTCGTTACAAAGGCGGTAGGTAATCTTGCCTAACCCGTCATTCAAGCGGGACGCCTAACGGCGCCCCTTAATTCAAACGTTGGGCTGTAAAATCATCATTCAAAGGAGATTACTAATGCTTAAAGTTATTGCTGCACTCGCACTCGTTTGCACTTCCTCAATTGCGCTTGCCGACACCACACGCTGTTCCACCGATTCATTTGGCACAACCATATGCCGCGATAACGACGGCAACAGATCACGCACAACCACTGATTCATTTGGCAACAGCAGAACTACGGATAACAACGGCAATACTATTCGTGGCACCACCGACTCTTTCGGCAATGGACGTTTTACCGACAATAACGGCAACACAGTGCGCAGCACTACCGATTCTTTTGGTAACACAACCTTGCGTGACAACAACGGCAACACCACTCGTTGCACGTCCGATGGTTTTGGCAACACGCGGTGTCGCTAAACAGCATGCCCAACCCATCCATTAAGTGGGACGCGCTAAAGCGCGCCCCTTATGTCAAACGTTAGACCTAAAGGGATTTTATGGATTTACGAAATTTCATTAAAGAAACTTTGGTGCAAATTGCACAAGGAATTGACGATGCAAGTACCGCCCTTGAAGGTTCAAAAGCAATCGTTAATCCTCGCAGTGTGCTCGGTGCTCACGGAACCAATGATGCAAAAATCTATGGTTACCTCTCTGAAGATAAAAAAATGCGCCAAGTTGTTCAAAGTATTAGCTTTGATGTTGCAGTTTCAGTGGCTCAAGGCACCGAAACTAAAGGTGGTGTTGGGCTAATGGTTGGCGTAGTTGCGCTTGGTAGTCAGGGTAAGAGTGATGCCTCCAATGCTTCGCAGTCTCGTATTCAATTCACCATACCTATGGTTTTGCCAAGTAATGAGTAGGTCTAACCCATCATTCAAGCGGGACGCCTAACGGCGCCCCTTAATTCAAACGTTAGAGCGCTATGGGGCTATTTTTCTCTTCGTTGTTAGTTATCTTGGCTGTAGCAGCTTTCGCCATGCTCGCATTTTTTGTGGCTTTGTTTTTTCAGCCAGTGGCGTGGGCAATTCGCTCCGCAGTTGTGTTTGTTGTTGGTACGGCGGGTGGGGTTATTTTGGCAGGTGCTTTGTCACTTTTAGTTGTTGGTGTTGGCGTTACACTTGCTTCATCATCACAGGTGTTTGCCTACCTTTCATCGCTTGCCCTTAGCGGCCTTCTAGGTGGTAGTTTGCTGTTGTGGCTATTTATCAAGGCTAGGCGCTCTAACCCATCATTCAAGCGGGACTGGCTAAAGCCAGCCCCTTAATTCAAACGTTATGCTTCATAATAATTCGAGCATTTAATAAATATGAGCTACGCATCTTTTCTTTCAATTATTTCACTAAACGTCATCTTAGGCTTATTAGCTTTATTTCTTTTACGAAAGAATGCATCCTACTTTTTAGGCTTTCAGTATTTTTACCAAATCCTGTTCTCCTTGTTAGCATCACTCATTTGCCCAACGTTTTTACTGGCAGGTCACGGTGCAATCCCATTGCCCACATTAACTGCTATAGCCATGCTGATATTAGGTAATGGCTCAGAGTATCAGTTTACATTTTCTGATCTTGGTCTCAAAAATAGCACTGGTTTGGTATGGCTAATGCCTGCTGCGGTTTGCTTTATTGCTGTATATTTAAGTTCTTGGTCAAAAATAAAAAAACAATGCCCATAGTCATGCATAACCCATCATTCAAGCGGGACGCCTAACGGCGCCCCTTAATTCAAACGTTAGGGCGCAAAAGCATGGTCGCATTAGTTTGTTTAATTGTGTTTGCTAGTCTAATTTATTTTGCATTTTTACCGCTCTCAGCAAAAAACAAAATTGAGCTAAAACAGACTTTTATTTTAAGCTCTATACTTTTGCTAATTTTAGGAGTTATTGGGCATATTTTAGATAAAACCAACAACGATGGTTTTATTTTAGGCATATTTATATTCATACTTTTAGTTATATGTATAACAGGGTCTATTAAAGCATTAGCTCTAAAAGAACCTGACTACCCAGCTGTGATTATTGCTTATTGCTTTTTAATGTATGGTGTCACTAATGCCTTTGTCATCTTTTTAAGTTGGGCAAATATTATTATTGAGGTACCTAAGCCTACAGGTGGTTAAAAAAATGCGCTCTAACCCATCATTCAAGCGGGACGCCTAACGGCGCCCCTTAATTCAAACGTTAGGCTTCTTACATGAAAGTATTTTATTGTATTGCGTTTATTTTTTTGCTTTCGTCTAGTTTTACTAAAGCTGCAGATAATTCATCAGCCTCTCTCAGAGCAGAACTGCAAGGAGTATATAAATCCCGCTTCAAGAATGGCCTAGTAAGTGGAGAAGAATATCAATCGGAGAATATTGTCGAAATTGTTCCATTTGAAGACTCTAATATTTATATTCGTGCGCATCTTGAATTTTTTAATGGTCACCTATGTTCTATTTGGGGTATAGCGGAATATGAAGACGGTATCTTTGTTTACCACGATCCTACGCCATCTATTGATGGGAGCCCTTCATGCACTTTGAAAATCTCTGCTTCCGAAAAAAATTTGATGCTAAGTGACATTGATAATACTACTGGCCTTTCAACGTGTAGCATGAACTGTGGTGCTCGAGGGAGTTTTTCCAATTACTCTATCGCAAGAAGTTCAAAGAAAAATATTCGTTACCTTAAAAGGCTAAAGACCTCTCCACAATATTTGGAGTCTATTGATGCATTCAAAAAAATGCAAAGCCTAACCCATCATTCAAGCGGGACGCCTAACGGCGCCCCTTAATTCAAACGTTAGGTTTATTTATGCAGCCTATTACTAAAAAAGTAGCTATGTTTTACGGCGCTTGGATAGTTTTCTGGGTTTTGGTTGCATTGTATGGCACGCTATTTACAAATCATGGTGAGTTTGGTCTAGGTGCATGGTTCTGGCTTTCTATGTCGGGGTTGCCACTCTCTTTGCTTTCTTGGCACATATCAGCTAATGGTTCATACTTGGGCATCTTTCTTGTCAGTGTAATCGGGCTGTTTCAGTGGTGTGCTGTTGCAGAGTTAAACTCAAAGTTTGATGCATGGGGAAAATCAAAAAATGTTAAAACCTAACCCATCATTCAAGCGGGACTGGCGAAACGCCGCCCGTGTTTAATTTTTTTAGTAAACGTGGCTCGCGCAAATATTGTCGCCAGCCCCTTAATTCAAACGTTAGGCCAAAAGGATTTTGCACATGAAAAGATTAGTATTCTTGTTTTTATTCGCGTTGTTTCACCAAAGCTCATTTGGTGCTATCTATAAATGCGAACAAAATGGAAAAGTCGAATATCAAGCAACTCAATGCGCAAAAGGAAACGACATTTCAAACAAAATAAAACAGCCATCTCCTGTCACAGGTAAGGGCAAAGAAATGAGTATCAATATTTCAGATATGCCGCTACAAGACACACTGCATATAATTGCAGATTTCTCAGGTAATAAATTAGTGGCCGACCCCTCGGTAAGCGGCTCGGGTGATTTCAATTATCAACGCACTCCATGGGATGCTGTACTAAAAGATATAGCTGGTAAATATAATTTAATCGTCAAAGTCGAAAATGGAACTATATTTGTTCGTAATCGCTAAGCTAAACGGCCTAACCCATCATTCAAGCGGGACGCCTAACGGCGCCCCTTCATTCAAACGTTAGGCATATGAGTAACAATTCAACTACACAAGACCACATGGGAGCCTTGGTTACTGAAGGTACCATTGTTCGCGTATTGCATATTTCCCCTTCAATATTTGACGCATTGGATACTCAGGAAAAAGAACAAATAGAATCAATGCTTGGTGAGGAGTTTTCGGTATATGAAGTCGATCAACATGGTTGTGCATGGGTTGAAAAGTGGTGGCACGAAGATGAAACTCACGCTTCGTCTCATTCACTAGCACTTGAGCCATCAGATATGGAAGTTGTCAGTAATGGTCGCGCCTAACCCATCATTCAAGCGGGACGCCTAACGGCGCCCCTTAATTCAAACGTTAGCACTATGAATTTACACCCTAGTGATGTAGCAAAACTAACAGGCAATATCCCTTACCAAAAACTAATGAACTCAGGCGCAGGGGGGGGATTCTTGGAAAAAATGGCTAATGAAGGCACTGAACTTTCATACATGCTCAAGTTATACCCATCCGTGAAATATGAACCGCTTGATTTTTATTATGTATCTATTCAACTGGCTACTAATGCTACTGAAGCACTAATATCCGATCTATCTGATTTCTACACTTGGCGCGGCCAAGTCATGTCATCATTTATTGTATGTTTGGCACCTGCTCCTAAATTTAAACCATACATAGAAAAGATATTAGTAAAATCTAATGCAATAAATTCATGGATCGCTGAAATAGCATTATGTGAAATTAACAATCAAATTTCAGAAAAATATAAAAATCAGCAGTTATCGCTGAGAACAATTAGAAATTTAATTTCCCCTCTTAAAGGGCATGAAATACACCCCCGCCTCGCTAGTCAACCATTACAATCAGTAAATATTGAGTCACTTAGAACTGCATATCGTCAAGGTGGGGTTAATGCATTCAACAAGGCTATAGGTGAGCTGTTTAGTGCTAACCTATCATTCAAGCGGGACGCCTAACGGCGCCCCTTAATTCAAACGTTAGGGTTAAAAATGCTTAAAGCTTCATCTATTGCGGCAAGCATTGAAATAGTACTTATTTCAATCTTTCTCATATATATAATGGCCAACAATGGCCCTGGCGGCGGTTCTGGTTTATTTATTCTATTTTTACCTATTGTCTGGATAGTTGCTTTTCTCCGAATTTCAGCTGTTCTTGCACTCGTTAATCTAAAAGAAGCATCTCGTAAAGAAGTAATATCTTCAGGCGCTATTTTTGGGGCTTTATCTGGTTTTTTAATAGCAGCACTCTTAGGCGAAAAGTCATTTCAATTATTGTGGTTAACTCTTATAACTACGGTTTCTACTGCTCTGGCATGCTTTATAGCTTGTCACCCTAACCCATCATTCAAGCGGGACGCCTAACGGCGCCCCTTAATTCAAACGTTAGGGTTTGTATTAATTTTGCACTTGTTCAACTTGTCACATTGCAAGTTACAGCAATTCGCAAAACAGAGGTTTTAGGGTAAGTTTGGTTTTGTAGTAGAGTTAAGCTTACCGGTCTTAGCAAAGTTTTTATTAGTGGGGCTTGCTATGTTTTCTGTCTATTGTGGCATTATTTCCCTAACCCATCAGTCAAGCGGGACTGGCGAGGGCGCGCTTCGATGATACAATTTTCAATAACGCGGGTTGAGCCACCGTTGTCGCCAGCCCCTTACTTCAAACGTTAGGCATATGAGCAAAATTTTTATAAATTTGACTTCAGTTGTATTGCGCTTCATATTCTTTTATTTAGTTATATCAATATGGATACAACCCGCATCGCCCAGCCAACTTTTTAACTTTTCAATGTTATTTTTCTTGCTTCTTACGTTTGTCCCTTTGCGGCTCTTACTACACACCCCACTTATTTTCATTTCAATATGTTGCTATATGGCCATCTTTTTTCTTTACTTTAAATCAATATGGTGGTGCTGTTAGTGGTTACTAAAAAATTTACGCCTAACCCATCATTCAAGCGGGACGCCTAACGGCGCCCCTTAATTCAAACGTTAGGTTTAAATATGACTAGATTTGAAGTTGAAGTTGAAAAAGACGGCAAGCTATATCAAGCCACAGCAAAAGTTGAAGGTGGAATGCTTACCGTAAGTTCAGTTAACTTGGGAAGTAAATCAGCTTCCGTCTCATCAAATAACAATGCCTTAGCAAAATTATTGCTAAATGAACTTATAAGAAATGCAGGTTAATCGTGATGAGAAAAAGAGATGAAATCCTCAAGGAAATAGAGAAAAAACAAAGCCAAAAAGCTGTTGCAGAGCGTGAGTCTCAGGCTTGGAATAATGGAAAATACAAGGGCTCTTCGAATGCTCAAATGTCAAAAACTCTTGTAGCTTCTTTTGACAAAGCACTCCAAGACTTATATCAAGAACTTGAAAATACTCCAGAATGAGTGGTGTTTTAAAAAACCTAATCCATCCATCAAGCGGGACGCCTTACGGCGCCCCTTATGTCAAACGTTAGGGTTCCCATGAAAAAAATTATCTTCAGCATGCTACTTTTAGGTTTATTTAAGTCTGCTTTTGCTTTAGGTGTAAATGAATGGAATCTTGCCAAGCCTCAACTTGATAAATGTGAGGTCCTCCAATCAAAACAACACAATTTATGTCTAGCTGATGAATATAGAGCTGTAGACCTAAAACTCAATAATTTATACAAAAAACTTTACTCTGCCTTAGCCGATCCGAAGCTGTTACAAAAATCTCAAAAAAACTGGCTTAAATTTAGAGATTCCCACTGTGAATTCTCAATTGGCACAATAGCTGGCTACGAGCATAGCTATGCAGTTAATGCTTGTTTAATTGATCTTACTGAAAAACGAATTTTAGATATTCAATCGGTCTGGGTTTGTAATGGGTGCCCAGAATTCAAACCTGAGATATACAAAAATGGCAAATGGCAATAACCCTAACCTATCAATCAAGCGGGACGCCTAACGGCGCCCCTTATTTCAAACGTTAGGAGTCAAATTGAAGAGAGACTATTCAACATTCCCAGATGACGAAAATGGTGACATTCTGTGGGGTATGGCATCGGATGGCGATAAACTAGATACACCAAGAGAAATTGATTTTTCTGTGGTTTTTCCTACAGAAGAATTTGCTCTCAAATTTGCTGTTCATCTACTACGTAATGAACAAAAAATTTCATTCTCGAGTTATGACGGCAAGAGTGGGTTTCCATGGCAGGTACAAGTTCATCCTGTTATGCCCGCTAAACACAAAAACATTACGGGCTTTGAACAATTGCTAGCTAAACACGCTAGCCCAATGGGAGGTATAAATGATGGCTGGGGTTGCTTTGCTCAAGAATAACACTCCTAACCCATCATTCAAGCGGGACGCCTAACGGCGCCCCTTAATTCAAACGTTAGGCGCTCTAAGAGTCGGATAATCTACCTATGAATATACTAATATTAATTGTTGCAGTTATTGCGCTACTAGTAGGCTTTGCTTTACTGATGGCAAAACATAATCCAGATCCAAATGACTTTGATAAAATCGAGCAAGTGGTTAATAAACACCCAAATAACAAATACTTGTTTACCTTAGTTCTCTTTTGCATTATCTCTTCTATTATCCCAGGTGCATGGGGCATGGCTTCATTAGCTCAGGGTCAATGGCTCATCGGAGGCGCAGTAATACTTATATGGGTTTATCCTTACTGGTTATTTTTAAACTATTTAAGTAATCGATCATTATTAGAAATGCGTCTTGGGTTCTCGCTACCATTAACTTTATTTGTGTTAGCTGTTGCTTTCTTCGCAGGTCAAACGCCTAACCCATCCATCAAGCGGGACTTGCTAGCGCAAGCCCCTTATGTCAAACGTTAGGGTTTAAATGCCTGAGATTAGATGTTATAGGTGTAGCCGCATAATAACCAATTCACAAAGTGAGTGTTCTTATTGTGCTTCTCAACTTGAAACACAATCTCAACCTAGTAATGATGGGTATGAGTCTTTTCCAATTCTTATATTACGTGGGCTTTATTTAATTGTAATCGGATTGTTTGCTTTTTTTGTCGGTGTGTTTGGTCTAATTCCCACCACCTCAATTGATAAAACAACATGGATAATTCACTTTGGTGTCTATTTATGGACTTTCCTACCAGCAATTATTATAGGTCTGGCACCACCCAGAGCTATTTATCCACCATCGCTTATTCTCAAACTTTGGTATCTATACATTTTAATTGGTGGTTTATATTTATACTTTCATTAAAAAACTATCAGTTTATTGGCTTGGGGCATTTACAACCCTAACCCATCATTCAAGCGGGACTGGCTAAAGCCAGCCCCTTAATTCAAACGTTAGGCAGTTATGGCACTTCAGGATGCAATCTTTGGTGCAATAGCAGATTTAACCAGCATAGCCATCAATTGCATAGTTAAGAGACTGGGTTATCCAGAAGTTAAAGCGAAGCAAATTGAGGTTTATTTGGGCTGGGTTATTATGTTGTTATTTGTAGCTCTATTGTGCTTCATCACTTTCAAATATAGCTAAATTTAGTAGTTCACTGCGCACACATTCACAGTCTGCACGCTCATCTTCAGCCTAAGCCATCACTCACAATTAATAAGCGCGTGAGTTAGTTTACCTTTGTTTACAATGTTTCTCTGTTGTCAGTATTTCACATGCATAAGGTTTATTGTATCCTTTTGCCTAACCAATCATTCAAGCGGGACTGGCTAAAGCCAGCCCCTTAATTCAAACGTTAGGCTCAAATAATGAAAATCTTAATTAGGCTTCTGTTAGTTGTTTTAGCCATAACGTTCACCTTGCCCACATACGCCTCAGACCCTACACCACTGATAGTCTTTTATTTCGCCTTAGTAGTAGTGGCTTTTATTGTTACTTTCATTCCAATATATAAACTTACGTCGAAAATGCCCAATCAATGGCCTAAACATTTAATTCGCAGCTTGGCATTTAGTATTTTTTGGGCTCCTTTTCCAATAGAAGGATATCAAAATTGGTGGCCAGCATGTATAGCTGTGTTTGATTTTTCTCTAATCCCTAAAGCAGTAGCTGCAGTGGCAATTTTTACAATAATTTTATTTTTTCTGTCACGGATACCATCCATTGATTATGATGATAAAAACGCCTAACCCATCATTCAAGCGTGACGCCTAACGGCGCCCCTTAATTCAAACGTTAGGCAATCAATCTTGATTAAAATAAATGAAAAGACTGAAATTGCAATCTACTTACTAATTTGGTTTGGTTTTATTCTATTTATTTATCTTCAATATAAATCATGGGAAGAACAACGTTATTTAGATATCGTCCCATATGGGCTTAATGTTTCAAAAGTCATTTATGTTAATGAGGAATCATGGGGATTTGGCCCTGGAGGTAATGAAACAGGAATTATTGTTTATGAACTACCTGATGAAGTTGCACATGAAATCCAAAAAGTTGAGACAGCTGAATTTTCTAAAAATACAGGGGGGTTTAGTGATTTCGGAAGTTGGAAACAAACCCCAATTCTGCTAACAGATGCATGGCAGGGTTCTAGATCGGGCGGTGAGCCAGAGCAAAATATCCAATTTACTAAAATTGCCAATTATTTAGATACATATGGTTTTTCAATATCGATAGACCCACAAATAGAATCTGAAATTGATAATGCAATTACAAAGGCGGGAAGTTATTATGCCTACGGTAGAATCGGCATAATAATTGTTATGCCTAATAATAAAAAAGTTATTTATGCTTATGCTGGCTAAGATTGATATTAAAATTTTGCCTAACCCATCATTCAAGCGGGACTGGCTAAAGCCAGCCCCTTAATTCAAACGTTAGCAATTGGAGAAATAATGCTAGCTATAAGAAGAGTTACTGCTGCCTTATTAGTTTTTATACCGTTTTTTCTTTGTGTTTATGCAATTCAACAGGATTATGACAAAACTTCTGATTCACTAGATAAAGCATTTTTATTTGCTTTTGCGCTCATAATTAGCTCACTAACATACGACACTACCAAGCATGCTCTTTTTATGCCTCGAAAGAATTTCGATAAATTCTTTAGCAGCCTGATTGAGAGTTGGGTCGCATTTGCAACAATATTAATATTTCTTTTGCTTGCATCTGTCATTTTTTACAATAACAGCATTTTTCCATTTTGGTTGGGGGCATTAATTTATTTAATTGCACTAGTTAATACATTATGGTTTGTCATTGCAGCCACAAGAGCTATTGATGTAGCAACTCAAAATGCATGCTAACCCATCATTCAAGCGGGACCTGCTAAAGCATGCCCCTTATTCAAACGTTAGGGAAAACAGTAATGACTACAAGAGAAGATGAACGAACTAGACTAATTCTTGGAGTACTTTTAATTGTATTCTTTGTCATTCCAGCATTAATTAAATTTGTTATATATTTATTTAATCTAATCTTCTAAAGCTAAATTAAAATTGAATGCGCCATTCAAAACAAACGATTACTTTCATTTTTCTGGGTGCGGTGCGTTAACGCTTTTTTTGTGGCGACTTTCCCTAACCCATCATTCAAGCGGGACGCCTAACGGCGCCCCTTAATTCAAACGTTGGGCATTTTCATGATTTTGCGTTATACATTGTCTATCATCGTATTTGTTTTTGTTGCTTCTGCCACCCACGCGGCAGAAAATGAAACAGAGGCTAGTTGGGACAACTGTGAAGCTAATGTTATTGCCCCACAAGAGGAGGTCGGCGTTGCTGGTGGTGCGGCAGCGATACTTGTCGAATGCGGAGAAAGACCAATTGTAAGAACTACAGAAGGACATCGTCTATTGTTATCTGATTGCAACTGGCTATACCAGCAGCCACTTCATGAATGCAAAGAACCAATAAGCAATGATTCCTGCAAAACGAATGATGACATGGATATGTTCTCAATGTCGTCTTGGCGTAGCATGTTTAATCTTTCTAATAAGGCATTTAATAGGCAAGAATTCTTTAAACTTTGTAGGCAAACTTGTTTATCGCAAATCACGTCTCCTGACCGAGTAACCTTTGGAAAAATGATTTGCGGTGAATAGTAGCGATGCGCCCAACCCATCATTCAAGCGGGACTGGCTAAAGCCAGCCCCTTAATTCAAACGTTAGGCAGTGCTAAGGAATAGAAATGGAAATAAACCCAAAAAACGAAAAAATTGGCTCTTATATTGGAATTGCAGTAGCGATTATTATCTTTCAAATTATTGCCCCGAGTATTTTCCGCGGCCCTACTTCAGAAGGCATAGACCTTACTCAGGTGTTCTTTGCTGCAGTAGCTGGTGGCATGGGTGCAGCCTTAGGAAAGTTTGCTGTCAAAATTTTAGGACGTAAACCGTAATAGCTAAGTTTTCAATGCCTAACCCATCAACCAAGCAAGATGAGTAAATCACATCACTTACTCAATAGGTGCATGAGTTAGTTTACCTTTGTTTACAATATTTCCCCGTTGCCAGTATTTTCTATGCTCAAGGTTTATTGTACTCTTTGTCCTAACCTCTCATTTAAGTGGGACGTGATAAAGCGTGCCGCTAATTCAAACGCTAGGCCTAAGAAGGGTATTTTATGAACGAACAAACTGAAGTTAAAAAGCGACCAATATCAATTACTATAATTTGTATAATTGGCTTCTTGGGAGCTTTAATTACCGTTCCTATAGTTTTTTCACCAATCGCTCAACAAATTGGAGCTTGGTATCCACCGTATCTAGCTTTTGCTGGGGTTATTGGTTCTGCCTGTATGGTAGGTTTATGGATGATGAAGAAATGGGCTGCCTATACATACGCCGGCTTTGTAACTTTAAATCAGGTCGTTCTATTAGTAATGGGGCTATGGAACATCATGGCACTACTAATTCCTGCAGTTGTGGTTTACTTTGTACTGAGAAATGTAGGAAAAATGTCTTGAATGCCTAACCCATCATTCAAGCGGGACGCCTAACGGCGCCCCTTAACTCAAACGTTAGAGCTATTAAAAACCTATGAGTCGCATCGGAAAAACTCTCTGTTTAATTTATGCTTTAGTCATCGCCGTTTGCATCGCACTTGCTTACTCAGCAGGTGGTGACTTCAAAGGGCAGTATGTTTTTCTACAATTACCGATAGTTATTCAAATGGCTGGCATTGATGCAATTGGCCTATCGCCAAAACTACAAAACCTCTCATGGGTGGGTGCTTATGCTCTATTGGGGTTGCCTACTATTTTGTTTTTATATTTCGTTGGCTGGGTTATTGATGGCCGTAGTTCCAACCCATCATCTAAGCGAGTTGATTAAACCAATTACACCACAATCAGTACATAAGTGAATTTACCGTTCTTTAAATGTTTCTCTGCTGCTCATGTTCCTCATGCATAAGGTTTATTGTATCCTTTGCTCTAACCAATCATTCAAGAGGGACGCCTAACGGCGCCCCTTAATTCAAACGTTAGGCACATGAAAAACATCTTTATTGTCTTGGCTAGGCTTAACGGTAGTATTTATCTTCTGATTGGGGCCTGTTTAGCTTGCTTATTAATCATTAACAACGAACGCCGAGACCTGGTTCCATTTTTTAGGGAGTGGAATACTCTTATAGTTGTGTCATATTACTCAGTTTTAGTTATAGAAAAAATTTCGATGCAATACTTCTATGGGCGTGGCCAAACAATTCGCAAAGAGATACACACTAGCGGTAATCATTTTTATGTGTATAGCGATTTATACTTTCCAATAAAAATAAATAGCGGAATTAATGATTATAAAAAAGCAGCAGGTTATGTTTACTTAATTTTTAGAATTATTGGTTTTGTCATGATGGGCTTTTTAATAGGCATGGCTTTTTACACAGTAGTAATTTTCACCCTAACCCATCCATCAAGCGGGACACGCTAAAGCGTGCCCCTTAATTCAAACGTTAGGGCTTTGTAAAAATCATTGCCTTTGGAGGCTCACTCACATCCCCTCTCAGAGCATCGTTTTTAGTGTTATTAAGTAGCAGCCTCATATGGCACTCTTGACCTGTGTGCTTCTTCTTTGGCTTGGCGAAGCTTAGCCGCTTTACTATTCTTTACAATGTTTTTCTATTTGTGGGGTTTGTTCTGTCTCTACTTTATTATATCGTTGCCCCTAACCCATCATTCAAACGGGACTGGCTAAAGCCAGCCCCTTAATTCAAACGTTGGGGCACATAACCTAAGGAGAAAAAATGCGTTATATGTTTGTCTGTCTGGTGTTAATCCTCGCACCATTTATGGCGTCAGCTGAGGACATTGTGGCTCGTTCCTACTCATTACAGAAACACGGAACATTAGAGTTAAAAGTACCAGAATCATGGAGCGACTCTATCACGCAACCAACCAGTGAACTGCCTCCTACAATTAAGTTATCACCTAAAAATGGGGCTCAGTTTACGATACTCGCCACTCCAATTTGGCTTGCTCAGGCAGACATAAAATCACCTACTCCAGATGAGCTGCGCGCTACTGTAAGGCAAGCTGCTGATATTGCGCTTCTGCAATCCATGGAAGACTCGATCGAAATAAAAGAACTCAAAGGACCTACCAACACTGGTTACTATTTTACGGCAACCGATCAAGCACCGCAGCCTGGGGAATTTAAACACCTTAATCAAGGAATAATTGCTGTTAAGGATATCCTAGTATCTTTCACGATACTTACCAATGATGGTCAAGAGGCAATCGTGAAAGAGGCACTTTCTTTATTGTCGTCAGCAGAGCGCCACTAATCATGTGCCCAACCTATCCATCAAGCGGGGCACCTAACGGCGCCCCTTAATTCAAACGGTTAGCAAGCAAAACCATCCATGTATGTCCCAAAGCATTTTGAAGAGTCAAGAGTTGATGTTCTTCACGACTTAATTATTGCTCATCCGTTCTCGACGTTGGTCACCATGTCTTCTATAGGTATTAACGCAAATCACATTCCTTTGCACTTAATCCAAGAGGCTGGGCAATATGGAACATTGCAAGGGCATGTTGCACGAGCAAACCCAGTATGGAGTGACTTAGTAAACGATGTTGAGGCATTGGTTATATTCCAAGGTCCAAGCAGTTATATAACTCCATCGTGGTATCCAACAAAACAAGAACACGGCAAAGTAGTGCCTACATGGAATTATGTAACCGTCCATGCTTACGGCACACTCCGAGTGATTGATGACCCAACTTGGGTTAAAAACCAGCTTGAATCACTGACGACTCAACAGGAAGCCTCGTTTGACAAACCTTGGGCAATTTCTGATGCTCCGGTTGAATTTACCGATAAAATGATTGGCGCTATTGTTGGTATCGAAATATTGATTACTAAACTTATAGGCAAATGGAAAGTTAGCCAGAATCAACCTGCATTAAACCAAGCAGGGATAGTTCAAGGCTTGGAGTCGCTTGGCAGGTCAGAAGAAGCAGAACTTGCCACTGTAGTTAAAATGGCGCAGCAAAATGCCCGCTAACCCATCATTCAAGCGGGGCCACTAAAGCGTGCACCTTATGTCAAACGCTAGGTCGCGTAGATATGACTAGAATGACTACCAAGTCAGCTAAGAGAGAAAAAACCAGGGTAGTGGCCACCCCAAACCCCTATGTAATGGTTGTTTTCACGGCAGTCATTGCAGGTATCTTTTCAATTATCGGCAGTTACTACACAGCTGATTTTCAAACAAGGGAGGTTATTGCACAGAAGCAGTTTGAGAATCGTATGTTGGCCTACACTGCATTCCTTGAAAATACAGATCATACTAAGGCGCCTGCTATTAGCCAAATACTCACCATCGGCTCCATGGCGGACCATTTAGCCACAGATGGAGAAATTCAGGAGTTTGAAGATCGAACTGCGCATTTTTTGAAGAATTACAGCTCGCAAGATATCTTTTGGCAACTCAATGCCGATCTGAATAGTCTTCGGTTACAAGGTACTCCAAGAGTCGCAGAAATATGCGACGACATCTTGAAGTCTCTCCTGCTTAGAGATGATGAAATTATCTGGAGTAAGTACTCTGCTAAACTCGTGACCGCTCATGAAAGTTGGAGTAGGGCTCAAGATAAAGGACAAGCCTATGGCTGGACCGAACGGGTATCGTCAGATGAAAGGCTAATGATTGTGATGATCTCGAAACTCAACCAAGTACTTATTGACCAACTTAGAAAAGAAATACATGGTGAGTCGACCTAACTTTCTGCTCCACGGGCAGTTAGCCTTTGAACTACAACTTTAGGCAAAAGGAGTCACAATTGGATTTACAGGATACAAGAATAAAATTAGCTCATCCAGGCAAGAGATTTCAAGGTCAGTTTATTGATGCAATAGTTGCTTACATTCTGGCAATTATTCCCTTTTATTTGCTACACACAACTATTGGGAAAGAGGCTTCTATTTTTATCGCAGTAACAATAGCTGTGACTTATTTCCTCCTTTCGGATGCACTACCGAATGGTCAAAGTATTGGGAAAATTCTGTTAAAAATAAAAGTGGTACATAAGAAAACAATGGCACCATGTTCCTTAGTTCAGTCATTTCTTCGAAACATTACTTTTCCATTGGGTATTTTTGATTGGTTCTTTATCTTTTTTGGATCACATCGTAGGCTAGGTGATTTTATGGCATCTACAGTGGTAATAAAAATTTGATGCATCTCTTGCATAACCCATCACCCCCTGAGTTATACAATAATCCACATAAGCTGTTAAACTCAAAACGATAGGTCTTCTACAATAACTTCTCAGTTACATAACAACTAAGCTACATCATAAAAAAGGAAAGCAGCATGGCAAAAAAAGTAATCATTCAGCATCCGGTTAATGGCCTCACTCGAAATGGCTACTATGGATATAGTTGGACATATCTTTTTTTTGGTTGGTTAGTGCTTTTATTTAGGGGTGAACTAGGCGTCGCCGCTCTGCATATGCTATTTACACTGTTCACTTTTGGTTTATGGCAACTGATTGTTTCCTTTTTATATAACAAACAGTACATGACGAGAATGTTAGAAAAAGGCTATGTGTTAAAAGACTCAGAGCAAACAATGGCTGAAGCCAGAGCATGCCTTAATATTGCACCAGTATAATTTTTTATCGCCAACAGACCCACTAACCGAATATTGTTATTCGCTTAGTGGGTTGCATAAATCTAGATCAGCGTAACTAAGTCATTGTGAACTCACAAAACTTAGGTAAAATCTCACTTCTATTCAATTGATGTTAGCGCTCATGTTTGTTCACCCCCAGTTTGACCCTATTGCGATTCACCTTGGCACTTTTGGCATCCATTGGTATGGCTTAATGTATTTGCTTGGATTCCTGGCATTTTTAGCTTTAGGCAAATACCAAATCAACCATAGAAGATGGCATGGCTGGACCATGCAAATGCTTGATGACGCACTGTTTTTTGGTGCATTAGGTGTAATTATTGGCGGGCGTTTAGGCTATGTGCTGTTTTATCAGTTAAGCTATTTTAGCAGCCACCCCACCGAGATTTTTGCAGTGTGGCAAGGTGGCATGAGCTTTCATGGCGGCTTCTTAGGCGTGCTTGTGGCCATGTGGATTTTTGGCAGAAAGTATCCGCAAAACTGGCTAAAAATCATGGATTTTGTTGCGCCACTGGTCCCAATTGGTTTGGGCGCTGGACGCATGGGTAATTTCATCAATGCAGAGTTGTGGGGCAGAGTCACCAACGCGCCATTTGGCATGATTTTCCCTAAAGTGGACACTGCATTACGCCACCCATCACAGTTATATGAATTTGCACTTGAAGGCGTATTGCTGTTCTTAATCCTTTGGATATATGCCGCAAAACCACGTGCAACCGGCACTATTTCGGCCTTATTCTTAATCGGTTACGGCAGCTTTAGATTTATTGTGGAATACACACGTGAGCCTGATGATTACTTAGGTTTACTCTCTATGGGTTTAAGTATGGGGCAATGGCTAAGCCTGCCGATGATTTTAATTGGCGTGGTGATGTTTGCCTTGTGTAATAAAAAACGTGGCTTTTAGTGCGGGCCGCACATTAACAACTTGATTCAACCACCCTAGCTGCATGGTGTACCTACGTATGTTTCGAGGTACACCTGCTGGGCAGCATCTTCCTATCCCACTTCCAAAACTTCAGTTAACAATTGTTAACTTGGCGTAGTTAATCATTAAGCTTATTATCTGACGGGTTATTGATCTGTTTATGTAAGGAGCCCTATGATTAAGAAACTTCTAAAACGTGTGTTTTTTAGAAAACATCAAGCGGCTAACTCAGGTCAGCTAGATCCAGCGTTTATCAGTACCCACAATAGCCATTCAAAGTCTGACTTTGAAGTGAGTGAGTTAAGCTATGATGAATATGTGGAATATGCCGGCCCTGAGCGCAGAGTGGTGATAGCAGAGGTAAATGAGGAGCGCAGGCGAGTTCTGTGAGCACTCACTTAATCTAGCCTATAGACTAGAACGCCTTTAAAACTGTTTTACTCGGTGATTCGCCTTATGCCTAGTGACTGCACAAGACCTTAACTTTGCGTGCTTAGTTGCTTGCCCATGGGTGCGAGCGCGCCATAACTTGAATGAACTATGCTTTAAATGAGCACGCATCAATTTAATCACCCCATCCTGCTTGAGGCCGAACTGATAGGTGATGGCCTCAAATGGGGTGCGATCTTCCCAAGCCATTTCTATCACGCGGGATACTTGCGCTTCATCTAACGGCTGCAGGCCAACCGTGTTTAGCAGCATCGGTTAATACCCTTCCATTTACTATCTTGCCATAATTTAAAAAACTCTTTGCGCGAGAGTGCCGGAGGCGCATCTACTGTAGCTTGGTGAAACTCGGCATGATGCTTCAAGTATTGCTCATAAGCATCGTCACCTGACACATGCCGCACATAGCACCATAATTTCTTTAACATTTTTAACATACTAATCTCCTGCTAATCTCGCACCCAGTTTTCTACTAGGCGGCTTGGTTCGTGCGGCACTTCTGATAGCTTCAATACCGGTTTACCACCTAAGTAACGCAGGCATAATCGCACCATATCCAGTATCACCACCCACAGCACCACTACAAAAAACATGGTGAGGTAGGCATCTAAATGCTGATTAAATATCAATTGCGGTGCAACAGCCACTTTATCAGTTGGTAACGTTCCTGCCGCCAATTTTGCAGCCATATCATTCGCCGCAGCAAAAAACCCCACCCGCACATCGGCACTGAAAATCTTTTCATAAGCAGCGGAGGTGGTGATAATCACCAACCAAATCAGCGGCATTCCTGTTACCCATGCATATTTCAATTTGCCAGACTTCACTAGAATGCCCGTTGCTACACATAAGGCAATGGCAGCTAACATTTGGTTCGCAATACCAAACAGCGGCCATAAAATATTAACGCCGCCATTCGGGTCTATCACGCCTATATACAAAAAGTAACCCCAGCCGGCTACCACAATACTGCTAGTCAGTATTACCGAAGGCGTGTATGAAGTTTCACCCAGCTTTTTGTTAAAGTTACCCAATAAGTCTTGCAACATAAAACGGCCAACCCGTGTACCTGCATCCAGCGTGGTCAGTATGAATATCGCCTCAAACATAATGGCAAAGTGGTACCAAAGGGCCAGTAACTCTTTACCAAAAGCACTGCCAAAAATACTTGCCATACCTACCGCTAAACTTGGTGCGCCGCCAGTACGCGAGAACAAGGTTGATTCACCCATATCACTGGCAAGTTGCTGCATTTGCTCTACAGTCACCGCAAAGCCCCAACTGTTAATTTTAGCAATGGCATCTACCGCCTCTTTACCCACCACACCCGCTGGACTATTGATGGCAAAGAACACGCCAGGCTCCAGCACGGTTGCTGCAATCATCGCCATAATGGCGACAAAACTTTCTAACAACATACCGCCGTAACCAATCATGCGGATATCGCGTTCATTACCTAACAATTTTGGCGTGGTGCCAGATGCGATTAAGGCATGAAAACCTGAAATGGCTCCGCAAGCAATGGTAATAAAAACAAAAGGGAACAGTTTGCCGCCAAAAATTGGCCCTGTACCATCCACAAACTGGGTCACTGCGGGCATATGCATATCTGGACGCAAAATCACGATGGCAATCGCTAGCAACATAATGGTGCCTAGTTTCATGAAAGTGGAGAGATAATCACGCGGTGCCAAGAGTAGCCAGACTGGCAATACTGCTGCTGCAAAACCATACAAAATAATGCCGTAAGCTAATGGCAAGCCATCATGGTCAAATAGCGAACGCAATGTTTCGTGATGATCTACCCAACCACCCAACCCGACTGAGAGCAATAATAGAACCACGCCAATAATAGAAGCTTCTAATACACGACCTGGACGAATATTCCGCATATAAACCCCGACAAGCATAGCAATCGGAATAGTGGCCGCCACGGTTGAAGTTGCCCAAGGACTGTGTTTCATGGCGTTGACTACTACTAGCCCCAATACTGCAATTAAGATAATCATGATGAGAAATGTGCCAATGAGGGCGGCGCTACCGCCGACCACACCGATTTCATCTCGCGCCATTTGCCCCAGGCTGCGTCCGTTACGGCGCGTAGAGAAAAACAGCGTGACCATATCCTGCACTGCACCGCCCAATACTGCGCCAATTAAAATCCATAACGTGCCTGGCAGATAGCCAAACTGCGCAGCAAGTGTCGGGCCAATCAAAGGCCCAGGACCGGCAATTGCTGCAAAATGGTGGCCAAACACCACCCACTTATTAGTCGGTACAAAATCTCGGCCGTTGTCCAACCGCTCTGCCGGCGTGGCGCGGGTTTCGTCTATCACCAACACTTTGGCGGCAATCCATGCTGCATAAAAACGATAGGCAATCGCGTAAACACACACAGCCGCGGCAATCAGCCACAATGCATTAATGCTTTCACCCCGGTTTAATGCTATGCCAGCAACAGCAAATGCGCCCAGCAATACGACAGCAATCCAAAGCATGGTTTTAATATTTTTGTTCATGTAATTTAAGCGTTTTGAGTTAAATAAAAGTGGTTGGCAATAGTATAAATCACACAAGCACATCCCCACTACCGGAATTTTTTGGAACTAATTGTTTTAAATGGATTTTATCAACAAAAATTGTAGATAAAAGTACTTTAGCAACTCAGCATGTTGCAATAAACGCTATCCCTGTTTTGTTTATCTGCTTATGCGTAAAAAATTAAAATAACCACCAACCCATCCACATCACAGAAACCTGCAACACGAGGCCCAAGGTTACCTGCTGAAAAAATGCCTTGCCACCTGTCACTAAGGCTGTAATCGCCTTAGAGATAGCATTGGTTGAAATCGCTACCAAGATTGCCACTGCGGCATTGGCAGGCGTAATTTTAATCGTGGAAGCTAAAGAAGCGACTGAAATTGTGGAAGCATGCACATCTGCCAAGCCAGCCACACCCGAAGCAACCACCAAGCCGGCTTGACCAAACGACGCTTTCAGCGCTGCCGAGGCCACCAGCACCAGCGCAATGACGAAAGCCAAAGTCAGCGCTGTTTTTACACTAAATGATCGGCTGGGCTTGCCTAGCTCGGGCGTGTGGTGATGAAATGAGTTTAAAGTCACCACCAAACCATACACTCCGATGGATAAGCCCGCAAATAACAAAGGTATTTTTAATGCATGCAAGGTTAATGGGTGAATCGCCGTTAACAACATCACCAGTTGCAACACGGTAGATAAACTGGATAGTGTTGCGCCGGCCACCGCGGTGCCCATCAGTTCTGGCGTTTTTTTCACGCGAGCACCCATCGCACCAATCGTGGCAATGCTGGAGATAAATCCAGAGACTAACCCCACCAGTGGCAGGCCGGTGCGGCTACCGAGCAAACGTAACGCTAAATGCCCAAGTGCCCCAATAAACATTACCAGTATCACAATCAACCATAAGTTACGTGGATTAATCGCATCAAAGGGGCCAATCAACTCATTAGGTACCAGCGGCAACACAATCAAGGTGGCTGCCGCCAAAATCAAGAAGTCAATCATCTCGTCTTTGGTCACTACTCCACGTACAAAACCGTGTATCGGCTGCTTTGCAGCAAGTAATATCGCTGCGGCCACGGCTAAGCTAGCTGCCATAGAAGCACTCGTCATGGCTAAACCACCCAAAATCACAGTAAAAACAAGGCTGATTTCCGTGGTTAATCCTGGGTCGTCATCTTTTCTCGAGAAATAAGCGGTTGCCACAAAAATGGTGACACAAATAATTGAAACGACAAGTAACCAGAAATTAATCGAAGTACTAACTGCGCCAAGCAGAGACGCGATGGTAAAGGTACGCACACCAGCAATCGTGCTATCGCCACCACTCCCCTTACTGCGCTCACGCTCGGCGCCAATTAGCAAACCGATGCCCAAAGCTACCGCTAAATTTAACCAATGCGCAGCATTAATCAACATACACCCTTCCCATTTACTAATTTTTAGCCTTTATTTACAGCAAACCACGCTCGGCAAATGACAGCGTTTGATTGCCTGCCACAATGAAATGATCTAACACGCGGACATCTACCAATGCCAAAGCCTGCTTCAACTGCTGCGTTAACAGCTCATCTGCTGCGCTTTGCTGCACGGCACCTGACGGATGATTATGCGCCAAAATAACACTGGCAGCATTATGATGAATCGCACGTTTGACCACTTCTCTAGGGTAAACGCTGGTTTGAGTCAGCGTGCCGCTAAATAGCTCCTCTGCTGCATGCAGGCGATTTTGTGCATCTAAAAATAGCACCATAAAAACCTCACGTGTCAGCGCACCTAATTTAAGCACTAAATAATCGCGCACCTGTTTTGGTGATTGAAACACATCGCGCTGTTGCAATTGCTCATTCAATGCACGGCGGCTCATTTCAAAAATTGCTTGCAGTTGCACATACTTACTGCTGCCAATGCCATGCACTTGGCTCAAGGCATGCTCGCTTGCTGCAAAAATGCCATTTAAGCTACCAAACTGGCTCAGCAAATCACGTGCTAAATCGACAGCGCTCTTACCAACAACGCCTACACGTAAGAAAATTGCCAATAACTCCGCATCAGATAATGCCTCTGCACCTAGCTCTATTAACTTCTCTCTTGGGCGCTCACTTGCAGGCCAATCGGTAATTGCCACTCCCCACCCCTTTCAATGTTTTAACACCGCAGTTACAGCCACATAGCCATCAACCCCTATGCCTTAAACCTACCCTAATTGCAATTAGCATAATGGTTAGTACATGGCAAATACCGCTTATTTAAGCCAGCCAATTTCGTGCGCAGTTTTCTCACCAATCAGTGTGTGCCTCAAACTTTTAGGAATATAAGCTTCGGCTGTATTTTGCGGTACACGCCCACCCATCAGCTCAGCAAAATTCTGCGGGTATAGCGGCATCTTATTTGGTTCGGCATAACCATCAGGATAAATGGGCAGATTATTATGCAAATCGTATTTATCTGTGGCATTTAAAGTGTGCAATAACTCATGGGCAGTGACTACTAAGTTCTTTTTGGCATATGCCGTGCTTGCAAACAAATTGACTCGCCCGATTCGCCCTTTATTGAGCGCGGTAGAGTGCCCTAACATTGAGCTAGTGTTAGGGTCGTGATAAAGCAAATACAATCGGATATCAGGCTTAATATTGACCTTCGGGCTATTTTTCCAGGCAAACCATCTGAACTTTAAGCTCCATAACATGGTATTGAATATGCTGCCATTTCTAGGTGGTTCAGGTGGAATCTCATCCACGACTGTTCCAAGCTGCACTTCTATCGGACGCCGTAAACCTAATTTGTAAGACGCAGCCTCTTCTGCAAAATACTCAACCATCGGTTCAAAATCTTCACAGCTCAAGGTTCGCAAGTAAACACTAACTTCCTCGCTACCATCAGCATTAATTGGATAAACAGCAACATAAAGATTATGTTTCCAAGCCAAATCTGCTTTATCCAGCCACAGCTCCTGCAGTACTGTTGCTAAAATCAGCAACAGAATAATGATTCTGAATTTACGCCACATTGTGTATAAGCCGAATGAGTATTATTGATTTTTGTTACATCCACTATAAAACATTTTCTTTAATTTAGATGAAGCATAAAGAATATTTTATACAAAACAATGTTCGTATTAGAATGAATGACTTACATGAATGACCAGCATTATGCAAAATAAAAAATCTATCGTATTGGGAATTACCGGTGGAGTCGCCGCTTATAAAGCTGCCGAGCTCGTACGCTTATTGGTAAAGAGTAATATTGAAGTACAGGTTGTGATGACACAAGCTGCCTGCCAATTTATTACACCAGTCACCATGCAGGCGCTTTCTGGCAAACCAGTATTTACTGACATGTGGGATGCATCCATTCCCAACGGCATGCCCCACATTGAATTAAGCCGCGCCGCTGACGCCATTGTGATTGCTCCAGCGAGTGCAGACTTTATGGCTAAACTGGTACATGGCCGTGCCGACGATTTACTTTCCACCCTCTGCCTGGCAAGAGATTGTGACCTACTGGTTGCACCAGCCATGAACAAACAAATGTGGGAGAATCCAGCCACCCAGCGCAATATCACACAACTGATGCAAGACGGTATCAGTATTCTTGGGCCAGGCAGTGGAGAACAAGCATGTGGTGAAATTGGCTTAGGTCGCATGCTAGAAGCAGAAGATTTACTGGGTTTAATAGAAGCACACTTCCAACCCAAACTGCTCAAAGGTAAAAAAATACTAATTACGGCAGGCGCCACCTTAGAAATGATAGACCCGGTGCGTGCCATCACAAACCTAAGTTCAGGCAAAATGGGCTACGCTATCGCACAAGCCGCCCATGAGATGGGTGCAGATGTTACGCTGGTAAGTGGCGCAACCGCACTCACCCCGCCAAATGGGGTGCGCAACATTACCGCTACATCGGCATCCACCATGTACCAAAGCGTGATGCAAAACATCGCCAGCCAAGACATTTTCATTGGCGTTGCAGCCGTTGCGGATTACAGCCCATCTCAAACGCAGCAACAGAAAATCAAAAAAAGTGAACAGTCACTATCGTTAGAGCTACTACGTAACAAGGACATTATTGCAGAGGTAGCAAGCCTGCCCAATCCGCCATTCTGTGTAGGCTTTGCTGCAGAAACTGAAAACTTACTAGAATATGCAGAAGCAAAGCGGCTCAAGAAAAAACTACCCCTTATTGTTGCTAACCTCACTAGCGATGCCATGGGCAGCGACAATAATAAGGTATTCTTATTAGATAAAGCTGGCACTCACCCACTTGAGCCAGCGGCTAAAATTCAAGTGGCTAGATCGTTATTAGCGCATGTGGCAACCATGCTCTAAATTTCGCCACTCTTAAATCTCACTAAAGATTAATCAACCTTAACCCACCGCAATGTTTGATTTACATCAAACATTGCCAAAGGCATTAAGTAACTCATGAAAATCTTGATTCGGTGAAGTAATTTAGATACTAAAATCGCAGCAACTCATTACTAACAAATCAAAAAATCTCTAAGGCAACATATGTCATACACCACCACATTTCAATACAGTGTGCTCACACTCGCAGTGCTCAGCACCTTTAGCATCGCGCAACAAGCGCAAGCAGAAACAGCTGAAAAAATCGTCACAGCGCCAGTAGTTGTTACCGCAACACGCGTAGAGCAAAATAGCTTCGATCTACCAGTAGCGATTGATGTAGTAGAAAGCAAAGACATCCAGAATGGTCAACTGCAAATGACGCTTTCCGAAAGCTTAATTCGCGTTCCTGGCATCACCGCACAAAACAGAACACAATCTGCACAAGACCCACAAATTTCCAGCCGCGGGTTTGGCTCCCGCTCAAGTTTTGGGGTACGCGGCGTACGCGTTTATGTAGATGGCATTCCACTCACTATGCCAGATGGTCAAGGTCAGCCGGGCGTAGTAGATTTATCAGCAGTCAAAAGCATAGAAGTCATGCGCGGCCCGTTTTCTGCGTTGTACGGCAACTCCTCTGGCGGCGTGATTCAAATGCTGACTAAAGATGCCCCCAAAACACCTGAGGTGGGTGCAACTGTCATGTTTGGCAGCTATGACACTAAACGTAATGTATTAGAAGCATCAGGGCAACTTGAAGGCTTGGAATACATGCTAAATGTATCTAACTTTGAGTCTGATGGCTATCGGGCCAATAGCTCCAGCAACAAACAAATGGCAACGGCCAAATTTAAATTCAATTTGGATGAAGACACCAAAGTCACTACATTAGTGAACTGGTTTGATCAGGAGGCACAAGACCCCCTAGGCCTAGACCGAGCAAGAGCCTTTTCTGGCTCAACAAGAAACGATGTTGTTCCTGCAGCATTATTTGCAAACACAAGCGTCAAACGTGACCACACACAAGTTGGTTTTAATATTGAACACGCGTTCAACTCCAATAACAAAATCAGTTTTATTCCTTATGTTGGCACACGTAGTAATGCACAGATACTCACCACCACGGCTACCGCCAAAACATTAGCCACTACCACTGCGCGTTTGAGTCAAATAGAGCGATCTTTTTATGGTGCAGATTTACGATGGGATAACAATGGCACCTTGGGTAACATGCCTTACAACGTCGCGTTAGGCATAAATTATGGCAAGTCTTCAGACGATAGATTAGATAGAACCGTTTTGTTGACAGGTAATCCAGTAAATTCGCGTAATAGAGACGAAGAGAATATTGCAAGTAACTTCGACCAATATCTACAAGGTAGTGTTAGCCTAACACCAAACGTCGATGTTCATGCAGGCGTTAGACATACCAAAATTAAACTTGAAGTTAATGACAACTTCACTACCCCGGGCACCCCGGGGCAAGGTAACAATAGTGGCTCTGCCGACTATCAAAAGACCACTCCCGTGATTGGTAGCGTTTGGAAAGCTACGGAAGCATTAAACTTTTATGCTAACTTTGGCAAAGGCTTTGAAACACCAACCTTTATTGAAGCTGCTTTTGATACTGTCACAGCAAACGTAGCAAGTAAACCCAATTTATCTTTAAAAGCCGCAGAAAGCCGAAACATTGAAGTGGGGGCAAAAGCATTTATTACAGACGACATTAAAGCCAATCTTACTCTGTTTAAAATAGACACTGACAATGAAATAGTCACCCGACAAACTGTTTCTGGGCGTTCCAGCTATCAAAATGCTGGCAAGACAAAACGCACGGGTATCGAGGCATCATTAGATGCCAGCTTTGATAATGATGTTACTGCTTTTGCATCTTACACTTTGCTCAATGCCAAGTTTGAAGACCCATTCATTACCGTGATTAATGCAGGAGGCACCACAGGCACCGTAAATTCAGGCAACCGCATCCCTGGCACTTATAAATCACAAATTTATGGTGAAGTTGCATGGAAATACCCAACACTAGGCTTCTTCTCGGCATTAGAAGGCAGGCATAATAGTCAAGTATATGTTAATGACATCAATACAGACAAAGCCCCTTCTTACACAATATTCAATATTAGAGCGGGCTTCGAACAGAACTTGGCCAACTGGCGACTTAAAGAGTACGTGCGCATTGAGAACATCACAGACAAAGACTATATCGGCGCTGTGCGTGTCAATGATGGCAACGCCCTCTACTTTGAACCAGCGGCAGGTAGAAATTATTTACTAGGGCTAAGCGCGCAATACAAATTCTAAAAGCGCCCCCAGCAACCAAAGCCAGCTGATATATTAATGAGCTGGCTTTTTTATTCATCATATTTAGTGTTTAATACAAACCTGAGCTAACCACTATAAAAATACAAACACCATGTCCATACTCATTGATTTAAAAATTCTAGACGACCGTTTACGCGCCCAGTTTCCAACCTATGCCACACCAGGTTCAGCGGGCTTAGATTTGCGCGCCTGTATAGAAGCCCCCATCACTTTGCGGCCAGGGGAAACCACGCTGATTCCTACCGGCATGGCGATTCATATCGATAACACCTACTATGCCGCACTTATTTTACCGCGCTCAGGGCTAGGCCATAAGCATGGCATTGTGCTGGGCAACCTGGTTGGGCTAATTGATTCAGACTATCAAGGACAACTAATGGTATCCTGCTGGAATCGCGGCAATACAGCGTTTGAGTTAAATCCGTTGGAGCGAATCGCACAATTGGTCATCGTACCTGTCATGCAGGCTGAGTTCCATGTAGTAGACGATTTTGATACCTCAGAACGTGGTGAAGGTGGCTTTGGTAGCACCGGAAAACACTAACAAAAAATAATATGTGAATTTACTGAAAAGAAACACATATTTAGCTTGAAACAAATAAAGAATGTGTACTATAATCACGCTCTTTCTCAAAAATAGAGTTCTTGGAGATAACCATGGCACGTGTATGTCAGGTAACAGGCAAAAAGCCAATGGTGGGTAACAATGTTTCTCACGCACAAAACAAAACAAAACGTCGTTTTTTACCTAATTTGCAAAACCGCAAATTCTGGGTTGAGAGCGAAAACCGCTGGGTAAGCATGCGTATTACTAACGCTGCGCTACGCACTATCGACAAAAACGGTATTGATGCTGTTTTAGCTGATATGCGTGCTGCTGGCGAAAAGATTTAAGCTGCTAACTTAACTTAGCAAATAAAGGAAAGTAAAATGCGCGAAAAAATCAAATTAGAGTCAAGTGCTGGTACAGGTCATTTCTATACCACTACTAAAAACAAACGTACAATGCCAGGCAAATTAGAAATCAAAAAATTTGACCCAGTTGTACGCAAGCACGTAATGTACAAAGAAACAAAATTGAAATAATTCGTTATTTCAGCAATAAAAAAGCTCACTATATGTGAGCTTTTTTATTGCCTAATGTTTATTGCTTTTTATTGCTTAAAATCAACTAACTGACTGCGGATAGAGATCGCAACCAAACTCCAAACCCAACGCTAAGCACCCAATAAGCGCACTTCTCGCTGCGGGTAAGGGATAGAGATATCATGCGCCTTAAACAAGCGCCAAATCGCCATAAAAAGATCAGATTGCAAGCTAGAGGTACCCTCTTCAGCATCATGAATCCATACCGTTAAGCGAACATCTATACCGCTCTCAGCAAAGCCCGTGACAACCGAGCCAGGCGCAGGCGTGACCAGCACCCTAGGGTGATCCTCTGCCGCCTTAATCAGTAACTGCAACACCAACTCTAAATCACTCTCATAGCCAACTTGTACCGCCACCTGCACTCTGGTATTTCTATCCATGCCCGAATGGTTAATCACTGGATTGATAATCAAAGTTTCGTTAGGAATGATCACCTCAGTACCATCCAACTTCTTCAATACCAGATAGCGTGTACGTAAATCTTTAATAATTCCGTAATGCACATCAATCGTCACAATATCACCAATGCTAATAGATTTATCCATCAGCAAAATAAAGCCACTCACATAATTACTGGCGATACGCTGCAAACCAAAACCCAGCCCCACGCCTAATGCACCACCAAATACGGAAATTAAAGTTAAATCTAAGCCAACAGCAGAAAGCCCGATCAGCACGGCAATAAACAGCAAGCAAATGCGCACCACTTTAGCCAACATCACACGGGTATTGGCATTGAGCTGCGCTACCTGCATCAGTTTATTTTCAATAACGCGACTTAGCCACATTGCTACAAAAACTGTAATCAATATGGTGAGCAAACCTTGCAGTAAAAGTAATAAATTAACGGGGTTCTTGCCTATCTTGAATTTGACAGCTTCTAACGTTTCCAACATCTCAGGCAAAATACCACTTAAATGTAATGCCAATACTAGCCAAATCATCGTTGCAAGCGTGTGCTCTATCGTTTTAAGCACGCCACCTGGCGCGATAATATAACGCATGGCATACACCACTAAGCGCACCGCAGCCATCGCCAAAAGCAAATTACTGGCAAGGTGAAGCATGGTCGTATGTTGCCAGTGCCCCAATACCCATTTTGAGAATAAAACGATACTAAGGGTGGATAACGGAAACAGTAGGCGATTAAATGTGCCAATGCCTATTTTCCAGCTCTCAGGCGCGTGACTCATCACGTAGGCACGTATGGCGCCATTGATCATCCAGGCAATGGCACAAGCCATTACAATCACACCAATTTGCCAGCCTGCGACAGGCGTTCCAATATCAGCTAATATTTCTTGCCATATGAAATCAATGCGATTACTCATGTTTGCTAAACCTAGAAATTAAATCAAAAATATAGTGGCCAACCCTAAAAAGATAAAGAAACCGCCACTGTCAGTCATCGCTGTAATCAGCACACTGGAGCCCACAGCAGGGTCACGGCCTATCTTATTCATCATTAATGGAATCACAACTCCCATTAGAGCAGCTAAGAGCAGATTAAGCGTCATTGCAGACATCATGACCAGACCCAATGGATAACTGCCATAGAGCGCATAGGCCACTGCACCAATTACACCACCCCAGAGCAAGCCATTAAGCAAGGCAACGCCCAGCTCTTTGGTAATCAGGGACTTCATGTTATGTGAGGCAACCTGCCCCAATGCCAAACCACGGACTATCATGGTAGTGGTTTGATTACCAGAATTACCACCCACACCTGCCACAATCGGCATCAGCGCAGCCAGCGCTACTATTTTCTCAATAGAGCCCTCAAATAAACCAATTACGCGTGACGCTATCAATGCAGTAATTAAATTAATCGCTAGCCAAGCCCACCTGTTCTGTACAGACTTCCATACTGATGCAAAGAAGTCCTCCTCTTCGCGTAAACCAGCCATAGAAAGCATATCGCTCTCTGCCTCTTCGCGAATCAAATCCATCACAGCATCAACAGTCACACGCCCAACCAACTTGCCACTTTCATCCACCACCGGCGCGGTCACCAAATCGTAACGTTCGAATGCCTTTGCTGCGTCATCTGCAATATCTTCCGGATGAAATATCACCGCATCTTCAGACATCACGTCAGCCACTTTTGCATCCAAATCACTCACCACCAACCGCTTTAATGGCAACACCCCATGTAGCACATCATCACGATCCACCACAAACAGCTTATCAGTGTGATCAGGCAGGCCACCCAACCGACGCATATAGCGTAAAGCAACCTCCAAGGTAATATCTTCGCGGATCGTGACAATATCAAAGTCCATGATAGAGCCAACAGCATCATCAGAATAAGACAATGCAGATTGCAAACGTGCTCTATTTTGCGCATCCAGACTATCTAGCAGGTCCTGCAAGACGTCTTTAGGCAAGTCCGGGGCCAGGTCAGCCAACTCGTCGGTATCAAGCTGCTCAGCTGCCGCCAGCAGCTCATCAGAGTCCATGTCTGCAATCAGCGTCTGCCGTACCGCGTCAGACACTTCGAGCAGGATTTCACCGTCACGGTCGGCTTTCACCAACTCCCAAACATCTAAACGCTGCTCTAGTGGTAAAGCTTCAAGAATATATGCAACGTCAGCCGGGTGTAAAAGTTCTAGTTTCTTTTGGAGTTCGTTAAGGTTTTGTTTATGGACTAAAGACTCAATCAGCTCGTGATTAGACATCTCTTGGTTATGCACCATATTTTCAATTAAGCGATGCTTTTCAAGGAGAGAAATAACCTGTTGCAGGCTTTCGCTCAAACTCTCTTTGGTTTCCTGAATGTCTGCCATAATGACCCAATACTATTTTCATTTAGTTACTACGCCATTATGATTTATTTTTAATTAAAAATAGAATCATTCAGCAAAAAATCTGCGTGAGTCATACTGCGCAATGCTGTAATCTACATATACACAGGAACCACACCTACCATGTTAGCGCTCACGCTTTACACTACATCTCACTGCCATCTATGCGAAGAGGCTGAAGCAATACTCAGCAGCATAGCAAATGATCATGACATTACTTGGCGTACGATTGAAATTGCAGATAATAATCAGCTACTAGAAACTTATGGCACAACAATTCCAGTAATCCAGATAACTGGCACAAGCTCTGAGATTAAATGGCCATTTGGTGCAGAAGAGATATTAGCGTTAGTTAAAACAGACACAATGCCAAAATAGAAGTTTCACAACGTCAATCGCGTACGCTTAAAACTAAAAAACCAGCAATGTAGCTGGTTTTTTAGTTTTTATAACAACTGAAACGACCTACTCAGTCACTACTGCTTCCGTTGATGGATCTGGACGATCAACCAACTCAACAAGTGCCATAGGTGCATTATCACCATTACGGAAACCACATTTAAGGATACGTAAGTAACCACCATTACGTGTGTTATAACGTGGACCTAACTCAGCAAACAATTTACCTACGATGTCACGATCGCGTAAACGATCGAAAGCAAGGCGGCGGTTTGCCAAAGTTGCAGTTTTACTAAGCGTAATTAACGGCTCTGCAAACTTACGCAACTCTTTTGCCTTAGGCAAAGTAGTTTTGATGATTTCATGACGCAACAAAGATGTTGTCATGTTACGGAACATTGCAGCACGATGACTGCTTGTACGATTTAATTTACGATTGCTATTACCGTGACGCATAGTAATTCCTTAAGTTTTCTATATCTTCAATATCAGCTTGTATTAAGCTTTTTCCAAACCAACCGGTGGCCAGTTTTCTAATTTCATACCCAATGTCAGGCCACGAGTAGCCAAAACATCTTTAATTTCATTCAATGATTTACGGCCAAGATTAGGAGCTTTTAACAACTCGTTCTCTGTACGTTGAATCAAATCACCGATGTAAAATATATTTTCTGCTTTTAGGCAGTTAGCTGAACGTACAGTTAACTCTAAATCATCAACTGGGCGCAATAACACAGGATCAACTTGTGGAGCTGATTTAACTTCAACTTCACTAGGTGCACCTTCCAAATCAGCAAATACAGATAACTGACCCATTAAGATACGAGCAGCATCGCGAATTGCTTGTTCTGGCTCAATAACGCCATTCGTTTCAACATCCATTACCAACTTATCTAAGTCAGTACGTTGTTCAACACGTGCACTATCAACATAGTAACTTACTTTGTTGATCGGGCTAAATGATGCATCAACCATAATGAAACCTAAAACACGGTCATCATCATTAGATTTTTGACGCACTGGTACAGGTTGATAACCGCGACCGATTTCAACTTTAACTTCCAGGTTCAATTTGCCACCTTTAGTTAAGTGAGCAATCACGTGATCAGGGTTAACGATTTCAGCATCGTGACCTGTTTCAAAATCAGCTGCAGTAACAACACCTTCAACAGATTTATTCAATTTCAGAATAGTTTCTGATTTTGAGTTTAATTTCAGAGCTACACCTTTAAGGTTTAGCAAGATATCAACAACATCTTCTTGAACGCCATCTAAAGTAGAGTACTCATGCACTACACCATCAATTTTGACTTCAGTAATAGCGAAGCCTGGAATTGATGAAAGCAAAACGCGACGTAATGCATTACCAAGCGTGTAACCAAAACCACGCTCCATTGGCTCTAAAGTAACACGTGCGCGTAATGGAGATAACACCTCAACATCAACAACGCGAGGCTTTAAATACTCGGTAGGACTGTTTTGCATAGTTATACCTTTAATTTTTTAATATGCTCGTTATTGCTATGAACAACGAGTGATTAATTAGTTAACCCCAGGGCTAACTAATTAATCTAATCAGAACTTAATTACTTAGAGTAAAGCTCAACTACCAATGATTCATTGATGGTTGGTGGCAACTCATCGCGTTGTGGCTTAGCTTTAAAAGTACCTTTCAAAGCTTTCACATCAACTTCTAACCACTCTGGGAAACCACGTTGCTCAGCAGCTTCTAGTGCACCTTTGATACGCAATTGCGTTTTTGATGCTTCAGCTACACTGATAACGTCGCCAGCTTTAACTTGGTATGAAGGAATGTTAACGCGCTTGCCATTTACTAAAATACTGTTATGACGAACGATTTGACGTGCTTCAGTACGTGAACCACCTAGACCCATTCTGTAAGTAACGTTATCTAAACGGCACTCTAACAGTTGTAACAAGTTCTCACCTGTAATGCCTTTTTGGCGGTCAGCTTCAGCGTAGTAGCTACGGAATTGAGCTTCTAGCACGCCGTAAATACGACGAACTTTTTGTTTTTCACGCAACTGAACACCGTAGTCAGATAAACGTTGGTTACGACGTTGACCGTGTTGACCTGGTGGGAAGTTACGTTTTTCAATTGCACATTTATCAGTAAAGCATTTTTCAGCTTTTAAAAACAACTTCTCGCCTTCGCGACGGCACTGACGGCATTTAGGATCTAAATTTCTAGCCAAGATAGTTCTCCAGTAATCTTTTTCGCTTAGATGCGACGTTTTTTAGGTGGACGGCAACCGTTATGCGGTACTGGCGTCACATCAGTAATGCTGGTAATTTTAAAACCAGCTGCATTAAGTGCGCGCACAGCAGATTCACGACCTGGACCTGGGCCTTTAATACGCACCTCTAAATTCTTTACACCGTTCTCTTGCGCCGATTTACCAGCAACTTCAGCTGCAACCTGTGCTGCAAAAGGGGTACTTTTACGTGAACCTTTAAAACCTTGACCACCAGAAGTAGCCCATGACAAAGCATTGCCTTGGCGGTCTGTAATGGTGATGATGGTATTGTTAAAAGACGCATGCACGTGGGCGATACCCTCTGCAATATTCTTTTTAACTTTTTTTCTTACGCGTACATTAGCTTTTGCCATGTTGCATTTTCCTTACCAATAAATCTAACTTAAATTGTAAACTTCTAATCGTTTAGTCTACTAAAGCGCTTAACTAACAAAACGCCTTATAGCCGAGGATTACTTAGACTGCTTAATTGCCTTAACTGGGCCCTTACGAGTACGCGCATTTGTTTTAGTGCGTTGACCACGAACCGGCAATCCACGACGATGGCGAACGCCTCTGTAGCATCCTAAATCCATCAAACGTTTAATGTTCATTGAAACTTCGCGACGCAAGTCACCTTCAACTTTAAACTTCGCTACTTCATCACGTAACTTTTCAACATCTGCATCATTCAGATCTTTAATTTTTGCAGTTGCTAAAACACCAGCAGCAACACAAATCTTTTGTGCAGTGTTACGTCCAATACCGTAAATTGCTGTTAAAGCAATTTCAGTGTGTTTGTTATTCGGGATATTTACCCCTGCAATACGCGCCATACTTTACTCCAAATTAGGCCCTACTGATTCACTTGCTTCAAAAAAGCCGATGATTTTAACAGGAAAACCATTTTTTATCAAATAGCTAATCTTCTGATCAATCAAATTATTGACCAACTTAAATTAATATGCAGCCTAAGCCTTTATTAATTTGGGTTAAATGAAGTTAATCAATTAACCTTGACGTTGTTTATGACGTGGATCTGTGCAGATAATGCGCACAACGCCACGACGACGAACAACTTTACAATTACGGCATAAAGCCTTTACTGATGCACGAACTCTCATATTTCACTCCAATACAACTAAACTGTATGCTTACAACGTTTATGATTTATTTTGCGCGGAACGTAATGCGCGCGCGAGATAAATCATAAGGCGTCATCTCTACGGTGACTTTATCACCAGGTAAAATACGAATATAGTGCATACGCATTTTTCCTGAAATATAGCCTAAAACAACATGACCATTTTCTAACTTAACTCTGAAAGTAGCATTGGGGAGATTTTCTAAAATCTCACCTTGCATTTCAATTCTATCTTCCTTAGCCATCTTGCAATTACTTAACGCTAGGTGCGTTACCTTTAAAATTAGCTTTTCTAAGCAATCCCTCGTATTGATGAGACATCAAATGAGACTGCACCTGTGTCATAAAGTCCATAGTAACAACGACAATAATCAACAAAGAAGTGCCGCCAAAGTAGAAAGGCGTATTAAATTTCAAAATCAAAAACTCAGGTAACAAACATACCAATGTAATATAAGCAGCGCCAACCAAAGTCAAACGACCCATAATACGATCAATATATTTCGCTGTCTGATCACCAGGTCTGATTCCTGGAACAAAAGCACCACTCTTCTTCAAGTTGTCAGCTGTATCCTTAGGATTAAACTGCAATGCTGTATAAAAGAAGCAGAAGAAGAAAATTGCAGCAGCAAATAATAGGATATAAATAGGCTGCCCTGGTGATAATGCAGCAGCTACGTCCTTCAGCCAGAAAGTGCTCTCGCTACTACCAAACCAACCCGCCAAAGTAGCTGGGAATAGAATGATACTAGAAGCAAAAATTGGAGGAATTACACCAGCCATATTCAACTTCATTGGCAAGTGTGTAGTTTGTCCACCATACACTTTATTACCTACCTGGCGTTTAGCGTAGTTAACTGTAATCTTTCTTTGTCCACGCTCAACGAACACTACCAAAGCAGTGACTAACACTGTTGCTACTAGCAAGAAGAATGCTAGTGGAATACTAAACGCACCAGTATTCACCATTTCAGCAGTAGAACCAATTGCGTGTGGCAATCCAGCAACGATACCGGCAAAAATAATGATAGAGATACCATTACCAATACCACGCTCCGTAATTTGCTCACCAAGCCACATCAAGAACATCGTACCTGACACTAGTGTAATCACAGCTGTCAGTCTAAATGCCATACCTGGATCGAATACTAAATTAGGCTGACCTTCTAACATAATCGCAATACCTAGGGCTTGGAACATTGCCAGCACCACAGTACCGTATCGTGTGTATTTGGTGATTGCTCTACGACCTGCTTCACCTTCTTTTTTCAACTGTTCTAGTCTTGGTGACACAGCCGTCATCAACTGCATGATAATAGATGCAGAGATGTACGGCATGATACCTAAGGCAAACACAGTGAATCTAGACAAAGCGCCACCTGAGAACATGTTAAACATGCCTAAGATACCGCCGCTTTGTGAAGCAAATAGCTTAGCCAGCTCGTCAGGATTAATCCCTGGAACTGGAATATGAGCACCTAAGCGATAAACAATTAACGCACCTAAGACAAATAACAGGCGACTTTTAAGTTCGCCCATTTTTGCCGCTGTTTTTAAAATGCCTTCTTGTGCCAAGATATATACTCTTAAGCAGCTTCTAAAACTTTACCGCCAGCTGCTTCAACTGCAGCGCGAGCGCCTTTAGTCAATAGCAAACCTTGGATATTGTACTTAGCAGTTACATCACCAGACAAAAAGATCTTAGCGTTAGTTACTGTACCAGAAACGATATTTGCCGCTTTCAAAGCCAACAAGTCAATCACTTCATTAGGAATCAAAGCAAGTTCGCTAGTACGAACGTGCGCTGTATTCGCTTTAGTTAATGATTTAAAGCCACGTTTTGGTAGACGACGTTGAATAGGCATTTGACCGCCTTCGAAGCCAACTTTATGAAAACCACCAGTACGTGATTTTTGACCTTTATGACCACGACCAGCTGTTTTACCTAAACCAGAACCAATACCACGACCAACACGGCGACGTTCTTTTTTCGAGCCTTCTGCAGGCTTAATCGTATTTAATTGCATTATCCCTCTACCTTTAATAGATAGCCAACGGTATTGATCATACCGCGAATTGCCGGAGTATCTTGTAATTCAACTGTATGGTGCATACGGCGTAAACCTAAACCTCTAACGGTAGCTTTATGCGCCTCAATACGACCAATAACACTTTTAACAAGAGTTACTTTAATGCCTGATGCATCTTTTTTTGCTTTAGCCATAATTAGCCTCTAATTTCTTCAACTGATTTACCGCGTTTAGCTGCGATTTCCGCTGGTGTATTCATTGACTCTAAACCGTTCAATGTAGCGCGAACTAAGTTGTAAGGATTGGTTGAACCAATACATTTTGCTACAACGTTAGTCACACCCATTACTTCAAAAATAGCGCGCATTGCACCACCGGCGATAATACCAGTACCTTCAGAAGCTGGTTGAATAAACACTTTAGCAGCACCGTGAACACCTGTAACTGCATGATGTAAAGTACCGTTTGTTAAATTGATTTTTAACATACCGCGGCGCGCTTCATCCATTGCTTTTTGTACCGCAACTGGAACTTCACGTGCTTTACCTTTACCCATACCTACAGCACCGTCACCATCACCTACCACTGTAAGTGCGGCAAAACTCATAATACGACCACCTTTAACCGTTTTACTTACACGATTAACTGCAATCATTTTTTCGCGCAAACCATCAGTCTGCTGCTGTTGCTGTTCAATTTCTTTTGCCATCATTAACCTCTTTAGCAATCAGACCAATTAGAAGGACAAGCCGTTTTCACGTGCGGCATCAGCCAACGCTTTAATACGACCATGATATTTGTAACCAGAACGATCAAAAGCAACAGTAGTTACACCAGCCTTGATCGCTTTTTCAGCAATTAATTTACCAATTGCTGTAGCAGCTTCAACGTTGCCACCATTTTTGATGTTTTTGCGAACTTCAGCTTCTACTGTAGAAGCGCTAACGATCACCTTATCACCAGAACCGGCAATAATTTGCGCATAAATGTGCGTATTAGTACGATGCACACTCAAACGAGTAACTTTTAGCTCTGCAATTTTGGCACGGGTTTTACGTGCACGACGCAAGCGATTATTTACGTTGTTCATTTTTTAAGCCTTATTTCTTTTTGGTTTCTTTAATTACAACAACTTCATCCGCATAACGAACACCTTTGCCTTTATATGGCTCTGGAGCACGGTAAGCGCGAATCTGTGCCGCAACTTGACCAATAACCTGTTTATCCACACCAGTTAAGATAACTTCAGTTGGTGTAGGTGTAGCAACAGTAACGCCTTCTGGCATTTTGTGGTTGATCGGATGTGAATAGCCTAATTCCAAATTCAACATAGCGCCTTGTGCAGCAGCTTTGTAACCAACACCAACTAGTGTCAATTTACGTGTAAAGCCTTCTGAAACACCTTTAACCATGTTAGCAACTAAAGCACGTAATGTACCTGACATTGCTTGAGAATGCTGAGCGTCGTTAGCCGCTTCGAAAGTGATCGTTTCACCTTCGCGTTTTAGCAAAACCGCACCAGTCAAAGACTGTGACAATTTACCTAATGGACCACTAACATTAATTGCGTCAGCGCTAAGTACAACTTCAACTTTAGCAGGAATAGCTACTGGATTTTTAGCAACACGTGACATTTGCTTCTCCTTAAGCCACTACGCACAGCACTTCACCACCGATACCGGCAGCTTGAGCTTTACGATCTGTCATTACACCCTTAGATGTAGACATAATTGTCACACCAAGGCCATTCATTACTTTAGGAATCTCTTGGCTTCCTTTGTACACACGTAAACCAGGCTTACTGATACGCTGAATTCGCTCAATTACTGGACGACCTGCGTAATATTTAAGACTAATGTTTAACGTTGCTTTATTACCTTCTGTTTGCACAGCAAAGTCTTCGATATAGCCTTCATCTTTAAGAACGCTAGCGATAGCTGACTTAACATTAGAAGAAGGCATAGTTACAACCGCTTTATTGACCATCTGCGCATTACGAATACGCGTCAACATATCGGCAATTGGATCACTCATACTCATAGATCTATTCCCCTATTACCAGCTAGCTTTGGTGACGCCTGGCACTTGGCCACTCATCATTAAATCACGCAACTTGCTACGTGCAATACCAAACTTACTAAACACACCACGTGGGCGACCAGTTAAAGCACAACGGTTACGTAGACGCACTGGGCTTGAGTTACGTGGAAGCGCTTGGAATTTCATACGCGCTTCAAAACGGCTTTCAGCAGTAGCATTAACATCGTTCATTGCAGCTTCAAGTGCCGCACGTTTTGCAGCAAATTTACTTACAGTTGCGCGGCGTTTGATTTCGCGCTCTGTCATACAGGTTTTAGCCATATCTTAACCTCTGAAAGGGAAACTGAATGCAGCAAGTAATGCTTTTGCTTCTTCATCAGTTTTCGCAGTAGTAGTAATAGTGATATTCATCCCACGAATCGCATCGATTTTATCGTATTCAATTTCAGGGAAAATTATCTGCTCTTTAACGCCCATGTTATAGTTTCCACGGCCATCAAAAGACTTAGCAGAAATACCACGGAAGTCACGGATACGAGGAATAGCCACTGTAACTAAGCGATCCAAAAACTCGTACATGCGCTCACGGCGCAAAGTAACTTTACATCCAACAGGATAATCATCACGAATCTTAAATGAAGCCACTGATTTCTTAGCTTTGGTTACGATTGCTTTTTGACCAGCAATTTTCTCCATATCACCAACAGCATGCTCCATCACTTTCTTATCAGCAACAGCCTCACCAACACCCATATTAAGTGTGATTTTTTCGATGCGAGGCACTTGCATCACAGAAGTGTAACCAAATTGCTCAGTCAATGACTTAACAACTGAGTCTTTATAGTATTGTTTTAAACGCGCCATTATTCTTCCTATGCGTCAACTGCTTCGCCATTAGATTTGAATACGCGAATTTTGCGACCATCTTCTAATGTCTTAAAGCCTACGCGATCACCTTTTTGTGTCGCACTGTTAAATAAAGCAACGTTTGAGATGTCAACTGGCATCTCTTTAGCAATAATGCCACCAGCGATACCCTTCATCGGGTTAGGTTTTGCATGTTTCTTAACTAGGTTAAGACCCTCTACAACAACATGACCTGAATCAAGAATACTTAACACTGTACCTTGCTTGCCTTTATCTTTACCTGTATTCAGGATGACTTGATCACCCTTGCGAATTTTATTCATGTGAGCTCCTACAAAACTTCTGGCGCTAATGAAACGATTTTCATGAATTTTTCTGAACGTAATTCACGAGTCACTGGCCCAAAAATACGTGTGCCAATCGGTTCGAGCTTGTTATTTAACAACACAGCTGCATTACCGTCGAACTTAACCAAAGAGCCGTCTGGACGACGAACACCTTTAGCAGTACGCACAACAACCGCACTGTACACTTCGCCTTTTTTAACGCGACCACGAGGCGCAGCATCTTTAATGCTCACCTTAATGATATCGCCAATACCAGCGTAACGACGTTTAGAACCACCTAACACCTTGATGCATTGCACAGAGCGCGCACCAGTGTTATCGGCAACTTCTAGCCGAGATTGCATTTGAATCATGAGAGTAATCTCCAACTTAATCCGTAAAAACCAACACCGGCCATTTATAGTTAAAAACTATGTAGGCCGACAGACCACGGTCAGTATTGGGGCGAGAGCTTTGTGACTTAATAAAAGTCGCTCGCCGAAAAACAAAACATTATATACAGCAAAAAACATTTGCGCAATTACTTTTAACGGTAATTGCGCAATTAAACTACTTAGGCCTGTTTAACAACCCAAGTTTTAGTTTTTGATAATGGACGACTTTCAACGATAGTCACCACATCACCTTCTTTACAACTGTTTGTTTCATCATGTGCGTGAAATTTCTTAGACTGACGAACCACTTTACCAATCAAAGGATGTTTAACTTTACGCTCAACCAAAACAGTAACAGTTTTGTCCATCTTGTCGCTGACTACACGGCCAGTAAGACTACGCACTACTTTTGTTGTATCGGTCATATTATGCCTGCTTTGCTTTCTCAGCTAACACAGTCTTAACACGCGCTACATCTTTGCGTACTTTACCTAGCTGATCTACTTTATTTAATTGCTGAGTAGCCAATTGCATACGTAGTGAGAATTGCGCACGACGCAATTCAATCAACTCTGCATTTAGCTCTTCAACGCTTTTTGCTCTTAAATCGGTTGCTTTCATATTAGCTTCCTTGTCCTTAACTACCAAGTTGGCGTGTCATGAATGTCGTTTCGATTGGTAGCTTAGCAGCAGCCAAACGGAACGCTTCACGCGCTAGCTCTTCGCTAACACCGTCCATCTCGTATAACATTTTACCTGGTTGGATTTGAGCTACGTAGTACTCAGTACTACCTTTACCGTTACCCATACGTACTTCTGCAGGTTTTTTAGAAATTGGTTGGTCTGGGAAAATACGAATCCATACACGACCACCACGTTTAATGTGACGAGTCATTACACGACGAGCTGCTTCAATTTGACGAGCTGTCAAACGGCCACGGCCAATCGCTTTTAAACCAAAATCACCAAAACTTACTTTATTACCCGTAGTTGCAATGCCTTTATTGCGGCCTTTTTGCATCTTACGGTATTTTTGTCTAGACGGTTGTAGCATCTTTAGCCCTCGCCTTTCTTACTCTTTTTTCAGGTTCTGCAGCTGGTGCTACAGCAGCTTGCGCAGCTTGAGCATTACCTGCAAAAATTTCACCTTTGAATACCCAAACTTTGATACCAATGATGCCGTATGTTGTTGAAGCTTCAGCTACACCGTAATCAATGTCAGCACGCAATGTATGTAATGGCACACGACCTTCACGGTACCATTCAGTACGTGCGATTTCGATACCATTCAAACGACCTGAACTCATGATTTTGATACCTTGTGCACCTAAGCGCATTGCATTTTGCATAGCACGCTTCATAGCACGACGGAACATCACACGTTTTTCAAGTTGTTGCGCGATTGATTGTGCAATCAAAGTAGCATCAAGCTCTGGCTTACGAACTTCTTCAATGTTCAAATGAACTGGAACGCCCATCAAACCTTGTAAAGAAGCACGCAATGACTCAATGTCTTCACCTTTTTTACCGATAACAACGCCTGGGCGTGCACTGTAAATAGTGATTTTTGCATTTTTAGCTGGGCGCTCAATCATAATACGACTAACTGCAGCACTTGCTAGTTTCTTATTCAAAAACTCACGCACTTTGATGTCACTTTGCAACATCGCAGGGAAGTTCTTACTATTGGCATACCAACGTGAGGCCCAGTTCTTTTGAACGCTCAGACGGAAACCAATTGGATTAATTTTCTGACCCATGATTATCCCTTAGTTACCGACAGTCACATGAATGTGACAGGTTGGTTTAGTAATACGACCCGCACGACCTTTTGCACGTGGACGAATACGTTTAAGCACAATGCCTTTATCAACATAAATTGAAGTAACTTTCAATTCGTCGATATCAGCCCCATTGTTATGTTCAGCGTTAGCGATTGCAGACTCAACTACCTTCTTGATGATCTCAGCACCTTTTTTAGGTGTGAAGTTCAAGATATTAAGTGCGTGATCTACTTTCTTGCCACGAACAAGGTCTGCCACCAATCTAGCTTTTTGCGGAGAGAGATGCACACCTTTTAATATTGCAGATACTTGCATAATTCAGCTCCTACTTCTTAGCTTTCTTGTCGGCTGCATGCCCTTTGAATGTACGTGTTAACGCAAACTCACCAAGCTTGTGACCTACCATGTTTTCAGAAATCAACACTGGAATGTGTTGCTTACCATTATGAATTGCAATAGTAAGACCGATAAAATCTGGGAAAATTGTAGAACGACGTGACCAAGTTTTAATTGGTTTACGATCGCGAGTTGCCGCAGCAACTTCTACTTTTTTCGCCAAATGACCATCAATAAATGGACCTTTTTTGAGTGAACGTGCCATATGATTACCTTACATTCCTTGGACGACGACTAACGCGCATATTATCCGTACGTTTGCTGCTACGTGTACGGTAACCCTTAGTTTTAACACCCCATGGGCTCACTGGATTCATACCAGCAGCTGTTTTACCTTCACCACCACCGTGAGGGTGATCAACCGGGTTCATCACCACACCGCGAACGGTTGGGCGAACACCACGCCAGCGCATTGCACCAGCTTTACCAATTGAACGTAGTGAATGCTCTTCATTACCCACTTCACCTAAAGTTGCTTTGCAATCCACGTGTACGCGGCGAACTTCACCTGAACGTAAACGTAATTGAGCGTAACTGCCCTCACGTGCTAACAACTGTACTGAAGTACCAGCTGAACGCGCTAATTGAGCACCTTTACCAGGTTGCAACTCGATACAATGGATCGTGCTACCAACTGGAATGTTACGCAATGGCATTGCATTACCTACTTTAATAGGTGCATCTGAACCACTGATTAATTGCGCACCTGCAGCAATGCCGCGTGGTGCAATAATATAACGACGCTCACCATCAGCATAACAAAGCAAAGCAATGTGTGCTGTACGATTTGGATCATATTCAATATGCTCCACTTTCGCTGGAATGCCATCTTTATTACGACGGAAGTCGATTAAACGGTAATGCTGTTTATGACCACCACCTTGATGACGCGTTGTAATATGACCGTTGTTATTACGGCCTGCGTTTTTGCTTTGACTCTCCAACAGCGGTGCGTGTGGTTTACCTTTGTAAAGGTCTGGTGTTACAACCTTAAGTACGCCACGACGACCCGGGGAGGTTGGTTTGACTTTAACTAATGCCATCTCTTCTCTCCTTATTCGCCCGCTGCGAAGTTAATTTCTTGGCCTGGCTTCAAGCTTACATAAGCTTTTTTCCAGTCTTTACGCTTGCCCATATTTTTGCCAGCGCGTTTAGTTTTACCGCCAACATTAATAACAGCAACACTAGCCACTTCAACTTTAAAAACAAGCTCAACCGCTGCCTTGATTTCTGGTTTAGTAGCATCAGTACGCACTTTAAATGCGATTTGCTGATGTTTGTCAGCAATGTAAGTTGCTTTCTCAGTAATTTGCGGAGCTAAAATTACTTGCAACAAACGATCTTGAGTTTTAGTAATAGCGCTCATCATGCTAACATCTCCTCAAGCTTCTTCACTGCACCCTCAGTAGCAACTACATTAGGAAAGCGAACCAAACTAACAGGGTCAGCAAATTGAGCTTCAACCACCATTACATTAGTTAAGTTACGTGAAGATAAATATAAGTTTTCATTAAAGCTATCAGTTAGCACTAATACGCCACCTGCATAACCCATGCCTTTGATTTTTTCTGCCAATGCCTTGGTTTTAGGCGTATCAACAGAAAACTCTTCAACTACGCTTAAACGGTCTTGACGAACTAATTCTGACAAGATTGTTTGCATACCAGCGCGGTAAGCCTTACGGTTTACTTTGTGGCTGAAGTTTTCGTTAGGTGAATTAGGGAATGCACGACCACCTCCACGCCAGATAGGGCTTGAGCTCATACCTGAACGAGCGTTACCTGTACCTTTTTGTGCATAAGGTTTATGTGTCGTATGCGCCACTGTATCACGGCCTTTTTGAGCGCGTGTAGCAGTACGAGCATTTGCCATGTAACCAACAACAACTTGATGAACCAAAGCTTCGTTAAATTCGCGACCAAATGTACCTTCAGATACAGTCACGCCTTTTTTAGCTGGCTTACCATTTTTATCGATTAGCTTAAGTTCCATTATTTAGCCCCTCCCTGCGCTTTAGTCGCTTTAGCTTTAATGGCTGGACGTACAACAACATCACCACCTTTAGAGCCAGGGATAGCACCTTTAATTAACAATAGGTTGCGCTCAACATCTACACGAACAATTTCCAAGTTCTGTGTAGTCACTTTAACAGCACCCAAATGGCCAGGCATACGCTTACCTGGGAAAACGCGACCAGGATCTTGCGCCATACCGATAGAACCAGGCACGTTATGTGAACGTGAGTTACCATGAGAAGCACGGTTAGAACTAAAGTGATGGCGTTTAATCGCGCCAGCAAAGCCCTTACCTAAAGATGTGCCAGTAACGTCAACTTTTTGACCCGCTTGGAAAATATCAACCGTGATATTTGCACCAGGCGTGTAATTAGCTAAAACGTCGTCACCGACTGAGAATTCATGAATACCAGCACCTGCAGCAGAACCTGACTTGGCATAATGCCCAGTCAATGCTTTGTTGATACGGCTGGCACGACGCGTACCGTAAGCTACTTGAAGGCCAGTATAGCCATCGCTTGCGGTCGTCTTGATCTGTGTCACGCGGTTAGGTACAACTTCCAACACGGTTACTGGAACGCTTGCGCCATCCTCAGTAAACACGCGGGTCATACCCACTTTGCGACCAATAAGCCCTAAGCTCATGATCGTTTCCTTATATTTTAGTTAAAAAGTCGATTACAATTGACCGACTTCTGTGAAAGAGGCCGGATTATACCGAACCTCAGTTTTTTTTACAACTAGATTTTACTACTTAAGTTTTTACAACTTAATTTCAACATCCACACCAGCAGGCAAATCTAATTTCATTAATGCATCTACTGTTTTATCAGTAGGATCCACAATGTCCATTAAACGTTGATGGGTGCGAATTTCGAATTGGTCACGTGAAGTTTTGTTTACGTGTGGTGAGCGTAAAATATCAAAACGCTCGATACGTGTTGGCAATGGCACTGGACCCTTAACAACAGCGCCAGTACGTTTGGCAGTTTCTACGATTTCTTGAGCTGACTGATCAATCAAACGATAATCAAATGCTTTAAGACGGATACGGATTTTTTGGTTTGTCATTTTACTGCCTTTCAAAAGAGCGAAACGGCAGGGTTCACCCTGCCGTTTGATTTAACTACAAAAATTACTCGATAATCTTAGCTACAACACCAGCACCAACAGTACGGCCACCTTCACGGATAGCGAAGCGTAAGCCTTCTTCCATCGCGATTGGTGCAATCAATGTAACAGTGATTGATACGTTGTCGCCTGGCATGACCATTTCTGTACCTTCTGGCAATTCAACTGCGCCAGTTACGTCTGTAGTACGGAAGTAGAATTGTGGACGGTAACCTTGGAAGAATGGTGTGTGACGACCACCTTCATCTTTACCCAACACGTAGATTTCTGCTGTGAATTTTGTGTGTGGTTTGATAGAACCAGCTTTTGCCAATACTTGACCACGTTCAACTTCTTCACGTTTTGTACCACGTAGCAATACACCTACGTTGTCGCCTGCTTGACCTTGGTCTAGCAGTTTGCGGAACATTTCCACGCCTGTACATGTTGTCTTTAGTGTGTCTTTGATACCAACGATTTCAATCTCGTCACCCACTTTAACAATACCACGCTCAATACGGCCTGTTACTACTGTACCGCGGCCTGAGATTGAGAATACGTCTTCTACTGGCATCAAGAATGTGCCGTCGATTGCGCGCTCTGGCATTGGGATGTAGCTGTCTAACGCTTCTGCTAAGCGGAAGATTGCTGGTTCGCCGATTTCAGATTGGTCGCCTTCTAAAGCTAATTTAGCTGAACCTTTGATGATTGGTGTGTCGTCGCCTGGGAAGTCGTACTTGCTTAACAAATCACGTACTTCCATTTCAACTAGCTCTAACAACTCAGGATCATCTACCATGTCTGCTTTGTTTAGGAACACTACGATGTATGGTACGCCAACTTGACGTGCTAACAGGATGTGCTCACGTGTTTGTGGCATAGGGCCGTCAGCTGCTGAACATACTAAGATCGCGCCGTCCATTTGTGCTGCGCCGGTAATCATGTTTTTAACATAGTCAGCGTGGCCTGGGCAGTCTACGTGTGCGTAGTGACGTGTTTCTGTCTCGTACTCAACGTGTGCTGTGTTAATGGTAATACCACGTGCTTTTTCTTCTGGTGCTGCGTCAATTTGGTCGTACGCTTTTGCTTCGCCGCCGTATTTCTTTGTCAATACAGTGGTGATCGCTGCTGTCAATGTTGTCTTACCATGGTCAACGTGGCCAATCGTACCTACGTTAACGTGCGGCTTGGTCCGCTCAAATTTACCTTTTGCCATGATTATTTCCTTTTATCTAAACTTTAAAATTAATTAGTGATGGACTATTTTTTGTTAATAATGGCATCAGCCACGTTTCTTGGTGCTTCTGTGTAGTGCTTGAATTCCATGCTGTAGCTAGCGCGACCTTGTGACAATGAACGCACAACAGTTGAGTAACCGAACATCTCTGCCAATGGCACTTCCGCACGAATTACTTTACCTGACGCACTGTCTTCCATGCCTTGAATCATACCGCGGCGTGAAGACAAGTCACCCATTACATCACCCATGTAGTCTTCTGGCGTTTCCACTTCAACTGCCATCATAGGCTCAAGCAAGATTGGATCTGCTTTACGCATACCATCTTTAAAGCCGATAGACGCAGCCATCTTAAATGCATTCTCGTTAGAGTCAACATCATGGTATGAACCATCAAACAATGTCACTTTAACGTCAACTACTGGGAAGCCAGCCAAAATACCTGAAGGAATTGTTTCACGTAAACCTTTTTCAACCGCAGGGATGAATTCACGTGGCACAGTACCACCTTTAATCTGGTCAACGAACTCAAAGCCTTTACCAGCTTCGTTCGGCTCCATTTTCAACCAAACGTGACCATACTGACCTTTACCGCCAGATTGTTTAACAAATTTACCTTCAACTTCAACAGATTTCTTGATCGCTTCACGGTAAGCAACTTGTGGCGCACCAACGTTAGCTTCAACGTTGAACTCACGGCGCATACGGTCAACCAAAATCTCCAAGTGCAACTCACCCATACCAGAAATAATGGTTTGGTTAGTTTCCTCATCTGTTTTAACACGGAATGAAGGGTCTTCTTGTGCCAAACGGTTTAAAGCAATACCCATTTTTTCTTGGTCAGCTTTAGTTTTTGGCTCTACCGCAACGTGAATCACTGGCTCAGGGAATATCATGCGCTCTAAGATGATTTCAGTACCTAGCGCACACAATGTATCACCAGTTGTTGCTTCTTTCAGACCAACCGCAGCCGCAATGTCACCTGCACGAACTTCTTCAATAGGCACACGGTTATTAGCATGCATTTGCACGATACGGCCGATACGCTCTTTTTTACCTTTGAGTGGGTTGTAAACTGTATCACCAGCATTAACCACACCTGAATACACGCGGAAGAAAATCAATTGACCAACAAACGGGTCAGTCATGATTTTGAATGCTAATGCTGAGAATTTCTCATCATCTGAAGCCTTCAAACGGATTTCATTACCATCTTCGTCTTCTGCTTTTGTATCTGGAATATCGGTAGGCGCAGGCATCAATTCGATCACCTTGTCCAACATTGCTTGCACGCCTTTGTTTTTGAACGCTGAACCGCACATCATCGGTACGATTTCAGAAGCAATAGTACGTGTACGCAAACCTAACAGAATGTCAGCTTCAGACAAATCACCTTCTTCAAGGTATTTGTTCATCAACTCTTCACTGGCTTCAGCTGCAGCTTCAACCATGTTTTCGCGCCACTTGTCGCAATCAGCTTGCAAATCAGCAGGGATATCACGGTAATCAAACTTCATACCTTGAGATGCTTCATCCCAGAAGATAGCTTTCATCTTGATTAAGTCAACAACGCCTTCGAATTTCTCTTCAGCACCGATTGGCACTTGCAAAGGCACAGGGTTAGCTTTCAAACGTGCACGCATTTGATCGTACACTTTGAAGAAGTTAGCACCAGCACGGTCCATTTTGTTAACGAACGCTAAGCGTGGCACTTTGTACTTGTTAGCTTGACGCCATACAGTTTCTGATTGTGGCTGCACACCACCTACTGCACAGTAAACCATACATGCACCATCAAGCACACGCATTGAACGCTCTACTTCAATCGTAAAGTCAACGTGGCCTGGGGTATCAATAATGTTGATGCGATGTTGATCAAACTGACCAGCCATACCTTTCCAGAAGCAGGTAGTAGCAGCAGAAGTAATGGTAATACCACGCTCTTGCTCTTGCTCCATCCAGTCCATGGTTGCAGCGCCATCATGCACTTCACCAATCTTATGATTAACGCCTGTATAAAATAAAATACGCTCTGTCGTAGTTGTTTTACCTGCATCAATATGAGCAGAAATACCAATATTACGATAGCGATTAATAGGGGTTTGACGAGCCACGTTTATTACCTTTACTTAATTTTCTTAAAGAGCGATTCTATTAGTTAAATAACTAATTAGAAGCGGAAATGTGAGAACGCTTTATTAGCTTCAGCCATACGGTGAACTTCTTCACGTTTCTTCATAGCTGAACCACGGCCCTCTGAAGCTTCAACCAACTCAGCTGCTAAGCGCAAGCCCATTGATTTCTCACCACGCTTACGCGCTGCATCACGCAACCAACGCATAGCTAAAGCACTACGACGGCTAGGACGAACCTCAACAGGCACTTGGTAGTTTGCACCACCAACGCGGCGGCTCTTAACCTCAACCAACGGACGTAGGTTGTTTAGCGCCAAAGTGAACACTTCTAAAGCGTCTTTGCTAGTCTTGCTAGTCACTTGGTCAAATGCACCGTATAAAATACGCTCAGCAACAGATTTTTTACCGCCTGTCATTAACACGTTTACAAATTTAGAAACTTCTTGGCTACCGAATTTTGGATCCGGCAGGATATTACGTTTGGGGACTTCTCTACGTCTTGGCATAATCTTCTCTATTCTCTTTTATGTTTTGCTAGCAACTGCTCAAGCAAGGCTTTTGGTTAGCCGCTACATTAATAAAACCGTTACCGGTTGATTGCTATTATTTAGCTTTAGCTTCTTTAGGACGCTTAGCACCGTATTTAGAACGTGATTGCTTACGATCTTTAACGCCTGCAGTATCCAAGCTACCGCGAACCATATGGTAACGCACACCTGGTAAGTCTTTTACACGACCACCACGTAGTAAAACTACGCTATGCTCTTGCAAGTTATGGCCTTCACCGCCGATGTAGCTAATTACTTCGTAGCCATTGGTTAGGCGCACTTTAGCAACTTTACGTAAAGCAGAGTTTGGCTTTTTAGGTGTTGTAGTATAAACGCGAGTGCAAACACCACGTTTTTGTGGACAAGCTTCAAGTGCTGGCACTTTGCTCTTTGTGACCACTTTAACGCGTGGTTTACGTACTAACTGATTGATGGTTGGCATTGCCTGTAACCTCTAATGTTGTTCTCTAAAATTATTTATTTCAAAATCTAAAAAATAGACAAGGATGGTGTTAATACAATAACACCATCCTGAAAAACTCAGCATTCTATTTAGCCTGACTTTTATTGTCAAGACTTAATTATCTGATTTTATTCTGCATCTATCTCACTACTTACTTCTGTTGCTACATTTACTACCACTTCTTCTGCTGCAATTACTTCTGCTGCTGGCGCTTCATTTTGTGGAACACCGCCTGCAACCGCTGCACGCTTACGCGCTTCGTGATATGCAAGACCAGTACCTGCTGGAATCAAACGACCAACAATCACGTTTTCTTTCAGACCACGTAAATCATCGCGTTTGCCCAAGATTGCAGCTTCTGTCAGTACGCGTGTTGTTTCTTGGAACGACGCAGCTGAGATGAATGAGTCTGTTGATAATGAAGCTTTAGTAATACCAAGCAACACATACTCAAATAGTGCAGGACGTTTGTCTTGCGCAATCACCACTTCATTTTCAGCTAACAGATCGGCACGCTCAACTTGCTCACCTAAAATGAAGCTTGTATCACCTGCATCTGTCACACGTACACGACGTAACATTTGACGCACAATCACCTCAATATGTTTATCGTTAATCTTAACGCCTTGTAAGCGGTAAACGTCTTGCACTTCGTCAATGATGTAACGCGCTAAAGACTCGCGACCTTGCAAACGTAAGATGTCTTGTGGATCAGCTGGGCCGTCAACAATGGTCTCACCTTTAGTCACTACTTGACCGTCATGCGCTGTTACGTGCTTGTCTTTTGGAATCAAGTATTCATTTGAAATACCGTCTAAGTCAGTAATTACTAAACGTTGCTTACCTTTGGTATCTTTACCGAATGAAACAGTACCTGTTACTTCAGCCAACATACCTGCATCTTTTGGTGAACGCGCTTCGAACAACTCAGCAACACGTGGCAGACCCCCGGTAATATCACGTGTTTTAGATGACTCTTGCGGTACGCGAGCTAACACTTCACCCACACCCACTTCTTGACCGTCTTTCACGGTAATAATACAACCGATTTGGAACGTTACGTTTACTGATTGATCACCACCAGCAAGCTTAACTTCATTGCCATTTGCATCTAACAATTTAACTTGTGGACGCAAGCCTTTAGTTTGACCAGCACGTTGTTTAGGATCAATCACCACCAATGATGACAAACCTGTTACGTCATCAATCTGTTTAGCTACCGTAATACCTTCTTCAACGTTTTCGAATTTAACGAAACCAGCGTACTCAGTAATAATTGGACGCGTATGCGGATCCCAAGTTGCAATCGCCTGACCTGCTTTTACTGCTTTACCGTCAGTAATTTGCAAGGTAGCACCGTATGGCACTTTATGACGCTCACGCTCACGACCATTCTCATCTGCAATAATCACTTCACCATTACGTGAAATGACCACTTGCTCGTTACGCGCATTAGTCACGTAACGCATGGTTGAAGTAAAGCTCAACACGCCGTTAGACTTACTTTCTACTTGGCTTACAGAAGCCGCACGCGATACCGCACCACCGATGTGGAACGTACGCATGGTCAACTGTGTGCCAGGCTCACCAATAGACTGCGCAGCAATCACACCCACTGATTCACCTTGGCTAATCAGTTTGCCACGACCTAAGTCACGGCCGTAGCATTTAGCACAAATACCGTAGCGTGTATCGCAAGTCAGTGCTGTACGTACTTTCACTTCATCGATGCCTAAAGCATCAATACGCTCTACTTCATCTTCAGTCAGCAAAGTACCTGCTGGGTAAATCACTTCTTGTGTTTCTGGATTAATTACATCCAACGCAGTGGTACGACCCAAGATACGGTCATGCAACGGCTCAATTACTTCACCGCCTTTAACCAAAGCTTTAGTCACTAAACCATCAGTCGTACCGCAATCATGCTCAGTCACTACCAAGTCTTGTGTTACGTCAACCAAACGACGTGTCAGGTAACCTGAGTTCGCTGTTTTCAACGCAGTATCAGCTAGACCCTTACGTGCACCGTGGGTTGAAATAAAATATTGCAACACGTTCAGACCGTCACGGAAGTTAGCTTTAATCGGCGTTTCAATAATAGAACCATCCGGCTTCGCCATCAGACCACGCATACCAGCTAACTGACGCACTTGCGCTGCAGAACCACGCGCACCAGAGTCCGCCATCATGTAAATCGCATTGAAAGACTCTTGACGCACCACTTTACCGTTAGCGTCTTTTAATTGGTTGCCATCAGCATCCAATACGTCTTCTTCTTTCAGTTGCTTCATCATCGCGTCGGCAACTTTATCACCGGCACGACCCCAGATATCCACCACTTTGTTATAGCGCTCGCCTTGTGTCACTAGACCAGAAACGTATTGGTCTTCGATTTCTTTCACCTCAGCATCAGCAGCAGCAATTAATTGCTCTTTTTCTAATGGCACTAACATATCGTTAATGCTGATAGAAATACCTGCTTTAGTCGCGTATGAGTAACCAGTGTTTTTCAATTGGTCAGCAAAGATAACTGTTTCGCGGATACCTACTTTACGGAACGAAGCATTGATCAGTTTTGAAAGCTCTTTCTTTTTCAATGCTTTATCAATGTGACTGAATGGTAAGCCTGCTGGCAAGATATCTGACAGCAATGCACGACCTACAGTTGTTTCGTAACGTGTTGTTTTCTCTGTTTTAACGCCATCTACATCCAGATCGTACTCTTTAATACGCACAGTAACTTTAGCATGTAGATCGATTAAACCTTGATCAAATACACGCTGTACTTCTTTCACGTCTGAGAAGCGCATTCCAGTGCCGCGTGCGTTAACTTTCTCACGTGTCATGTAGTACAGACCCAACACGATATCTTGTGAAGGCACAATGATTGGCTCGCCGTTTGCAGGTGACAATACGTTGTTTGATGCCAACATCAAGGTACGCGCTTCCATTTGTGCTTCTAAGCTCAATGGTACGTGAACCGCCATTTGGTCACCGTCAAAGTCGGCGTTGAATGCCGCACAAACTAACGGGTGCAATTGAATGGCTTTACCTTCAATCAGGATAGGCTCGAACGCTTGGATACCCAAACGGTGCAATGTAGGCGCACGGTTCAATAGTACTGGATGCTCGCGGATGACGTCTTCGAGGATATCCCATACTTCTGGTCCTTCTTCTTCAACTTTTTTCTTCGCAGCTTTAATCGTAGTTGCTAAACCTAACACTTCCAATTTATGGAAAATGAATGGTTTGAACAATTCCAACGCCATTTTTTTAGGCAAACCGCACTGATGCAGTTTCAATTGTGGACCAACCACAATCACTGAACGACCAGAGTAATCCACACGCTTACCAAGCAAGTTCTGACGGAAACGACCGCCTTTACCCTTGATCATGTCAGCCAATGATTTCAATGGACGTTTGTTAGCGCCAGTCATCACTTTACCGCGACGGCCGTTGTCTAATAATGAGTCCACCGCTTCTTGCAACATACGTTTTTCGTTACGTACAATAATTTCCGGTGCTTTCAACTCTAACAAGCGTTTCAAACGGTTGTTACGGTTAATCACGCGACGATATAGATCGTTCAGGTCAGATGTAGCAAAGCGGCCGCCGTCCAATGGTACCAATGGACGTAGTTCTGGTGGCAATACTGGCAAGATTTCAAGAATCATCCACTCCGGTTTAATGCCAGATTTTTGGAATGCTTCTAACACTTTTAAGCGTTTAGCAATTTTCTTGATTTTCGCTTCTGAACCAGTTGCGCCTAGGTCTTGACGTAATGTAGTGATTTCACGCTCAATATCCATTGTGCGTAGCAATTCACGTACCGCTTCAGCGCCCATCACTGCATTGAACTCATCACCGTACTCTTCTACTTTTGCCAAGTAGTCATCTTCAGTCAACAACTGACCGCGTGTAAGCGGTGTCATGCCTGGATCAACCACGATAAATGCTTCAAAGTACAATACGCGTTCGATATCACGCAAAGCGATATCCAATACCATACCTAAACGGCTTGGTAATGATTTCAAGAACCAGATGTGCGCTACTGGTGATGCTAGGTCGATATGACCCATACGTTCACGACGCACTTTTGACAACGTCACTTCAACACCACATTTTTCGCAGATGACACCGCGATGTTTTAAGCGTTTGTATTTACCGCACAAGCACTCGTAATCTTTGATAGGGCCAAAGATTTTTGCGCAGAACAAGCCATCACGTTCAGGCTTGAAAGTACGGTAGTTAATGGTTTCTGGCTTTTTCACTTCGCCATATGACCATGAACGGATTTTTTCAGGTGAAGCTAACGCAATCTTAATTGCATCAAATTCTTCTTCTTGCGTTACCTGTTTAAATAAGTCTAATAGAGCTTTCATGTGAATTCTCTCCTGAATTAGTTGCGGTCTAGGTCGATGTCGATAGCGAGTGAACGAATTTCTTTCACTAACACGTTAAATGACTCAGGCATACCTGCATCAATTTTGTGTTCGCCTTTAACGATGTTTTCATACACTTTAGTACGGCCAGTAACGTCATCAGACTTCACTGTCAGCATTTCTTGCAAGGTATATGAAGCACCATAAGCTTCTAACGCCCAAACCTCCATCTCACCAAAACGCTGGCCACCGAATTGTGCTTTACCGCCCAATGGTTGTTGTGTGACCAATGAATAAGGACCTGTAGAACGAGCATGCATCTTGTCATCAACCAAGTGATGCAGTTTCAACACGTGCATATAACCTACAGTCACTGGACGCTCAAATTTGTCGCCGGTACGGCCATCAAACAGCGTTACCTGTGTTTTACCTGCATGGAACTGCAATTGTTTAGTACGTGCATCATCATCCGGGAACGCCAAATCAAGCATCGCTTTAATATCAGACTCTGCTGCACCATCAAATACTGGCGTTGCAAATGGCACGCCGCGTTTGAGGTTTTGCGCTAAATCTAAAATTTCCGCATCGGTGAAAGATTTAATATCTTCATGCTTACCTGTGCTGTCGTTATAGATTTTTTCCAAGAACTTACGGATCTCAGCTACTTTAGATTCTTCACGTAGCATTTCTTCGATACGTAAACCTAAACCTTTAGCGGCCCAGCCTAAGTGCACTTCCAAAATCTGACCAATGTTCATACGTGAAGGAACGCCTAGCGGGTTCAACACGATATCCAATGGTGTACCGTCAGCCATATGCGGCATATCTTCTACTGGGCAGATTTTTGAGATCACACCCTTGTTACCGTGACGACCCGCCATCTTATCGCCTGGTTGGATACGACGTTTAACAGCCAAGTAAACCTTAACCATTTTTTGTACGCCTGGTGGCAATTCGTCACCTTGCGTCAATTTACGTTTTTTCTCTTCAAAGCGGTTATCAAACTCAATGCGCGCTTGTGACAAGCTGTCTTTCAACTGCTCTAATTGACGCGCCGCCTCTTCGTCTGACAAGCGAATGTCAAACCAATCGTAACGACCTACAGACTCTAAGTACTCAGCAGTTAATGCTTCGCCTTTTTTCAGCTTGTTAGGACCGCCAGTAGCCACTTTACCTTCAATCAAGCGACGGATACGGCCGAATGCATCGTCTTCCACGATACGCATTTGGTCAGCCAAGTCTTGTTTGTAGTGTGCTAATTGGTCATCAATAATTTGTTGCGCACGTGCATCACGGTCAATACCTTCGCGTGTAAACACTTGTACGTCAATCACAGTACCACTCATGCCTGAAGGCACGCGTAGTGACGTATCTTTAACGTCAGACGCTTTTTCACCGAAAATCGCACGTAGCAATTTCTCTTCTGGCGTCAGTTGTGTCTCACCTTTAGGTGTTACTTTACCCACCAATACATCACCGGCTTCAACTTCAGCACCAATGTGAATAATACCCACTTCATCCAGACGCGCTAACATGCGCTCACTCAAGTTTGAAATATCTTGTGTGATTTCTTCTGCACCAAGTTTTGTGTCACGTGCAACCACTGATAACTCTTCAATATGGATAGAAGTGTAACGATCATCAGCCACTACGCGCTCTGAAATCAAGATCGAGTCTTCGTAGTTATAACCGTTCCATGGCATAAAGCCTACCAACATATTTTGACCCAGTGCCAACTCACCCATATCGGTAGAAGCACCGTCTGCAATCACGTCGCCGCGTGCAAGTTTGTCACCTACTTTAACCAATGGACGTTGGTTAATATTGGTATTTTGGTTAGAACGCGTATATTTAGTTAAGTTGTAAATATCTACACCAACTTCACCAGCTTTCGCCTCTTCATCGTTTACACGAATCACGATACGTGCAGAATCAACGTAGTCGACTAAACCACCACGGCGAGCAGTTACCACAGTACCAGAGTCAACTGCTACAGTACGCTCGATACCGGTACCTACTACTGCTTTCTCAGCACGTAGACATGGTACAGCTTGACGTTGCATGTTTGCACCCATCAATGCGCGGTTCGCGTCATCGTGTTCCAAGAATGGAATCAATGAAGCCGCAACAGAAACAATTTGGCCTGGCGCCACGTCCATATATTGAACGCGATCAGGTTGCGTCATCGTAAACTCGTTGTGATGACGTGATGAAATTAAATCATCTACAAATACGTTCTTAGCATCTAAATCAGTATTCGCTTGCGCGATCATGTACTGACTCTCTTCAATCGCTGACAAGTAGTCAATCGTATCTGATACTTTATTGCTATCAACACGGCGATATGGTGTCTCTAAGAAACCATATTCATTAGTACGTGCATATAAAGCTAAAGAGTTAATCAAACCAATGTTTGGACCCTCTGGTGTCTCAATCGGACATACGCGACCATAGTGTGTTGAGTGTACGTCACGTACCTCAAAGCCAGCGCGCTCGCGGGTCAAACCACCTGGGCCTAAAGCTGAAATACGGCGTTTATGCGTAATTTCAGACAATGGGTTAGTTTGGTCCATAAATTGTGACAATTGTGAAGAACCGAAGAACTCACGGATTGCACTTGAAACTGGTTTCGCATTGATCAAATCGTGCGGCATCAGGTTATCAGATTCAGCTTGTGACAAACGTTCTTTAACTGCACGCTCTACACGTACTAGACCAGTACGGAATTGGTTCTCAGCCAACTCACCTACTGAACGGATACGACGATTACCTAAGTGATCGATATCATCGATTTCACCGCGGCCATTGCGCAACTCTAACAACACACCGATGACAGCTAAGATGTCGTCGTTAGACAAGGTATTAGCACCTTCGTCACCTTGCACACCAACAGCTTCATAGAATCTGCGAATCCAGTTAGATTGACGCTCTTCTGCTTTTTCTGGGAAAGCGCGACGGTTAAACTTCATACGACCTACGCGTGACAAATCGTAGCGATCTTCATTGAAGAACAAACCTTGGAACAATGCTTCAACTGACTCTTCAGTTGGCGGTTCGCCAGGACGCATCATACGGTAGATAGCAACGCGTGCACTGTATTGGTCAGGAATTTCATCAATACGCAAGGTTTGTGAAATGTAGTCACCGTGATCCAAGTCATTTGAATACAATGTACTTACAGTGCGAATATTGGCATCAACCAATTTACCCAATAAAGACTCAGTGATTTCATCGTTAGCATTTGCCACGACTTCACCAGTTTCTTGGTCAACAATCGTGTTAGCCAAGGCGCGGCCTAGAATGAAATCTTGCGGCACAGCGATTTCGCTCACGCCAGCTTTTTCCATGTCACGGATGTGCTTCACGGTAATACGTTTGTCTTTAGCAACAATCACTGAACCGTCTTTAGCAACGATATCAAATTTTGCTACTTCACCACGTAAACGCTCAGGTACTACTGTAAATTCAACACCAGATTTACCGATATGGAATGTATCAAAATCGTAGAAAGTTGAAATGATTTGCTCTGGGGTGTAACCCAATGCTTTCAACAAAATCGTTACCGGCATTTTGCGGCGACGGTCAATACGGAAATACAAGTAATCTTTTGGATCAAACTCAAAGTCCAACCATGAACCACGGTAAGGAATAATACGTGCTGAGAATAGCAACTTACCTGAACTGTGGGTTTTACCGCGGTCATGCTCAAAGAACACGCCTGGGCTACGATGCAATTGAGATACGATAACACGCTCGGTACCGTTGATCACAAATGAACCATTTTCAGTCATCAAAGGCAATTCGCCCATGTAAACTTCTTGTTCTTTAACTTCTTTAACTGTAGGTTTAGAAGCCTCTTTGTCCATAATGGTCAAACGTACGCGCACACGCAAAGGTGCAGCATAAGTTAAACCACGTTGTTGACATTCTTTAACATCAAATGGCTCAGCGCCTAGTTGATAGCTCACATAATCTAAACGTGCGTTACCTGAATGGCTAACGATAGGGAAAACAGAACTGAATGTAGATTGCAGACCTGTTTCAGTACGTTGATCAGCAGGAACATTAGACTGCAAAAATGCAGCGTATGACTCTAATTGCATTGCCAGCAAATAGGGAATTTCTTGAACGCTTTCTCGCTTGGCAAAACTTTTACGAAGGCGTTTCTTTTCGGTGAAGGAATAGCTCATTGCATCTCCTAGATATTTTGAGGGCAGAAATTAAAATACTTTTTTGCACTACATCCATTACGTAAGTATTTTCACTTCTAACCTCAGTTAATGATTAACTGAAGGCTTATTACAGTACCAGCGTCTATATAATTACATTAGCTAAGGCAATTACATTTTGTTACATTGCAGGCCATTACAAATGGCGAAGGCTGACGGTCACCCGTCAGCCTAATTTATACACTTAAAGATGTATTATTTGATTTCGCCAGTTGCGCCAGCTTCGATCAATTTTTTCAATGCTGCATCAGCGTCAGCTTTTGAAACGCCTTCTTTAATTACTTTTGGTGCGCCATCAACTAGGTCTTTAGCTTCTTTCAAGCCTAAACCAGTCAATTCACGAACAGCTTTAATCACGCCAACTTTTTGCTCGCCTGCGCCTAAAAGCACAACGTTGAACTCAGTTTGCTCAGCTGCTGCAGCTGGAGCTGCACCACCTGCTGAAGCTGCAACTGCAACTGCTGCAGCTGACACGCCAAATTTTTCTTCGATTTCTTTAATAAAAGCTGTCAAGTCTAAAACTGACATTGAACCAACTGCTTCTAAAATATCTGCATTTGAAATTGCCATTTGAATATTTCCTAAAATAAAATAATGTTGCTTTAAATAAGCGATCTGATGAATTAAGCTGCTTCTTTAGCGTCGCGAACTGCCGCAATCGCACGTGCAAACTTAGTAGGCACTTCGTTAAGAGTACGAGCAAATTTAGCAAGCAACTCTTCACGACTTAATGTAGATGCTAGCGCTTGAACACCAGCAACATCCATCAATTGATTTGGCACCGCACCTGCTTTAATAACGAATTTATCGTTAGTTTTAGCAAAATTGTTCAGTACTTTAGCTGCCGCTACTGGGTCAGCAGAAATGCCGAACACCAATGGGCCAACCATTTGGTCTGCTAATGCTGCAAATGGTGTACCTTCAACCGCGCGACGTACCAATGTATTTTTCAATACACGTAGATACACGCCTGATTTTCTGGCATCTGCACGCAATACCGTCATATTGGCTACGCCCATACCACGATACTCAGCAAGAACAATCGCTTGTGCTTGTGCAACTTGTGCACTTACTTCAGCAACAACCGCTTTTTTCTCTGTAAGATTTAGACTCAAGGTCTTTCTCCTTCCGTTAAAATCTCCGCTTTATTTCTAAAGCAGAATCAGCTCTTATAATTAATATTATAAAAACCACTTTTACGGCGACCTTTTATCAGGATTAACCTGTTATAGGGATACGCCATCTGCGTAGGCCAGGTTTTGATAGTAGATTTAAAACAAAAAGCTTTAATCCAACACAAAACCACATTAAATCGAAACGACACCTACGGTCTTTGATAACCTCACTTCAATCGCATCACAATTAAGTTAGCAAAGGAAATAAGCCCAAAGCACTATATAGGTGAGGCAACAAAGCCCCACCCATTATTCTAATTAAGCAACCAAACTTGCTTGATCAACACGCACACCTGCACCCATCGTACTAGATACAGATAGTTTTTTCAGGTAAACACCTTTGCTTGCAGCTGGTTTAGCTTTGTTCAAAGCATCAACTAACGCAGCCAAGTTACCTTGCAATTGTTCAACTGTGAAAGAAGCACGGCCGATTGTGCAGTGAATGATACCGCCTTTGTCTGTACGGTATTGTACTTGACCAGCTTTAGCATTTTTAACTGCAGTTGCAGCATCAGGAGTCACGGTACCCACTTTAGGGTTAGGCATCAAACCACGTGGACCCAACACTTGACCTAAAGCACCAACGATACGCATTGCATCAGGTGTAGCGATCACAACGTCAAAGTCCATTACACCAGCTTTAACTTGCTCAGCCAAATCTTCAAAACCAACGATGTCAGCACCTGCCGCTTTAGCAGCTTCAGCTTGTGCACCCTGTGCAAACACAGCAACACGTGTAGTTTTACCTGTACCGTTAGGCAACACGATAGCGCCACGTACTAATTGGTCAGACTTACGTGCATCAATACCTAAGTTAACTACCGCATCGATAGACTCATTGAATTTTGCAGTTGCGTTTTCTTTAACTAAAGTTAAACCTTCAGTCACTGGGTACAATTTATTACGATCTACTTTTGCACGTAGTGCGTTAATTCTTTTAGCCATGTTATACACCCTCCACTTCAATACCCATACTGCGAGCGCTACCTGCGATAGTGCGAACTGCAGCATCCATATCAGCAGCAGACAAATCAGCTTGTTTAGTTTTCACAATATCTTCAGCTTGTGCACGAGTGATTTTGCCAACTTTATCAGTATGTGGACGAGGTGAACCTTTAGTAATACCAGCTGCTTTTTTGATCAAAATAGTTGCTGGAGGTGATTTCATCACGAACGTGAAGCTCTTATCAGCAAACGCAGTAATTACTACTGGGATTGGCAATCCTGGCTCAACACCTTGTGTTGCAGCGTTAAACGCTTTACAGAATTCCATGATGTTCAAACCACGTTGACCCAATGCTGGACCTACTGGTGGACTTGGATTAGCTTTGCCTGCAGGAATCTGCAGCTTGATATAGCCAATAACTTTCTTTGCCATGCTATTACTCCTAATATGGGTACTAACGCTTCAATCGAGACCAAAGCTCCCCGTTAATAAAAACAACTACTTACTACTAAACTTCTTTTTCTACCTGACTAAATTCCAACTCAACCGGTGTAGAACGACCGAAAATAACCACAGAAACGCGCAATTTGCTTTTCTCGTAGTTAATTTCTTCCACATTGCCAGAAAAGTCTTTAAACGGACCGTCAGTAATACGAACTGACTCACCTTTTTCAAAGGTAAGTTTTTGTGTAGGGTTACTTTTACTATCATCAATGCGCTGCAAGATGATGTCGACTTCTTTATCTTTAATTGGTGTTGGCTTTTGAGCACTGCCACCAATAAATGCTGTTACACGTGGTGTACTTTTCACCAAATGCCAAGTGTCATCTGTCATGTTCATCTGAACCAACACATAACCTGGGTAAAGCTTACGCTCAGAAATTGTTTTCTGACCCGCTTTCATTTCGATTACCTCTTCGATTGGCACTAAAATCTGGCCAAATTGATCTTGTAATCCAGAGCGTACAACACGCTCTTCCAATCCTTTTTGCACGGATTTTTCAAAACCTGAAAAAGCCTGCACCGCGTACCATTTCATACTCATTACGCGCCCCGTCCTAGTAACCACTTAACCATAAAAGCAAACCCGATATCGACTACCGCTAAAAATGCAGCCATCACAACCACCAACACAAACACCACCAATGTAGTTTGTATTGTTTCTTTACGCGTAGGCCAAACCACTTTACGTGACTCAGCAACTGCCTCACCAATAAAACCAAATGACTGCTGACCAAGCGGAGTAGTCCAAAGCACAGCAACAGAAGCCGCCAAACCTGCAAGCACAACCAAAATACGCACTACAGTAGGCTTGTCTGCTAAAAGGTAAAAACCGGCAATGCCTGCCACCAGCAAAAGCGCAGCTGACAGCAACTTAATTTTATTGAGCATAATTGTCTTAATCTAAGAACTTACTTAATGGTGACTAAAATAACTTCAGGTCTTACTAACGCGAATAACTAGAAATATGAATATTTCTAGTTATTCGGCAGATTAATAAATCCATACTATATATTTGGCAGGCCAAGAGGGTCTCGAACCCCCAACCCTCGGTTTTGGAGACCGATACTCTACCAATTGAGCTATTGGCCTGTACTTAAACCTTTAAATAAGAGCTACGCAGGGTTGTTTGCGCAACTCTTACAAATTATCTTACTCGATAATCTTAGCTACAACACCAGCACCAACAGTACGGCCACCTTCACGGATAGCGAAGCGTAAGCCTTCTTCCATCGCGATTGGTGCAATCAATGTAACAGTGATTGATACGTTGTCGCCTGGCATGACCATTTCTGTACCTTCTGGCAATTCAACTGCGCCAGTTACGTCTGTAGTACGGAAGTAGAATTGTGGACGGTAACCTTGGAAGAATGGTGTGTGACGACCACCTTCATCTTTACCCAACACGTAGATTTCTGCTGTGAATTTTGTGTGTGGTTTGATAGAACCAGCTTTTGCCAATACTTGACCACGTTCAACTTCTTCACGTTTTGTACCACGTAGCAATACACCTACGTTGTCGCCTGCTTGACCTTGGTCTAGCAGTTTGCGGAACATTTCCACGCCTGTACATGTTGTCTTTAGTGTGTCTTTGATACCAACGATTTCAATCTCGTCACCCACTTTAACAATACCACGCTCAATACGGCCTGTTACTACTGTACCGCGGCCTGAGATTGAGAATACGTCTTCTACTGGCATCAAGAATGTGCCGTCGATTGCGCGCTCTGGCATTGGGATGTAGCTGTCTAACGCTTCTGCTAAGCGGAAGATTGCTGGTTCGCCGATTTCAGATTGGTCGCCTTCTAAAGCTAATTTAGCTGAACCTTTGATGATTGGTGTGTCGTCGCCTGGGAAGTCGTACTTGCTTAACAAATCACGTACTTCCATTTCAACTAGCTCTAACAACTCAGGATCATCTACCATGTCTGCTTTGTTTAGGAACACTACGATGTATGGTACGCCAACTTGACGTGCTAACAGGATGTGCTCACGTGTTTGTGGCATAGGGCCGTCAGCTGCTGAACATACTAAGATCGCGCCGTCCATTTGTGCTGCGCCGGTAATCATGTTTTTAACATAGTCAGCGTGGCCTGGGCAGTCTACGTGTGCGTAGTGACGTGTTTCTGTCTCGTACTCAACGTGTGCTGTGTTAATGGTAATACCACGTGCTTTTTCTTCTGGTGCTGCGTCAATTTGGTCGTACGCTTTTGCTTCGCCGCCGTATTTCTTTGTCAATACAGTGGTGATCGCTGCTGTCAATGTTGTCTTACCATGGTCAACGTGGCCAATCGTACCTACGTTAACGTGCGGCTTGGTCCGCTCAAATTTACCTTTTGCCATTGCTTCAGTCCTTTACAATATTTTATTAACCATAAGTTTTATTAGAATTAATAAAACTTGTTCAAATCAGAATATTTCAATCTTTCGCTAAACAGCTACTCGTTATCAAACATTCACTATTTAACTACCTTTAAGCCGCCACAGCAATTTGCCATCAACTTTGCACTCAAGCTTTTGGTGCCCATGGCGGGAATCGGACCCGCGACCTCTCCCTTACCAAGGGAGTGCTCTACCACTGAGCCACATGGGCGCTTAATCCGCTCACTCAACTGATGGAGCGGGCGACGAGGTTCGAACTCGCGACATCTTGCTTGGAAGGCAAGTGCTCTACCAACTGAGCTACACCCGCGTACATACTACCAACGCCAACAAGCTCAAATTACCGCAACTTACTATATGTTTTACAAACTGGTGGAGGGGGAAGGATTCGAACCTTCGTACTCTGAGAGAACGGATTTACAGTCCGTCGCCTTTAACCACTCGGCCACCCCTCCTCACCGAACCCGCGATTATGCTGAATATTTGACTTGCTGTCAAATGTATAAAAGGGAATTTGCTAAGAAACTGGTGCCGGGTATCGGAATCGAACTGATGACCTTCGCATTACAAGTGCGCTGCTCTACCAACTGAGCTAACCCGGCGTTTTCGTGAGATGCGTATTATACGCATCTTTTAATAAAAGTAAATTATTTTACGATTTTTAATACAGGTTTTTTACTTTTTATTAATTCTTCTTTATTTTCAACAGGTTCTGCATTTTCTTTCGCATTATCCGTTAAAAATGGCACCTCTTCTTGCTCTAGGTCTACCTCAAAAAACATTCCTTGACCATTTTCTCGTGCAAAAATACCTCTTACTGCACTCATGGGCACATATATATTTTGTGACACACCACCGAAGCGCGCAGAGAATACCACAGAATCATTATCTATGTGCAAATCTTTTGTCGCACTATAGTTAATATTTAAAACAATTTCACCATCTTTAACATACGCCATCGGCACTCGCGTCTGGGCATTAACGGCAACTATCAAATGCGGGGTTAAATTATTGTCCACGCACCACTCATGCAGCGCACGTAACATATAAGGTTTGGTTGGGATTAATTCAGACATATTTAACGAACCTACTTAAAGATAGCTTCAGTTAGAGATTGGGCGAATAGTGGCGTTTAATTAAGGAAGCTCAATCAAACGCCATCTAAACGATTTTACGACTTACTTACGCATTGCCTTTTCTGAAGGAGTCATTGCATCTGCATACAATGGCCTTGAGAACAAACGCTCCGCATATTTTAAAATAGGTGCGGCTTGATTAGGTAACTCAATACCGTAATGACCTAAACGCCAAAGCAATGGCGTTACTGCAACATCTAACATTGAGTAATCATCGCCTAGCAAATAGTTTTGCTTAGCAAAAATAGGTACCAGTTGCGTTAAGTTATCACGTATCGTAGCACGCGCTTTATCCGCTTTTTCTTGATCGCCAGACTCAATATCAGAAATATGGCTGAACAAGTCTTTCTCAAAGCTATACAAGAACAATCTAGCACGCGCACGCATCACTGGATCTGGCGGCATCAACTGTGGATGTGGAAAACGCTCATCAATATATTCATTAATGATATTCGCCTCTGACAGCACCAAATCACGCTCCACTAATACAGGCACATGGTTGTACGGATTAATGACAGCTAAGTCTTCCGGCTTATTTGCCAAGTCGACATCAATCACCTGAAAATCCATGCCTTTTTCAAACAGCACAATACGGCAGCGGTGGCTATAGGGATCTGTGGTCCCCGAATATAAAGTCATCATAATTTAGTGTATTTCCTTCCAGTAAGCTTTTTTAAGTTTGTATGTTAGAACTAACAACACACCTAAAAACAGCAAGACGAACCAACCAAGTTGGTTTCTTTGATGCTTTGCCGGCTCAGCCATGTAGGCCATAAAGTTTGTTAAATCGCCAACCAAAGCATCATATTCCTCAACAGACAGTTTGCCCGGTTTTACCAGTTTCAAGGCATGAGTTTCATGATTCAACTCCTGCTCACCTTGCAACTCGTAAAGCACATGCGGCATACCCACCTTATCAAACACCGTGTTATTCCAACCCGTCGTTCTGGTGCTGTCACGGTAGAAACTACGCATATAGGTGTAAACCCAATCCGCACCACGTGCGCGCACCTCTACAGACAAATCAGGTGGCGCAACGCCAAACCATTTTGCTGCATCTTTTTTATTGATTGCCACCTTCATCTGATCGCCAATCTTGTCACCAGCCAACAGCAAGTTGTCTTTGATCTGCTTTTCTGTCAAACCAATTTCTAACAATCTGTTGTAGCGCATGTAATTGGCGCTATGACAATTGAGGCAGTAATTAACGAAAGTACGCGCACCACGCTGCAAAGACTCATGATCAGTAGCATCAATCGGCGCTTTATCCAAACTCACACTTTCATTTGCACTGGCCAGCATTGGCGCAGCAAGGAAAGGCATCAACAACATCGCTAACAATAATTTTTTCATGGTTATTATCCTGTTACCCTTTCTGGCACTGGTTTAGTTTTATCTTTTTTCGTATACCAAGGCATTAACGCAAAGAACAAGAAGTAAACCACTGTAAAGATACGCGCAACTACAGTAGCGCGATCAGCACCACCCATCCATGCACCGAACTGACCCCAAACATTAGATGGCACAGTACCAAGATAGCCAAGCACCAAGAAGCTAATCACAAAGGCCACTAACCATTGTTTATACAGAGTGCCACGGTAGCGAATAGACTTCACTGGGCTCTTATCCAACCAAGGCAGTAAAGCAAAAGCCACTACTGACAAACCCATTGCTGCCACACCAGGGAATTGCGAGTTCAAGATTGGCGGAACCGCACGCAAGATTGAGTAATATGGCGTGAAGTACCAAACCGGTGCAATGTGTGCTGGCGTTTTAAGCGGGTCAGCAGGCACAAAGTTGTTAGCTTCCAAGAAGTAACCACCCATCTCAGGCGCAAAGAAAATAATGGCTGAGAACACGATCAGGAACATAGACACACCAACCAAATCCTTCACTGTGTAGTAAGGATGGAACGGAATACCATCTAAAGGGAAACCTGTTTTCTTATCTTTCAGTTTTTTAATTTCCACGCCATCTGGGTTGTTCGAACCGACTTCATGCAAAGCAATCAGGTGAGCAACGACTAAACCAACCAACACAAATGGTAAGGCAATTACGTGGAACGCAAAGAAGCGATTCAAGGTTGCATCAGACACTAAGTAGTCACCACGCAACCACTCTGAAACGTCTGGGCCGATAAATGGGATAGCTGAGAACAAGTTAACAATCACTTGTGCACCCCAATAAGACATTTGACCCCAAGGCAACAGGTAACCAAAGAATGCCTCACCCATTAATACCAAGAAGATGGCAACACCGAATAACCAGATTAACTCACGTGGGTTTCTATATGAACCATAGATGATGCCGCGGAACATGTGCAGATAAACCACCACAAAGAACATAGAAGCACCTGTTGAGTGCATGTAGCGAATCAACCAACCCCATGGCACATCACGCATGATGTATTCAACAGAGCCGAATGCTAAGTCAGCATCTGGCTTGTAATGCATGGTGAGGAAAATACCGGTCAAAATTTGCAGCACTAAAACCAACAATGCCAAAGACCCAAAGAAGTACCAAAAGTTAAAGTTTTTTGGTGCGTAATATTCGGTTAAATGTGCCTTAACGTTACTCGTTAGTGGGAAACGAGCATCAACCCAATTTAAACCATCATTTAAAGCGCTTGATAGCGCTGATTTATTTTTATCAGTCATGATTATGCTTTCTCTTCAGTATCAACGCCAATCAGAAGTAGATTTTCACTCAAATATTTATGCGGCGGCACTACCAAGTTGATAGGTGCTGGAGAACCCTTAAACACACGGCCAGCCAAATCAAATTTAGAGCCATGACATGGACAGAAGAAACCACCAGTCCAGCCATCACCCATATCACCACCTTTTTGCAATTTGCCACTAGGTGAACAACCCAGATGCGTACAGATACCAACAATCACCGCTAGGTTAGGCTTAATAGAACGACCTTCATTTTTGCAGTAAGCAGGCTGTTGTGAAGTTACTTCAGATGCAGGATCTGATAGCTGGCCATCATGCTGAGCCAACTCAGCAGTCATTTCCTCAGTACGGTTGATAATCCATACTGGTTTACCACGCCACTCAGCCGTCATCATCGTGCCCGGCTCAATTTTGCTGATATCAACTTCTACAGGTGCACCTGCCGCTTTAGCACGCTCACTTGGCGTCATACTTTTTACAAAGGGCACGGCCACCGCAGCACAACCCAATGCACCCACTGCAGAAGTGGCGATTAAAAAGTTACGTTTTTCTTGGTCTACTTGAGAACACCCGCACGATTGCGAGTCAGCCTGCTGATTGTCATTTTGGTTGTCTGACATGTTTTCCTCTTGCTCGAAAGGATTGACTTGATTAGACGCCACGCCTTAGCCAGGCATGCAGCGTCACCTTTTACTAAAAATCTAAACACACATTACTGGGTAACTGACTACCTTCAACTTAAGATATAACCTGCACTACTTATAACAGCCAAAGCAATTTAAAAGATAGACAAGGCTTCATGTTTAGGCGCCAGATTATACAATTTTTTACCCCTCAATTAAAGCTTTATTTATTAAGTTACTGAAATAAAACGATTAAACTGGATTGTGTATATCAATAAATACGTGCTCCAAATCAAACTTTTCTGCCAAGTGTCTACCTAACGCCTGAACACCATAACGCTCTGTTGCATGATGACCTGCCGATACGTATGCCACACCAGACTCGAGCGATTGATGCACAGTCTGCTCGGAGATTTCGCCACTGATAAATAAATCTGCGCCCAATGCAATTGCCTGATCTATATAACCCTGTGCAGCGCCTGTGCACCAAGCTACTTTTTTAATGGACTGTGTTGCTTCACCAATAGTCAGCACCGGCCTACCCAAACGCTGCTCAACCAGATTCGCAATCACTGACAACGGCAAGTCGGCAGCCAGCTCAGCACAAGCAATTAAATCATCGGCGCCGGTGTAGTTCTGCGCATCAAACCCCAGCAACTTGCCAAGCTGTACGTTATTACCAAACTCACCATGCGCATCTAAGGGCAAATGGTAGGCCATCAGATTAATATCATGCTCCAACAGGAACTTAATACGCTTACGTTTAATGCCAACCAACTCTGGCGCCTCATTGCGCCAGAAATAGCCATGATGCACCAAGATTAAATCAGCGCCCGCCTGATGCGCCGCCTCCAGCAACGCCATACTTGCCGTTACCCCAGTCACAATCTTGTTGATTTCGGCCCGACCCTCTACTTGCAAACCATTTGGGCAGTAATCTTTGAAACGCGCTACTTGCATCAGTTGTTGGGTATAATGATTTAACTCATTGATTTTTACCATAAGCTTCAAACCTTTAAATATTAGGCTATTGATTTTTTGATTGCTGACCTTATATCAAAGTTTGATACAAGGCCAAATATTAAGATGCTGATACAACCTTAGATGAAATTTGATTAATTACCATACTTAAGAAGTAAATAAAGATGAACAACTCTCTACATAAAAGATTATGGCTAATTTTTGCGCAAGCAGCCACCATCTGCATGGCATTAATATTTGCCTTACGCATTTTCTATCCAAATTTTTTCAATTTTAGAGAACAAGCCTTGGTAGTTAAACAGGCAGAGTCAGGTAGCGTCACCAGCACAGTCTATTCATATAGCAATGCCGTAAAAAAGGCGATGCCGGCGGTCGTTAATATATTTACCAGTAAAAAGCCGCGCAGCAGTCCGCATCAAGACTTTTTAGAAGACCCAGCATTTCGCCACTTCTTTGGCGACCAACTGGATGAACCAGAGCCTCAAGCCCAACCAGAAAACAGCCTAGGCTCTGGCGTTATCGTCAGTAGTCAGGGGCTAATATTAACCAACAATCACGTGATTGCTACCGCCGACTCGATTGAAGTCGCTTTATCTGATGGCAGAAAAATGACTGCGACCGTAGTCGGCACCGACCCAGACACTGACTTAGCACTGATTAAAGTGGATGCCAATGATCTACCGGCAATCACTTTCGCCAGCTCAGACGCACTTAATGTAGGTGATGTGGTATTAGCAATCGGCAACCCATTTGGCGTTGGACAAACCGTAACGCAAGGCATCGTCAGCGCACTGGGCCGTAGCCATTTGGGGATTAATATTTATGAAAACTTTATACAAACCGACGCCTCCATCAACCCAGGCAACTCTGGCGGCGCTTTAATTAACACAGAGGGCAACCTTGTTGGTATTAACAGCGCCATATACTCACGCAGCGGCGGCTCCATGGGGATTGGGTTTGCAATTCCGACCACATTAGCACGACAAGTCATGGAGCAAATTGCGGCACAAGGCAACGTTACACGTGGCTGGATAGGCATTGAAGCGCAAGACATTACACCAGAGCTGGCAGAATCATTTAGGTTAAATAAAGCACAAGGCGCTTTAATTGCTGGCGTATTGAAACACAGCCCAGCAGACAGAGCAGGTTTACGCTCCGGAGATATATTGGTTGCCATCGAAGGCAAACCAGTGACCGACAGCGGAAGCATGCTTAACTTGATTGCGGCATTACAACCTAATCAAAAAGCAACGCTGCAAATTGTACGCGATGGCAATATCGCTAACGTCGCCATCATCATCGGCAAGCGCCCTAAACCAGTCGCAGCCCCTGAGTAAGGGCTAAGCCGGTGGCAGAATCGTAGGTTCACTTTCACTTTCTTTAGTAGTGAACCTTGCCACCACAATGCCTAACTCATAAAGCAGCCACATAGGCATTGCCAGCATAAATTGTGAAATCACATCTGGCGGCGTTACAACCGCAGCAATCACAAACGCGCCAACCACCACATAACCTCTTGCTTCTTTAAGCGCATGTATTGATACCCAGCCAAAACGCGCTGCCATTACCACAGCAATCGGCACTTCAAATGCCAGACCAAATGCAAAGAACAATGTAATGATGAAATCTAAGTAATTACCTATATCCGTCATTACGGCAACGCCAACAGGTGCGGTACCCACGATAAAGCCAAAGATCACTGGAAACACTAAGAAATACGCAAAGGCCATGCCTGACAGAAACAAAAAACTGCTGGCAAGAATGATAGGAATCATGAATTTCTTTTCGTGCGCGTATAGACCTGGCGCGACAAATGACCAAACCTGATATAAGGTATGCGGCAATGAGAGCAAAAATGCTGCCATCATTGCGACTTTCATCGGCACAAAGAATGGCGTAGTCACCGCAGTGGCGATCATCTGGCCGCCTGCTGGTAGCTTGCTTAACAAAGGCGCAGCAAGCAAAGCGTATATTTCATTTGCAAATGGAAACAGTGCAATAAAAACAACAATAAAACCTACCACGATGCGCAGTAAACGGTTTCTTAACTCAATTAAATGTGAGATGAAATTTTCTGTAGGAGTCACAGCGTTCGCTAATCTTTTACTGAAATAGAGGAAGGTTCGTGTGGTTTCGTAGCAGGGTCTGCGGCATCATCACTCTGCTGGGAATTTTGATTAAGCGGTTCGACCGCTTCTGCCAAGTAATCTACACCACTCTTGACACCAGCCTGCGCGCTTTCTGTCGCCTGCTGGATTTCTTGTTGTAGCTTCTGCAATTCGGCAAAGCGTGATTCACGATTCACCTCTTCTTTAATCTGCGCCATATAACGCTGCATACGGCCGACCATCGTACCAATAGTGCGCGCCACTTTAGGCAGCTTTTCAGGGCCAATGACAATTAGCGCAACTATCGCGATTACAACTAATTCAGAGAATGCAATATCAAACATGCTGCCTAGACCTTATCACTAGAGATGCTGCGCTTCAACATTGCAACTGCTATTTGGCAGCAGTCGTTGATTTAGCCTTTGCTGGCGCTTTTTTTGCTGTTGTAGATTTTGCTTTGGTAGCGGTAGTTTTGCTAGCGGTCGCTGTTTTTGCTGGCGCTCTTTTCTTAGCGGCTGGCTTTGCTGGTGCTACGGCAACCGCTTCCCCCTCAATTAACACAGAGTTATTAGCAATCTGCTCTTGTTGAGGTGCATCAGCAGCAGCGCTCTTCCCCTCATTCACAGCGTCTTTAAAGTTTTTGACCGCACCGCCCACATCGCCACCAATATTACGAAGTTTCTTTGTGCCAAACACGAGCACTACAATGAGTAAAACTACCAACCAATGCCACCAAGCTCCGATTCCCATTGCTACTCTCCTAATTAAATATGTTTAAACTATGTTTTAGGTAGGGTGCTACCACCACCAAATACATGCATGTGCATATGAAACACCTCTTGCCCGCCTTCGCGCCCCGTATTAATCATGGTGCGGAAACCAGCCAAGCCTTGCTCTTTAGCCAATTTAGGCGCAAGCAATAACATCTTACCCAATAATGCCTGATGTTGCGAGCCACAACTCGCCAAACTATCAACATGCTGTTTAGGCACTAAGAGAAAGTGCACTTTAGTAATGGGGTGTATGTCATGAAAAGCGATGACATCTTCATCTTCATAGATTTTCTTTGAAGGAATATCACCTTGAACTATTTTACAAAAAATACAATCATCACTCATTTTATATACCTTCTATTTACTGCACAGGTCGAGCCAAACAGAATTAATACGCTAGTCTTATTTGTCGCGATTCGCTTTTTCAACAATACCAGACAAACCTTCGCGCCTTGCGAGTTCAGCGAGGACATCCTGCGGTTTCAAGTCAGCTTTTGCCAACATAATCATGGTGTGGAACCATAAGTCAGCGGTTTCGTAGATGATTTCATCTTTATTGCCGCCTTTGGCCGCAATCACCGTTTCCGTCGCTTCCTCACCTATCTTTTTCAAAATGCTGTCCATGCCTTTGGCATACAGCTTTGCAACATAGGATGAGGCTGGGTCTGCAGACTTACGCTGCTCTAGCAGCTCTGAAAGTCGGGCTAACACATCATTCATATCGTTACTCATGCTTATAAATCTCATCAGGATTTTTGATGACGGGCTGATCCACCACCCAATTATCATCTTTTAAGGTTTTAAAGAAACAGTTATGTCTGCCTGTGTGACAAGCAATACCACCCACCTGTTCGACCTTGAGCAAAATTACATCCTCATCGCAGTCCAGACGAATCTCATGTATCTTCTGTACATGACCAGACTCCTCGCCTTTACGCCACAATTTATTTCGCGATCTTGACCAATAAACAGCTTGATTGGTTTCGCTGCTCAACTGCAAGGCTTCGCGATTCATCCAAGCAAACATCAACACTCGCCCAGTGTCATACTCCTGAGCGATGACGGGAACAAGACCATTGGCATCCCATGTGACTTCATCTAACCAATTCATCTAACAACCTATCCATTGAAACATCTGTTGAACCAAGCATTACAGAGCTGTAATAACAATTAACGAGCGCCAATTTACATAAATGGTGGCTAGCGCCTAACCTCAATACCATACTGCGCCATGTAGTCTTTGGCCTGTTTAACCGTATATTCGCCATAGTGGAAAATACTCGCAGCTAGCACAGCATCAGCGCCACCCTCTTTAACGCCATCGACCAAATGCTGCAAATTACCCACACCTCCTGAGGCGATAATCGGCACTTCAACAGCATTGCTAATCGCTTTATTAAGCGGATTATTAAAACCAATTTTAGTGCCATCTCGATCCATGCTAGTGACTAACAACTCACCAGCACCAAGACTCACCATATACTCTGCCCACTTTACGGCATCCAGGCCAGTTGCCTTACGGCCGCCATGCGTAAATACCTCCCACTCAAAGGGCTGGTTTTCTACTTTTTTGGCATCAATCGCAACCACAATACACTGCGAGCCAAACTTAGCAGCGGCATCCTGTACGACTTTAGGATTAAGCACCGCTGTAGTATTAATGCTGACTTTATCCGCACCTGCATTTAACAGGCGACGCACATCTTCCACCTCACGCACACCGCCACCGACAGTAAGCGGGATAAATACCTGACTAGCCACCTCTTCAATGATATGCAGAATAAGGCCGCGGTTATCTGAGCTTGCGGTGATATCTAAAAAAGTAAGCTCATCTGCCCCTTGGTCATCATAACGCTTGGCAATCTCAACCGGGTCACCAGCATCTCTGAGTTCGAGAAAGTTAACGCCCTTTACCACACGGCCATTAGTGACATCCAAGCAAGGAATAATACGTTTGGCTAATCCCATCAACTAAACCTTATGCACTTAACTCATCGGCAAGCTTCTGTGCTGCCGCAAAGTCTAAGGTGCCTTCATAAATTGCACGGCCGGTAATCGTACCAATAATACCTTCATTGGCTACTGCACATAACTTTCTAACGTCGTCTAAATTTGTAACACCGCCAGAAGCTATCACAGGAATCGTTAACGCCTGCGCTAACGCGACTGTCGCCTCGATATTGACACCAGTCAACATGCCGTCACGGCCAATATCGGTATAAACAATAGACTCCACACCGTAGTCTTCAAATTTCTTTGCCAAATCAATCACATCATGACCTGTCAGCTTAGACCAGCCATCAATCGCCACTTTGCCATCTTTAGCATCTAAGCCAACCATAATCTGACCTGGGAACGCATAGCATGCCTCATGCAGGAATCCAGGTGTTTTCACCGCTGCAGTGCCGATAATGACATAATCAATACCGCTATCTAAGTAGCGCTCTATCGTGTCTAAATCACGGATGCCACCACCCAACTGAATCGGGATATCGCCACCGACAGCACTCACGATAGACTTAATTGCCCCTTCATTGACAGGCTTACCCGCAAAGGCGCCATTCAAGTCCACTAGATGCAGGCGCTTACCGCCACGATCAACCCAATGCCTAGCCATTGCACCTGGATCTTCTGAGAACACGGTTGACTCTTCCATCAAACCTTGTTTAAGTCTGACGCAGTGTCCATCTTTTAAATCAATTGCTGGGATAATTAACATAATGAGAATTAATTTTATATACGAAAAAGTTAAAAAGAGAATAGCTGGTTATATATTAGGGCCAACTTAGTTAGGTGACCAAGTCACAAAATTGCTCAACAACTGCAAGCCGGCATTTGCACTTTTTTCTGGGTGAAACTGTACTGCGAATAAATTATCTTTAGCAATTGCACAAGTAAAGCGCTTAGGATAGTCACTATAACCTTCAACAATCGCATCATCTGCTGGCTGCACATAATAACTATGTACATAATAAAATCTGGCTCCATCCTCTATACCTTGCCAAAGTGCATGCGCTTTAGCATCTGCATGATGACGCTGATACACTTGATTCCAACCCATGTGCGGCACTTTCAGCTTTTCGCCTTGGCTGTCCACCATATCGGCCTGCGCAAACCGCTTCACATTGCCCTCAAATAAACCCAGGCCTGCAGCATCACCCTCTTCTGAGCGTTCAAATAGCATTTGCAAACCAATACAGATACCCAAGAACGGTTTATTCTGTGCAGCATCCAGTACAGCACTGCGCAAACCGCGTGCATCTAACTCGCGGATACAATCCGGCATGGCGCCTTGCCCGGGAAATACAACGCGTGATGCTTTTGCTACGTCATCAGGGTTACTCGTCACGACTACATTTTTTGTAGGTGCAACATGCTCCAAGGCTTTTGAGACCGAGCGTAAATTGCCCATGCCATAATCAATCACTGCAATATCAATTGTGCTCATATTTTAAATGCTGCCGAATGTCACTGTTCAAGGTTAGGTCTGGACAGACTTATAAACTACCTTTTGTAGATGGCATAATTCCCGCCATACGAGCATCAAGCTCTACAGCCATGCGCAACGCACGTCCAAACGCTTTGAATATAGTTTCAGCTTGATGGTGTGCATTATGACCTTTTAAATTATCAATATGCAAAGTGACATTAGCATGGTTAACAAAGCCTTGGAAAAACTCATGCACTAAATCCACATCAAAATTACCAATTGCAGCACGTGTGAAAGTGCAGCCGAATTCCAGGCCAGGGCGTCCGGAAATATCCAGCACCACTCTAGACAAGGCCTCATCCAATGGCACATAGGCATGACCGTAACGGCGAATACCCTTTTTATCTCCCACAGCTTGCGCAAAGGCTTGGCCTAGCGTAATGCCAATATCCTCAACCGTGTGATGTGCATCAATATGCAAGTCACCCTTAGCATTCACCTCTATGTCCATCATGCCGTGACGCGCAATCTGGTCTAGCATGTGGTCCAAGAAGCCTAAGCCTGTGTTAAATTGAGAAATACCAGTGCCATCCAAGTTGATGCTCACTGTAATTTGGGTTTCTAGCGTGTTTCTAGTAATTTTGGCGTTACGCATAAGTCTAATGTTTTATGTTATCAGCATGCATTTTAACCCATTACAAGGTTGTAACACATAGCTACATGATGAATTTAAAGTCTAAAATAAAAAAACCCCAGTTTTAAGGCTGGGGTTTTTTATTAAACTACTTAGTTATTAGCTAAATAATTTTTTGATCCAGCCGAACAAACCACCTGTCGAACCGCCATGAGCGATTGCAGTGATTTCTGCAGCAGCAGCAGCTGGGTCAGCAGCGCCGTAGATTGCAGCACCAGCAACAATGATAGTTGCGCCAGCGTCACGTACTTGTGCAGTTGTAGCAGCTTTAACGCCACCAGCAACAGAAATTTCAAGACCTAAGTTCAAACCAGCAACCAAAGCCAAGTCACCAAATGGTGTTTGACCAGCAGCTTGTTGGTCTAAACCAGTGTGCACGCCAATGATGTGCGCGCCTAATTTAGCAACTTCTTGTGTACGTGCTTTTTTGTCAGCAACGTTGATCAAGTCGATTTGTGCTTTTTTACCGTATTTGTTAGCAACGTCGATTACGCCTTTGATTGTACCGATGTCTGAAGTACCCAATACTGTACAAATGTCAGCACCTGCTTTGTAGAATGGCTCAGCTTCGTAGAAACCAGCGTCCATTGTTTTCAAGTCAACTAAGATTTTGTTGTTTGGGAACTTAGCACGTAATGTTTGTAGCAATTTGATACCGTTATGCTTAATGCATGGTGTACCAATTTCTAAAATATCCACGTGTGGAGCAACCTTAGTTGCCAAAGCAACTGTTGCGTCGAAATCTAATGAGTCTAATGCCATTTGGGTTTGTGCCACGATACATCCTCCAACTAATAATAAATCAAAATAATGACTTACCTAGGTTAAAAATACAGATTGAAAATAATTATTATATTGTGCACAAAACGCACATTTCGCTATCATAACCGCACTTCGTGTGAAAATTCAAACTTTTCATGCTTAATTTACATGTTTTATCTATATAAAAAGTTTGAACACAGTAAATAGTTCAATAAATGTTTGCTATAGCACAGGTTTTTAGCAATAGTTTTGGCATTTTTGCCAAACTTTGACTAAGAAAAGCTTTACTCGCTTAACACAACCTTCAATGCTTTAAGTAGCAACTCAGACTGCTCGTCCGTGCCAATTGTAATGCGTAGATAAGGCGCAATACGGCTAGGCGACTTAAAATGCCGCACAATAATGCCGTGCTCACGTAACTTTGCACTTAACTCGGCACCATCACGTACTTTATGTTTGGCAAAAATAAAATTAGCGCCAGATGGCAACACTTCAAAATCCAACGCTGACATGTTAGCGACCAAGACATCGCGTGTCGCAATCACTTTTTGGCAGGTCTCTTCAAAATAATCAATGTCCTGCATCGCTGCTACAGCCCCAGCAGATGCAAAGCGATCAATCGGGTAAGAGTTGAAACTATCCTTAACTCTTATCAGTGCCTCAATCAGGGCTGCTGAGCCTAATGCATAGCCAACACGCAGACCAGCCAAAGAGCGCGCTTTAGATAAAGTATGTGTCACCAACAGGTTGGGATATTGATTAATCAAGCTGACTGCAGATTCAGTGCCAAAATCCACGTAGGCTTCATCAATCACAACAACGGATTCAGTATTATTTTGCAGTATCCATTCAATCTTTTCTAATGCAAGTGGCATACCGGTTGGCGCATTAGGGTTGGGGAAAATAATACCGCCGTTAGGCTTTATGTAATCTTCCACGCGGATGCTAAAATCTTCTGCCAATGGAATTGTTTCATAGCCGATGCCGTACAGCCCGCAGTACACAGGATAAAAGCTATAGGTAATATCAGGAAACAACAACGGATGAGCGTGCTTCAACAGCGCCTGAAACACATGTGCCAATACCTCGTCAGAGCCGTTACCAACAAATACTTGGCAACTATCTAAATGATGCACTTTAGCAATGGCCGCTCTTAGAACATCAGAATTGGGGTCTGGATACAAACGTAAGGTTTCTGCAGCTTCCAACTTCAAAGCTTCAATCACCTTAGGGCTTGGGCCATAGGGATTTTCATTGGTATTGAGTTTTACCAAATTATTGATTTTTGGCTGCTCACCCGGCACATAAGGGGTAAGCTTATGAACAACATCACTCCAGTATTTACTCATACTAAACCCTCAGACATACGCTATATCATCCCATGACCAGCGTGAAATAATGAATAGGCAATTAACCTGTAAAGGACATGCCACATGGGAGGTATTAAGCATCATGAAAAACCGAGCTTAATACGCTCCTTAGAATTTTATTTAAGGCGGTACTCAGCAGAACGGGCATGCGCCTGCAAGCCCTCGCCATAGGCTAACGTTGCTGCAATCTTACCTAGCACTTGCGCGCCTTGAGAAGACACCATGATTAAACTTGAGCGCTTTTGGAAATCATAAACACCTAGTGGTGATGAAAACCTTGCAGTACGTGAAGTAGGCAGCACGTGATTTGGCCCTGCACAGTAATCACCTAAAGCTTCACAGGTGTCACGCCCCATAAAAATGGCACCGGCATGTTTAATTTTTTTACTAAAGGCCAACGGCTCCTCTACTGACAATTCCAAATGCTCAGGAGCGATGTAATTGCTGATTTCAGCCGCTTCGTCTAGGTCGCGTACATGAATTAAAGCGCCGCGGTCAGTGAGTGAGGTGGTGATGATATCCTTACGCGGCATCTCCTCTACCAACCTCTGAATACTAGCCGCCACTTGATCCAAAAACGCAGCGTCTGGGCTCAGTAATATAGATTGCGCAAGCTCATCATGCTCAGCTTGTGAGAATAAATCCATCGCAATCCAGTCCGGGTCTGTTTTACCGTCACAAATCACTAAAATTTCAGAAGGGCCTGCCACCATATCAATACCAACCACGCCAAACACACGGCGTTTGGCAGCAGCAACATAGGCGTTACCAGGGCCTACAATTTTATCTACTTGCGGCACGGTTTCGGTACCATAGGCCAACGCACCTACTGCTTGGGCGCCACCGATACAAAACACACGATCCACACCGCAAACCGCAGCAGCTGCTAACACCAGCTGATTTTTCTCTCCATTAGGCGTAGGCACCACCATAATCAGCTCTTGCACACCAGCTACTTTCGCTGGAATCGCGTTCATCAATACTGAAGAGGGATAAGCCGCTTTGCCACCCGGCACATATAAGCCTACACGATCCAGTGACGTTACCTGCTGACCAAGTAACGTGCCATCAGCCTCAGTGTAGCTCCATGAGCTCATCAACTGTTTCTCATGATAACTTTTTACGCGGTCTGCCGCAGCCTGTAACGCAGCACGCTGCTCAGCAGGCAGACCCTCCAAGGCAGCAACCAGCTCAGACTGGCTGATTTCAAGCTCGCCCAGCTGACTCGCATCGGTCTTATCAAAACGATTGGTATATTCGAGCACTGCCGCATCACCACGACGCTTCACATCTTTTAAAATGTTCGCAACGACAACATCGATGTTATCGTCTTGCGCTGTTTCAAATGCAAGCAACTGCTTTAAGTTCGCCTGAAAATCGCTATCTAAAGTAGAAAAACGTCTAATTTCCATATCACTAACCTATGTGCCTAATTATTTATTTTTTGCAATTGCCGTTTGAAATGCATCCATGATTGGCTGCAACTTATCTCGATTGAGCTTGAGAGAAGCTTGATTGACCACTAACCTAGAGCTAATGTCGCCCACTTCCTCTACGGCTTTAAGCTTGTTAGCTCGCAAGGTACCACCAGTACTGACCAAATCAACAATCACATCTGCCAAGCCTACCAATGGCCCCAACTCCATAGAACCATACAGCTTAATTAAATCCACATGCATGCTTTTTGCCGCAAAATGCTCACGTGCTGTTTTTACATATTTGGTCACAACCTTAAGACGCGCACCACTACGAATTGACCCGAAATAATCAAAGTCATCACGCACTGCCACCATCATCTTGCATTTTGCAATCTGCAGATCTATCGGCTGATACAAACCATCACCGCCATGCTCATCCAACACATCTTTACCGGCAATACCCAAATCTGCTGCGCCGTACTGTACATAAGTTGGCACATCGGTCGCTCGCACGATAATTAAACGTACATCCGGGCGATTCGTTTCTATAATCAGCTTACGGGATGACTCAGGGTCTTCAGCTGCATGAATGCCGGCTGCGGCCAACAATGGTGCAGTCTCTTCAAAAATTCTGCCTTTTGAAAGTGCTATCGTAATCATTTTCAATATTCTCTATGCTATTCGCTTTACGTTGGCACCTAAGGCATTTAACTTAGCTTCCAAGTTTTCATAACCACGATCTAAATGGTAGATACGCTCAATCACGGTGTCGCCACGTGCAACCAACCCAGCTAACACCAAGCTTGCTGAGGCACGCAAATCAGTTGCCATCACGGTGGCGCCATCTAAGAATGACACGCCCTTAACCAAGGCGGTATTGCCATCGATATCAATATCCGCACCCAAACGCTGCATTTCTTGCACATGCATAAAGCGATTTTCGAAAATTGTTTCTGTGACTTTGGAAACGCCAGTCGCAATAGTATTAAGCGCCATAAATTGCGCCTGCATATCGGTGGGAAAGGCTGGGTGTGGTGCGGTACGAATATTCACCGCTTTTAACTGGCCATCACTCTTCACCGTAATACTGTCAGCATCAGATGTCACCATTGCGCCAGCTTCACGTAACTTCTCAATCACTGCATCCAGCAAATGTGTTTGCACATTACGCAAGGTCACTTCACCGCCAGTCATGGCGACAGCCACCATATAGGTGCCAGCCTCAATACGATCACACACCACATTATGCGTAGCACCTGATAGGCGCTCTACGCCTTCAATGGTGATCACATCAGTACCTGCACCGGTGATTTTTGCACCCATTTTAATCAGGCACTCTGCCATATCAACCACTTCTGGCTCTTTTGCTGCATTCTCTAATACTGTAGTGCCGTTTGCTAATGCAGCCGCCATCATCAGATTCTCAGTGCCAGTTACGGTCACCAAGTCCATATAATAACGCGCACCTTGCAAGCGCTGATCAGGCAAATGCTTAGTCGTAGCCTCGATGTAACCGTGCTCGATGTGAATTTCCGCACCCATGGCTTGCAGACCCTTGATGTGCAAGTCTACCGGACGTGAGCCGATCGCACAGCCACCAGGTAATGAAACACGGGCATGTCCAAAACGTGCTAACAGTGGGCCCAATACCAGAATAGACGCACGCATGGTTTTAACCATTTCATACGGCGCTTCTTTCGTGTGGATAACACTTGCGTCTAACGACACCTTATCTGCATTGCGCTCAGCCTTTACACCCATTTGCTCCAAAAGCTTAATGGTTGAACCTACATCTTTCAATGCAGGTACACTTGATAGGTGCAACGGAGTTTCGGCGAGTAGTGATGCACACAGAATCGGCAATGCCGCATTTTTGGCACCAGAAACCACAACCTCACCATGAAGGCGATTACCGCCTGTAATCAGCAGTTTGTCCAATTATTTGGTCGCATTCAATAATGTTTGAAGCTCACCACTTTCATACATGGCACGCATAATATCTGAACCACCAATAAACTCACCGTTGATATATAACTGCGGGATGGTTGGCCAGTTTGCATAAGTTTTAATACCCTCACGGATATTTTGATCTGCCAACACATCAATCGCCACGTACTCTACGTTACATGCATTGAGAATCTGCGTTGCTAAGTTTGAAAAACCACATTGTGGAAACTTTGGGCTACCTTTCATGTACAGCACTACTGGGTTACCTGTTACCTGACTTTTGATTAATTCCTGCGTATCCATTATTTATCCTAATTACAAAACTTTATTACAAAACTTTTTACTGACGTTTACTTAGACACACTTTAGCCTTAGTTGTTAGCTTGCAACTTCAACCACGCCTCTGGGGTTAAAGTCTGCATAGATAAGGCATGAATCTCTGCCCTCATCCTGTCACCTAAGGCCGCGTACACCAACTGGTGCTGCTTAACCATAGTCTTGCCTACAAACTCTGGGCTGACAATCACCGCCTCAAAGTGCGTACCGTCATCACCTAATACTTTTATATAATCACACGCTAAATTTTGCGTAATGTATGTTTCCAACTGCTGGGCACTTAACACGCGTCACTCACCTTTAATTATTCAACCTAGCATTATGACCTAAGTTTATAGCCTGATTTTAACATTTTTAATGTAATCAGTGCTAACACAAGGAAGGACGCCGCCACTATGAGCAAACTGAGTGCTGGAGATACGTCACCCTTACCAAAGAAGCCATACCTAAACCCGTCTATCATGTAGAAAAACGGGTTTAAATGAGAAACTTTTTGCCAAAATGGGGGCAATGAATGAATCGAATAAAACACGCCGGATAAAAACGACAAAGGCATAATAATAAAATTCTGAAACGCAGCCATCTGGTCAAACCTATCTGCCCATATGCCTGCGATAATGCCAAAAGTACCGAGCAATGCACTACCAAGCAAACCAAAAGCAACTAACATCCACGGACTTGCGATTGTTAAATCAACAAACCACATGGCTACCAGATAAATACACAAGCCCACTACTAAGCCGCGAATAATCGCAGCAATCAGGAACGCCAGGAAAAATTGCAAATGCGTGAGCGGCGTTAGTAAAACAAATACAATATTGCCCATGACCTTAGACTGAATCAGGCTAGAAGAACTGTTCGCAAACGCATTTTGCAGCACGGACATCATAATCAAACCCGGTATTAAAAACTCAGTGTAGGCAACGCCATCATAAACCTGCACATGTTTATCCAGAACGTGTGAAAAAATCAGCAAATAAAGCAGCGCTGTAATCACAGGTGCCGCCACAGTTTGGAATGACACACGCCAGAAGCGCAGTAGCTCTTTCTTGAGTAAGGTCCATGGCCCTCTCCAACTAGAGACCTGATTACCAGCTGTAGATTGTTTTACATCATTCATCATAATTGACTCGCTAATTTATGCTCAGCGGCAGTATTACCCACCAATGACAAAAATACGTCCTCTAAATCAGCTTCGTTTAATTGCATGTCTATCACCTTAATGCCGCCAGCGCGCAAAGACGAAAGCACATATTCGATCTGTATCATATCGGTTAAAGCAAAGGTATAAACCCCACGCTCCACATGGCGCACCATGCTTTGCACCTCTTGTGGCAAATGCACATCGCCTAGCGTCAAACGCAGATGCTTACCTGCAAACTTGTTGAGCAAATTAGCCGTACTATCAAGCGCAACAATTTCACCTTGCTTCATCATCCCTACGCGGCTACACAGTGTTTCGGCCTCTTCCAAATAATGCGTGGTCAAAATGATAGTGTGACCGTCGCGGTTTAGTTTTTTAATAAACTCCCACAGCATTTGACGCAACTCGACATCCACGCCTGCAGTAGGCTCATCCAGCACAATGACTGGCGGCTTATGCGCAAGTGCTTGCGCAATCAGCGCACGACGCTTCATCCCACCCGACAACTTGCGCATATTGGTATGCGCCTTATCCGCCAAGCCTAAGCCTTCCAACACCTCATCTACCCACGGGTCATTTTCACGGCCTAACCCAAAATAACCAGCCTGAAAGCGCAGCATTTCACGCACATTAAAAAATGGATCAAACACCAACTCTTGCGGCACAACGCCTAACAACTGACGCGCCTGCTGATACTGCTGCTGCACATCAAAACCCATGACAGCAATATTGCCAGCACTAGGCGCAATAAGACCCGCTAAAATATTAATCAATGTGGACTTACCCGCGCCATTCGGCCCAAGCAAAGCGAAAAACTCACCTTGCTCGATGGTAAGATCAACCCCTCTTAAGGCATGCAGCGCACCAAAGTGCTTATGCACATCACGGATTTGAATAGCAGGATGGTTCAAAAGAAACTTTCGATTAACAGTTTAAATATATCGGCATGCAACAGCAGAAAAACTCATCGCTCACAAGCAAGGCCAAACGAATGCCATAACACAAAGAAATTTATAGCTTTTAAATCCACTAAATCAAAGCGTCAAAACCCTTTCGGTATTCGAAAGGGTTTTGAGTAGGAGCAAAATTAGCGATCAAGCACTGAGCGGGATGAAATCAGAGACACCGTAAAGTGTAGCCAAACTTTCTAGTCCCTCTGGTAAATTTACAAAGCTGATTTTATGCTTGGCGGCGATTGCTCTGCGCTGCCATTCCATCATCAAGCTGATTGCAGAGGTATCAGTATTCGTCACTGCAGAAAAATCTATCTGTAATGCATCACTCATTGCTAAATCAGCACTCTCAACAAGCACCGCATTAGCATTATCAACTAGTATCTCACCAGAGAGCAGCCACGTATTTCCTTGTAAAGCTATGTTGCTCATACGCCAGATGCTTTATTCTTATCCGCGAGTTTTTTATTCAGGCTATCAAGACCATTCTCGCGAATTTCGCTACTGAACTGACTGCGGTAATTAGTCACCAAGCTGACACTTTCAATCACGATATCATAGACTTTCCAGCCGTTATCAAGCTTTACTAAACTGTAATCCACTGAAATTGGTTGACCGCCCGGCTGCAATATCTGTGTTTTTACGCTCACATTTTTTGCGGCTGCATCAGCACGCAACGGCTTATATTCAATCACTTGATTTTTATATTTACCTAAAGCTGTCGCGTAGGTACGCAACAACAAAGTACGGAACTCTTTTTGGAAAGCAGCTTGCTGCTCTGGTGTAGCAGAGCGCCAGTTCTTACCTAGCACCATGCGGCAAACGCGCTCAAAATCGAAGTTAGGCAAGATTTTCTCTTCAGCCAAGGCATAGATCTTTTGCTGATTACCAGCTTGAATGTCTTTATCATTCTTTAGCGTGTTAAGCACATCTTCAGCGGTACGCTTCACCAACTCGTCAGCAGTAACCTCGGCCTGAGCCAAGCTAGCATTCACAAACATTGCGGTTACAAAAGTGACATTCATCACCAACTTCAAAAACATTTTCATTTGAGACCTTTTATATTTTCGCCAAAATGACAAATTAACATCAAAAAAACAATGACCAACCCTGACTAGAACGGCGCATCACCCAATTCGGTTGACTTTTCTTTTGCAGGCTCGCTCGTTGCAGGCGCTGCTGACTTCTCTTTATCCGTTTCAGAAGCTTTATTATACAAAAATTGACTAATCATTTTTTCTAACACAATGGCATCTTGGGTCTGGCTAATTTTATCACCCGTTTTTAGCACATCATCTTCACCACCAGCTTCCAAGCCGATATATTGCTCGCCCAACAAACCTGCCGTGTAAATATTGGCAAATGTATCTTTGGGGAACTGATAACGCTTATCTATTTTAATCGTCACGACAGCTTCATAAGTTTTGGAATCGAAGCTAATATCAGCAACGCGACCAACCACCACACCTGCACTTTTAACAGGTGCATTTGGTTTTAAACCACCAATATTCTCAAACGAAGCGCTGACAGAGTAAGTGTCGCCTATTTTACTCGAGGTTAAATTACCAACTTTCATCGCAAGGCCAAGCAATGCGGCTGCGCCTAAAGCTACAAAAACACCTACCCATAAATCTATTTTTGTTCTATCCACTTCACTACCCTCTCAACTTTGTTTTTATGGGCTAAACAACCAGCATAAAAGACGTTAATACAAAATCCAAACCTAATACTGTGAGCGATGAAATCACCACGGTTCTAGTAGTGGCGTGACTGACACCCTCTGCCGTAGGCGGTGCATCAAAACCCTCGAACAGCGCAATCATCGTACAGGCAACACCAAACACCACACTTTTAATCACGCCGTTAATAATATCTGCACGCACATCCACATTAGCCTGCATTTGCGACCAGAACGCACCGTCATCTACACCAATCAGCGGCACTGCCACCAAGTATCCACCGAGCACACCAACCATGGAAAACAGTGCTGCAAGGATAGGCATGGAAATCACACCAGCCCAAAATCTTGGCGCAACCACGCGTGCAATTGGATTAACTGCCATCATCTCCATTGCTGATAACTGCTCAGTTGTTTTCATTAGACCAATTTCTGCTGTAATTGCAGTACCAGCACGCCCGGCAAATAATAAAGCTGTCACTACCGGCCCCAACTCTCGCACCAAGGCCAAGGCAACCAACACGCCTATCGCCTCTGACGAACCATACTTTTGCAGAGTGTTATAGCCCTGCAATGCTAGCACCATACCTACAAAGAATGCAGACACGATAATAATGAGTAAAGACATGACGCCCGTAAAGTAGACTTCACGCAAGGTTAAGTGAAAACGCCTGAAACTTTCGCCAGAGTAAACAATGGCTAGCATAAAAAGCCTAGTGCCAGCGCCCAAACGCCAGACGCGCGCAATCATGCGACTACCGATGCCGCGCAAAAGCCGAGAAACCATATTAATTATTATATTAATCATTAAACTAAATCCATTAAACTGCTATTTTGAAGCTGAACACTCAACCCAACAGCTGAGCCCGGTAATCAGGCGCCGCATAATGGAAAGGCACTGGGCCATCTTTTTCCCCATGCACAAACTGATGAACAAATGGAAGGGTAGATTGCATTAAATCTTCCGGAGTGCCTTCTGCCGCCACTTCGCCATTTGCGACAAAGTACACATAATCAGCAATCAAAAAGGTTTCTTTAACATCGTGTGAAACAATAATAGAGGTGGCACCCAGCGCATCATTCAGACTACGAATCAACCCGCATATCACACCCATAGAGATTGGATCCAAGCCAGCAAATGGCTCATCATACATAATGATACTTGGGTCTAAAGCAACAGCCCTTGCCAGCGCAACACGGCGCGCCATACCGCCAGATAACTCTGTAGGCATAAATTTATATGCACCACGTAAACCCACTGCATTCAACTTAAGTAGTACCAAGTCACGAATCATAGATTCGGGCAAATCTGTTAGCTCGCGCATAGGGAACGCAACATTATCAAACACGCTTAAATCGGTAAATAAAGCACCGTGCTGAAACAGCATACCCATACTACGACGCAATTGATAGATACCATCACGGCTTTGCTCATGCACGACCTGCCCATTAACGCGCACTTCGCCTTTTGTTGGTTTAACTTGCCCACCAATCAGGCGTAGCAACGTGGTCTTGCCGCTACCGCTACCACCCATAATGGCGACAACCTTCCCCTTAGGGAAAGCCATGTTAATACCCTTGTGCAATACGCGACCATTGTACCCAAAGGAAAGGTTATCGATTTCTACAATATTTGATGTCATTTAAAGCACAGTTTTCAGTTAGGTTTCTTGCTTTTATCCAAGGTGCCATTTTAGAACAATTAAGATTCTACGCAAGCTTAAATGTCACATATGAAGAGACGCAAAACAAAAGCTAGCAATTGCACCAATAAAAAAGCCCGCCATAAGCGGGCTTTTTTTTACAAACAATTAGTTTAGAAACTCATACACACAGTGTATGGGCTACCCTCAACTATGGCAGTTGTAGCTACTGGAGCGGGAGTACCAGCAACAATTGCCATCAATGAGCCTGTAGCAGTATTTCCGTCATCCATATTAATATCTATTTGCTTCACCAAACGACCTGCGATATTCTCGGAACAAACCACATATAAACCAGTCATACCGGTAATTGTTGTAAATCCAGTTCCCATACTTTGCACGCCGATACGGCCATTATCAGAGTTTCTAGGTAAGTAATTAGCATCAGAGGTAAGTGTAGGACCTGTAGCAAAGCCAGCTAGACGCACATGCTGCCAAAACAACGCAGACTCATCAGTAAGTGTACTTGAGTTCCACGCACCTTCAATACGCGCATTACCAACAGTGCCTCCAGTTGTTGCCAGAGTAGCGGCGCTCCCCACGTGGGCTACAACACTTGCGTCGTCGCCTGGCAACGCTTTAAATTTATCTTGATAACCATAGATAAAAATTTGTGCGTTTTTAAAATCACCTGCAATATTTTTTGCTTTTGCACTATTAATCAGCTCTTGCCCTTTAAGTACGCCTCCAAGCAATAGGCCAATAATTACCAGCACGATTGCCAACTCAATTAGCGTAAAGCCTGCCTGTGTTCTTTTCATTTAATTCCCCGAACTGTGCGCGATTAGTGCGCCAATTTAAACATATAAGTTAAAACACCCAGTGAGTGTCAATTTTTAACTAGCAAATAACATACCAGCTACAATTGACTACATCTACAACAATTTTGCTTGTATTCTACAAGATATAACATCGATTACGCACGAATTATTGTCAAGTATTGGACACTTATGTTCAAATTCGGACAGTATATTAACTTTACCAACTTGTGAACCAGCTAAAATATGCGCACGCTCTATCAATTTTACCAGCTAGCCCTTAACAACCATGATCGCTTGATGGCTCTCATGATGCTGTCACTGCACGGACTTTTAGTCTGGGGCGAAAATGGTCATTTGCACACCGCATTACTGCTGTGCCATTACGGCTTCTTCTTGCTATGGCAGCCAGTGATGCGCCAGAGCGATAAGCTATCTTGGAAAATGGTTGGGATTGTACTAACCGGCGCTTACCTCACCACCTTCCTTACCAATTGGTGGGTCACTGCATTTTGGATTGCTGGACTATTCTCCCTAATTGGTGGGCGCGTACTATCTAGCGAGGCTTCACACTCAAAAGTTCCCAACATTCTTGCTGCTTCATACTTGCTTGCTATTCTATTGCTTTGGGTTGTACCTAAGCTACTTAACGCAAACAATGATTTACTAGCGGCAGAGCTACTACTTATTTATGTATTACCCATACTACCACTCACCATTTTATTTTTGTCCGCAAAGAATAGCACTCCTGCCGACACGCCCAATATTGACTTCTTTTACACGTTGCTTATCTTTTTACTGACAATAATTGTCATATTAAGCAGCTTTGCAATTGGGATTATCTGGCAAATTCATTATGTGAAACTACTGATATTCACAGTTTTTGGCCTAGCCACCACATTAGTTGCAATCAGCTGGCTATGGAACCCTAGCGCAACTTTTTCAGGCTTAGAGCTGCTGATGTCGCGCTACTTATTAAGTATCGGGCTACCATTTGAGCAGTGGATTAGAAAAATTGCAGCATTTGCCGAGAACGAAACTTCTGCCGAAGGTTTTTTACAAGCATCCATGCACGAATTAGCGGCATTAAATTGGGTGAGCGGCGTATCGTGGCACTCTGACAGTACTCAACAAAAAATTGGCGAAACCACGCACTACATCTCCACCTTCAGCTTTCACCAACTGCATTTAACGCTTTACTCACGCTGGCAATTCACTCCTGCCATGTATCTGCACGTACAACTACTCACGCAAATTCTAGGCGAATTCTACGAAGCAAAGCGCCGCGAAGAAACTATCAGTCAAAATGCTTACATGCAAAGCTTATATGAGACCGGCTCTAGACTAACGCATGACATCAAGAACATTTTACAATCACTAGGCACACTGTCTGCTGCAGCTGAACAGAGCAATCATGCAGAAGACGACACCAGACTGGTTGACCTTATTAAGAAACAATTACCAAGATTAAGTCAGCGACTTGCGAGCACCCTGAATAAACTTGAGGAGCCAGGTGTAGAGAAAAAGAATCAAGCCAAGGTCAGCTCTTGGTGGAAGAGCTTCAAACAACTCAATACGCACCAACAAGTACAGTTTGAGGCACCGGCACACTTACCAAAAACTGACATAGACCCTGATGTTTTAGATAGCGTTGTAGATAATTTGATACAAAACGCGCTAGAGAAGGCCAGACTGGAAACTGGCATCAGCATCAATGTCGCCATCATGCCATCAAATCACTTTTGTATTGAAGTTACCGACACAGGCTCAGCCGTGCCTGATGAGGTAGCAGAGAAGCTGTTTAAATCCCATGTCAACTCAAAAAGCGGCTTGGGTGTTGGTTTATATCATGCTGCGCAACAAGCGGAACATGCAGGCTACTTATTAAGCCTGACTGACAATATTGATGGTGAAGTAAGATTTAGACTAGAAAAAGTAGATTAATGTGCTTTACATATCTGCGGCAAAAAATAAAGCATTGTGATCACGACAACCACAATGCTTTATTAAAAACCAGCGAACTTATTGTATTAAATATTAAGTCGCTGCATTAATCCAACGGAGCAACGTTAGCTATAACGTACCATATGAATGCAAGCCGCTTAGGAACATATTCACGCCTAGGAAGGCAAAGGTGGTAATAATCAAACCGATCAATGCCCACCACGCCAGCAATGGCCCACGTAAGCCTTTAACCATACGCAAATGTAGCCATGCTGCATAGTTGAGCCAAACAATCAGCGCCCAGGTTTCTTTCGGGTCCCAGCTCCAGTAACCGCCCCAAGCCTCAGCTGCCCACATTGCACCTAAAATGGTTGCAATTGTGAAGAATGCAAAGCCCACAGCAATAGCTTTATACATTAAGTCATCTAGTACATCTAAGCTAGGCAAACGTGAAGTCAGCACACCTTTGCTAGCCAGCAGGTAGGATAATGCCACCATCGCCGCCAATGAAAATGAGCCATAACCCACAAAATTAGCTGGCACGTGTATTTTCATCCAGTAACTTTGTAACGCAGGCACCAACGGCTGGATATTATGTGCCGCGCGATCAAAGGTATACCATAAGATAAAACCAACCGCGGCATTAATCACCAACAGCACAAAGCCACCCAATTGCTTAGTGTTTAGCTTTTGCTCATAGTGCAAATACAGCAAAGCGGTGATTAAGCAAAACAATACAAAAACTTCATATAAATTGCTTACAGGAATATGCCCAACATCCGTTGCAATCAGGTAAGACTCATACCAGCGTACCATTAGACCTACAAAGCCAAACAGCACCGCAGCCCATGTTAACGCTGAAGCCACCCTGCCCGTAAACGCGCTGCGTCTATATAACGCAAACCAGTAGGTCACCATGGCCAGTACAAATAAAACATTCATCCACATAATGGCTGACTGACTGGCAATTAAAAATTTCAAGAAAAACACTTGGGTAGCGCGCGCTTGGTCGCCATGATACATAGCGATTGCAGCTAAACTAAGGACGCCAACACCTAGCACCAAGCGCCCAAGCGCCTTCCACTGCCAGCCCAGATAGCTGATTAAAGCGGCCGCACCAAATAAAAAGGTCACTTCATACGCATCCATAAAGTGTGCATATTTAATAAAAGCGAATACCGACCCCGCAACGATGACTAAGGCATATAGCCAATCTTGCCAATTCAACCTTTGTAGCAACGTTTGTTGTTGATAACCTATTGTTTCATTCATTTTCAATCCCTTAGCTAGCAATACCAGCAAGTTGTTCGCGATATAAATTAAATTCTTGTTCAAAATCTAAATTCTTACGGTTAGAAGCCATTGCAAAATGCACTTCTTTCGCATCTGGTTTTAGATACAACCAAATCCTTCTTTCGCGTATATACATCATGGCAAAAATGCCCAACACTAAAATCACCGAGCCTAAATAAACCCATTTCTGCCCAGGTGACTTAGTCAATTGTAGACCACTTGCCTCTTTATGCTCAAACTGATTCAACTGCAAATAATAAGGCGTACCGTAAAAGAACATATCACTGAAAGCGTTTAAACTATCGCGCAGCAAGCGCTCGGTCTCCGGGCTATTTTTCAACAGCGGTTTTTTATTGAGCTCCAAGCCCATGTTGTAAGCCTCATATGCTGCTACATTCACCATCTTAATATAGGTCGTTGCTGAAGCTTCACGCTCTTTTTCCGGCACATTTTTCTCAATCACTTTTGCCACTTCACTATACCCACCTTTTGCAAATACAGTGAGCAAACGTACCAAACTAAGTTCAAACTGCTTCTTCATCTGCGGGTCGCCACGTACACCCAAAGATTTCTCAGCAATGCGCTTCGCTATTTCTGGGTACTTAGAAGCATCCAACATCATGGCTCTAAAGCCCATAAAACCATCGATACTCAAATTATCATCCGCCGGGATACGCAAATAACGGAAGTCCTCTTGCACTGTTTCACGCATGCCGGATAAGAAGTAAAACTGACCGTCAATTTGCAAAGGCTGCATATAGGTCACGTATTCGGTAGCCTGACCACGGCTATCACGTAACTTGTAGGTCACATTAGGCCCTACGTTATGCGGCTTACCTTTGCCATCCGGTGACATGTTAATAATATTAAACTTACGGAAGTCGTTATACTCCACACGCAACTGTGCATCACCCTCGCCTAACGCGCCTTCACCAAAGATGTTGCCGGCTAATGCTTGCGGTTGATTATTAGGCGTAAAAAGATTCCACACGTTAAACTTCAAGCCAGTGCCACCGTCTTGGAAGTCTGACTGATAAATCGCGATACCTTTATAAGTTAGAGGATGATTCACGCTAATGGTTTTGGTAATCGGCTCTTTTAATGCCGGGTCAAAAATCACCAAATCACTCTCAAATGACTTAGGCTGACCTGTGGCGTAATGCTCTATACGAAAATCCTTTAAGCCAATCGCGAACGGTAACTCTTGCACCAGATAGCCATCACGCACGCGCAAAAAAGCCACATTATGCGTCGCACCCTCAGCCAAGGTCATGTTGCCGCGGAACGAAGGGTTGCTCACTGACATCCGGCTCTCTGCAGGCACCTTTGAAACCGGTAAATCCGTGGTTTCTATACGCTTATAACCGAGCATCTCCTGCACTTTGAACGGTAGGTTACCATCCAGCAAACCGCCAAATAAAATCACTACCATGGCCACGTGCGTAAAAATATAACCCCAGCGCTGATGAGTGCCGGCTTTAGCGGCAATTAACTCACTACCATCTTCCTGTGCTCTAATTTTATATTTAAAGCCTTTTGCATCTAAGAACTGCAACAGGTTTTGCTTAACCACAGTGTAGTCTGCTGTTGATTTAAATGTGGCTTGGTGACTAAAGGCACGCAATGACTTTTCTGTCGCATGCTCTTTAAAAGTACGCCATTCTTTGAGCATTAAAGGCGTATTGCGGTAAATACACAAACTGGTAGATACCACCAAAAACAACAGTATCACTAAAAACCAAACGCTATGGTAAACATCATACAAACCCAAATGCTCAAACAGCGCGAACCAGAACTGCCCAAACTTTACAATGTAGTTCTCATATGGCTCATTCTGCTTAAGCACAGTACCGATTACTGAAGCAACGCCCAACACGCTCAGCAAACTCACGGCAAAGCGCATCGAGCTTAGCAAATCAAGAAAGTTTTTAGTGAATGATAATTTAGGATTCAAAATACGGCACTCTGAGGGTAAATTTTAGGTTAAAGCTTGTGGATACTGCTGTTACGTATGACGCTGGCCGGGTAATGATAGTTGCTGAACTTAACAAATAAAGGAGATTTATTCAGGCATTTTAGCGTTAAAAAAGGGCAGCATTGCCACCCTTTTTTCACCATCACTCAATACTAGCGTAAGCCTTGAATATAATCTGCTACAGCAGCCATTTCGGCATCGGACATCTTAGCCGCAATCGCCATCATCATTGGCGCATTAGCACGCTCGCCTGAACGGAAGGCTTTTAATTGCGCCAATGTGTAATCAGCATGTTGACCACTTAAACGCGGGAATTGTTTTGGTAAGCCAGCACCGTTCGGGCTATGGCAAGCTGCACAAGCTGGCACGTTAGTGGCTGCATTACCTGCACGGTAGATTTTTTCACCGGCTGAACCTGCACCATTTGATTTTGCCTTACCGAGCGCAGTTTTTTTGCTTGAGAAATAAATCGCCAACTCTTTCATTTCTGCTTCTGACAATGCACCTGCCATACCGGACATTACCGCATTAGCACGTTTACCAGACTTAAATTCTGTTAATTGCTTTTCTAGGTAGTCAGGATGTTGACCTGCTAGCTTAGGGTTAAGAGTAATCACACTATTGCCGTCCGGCGCATGACATGCAGCACAGACATTATTAACGGTTTGTTGTGCAGATTTTGCCGCAGCCTCTTCCGCTTGCGCATTAATAGAAATCCCCAACATTAAACCAGATATCAACCAAGCTAGATGACGAAATTGCATTACCGCTCCTAAATCTAAATTATTCAACCAATTAACGCGCTATTTTAGCGAAAAACAACTATTCGTGATAGCATTTTTCACCATTACATCAATTCCTTTGATAATTCAAAAAAACTACGACTCGCACTCGGCGTCAAATCATTATATTAATTGGTATGACTCGTTGAATTACAAAAGAAATTTGCTTTACCAAAATCAGGATCCATATGCCGTTATTTCAAAATGCCGCTTTCTTTATATCAGCTCACCACCTGCGTGATTTACCGCCAGCCAGTGGCATCGAAGTTGCCTTTGCCGGACGCTCCAATGCAGGAAAATCCAGCGCACTCAACACTCTAGCCAACCACAACCGCTTGGCATTTGTGAGTAAACAGCCTGGGCGTACTCAGTTGATTAACTTTTTCACATTGGGTAATGACAGGCACCTAGTAGACTTACCAGGTTACGGCTACGCTAAAGTACCTGAAGCCATGCGTGCGCACTGGCAAAACGTGCTGGCACGCTACCTGAGCGAGCGCAGCAGCTTAGGCGGCCTAGTATTAGTGATGGATAGCCGCCATCCACTTACCCCACTCGATCGCCAGATGCTGGACTGGTTTTGCCCCAGCGGGAAACCTGTGCACGTATTATTGACGAAATCAGATAAATTATCGCGCGGTGAGGCTTCGCTAACGCTCAACCGAGTGCGCAAGGAATTAATAGAAACTTGGGGCAACCACTATAACAGCGAGTGCACCATACAGTTATTTTCAAGCCTAAAGAAACAAGGCGTAGAAGAAGCAGAAAAAGTAATTGGCAAATGGCTGTTTGTTGAAGACGATGCCGCGACAGAGCCTGAACAAGGCTAGCTTTTGCCAGCCTTAGCACAAGACAGCAAATACTACTTAAGTGTAAACACCATATCCCACACACCATGCCCAAGTTTTAAACCTCGGTTCTCAAACTTGGTCAGTGGGCGGTAACTTGGTTTTACTGCATAGTCTTTTGCGCTGTTTTCCAGCTGAGTTTCTGCATTGAGCACCTCTAGCACCCATTCAGCATACTCTTGCCAATCTGTTGCCACGTGCAGATACCCACCAGCCTTGAGCTTAGTGCATAACAACTGCACGAACTCCGCCTGAATCAAGCGACGTTTGTGATGACGCTTTTTATGCCAAGGGTCAGGGAAAAAGATATGTACGCCATCCAGGCTGGCATCTGCCACCATGTTATGCAGCACTTCAACCACATCATGCTGAATTACACGGATATTGTTCAGCGCATTTTCCTGAATCAATTTAAGCAACGCACCCACACCCGGCGTATGCACTTCGGCAGCCAAGAAATCACAATCTGGTAAGACTTGTGCGATTTTGGCGGTGGTTTCCCCCATACCAAAGCCAATTTCCAGAATCTTCTTACTATCGGTACGATTAAATAGCGTATTAAGATCCAACAACTCCGGCGCGTAATTCACACCAAATTGCGGAAAACCTGTTTCTAGCGCACGCGCCTGGCCTTTAGTTAAACGCCCCTGACGCAATACGAAACTGCGGATACGACGCTGGCTTAAGTCCTCAGCATCGTCTTGAACTTGTTCTGTTTGATTTAATGTATTCATAAGGGCGAATTATACTTCAGCTATCACAACTCGTCAGGCTCAACAAAGCAGCTTGACCACATCACCGACATCAATCTCACTAGAGCGTATGGGACTTATCACCAGCAGCAAAGCCGATCAAGGGCTGACCAAGCCGTTTACATAGTGCAATTACTTTAAACAAATCGCCCATCTCGGCTGGAGATAATAATTTCTGCGCTGCGGCGGCAAGTGGCGCGTAGCGCGCCATATCATGCGGAGAGACTTGGCTCATGATCTCCAAAATGCCGCAGTTCATTAAAAACTGTGCTTGCGAGCAAAAGCCCATCAACGCTAGGCCGTTATGTTCGCCTGCATTGGCAACACGGCTAAAATCCACATGCGCAGTAATATCCTGCAAGCCAACATACACCAAGGGGTCAACGTGTGCATAATGCTGATAATGGCACATCAGGGTCCCAAGATTACGCTGCGGATGGTAATACTCACGGGCAGAAAAACCATAATCCACTAAAATAATGGCGCCATGACTTAATGCGCTAGCCAAGCTAGCTACTAACCCAAGCGCAGCAGGGCTCACCTCCGTCAGATAATCATCAGGCAGTTCATAGGCGCGAACTAAATCCAAAAGCTTGCCTGCACGCAATGGTTTGTCTTGCCAATAAAACTCACCGTTAAATGCAACACCACGCTCACACAGCGCTTGTGCGTCTGTAGAAGTCGGCTTGTAAATCAAATGCACAGGTACCGCATCAAGCACTTCATTGCCTAGCATGACGCCAACAAAATTGTCAGGCAAGGCATCCAGCCAGATCACACGCTCAGCCAGATTTGCGGGCAAGCTCTTCTGGATTGATTCCCGCTGAACTTGACGCAAGTAAGTGCTAACTTCAAGAATAAAATAATAGGCAGGTAGCTGATTAAGCGCTTGCAATGCCAGTAATAAATCTACTGCCAGTCTGCCTGAACCCGCCCCCAACTCAAGCACATCGCCTTGTGTTTCAACCAACACCTGTGCAACTTGATTAGCCATCGCCTGTGCAAACAAAGGGGAAATTTCAGGTGCGGTGACAAAATCTCCACCCATACCGAACTTTTTAGCGCCGCCACTGTAATAACCTAAGCCCGGGGTATAAAGTGCCATGTGCATATAGTCTGCGAATGACAACCAACCGCCATTCTGACTAATTTTATCTTGGATTAACAATGCGAGCTGCTGACTAAGTGCTTGTGCATCAGCGTTAGGAATAGGTAATGAACTCATAAGCCATTATAATATTTTAGAAGAAAGAAATGAGTAAACTGTGGATACAAACAAAGATAAAGTTATATTAATCACGGGCGGTGCCAAACGCGTAGGTGCAACCATGTGCCGAGAGCTGCATAAGCAAGGCGCCAGACTCATGATTCACTACAACAACAGCATGTCCGAAGCACGCGCGTTGCAGGCAGAGCTTAATTTGCTACGCCCAAACTCGGTTGCAATTATTCAGGGTGACTTACTTAACCTTAATGTTTTACCAACCCTAGTAAGCGAGACTGTGCATCAGTTTGGCAAATTAGATGTGCTGATTAACAACGCCTCGACCTATTACCCAACCGATCTCGGTCAGATTAACGAAGAGAACTGGCAAGATTTAATCGGCAGCAACCTAAAAGCGCCGGTGTTTTTAGCACAAGCCGCGGCGATAGAGCTACGTAAAAATTCCGGCTGCATTATCAATATTACCGATATGCATATTGAACGCCCGAAAAAAGGCTACATTGTTTACAGTGTGGCAAAGGCGGGCTTAGTCACACTGACTAAATCACTCGCGCATGAGCTTAGCCCTGAGGTCAGAGTCAATGCGGTGGCACCGGGTCCTGTACAATGGCCAGAAAGCAACCCGCAATTTGACGAAGTGTATCGCCAGCGTGTGATTAATCAAACCTTGCTTAAACGCGTGGGCGAAGCCGAAGATGTGGCTAAGGCCGTTAAGTTCCTGATTTACGATGCACCATTTATTACAGGCCATATACTCGCGGTAGACGGTGGCCGCTCTTTAAACTTATAGGCGCAATAGCGCATGATGAATACATCATCCAAGCGGATGCCATTTTGTAACATACTCTAAGCTGCAACTACTATGATCAAACACTTACCTGACAACCACTCAAACAACTTTATCAAACTGCGCAACAGTTTGATTAGCGCCACCGGTAAAGCGATTGGCGACTACAACATGATTGAAGATGGCGACACTGTACTCGTCTGTATGAGTGGCGGCAAAGACTCACATGCCATGCTGATGATATTGCTCGCATTGCAGGAGCGCGCGCCCATCAACTTCAAACTGATTGCAATGAACCTTGATCAGAAACAGCCCGGGTTTCCAGCAGATATTTTGCCGGCCTATTTTGAAAAACTAGGCATTGATTACCGCATTGTAGAAGCTGACACCTACTCTATCGTTAAAGAAAAAATTCCAGAAGGCCGCACCACTTGCTCGCTATGTTCGCGTCTGCGTCGCGGTGTGATTTACACCACGGCAAAAGAACTGGGCGCCAATAAGATTGCACTCGGCCACCACCGCGATGACATCGTAGAAACCCTATTCCTGAACTTATTCTTTGGCGCAAAAATGAAAGCCATGCCGCCTAAACTGGCCACCAATGACAAACAGAATATCGTGATTCGTCCATTGGCTTATTGCAGCGAGAAGGACATCGCCAGCTACGCACGCCAAATGGAGTTCCCAATTATTCCTTGTGATTTATGCGGCAGCCAGGAAAACCTGCAACGCCAAAAAGTGAAGGACATGCTGCAAAGCTGGGAGCGTGAACAGCCAGGGCGAGTTAATAACATTTTCCGCGCCATTACCAATGTAGAGCCATCACATTTGGCTGATACTGATTTATATGACTTCAAAAACTTAACTCAAGCCAAGGCAGACGATGAAGACCCTTTATTCGGAGATATTGCCAACGAAGGTGCTGCATTGAGTTTAGCCAACACCGAAGGTAGCAAAATTGAGTTTATTCGCAACAAATAGTCTAACAAGCAAAAATTTTGCACCCTATATGGCTTAAGTTGTTGTATTTTAGGCAATGTCCTTGTTATCATCCAAAATGTTAGAAAAGCAAACTCCTTACTCTTAGGCATTCATGTCCAAACTACTTATTGTTGAATCTCCATCCAAAGCAAAAACGCTCAAGAAATATCTTGGTAGCGATTTTGAAGTACTTGCATCGTATGGACATGTCCGTGACTTAATTCCAAAAAATGGCGCAGTAGATACCGAAAATCAATTCGCCATGAAGTACGACATTATTGAGCGCAATAGTAAGCATGTAGATGCCATCGCCAAAGCCGTTAAAAATGCAGACAGCATTTATCTGGCAACCGACCCGGACCGCGAAGGTGAGGCGATTTCCTGGCACATTGCCGAGATTTTAAAATCTAAAAAACTACTCAAAAACAAACTCATGAAACGCGTTGTGTTTCATGAGATTACCAAAGGTGCTGTAGAGCACGCGATTGCCGAGCCACGCGACATCTCCATGCCTATGGTCAATGCGCAACAAGCCCGCCGCGCTCTGGACTACCTCGTTGGTTTCAATTTATCACCACTATTGTGGAAGAAAATCCGTCGCGGATTATCTGCAGGTCGCGTACAGAGCCCGGCATTACGTTTGATAGTAGAACGTGAACTAGAAATTGAGGCATTTAAATCACAAGAGTATTGGTCTATTCATTTAGATGCGTTAAAACATCAGCATGGCTTTAAAGCCAAACTGGTGCAACTCAACAATCAAAAAGTTGAGCAATTCACGGTGATTAACCATGACCAGCAGTCAGACATCGTTGGCAAATTACTATTAGCCAGCGCCGGCAAAACCACCGTATCGCGCGTGGAAAAGAAACAACGTAGCCGCAGCCCTGCTGCACCGTTTACCACATCCACATTACAACAAGAGGCTGTGCGCAAGCTTGGCTTCACCACATCACGCGCTATGCGTGTGGCACAACAATTGTATGAAGGTGTTGATGTAGGAAGCGGCACCGTAGGTTTAATCACCTATATGCGTACTGACTCATTTAGCCTAGCCACTGAAGCAGTCATGCAAATTCGTGACTATGTTAAAAAGAATTTTGACACCGATTACCTGCCAAAATCGCCTGTCATGTATAAAACCAAGTCTAAAAGCGCACAAGAAGCGCATGAGGCGATTCGCCCAACAGACATTTCACGTACGCCTACCAGTGTTCGCCAATATTTAAATGACGAACAGTTCAAACTGTATGAAATGATTTGGAAGCGGGCACTCGCTTGCCAAATGGCACCAGCCAAGTTTGATGCAGTGAGCGTAGATTTAAGTGTAGGCAGCGATGCGAACCTATTCCGCGCTACAGGCCAAACGCTAGTTTTCCCTGGTTTTATTGCGGTATACATGGAAGGCTCGGACGACGAGGAAGAGGAAGCAGAAAGCAAGCTACCTAATCTGGAAACAGGTGAAGTACTGACCGTTGAAAAAATCTACGGCGAACAGCACTTTACTGAACCGCCACCACGTTACTCTGAAGCTAGCTTAGTGAAAGTATTGGAAGAGTACGGCATCGGTCGCCCTTCCACCTACGCCAGCATTATCAGCACACTGCAAGACCGTGAATATGTGCTACTGGATAAAAAGCGCTTTACGCCTACCGATGTAGGTCGTGTTGTGAACAAGTTCTTAACCGAACACTTCACCAAATACGTAGACTACGACTTCACAGCAAACTTGGAAAACGCGCTGGATAGCGTAGCTGAGGGTGAGCGTGAGTGGATTCCGCTCATGGATGAGTTCTGGCAAGATTTTAACCAGCAAATTCACAACAAGGCAGATGTCGAACGCCCAGGCAATGAGCTTATTGATGAAGCATGCCCAAAATGCGGCAAGCCGCTACAAAAACAACTAAGCCGCTTTGGCAGCTTTATTGGCTGTACTGGTTATAACGACACCCCAAAATGTGATTACAAGCGCAGTATAGACGGCACTGCAAACGCAGGCACAGACCCGGTCACTATCGGGGTAGATGCCGCGACCAGCAAGGAAATCTATTTAATGAATGGACCTTATGGCCCATACCTGCAAATTGGCCTTGCGATAGAGGGTGAGAAAAAGAAACCTAAACGCGTCAGCATTCCTAAAGAGATTCCATTGGCGGATGTCAATTTAGAAACAGCGAATATGTTGCTGTCGTTGCCAAGAGATTTAGGCCTACATCCAGAAACCAATAAAAAGATTATTGCCAATATTGGTCGTTTTGGCCCTTATATTAACCATGATGCAAAATTTAAATCTATCCCTAAAAACCTAAGCGTGTTTAGCATTGATTTAGAAGGCGCTGTTGCCTTGCTGGCGCAAGCCCACACTGGCCCAGCCCCCCTTTGTTCGCTGGGTAGCCATCCAACAGAAGATGGGCAGATTGAAGTATTTGCTGGGCGTTATGGGCCTTATGTGCAACATGGTAAGTTGCGTGCAACGCTACCAAAAAGTATAGAGCCAGAATCGCTCACCATGGATGAAGCCTTAGAGTTACTGAGTGCCAAAGCAGCCAAAGACGCACCTGCCAAAAAAGCACCGGCGAAGAAAGCCGCAGCAAAGAAAACATCTGCAGCAAGCGAAGACAAGCCCGCAGCAAAAAAGGCAGCGCCAAAAAAAGCCGCTACCAAGAAAGCAGCCCCAAAGAAAGCAACGGTTAAAAAGGCAAGTAAAGAAACATAGTCAGCTGGCTTGAATAGCCAAGGCTAATCTAAGTTTTGGGTAAGCAAGGCTTAAAGGCTAAGCTTTGGCCAAATTGACTAAATAAAAAGCGGCTTAAAAGCCGCTTTTTATTTACTATCATTTAAGTGATTACATGGCCAACCACGACATCAACACCGCAACGGGCCTAACTAGAGACCAAGCTAAAACTAAGGCTCTAAGGTTTCTCTTTCCATTTCCTGCACAGAGATATGGCGCACATCTTTACCTTTAACCATGTACACCACATATTCCGCGATGTTTTTAGCGTGGTCACCAATACGCTCAATTGCTTTTGCTACAAACAAGACTTCTAATGACATAGAAATCGTGCGCGGATCTTCTAGCATGAAGGTAATCAGTTGGCGCATAGCTGAGCGGAAATGCTCATCCACTAACTCATCCTGCCTAGCAACTTCTACCGTTTTGCTCACATCCAAACGCGCAAAACCATCGAGTGCAGTGCGCAACATCTCGCGCACCAATGCCACCATCGATTTAATCTCATTAAAACGTGGTTTGTACATACGGTCTTCATCAAAAATCTTTTGCGCAGTACGGGCGATTTTAGTTGCTTCATCACCGATACGCTCAAGATCCGTAATGGTTTTCACCATCATCATGACCATACGCAAATCGCCGGCAGCAGGCTGACGACGCGCAATAATCTGGCTACATCCCTCGTCAATTTGCACCTCAAGTGCATTAACAAGCTGATCGTTCACCATGACTTCTTTAGCTAAATTAGAGTCTAGCTTTACTAAGGCTTCAAGCGCTTGTACGATTTGCTGCTCAACCAAGCCACCCATCTCAAGCACTTTACCCCGTAAAGCTTCCAACTCTGCGTCATATTGCTTAAAGGTATGTTCAGAATGCATTTTTTAATTTCCAATATCTGCTAATCAACACAGTCTAACCAGTCAATATGACAAAATTATTACAGTTCAATGATTAACGTTTTATTTCTGATAGGTTTTTACACCGTCAGCCGTTGCAAGTAGTAATACATTAGCTGGGCGCGCGGCAAATAGGCCGTTAGTTACTACACCAACGATTTGATTGATTTTTGCTTCCATCGCCACTGGATCAGTAATTGTTAGGCCATGCACATCAAGAATCAAGTTACCGTTGTCAGTAGTGAAGTCACGCAATTGTGGCTGGCCACCTAACTTTACCAACTCACGTGCTACATGGCTTTTTGCCATTGGCAACACTTCTACTGGCAATGGGAATTTACCTAATACTGGCACGTATTTAGTTGCATCACAAATACAAATAAACTTTTTAGCAACCGCAGCAACAATCTTCTCACGGGTTAATGCACCACCGCCGCCTTTTAGCATGTGCATATGCTCTGTAATTTCGTCAGCACCATCCACATAGATTTCAAGGTCATCGACTGAGTTTAGGTCAAACACTTCAATACCATGGCCGCGCAAACGTTGTGCAGTTGCTTCAGAGCTCGCTACTGCGCCGTCAATCTTGTGTTTTACTTTCGCTAACTCTTCAATAAAGAAGTTAGCGGTAGAACCGGTACCCACACCGATGATGCCGCTTTTTACATATTCCACTGCTGCTTTTGCAACCTGTTGCTTTAATTCGTCTTGTGTAAACGCCATTTACTTAAATCCTTATAAATTCTTTATAATGTCAATCAAACCATAACTATACACCGCTACTTACTAATACAAAATAACGCATGTCTACTAACTATCTAGAAAAAATCAGAAACTCTCGTGTATATGACGTGGCCAGAAACACGCCATTAGACTTCCAGCCCAACTTATCGGCACGCATTCATAACCGTGTGTTCCTGAAACGCGAAGACATGCAACCGGTATTCTCATTTAAATTGCGCGGCGCCTACAATAAAATGGCTAACCTGCCAAAAGCCGCGCTATATTCAGGCGTGATTGCGGCCAGTGCTGGCAACCATGCACAGGGCGTCGCCCTATCCGCACAAAAGCTGGGCTGTCGCGCTGTTATCGTAATGCCAACCACAACTCCACTGATTAAAATCAATGCAGTTAAAAGCCGCGGCGCAGAAGTGGTATTGTTTGGCGACAGCTACTCTGATGCCTACGTACATGCCTTGGAATTAGAAAAGTCTGAAAACCTCACCTTTGTGCACCCTTACGATGACCCTGATGTGATTGCAGGCCAAGGCACGATCGCGATGGAAATTTTAGAGGCGCACCCGGAACCAATTGAAGCAATCTTTTGCTGCGTTGGCGGCGGTGGTTTATTAGCGGGTATTGCCGCCTATGTAAAAGCGATTAGACCGGAAATTAAAGTCATCGGCGTTGAAGCGCGCGATGCTGAAGCAATGACTGAGTCATTACAGCAAGGTCAGCGCGTGATGCTGGAACAAGTGGGATTGTTTGCTGATGGCGCAGCAGTCAAACAAGTGGGTGAACATACTTTTGCACTTTGCCAGCAATACGTTGATGAAATGATTGTGGTTGATAACGACGCCATTTGTGCCGCCATCAAAGATGTGTTTGAAGATACACGCAGCATTTTAGAGCCGGCAGGCGCGCTTGCTACTGCCGGCCTAAAAGCCTATGCCTCACGAGAAAAGCTAGAAGGTAAAACACTGATTAGCATTGCCTCTGGTGCCAATATGAATTTTGATCGCTTGCGTTTTATTGCTGAGCGCGCAGAGTTAGGTGAAAAACGTGAGGCTGTATTGGCGGTCACGATTCCAGAAAAACCAGGTGCGTTCAAAGCCTTCTGTCATTTACTGGGCAACCGCAATATTACCGAGTTTAATTACCGCTACTCTGACCCTACAGAAGCGCATATTTTTGTAGGGGTGGCCGTTAACGACCCAACGGAGTCTGCGCAACTGGTGAAAGATTTAGCCGCTGAAGGTTTGCCTGCGCTGGATTTATCAGAAAACGAAGTAGCTAAGCTGCATTTGCGGCACTTGGTAGGCGGCCACGCGCCGCAGGCCGAGAACGAAGTGGTGTTTAGATTTGAATTCCCTGAGAAACCAGGCGCACTCATGAAGTTTTTAGACACCATGGGCCATGATTGGAACATTAGCCTATTTCATTACCGCAATCACGGCGCAGACTTTGGCCGCGTATTAGCCGGCATGCAAGTGCCACCTAATGAACTAAGTGAGTTTTCTGATTTCTTAAATAACTTAGGATACCCGCACTGGGAAGAAACTAATAATCCAGCGTATAAATTATTTTTAGGTTAATGACACAGTAAACTACGGCTACTCAGGTTGATCACATCAACATTGGTTAGTATCAACCATGCCAATTGGCTGATACTAACCAACCCAACACCTCTTAGCATGTAAGCTTTTGTTTTTAATCAGTTCTTCTTTTAGTACAGTTCTTGCTTATATTGCAAGGTGAATCCTTAAACAACAATACCAGCATCGCATCATCAGAAATCAATTTGGAGAGAGTGTATGAAATTTACCCCAGCATTTAGTAAAACACGTATTAGTTTAATTTTACTAGCGCTCGTAGCAGGCATTAGCGGTTGCAGCAAAGAGCCTGCCAATCAAACCCAAGCGGCAGATAAAGCCAATGCCACTGGCTTTGCATATGTAACGCGCCAAGATGCAGGTGTAAGCGTAATTGACCTCGCAACCATGCAAGTAATTAAAGAGTTTGACGTTAAGGCAGCATCGCCACGCGGCTTAGGCATTACCGATGACGGTAAAAAACTAATTGTCGCCACTCGTGAGAACGCAAGCATTTCAATCATTGATACCGCGACAGGCGCAGTGTTACAACAAATCCCGGTAGGTAAAAACCCAGAGTTTGTGCGCATTAGCGGCAATTACGCGTTTATTTCATCTGAGCCAAGTGCAGTGGGCGGCCCACCACCTAAGCCAGGCCAAAAACCGGCAGAGGAAGAAGATGACGATGATGAAGAGAAAATCCCCGCTAAAATCGCTGTTGTCGATTTAACTAAAGGTGAAAAAGTACGTGAAATCACTGGCGGCCCAGAAACTGAAGGCATTGAGTTCTCTGCTGATGGTAAAAACCTAGTGATCACCAATGAAGCTGACAACACAGTGACCGTACACAATATTTCAGACGGCAGCCTAGTTAAAACTATTCATACCCATGAATATGGTGATCGTCCACGCGGCATTAAAGTATCACCAGACGGTAATACCTATTTGGCAACATTGGAATACGGCAACAAAATTATGGTGCTGGATAAAGACTTTAACTTTGTGCGTACCGTAGATACAGGCGAAACTCCTTACGGCATTTCGTATGACAAAAAAGGTGAACACATTTTTGTAGCAACCAACAAGCAAAAAGCACTGCAAGTGTTTGATGCTAAAACCTACGAGAAAATAAAAGACATCCCGACCGGCAACCGTTGCTGGCACTTCACATTCACCCCGGATGACAAACAGGTGCTACTGGCTTGCGGCAAATCAGATGCGGTATTCGTGATTGATGCGGAAAAACTGGAAGTAACGAAGCAAATCGAGGTGAAAGACATGCCATGGGGCATCGTGACCTATCCAAAATCTATGGGTAGCCTAGACACCAAGTAATCAGCAATCCCAAACGGGCCACCCGGTCAGGTGGCTCCTTCTTAATGAAGCGCCTATCCGTGATAGGCGCTTTTTTATTTCAGCTGTTCAAGTATAAAAGCCCAATCCCTTGGGTCAACCGGTGTAATCGATAAGCGGTTACCACGCTGCAAAATACGCAGATTCTCCAGTGCTGGCGTGTCACGCATTTCTTTTAAGCTCAACAAGCGTGTTTTACGCACCAGCTTTACATCTACATTAAACCAACGCGGGTTCTCGGGCGTCGCTTTAGGGTCGTAATACTTATGTCCTTCAATGAACTGCAAACGATCAGGATAAGCCAGTGTGGCTACCTCAGCAATACCAGCGATACCAGGCTCATCGCAATTTGAGTGATAAAACAGCACGCCATCACCAACCTGCATCTGGTCACGCATAAAATTACGTGCTTGATAGTTACGCACACCATACCAATCAACTGTTTGATTCTCAAAGCCTGCTAGGTCATCAATTGAAACATCGGATGGCTCCGACTTCATTAACCAATATCGCATTACGTTTTCCTGTCAAAAATGAGCGTCTATGATAATCTATATCCAATCAAATTGAACAAACTCCAACATGACAAAACCACAACAAAAAAACGTACTTGGCACTGCACTGCAAACTTGTAGTTTAGACCCCGTCACCGGATTCACCCGTTCAGGCTGCTGCGAAACTGGCACAGAAGACCACGGCAGCCACACAGTTTGCGCACAAATGACTGAAGAGTTCTTGGCATTCTCCATCTCAAGAGGCAACGACTTAAGCACTGCACGCCCCGAATATGGCTTTGAAGGATTAAGTGCTGGCGACCGTTGGTGTTTATGTGCAAGTCGCTGGCTGGAGGCATCAGAAGCAGGTTTTGCACCGCCAGTGATACTAGAAAGCTGCCATGAAAAGTGCTTGGAAATTGTAAGCTTAGCGGATCTGAAATATCACGCATTAAGATAAAAACAGGCAATAGAAATATTGCCTGTAATCGATTGAGGAGTTCTCCACGGACGTAGCCTAAGCCAGCATCCTGAACCAAAAAGGCTCAAGTGGTAACAGCCTAGAGCGCATTAGGGTCGCTCGCCAAGGGGTTCTTAAAGAACTCACCATGAGAGCGCTCACACAACAACTCGAATGACTAAAACCGATGCTATAAACTAGTTCAAGGAATTATTAGCCTAAACCACGCCGCAGAGAACAAACTGTATAACCTGACGTTCTATTTTTAATCATAAAACGATTGAATTGATTTTACTCTACTTACAGGAAAACACCATCAAGAAAACGCGATTACCTGTTTATATATTTTGCTGATATGAACGTTTATTTAGACTCACAAGCCTGATCTATCTGATCTTGCATCATAGAGATTCTGCGCTTGATATCGCCTATATTCACGTCACCACTTTTACTATTGAGCAGTTCATATGACAGGTTAAGCGCAGTCATAATCGCGATACGCTCCACGCCGATTACTTTGCCACTGTCACGAATATCGCGCATTTTTTTGTCTAAAAAATTGACGGCATTAAGCAAACCTGGACGCTCTTCATCTGTGCATGACACGGTAAAGTCACGCCCCATGATATTGACATCAACGCCTTTAATTTCACTCATTAGCTTTTACTCAAAAATAATAATTTATTGAAAATTAAGGCAGGCTTTGCATTAACGCTTCGATACGCTCACTGGCTTTGGCCATATTGGCTTTTAACAATGCGGTATCAGATTCCATCGCGCCCAGATCTCCACGTAGACGCGCGTTCTCGTCGCGCAGCTCGTTATACCGTGCAATTAATTGCAACAGTTTTTGTTCTAGTGCTGTTAAGTCTGCGTCCATACAATCACTATAATTGAAAAAAATGATTGTAGTCAATAGCTAACAGCGATTTTTAAAAGTATTACAATACATTACAAAGAAATTTATCCCAGATAGTTCGCCTCATTGAATCTTTAAACGTTATAATTGTTGCTGTTGAAAGGTGCCATGTTTGTTCTTAATAAACAAGGTGAAACTGGGAAATAGGTGCGTTAATCCGCTATTCTGAGCGTAATACAATCCCTATGCTGCCCCCGCAACGGTAAGTGAGTATGATTTCCAATCATACTGTTTTGCAATAAACCACTGAGCCACGCTATTTTAATAGCTCATGCTTGGGAAGGTGCAAACATAACATTCACAAGCCCGGAGACCGGCCTCGCAACAATTAGTTGGAAATACCGCGGGGTGACGGTTTATCAAAACGTAACGCACAAGTGCATACTTGTGTTGTGTATTCTTTTCGTTTCGATGTTTTAGCTCCTCTGTATTTCCTTAGTTATCAGTCACATGCGGGGACGCATGTCACCAAAGGAAATTCAAATGAACAAGAGTATCATCGCTGGCTTGGTCGGCTTGGCGTTTCACCCTGCTGTGCACGCTATAGAAGACACCATTAAATTAAATGACGTTGTAGTTACCGCCACACGCACGCCTCAATTACTCGAAAACATTGTTGGCGATGTAACGGTCATTGACCGAGAACAAATTGAGCGCATTGGCGCAGGCTCATTTACTGACCTATTACGTTTGCAACCAGGGGTACAAATTAACACAAGTGGCGGCGCAGGTACTGCAAGTAGCATTTTTCTACGCGGCACAAACGACCAACACATCGTAGTGCTGGTTGATGGCTTACGCATCAACTCAGCTACACAAGGCACTACCGCCTATGAAAAGATTCCATTGAGTCAAATTGAACGAGTAGAGATTTTACGTGGCCCCGCCTCAAGTTTATATGGCGCAGATGCCATTGGCGGCGTGATTCAAATATTTACCCGCAAAAGCTTATCTGAAAAGCCATTGATTAACGCTGCGGTTGGCTTAGGCTCTTACAATACAAAAACTGCAGAATTTGGTATTAATGGCGGTGTCAACGCACTTAAGTATGGCGTGAATGTCAGCAGCTTAGACACTGACAGCTTCTCAGCCAGACGCATCCGCCGAGGGAAAGATGCTGATGATGATAGCTACCGCAATTTAAGCACGTCTGCTTTTGCTGAGCTTGAACTCGCTCAAGGTCACACCTGGGGCCTGCAGTTCTTTGAAAGCAAAGGTCACAACGAATACGATGGCTCTAATTACGAGAACTTTAGCGACCAATTACTACAAAGCTACGCATTTACTAGCAAAAACCAGTTTACTGACACTTGGCACAGCACGTTCAAATTAGGGATGGGTATCGATGATTTAGATAGCCACGCAAAACCCAACACAAACAGTGCGCCATCAAACAAAAATTACAACCCTAGTGGCATTACAAACTACCGGACAGAGCAAAAACAACTCACGTGGCAAAATGACGTTAAATTGCCATTAGGGATGTTAACTCTACTTTATGATCGCTTGGAACAGGATGTAGACAGCAACCCGGGGCCTAGAATAAAGTTTAAAAAAGAGCGTAATAACGATGGCTTCATGGCTAGCTATGTACTTGATTACGAAAAACATTCATTCCAAGCATCACTACGCGAAGACCATAACACGCAATTTGGCAACTACACTACAGGCGGTGCCGGTTACGGCTACCGCATCTCTCCAGAGTGGCGCGTCACAGCAAGCTATGGTAAAGCATTTAAGGCACCAACATTTAACCAACTCTATTATCCGAAAATCACTGGCTACTCGGGAAATCCAAACTTAGCGCCCGAGCAATCGCGCAATCGTGAGGTATCCATTCGCTACGAGGTTCGTCAATTTTCAACTGGCATAACAGCCTTTTATAATGAGATTGAAAACTTAATCGTCAATGGTGACCCTGTAAGAAACGTCGATCAGGCAACCATACAAGGCGCAACTTTTGAGAGCAACTGGAACATTACTGACGATTTACTATTAAGTGGAAATCTGACGGTACAATCTCCTCGTGATGACGATACGAACCAGTTACTAGTGCGCAGAGGCAATCGCTACGGCACAGTTAATTTACAACACACATGGGGTAATTTACAGTGGGGCGCAGAAGTCAATGGCGCATCTACTCGCTACAATGACGCAAGCAATAAAATACCGATGAGCGGTTATATGCTCGTTAATATGACGGCGAACTACAAGCTATCACCAGAATGGAAGTTGGAGGCACGAGCAAATAACTTGCTGGATAAGAACTATATTCTATCTTATGCAACTTCCACAGTGCCTTACAACACTGCTGGCAGCAACTTGTTCGTAGGCTTACGTTACAACATGAAACCTTAACGTTGGTTAACCGCTAGGGCGAGCGAAAACTCGCCCTAGCAAAACACATTTACGATAAAATCATGTTTTATTTAACTATTATCATTTAAGCGAAACAATCGGAGGCTGCACCTACTATGCTTACACTTTCTAAAACACAACAAATCCTTATAGGTGTTGCGCTTGCTGCACTCATCATTGTGACGCGCGGTCATCACTTTGCTTCAATCAACAGCCTGCCTAGCGCATCTCTTGCTGTATTTTTTCTAGCAGGTTTATATCTGCGCCCAGCACTTACGTTCCCGGCACTACTGGCTTTATGTACAGGTTTAGATCTTTACTCTGTTTACTTCCAAGGCGTGAGTAACTTCTGCGTGACCCCTGCTTACGGCTTTTTACTGCCGGCATACGGCACAATGTGGCTAGCTGGCCGCTGGTTTGCTAAACACTATAGCTTCAGCTCTAAAGCGATTTTACCTCTAGTTGGTAGTGCTACCGTAGCTGGCGCATTAAGCGAACTATTTTCTAGCGGTGGCTTTTATTTCTTTGGTGGTCGCTACCCTGACCCAACTATTGCAGAGTTTGGTGCACGTTTACTTAAATACGCGCCACGCCAATTTGAAAATATTGGCTTCTGGTTAGCGGTTGCTGCTGTAGTGCACATTACATTTGCATTAGCAAACGGCTTGAGCCGCGCTAAAGCTTAAGCTAGATGACCTCTGATGACAAAAGCACGCGCCATACAGCACGTATGGTGCGTAAAAAGGCAGTGATAGATGCTGCGATTGAACAAGCAAACCAAGAAAAAGGCTTGCTACTGGTACTGACTGGTAACGGCAAAGGTAAAAGTTCTTCTGCTTTCGGCATGATGGCACGCGCTTTAGGCTACGGCATGAAGGTGGGCGTTGCGCAATTTATCAAAGGGCGCAGCGACACCGGCGAAGAGGCCTTTTTTCGCGGCCAAGCCAATGTAGAGTGGCACGTTCTGGGCGAAGGCTTTACCTGGAACACTCAAGACCGAGAACGCGACACCAAAACTGCACAAGCCGGATGGGCTATTGCACAACGTATGTTGCGCGACCCCAGCATTCAACTGGTGATTCTAGACGAGCTCACCTACACCATCAAATACGGCTACCTAGACCTCACGCAAATACTGGCTGACATTGCCGCCAGACCCGCCATGCAGCACGTAGTGGTGACTGGTCGCGGCGCCCCAGTTGCACTCACCGAGTTGGCAGACACCGTGAGTGAAATTATGGATATTAAACATGCATGGCGCGCTGGCATTAAGGCACAGCCAGGCATTGACCTGTAACCAAACGCTATGACCACTTGCCACGCCCTACTTATTTCCGCCCCAGCGTCTGGGCAGGGAAAAACCTTTATCACCGCTGCCCTGGCGCGCGCATGGCGCAACCAAGGGTTGCGTGTTCAAGCATTTAAGTGTGGCCCTGACTTCTTAGATCCCATGATTTTAGAAGTGGCAACTGGGCGTCCTGTATACAACCTAGATTTTACGATGTGCGGCGAAAGTGATGCCGAAGCGCAACTATATCGCGCAGCACAGGATACTGATTTGATTATCGTTGAAGGCGTGATGGGTCTGTATGATGGCACACCATCAAGCGCAGACATTGCCATACGCTTTAATTTACCAGTACTGCTTACCATTGACGCAGGCGGCATGGCACAAACCTTTGGTGCGTTAGCAAATGGCTTGCTATCACATAAGCCTGACCTGATACCGGCTGGCGTACTCGCCAATAAAGCAGGAAGTGCTGGACATGGAAAATTACTACACGACTCATTACCGCCACATCTCAATTGGTTTGGCGCATTACAAAAGAACGCAGCACTAAGCTTACCAGAGCGACATCTCGGCTTATTCCGTGCAGGCGAAATCAGTGATTTGGAGCAAAAAATTGAAGACGCTGCCAAGGCACTGACGCAAGACTTACCTCGCCCGCCCACCGTCACCTTTAGTGCGCCAGCCACACAGCTGCCACCTAAACTCCTTGCTGGCAAGGTAATTGCCATTGCAAGGGATGATGCATTCTGTTTTATTTATCAGGCGAACTTAGACTGCTTGCAAGACATGGGCGCATCGCTGCGGTTTTTCTCGCCATTAGATGACCACACATTGCCAGAAGCCGACGCTTATTGGCTGCCCGGCGGTTACCCAGAGCTGCACCTGAATAAAATCAGCAGCAATTTAGCCATGAAAAATGCCCTACAGGCAGCCTTTGATGCGAACAAACCGATACTGGCAGAATGCGGTGGCATGATGGCCTTATCTACCTGCTTAAATGATGAACCTTGCTTTGACTTACTATCCGGCGTGAGCAAAATAGAAGACCGCTTACAGGGGCTAGGCTCATTAAAAGTAACGTTACTCAATGATGAGTTAGGCGCACACACTTTCCACTACGGCAGTTTTACAACAGAGCTGCCGCCTATCGCCACCGCTAAGACGCGCTTTGGTAAAGTGGAAAACATTTACCAGCATGGTTCGATTATTGCGAGCTTTTTGCACTTTTACTTTGCCTCCAACCCAAACCTAGCCGCACAGCTTTTCACAGCAAGGTAAGCCAAGTGTCTTTAATCAAACCTAGATTAATCAATATCAGTATTTTGCTATTGAGCCTACTGACAGGCACAGCACACAGCGCAACATTACTCGGCATTGTATCCGACAGAACTGCGCCCGCCACCGCTGAAGCTGCAAAGAACACGCTGGCCCAACGCCCGGGTGACAAGATTACATTACGCTCGCAATCACAATTGATGGCGGCAGACAGCCGTACATTAAAACGCTGGTTACAAGAAGCAGATGCCGTGTTTGCCGTAGCGCAATACGCAGAATCATCGGCACAACTACAGCGAGCACTTGATGCGCTAAAATCCGACCCGGCCAAAATGCAGCCGGCTACTTTTATCGCATTTAATGGCGATAGCGCACTATCACTCAGAAGCCGCTTCAACAAAAGTGAGGTCAGTGACTTTTCTGAAGCAAAAGCACTAACACAAACACAGGAAAAAACGCCAGATGCACTGTTGGCGTCCGCACAAAAACACGCTGCTGCGGCAAAGTGGTTGGCACTAAGCGACGTTTGGCAAGCGGGCGGTCAGGAAAACTTGGCCGCATTTATGACTTACCTGCTCAACTCACAATCTGCTAAAAATAATGCGATTTTGCCTACAGCCAAACCCATGCCGCCGATTCGCTTACGCGTGAACGGTAAAGAGCTAGCAACCGATCAAGTAACTTTCCCATCGCAACCCAAGCAAAACAGCAAGACTACATTAGCGGTGCTGGATTTAAGCACCAGTGACCCTCAGGTTGCAGATGCGATTTGTGCACAAACCCAACAACAAGGCATCAATTGCGTTACGGTAATGGCCAAGTGGGGTGATGCGTCCAAGCAAGCTATAGAAAAACTACCAGCCATGCTGGCCCCAACGAAATTAACTGGCTTAGTAGTATTACAAGACTTTGTGGTGGGTGCCGCAGAAGGGCGAGAGTCTGTCACCACGCTAATCAAAAAGTTAGACGTGCCTGTGTTTAAGGCGATCAGACTCACTGATCGTAGCGCGACTGCCTGGCAGCTATCTGAAGATGGCTTACCTACTAACTCTATTCAATACCGCGTCGCCATGCCTGAAGTGCAAGGCAGCAGCCAGCCCATGGTGGTTGCCGCAACGGGCGCGCCAAGTATTGATAAGCTCACCGGTGTAGAGCTACGCCTGCCGGAGCTGTTAACCACAGAAATCAAATCGTTGGTAAGCCGAGTGATGAACTGGCAAACCTTGCAACACAAAGCGAATGCAGAAAAGCGCGTCGCGATTATTTACTATAACCATCCACCCGGGCGCCACAACATTGGCGCGGACAATTTGGATGTGCCGCAATCGTTATTTGATATTTTGCACAGCATGAAAGCGGCTGGCTATCAAACTGGCGAACTACCTGCCACACACGAGGCATTGCTGGATTTAATGCAGGATAAAGGCGTGAACCTGCCTGAAAACAACGAAGAACTGACCACGATGTTGCCTAAGGTAGCCAGTATGGACAACGCTAGTTATACGCAGTGGTTTAACACGTTGCCAGCCGTAGTAAAAGGTGAAATGGTGCAAGGGCCGTTAGGTCGCCTGCACGCTGAGCTTGTGGCGGCACAATCAGCTGGCGAACTAGCAATTGCAAATAGCCGCTTGGCGAAGTCTATGCGCGAGCTGCGCCATTTGGTGGAAGGTGTTGACCACCCGCAGCGCACTGAAGCCATTAAATTACTGACTGAACTCAATGACGGTTACGAGGTTTGCTTAAGCCAGCATAGCTCCTGTGAGGTCATGGATGCATTAAAAACACGCATTGCCAATTTAAATATTGAAGGCTTGCGCGGCTGGGGACCAACGCCAGGCAAGGTCATGGTCGTTAACAAAAAAATGATGTTCCCGGGCATACAGTTTGGCAATGTGTTTGTCGGGCCGCAGCCGCCGCGTGGCTGGGAAGTGGATGAAGAATTGTTGCATGCCAACACCACCATCCCGCCACCGCACCAATACTTAGGTTTTTACCACTGGCTTAAAGATAATTTCAAAGCGGATGTACTCGTGCATTTGGGCCGACACTCAACTTACGAGTTTTTACCGGGCAAAGCTGTGGGCTTATCGGCAGAGGATTACTCTCGTATTATCGCTGGCGACCTGCCCGGGCTCTACCCGTACATCGTGGATGGCGTAGGGGAAGGTACGCAGGCCAAACGGCGCGCACTTGCGGTGATGATCGACCATTTAACACCGCCACTAACCGCCACACCACTGTATGACCGCCTGCTCACGCTACGCCAAGTGGTTGAGAGTTACGAGTCTTCAAGCTCGGACACCATGCGCATTGCCTCTGCCAAAGAAATGCGTCGATTGGTAGAAATACTGGAGTTGCGCGCAGAGTTGGAGTCCAGCATGGCGGATGTACTAAAAGTGCGCGGCATTAATTTTGAGCAAGCAGATGACGATTTATTAGCGCATGAAGTCGGTCACTACCTGACCAAACTGCAAGAAAAATTCATGCCGCACGGCCTACATGTATTTGGACGTTCGTGGTCCGATGCCTCATTGCAACTGATGTTAGATTCTATGGCGCAAAATAAGCCTGACAATATTAGCGCTCAGATACGCGATAATTTAATTGCCTCTCCTAAACTGGAAATGCAAGCACTGCTCAATGGTTTAGGCGGTGGTTTTATTGAGCCGGGCAAAGGTAATGACCCACTACGCTCGCCAGAATCGCTACCGACAGGGCGTAACTTTCATGCGCTTGATGGCGATGTGTTACCTACCCCACTAGGCTTTCAGCTAGGCTATAACATGGCGGCTAACGTGCGTAACCGTGACGACATTACCAAAAGTGAAGGCGTAATTTTATGGGCATCGGATGCCGTGCGTGATGAAGGCGTGATGGTGAGTTTTATTTTATCGCTGATGGGCATTACGCCAGAATGGAACTCGCGTGGCATTGTGCAAAAAATGCAGCTAGTACAGGCTCCCGATTCAGCCACCAAACGCTACGACGTTATCGTCACCACTTCCGGCCTGTTCCGTGACCTGTACCCTAACCTGATGCAATGGATTGATATCGGCGGCAGAATGGCGCTGGCCGCATCGGCAAAGAGCATTCTACAAAGCAACCCAGATTTAGCTACCGCTCTGGACTCAGCCTTAAAACCGCTTGCGCACCTTAGCCGTGGCAATGAACCTATGGCGACCAACGGCGTGGCCATGCATTGGGTCAAACGCACGCAAGCATTGTTAGCGCAAGGTATGCCAGCCGAGCAAGCCGGACGCGAAGCGGCATGGCGTATCTTCGGGGATGCACCTGGTGCATATGGCGCAGGCGTAAACACCTTAGCTGAGCGCTCTGGCGCTTGGCAAACCCGTAACGAAATCGGCCGCGCTTATTTGCAGCGCATGGGCCATGCCTACGGTGTAGATGCACAGGGCGAACCAGCGCACGAGGCGTTTGATACCTCATTACACAATATTGGAACCACCTACCACGGCCGCGCTTCTAATTTATACGGCTTGATGGATAACAACGACGCTTTTGATTACTTAGGCGGTCTGTCACTCGCCATCGAAACCATTACTGGCAACAAACCACAAGCGCGTATTCTGAACCATGCAGACCATAAAGGCTTCACGGATGAACCGCTTGAGTCTGCATTACTCATGGAACTGCGCGGGCGTTATTTGAACCCTTCATGGATCAAGCCACTGATGAGCCACGGCTATGCCGGCGCGCGCACTATGAACCAAGCTTTTATGGAAAACCTATGGGGCTGGCAAGTGACACGCCCGGATATTATTAAAGACTGGGCATGGAACGAAGTGAAACGTGTTTATATTGATGACGACTTAAAACTGGGTCTGAATCAATTTTTAGAGCAAGGTCACAACGCCCAAGTCAAAGCGAGCATGGTCGCACTCATGCTGGTAGCGGCACAAAAAGGTTTCTGGAAGCCAGATACGGCTAGCGCACAGCAGCTATCTCAAACGCTGACTAGACTGGTCATCAAAAACGGCTTGCCTGGCAGCGGCCATACCGCGCCTAACCACCCCATGTGGAAATGGATAGCGCAACATTTGAATGCAGAGGATAAAGCAGGCCTTGCCCGTGCGCTTGCCAAGGCGCGTGGCTACGACAAGCCGCAATCCATTACTGAAGCTTCACCAAATTCCACACAAGTCACGCCGCGCGATGATGTACCAAAAGTAGTGCAAAACAAAGCAAGCAGCAAAGCCAATGCGCCACAACCTCAAGGCAACGAGGCCAAAACCAAACCAGAAACACCTATCAACAAAGTAGCGCGCGCTTATGAACTCACTGTCGAGACAGTTAAAGACAATCTCGCATGGATACTGTTACTCCTGCCTATTTTTGCGCTAGGGCTCTGGTTCGGCACACGTAAACCTACTGCATAAAAACCGTCAAGATTACTATGGAAAATCAATCATATGTCTATTAACTTAAATGCGTTACATAGCGCCATTACCTGGCTGTTAGAGCCGGTGATTATCGTCTTAGTTGCAGCTGTGGTGATTGCCGTACTAGAAGCCGGCTTAGCGATTGGCGAGCGTTTATTTGGGCTAAAGCAACTACGTAACGCTGGCGAGCAAGCAGTGCTAAGAGTGGCACGCAAACGCTTGGAGCGCGCAGACTTTTTAGCGCGCATACCTCCGATGCTTGGCTTAATGGCGACCATTATCCCGTTAGGGCCAGGGCTAGCGGCATTAGGTCAAGGCAACCCGTCTTTACTTGCGCAAGCGGTCACCACGGCATTTGATGCCACGGTATTGGGTTTGCTGGCTGGCATTATTGGTTTAGTGATAGGTAAGTGCCGCCGCCGCTGGTATGAGGATGTATTAGTGTCACTTGAAACAGAATCACAATAAGCTACTCAGACGATTTCAGCCCCAACAAAATCATGCAAAAAAAGCGTAGCTTAGAGAGTCGTTTAAACGGTCGTTTTAATCACGAAGACGAAGATCCACGTGCCAGCCTAGTTAACTTAGTGGACGTGATGCTGGTATTCGCCTGTGGCTTACTGGCAACACTCAGTGCCGGTCAGCAATCCACCCTCACCCGCCCGCAGGAAGTCAATAAAGGGCGTGAAATTGAAGCGCCAGCCACCGGCGAGCAAAGTGCCGGCAATGGCTATGATGCCATCGGACAAGTATATCGCGACCCGAAAACGGGCAAGTTGTTTTTGATTGAATCCACAGCTGAGGCTGGTAAAGGATTAAAAGGTAAGCCCTGATGCAAGATTTTAGTTACCCAGACCACGAGAAAGAGGCGATTTATCGCGTCATCGCAGAGCGCCGCGATATGCGCCACTTTCTACCGACACCAGTTGCCCCAGAAGTACTCGCAAAAATTCTGCATGCAGCTCACCATGCACCCAGCGTAGGCTTAATGCAGCCGTGGCGTTTTATTCGGATTACGGATATCAATACACGCTGTCAAATTCACCAATTAGTCGATAAAGAACGGGTTCAGACTGCGCAAGCGATTGGTGAGTATGAAAACTCGGCACGTATGGCGGAGTTTCTACGTTTGAAGGTAGAGGGAATATTAGAGTGCGGCGAGCTTATCGTGGTGACGCTATGCGACAAACGTGAGGAACATATCTTTGGCCGTAGAACCTTGCCGGAGATGGATATTGCCTCCGTCAGCTGTGCGATACAGAACATGTGGCTAGCCTCGCGTGCTGAGGGTTTGGGCATGGGCTGGGTTTCTATTTTCGACCCTGTAGAGTTAGGTACATTACTCAATATGCCAACGGGGGCTAAGCCAGTGGCCATTTTATGCCTAGGCCATGTCAATTCTTTTTACAAAGAACCGATGCTGATAGAAACCGGCTGGAAACAGGCCAAGCCACTTGCGGATATGGTGATGGAAAATCAGTGGAAAAGTACAGAATGAAATATCCGCAACGGATTGTATGCCTCACCACCGAGCCTACTGAAGTACTGTACCTGCTGGGTGAACAGGCGCGTATTGTTGGCATCTCCGGCTTTACCACCCGCCCCGCCATTGCACGTAAAGAAAAGCCAAAAATCGCTGCATTTACCAGCGCTAAGATTGATAAAATATTGGAGCTCAAGCCGGACTTAGTGATTGGCTTCTCCAACCTGCAGGCCGATATTGCAGCATCTCTGATTCGCGCTGGGGTAGAAGTGCATATCTTTAACCAGCGCTCGATTGCACAAATGCTGAACATGATTGCCACTGTAGGCAGCTTGGTTGGCGCCTCGGAGAAAGCGTTTAAACTAATTGCTGAGCTTGAAAATACCATACAGCTGGCAAAGGATACATCCTCTCAATTACCAGCAAAACCAGTGGTATATTTTGAAGAGTGGAACGACCCCATGATTTGCAGTATCAAATGGGCTGCTGAGCTGATTGAAATCGCAGGCGGTAAGGATTGCTTTCCGGAGCTATCGCAGTTTCACAGTGCAAAAGACAGAACCGTGCAAGCCAGCCAAGTGATAGAGCGCCAGCCTGACATCATCATCGGCTCATGGTGCGGCAAAAAGTTTCAGCCTGAACAGGTCATCGCTAGAGAAGGATGGGATACCATTCCTGCCGTTAAAAATGGCTTGGTCTTTGAAATTAAATCGGCGGATATTTTGCAGCCGGGGCCATCACTGATTACCCACGGCTTGCAACAAGTACAGGCCATTATCCAGCAATGGGCTTTGGCACACAGCAACAATAGGAACTAACATGGCTACACACCTTATTTTAGGCGGCGCACGCTCCGGAAAAAGCGCCTTTGCAGAAAAACTGGCTTTGGCATCTGGTCAGCCGGTCACTTATATTGCCACGGCACAAGTGTACGATACCGAATTTGGCGCACGCGTTGACCAACACAAAACACGTCGTCCTGCGCATTGGACAACGGTAGAGCAGTCTTTTAACCTAGCTGAAGCGCTGCAAACCCATGCCAAAGCTGGCACCTGCATTATTGTAGATTGCCTCACGCTATGGCTGGCGCAATGCATATGCCCAGACTGTGACCGCCCAGAAAATTTAGAATGGCAGCATGAGCGCAGCCGCTTATTAGAAGTTTTACCCAAACTGGAAGGCACAATATTGCTGGTTAGCAATGAGGTGGGCATGGGCATTGTGCCCTTAGGTGAAATTAACCGTCAGTTTCAGGATGAACAAGGCCGCCTCAACCAAGCAGTGGCCCAGCGTGTTAATAAGGTGAGCTTTATTGCAGCAGGCTTGCCTCTTACTCTTAAAGGGTAACTATTTAAAGGATAAATATGGAAACAACGACTTTTGAACTACAAGGTGAATTTATCGAACTTTGTAACCTATTAAAACTTGCAGGCATTGCCAATAGCGGCGGCCAAGGCAAAGTGATGGTGAGTGATGGCATCGTACAAGTGGATGGCAATATTGAAACCAGACGCACTGCAAAAATACGCTCAGGCCAAGTTGTAGAGTGCTTAGGGCAAACGGTAAAAGTGCTGTAAGCGCTATTTGAAATAGCGCGAACTATAAGTAGAGCGTTATAAGGTCACTTACTATTTACTGCCTATTATCAGCGTGAGCTATGACCACTTTCTGCGCACTCTGCGCCAGCCTAGCACGATACCGGCCACGGTGAGTAGCACGCCACCTGCCGACAGGATGAAAATGGTGATTCTACGCGCCAGCAATCTGTCACCCAATGGCGGAATGTCAATCCGATGCAAGCCATTAAATAGCCAGCGATAAATACGGCTGTTACTATCTTGTGATGCCAGTATTTTAGTAGTGCGTGCATCAACGTAATAAGTGGTGTTTAAAGCATCTGCAAACGCAATACGTAACACCTTAGGTGTTATTTGTGCATCCTGATTAAAATATAAATCACCGTTGCTAAGCCAGTGTGCAGAAGCCACCGCCCCATAGGCGCCAAGTTTACTCGCCTGCGCTTGCAATACGGCAGCGGAGAATGATGTAACGGGTACACCTGACTGGGGATCAATCAGCAACTCCTGCTGTTCATTTCTGGCCAATAGATAAGAGTGGCCGGCAAATCTCAGCCATTCAATTTCCTTAATACCAGTAAGTGAACGATTGGCTGTGGATGAAACTAATGGCAGCTTCATGTCATGCATGGTCAGTTTGGCACCTGCCCAGCGTGCGGACTCTTCAGCACTCAATGACCGATCTGAAAACCAGCCGAATGGTGTTAAAGAAAGCCAACCGCTCAATAGCCATGTCATACAGAAAACACCCGCACTTAAACCAACAATATGATGCCAGCGCGCCCAGCCACGGTACGGCGTAACCCGATCATGGCTATAGCGTCGATTAAAACGTATGCGCTGTATGCCCAGCCATAACCCCAAGCTTGTCAGTGCTACCCCGGCAAAGGCTAGCCACAGCACAACCTGCCGCCAAATCTCTCGCTCCATGCGTAAGGGGGTAAAGTAAATCCAGTGAATCACTGAACCTAGCCAATTCCACGCTCGCTCAGTGCCCTTTGTATCCAGCACCACCTCACCGGTATGGCTAGCAACATAAAGCTCACTCGCCTCAGCATCATCCAGCGCAACACGGTATAAGGGTCGGTGCTCATTCAAGCTAGAAGAAATAGACCATTGGTCATGATTAATCAATGTAACTGCCATTGCTTTTGCATTGCCTTGGAATTGCTCTGCAATTCTCGTAGCCTCTGCTTTTGCAGTTTCATTGGATTTATCTTTAATAGGTTTGTCTTGAACAGACTTAACCTGTATGTGCTCATTTGGACTAGCATCCGCCCACACCGAGAGCCACAGCCCATTTTGCAAGAAATAGTAAGCAGGCCTATGCTCCCGCATGGCTAACCTGACGCGTTCCGGCTCACCTTGCTTGCCCGTTAACGCCCATGCCTGCGCCACATCAAGCTTTACCTGTTGCAGTGCTAAATCATCCAAATGGCTTAACCGCTCGGCCGAGGTAAGCTGCGGATAAGCTACAAACAACATCACGAGGCCAGATAAGAACCAAAGCAATATAAACAGCCCCAGCCCAATACCTAGCCAACGATGCGTCAGATGTAAGTAACGCAGCTTCACATCACAACTTTATGGTTAATCATCATAAACCTAGTACTTAAAAAGCCAACTCAGCAGTAAGCTCAATACGTCTAGATTCGCCTAAAATAAATTGCTGCGTATCGTATGAGACCGGCGCATAGAGTTTATTTGTCAGGTTACGTAAATTGCCTCTCAGCGTAGCCTTTGGGTGAACGCGCCATGCAATACTCGCATCATAGACCGTATAGCCTTGCATGGTAGAAGTGTTGGCATTATTTGCATAGCGTTTACCCACCATGCGTGCACCTACACCAGCCTCCCAGCTTGCTTGTTGGTAATAAACCCAGGCGTTGGCTATTTTTTCAGGCACGTCGGTTGGTGTTTTACCCGCACGAGAAACACTAACAGCAGGGTCACCCACAGATTCAACCAGCTCATCGTAACGCGCATCAAGCAAAGCCATATTCAAATCAGTACGCCAATGATTCACTGGGAACAAGGTTGCAGACAGCTCAACCCCGCGTGATGACTGCTTGCCGCCCTGCACTCTGAGCGTTGGGTTACTTGGGTCACGCGTGATAATGTCATCTTTTGCAATATGGTAAACCGCAAAAGTCAGTTCACCCTTACCCTCAGGTAGCGCGTGTTTAATACCAAACTCAGTTTGCTGTGCTGACGTTAGTTTAAACGCGCTGTTTCTTGGCCTTAGCGTCACAATAGACGATACCGGGTCAGAACCCTGACTATACTGGCCATAGAATGCGGTGTTTGGCGTAGTTTGGTAAACCGCACCTAACCTGTAAGAAAACGGGGAGTAATCTTTATCTGTACTCGCCGTAGTCAGGCGGCTCTCATGGTCTACATTAATCCAATCCTGACGCAAACCCGCACTTAATTTGAGCTGATTGGTAACATCAAAGGCATCTTCTACAAATAAAGACTGCTGTACGGTTTTAGACACAAAGTCCAGCGCAGTAGGGTCTATGGTCTGGAAGTAACCAGGAGTAAAGTTCTTGATGGCAACGTTACTGCTAGGGTCGTTGTCATGATAGAAATTATCAAAATATTTAAAATCTACACGCGCGACTTCATAGCCTGCAGACCAACGGTTTTTATGGCCAAAAGCATCTGCAATTGAAGTCAACGCAAAGCGGTTACCAATTTGTTTCTGCTGATGCTTAATCTCAGTGTAGCCAGAGCGGTCAACCGTATTGCTGGCGTTATCAATCGAGAAGTACTCAACATTGCGCCAATGACGATGCGCATTAAACCAGTAGCTCACATTACTTAATTTAAGCGCGTCAGATAATTCCCACTCAACTTTTGCACGTAAACGGTCTTCAGTGAAGCTTTGTTTATCATCGCTAATGTTGTAGTTTTCTTTACGTAATGATGAGTCTATGCGCCCATTACGTAATGGAATACCGGTATAGCGGGTCGGTGATTCATCTGAGTGATCAAAGGTAACGTTAATGCGCAGCTTATCTGTGGGGCTAAGTAGCAAGTTGGTCATGATTTTCTGACTATCATGTTCACCACGGTCTACATAGCCATTGCCTCCGGTAATCGAGGCATCTGCCCTAAATGCACCAATTTCACCCACCGCCCCAGTGCCACCCACTGCGGCCCTATATTCACCGCGTGAGCCAGTACCAACCAGTGCCTGCAGTGAGCTGTCGCGACTAGGCGCTTTACGTATGCTGTTAACAATACCGCCCACCGTGCCATCGCCAAACATAACAGAAGCCGGCCCGCGTAGTACTTCAACACGTTGGTAGCCCCAAGTATCAGATGGGTAAGTAAGGGTGCCTGCAGCGGTAAGCAAACGGATACCATCTTCAGCCTGCCCTACAGAATCGTTACCAGTAAAGCCACGTGCAGAGTAAGCCACGCCAGAGCCAAGGTTGGTGATATCAGAAATACCTGTGGTACGAGAAACCGCCTCATGGATATTAATATCTCCACGCATGCGGATGGTTTCTATCTCTAGTGTTTCCACGCTGGCTGGCACTTCAATCGCTTTCAGGCCTAACCTGCTCGCCGTGCTATTGGGCTGTTTAAGGTTAAGTGCATTTCCACGATCCAAAGTAGACTCAACGCTCACCTCCGTGAGTTCTACTGCCGCTTCATCAGCCAGAGCCAGATGCGGCAACGCAGCCATAACAGCCGCAGTGATTAATTGATTGCTTTTAAGCATTATTTTTATACTCCCTGATACGCATTCAAATCAACATGACCAACCGTCATGTACGCTTTGCAGTAGTATTTGAATAGGAGCAGGTCAGTAACTATAGACAGACTAAGCGATATCTAAGCCGACGATCATATGCACATGCATGCTGATTCATGCATAAGCGCATAGCCACATTTGCTGGTGAGGCAAATCAACCAAGGACTCTTTGATAACCACTGGGATACTCTGTGAATATATTAATGTGTAAGCGAAATAATTATTTCGCCATTTTACTCAGGACGCCCCGCCCTAATTCAAACATTACGACTACATCAAGGCAGGTCTCCTGACTCTCGGGTTGCGGCCTGATTCGCTGCCTTCCCAAATCTAACGACTCAGTGGCTAAGGGTGCGAACAAACTATCCGATTACAGTTGCGGGGGCAGTACTGGAATAAGCACAAAGACTTTCACGTCAAATGCGCCGCACCAGATTCCCTATTAATCAACCAGAGTGAAACTCTAGCTAAACCTTAATCGCCGCAGTTTAGATTTTTAGGGGGTTAAAGTCAAGTTTTGATAAAAATATCAATAAGATGCAAGTTGCCTGATGCCATCTGTTTGCAGAGATAGCGGAGATATTAAGATAAGCGACAAAAAAAGTACTCAGTAAGTACTTTCTCTATAGCCACATTCTGCTTACAGGCACAAAGGCCGTTGTAAAGCCTCACAATGACATTAAAAGGCTAAGCTGGCAGGCTTGGATCAATTGTTAATCCTATCGCATTCCAATCCAAATGCTGCTCTACACAATCAGCTAAGCGATTCAGTTCGTCGTTTTTAAATTGCTCATAATCAAAGTGCTGGTCTGGCTGCAGGCCTGCCCATGCCAGCCAAGCTGCGCATGCTTCTTTGTGGTCAAATAAGCCGTGCAAATAGGTACCGGCAATTTGCTGGTCAGGCGACATTGCTCCCTCTGGACGGTTTTCAAGATAAAGTGCTGGCGTGTTAAGTGCTGCGCCAGTTGTCACGCCCATATGAATTTCGTAGCCAGCGACCTGCGCATCCGTAAACGCCAAATGTCCGGATATTTGTTTTAATTGCTTGGTTCGCTCCAAAGTAGTTTCCATGTCTAGCCAGCCCAAGCCAAGGCTGGAGCCAGCATTTCCTTCTATGGCATAAGGGTCATGGATATCTCTTCCCAGCATCTGGAAACCGCCACAAATGCCTAAGACCTTGCCGCCATAGCGCAAATGGCGAGTGAGCGCTTGCTCCCAACCGTTGGCACGTAAAAACTCAAGGTCTCCTCGTACGTTCTTGCTACCGGGCAATATCACCAGGTCAGCAGATGGAATCTCTTCGTTAATTTTAACAAACTGGAAATCTACCTGAGGGTGCAAACGCAGTGCATCAAAATCGGTGTGATTACTGATGTGGGGAATCACTGGCACCACTACTTTGAGGCGTCCACGCTTAGCTCCTGCCGTTACCTGCTGGCTAACAGGCACAGAATCTTCTGCCTCGATATGCAAGCCATGCAAATACGGCAATACGCCTAATACCGGTTTACCAGTTTCCTGAGTCAGCCAATCCAGCCCAGGTTGCAATAAGGCAATATCGCCACGAAAGCGGTTAATTACAAAGCCAATCACACGTGCCCGCTCGCTATTTGACAGCAAAGCCATAGTACCTACAATGTGGGCAAATACACCACCGCGGTCAATATCTGCAATTAAAATCACAGGACAATCGACTGCCTCAGCAAAGCCCATATTGGCAATATCGCGATCACGTAGGTTAATCTCAGCCGGGCTACCCGCGCCCTCTACCACCACACAATCGTATTGCGACTTTAATCGCTCCCAAGATTCCAGCACGGCACGCATGGCCGTTGGCTTATAAGCGTGGTAGCTCATGGCCTCCAAGTTGCACGCGACCTTGCCATGCACGATCACCTGACAGCCAGTATCCGAGTTGGGCTTAAGCAGTACCGGGTTCATATCGGTATGCGGTGCTAACCCACAAGCTTGCGCCTGCACGGCCTGCGCACGCCCTATCTCGCCACCATCCACCGTCACCGCTGAGTTTAACGCCATATTTTGCGGCTTGAATGGGGCTACTTTAACGCCTCTGCGATACAATACACGGCATATCGCTGCAACCAGCGTACTTTTGCCGGCATCTGATGTCGTTCCCTGAACCATAAGTGATTTAAATGTCATTTGATTATTATCCCATCATCAGCATCTATAGCACAGCCCTAGCGGTGATTACTGCGGTTTTGTTAGATGCGCTACTAGGCGAGCCTAAGCGCTGGCACCCGCTCGTCGGTTTTGGCTGGATGGCAAACAAAATAGAACATGCGCTCAATCGCAACATGCGGCCATGCCTTGCCCGTTTGGCAGGGCTGAGCGCATGGCTTTTATTATTACTGCCGTTTACCGCGGTCAGCTACCTTGCTCAACATACCCCGTTTGCATGGCTGGCCGATGTTACTTTGCTTTATTTGGCCATCGGTGCACAAAGCCTCAGCCAGCATGCACTACAAGTACACGCCCCGCTGTCAGAGGGTGACCTGCCGCAGGCTAGGCATGCCATTAGCATGATTGTGAGCCGTGACACTTCGCAATTAAACGAAACTGAAATTGCCACCGCCACGGTAGAATCAGTACTGGAAAATGGTAATGACGCCATATTTGGCGCGATTTTCTGGTTTGTATTATTTGGCGGCGCGGGCGCTGTGCTGTTCAGGTTAGCCAACACATTAGACGCCATGTGGGGCTACAGAACCCCGCGCTTTTTATATTTTGGCTGGGCTGCCGCGCGTTTAGATGATATTTTAAACTTAATCCCAGCGCGCCTCACCGCGCTAAGTTACGCCTTATGCGGTCATACCCAAAGTGCATTAAAATGCTGGATGGCACAATCCAGCACTTGGTACAGCCCCAATGCAGGGCCGGTCATGTCGGCAGGCGCAGGCGCGCTACAGGTGCAGCTCGGTGGTAATGCCGTGTATCATGGCACAGCCAAGCAGCGCCCCACGCTAGGCATGGGCGCATCAGCCAATACGCAACATATTTTAAGCGCGACCAAGCTAGTCAAACGCAGTATCGCGCTATGGTGTTTAGTGATTATTGCGGTATCTATCTTGATGCATATTAAAGGAAGCCTGACCCTTGCTTGAACATGGTGGCAACTTAAGCGCCGCTGTGGCGCAGTATAAAATCCCGCTGGAGAACTGGCTGGATTTATCAACAGGCATCAACCCCTGCCATTATCCTATCCCCGAGATTCCAGCACATTTATGGCACAACCTGCCGAATGATGACGATGGGTTGATTTTAGCCGCTGTGCAATACTATGGTTGCCAAGCGCTGCTCCCGACCAGCGGCTCTCAAGCAGCACTGCAAACCTTGCCAAAACTGAGGTCTGCTTGCAAAGTTGCCATGCTTAACCCCATGTACCAAGAGCACGCACACGCTTGGCAGCGCTATGGTCATCAAGTAGTACGCTTCAGTGATTTAAATGATGCAGATGTAATCAATAGCGCCGACGTAGTATTGGTTTGCAACCCCAACAATCCGACGGGGAAACAATTTGCACCACAAAACTTACTGCAGCTACATGCAACACTAGCCAAACGCGGTGGATGGCTGATTGTGGATGAGGCATTTATGGATGCAACACCAGAATACAGCATTGCCAAGCACACTCATGTAGACGGCTTATTTGTACTGCGCTCCTTAGGCAAGTTTTTTGGGTTAGCCGGCGCCAGAGTTGGCTTTCTGCTTGCAGCGCCCGCACAGCTACAACAGATAAAAGAGGAACTAGGCCCATGGACAATTGCAGGCGCCAGCCGCCACATTGCCATGCGAGCACTACAAGACTGCACATGGCAGCAAAATACCAGAGTAACGTTAGCAAACAATTGTCAGCGCTTGGCAAGCCTGCTAACGCAATATGGCTTAAAGCCAGCCGGCGGGACTGCACTATTTCAATATATTGCGACTGAGGCTGCCAACCACATACACAGCCAACTGGCACAACAAGGGGTTTGGGTTAGAAAATTTACTGAGCAGCCAGCATTAAGATTTGGCTTACCAGACGACAATCGTTGGCAACAACTGGAACAGGCTCTACAGAATCTCTAATCGTTAAAGTCTTGCAGACAGCGATTAGCTACTGAACTTACTTGCCAAAACTACGATTGTACTCACTACGAGTCGCTTATATTCACAGCCTTAGCGATTAACAAACTGTATCCTCGGCACGCTGTCACTGAGGGTGATTTGTGTCACGCTAGCGTAGTCAATCACCAAACGGAATAAGCCTTTTAACGGTATATTCAGAGCATCTGCTAACATTGCACGTATCACCCCGCCATGCGTCACAACCGCAACGTTCTTTCCATGTAAGCGACTACTCACTTCTTCTGTAAACGTTTTAGTACGGTGATACAGCTGGGTGAAACTCTCGCCATTAGGTGGCGACAGATGTGCATAATCGTGCGCCCAAACATCAAATATATCACGCGGTATGCTATCCCATGGTTGCATTTCCCAGTCACCAAAATGCAATTCTTTTAACCGCGCATCCTCTTGCACTTGCCCCAAATTAAGCGCTTGCGCTAACTTGGTACAACGCTGCAACGGGCTAGCATAGACCGCATCAAACTCTATGCCATCTAACTTTGCGCTTAATGCACTGCACTCTAGTGCAAAATTAGCGGAAACATCCACATCACTCTGTCCATAACAAACACCAGATGGAATATCCAAGGAAGTATGTCGAATCAAATGTAAATTCATAATTGCTGCGCCCACACAAGCAAGCCCAAGTAAAAAGCTAACTCAGTCATTTGTTGCATCGCGCCCAAACAATCGCCAGTATAGCCACCAAGCCAGCGTTTGATTTTATTGCGCCACCAAACCCAAACAAACACCACCGGCGTTAAGCAACAAGCTGCTAGCCACAACCAATCGGTAGCACTCAACAACACAGGTGAAAAGTTCAAATACAATAGCGGAATCGGCGCCACGCCAAAAAACACAGCAACCAATAAGCCCGGCGCTTTCACTTTAGTTGCCAGCGGCTTTGCCTTACCGCTCTCACGCACATAATCTAAATCGGTCATGATCAATAACGCACATAAGCGGCTAAACGCATGGCCAATCACTAACACAAACGGTAAAAAGTAAGCGGGCAATGCATTAAGTAGCTGATATTTCGTCAATAGCGCAAAAAACAGAGCAATCGCTCCATAAGTCCCCAACCTAGAGTCTTGCATAATGGCCAATATGCGCTCGGTGTCCCAACCACCACCTAAACCATCTGCACTATCGGCAAGCCCATCCTCATGAAATGCACCGGTGATATAAATCGTCATCGCCATGCTCACCAGCACAGCAATACTCTGTGGCAAGACCTTGCTTGCAAAGACAAATGCGCCTGCGCCAATCAAGCCGACAAAAATCCCCACCAATGGGAAATATTTGGCTGCTCGATTCAGATTATCAGGATGAAAGTCGCCAAACACCGGAACAGGAATCCGCGTAAAGAAACCAACCGCTAACAACATATAGCGTCGCTCGTTACGCAGAAAATTGATCACGCAACGTCCCCAACAGCCGCCTCAGCAGCGCTCACACCAGCACTTTCAAATGAGGCCATCTCGTTGATAAAGTTAACTGCAGCTTGCACCAAAGGATAAGCCAAAGCCGCACCTGTACCTTCACCAAGACGCAAACCGATATCTAATAGCGGCTTGGCACCTAAGTGCGCTAACAACCGACGATGTCCAGCCTCTCCCGAGCAATGCGTAAATACACAATACTGCAAAATATTGGGCTGCAACTGCGCAGCCACCAACAAGGCCGCGGTTGCAATAAAGCCATCAATTAACAATACTGCGTTCTGCTCAGCAGCACCTAGCATTGCACCAGCCATCATTGCAATTTCATAGCCACCGAAAGTCGCCAGCACATCCAGCGCACTATCAGCGCTCAGGTCATGAAAATCTACTGCCTGCTTCAGAATAGATCGCTTCTGCGCCAATCCGGCGTCATCTAAACCTGTACCGCGCCCCACGCATTCCTCAATCGGGATACCGCATAACACACTCATCAAACAGCTGGCTGAAGACGTATTGCCTATACCCATCTCGCCAAAACCAAATACATTACAGCCGGCGGCAGTTTCTTGTTTTGCCAGCGACGCCCCAGTTGCCAGCGCTTGCTGACATTGTGCTGCAGTCATAGCAGCCTCTTGCAAGAAGTTGGCTGTACCCGCCGCCACTTTGGCATGAATCAAATCTGTGTTCGCATCAAAATCATGATTAACACCAGCATCAATCACCCGCAAACGCATATTATGCTGACGCGCAAACACGTTAATTGCCGCGCCTCCCTGCAGGAAATTCATCACCATCTGCGCAGTAACGGCTTGCGGATAAGGGCTAACCCCGGAATTCACCACCCCGTGATCACCTGCAAATACCATCAACGTGGGGTTAGATAGCTGAGGCGTCAAGGTTTGTTGTATCAAACCTAACTGCAAAGCCACCGCCTCCAGTTGCCCTAAGGCACCTAACGGTTTAGTTTTATGATTAATTTTATCAACAAGCGCCGCCTGTAATGACTGACTCAATGACCCGATTTTTGGTAAATTTGTGTTTAAATTCATAGGGAAAGATTTTACATGAGAGCCACCTAGATATCACGCAAAGCAGATACAAACTTCAGTATTAAAAATAAATATACGAAAATCTTAAAATATCTTTGTCAGATTACAATTTAGTTTGCTATAATGCGCGCCTTGCAGCGATTAAACCGAACGCTGTAGCAGTAAGAAAGGCCGGGTAGCTCAGTCGGTAGAGCAGCGGATTGAAAATCCGCGTGTCGCCAGTTCGATTCTGGCCCCGGCCACCAGAATTTAAAAAGCCCACAGCAATGTGGGCTTTTTTACGTCTGTGAATTGCAGAAACTCTGATTTACACCCTGTCTATTATTGATTTTTATCCTAAAGTCAGTATGCATGTTTTTAGTTATGCTGAGGTTTGCTCTCATCAATAATATAAAATAAGTCAAAATGAAGAAAAAATATTCCCGCCCTGAATCCTTACCAAGGATGTCATTAGAAGCTCTTTTAAGGCTACAAAAGGCACACGCAGCCTTTACTCTTGATTATGAAAAATATCAAAAGGAGCTTTCAATTAATATAGCAAAAGAAAATGCTTATCGAAGCAATCAGCTTGCTGCTAAAAAAGAGTATGAAGAAAATTTTAATAAGCTTGATGAGGAACTTGCGCCTGTAAAGCAGAAAGTTGATAGTTTAAAGTTAAGTCTGGAAAATTATAGTATTGGGTTTATTGGCAAACTATTTCTAAATTCAAATGACTATTTGGAGTGGCAAGGCCGCAAATATTCCACAACATCATTAGAGATTATTTCTAAAATCGAGTCTCTAAATAAACATATAGAAGATACTAGGAAAGCCTTTTCTGAAGCCAGACCCCGATTCGATAGTGTAAAGTCTGACTATTTACGCTGTCCCACAAGTGATATTTTGATTCGAGATGGAACAAACTCTTACAAATTTGATGGAGCTACTATAAGTGCTGATTATTTAAAAGACATCATTGAATATAAAAATAAAGAGTTGCTATTAAAAAATGTCAAACTTGAAAAGTTAAAGGCAAAAGCTAGTGCTTATGATGAGGCCGCTAGAGAATCTGCAAAAGCCTTAAGGAAAAAGAATATAAATCAATTGGCAACACATCCTTATTGTCCTTACTGTAACACCCCTTTGTCAGACACTGACGTTCCACATTACGACCACATATACCCTATTGCTAGAGGTGGTCTATCGACAACCTGCAATATGGTTTTTGTATGCTCTTCTTGCAATCAAAAGAAAAGAGATAATACTCTTAGAGAGTTTATCAACAAATATAAACTTGATGAGAGCAGAATATATGCTGTGCTAGACTTGCTTGGGAAACGTTTTTAAATTCCCTTGCCAATAATGACACCAAAGAAGAAATCAAATACCAAAAAGCGGGTTGATGTTTCAATCGAAATTAACCTACCAAAGAATCACCAAGCTGATAGGCTTTCATATGACTATGATAGAGGAACGCTTAAGGTTTTGGATAAAAGCGGGGTTCCCATTCATGATTTAAATGTTCAAAGAGCAGTGCATTATGAGCGACCAAAAGGAAAGAAATATCAATCACTAATGCAGGTTAAAGGCAATCATATCTCTGTAACTGGTATTGAGGAAATATCAAATCTGGATTCGTTTTTTGTTATTGATACTAATAACCGCCTAATAAATGGTGTTCGTGTGTCAGCTGCCTTTTTTATTAGATTGAAGCTTGTAGCGGATAATGAAAAGTATAGGGTTGTTCCCGTTGATAAGTGCGCCTTTGTCTATGAGTTTCATGACGTGCCAGATAAATCCAATCCTGAGATGTTAGCAATACTTAAAGTTGCAAATGATGTAGCTAGAGGCGAACGAAATTTGAAGCCTGCATCAATAGGTTTTGTAACAGATTCAGAAATGGGGTCTCATAAAGATATTTCTGAGCATACTGTTCCAATTTATGGCAGGTCATATCTTCCAAAGTATTTTAGACTCATTTATGCCAGTGCAGATACCGGTCAGGAGGCATTAAATCAGTTACTTCGAATTTGTGACAAAAGTTCTACAAATTACCTGGATAACTTAGAAAAAAATGGATTGGAAAGTACTAAGCTGAAAATCGTTCTTGAGGAGCCCTCTGTAAGATTTAGATGTAAAGTATTTACCGATGTGACCGTAGAGAACGATTTATTGAATGAGATCACTATTAATAATGATTCCCAGCTTTCGGTTTTATTTGAATAGCTGCTAGTTAGAGCGTGAGACTCATAATCCGCGTGTCGCCAGTTCGATTCTGCCCCGGCACCATAGTTTAGTGGCACCGAACAATTAGCCTGACGTGAACCATTCGGGCTTTTTTGTGCCTGTTAGAATTCAGCACTCATAACCTATGAGAACTGAGCCAGCAAGACAACAAGCCATTTTGTGAATTTAACCTAACTAACTCAATGATTGTATTATTCTCAGTATATGATAGACGTATTAAAAACAATAAGGTCCTAGACTGAAATGATGATAAGAACGGCTGAGCTTGTATCAGGAAGTGAACAACCTGTTGGCGAAGGTATAACTGCCCCAGTTAGGGCTGTTCTCAAGATTGATGGTCATTTAGTTAATGGGATTGTTAAATCAATTCCGATTGAAAAAATAACCGCTGAATGCTTATGTGCGATTTTGCTTCGTAGTTGGGGAGCGCCTGTGCCGGAGCCAGTAATAGTTGCGGGTGAGCCCATGCGATTTGCAAGCGTGGATGTTGGCTATCCTAATTTGAAACAAAAAATTGGCTTCATAGATCAGCTGTCTGAAGCTGAGAAGAGGGCTTTGGTAAACTTTGGTGGTGATTTGTTAAGTCAGCACGAATCAACACCGCTGGTTATTGCAGCTGATGAGGCTATCGGTAACCGCGATAGAAATCTTGGCAATATTTTGTGGGATGGTAACCAAATCGCTTACATTGATCATGAAAGAAGCTTGGGATTGGAAAACGATCCCGATTACAATAAATTAGCCCTTTTAGTGGCAGGTGCAAGCAATCTTAATGCTATTCAGGCCTCTGCCGTAGCATTAGCACTAACCTTATCAATAGATGTTATGAATAATATTGATAGTTCGCATGTTGACGTTAGTGTTCATTCGGCATATCTTAGTGATCGAATAACAAAATTGGCAGGTAAGGTTCTCAGTAGATTTCCGCAACCTCAAGATTTGTTAACTGGATTAAATTGATGACTACAGAAACAACTTTTAGACCAATAATGTGGGAGCCTGTCAGTGGGACAGGTGAAAGGTTGATGGCTGGCGTTATTGTTGAGCAACACGGTGAAATATCAACACATAGAATCATTAGAGATGATATTTTAGACGCTCTGTATGGAAAGGCGACGAGCTCACCAAGTAAGCTAATTGACGCAGCTTTGTCTATGTATCTCAATATCGCTAAAGAGTCTGGGATTAATGAATTAAGTGCTCCTATACTTGGGTTATCTGCTGGCGAGATTCGTCATATATCAGCTAACAGTTTAACCGAAGCGGTTAGGATATCCGCTCTGATGTATTCGAGTCTTGCTAATATGGTTTGGATTGATGAACTTGAAGCTGAAGACTCACCATCACAAGAAGACACTAATAAGCGTTTTTTCACAGAAGTAAAAAACCTTGTTCTTTCCTCTAATCCACTTCTAGCCAATTATTTCAATCGTTCAGCAAAGCTACTGAATGATGGACAGAATGTTAAATTTGGATATCTATCTGATACAACAGTGCTTCATTTTAATGTCCTTAGTGCCAATAGGCAGCCATCTGGAGTAAGGGATTCGAGAGCTAGATTGTGGGAGCTTGCAAGGGCTAGAGATTATGGCTCTATTGCCAAGGCAGCACTAATTACCGCAACGACATCAGATACCGATCCAACTTTGTCGCAAAAACAAATTGATGCCATGAGAGCAAACTTAAACGAGATTAATAGAGAAGCTGATTCTGAGCAAATCTTGTTTTATCCAGTTCACTCAGTTAATCAAGGCGCAGAAAAAGTCTTAGCTTTATCGGCATAATAATGCTGGCATTACTTAACTAGAAAGCGCGATATCCTAAGCACCGTTCTCAAAAAGCTCGAACAGAAGCTCCACACGCTCGCGCTCATACTTGAAGCCTGATTTTTTGTATAAGCGATCGACTGCTTTATCAAGATCGTCATGAGCTTTTCTTAGCTTTGGCGGCATACTGTCGGCGTCATATAAATCATCTAGGGACTTGCCGCTAAAGCTAGCTCTGATATCGATAATAGCCTGAGCAAGCGCCTCAATCTTGCCTTTTTGTTTAGGCATCATTTGCGGCCAGGGGAATGAGTTATATACGGCAGGAGCGTAACTATATCGACTTTCTAATCTTCCAGCTACTGTCCGCATCCAACCCATGTGCATCGCAGAGGTTAAAATTCCAAAATAAACGAGCGGTGCGCCAGGTATGATCATTAGCTTGTTGGATGCGATGACTGTTGGTGGTAGCATGGCCATCGGAATATACTCGCGGGTTTCTGAAGATACTTCAGGTATCGCAAGGTATGGAGTCGTCGGCTGGCGGTCTTGTGTAAACAAAGTGGGATATTTGGCAAAATCTCTCACGCTGGCGGTATTGCTCAAAAGGCGACCACTGCGAACTCTTTCAAGGCGTTCTTGTATAGGTGCTGACCTTCTGATTTCCACCGGATCAGCATCTTTAAGCCATAGGCACCAGCGCCATGTCCCAGAGATTAACTCATCACCGCCAACATAAGGCTTGAGCCATTTTTCCGCACCAGGATCGGCTAATAGCAGTTTGGCCTTATCTTGTTCTTCAAGAATGAGGTTGCTATATGTAATATATCCGCCCTCGGATTTCTTAATTCTCGCCCCGTCAGTAGGTTGGCTGCCTTTGTGCATTCTCAGTCTTCCGTTAGGTGGATTTGATCGAGAAGGAACGGCATATTGTGGTCCATCAATCAGATAGCCATTGATCCTGCTCACAACAGAAGCATGCGGAGCACCTTTAATATTTTCATACTCGAAGATAGTTTTTTTCTTATTTTCTTGCCAAGTCATACCAATGATTACGCAATGTACGGCAGCCTTACCCCGCGCTTCATTGTTCCACTGAAATGTTCGGTGAGCAAAGAAAATGGCTAAACCTTCAATAAGGATGCTAGGCCAGAGAATACCCGCTTGCTCGCCCTGGGTTATTGAGTTGGTTGATACAAGAGCGATATCAACTTTCTTGTTTTCGTGTGAGTAGATAACAGCCTTCTTGAACCAGCATGTTACATAGTCAAGTCGATTGAATTGACCTTCGGTTCCCCAGGTTCTGGCCATGTCTAGCTGCTGTGATGGAGTTCTATACTGGTGACCTCGGAAGGGTGGGTTACCGAAAATGTAAGAGCATTCTGATGGTGGTAGAACATCTGTCCAGTCAACCTCTAATGCGTTTCCTACTCTGATATGTGCGGAATTGCGCAACGGGATTCTGGCGTAGCTATGACCAAATTCAAGGCTTAGCAGATTGTTCATGATGTGATCCATCATCCACATTGCGGTCTCTGCGATTCGTGCAGCAAACTCACCGATCTCAATGCCGTAGAACTGGTCTACGTTTATCAATGAGAGCTCACCTACATCAAGCCTGCCCATAAACTGCCCATGTTCGTCGCGCTCATAATTAATGAGCTCACGGATCACATTCATCTCAAGCAGTCGCAACTCCCGATAAGCAATAATAAGGAAGTTTCCGCAACCGCATGCCGGGTCAAACATCTTGAGCTTACTGAGTCTAAGTTGAAATTTTTCGAGCTCAGTTTTTCTTCTGTTGTCCTTTCTTGCTTTGAGTTGTTCAAACTCAGCATGTAAGCGATCAAGAAAAAGTGGATGAATGGTCTTAAGTATATTGGTTTCATTAGTGTAGTGAGCGCCTTGCTCTCTACGTTCTTCCCTATTCATGACCGACTGAAACAGTGATCCGAAGATCGCTGGCGATATTGCTGACCAATCAAAGCGACAAGTGTCTAAAAGTCTTTGACGCATGTCAGCGTTAAACGAAGGTAGTCTTAGAACTTCCTTAAACAAATCGCCATTCACATACGGAAATTGGATCAGATCGTCATCAAGAGTATTTGGCCGCTTGTCAGTTGGTGTGTCTAGGGTCTGGAATAATTGAGCGAGCCATCCGCCAACATCAGAGCCATCTGGCCTAGTTCTGTTTTCAATGAGCTCCTCGAAAATACCCCTTGGCTCGAAGATGCCTGTGTCGTCTGCAAAGAGACAAAATACTATTCTGACCAGAAGCCTCTCTAAATCATGGCCGACATAGCCGGAATCCTCAAGCGCATCGTGGAGTTTGCCCACTAGCTCTGAAGCTTTAATGTTTACCTGATCTTCATCTTTAAAGGTTTTCTTTTGAACACCGGTGATGAATCCAAGCTTGTGGATGTGTTTAGGGAGTTCTGCTAGAGAGAATTTGAGCTCCTCGCCTTCATCAAGGTCATACAACTCGAATGATTGGAAATCACTTAACAATATGTAGCGAGGGAGCTCACTATCTTTTAATCCCGGAAAATAGTTGAGCGCCTGGGTCTTGGCTTTTACGAGATCACGCCCAAGACTTTTCTGCTCAATTAGCAGCATGCCTTTCCAAAAAAGATCAATGTATCCACGGCTATTTCCGAGATTTTTGACTGGCTCCTCAAAGCTCGCAACACGTCTTACTGGAACCCCGAATACCTCGAAGAAGTCTCTGTAAAAAAGCTGTGTTTGACCTTTTTCGTAACCTTCGCCAGCCCAATCCTTAGCGAATACTGCGGCACGAGCTCGAATTTCATTCCATGAGAGTCGCATTAGTTACCCTTATTTTTTATTTATATAGGAGTTTAACGTTTTTTATACATTAAAAAGGAAGATCTAAACTGTTAGTTTATATTTTAAATAATTGTCAGTATCAGTTTACTTGCGAATTTAACCTAAACTAGATAAGTCCATCTAGCACTGTAAATACATTTTTATGATTAATCACCAAAGAAAGAGGATATTGCTATAGGCAACATTAAACCTGAGAAATACATTATTTATCGCAAACTAAAACCCTGTATAACATCAAAACAACTTTCAAAATCCATTTTAAATACTTTAACAAACGCAGCAAACAAGTCCATTCCACCTCTCGTAAAGCACCAATCTGAAACCAACGAAATAACCCACAGTTATACCAACGTGATGGAGGCACAACATAGTATTAACTTTATCTTTGCAAAGATTAGGTTAAGAAATCGTCGAATGCATAGAGAAAATCTAGGTCATGAACGATTAGTCGGGACGGGAAAATCTGATGGATACATCAGAACTGCTTTGGGTTGGATTGCTGACTATCTACTTTTTGTGTTGGATTTGATATGGGGTGTCATTCAGCCCATTTTATTGATTTTGGTAATGCTGACAATGCGTCTTGTGCTGATTATCTTTTTTACAGCGATTGGCTTTTACTTACTTTTCAAACTCTTTATTTCGTAACTTCATCTAAGTTTAAAAACCTCAACAGATCACCTTTTTCAGCCGCATCAAGTTGTCCGTACCTCAAAATCAACTTAGCAAGCTCGTCATCTCTAGTATAGAAGTAGGGTGTTGGCACATTTAGCACTGAAGCTAATCGTTCTACTGTGGCGAAATCAGGCACATGCACGCCACGCTCATACTGATTCATGCGAGAGCTAGCTGAGAACTCATCAATTCCCGCTGCAACGCCCAGCTTCTTTTGCGACAAGCCAGATGCCAGTCTTGCTTCAAGCAATCTTTTCGTAATGACAGACGTATTCGACATCAAATCTCTAAGTGCGGTTAACTAGCTAAGAGATTCTTAGTTTTTGGCTTGACTGGATACTAAGGAATACTTAGCATTCAGATGCCTGATGTCGATAACTTAAACAAAAATCATAAGGAGTAATGCATCACATGCAAATCAAAGACATCAAACTCATCGCGTACCTCATCATAGTTTTTCAAGTAAGTGCCTGCGGTTTGATTCCCGTAAAGCCCGGCAAGTGGACACATCCAACCAACACCCAAGCAAAGATTAAGGCAGATCATTACCAATGTATTGCTGAATCATGGAAGCTATACCCTAAGAAAATGGGTTACGTATCAGCAGAAAATGGCCATTGGGAGGACGCTAGAAATGCCACAACTGAATGCAAGTATTCTGAATACACCCAAAAGACCTACTGCACACATAAGCCAGCCACTGATAAGAACTGGGTCAGTTCAGACACGATTGAAGGTGATGTAAATGCAAAAGATCGCATCAAGAAGTACAGCGGATGCATGACTGCAAAAGACTCAACTTACAAATGCATCAAAGATAACGAGGCAGTAGATGGCAGCTGGTGCGCTCAATACAGAGAATAGCTAGGGTCATTCACCAACCTAACTAATAACTATAGGAGGTTTTATGAGAAAGTCAGGCGGTATAGTGGCACTGATAGCAGGACTGCTTGCATTTATTGCGGCAGTATTCACTCTTGTTGTCGGCGGCATTGGTTCAAACTTTAATGCTGAGGCTGGCGATACGATTATCAGTGTTGGCTGGAGCGGCATCCTGATTAGTTTTTTAATCATTGTGCTTGGTGCAGTTGCCATGTATGCCAAAACTTTTATACCCGGCATCTTAATCATTTTTGCATCGATATTCGGAGTGATTTATGGCGGATCATTAGTTGCCGTATTGATGCTACTGGCATTGGTCGGAGGAGTACTTGCATGTATAGGTGATGGGAATTTACAGCTTGTTGAGATGGACGCGCAAGAAGCTAAGTCTATGACAAGAAAAAGTCTTATCAAATCCGTAACCCTTGCTGTCGTAATTTTGGGGGTGGTTCTTTTCCTGTCAAAGCATAATCCACCAGTTGTTGATAACCCTGTAAGTATCACCATCCCTGACGATACTAAATTAACGGAGGAACCAACAACTATTGATTCTCTTGCAGTAGCGGCGTCTGCACCACCAGCTGAAACATTACAGAGTCATATTAACAACATGCATTTTGATAGCTTTTTGGGTAAACCAGCTTTAGAAATTTTAGCTGATGAAGGCATACAACAAATTAGCAAAAAACTTTTAAAAAGTCACTATGATAAGTTTCTTACTAACTTGGCTGTGAGTTCTGGGCTTGAAATGGATAGTAACTATCTTCTGGGGTTCGGATGTAGTGAAAGTATTTGCCCAACAGAACAAGCAGCATTCGCAATTGATAAGCAAACTGGTGAAATGTTTGCCATACTCATTTCATCGGAAGGTGATAGGTTGTTTGGTGTAAATTCAGTCGATAAACTACCTGCCAATCTTCAGTCTTGGTATGAACATCTAGATAAGTAGCAATAGTAATAATTTAACTAAACACAATTTAAGTCGCCCATTGCACCGAAAGGTCAGTGGGCTTTTTTACGTCTATACAAAGGAGAGCCAATGATAGAGATTCATAACTTCAATGAAACCCATCAGCAGTATCAATCAGGCACTATTCCCTATCGCCTGTTACAAGACCAAGCCGCAGTCATGCTTGACATTTGTAGCAACCCACATAAAACAGTCGCAAATGCTTTAGATATTACTGATACCGACATCAACTGGCTATTGCAGCAACAAGAGTCAACCTTCAGTTATGCAGATTATCTAGGTGGCAATGTATATGTCTGCGAGGTAGATGCCGATCTCAAGCAAATTCATGGGTGCGACTTTGAATGGGCAGAAGCGCATGGTAACTGGCCAAATGTCACTGATATGCCGATGTCATGGGATAGCTGTTGTTACTTGCAAGAAGCTACAGGTGAACCGCGATGGGTCATCTTTCTTCTGTGCTGGAACAATGCAGGCGGCCCTGTCTATTACGTACCCAAACACCTATGGACGGCTGCAAGGGTCACTGAGCACATCGCAGCAACAGATAACGCATGGAATTCGTAGTGCGGATTTTTAGCCATCTTATATGAAGGCCATTTTCAAACAGCAGTATTAATTAAAGGAGCAATTTATGAGCAAATCAAAAGCCAAGCAATCAAACCCTTCCGAAACAAAAGTCTCTATCCCACAACCTGTTTTGCGTGTCTTAAAAGCTGGTGCATGTACCAATCTATCAGGTAAACATAAGCTGACATATCACATCGGCTGTGATGCTGAAGAAGCTATACATTTTCGGATCTATGAGAATAGTGGAAGTGGATACTTCAGCACTGAATGGGTAGCGCTCACCGCCATGCAGAAAGCCATTGAAACTGGCCCCACCCCCACCACCTCCTATGCCTTATACCCTCTCTTTACAGGCAAATCAGTCAACACCCCTGCATTTCTTTTAGCAGCATTACTCAGCGAAGGATTGATGCAAATTCACCCTGATAATCCTCGCTGCTACGCTACAGCAGATTCCAATACATTCATGTCAGAAATCAAGCAATTAATGGATTCTAATGTGAATATCTACATAGCACCTAAGCCAAAAAAGCTTCATAAGCGAGTTGAATTGATGGAAGCAGGGCCAGCTAACACCAATCACAAAATAAAACCGGGTCGTCCTTTTGATAGCCAAAGACTCAATAAGCAATAACTGCACTATGCAAGAAACACGGATTGCTTTGTGTTACTAGTCCGCGTTCCCAAAATCTAAATCCTTCCCAATCCCAAGCCTGACAAGGCCTCTTCATTTTCACATCCAGACAACTTTCCAATACCGACCCAATACCGACCTAAATTTGCTTCATCTCTGATTTACCGTTTTACCGCGCATTTTGATGATGGCTGCTCAGCCTGACTTCGCTCGTCTTTTTACTTTTCCATTTTTGAATTTTGTATGCCTTTTTACTTTTAGGAGAAATCACCATGACTACACAAAACTACCTATTGAATGCCATTGAAACTGTCTTGAGTTGGGATATTGCAGAAGAACTCATTCCACTCGCCATTAATGACCAAGCGAAACTGATGGCTGGCTTTGATGCTGAGGAGCTTTGGCTAGAAGTGTACGACTAGACCGATGTTCTTGACTGAGCAGTGCATGTAAATGTGCTGCTCTTCTTTTTCTGATATCCATTTAACTTCGAAAAGAGTGCATCATGACAACACCTATAACACGTCAGCAAGTCCCTGAAAAGCTTCGCATCCGCCATACAGCCTCATTGTTTGGTGTTCACTTTCCTCTGAATCTTGAACCATGTGTGTATGCTATTACACGCAATATAGCACCAGCATATCAAGGTGATTATTGGGAGTTCTATACATTAAGCAACGGTGGCTTTTATATGGCACCGCATTCAGAGCAATTGTATTCACTCAATTGCGACAATGGCTTTGAAGGTCAATTGTCCGCAGATGCATTAGGGATTACTGCTTGCCTTTACACCTACAGCCTTATGTCATTTAGTGACTTAAAGGGGTTTGCTGAAATATGTGCAGAGCATTATCAGTTGCTGAGGGAGTATATGTTCGCGCACATAGAAGCCACCAACATTTTAAGAGCGATTGACTGAGCACACTTTCGCTAGGGGTGGTGGGGGAGGCAAAAAAAGTAGATTGCTATATACTTTGTCTTCCCCATTACACCACAAACTTACATAGCCGGTAATCTCATGATTAATCCTGAAGATGAAACAATCATAGTTAACAGTCTCAGTTGCACTAAGGATGAAGCAGTCGCCAGAATGTTAGGCTGGATGCGCAGTCCGGTAAGACTGAAATATATCAAGGTGGCCTCCACAGGCATTCAGCCAGATCAATTAGAGCATTTACATAGCATCGAAGGCTCAATACTGGATTTTCTCAACGAGCAGCGCCAGTTTGCCAGAGACTCTCTACAGACTATTGCAGATGAAGCAGCCGCTACTAAAGATGAGGGCAGGAAAAACTCTCTTTATGAATTAATCAATCAGCACGATGATGCGATTACGACATGGCAGGCACTCACGGTAAAAGCATCCACCTATTTAAATGCAATTGATACTGAACTTCTTAAAGGTAAAAACTCAACACTCAAAACTGATGAGTCATCAGGCGATAACGATGCGCCGTTAATCATGCTGGATAGTTTAGATAAATGGGCAAAAGCCAATTTCGGCATATCTGTTCGTGAAGAGTTTGATGAAGCTAAATCTGCCTTAAATTCGGCTTACAAAGAACCTCAGAGAAGAGATGCTCTACGTATTGAAATTGAAGCGATCGTTAAAACGATGACACGCCCTACACCTTCAAAAGTAATGTCAGCCTTACGCGCTAAAGTCGGTGGATTCGACACGTGTATTCGTGGCAACGTTGGGGATGGTCTACAGTGGGAAAATGATAAAGGTGATATAAAAGTCATTACCATTAAAGCACTTTCAGAACGTCTTAAAACACTCAGAAATCCAGAATAAGGCAAGGTTAAGCAGGACAAACCCAGAGTAACTGAAAAGAAGGAAAGAGACTGTTTGAATGACTCCACGCCGCAAGTTTAGCGGTAATTTTAGGAGTCATACAAATGGAATCACCCGTAAAATCCGAAGAAATTCTACCCACCCCCAACCCCACCATCCAACAGGCGGTATCGGCACAATTCATCAAGTTGCCAACCCCGGCAATTGATCACAACACAACGTCCTATCTGGACAACATAAAACGACTTGAGCCGCTTTCGTTCCCACATCAATCACCGAACGCCAATTCAAAGCTACCGGGAACACTGCCAAATTTAAGACATTTGCTTAAAGCATATGGCATCGTTATTCGCTACAACACCATCACCAAAAAGCTGGACATCATTATTCCGAACTATACGGGGTCTCCAGACAATTCGGACAGCATCAAACTCACTATCGTATGTAGTTTGGCAGCTGCAAATAATATGTCGACGTCTTCTATCCCTTCACTATTAGAGGCAATCGGCGACCGTAATCTATATAACCCTGTTGCAGATTGGATCAACAGTCAACCTTGGGATGGTGTTGACCGTCTCGAAGCCATGTACAACACATTAGTACATCGCGAAGACTTTCCTGAAGCGCTTAAAAAAATTCTGATGCGTTGCTGGTTCATCAGCTTAGTGGCAGCTGCTTTAACACCTAGTGGTTTTCATGCAAGAGGTGTGCTGACACTGCAAGGTCCACAATCTATTGGTAAGACCTCTTGGATTCGCGCCTTAATTAATGATGCACTACTGGCTGCCAATGTCATTAAGTTGGATCACCACTTGGATGCTGGTAATAAAGATTCCCTCATTACTGCCATCACACACTGGATTGTCGAAATTGGTGAATTGGACTCCAGCTTCAAAAAAGACATCGCACGCTTAAAAGGCTTTCTCACTTCTGGCAGCGACAAGTTAAGACGGCCTTATGGCAGATCTAATGCTGAATACCAACGCCGCACTGTGTTCTGCGCGACCGTCAATGATGAGAATTTCCTCGTGGACTCCACGGGCAATACAAGGTGGTGGACGATTCCTGTGACCTCCATCGCCTATCAACACAATATCAATATGCAGCAATTATTCGCGCAAGTGACTACTTACTTCCATGCAGGTGAGGCTTGGTGGCTCACAAAATCTCAAGAAGAAATGCTCGAACTACAAAACAAAAGTCATCGTACCGTAAGCTCAATTCATGAACGCATTTTAGCTATCTTGGATTTGGAGCGCATCGGTGAGGCTGGACTACCTAAAAGAACAGCGAGTGCCATCTTGTTTCAGATTGATATCCGTTCCCCTAGCCAAGCACAGTTCAAAGAATGCCATGCCGTGTTACGGGAGCTATTAGGTCAACCCAAAAAAATCAACGGCAATATGTGCTTCCGTGTGCCGCTAAAAGGTGAACGCTCTAAGCCTTTCTCACAAGGCACCGTGCACGATAACGACGAGGATCTCTACTGATCACGCGATCTGACTGAACACCACATTTAAGGGTGGTGGGTGGTGGGGATGTTCTGAAAAATTTAACCCTTTGCTCCCACCTCCACCCCCAACATGAATACCAAATTTTAAGGATATGAAAATGAAAGACACAGTAAAAGTTACAACTGAAAAAAGCTCCACTGAACCAAGAACACAATTATTAAATGGCCATAGCGCGCCTACTGCGTTTTACAACGAGGTGTATCTGAATATCTGTGCAGGAGTCGCTGCCATGCATCCAGGAAAACTCTATACAGCCAAAATGTTAGTTCTAGATGGGTATTGGAACAGCTTAATTACAAAGAGTTGGAAAGCACTGGCTGGCAGATGTTTTGCACATATGGTCAGTTGCAAAGTGTTCCCTATTAAATTTGTGCAATACAAAAAATCACGCACCAAACATTACGAAAAATAGCAGCGTCAGCACGGTAAGTACACATACAGCAACTGCCCTGCTTACCTAAACTTTAAGGAATCAAAAATGATATTAAATCTTTCACAAAAGTTAATTGATACAAGTCTCAAGCAACATATCAATGGTCGCCGCACTGAATTGGTATCTGATGAGCGTTCAGGCCTTTACATAGAACTTCGTGACACCAGCAAAGGCGAAGGCACTTTTTACTTACGCTACAAAGATAGCAACAACAAATCATGTCATTACAGAATTGGTCGTACCAATGAAGTCAGTTTGGCAGATGCCCGTAAAAAGGTGGTGGAGTTCAAAGCTTCTTTAATCCATGGTGTTGTAGCAGCGCCTCCAGCATTAGTGAGTAAAAAAGATGAAATGACACTGAATGAATTATGGGTTGAGTATTTCGAATTCGCTAAAAGCACTAAGCGGTCCTGGAAACGAGACGAACAACTCTGGCGTATACGAATTCAACCACGGTTAGGCCATCTTAAACTGTCCGAAATTACTGTTAAACAAATCCAGATACTGATGATGGAGATACGCAAAGAAGGTTTATCGGCAGCTACCGCGGATCATCACGGTCAGCTTTTGAGGCGTTTAAGTCGACAAGCTGTAAAATGGAATTATCTTGATGTTAGTTTCGCAAACGGGATTCAGCTTTACCATGAATTCAATCAAGTGAATAACATTCCAGACGATGAGCAGTTGCAGAAGTTATTTCATGTTTTGCAAACAGATGAAAACCGCCAGATTTGTTTGTTAGTTCAGTTTCTACTCATGACTGGCGCACGCCGGGGTGAAGCTGTTAATATGAAATTCACGGATATCTCCATTGAGCAAAAGCTTTGGACTGTACCGCATTTGTCATCAAAGTCTAAACGCCCCCGTTCTATTCCCTTGAATGATAGTGCATTAGAGGTGTTGGCACAGATCGAAAGAAAGCCTGATGATATTTATGTCTTCGCCAACCCAGAAACAGGTAAACCTTTTGTGAGTGTGTTTAAGCCTTGGGACCGCATACGCACACAAGCAGGAATGCCTACTCTCAGAATGCACGACTTGCGCCATGCTTATGCATCGATGTGTGTGAATAATGGCTGCACTATTTACGAGGTGTCACAATTGTTAGGCCATGCTGATACTAGGGTCACACAGCGCTATGCACACTTGAGTACTTCTACTATGCTGAATGCGGCTAACTCTGTCACTCGGAAGTTATCAACACTGATGCCTAAACTTCTGGTGGATAAGTCTCGTGAGGCAGCTTAAAACTTGAAACTGTGGAACTGGGCGGTCGGGTGTGAGCTGAAAGTTAGCTCACCTCGGCTACCCGGTAATCCATACTCAAACAAATGAGTCTGGGGGCTACCCTATCCCCACCCCGAAAAAGAAACGCGCCATTATCTTGCGTTATTGTTGATTAGAATTTTATCTTGCAGCAAATCAAACCGCTGAAATTTCAGATTCTATAAATTTTCGGTTCGGCATATTTCGGTCGGATTCATCGTTATGCGCAAAAAAGCTGTTACGTTTGTTGTACTTAATGAATGGTGAATTGAAAGCGAACGCTAGATAGTTCGGCATAGGTTCAGTATTACAACTTTCAATTTTAGAAATTACAAAAATTTGTTACGTTTCATGAAATTATAATTATCAATTAAATCAATGACTTGTGTTGAAAATCCGCGTGTCGCCAGTTCGATTCTGGCCCCGGCCACCAGAATTTTAGAAAGCTCACAGAAATGTGGGCTTTTTTTATGTCTATATCAGTCACTCATGAGGCTAGTGTTTGCGCTTAGCATCAAGCCCCATCGCATCTTCCATCACGTAATAAATGTAACTTTGCTCTTGTATGCCATGAAACAATTGCGCGTTAGGGCCACCAGCAAAGATTGCCACATCTTCCCCCGCATGTGTTTCAGACGCTAGCGGCACCATCACCTCCTGATGAAAATCCGGGTCTTCGGTATCCACGGCACTCATATCCTCAATACGACCTGCTCGCGGCGTTTGCGTATGCACATTTTCACCTGCAGAATAGCCTGCGCCATTGGCGAAACTGATGGTTGTATAGGGGCGACCATCCAATGCCTGCTCTGGCGCACTACTCCCGGGGAATACAACCTTACCTAATATGGGATTACCGCGTTTAGCATAACCGCCGATAGTCAGCGTGTGGCTATGGTCTGCCGTCACAATGATGAGCGTGTCTTTCATATCAACTTTGCGCATAGCCAATCTAACCGCATTCGACAATGCCACGGTTTCACTTAACGTGCGGTAAGCGTTATTCGCATGCGATGCATGGTCGATGCGCCCAGCCTCTACCATTAAGAAGTAGCCATTTTTATTTTGCTTTAATATATCAATCGCTTTATCAGTCATTTCCGCAAGAGATGGCTCACCCGCAGCATCCGCTGGGCGATCATGATCGTATTGCATATGTGATGGCTCGAACAAACCCAATAGCCGCTGCCCGCTGGCCGGATTAAAAGCATCAAACTGTGCTTTGTTCCATACATAGTGCGCATTGAACTTAGTTTGGAACTCCCGTGTTAGATCACGTCCATCATTACGCTTACCTTTGATGCTAGGGTATTCAGGGTCCGTCTGTGTTTTAGGTAATAAATATATCCGACCACCGCCTAACACCACCTCTATACCATCGCCAATCTGACGCTCCCCGAAACGATCAATCAATTGTGCGGCGATATCTTTTACATCAGACCCTAGCGGAGTATTGCTGTCAGACTCCCAATCGCGATTACTTGTGTGTGCATAAGTAGCCGCAGGCGTCGCGTGGGTAATGCGAGCGGTTGATACAATGCCGGTTGAGCGGCCGCTCAATTCTGCTTTTTCTAAAATGGTGGTTAATTTATTCGCTTGTATCACGGCATTACTGGGCTCTGACCGCGCAACAGATTGATTGACCGACAACCCACCATCATTCGTTTTTACACCTGTCACTATCGCGGTCATGGTTGGTGCAGAATCTGAGGTTTGCTGATTGGCAGAATAGGTTTTAGAAAGCGCTAAATAGGGTAAAGACTCAAATGCCAGCTGATTGCGCTCGCCATCCAAGCCTTTACGCTGCCCTTCAAAAATACGTGAGGCGGTAATGGTAGCAATGCCCATACCATCTCCCACAAATAATATTACGTTTTTAGCTCGCCCCAGCTCGGGTTGCAGCCGTTTTGCCGCCGCTAAAGCCGCCTCGCCGTCTTTAATCCATGTTTCTGCATTTTCAGCCATGGCCGGCACAGTGCCGATTGCACATATTACTATAAGCATAATTAAACTTAATCTATTCATCGTTGCCATTCTCAACCTACACTTAACAAAATAATTTCAATAATATCTGTGTTTAAACACAAGGACTAAAGCATAGGCTCAACTCCTATAGCCATCATATGGGTAAATTATGACAACCATATGGACTGCCAGCTAGTGATGGCTGCTGATCACAGATCAACCGACCACTCTGCAGTGAGGCACATCCACAATTTATGTGGATAACTTTGTGGGTGCGATGGGGATAGCGTTGCTAAGTCACTGCCGCATATAGTAAACGGCTAATCGTAGAAATTTTGAACACAAAATACCAGGCTTGTTAAGTGATGTCATATGGTACGCAGTGCTTTCCCGTGATTGCGGACGGCGAGCACAGCACCGACACCCTCATCACGACATTAAGTCAAACTGCACCGTAGAGGAGTTTCTTTAAGATTTATATTAGGAATATTAACGCTTTATATTCAAGAAGCTATATTTTGTATTACCATATGGGAATCATCATCCATCATACGCAAGCCGCGTATTGGCGATGCTGCTTGCGAGTCAACCTAAACAAATTACTCCGTAGCTTGTCTATCGTTGAGAATGATCAAAACTTGCATAAGCCCAATGCATTTTATTTTTATTGAATGCAGGCATAAAAATGCGGGTTCTTAGCCACTTAATTTATTAGTTAATTCAGGTTTATTTAATGAGCACTTACAATGAAATTGACGCACATGACTTATCTGTCATGCTCAACACAAAATCACTTCTACTCGTAGATGTACGCAATGATGACGAGGTAGCGCGTGGCGTGATTGAACACGCAGTGCATATTCCATTAGCCATGCTCCCGGTTCAATATGAGTCGCTCAACAAGGCGGAAACCATCGTGTTTTACTGCCATAGCGGTGTGCGCTCAGCGCATGCAGCAGCGTTTGCTGCCAGCAAGGGCTGTAAGCACGTCTATAATCTAGCAGGCGGCGTATTGGCTTGGGCAAGGGCGGGCTATCCGTTTGTACAAATCAACGCTCAATCTAAATAACCACCCCGCTTTAAGTAACACAGGAAAACCATTATGGATTTTGACAAAGTAGTCGATGCCACCGGCCTAAACTGCCCATTACCAATTTTGCGCTGCAAAAAAGGCCTCAGTGACATGGCGCCTACGCAAGTGCTAAAAATCATCTCAACCGACCCAGGCTCGGTCAAAGACTTTAATGCCTTTTGCGTACAAACCGGGCATGAGCTTTTATTATTAGAAGAAGACGAAACGGCTTTTACGTTTTACATTAAAAAACGTGTGAGCTAACAATCTACGCTGCTAGTGATTAGCTTTTAAACCTTGACTCAACAGTCCTTAGCAACATAAAAAACGCCGCACTTGCTACCGAATGAATCGGCGCATCATGCGGCACTACATACAAGACAGCGCTACTTAAGCTTAGCTAACTGGCTTAACAACTTATCCAGGCTGGCACTAAAATCGGCCACACGTGCTTTTTCCTGCTCTACCACTGCTGCTGGCGCTCTTGCCACAAAACTCTCGTTATTAAGTTTTGCATTGGCTTTATTGATTTCACCTTCCAGACGCGCGATTTCTTTACCTAAACGCTCTTTCTCTGCCGCAACATCGATTTCAACTTTTAACATCAGTTTAAAATCATTCACTAGCATAACCGGCGCATCCGCTTCTGGCAACTCAGCAACAATCGCCACATCCTCCAGCTTAGCCAATGCTTTTAGGTAAGGTGCGTAGGCAGCCAATGCCTCGGCATCACCCGCAGCAAATAATGGCACACGTGCCGCTGGGGAAATACCCATTTCACCACGCAAGCTACGGCATGCATCCACAGCTTGTTTTAACTGCGCCACCCAAGCCTCAGAGGCCTCGTCCAATTTGTCTGGCTGCGCTTTAGGATAAGTTTCCAACATAATGCTGGCACCATGTTTTTCCGTCATCGGCGCGATCGTTTGCCAAATCTCTTCGGTAATAAATGGCATGATAGGGTGTGCTAAGCGCAAGATGGTTTCCAGCACGCGCAGTAAAGTACGGCGTGTGCCGATTTTTTCTGCCTCACTGCCATTTTGCATTTGTACTTTAGCTAGCTCTAAGTACCAGTCGCAGTACTCATCCCACACAAACTCGTAAATCGCTTTTGCCGCCAAATCGAAACGGTAGTCTTCAAACGCACGTTCAACCTCAGCCTCTGTGCGCTGCAAGATGCTGACAATCCAGCGGTCTGCTGGCGAGAATAGGCGGCCACCTTCTACGCAGCTACCTAAGCCAAAGCCATTGTCCTGACCTTCAGTATTCATCAGTACGAAACGGGTTGCATTCCACAATTTATTGCAGAAATTACGGTAGCCATCACAGCGCTGTAAATCAAACTTAATGTCACGGCCAGGTGAAGCTAATGCTGCAAACGTAAAGCGTAGCGCATCGGTACCATAGGCGTTAATCCCCTCCGGAAACTCTTTACGTGTACGTTTCTCGATTTTTTCTGCATCTTTCGGGTTCATCAAACCTGTCGTGCGTTTTTTAATCAGTTCATCCAGAGCAATGCCGTCAATCAAGTCGATCGGGTCTAGCACGTTGCCTTTAGATTTACTCATCTTCTGGCCTTCGGCATCGCGAATCAAGCCGTGTACATACACGTGCTTAAACGGAATTTTGCCAGTGATATGCGTGGTCATCATCACCATACGCGCCACCCAGAAGAAAATAATATCAAAGCCTGTGACTAATACAGAAGATGGCAAGTACTGCTGTAACGCAATATTCGCAGCATCCTTCTCTGCATCACCGGTCCAGTCTAGGGTTGAGAACGGCCATAATGCAGATGAATACCAAGTATCCAGCACATCATCGTCACGTTTCAATTGACCGGCATAGCCGTCTTTAGCCGCCTGAGCCTTGGCCTCAGCCTCATCATGCGCCACATAGACTTTGCCGTCATCAGAGTACCAAGCAGGGATTTGGTGCCCCCACCATAGCTGACGGGAAATACACCAGTCTTGAATGTTATTGAGCCATTGGTTGTAAGTGTTTACCCAGTTTTCAGGGTAGAACTTGATTTCGCCGCTCGCCACTACGTCCAATGCTTTTTGCGTGATCGATTTACCGTCAGCAGCAGGCTTGCTCATGGCAACGAACCATTGGTCGGTCAGCATAGGCTCAATCACTACATTAGTACGGTCACCGCGCGGCACTTTGAGTTTATGTTTTTCTGCCTTAACCAAGTAGCCTTGTGCCTCTAGGTCTGCCACCACCTGCTTACGTGCAGCAAAGCGCTCCAAGCCAATCAGATTAGCTGGCATCTGGATGGATGGCTTACTAGCACCATCCGCCGCCCAAACTTCTGCTGCGGCAGGCACAAACCCTTGCAGATCGAGAATAACGATTTTATCCAAACCTTGACGTTGGCCGACCATATTGTCGTTAAAGTCATGCGCTGGCGTCACTTTCACTACACCGGTACCGAACTCCAAATCGACATAATCATCGGCAATGATAGGAATCTCACGGTTGCACAACGGCAACTGCACAGTTTTACCAATCAGGTGTTTATAACGCGCATCTTCCGGATGCACCATCACTGCCACGTCACCCAGCATAGTCTCTGGACGTGTTGTCGCTACCGTTAAATGACCAGAACCATCTGCCAGTGGATAGTTGATGTGCCACATGAAGCCGTCTTCTTCTTCCTGCACCACTTCTAGATCAGACACCGCTGTGCCTAGCTTCACATCCCAGTTCACCAAACGCTTGCCACGATAAATCAGGCCTTCGTTATAGAGCTGCACAAAGGTCTTGGTCACTGTTTTGTTGAGGCCTTCATCCATCGTGAAGCGCTCGCGGCTCCAATCTGGCGAGGTACCTAAACGACGCATTTGTTTAGTGATGGTACCGCCTGAGTACTCTTTCCACTCCCATACTTTTTCTAAGAACTTTTCACGGCCTAAATCATGACGTGACACGCCTTGTGCATCAAGCTGACGCTCCACCACGATTTGGGTAGCAATACCGGCATGGTCGGTACCTGGCTGCCACAAAGTGTTGTCGCCACGCATACGGTGGTAGCGTGTTAATGCATCCATTAAGGTCTGATTAAAACCGTGCCCCATATGGAGCGTGCCGGTCACGTTAGGCGGGGGAAGTAAAATACAGAAATTATCTTGCTTGGCGGTATCTAAACCAGCGCCATAATAGCCTTGCCCCTCCCAGAATTCATACCATTTACTTTCAATGGTTTTAGGGTCGAATGATTTGGCTAGCTCTTTGTTTTCTTGCATATTCTGTGTCGAATGGTCAGTTGTCATAACCTAGCATTTTATCACAGGGCAAACCTGCTGTTATATCGCGAGGTAACTCGCTACAAAAGAAAACAGACCCGCTCCGAAAAATACTAAAAAATGCACAACTGCCCAATAACGATAGCGCTGTCTCAGCGCTTGCGGTGTAATGCCTGATATCACAAATAGACGATTGTTTTGGGGCTTGGCAATCAAATGCTGCTCACTTTTAAGCAATAGGCTTTGCTGACGCTTGATATCGGTATAGGCCTGTTCGCGTGCTTGCTCCCACTCCAGCATATCAATTTCACCATCCCGATTCAGGTCAAACCGCTGCAACAGTCTGGATTTAGATTGCTTCCATTGTGTGAGTAGCTTGCCAACCTCATGGTGGATTTCAGCCTCGGCATGGGCTTGCGTGCCGGCATCTAAATCACCCAGCACGTAAATAGATTTATCCGCAAACAGTACATCCTCAATATAGCGGTGCCCATTTTGCGTAATTACATGCCGTTTTGCAGCATAAATATCCGCGCCTTTAGGGTCTACCAAGCACACACCGGTATCATCATGCAGCTCAAACACTTGCTCGCTGACTTGGTAATCTTGCAAGCGCCACATGTAGTTACTATCGCGGGCGTACACCCACAACCTGAACCAAACGCAATCTGCACCTTGGATTGGGCTGCGCATAGCCAAGCACTGTCTGGACTTGCCAAACAATTCCACATAGCCTTGAGCCGCCGACGCAATGGTTGAGATTGGCACCTCGGATATTGCCAGCAATCTTTTGTAGTTAAACGCCCAGGCAAATATGGCAACCACGGCACTCACAGCGAACAGCATGGGTAGTTGGTGCGCTTGCCCGTCCCGGTAATCTATGTACACGCCTGCCAACACCAGCCCAAGGCAGACACACAGGGCTAGCGGGTTTAAATAGTAACTACGCAAGCGCACAACACTGCCTACAGCTTGGTATTAAAGCGCTGACTTACGTCAACATCGGCAAGCTCTTCACTGGAAAATTTAAGTAATGACTCTTTGGCAAAACCAAGCAGCCTTGCCACGATTAGATCCGGAAACTGTTGCACGCGCACATTGTTGATGTACACACTGTCGTTATAAAACTCGCGACGGTCTGCAATTTGATTTTCAAGCCCGGTGATGCGGGTCTGCAGCATTAAGAAATTCTGGTTAGACTTAAGCTCTGGATAGCTTTCCGCCACGGCGAACAGCCCACCTAAGCCTACACGCAGTGCGCTTTCGGCCTGCCCTAGCGCAGTAACATCATGCTGGTCGCGCGCGTCATTCACTTGTGTGCGCGCTTGAATCACTTTTTCTAGCGTAGCCTGCTCATGCTGCATATACTGTCGGCAAGTATCTATCAGTTTAGGCAGTTCATCATGACGCTGCTTTAACAGCACATTGATATTAGACCATGCCTTTTCAACGTTATTTTTAACACTGACCAAACTGTTGTATGTGATGACAAAATACAGCACAACGACGGCTACCACTATCCACACTAACATCATATCCCCTTATTTTTATTGATGATATCGGCCTGCGAACTCGCGTAATACTTGAGTCGCTATGGATAGTAGCATTGAATAGTTAAAGATTAAACATCCGCCATCAACACTGGGCCTACTTTCTCCCAGTAGCGAGAAAAACGCTTTAAGCGCCGCTCACTCAGCCGTACATTCGCTAGCCTTGGCGCGTGCTCCCAGCTTGGGGCAAATGGTGCCAATATTTCTTTAAGCTTAAAGTTAGGCGTGTCCTGCGTAAAAATCTGCCCCACGCCTTTTTGCAGCAACACAGCGTGCGTATCGCCCATCCACACCTCAACATTCATCATTTCATGCAGACAGTCTGCCACAAACTGCAATCTGTTTAGCGACCAATGACCACACAACACAGGGTCAAACACAAAGATTTTAGGATAAGGCTTACTAAGCAAAGGATTCTGCGCAGACAGCATTTCATCATGCACCAGCACCGCAACCGCTTTAAATGTATGCGCGGCCTTCATCGGCAATGACTTAATAGGATATTGCTTTGGGCTGGCGGTGAGTGATGGCGCAAATAAACGCGCATTCAACACCTCATAGCTCGCATCAAAGGGGCATTGCGCTGTGCATGTGGCACAATATTTACCCCCCGTATAACGCTCCAGATTCTCTTTGTTAAAGTAATAAGGTTTAGAGCTAAACGTCGACGCAACCCATTGCCATGACAAGTGATTACTTGCCAAATCGCCATCTAGCAAGTGGGCTTCAAACCAATCAGCCGCCTCACGCCAGTCGATTTTAAGATGATGCACCACATAGCTCGCAAACCACATGCGGGCATGGTTATGCATATAGCCAGTATCCAGCAACTCTTTAACAAAGCCATCCATACAGGGTAAACCAGTATTGGCATGCTTAACCGCATCGCTCAGCGGCTGATAATCAAGGTTAACCTTAGGTGGCTCCATTTCGCTAAAGATAGCATTGCCTTCATAAAACCAGACTTGCCGCCAAAAATCGCGCCAAGCTAGCTCCATCAGCAGACTCTCGCCTTGTAAGCCAAACTTCTGTTTCACAAAAGCAAAAGTCTCATTTAAGCTCAGGCAGCCGTGGCGTAGGTATGGAGATAAATGTGTGACTGCACCATTAATAAAATTACGGTTACGTCCGTACTGCACAGCATCTACTGCATGCAGCTTTCGTAACGCACTGGTCCTGCCGCCAGACCATTCTTCTGCAAGATCAGGGCCTTTTGCCTGTGCAAACATGCGCTTGACGTAATGCAATCGTTCTAGCCGGTCACTCGGAAGATTAAGTTTCTGTGCGGGGCCCATAGGAGTATTTCCTACAATGTTAATGGAGCATGACATACCACCCAAAAGGGTACACCTTTTTTGCAGAATTTTATATTAAAAAATATTGAAATATCGTGCAATAATAATTACCGATGTTTAGGCTTAACACTTATCAATCTTTGTATCAGGATATCAAATGATAGAAGCAACTTGGGTTTGGGCGGTATTAGGTATCGTTTTAATCGCAGTAGAAATATTAGCCATAAGTACTTTGTATATATTATGGTTTGGCATCGCTGCCATTTGTTTAGCAATTGTCACCTGGCTGTTTCCTAACATTCCACACGCGATACAATTCATCGCGTTTGCCGTCCTCTCTATCGGGTCTTTGGCAATATGGCGACGTTATTACAAAAAAACGGATAGCAGCTCAGTTGTGGGTCAATCACAAGGCGAAGAAATTGGCCGCATCGGCACTGTGCTGCAACCAACCAGCCCTGCACAGAACGGCTTAATTCGCTTTACGCAAGGCCTAATGGGTAGCCGCGAATGGGTAGCAGTGTCCGACGAGGTGATAGAAGCCGAAAGTCAGGCAAAAGTGATTGCTGTTGAAGGCAATACACTACGCATTACAAAAGTTAGTTAACGCTTTTTAATCTTCTCACTTAAGGAAATTTCCAAATGACAGAGTTTAGTTTAGTACTCATATTTTTAGTAATTGTCGCCATCATTAAAGGTGTGCGCATTGTGCCGCAAGGTGAAGAGTGGGTGGTGGAGCGTTTAGGTAAATTTGCTGGCGTACTCACACCAGGGCTGCATGTTATTAACCCGATTTTTACCAGAGTGAGCTACAAAGTTACCACCAAAGACATTATTCTGGATGTGCCGGAGCAAGAAGTCATCACCCGCGATAACGCAGTAATTCTAGCCAATGCGGTTGCATTTATTAAAGTGACGAAGATTGACCGTGCCGTATACGGCATTGAGAATTTCCGTGAAGCCATGCGCAATATGGTGCAAACCAGTTTACGCTCCATCATTGGCGGTATGGATCTCAACCAAGCCCTTACCTCACGTGACCGCATCAAGTCTGAACTCAAACTTGCGATTGCAGATGAAGCGCTAGACTGGGGTTTAACCGTTAAATCGGTTGAGATTCAAGACATCAAACCATCGCCTAATATGCAGGATGCCATGGAGCGCCAAGCTGCGGCAGAGCGTGAAAGAGTTGCGGTAGTGACCGAGGCTGAAGGTGCAAAACAATCGCTTATTTTAAATGCGGAAGCACGCTTAGAAGCTGCACGTAAAGATGCCGAAGCACAGATGGTGGCGGCGAAAGCCTCAGCAGAATCAATTAAATTTATTACAGAGGCCGTACAAGAAAACAACGCATCAGCGATGTTCTTGTTAGGTGACCGCTACATTACCGCATTACAAAAAATGTCGACCTCTGAGAACAGCAAGGTTGTGGTCATGCCAGGCGACTTAGTCGGTGCGGTAAAGAGCTTAGTAGGCGGCAAGTAATCTAGCCAATTGCCATGCTGAGCATAGCACGCATGGCAATTTAAGCACACACGGTACAAGCTGGGTCTTTACTCAGCTTGATCGTACGCCACTCCATAGAGAGTGCATCCAGCAACAAGAGCCGGCCCTGCAAACTATCACCGATAGCCATCAGTATTTTTAGCGCCTCTGCCGCTTGGCAAGTGCCTATCATGCCCACTAGCGGAGCAAACACACCATTCGTTGCACAGCGCAAATCACTGTCTTCCCCATTATCGGGGAACAGGCAGTGATAACATGGGCTGTTGTCTGAGCGCATGTCATACACCGTGACCTGCCCCTCAAAACCAATGGCCGCCCCAGACACCAGCGGCTTTTTCAACTGCACACAAAGGCGATTCAACAGATAGCGTGTAGCAAAATTATCACTACAATCAATCACCACGCCAGCTTGTGCAATTAGCTTTTCAAAATCCGCTGCAGATGACTTTTCGCAAACAGTATGCACCGTCACTTCTGGGTTAATTGCCAACAGTGTTTTTTGTGCAGATACCGCTTTATTCACGCCTACAGCGCTTGTAGTATGCACAATCTGACGCTGCAAGTTAGTTAAATCCACCACATCAAAATCACAGATAGTGAGGGTGCCTACACCCGCTGCCGCTAAATATAACGCAACTGGCGAGCCTAAACCGCCAGCACCCACGATTAACGCGTGGCTATTGACTAGTTTATCTTGTCCCTCATATTCAATCTGCGGTAATAAAATATGGCGGCTATAGCGTAGAAGTTGTTGGTCGTTCATAAGTTAATGCAATTGTCCTGCTTCGATCATGGCATTATAGAGAACATAAGGAGAAATCCAAGTCACGATGTGATCAAACTCACCATTGGCGTCAGCAGCACTTCTAGGTTCATGGTTTACGAACACGCCATCATCCACAATGCCGTTAGCATCCGCATCATTCAAGTTGGCAGTTTCATCTGCGCCGCCAATGGCTTGGTTCCCCGTAGCACCTATAGAGTAGATAACAGCCACGGCGTTATTAATCAGATAATTTGTTTCTGGCACGGCGGCGGAACACACCGTGGCAGTTATGCCAACAGAGCTAGCACAAACCCGTAAATCTGGCAGTAAGTTAGACATACCAACCACATTCATACCATCTGCCTCGTTCACTAGTGGCGTCGCAGCATTATCTGCAATATTGGTTGTAAAGTCTGGAGTTGCGGCGCCGCCTGCGCTAGACTGGGTAACGGCATAGCGGATACGATTATCCCAGCCATCTAATGCATACCCTTGCGCATCAGCTGGCTGCATGCCCAAGGTTGCCGCCGGCAGAAATCCTACCGCTTGCGTGCAAGCAGCCGCACCACCTATCGGTTGCTCTATACCATTGCTAACCGCTGTTGCTGGGCAAGGCAAGCGGCCATGCGTCTGCGCGTAACCTAGCAAAGCCCTCTTGGCAATCGCTAGCGTATTTTCAGTTTGTAGTTGAGCTTGTTGTTGTCGCTGCACTTGCATAGGCATCAGCAGCGCACCAAGGACGAATCCAAGGATAACGATGACAATGGCCATTTCTACCAGTGTAAACCCACCAACACAACGATGTGAAAATGATTTTTTTATCATGGTGCTACGATATATGTATGATCATTGTAATTTGGGGTTCTTGTTATATTTTGTCTATCAAATATTTGATCTGCATTAGCATTTTCAGCACTATCCAGATAATCATTAATCGCACATGACGGCCTTGATTGCGCACTACCTTTCGAGGGTACGCTAAATGGTGCAACAATTGAACGGCCTGTACCAATTAACAAACTATCTACGTTTGTTTTGCTGCCGCCCGTTAACTTAATGCCAGTCCTAGATGAAGCATAGTAAAAATAATCGTACCATCGATTCGTCATAATCCATGTAGGAAGTTGCGACCCACCAGTATTAAAAACCGGGTCTACGCACGAAGTTCTGGTAGCGCTACCCGCACCAGCTCCCGAGCATGCAACATCTGTACAGCTCAAACTGCAACGTGAATTAGCAGAGGTGAACTCCCCTCCCTTAAAAGTAACCGTGCCGTTGAAGTTAGCGTTGCAGCTACCCAGTGCATTACAACTAAAAGTTTGCCCACCTCTTGAGCACGAGCCCGCACCGGCGCAGGTGCAATCTCGCCCTGAGTAAGAGCAAGCGCCAGAAAAGCTCGTAAAATTATTATTTTTCCGCATTACAATTGCACTGATATTCGTAAAGCCAGTACTGCAACTTGCACTGGTCACCCCGCCGCCACGACTATAGTTACAAGTAAAATCAGCAGGTGCAACGCTGCTTATCGGCAAGACGCCAACTACGTTTGATGCTACACAGGCATAATCTTTACTACTGCCTAAACTCGCTGCGTAGGGGAAGTAGCCAACCCCTCTTCCATTTGGCCGATCACCCGAAGCTGGCTCGTAATAGTTTAAAAGAGCATTCTTTAGTTCGCTTGCAGCCCGGGCCTCTAGCGCGGTTAGCAGTTCGTCCGCGGTGATGTACACCAGCTTATCATTAAAATAGTATGGCTTTTGAAAGACAGTATCATTAGCACCTACTCTTCTAATATCCTCACCCATGATAAATTGGTTAACTTCCAGAGGAGGAAGAGCATAGTTTTTAAACGGCACTCCATCTGAACTCCTAACGATTCTATCCAAATACTCTCGTGCATCAGGTGTGGCAGATGACCTATCCTGCCCACCAACAGATGTCCCTGGGGCAATAATTACAGCAGCTACACGATTGGATATGACATTTCCATTTCGGTCCACGACCTCTATCCAATCTGTTGCTACATTCGCAATGCCTGGATTGATGATTGGGTTAGCGCCTGTGCCGTTGTAATCATGTACTAAGTTCTTAGATACTGCATACCATAATGGCTCACCAGTCGCATCGCGGAAATCTGCCCCTAATGCTGCGGTTACTGTAATTCCATGGTTATTGCAATTTGGATCTAAACCATGAATTGGCAACCTACCAAGTAAAAAGCTATATGAGAAACTTACGTTAGTGGCAAAGCAGTCACTGTACCCATCGTAATTGCCATCTCCATTCCGGTCAGGATAAGGCATCTGACCCGGATGATTGGGATGGCTCACTGCCCATGCAATCAATGCTGATTTAGCCTCACCTAAGACGCGCATAGTCTTCTCATCCTGCTCAACTTGCAAACTTGATGCATTGAACATTTTGAACATGAACGCTGCGGCACCTAAGCCAATAATAAATGCGATGAGAATAAGCACCATTCCTCGCTGGCCGCTATGCCCAAGTGGACGACTACTCATCACCACCAATCACTCCAGCCTCTTCTAATCTTAGTCGCCTGGCTTTCTCCACCACTTGCAGCTCTTTAACTTGGCTGGTCTCAGGCTCGTACACTTGGCCAGCTTTAAGGCGAATCTTTTTACCGCTAGCTTGCACATCAACCCCTTCTGTACTTGCGGCCTTAGTTGAAAACCCTCGGCGGTTGATTCGCCCAACTTGTACATTATCGACAGCGTCCCCCTCTTGCACGGCTTGATTATTAATCCAAAGTGTACCCTTCACCCCATCACTGCGCTTCACGTAACCCTGCATGGTAATAGGGGTGGATGTATCTACAGGTAAAGGCTCCGTATCGCTTTCGGGCGATTCTTCATGGGGCGTGGCCACCTTTAACTGCTGGCTTTGTCTAAGCTTGTCTAGCTTCTCACGTTCGGCAGGCTTACTGAATAGGCGCCCAAAGTCATCATTAGGCGCAGCCTGGATGACAGAGAACCCAACACTCATCAAGCTAAAAACTAGCACATGAAACAGTAACTTCAGCATGACTATGGCCCCGCTACGGTTTGGATTGCCGCTGGCTCACGCAGGGTAAGCCAGTCCAGCTCACACTGTGCATGTAAGTTGGCAGTCAACTGACTGCTCAAAGCGCCGCTCTCGTTCAATCTGGTCATTTCGCAGTCTCTTAAAATCAGCTCAGCCACACTGGCTTTACTTAAAGACTCCGTTAGCTGCAATAAATCTCCTTCATGCAGCATATCAAGCTCAAACTGCATCACCGAGCGGTTTAATGTAAAACCGCCTAGGTTAGGTGCAAATGCAGGCGTATATTTTTCCTGCTGTTTAATACTGTATTTAATCCCAAATAACTTATGGTTTTTATGTTGATCTCGCAAGCTCTCAACCCACTCTATGCGACGCTCCTCCCCTACAAAACCTTTATTAATTAAGGTTTGATATTGAGGTAGATATGCAGTAATGACTTCTTTCTCCAAACCGGAAGACTGATAGCGCTGGCGGGCCGCATTGAGCTGATTCTGCTGATTGAGTAATGCCAGTTCCTGTTCAGTTTTATACTGTTGTGCAAGCACGATACACGCCACTACCACGGCCATCACCACACCTAACACCACCAATGGGATTTGTAGCTTTTTCCAGTCATTTGGCTCTAGCTTCATAATGGCTGCACCCCACTTGCGTTAGTCACATCTGAGGCTGGCTTCAACACTATTTTTAATTTAAAAAACGCTGGTTGCTTTTGTGTAGACTGCTCGTCCGTGGTGCTGCCCTGCAAGCTAACAAATGAGCTCACGTTCACTGGCTCTTGCAGCACAACCACTTCGGCAACTCTCGCATCCGCCTTAATGTTAGCCACAAACTGGTTCAGGCTATTCAATGCACGCCGATAATCTCCAGTAAATCCAGAGATTTGTGCTGTGAGAAAGCCCACTTCGATTAACTTAGTCGGGTCGGCAGGCGGCACAGCGTTGGCGGGCGTCTGCACACCACCCGCAGCCGCGGGTAATGGCGTAAATTTATCCTGATCATTAACGTTGCTGTCATTGGTCAGCACCCAATGCAACCGATCAATCTGCACTTCATCCAACGCGCCTTGCGGGGTAGGCGCTAGCGCAGCACTGACCACCTGCATCATCAGCCTTGGTGATTTTGGTAATGCGGCGATGGCTTTATCTAACTCCACCGCAACTTTTAAATCATTCGCGCTAATCTGCGTCACAGGAAAATCTTTTGCGGCTTCGTCATACCGATGCTGCTGAATCTGCGTATCTTGCTGCGCTTGCTCAAAAGCGGACTTATGATCCCAGCCCTCTTTAAACATCCAAGCCGCAGCGACCATGCCAAAGAAACCCACTAAAGCTGTCCCTATCGCCAGACCTTGCTTTAATTTATTAAACTGAAAATATTTAGTGAGCCAGTCTGGTGCTAAGTTATCAACAAAATGGCCATTTGCCAGCAATTGCATATGCATCAACTCTGGCTTTTCTTGCAGCAAGGCCACCGGCAAACCTAGTGTTTTGGCTAAGCTGCTCAAGTTGACATCGGAACAATTCAAGCCTTGCTCCTGGCTGATGCCTTGACTAATCTGCTGGGTAGAGCCATTGGCACTCACTAGCGCCAAATTTAAGGGCGTGTCGCGCGAGATATAGCGCTGACTCATCAAATAAAGACGTGTTTTCTCAATTTCTACCAGATAAAAATAACCCAACTGCCCTGACCCGTCAGGCACATTCGGTACCAAGCGACTCATGCGCAAACAACCATGATGGAAATACGTTTGGCGCAAGCCTGAAGAAAGCTTTTCGCAAAGTAACAAGTGTGGCACTGTTAGCTTAAGCTGCCGCATCAATACCTGGCTTAACATAGGCAGCAAGTAAATGCCCACTAACTGCGCCTCTTGCGCCTTGATAATGGCAACCCAGGCTTGCAGGAAATCATCTTTACTAATCGCTACAAACAAAAAGTTATCATCTTTTCGCTTGTCTTTATCACGGTCAATAAAATGGGCCGTGCGGTAATCCAAACCTCGGTAGTGCTGATTCAACTTACGTGTAATCAGCTCATGCTTCGCACTGCCTGTGGTATGCGGCAAACTCTCAAGCCTAAAATCTTCCTCTACAGCATCTGCAATCAAATAAACCGGGCTGGATGGGTATTGCTGCAGAAATGCTGCAAATGCCTGATGCCCGGCTTCGTTATTATCAAAAGCCTGGTTGCCTTGCAGCTTACCCGCATGCCAAACGCCAACCAGCAACTGATTGGCCGTAGCACATAACACGAGTTTTTTTGGATTAGCGAATATCATGCTTTGTTATATTGAATCACTTAAATTTTAAGCTTACTAAATGAGTCGTACACCGGACCAAGTACCGAGAACATAATGAACGCAAGTATGCCGCCCAATAGCACCGTGAGCGCAGGCTCTATCATTTTGAGCATTTTCTGCATGGCATCATTCACATCACGGTCATAAAAATAGCTGATATTGAGTAACGACTTATCTAGCGCACCAGTGCTTTCGCCGACCTTAATCATGCGTACCACCAGCTGCGGAAACAATCCAGCATTACGAAAGCTTTCACTCATGGCATCGCCCGCGTTAATCTGCGTGTGCACGCGCGTCAGCGCATCTGCCACCACCCGATTACCGACGATGTTTTCACAGATTTTAATCGCATCCAAAATAGGGATGCCGGTTTGATACATCAATGCAAAATAACGGGCAAACCGCGCCATGATGATTTTATGCAAGATAGGCCCGGTAACGGGGATATTTAATTTAAATAAATCAAACCGGTAACGCGCTGCAGGGTTAGTGCGAATCGTTGCTGCCAGCAAGGCGACCCCAGCCACCGGCAAACCAAGAATTAGCCACCAATAATCCACAAAGGCATTCGACATCGCAATCAAAATCTTGGTATTAAGCGGAAGCTCTTGTCCCATATTGCGCAAAAAAGACACCATTTGTGGCACAACATAAATCATTAAAAAAACAACTGCAAGCGATACCACCACCGCAACAAACGCAGGGTAAGCCAATAGTTTCTTGGTTTGCGACATCAGCTCATCTTGCCAGCGGATGGTATTAAACAGGTTATTCAACACGACTGAGAGCTGACCTGTGCGCTCGCCTGCATCAATCAAGCTCACAAACACATCACTAAATACAGCAGGATGCTCAGCCAATGCCTGTGACAGCATTTTGCCACCTTCTACCTCGGCACTAATGGCGCCCAGTACTTTTTGGAAATATGGGTTGTTACTGCTCTCGCGCAAGTCGACCAAGCACTCCAGTAGTGGCACGCCGGCACTGGATAGTTGTTCCAGTTGAAAGCAAAACATGACTAAGTCTTGATTGGTGACTTTATTGCGATTAAACAGGCTGGTAGATCTAGTCGCTAAGCGAAGGGTAATTAAATCCAAACCCATGCGCTCAAGCCGCATTTCCAAATCGACCTCATTGAGTGCATCGACCTGCCCCATGGCAATGCGGCCTAATTTATCAACGGCTTTATAGCTAAAAGATGGCATAGGTTACGTACTGATCCTGCTGGTTAAATCAATCACCCGCATCACTTCTGTCACACTGGTGTATCCCTCTAAAATCCGCCGCACGCCATCCTCAGCTAAAGTGACAAATCCTTTATCCAATGCCACTTTCTTCAGCTCATCCAAATGGGCGCGTCGCGAAATCAATGCATCCATATCCGAGTCTATGCGCAGCAGCTCAATAATCGCCATACGCCCTCTATAACCGGTTTGATTACAATGCTTACATCCTTTTGGCTTGTAAATCGGTGTTTGATCGTTTGGTTTAAGCCGCAAAATCTTGCGCTCAATATCATCCGGCTTGTGTTTTTCTTTGCAATGCGGGCACAGCACGCGCACTAAGCGCTGGGCTACCACGCCAATAATATTGCCGGCCATAATGTCAGGCAGAATACCGATATCGGTTAAACGCGGAAAAGCACCCAATGCTGAGTTGGTATGTAAAGTACTGAATACCTGATGTCCGGTCATCGCCGCGCGGAACGCCATCATGGCAGTATCTGCATCGCGGATTTCACCCACTAAAATGATATCGGGGTCTTGCCGCATAATAGAGCGGATACCATTGGCAAAATCTACCTTATTCACCTCAGCCACCGATGTCTGGCGCATCATGGTCACCGGATACTCCACTGGGTCTTCCAGTGTCATGATATTTACCGCTTCTGTGTTCTGATGAGTTAGCAATGAATAAAGAGTCGTAGTTTTACCGCTACCGGTAGGCCCCGTGACAATCAAAATCCCCTCGGGACGCGTCATCATCAATTGCAGTTCGTCTAGCGTTTCTGGACGCAGCCCCATGCGCTCCATCGGGATAATAGATTTCTCACGATCAAGCACACGCAATACGATATTTTCACCATGGATAGTGGGGTGTGTAGACACCCTGAAGTCGATAGGACGTCCGCATAAGTTCATATTCAGGCGGCCATCTTGTGGTGCACGCGTTTCCGCAATATCCAGCCCACTAACCACTTTCAAGCGAACGGCTAAACCACCCCAATAGCTTTTATGCAAACTTCTAATTTGCTGCAATACGCCGTCGATTCTATAACGTATGCGTAAAAAAGCCTGCTCTGGCTCAAAGTGAATATCCGAGGCGCCGCGCTTCACTGCATCCATCAACAAAGCACCGACCAAGCGCACTACCGGTTGTGTATATTCATTATCATCTGCACTTAAACTCTGATAATCAATTTCACCGGTTTCAATCTCGCGCAAAATGCCGTCAACAGATAATTCATAGCCATAAAACTGGTCAATCACCTCTTCCAGCTGCGCTTCGGCCGCCAATACCGGTTTTAACTGAATCTGCCCGCCCAGCATGGCACGTAACTGATCCAATGCCACCACATTGAACAAATCCGCCATGGCCACCACCATAGTTCTGGTTAGCGCGTCGTACGCCACTGGTAACAAGTGGTATCGGCGTGAGAAATCTTGCGGTACCATTTGCAACGCTTCAAAATCAGCCACTACGGTGGTTAAATCAACACTATCTGTACCGATAGTATGCGCAACGGTGTCGCGCACCATTGCCTCAGTCACAAAGCCTAAGCGCACCAATTGACGGCCTAACGGCAAGTCATTATGCTCTTGCTCAATCAGCGCAATGCGCAGCTGATCCTGGCTAATTAAGCCCTGCTGCACCATCAACTCGCCTAAGCGAATTTTACGCCGCTGTTCAGCCATTTAATTTAGCCTGTTTATATAAGTTCATTATTGTTTTTTTCATTTACCTAATCGGCACTACGACTATCTTGAATAATTATGTGGAGGCCTCACTACTGCAACGCGCGGACCCTTGCCTCTACCTGAGCACGGTCTGGGCTGGCAGCACCCGTTATATTCAGCAAATCAAGCGCACGCTGATATTGCACCAATGCTAATTTTGGCTTGCCTAAATGCTCTAAACTAATCGCCAAGTTAAATGCATAATCGGCACTAATCGGTGCAAACTGGCTAGCGCTAAAATAAGCAGCCTGTGCAGAAGCCCACTGATTTTGTGCTGCATATAAATTACCTAAAGCCGCATGCAAGTTAGCCGCTTCGGGCTGGCGTGCCAGCATGCTTTTAATTTTACTCTCGGCCCCTACCGCATCTGTATTCGCCTCTAAATCCGCCATCGCCGATTGAGCAATACTATTTCTAGGCTCAATTTCCGTGACCTTACGATACCATCCGAGAGCATCCATATTGCGGGTTTGGCGCTGTGCAATTGCCGCCATGCCTAGCAGGGCATCCACATTTCTGACATCCTTTTGCAATACTTGGCGATACTTCTGCTGTGCAGAAACATCATCCCCGCGGTTAAATGCCTCATACGCAGCAAGCAATGTAGGGTCAACTCCCGATGCCTGCGCTTTACTCACCAGCCTTAGCGGCTCTTTTGGCTCAGTCGTTGCAGGTTCGTGTCGCACAGCCTCATCCACTTTAGCCAATTTGCGCGCGGTTGCTGAAACTGGTGGCTGAAAGGTTGAAGTCACCTCTCCAGCAACAGGCTCACCTGCTGACATTGGCTCATCTACCTTAGCTGCTTGCTTAAGCTTTTCTGACGCAGGCTTCACCATCACACCACTATCCTGCACCGGATTTGCAGCCACCCCATCAGCACTTACATCATCCATTGTGCTTCCCACCTCAGCCGGCTGGCTAGCTGCGGCATCCTCAGGCGCAGAACTCACTTCACTTTCCACCGCCGCAACATTAGCCGCTGGCGGCGCTGGTGTTACAACCACTACCTCACTAACGCCCAGCGCCTTAATATATTTATATCCTTGCAAGCCCAACAAAATCATCAAAGCGCCAGCAACACTCAGCAACAGCAAAGCAGTTCGTGAGCTGGCAGTTTTAACCGCGTGATTTGCCACAAATACACTGGCAGCTGCCTTTTGATTACCCTTAGCAGTATCAGCCTGCGCTTTCAGGTTGGCAACACTTGCCATTGCCGCCTCATTAAACGCATCCGCCTTACTTTTTGTTTTAGTGGCCGCAGGCTGGGCAAGATGTTTAGTTGGGACATCCTCTTTGGATTTGACATCAGCGCCAATCAAACCAGCCTCTTCAGCCAGAGATAAATCCATACTCTTGAACACGCCATTATCTTGCGCCAAAGCAAACGGCTCAACATGATTGCTCACTGCACCTTCATCAGAACTTGCAACAACCTTTGCGTTATCTAACTCAAGCTCCAGTGGCGAAAGTGACAAGGCATCAGAAGGCAAGGCTTTGGTACGTCCAGCCTTTTCAGCCTTTTGCTTATCCTTTTCTGCGGTCGCCAGTGCTTTGATTAGCAAACTCATTTGCTAATTACCTTTCGCTCTCAGCATCTAATGTATTTTCCAGTTGCTGTGAAGGAAGATACTGCTTGTAGGCAGAAAGCTCATCGCTTTCTAAACTCGCGCTAATAATCACTGTAGGTCGTAGGAAAATAACCAGCTCAGTTTTACGATTTGCGTCATTTTGTCCAGTAAATACTTTTCCTACACCAGGCACTTTTGACAAGCCTGGCACTTTATCGGTGTTCGTCAGCACATCGTCCTGCATTAAACCTCCAAGTACAGCTGTATTCCCGCTTAAAATCTGTAACATCGACTCCATTTCGCGCACTTGAATTTCAGGCACTAAACTTTCAACTGTTAAATTAGGATTGGGGTCTTTTTTGAACCCCAGCACCCTCGAAACCGTTGGTCGTATATTGATATTCACGTTACTCAAATCATTGATTTGCGGGGTAACACTCATCACAACGCCAACAGGCACTGTATTCGGTGTAGTTGTCACGGTAGACAATATACCTCCGCCTACAGAGCCCTGTGATTGCTGTGACTGCACTGTAAAATACACCAAATTATCTACAACTTTTAGCACTGCAGTTTGGTTATTAAGCACCATCAACTTAGGGCTGGACAGCACTTTAGTTGAGCCAAACTGCTCAAGTAAATTAATAGATGCCGCAATATTACCTATTTTGCTTACCGGGTTAAGGTATCCAGCCACAAACCCAGCATTAGTAGCCGTGCCAAATGCATTTGCGGTAGTAGTGAAAGTGTTCCCTGTTGCATTAATACTGTTAGTTTGCGCACCTAACTGCTGCCTAAACTGAAAACCACTATTAGTCGCGCTATTATTTAATCGGCTCCAATCAATCCCTGCCTGAAAGCTATCACTAAGCCTCACTTCAACAATGGTCGCTTCAATTAACACCTGACGTTTAGCACTCGCGAGCACTTTATCCAAAAACTCCTGAACTCGCTCATGCTGCTTGTTTGTGCCACGAACACTGATTACGCCAGCCTCACGATTAGAAATAACATTGGCTGCAAACAAGGTTTTGTATTCAGTAAAGGCCTTCTGGGTATCTCCTCTTAGGTTAGGCTCAGCTTTTTGTGCATTCCCAGCAACACCTGCGGATCCCTCTTTAGCGCTTTGAGTATCTGCGCTAGCTGACTGTTTATCCGCCTCTAATCTGCCAATAATGATTTCTTTATCGCTCTCGGCTAACAATGCTGTGATATTTTTTTCCAAGGTGTCCCAAAAACGGTTATTGGACTCACTTCTAACCATGGTACGAGAACTATTATTCGCCCCCGTACCTGACGTGTTACTTGTTGTGCCACCGCTAGCACTAGAACTCTGGCCAGTGCTAGAAATTTGACCATCCACACCGATAAAACCAACCGCATCTCGTGACATGTTCACATAGTCAACCTTATACGTCCTCAACACTGGTTGGTCTGGCGTTATTGTCAGCACCTTATCTTTAACGTTATACGTTAAATCCACCTGCTTAGATAAGCGCTCCAAAATCGCCGGCAAGGTTTGGTCCACGGCATTTAAAGTCACGCGCCCTTGAATGGCAGGGTGGATATCAATATTGAGCTTACTGTCTCTGGCTATTGCAAACAGCACTTCTTTCACGGGAGTGTCGTAAACAACAATACTGTAAACAGGCTCTTTTGCTTTAGGTGTAGGTGGCGGCAAATACTGACTGTTAGTGACTGGCTTAGGAATAGCAGCAGATGCTGCAGGCGTTGCTGGTTTTGAGGTCAGGGATGGGGATGATGTATTTTGGCCATCAATATGTCCTGTTGATGGCTTCACTTTGGATTGATGTGAGCACGCTGACATCCCCAAAACCAAGGTCATGCATAGCAGTGTTGATACTGTTTTATTCTTTATCACGGCTTGGTTACCCCTACATTCTGTAACTTTATCTGTACACTTTTTAATCATTTTCCATGATACCGCAAAAAATGCAAGAAAATACAAATAGCAACAACAAGTTACAGGAGCAAATCAAGGTTATTAATGAGGTGGAACACCAAACTTCACAGCGAACTCATGCGTAATTAAATTCTATGCCCGCGCAGCATCGTCAATCCAAACACGCACAATCATTAAAAACAGATAAATATCACGACATATCCACTACAAAAGTTAATTAAGCGGCACGATATCTTTATTAATTCCAGCCAAGGTTCTTAAATAAGGCCGGTTGTTTTTAATAGATGGGGGCAAGCTTTTGAGTGCATCCAGTGCATCAGCCCGCTGCGCGTAAGCGCCATACAACACTACGGTATATAAGCCATCAGCTTTGCGCATACGGTAAAGATAAATATTATCCACCTCCACTTGCCGACTTAAACTCTCAAGCTCTGCAACCAGTTGCGCATCTTCAACCTTCTCATCTGCCGACACTGCATTGGGCACCGATTTAATTTGCAGCAATACGGTTTCTGGCTTTGCACTCTTTAATAGTTTACTCATCGCATCCAAACGCTGACGCACCAACCCTTCTGCGCCTTCTAGAGTAGGCTTATCAATAGCCACAGCGACATCTTTCAATGTCACGGGTACATTAGCATTAGTCAGTGCAGAAAAGTCATTGACCTTCACTTGCGTATTTGTCACTGCAACAGCGGATTGTTTAGCTGCCTGAGGCAGGCTAGAGTTGGCGGTGGCAGGGGCAACCTTCACCGGCTGGATTGGTTTCGCCGTCACTTTTGCAGCACTTTGCTGGACAGATGGGCGCTGCCACATCATCGTCGCGACTAGCATCCCACTTAAAATCACGAGTAAACACAGGAACCACACCGCAATTTGTTTATAACGGCTAAACTTTTGTCCATACAAACTTTCAGCAAACTCACTATCTTGGATAGCTGCTTTTACATGCTTAGGCGTTACTTGATAGACATTGTCAGCAAATGCCGCCAACAAAGCTTTATCGGCCAGGATATTCACACGTCTCACCAAGCCCTGCGCTGCATGAGACAACTTTTTAATTGACGCTTCGGTAAACAAATGGGGGCCATGATAGCCCGCTGCGCGCAATCTAAAAATCAGATATTCACCAACATCCTTCGTATGTAAGGGGCCTAAATTAAAACGATGCGTGATGCGCTCTCGCAACTGGCGAATTTGCTCTTGGTTTAAATTCTCATCCAGCTCGGGCTGTCCAAACAGCACTATCTGCAACAGTTTGTCTTGCTTGGTTTCCAGATTGGAAAGCAGGCGAATTTCCTCCAGCGTTGCCAGCGGCATGCCTTGCGCTTCCTCAACAAAAATCACGACTTGGCGGCCTTCTGCGTGCCGATTTAGCAAATGCGCCTGCAAAGCCTGCATCACCTTCAATCGATCCGCATCTTTAGGCAAATCTAACTGCAGCTCAAAAGCAATCGCATGCAACACATCTTCAGGCGCTACGCTGGGGTTTGCAAGATAAATACTCTCGATTCTTTCGGGGAGTATAGTTTGCAACATTCTGCACAGCATGGTTTTGCCACTACCCACCTCACCAACTACTTTGACAATACCCTCGCCGTTACCAATGGCATACACTAAGGCATCAAGGACTGCGCCGCGATTACCACCAGAAAAGAAAAAGTCTGTATTGGGGGTAATCTTAAACGGGGGTTGCTGCAAACCAAAGTGTGGATAATACAAGTGATTTCCTAGTGACGATTAGTCTTCTTGTGTGTTCATACGGCTATACAGCGTTGTTCGATTCACATTTAACAATTTAGCTGCCTGACTTAAATTACCATGCGTCATTTTCATTGCTGCGTCGATATAAGCACGCTCCCAAGACTTAAGCACAGCATCTAAACTCACATTCACTTGGCGCTGCAAATGTTTTTGCGCTTGCGCGGTCATGCTCGCATCATCGTTAAAATTAAAGGCGTCTGTACTCGATGCCGGCTCACTTAAGTCAAACTCAGCAAGCAACTCATTTTCTTTAACGGTCTTGCCAGAATATTTGGCAATTAACCGTATCACGATATTTCTTAGCTCGCGGACATTGCCTGGGAAGTCATAATCCAGCCAACGCACTTCTGCTTTTGCATCTAGCCTAAAAGGTGCCTTATCAATTTGCTTGGTATAAAACTCAATAAAATGATCACGCAACAGATGCTTATCATCTGCCAACTCGCGTAACGGTGGCACATGTACCGTAAATACACTTAAACGGTGATATAAGTCGGACCTGAACTTACCAGCACGCACCTCGGCTCTTAAATCGCGATTAGTTGCTGCAACAATCCGTGCTCGGCTTTTACGGGTTTGCGTTTCACCGATACGCTGATACTCGCCATTCTCCAACACACGTAACAGCTTGGCCTGCAACTCTAAAGGCAATTCACCAATTTCGTCTAAGAATAAAGTGCCCTCACCGGCATCCTCAAAGTAACCAGCGTGCGCAGTCACCGCGCCTGTAAATGCACCTTTTGCGTGGCCAAACAGGATAGATTCAGCCAGCAACGGGGAAACCGCAGCACAATTAACCGATAAATAAGGATAAAGTAAGCGCTGACTTGCAAAATGAAAGCTGCTCGCCACTAACTCTTTTCCACTACCAGATTCACCTTCAATCAAAACTGGGAAAGGAGAGTCCGCAAACTGCCGAATTTGCATACGTAACGCTTGGATAGGTAAGCTATTGCCAAGCAAGCCACCATGCTCTTGCTCCACCCGCATCTCGTTAAGCTCAACGTCCTGCACTTTGAGCGCATTCAACAACATGTCTTTAAGCTTTTCTACATCACAAGGCTTGGCAATAAAATCCACAGCCCCCAATGCAAGCGCATGCTTCACGTTCACATCATCACTCTGACCTGAAAGTACATGAATTTTAATCGTTGGCGAGTGTGTCAGCAGCGCGCTAATGACTTTAAAGCCCTCTTCGGGGGTGTGGGGCGTTGGCGGCAGGCCCAAGTCGACTAAAGCCAGAGCAGGAGGGGAATCTAACTGTTGCAGCAAACTTTTCAATTGCGTGTACGACTCTGCCACACACACTTCAAAATATTTACTCAACACAAAATGTAAGGTATCAGTGATTAGCGGGTCATCATCAATAATCATCAATACAGGACGTAGTGCCGCCATTAACAAACCCTTTTTTTAAATTAGATAATAACTATAACCAACGCCACTATAGCCCGAATAGTTTGATGTATCAATACTTTCGCCACCCATGCAGTATGATGAAAACCGAGATAAAAGCCACAATTAAACAGCTAGCCAATTCAGCAGTAAAACGGCCAAAAATTCCTACTGTTTTTGATGCGCCACCAATAGCGACTCACAAGCTGTACTTTGCAATGACACTACAGCCATCACAGGTGGATTATCATTCCAAAAGTTGACTAAAAAGTGTAGGTGTTGTGCTTCTAGACAAGCCAGAACCTCAATACCACCGGCTTTGTGAGCTTTTTATTTACCTTTTCACACTTACTCGGAACACAAAAGAATGAGGCACACTTCCCAACAACACTCAAACCATCATGCGCAACACCCTGCATGATGTACGCAACGAACAGCGCAATAGCCATATATCTTAACCAGGGCAAAGATACCCTCTTGACTATGCAATTGATACTAATTTAACGCTAGTGACACCCTTGCAGCATCAGCGCCTTGATATCTGTTCAAAAAAAAAGCCCTGCTATCATGCAGGGCTTTAAAACAGAGAGTTAGCCAACAAAGCACCAACCCACACCAACAAAAGTCACAGCTTCAAGCTCACACTAAGTAATACATAGTGATTACGAACTCCAAGCACGGCTTGAGCAATGACACAACATTATTACTTATCTACCTAGGCACTAATCTGCTGACGGTGCGTACGCTGACTTCTTACCACCAAACTCATAACGCACACCGATCCATGCAGAGCGTGGTGCACCCGGTGCTAAGAATGTCTCGCCAAGAGTAGCTGAACGACGGCCATTGGTTGTCATGTAGTTACCATTAACTGGACTGAAAGGGCTTGCGCCGAGCTGCCCAGCAGTTGCGTACTCTTTATCCAACACATTATTCACACGTGCAAACAGGTTCCATTCATTATTAATCTGGAATGCTGCCGATAGATTAATCGTACTATAACCAGCAATTTTACCGCCACCAAGGAAAGTGCCGCCTGATTCATGCTTATTGTTCTCATTGCCGCGAGCATAAGAGCCAGCGATAGCAAGCAAATCACCGCCGACGCTAAACCTGTCGGTTACACGGTAATTAGAATAGAACTTGAACACATTTCTTGGTACCAATGGGATGCGGTTGCCTTTTTTAACATTAACATTACCATCATCCGCCGACGAGTTAGCTTCAGCCATAAAAGTTTCGTTACTTTGATAGGTAGCATCCAAGAAAGTATAGTTTGCGCCAAACCCTAAATTACCAACTATCGCATTTAGGCCACCCTCAACCCCACGACGGCGCGTTTCGCCAAAGTTCTTAAAGTAACCTTCACCAGAGGTTGGGCTACTAATGAACTGGATGTCATCGTAGTTGGTTGCAGTAAACACGCCTGCATTCCAAGATACGGCACTATTCAGCTTACCGCGTAAACCAGCTTCCCATGTTTTAGTCACAACCTGATCGAGCGGTGGGTCACCGGCCATGGCGTTAGGTAAACGACAACCATTGTCTGGATTGGCACAACCAAGCTCAATACTGGTTGGTGCACGACTACCTTCATTGTAGCCAGCATAAGCATTCAAGGCATCGCTTACTGCATAAGTTAAACCTAGTGCTGGATTAACGCGACTAAAGGTATGGTTGCCACTTAGTGAGTCATCAGCATCCCGGTAAACATCTCCATCCAAACGGTCGCTATTTTTCACGCGGATATGGTTATAGCGTGCAGCAGCAGTCACATGTAGCTTATCAGTAACAGCTAGAGTGTCTGTCGCAAAAACACTCCAAGTGTAATTCTTACCGCGTAAATTAACGCGTGCATCATCCAACTCATCATCTGCGTTATAACCCTTACCGTTTGTAGGATCAAGGAAAACACCTGAGCCAGCAATACCACGATCGGCCGTTACTACACCGTATTCAGAAGAAGCTTTGTAGGTACTGCGGCTAAAATCAAAACCACTGCCTACGCTATAACTATTAGTACGCCCCCAAAGCTGATTGCTTACGTTTACCTGGCCAAAAATCCCCATATTTTCCTGGTTAACTTCACTACGATTAATCAACCCAGAACATTTCTCCAATGGCTCATCACCAGTCGCAAGCTCGCTAGCACAAGCAGGAGAACCATTAGCCAAAAATACGTTCTGCCCCCAAGTCGGAGATGTTCTGGAGCCTACCACTTCAGGCAATGAACCGTCATTAAGGTCACCGTTATAACTACGCGTTTTAATCTTGCGATAGTAGGTATTACCCGTGAGCGAGACATTATCAGTGAAGAAATGAGCCAACTGCAAATTCAAGAAATTGGATTTATTTTGTGTATTATCAGGCCATGTAAATACACTGTCGTAATTACGGCGCAACATACTTTGCGGGGTCATGCCATTCCCATTCAGATCGGTATCTGCCCAAGCGTAAGTCAGGTTTAGATCGGTTTTTTCGCCATGCCAGCCCAATTTACCGAATAACTGCTTAGAGTTAGATTCAGAATGATCACGCCAGCCGTTTTCATCAAAGAAGGTACCGGCAACAAAGTAATCAATATTATCAGCTACTCCGCCATACTCCATATTGGTAACATTACGACCCCAACTACCAAACAAGGTCTGCAGCGCGCCACCTGGGTTATCACGGCCGTTTTTAGTTTGTATCGACAATGCACCACCCAGCGTATTCAATCCAAACATCGGGTTTGAGCCCGGCATCAACTGCATGCCTTTGATCGCATTTTTAGGAATCAAATCCCAGCTAACCACATCACCAAATGGCTGGTTCATACGCACACCATCCATATAAATAGAAAGACCTTGCGGCGTTCCCAATAAAGGTGATGCAGTAAATCCACGATAATTGACGTCTGGCTGCAATGGGTTATTCTGAACTTCGTTCACATAAACACTACCCATATGGCGCTTCATATACTCACTGATATCCAAAGATTGGGTACGATCCAAATCTTCAGCATCTACCGTTTGCACATTGGAAGGAATTTGACTGACTGGCACTCCGACAGATGGGAGCGGTGTTGTACTCACCACCTCAACCTTGTCAATTGTAATCTTTTCCCCAGCTTGTAGCGCCTGCGGCACTGAATAGGCGGCTAATATGGCCAGCAACATCAGCTTTGGTTTCATTGTGTTTTGCATACATCTCCCTGTCGTTATTTTAAATACGGGGGTCTAGTACGCAAAAGACATACCAACATCAAGCATCAATAATAATCAAATTAAATCATGCAGTTAAGCATTAAAACACCAAAAACATACATGAAGGCACCAGAAAGCTGGCTTTAATCAACCACCAAAATGGCTAAAAGCAACCACAAACCAATACGTGCAGAGCCAGCATTAGTACAGTAATTGATGGGCAGAATTGTCCTTGATATCAATCATGCACCGCATGGAGAGATCTCTGCAAAAAGTCTATTTATGAATACAGAGATAAGCGTCTTGACCTGATATCAACAAAACCGTTAGATGTACAGTGAATTGTACGTTATGTACATCTGTAAGGCCGAGCACAAATAAAACAGCGAGCACTTATGTGAAGAATTGCACTGAAATTGCCACTAATGGCAATGGTATGGCACTGACTTGTTGTGACAGCCGTACTTATCTAAGCCGCCGCCATGAGAAGGCGCGCCATGCGTCCCTTCTGCATCATGGGTATGACCACCAAAGAATGTTACGGGCTGCCTTGGATTTAGCATATCAGCATTAACAACGCTCACGCCAATAACGACCAGAGCTAACATTGCTAAAGCCATCACTTTTGCCTTTTTCATACATTACCCCAAGCTTAGAGCGTGATTAATAGTTAAAGCATCGTGCGCCTTAAGCAGACTAAAGTCAAAAACATTAGAAACCCACCTAAGATCAGGTCACGCTAATCATACTAACAGGCAATAAAAAAGCCCCGCAGTTAGCGGGGCTTTTAATATATGGGGTGGCTGATGGGGCTCGAACCCACGACAACAGGAATCACAATCCTGGACTCTACCAACTGAGCTACAGCCACCATAGAGACTTTTTAATACATGGCCTGCCCGACAGGAATCGAACCTGTAACCCCCAGCTTAGAAGGCTGGTGCTCTATCCGGTTGAGCTACGGGCAGATTTTGGTTACAAGGCTTTATATCATCTACAACATAAAGCACTGACTTTTCGGGCTGACTTTTAATTTGGGTGTTAAAAGTAAGACTTACTTCTAACACCCAAAAAGTTTGGTCGGCGTGGAGAGATTCGAACTCCCGACATCCTGCTCCCAAAGCAGGCGCGCTACCAGGCTACGCTACACGCCGAAGAGGCAGTAATATAACCAAAACTAAGATTAAGGTCAATCGCTATATGCTAAAATAGCGCTTTATTTTACAAATTAATTGAATTTTTAGATTCTGACACCCAATGACTGCTCAAATTATCAATGGCAAAGCAATTGCCGACAATTTATTAGACTCAATCAAAGAAAGAATCAACCAACGCCTGTTAGCCAACAAACGAGCGCCAGGTCTTGCGGTTATCTTGTTAGGCGAGGATCCGGCCTCCGCCATCTATGTGCGCAACAAACGCTTAGCTTGTGAGAAAGTGGGCGTTCGCTCCGTTGCCTATAATTTGCCAGCCACCACGACAGAACAAGAACTACTTGCCTTAATCACGCAGCTTAACCAAGATAACACGATAGATGGCATTTTGGTGCAATCACCATTGCCACCGCAAATCGAAGAAGAGCACATCATTGAGTGCATTAGCCCAAACAAAGATGTGGATGGGTTCCACCCATACAATATTGGGCGCTTGGCCGTGCGCCAGCCAACGCTACGCTCATGCACACCATTTGGTGTCATTAAAATGCTAGAAGCCTCAGGCATCAACCTTATGGGGCTTGATGCTGTTGTTGTAGGCGTATCTAACCACGTAGGCCGCCCGATGGGCTTAGAGTTATTGTTAGCCGGCTGTACAGTGACTAGCTGCCACCGCCACACCAAAGAGCTAGCCAAGATGGTTGCACACGCAGACCTAGTGGTTGCTGCTGCTGGCAAACCAGGCTTAATCAAAGGGGAATGGATTAAGCCAGGCGCCATTGTGATTGATATCGGTATCAACCGCCTAGAAGACGGTCGTATTTGCGGCGATGTGGATTTCAACGTTGCAAAAGAGCGTGCTGGCTGGATTACACCGGTGCCGGGCGGCGTTGGCCCAATGACGGTTGCAACGTTGATGGAGAACACATTGCTCTCATTAGAACTCAGTGAACAAGGCAGCGCAATTTAATCACATTAAATCAATTGGATAGATGCATACCAATTAGGCTTTTGCATCAAACCATTAATCAGTGTACACTCATGCGCTGATTTTAGGAGCTAACATTTTTGTTAGCTCAGTTTTCAATATTTTTAATTTTTTGTATTTGGGTAATTATTATGGCAGATGTAATTAGTAAGCAATTCACGCCTTATCAGCCGAAACCTGATGAAGAATACATGAGCAAAGCTCAACTAGAACATTTTCGTTCTATTTTAAATGACTGGAAAGCTGAGTTAAGCGAAGAACTTGATCGCACCGTGCACACCATGCAGGATGAAGTGACGATGTTTGCCGACCCAAACGATAGAGCCAGTCAAGAATCTGACATGACGCTAGAGTTACGCAACCGCGACCGCGAACGTAAGCTTATTAAGAAAATTGATGAAACCTTACGCAACATCGAACATGATGAGTACGGCTACTGCGAAGGCTGCGGCATTGAGATTGGCTTAAAACGCCTAGAAGCACGCCCGACAGCCACTTTATGTATCGACTGCAAAACATTAGACGAACTAAGAGAACGCCAAGTCGCTAAATAACCAGCGCCAAGCCAGTACCAACTTTAGCGTTTTTTCATTTAAGCTTAACTAAAAAACTTGAATGAATATTTAAAACAATAAATTAACAAAAAGCCCGCAATTGCGGGCTTTTTGTTATCTAGCAAGTGACACGATTACCGTATTACTCGTCAGCTTCTGTTTCAGCTTTAGCCTCTGCAACTGGCGGATCAATCAAAGCTTTCATGCTTAGACGTACACGACCCTTTTCATCAGCCTCAACCACTTTAACCTTCACTACGTCGCCTTCTTTCAAGAAGTCAGCCACTGCATTCACACGTTGATGTGCAATTTGTGAAATATGTAGCAAGCCATCTTTACCTGGAATCAAAGTAACGATTGCACCGAAATCAAGCAATTTGATTACAGTACCTTCATAGGTTTGACCCACTTCAACTTCAGCAGTGATTTCTGCAATGCGACGTTGCGCTTCAGCACCTTGCTCTGAGCTTGTGCATGCAATTTTCACTGTACCGTCATCTTCGATATCAATCGTTGTGCCAGTTTCTTCAGTTAACGCACGAATCACTGCGCCACCCTTACCGATTACATCACGGATTTTCTCAGGATTAATCTTCATAGTGATAATACGTGGTGCAAATTGTGACATTTCTGTATTTGCGCCGCTCACAGCTTGCTTCATGATACCAAGAATGTGTGCACGACCTTCTTTAGCCTGCGCTAAAGCCACTTGCATGATTTGTGCAGTGATGCCGGTGATTTTAATGTCCATTTGCAAGGCAGTGATACCATCTTCTGTACCAGCTACTTTAAAGTCCATATCACCCAAGTGATCTTCATCACCTAAGATGTCAGTCAACACAGCAACACGGTTACCTTCTTTGATCAAGCCCATTGCGATACCCGCAACATGGTTTTTCATTGGTACACCAGCATCCATTAACGCTAAGCAGCCACCGCATACAGAGGCCATTGAGCTTGAGCCGTTAGATTCTGTAATCTCAGAAACCACACGCATGGTGTAATCAAAATCTTCTTTAGCTGGCAATGCAGCCACCAAAGCACGTTTTGCTAAACGGCCATGACCGATTTCGCGGCGTTTTGGCGTACCTACGCGGCCAGTTTCACCAGTTGCGTACGGAGGCATGTTGTAATGCAGCATAAAGCGGTCATTGTATTCACCTTGCAATGCATCAATGGTTTGCTCATCACGACCTGTACCTAAAGTCGCTACAACCAACGCTTGTGTTTCACCACGTGTAAACAGTGCTGAACCATGCGTACGTGGCAATACACCGGTACGGATGCTGATAGGACGCACCGTGCGTGTATCACGGCCATCAATACGTGGCTCGCCATTTAAAATTTGGCTACGTACAGTTTTAGCTTCTAAATTAAAGATTTCATTTTTAATTTTATTCGCTTCTGAAGTTGAAGTTTCTTCAGTTACTAACTCAGCCAACACACGGTTGGTGATTTCTTCTAACTTAGCTGAACGCGCACCTTTGGCTTTAATCTGGAATGCAGCATTAATATCAGCAGCAGCCAAGCCAGCTACTTTTTCAATCAATGCAGTATCTGGCTCTGGCGCAACCCAGTCCCAAGCATCTTTACCAGCCTCTGCTGTTAATTCGCTAATCAATTTAATCACAGCTTGCATTTGCTCGTGACCATAAACAACCGCGCCTAACATCACTTCTTCTGAAAGCTCTTTAGCCTCTGACTCAACCATCATTACAGCGCTTTCTGTTGCCGCAACGACCAAATCAAGCTCGGTTTCTTCCAATTGTGCTTTAGTCGGGTTTAATACGTATTCGTCATTGATATAACCAACGCGAGCCGCACCTAGTGGACCGTAGTATGGAATACCTGACAATGACATCGCTGCGGATGCACCGATAATTGCAGGAATGTCTGCATCGATTTCCGGATCTGATGACAACACAGTTGCCACGACTTGCACTTCGTTATAAAACGCTTCTGGGAACAGAGGACGTAATGGACGGTCGATCAAACGACTAGTCAGTGTTTCTTTTTCTGAAGGACGGCCTTCACGCTTGAAAAAACCACCTGGGATTTTGCCCGCAGCATAGGTTTTTTCCATGTAATCTACAGTTAACGGGAAGAAGTCTTGACCTGCTTTAACTTCACGTTTGCTGGTAACAGCTACCAACACCACCGTATCACCGTAGCTCACCATCACCGCAGCATCTGCCTGGCGTGAGATTTCACCGGTTTCAAGGGTTAGCGTGTGCGCACCGTATTGAATACTTTTAGTAACTTTATTAAACATTTATTTTCCTTTTTCAACAGACTGTTATTCACTACCCAATAACAATCTAACAATAAAAAAAGCCGATGCATATTGATGCTATCGGCTTTTTACAGCAATTATATAAGTGAAGCCAAAAAGCTAAGCACTTTTATAACTGTTACTTACGCAGACCTAAACGTTGAATCAATGTTTGATAACGGCTAGAGTCTTTACGTTTTAGGTAGTCTAACAAGCTACGACGTTGGCTAACTAAAGCTAACAAACCACGACGTGAGTGGTTGTCTTTTTTGTTAGATTTGAAGTGCTCTGTTAGATAGCTGATGCGGTTTGTTAAAAGTGCTACTTGCACTTCTGGACTTGCCGTATCATTTGGTGCGCGTTGATATTCTGCAACGATTTTCGCGGTATCTTGTGCTGTAACTGCCATAACTTTTTCCTAAATTTAGAGGTTTTGCGTCAATACAAAAGTAGCCTAGTATCTTATTTGGATGCTAACCCACAATTGCATTCATTTACATGAACCGCACATTATAGTGACAAGTTAACAGCTTAACAAGTTATTTCAACAATCGGCTTAACTATATTACTTGCTGCATCAAGCGTTTAGGTGCAATTTTGCCATCACTCTGCTGCTCACCTAAGCCCAAAAACACATGCCGCTCATCGTACAAGCGCAACAAACCAGCAGGTACCTTGCCACTTTGCCACACCGCTTGCCCTTGCATCAAATAGAAAGCGCTATCCGTATCCAACACTAGCGCCGGCAAGTCATCCACTGCCGTATCAGGCGCGGCCAGTTTTGCCAAACGCTCATCTGCACTCAGCGCTTCAAACTCGGCTAAGGTGATGGCTTGAGCAATGTCATAGCCAGCGGTATAGGTTCTGCGCAAGCCAATCAAATGCGCGCCACAGCCTAAACTAGCGCCGATATCCTCCGCCAGCGTACGAATATAAGTGCCTTTACTGCAAGATACCTCAATTTCTGCAACATCCCCTGCGAAGCTCAGCACCTCGATAGCATGGATAGTAACGGTACGTATCTTACGCTCAATCTCTATGCCCTCACGCGCATATTCATACAAGGCCTTGCCTTCATGCTTTAAGGCCGAGTACATAGGAGGAGTTTGATTAATGACACCGACGAACTGCAGGCACGCCTGGCTAAATTCTGCAGCACTCACTTGCACGGGCGCTTGCTTCAGCACTTCACCTTCAGCATCACCAGTGGTGGTGGTGATACCCAATTTAATCGTGGCATGATAAGTTTTATCGGCATCAGTGAGGTAGTGCGCGAACTTGGTGGCTTCGCCAAAACAAAGTGGTAATAAACCCGTAGCTAGCGGATCAAGTGTGCCGGTATGTCCGGCCTTGGCCGCTTGTAGCAGCCACTTCACCCGCTGTAAGGCTTGGTTAGAAGAAAAACCTAAAGGCTTATCTAATAACAAAATACCATTGATATTTTTTTTGACTCTTTTGAATTGCAAAGGGACGTTAACTCTAAGAAGTTAAGACTTGGTTTTATCTGAAGCAATCGCCTCATCAATCAGCTTGGACATCATCATGCCGTTATCGATGGACGCATCATACAAAAAGTGCAATTGCGGTACTGTGCGTAATAACATACGCTTTGCAAGCTGCGTACGCAAAAAGCCGGCAGATTTTTCCAAACCCTGCTGCGTACTATCGCTCTGCTTTGCTGCACTATAAAAAATCTTAGCGTGCGCCATGTCACCCGTTACCTCAACTGCAGTGACGGTGACCATGCCAACACGCGGGTCTTTAATTTCAAACATTAGCAGGTCTGCGATTTCGCGCTGCATTTGTTCAGCCACACGGTGACTACGTGAAAAATCTTTTGCCATTCTAATCCTAAAAGTGTTGATATATGACCTGCTGCATATTGCCGCTTACAAGCCATACATCAAACACTGGGTAAGCGCTTATAGCGTACGCGCTACTTCAATCATCTCGTAAACTTCCAAGATATCACCAACTTCGATATCGTTGTAGCCCTTCAATGACAGACCGCACTCGAAATTGTTTTTAACTTCTTTAACGTCATCTTTAAAACGTTTTAGTGAATCCAACTCGCCAGTATGCACGATCACGTTATTACGCAAGATACGTACTTTAGAGTTACGTTTAATCATACCGTCTTGTACATAGCAACCAGCAATCGCACCAATCTTAGAAATACGGAATACCTCACGCACTTCCACCGTACCAATCATGCTCTCTTTTTGCTCTGGTGCCAACATGCCACCAAGCGCCGCTTTGATTTCGTCCACTGCTTCATAAATAATGTTGTAGTAACGTACATCCACACCCAACGTATCAATCAACTTACGTGCGCCTGAGTCAGCACGCACACTGAAACCAATCAATACCGCTTTAGAAGCTGCAGCCAAGTTCACATCTGACTCACTGATTGCACCCACGCCGGTGTGAATAATATTCACCTTCACTTCGCTGGTAGACAGTTTTTGCAAGCTTGTTGCCAAGGCTTCGTATGAACCCTGCACGTCTGACTTGATAATCAAACCAAGTGTTTGCACTTCGCCTGACTCCATTTGTTCGAACATGTTTTCCAGTTTTGCCGCTTGCTGTTTAGCAAGCTTCACATCACGGTATTTACCTTGACGGAACAATGCAATTTCACGTGCTTTGCGTTCGTCATTCAATACGATCACTTCTTCACCCGCGCTAGGCACGTCAGACAAACCTAGAATTTCCACTGGCATGGATGGGCCAGCCTCTTGAATGTCTTTACCGGTCTCATCCAACATCGCACGTACTTTACCAAAAGTAGTGCCCGCCAAAATCATATCACCACGTTTTAAAGTACCTGATTGCACTAGAATCGTAGCCACTGAACCGCGGCCTTTGTCTAGACGGCCTTCAATCACCAAGCCCTTGGCCGGTGTATTTTTAGGCGCTTTTAACTCCAACACTTCAGCCTGCAGCAACACAGCCTCTAGCAAATCATCAATGCCTTGACCAGTTTTAGCTGATACCGCACGGAACATCGTGTCACCACCAAAGTCTTCAGGCACCACTTCCTGACTCACCAGTTCCATTTTCACGCGCTCAGGATCTGCATCCGGCTTATCAATTTTATTGATCGCCACAACAATCGGCACACCAGCTGCTTTAGCATGGTGAATCGCTTCGATTGTTTGCGGCATCACGCCGTCATCTGCTGACACGACTAGAATCACAATATCCGTCGCCTTAGCACCGCGCGCACGCATCGCTGTAAACGCTTCATGGCCTGGGGTATCTAGGAATGTCACCATACCGCTAGGCGTTTCAACATGGTAAGCACCAATATGCTGCGTAATACCGCCAGCCTCACCAGTTGCCACGCGGCTACGGCGAATGTAATCCAACAATGACGTTTTACCGTGGTCAACGTGGCCCATCACCGTCACAACAGGTGGACGTGTTTCCATGATCGCTTCAGCATGCTCAGCTTCTTCGATAAACGCATCTGGGTCATTTGGTGCTGCAGCCTGGGCCTTATGACCCATCTCTTCCACAATAATAATGGCAGTTTCTTGGTCTAGCACTTGGTTGATGGTCACCATCATACCCATGCCCATCAGCGTTTTAATCACTTCACCTGACTTCACTGACATTTTGTGTGCCAAATCAGCCACAGTAATTGTTTCTGGTACAAGCACTTCATAGACTAACGGTTCAGTTGGTGCAGTAAAAGCATGCTGCTGATCATCATCATGATGCTTACCGCCTTTGCCTTTCGGTGCACGCCAGCCAGTTTTACCGCTCGTTACATCACCACGTGTTTTTAATCCACGTTTTTTGTTCTCGGCATCGGTCCATTCTTTATTGTTACCTTTACCTTTTTTCGCATCTTTTACACCTGGTTTTTCAGCACCTTCTTTTGCTACAGGTTTATGCAAGGTACCTTCTGAAAGCTTAGCTGCTTTAGCTTTTGCAGCTTCAGCTTCTGCTAACTTTCTCGCCTCTTCGTCTAAACGACGCTGCGCTAACTCTTCTTTTTTGCGTTTATCTTCTGCTTGCAATGCTAGTAACGTCGCATGGCGCTTAGCTTCTTGCTCACGCAACGCAATCTCTTCCGCACCAAGCAAGTCTTTGCGGCTGATAGTTTGTTGTCTAACCACAACCTTTTCAGGCTCAACCACAGCTTCAACTTGCACTTCGGCCACCACTGGTGCAGCAACTTCCGGCTCAGGCTCAACTACCGGTGCTACTGGCGCCTCAACCACAACTGGCTCAGGCTCAGCGACAGGAGCAACCGGCACTTCAACTACTGGCGCGGGCACTTCAACCGGAGCTTCTACCGCATCAACAGCAGCTTCGACCAAAGCATCTTCAACAACATCCTCTTCAGGCATGCCAGAGTCTTCGCGCTGCTCGATCACGCGTTTCTTGCGTACTTCTACTTGAATTGTGCGCGCTTTACCGCTGTTATCAGTTTTTTTAATTTCTGTGCTTGATTTGCGTGTGAGGGTAATTTTGTTTTTAGGAGCAAGCGTACCGTGCTCTTTACGCAAATGATCTAGCAATGCCGCTTTATCGTGCTCACTTAATTCATCTTCTGCGCTTGTTTTATGCACGCCAGCACTTTTAAGCTGTTCTAATAACAATGCCGTCGGCAGCTTTAATTCGCCAGCAAATTGTTCTACGGTTGTTTGTGCCATCTTGTTGCTCCAGTATTCTTCTTCCTAAGCTTTATTGCCTAGCGTTACCACTCATTATTACTGCGCTTTAGTTCGGCCAAACTAAATTGACCGATACCCATAAAGCGCTACATTTGAATATTATTATTTAAACCAAGGTGCGCGAGCTGTCATGATTAGTGTTTTTGCGCGCTCTTCGTCCATATTGGTTAATTCAACCAACTCATCAATTGCTAACTCAGCTAAATCATCCATGGTTGAGATGCCTTTTGCCGCTAATTGATGAGCAGTTGCATCATCCATACCTTCTAGCGTCAACAAGTCTTCTGCAGCCTCTTCAACTTTTTCTTCTTTGGCAATTGCTTCTGTCAACAATGCAGCACGAGCACGCTTGCGTAGCTCTTCTACCGTATCTTCATCAAAAGCTTCAATTTGGTTCATTTCTGCCAGAGGCACATAAGCGATTTCTTCTAATGTGCTAAAGCCTTCTTGCACTAGAATTTCAGCCACTTCCTCATCAACGTCTAGTTTTTCCATAAACAATTGACTAACACCAGCATACTCTTCTTGATTTTTCTGTGCCGCTTGATCAACCGTTAAGATGTTCAAGGTCCAGCCAGTTAACTCTGAAGCCAAACGCACGTTTTGACCGCTACGGCCAATCGCTAGTGCCAATTGCTCTTCTTCCACCACTACATCCATGCTGTGCGCATCTTCATCGACGACGATGCTAGACACTTCAGCTGGAGACATTGCGTTAATCACAAACTGCGCCGGCTCCATGCTCCATAACACGATATCCACACGCTCACCAGCCAACTCACCGGTTACCGCCTGCACACGTGAACCACGCATACCCACACATGTACCCACTGGGTCTAGGCGCTGATCATTGCTCTTAACTGCAATTTTTGAACGCAAGCCAGGGTCACGCGCGGCAGAACGAATCTCTAACAAACCCTCTTCAATCTCAGGCACTTCCAATTCAAACAAACGCACCAAAAACTCAGGGATAATTCTAGATAGAATTAATTGAGGACCACGGCCACTGCGCTCGATACGCAACAAGTAAGCACGAACACGGTCACCCACACGCAAGTTCTCTTTTGGAATCATTTGCTCACGTGGCAATAGTGATTCGATACGACCCACTTCAATGATGGCATTACCTTTTTCCATGCGCTTAATAACGCCGGTCACTAGTTTTTCATCACGTGCCAAGAAGTCTTGCAAGATTTGCTCGCGCTCAGCCTCACGCACTTTTTGTAAAATCACCTGCTTAGCAGCTTGCGCGCCAATGCGGCCGAACTCAAGGTTTTCTAATGGCTCTTCGTAATAGTCACCGATAGTTAAACCTTTAGAACGCTCATCTTCCTCATCGATTTGATAAGCTGAGTTTTCCAACAAGTCGTAGTCCACATATTGCCAACGTCTAAATGTTTGGTACTCGCCAGTTTCACGATCAATAGCAACACGCACATCGGCGTCATCGTGATGTTTTTTCTTTGTAGCCGAAGCCAAAGCAAGCTCTAGCGCGGTAAATATAACGCTTTTATCAACGTTTTTTTCATGCGCCAAGGCATCTACCAACAGTAAAATTTCACGACTCATTTTCAATCTCCGACTATATATTGCAGCTTAACTGCCTTATTTATTAAATTCTTACAATACACACACTTGTATTTAAAACACCGGGTTTAGCCGGGCTTTATCAATATTACTGAGCGCCATTTTGTAAGTGATGCCTTCAAAATCCAGCATCAAATGCCCGTCTTCTACGCCTTTAATCAAGCCTAAAAAGGTTTTTCTCGGCAAGGTTGTTTCTGTAGCGTTAGGGCCTTCATCTTTGATACCAACTCGCAGCTTGATAGATACGCGTTCACCTATGAATCTTAGATAGTCCGACTCTTTCTTCAATACACGATCCATCCCTGGAGATGAAACTTCCAAGCGGTCATAATCAATTTCATGCTCAACCGCCAGCAAATTACCCAACTGATTACTTACTAGTACGCAATCATCAATATTCACGCTGTCTTTACTATCAGCAGGATTTTGCTTATCAATAAACACACGCAACAATTTGCCTCGATTAGAAATCTCTAAATCCACAAGCTCATAGCCTAGCTGGCTTACTGATTTTTCTATTAACGCTTGCAAATCCTGCATAAATCGACCCTTCACTTTCACTGCACAATCTGCGCGCACATACCTCATGCATGCGCAGATTGCAGAAACAAAAAATGGGCACAAAGCCCATCAAAAAATTCATCCGCATTATACCAATCAATTCAATGAATTGGAAACACTACAGTTAATAAAGTGCGCTTTTTATGCTTTTTATATGAATTACCCTCTTATATTCTTTTTAGTTATAAATTTATCACAATTAATTATTTTTAATTATTAACTGGTTTATTTATAGTGCGTACTTTCTTACTTATTAAGTAGTTATAGCGCAGATGCCAAGCAACCAGACAACCAAAACTGTTACACAAGAAATCTTACGTGTAGTGCAAGAGCTCAGTAGCGGCACTGGATTTGGATCGATAGAGATCACCGTACATGGAGGGCGTGTGACGTTTATCGAAAAGCGCGAGAGATTAAGATTTAACCAGACTTCAATCTCAGGAAACATTAGCAAACTTTCGTAACTGCACCAGCAGCGCAATAAAACTATTAATTAAAACCATTAATTTAGATTAGCTGACCAGTTAACTGGAAGTTTGACTCAGGAGATTTAGCATGCAATTCCAATATTCAAAATTTGCCGCCGCACTATTATCAGCAGGCATCTTATCATCACCAGCCATTGCTAGCGCAAATGATAGCAATGAGCTTGAAGAGCTACGCGCTTTAGTTCAAGAGCTGAGCCAAAAAGTAAAAATCATTGAGCGCAAAGATGAGATCAATGAAGAAGCTGCTGTCGCAGCTAAAAAAGAAGCCCCTGTTGTAAAAGCGAGCGCTAATGGATTTGGCCTAGAGTCAGCAGATGGTAAAAACTCCATTAAATTTAGCGGCTTGCTACAAGCGGATTACCGCTCATACCAAGATGGCGCCAATGATGTTCGTAACAGAAGCAACACTCGTGCAGGGAGTTTAGATGCGAATGGCTTCCATGACGCAAACGATACAGCGCTATTACGTCGTATTCGCCCAACAATCCAGGGTACATTATTTGGCAAATATGATTTCCGCTTCACTCCTGAGTTTGCTGGCGGCAGTGCTTCTGCAGTAGACGCATACATTGACGCACGATTAGATCCTGCTTTTAAAATTCGTGCGGGTAAATATAAACCGTTTGTTGGCCTAGAACGCTTACAAGGTGGTAGTGATATTAAATTCGTTGAGCGTAGTTACGTAACTAACGCTATTTTGCCAAACCGTGATGTCGGCGTTTCAGTTTACGGTGATGTATTTGGCGATAAACTTAGCTATGCAGTTGGTGTTAATAATGGCGTAGTCGATGGCGGAAATGCGACCACAGGTAACGAATTTGACGGTTCAAAAGAAGTAACAGCACGACTTTTCGCAACACCATTTAAAGATGATGCTAACGCATTAGCTGGCTTAGGTTTTGGTATCGCAGGTACATATACCAATATTGATGGTGAGAGAAATCTGGACTTCACGAACACTTCGGCAGCCGATGCAACCAGAAATGGCTTACCAAGCTACTTAACAGATGGCCAACAAACATTCTTCCGATATGGCTCAGCCTCTGTTGCAGATGGCAAGCGTAGCCGTATTACGCCACAAGCTAGTTACTACTATGGCCCATTAGGCTTAATTACGGAGTATGCAAGAGTCAACCAGGATGTCAGCTTGTTAACGAACACGACAAGCAATGCGCCGAGTGTCATTGCTGCAAACTCCAGTAAAACACTTAGCCACGATGCATGGCAAGTGGCTGTTTCATACTTATTGACCGGTGAGGATGCCTCCTTTAGAGGCGTAAAACCAAAAAATAACTTTGATATTGATAAAGGTGGCTGGGGTGCTTGGGAGTTAGTGGCGCGTTACAGCGAAATCAATCTGGATAGCGATACCTTTAAAAACAAAAACACTGGTTCATTTTCAACAGGTACATATGCAAACCTATCAGAAAGTGCAAAGTCTGCTAAATCATGGACAGCTGGTGTGAACTGGTACTTGAATCAAAATGCCAAGGTGCAACTGAACTACTCACATACCTCATTTGATGGCGGTGCCGGTATTGGCATTACTGCAGTAAACGCCGCAGGTACCAATATACGTGACCGTCAAAGTGAAAATGCATTGCTAGCTCGCTTCCAGGTCGCGTTCTAAGCCTAGATTACCCCAGCTTGGATTAGTCTAAATTAAAACATGAGCCGCCCTTGTTAACGAGGGCGGCTGATTTAAGAAGTAAAGGATATAAAAATGCCTTGTTGTTCACCAATAGAAGATACCTAAACAAATCACTTAATTATTAATAAGGATGTAAACCATGAAAAAATCATTACTCGCAATTGCAGTATTAGCAGCAACCCTTAGCTTTGCAGCACCGATTACGGCGTCTGCCAAAGACATCACATTACTCAACGTTTCTTACGACCCAACACGCGAACTCTACCAAGACTTCAATGCTGCATTTAGCAAATACTGGCTAGCCAAAACTGGCGACAAAGTAACCGTGAAAGCGTCACATGGTGGATCAGGCAAACAAGCACGCGCCATTATTGATGGTTTAGACGCAGACGTTGCAACGCTTGCGCTTGCGTACGACGTGGACCAGCTACATGAAAAAGGTAAGTTAATCCCTAAAGATTGGCAAAAACGCTTATCGCACAATAGCTCACCTTACACGTCAACCATTGTCCTGTTAGTGCGTAAAGGCAACCCTAAAGGCATTAAAGATTGGGACGACCTTGTAAAACCAGGAATTTCAGTCATTACGCCCAACCCTAAAACTTCAGGTGGCGCACGCTGGAACTACTTAGCGGCATGGGCATTTGCACAGAAAAAATTCGGCGGCGATGAAGCAAAAACTAAAGAGTTCGTTGGTAAATTGCTGAAAAACGTGCCGGTATTAGACACTGGCGCGCGCGGCTCAACCACAACATTTGTTGAGCGTGGCATTGGTGATGTGTTGCTTGCATGGGAAAACGAAGCATTTTTAGCGCAAAAAGAATTAGGCGTTGGCAAGTTTGAAATTATCGTGCCATCACTCTCGATTCTGGCTGAACCTCCAGTGACGGTAGTCGACAAATTTGCGAAGAAACACGGTACAGAAGCTGTAGCTAAAGGCTACTTGGACTACTTGTACACTGAAGAAGGCCAAGAAATTGCAGCTAAGAATTACTACCGCCCAACTTTAGAATCAGTGGCTAAGAAATATGAAAGTCAATTTCCAAAAGTCAATTTAATCAAAATTGATGATGCATTTGGCGGTTGGCAAAAAGCACAAAAAACGCACTTCTCTGACGGCGGTACTTTTGATCAGATCTATCAAAAGTAACTATTAATTCGCCTGCACTAAATGATATAAAGGATACAAAAATGACAGTACCAACCAACGCAACTTCACCAATTGAGCAACTAAGATTGCAACTGAAGGAGTCACTATTTTTAGATTTAGATGATTACGGCTTAGTTGAACAATCAACCGGTGAATTTAACAGTACGTTCTTAGGCGTTCAATTAAATACTGCATTTCAACCTATTTATGACATACAGGCAGGCGATTTAATTGGTCACGAAGCATTATTACGACCATCGCTTGGAGGCGAACTGACTAGCACGCCAGAGTTCGCCTTCACCTATGCCGAACAAACCGGCAAGCTAGTACAGTTTGATCGTGTAGCCAGAACCCTGCACGTATTAAACTTTAAACAAATTTATGCAGAAAACGGGCTGCTGTTTCTTAATGTGCATCCCAAGTTACTCGTTTCTGTGAATACGCATGGCAAAGTGTTCGAGCGCATACTGCACGCAAACTCAGTTCCAACGCATCGCGTCGTCATCGAAATTAAAGAAAGTGAAATAGAACAAGACAAACAACTGTCTGAAGCCATCGACAACTATCGTGACAGAGCCTATAAAATCTCTATTGATGGCTTTGGCGGCAAAAAGTCACATATCGACCGCTTGTGGAAACTCTCACCAGATTACGTCAAACTGGATTTAGGCATTATTCAGCAAGCCGAAGGCAATCATCGTGTGCAAAAAATATTGCCAGGCCTCATTAATTTAATTAATGACAGTGGCGCACAAACCATCATCACTGGCATTGAAACACAAGCTCAGCTGGATATCGCCATCGAGTCTGGCGGATTGTTTGTTCAAGGCTACTTCTTGGCAAAACCAGTGCACGCCAAAGCCTTACAACCTTCGTCTGCGCTTAACAAATTATCTTCACTACATAAAGCAGCTTAATCAAGCTCTTCGCCAACTGCACCGCCATACAAATAACAATTAGATATATAGAAATGCTTAAATATTATTTAATTGTTATTTAACTATCGGTTAAATTAACACGCATTCACAACACAGACTAAAACTATGGCAAAGCAAAAAAACATTCTCCCTGGCTTTAACCTATCACTAGGTTTTACGATATTTTACTTAAGCTTAATTGTGCTCATCCCCTTGTCTGCTGCCTTTATTAAGACCACAGAGCTAAGCATGCCAGAGTTTTGGGAAGTCATCACTGCACCACGTGTTGTTGCATCATATAAACTTACCTTTGGCGCATCGCTGGTAGGCGCATTGATTAATGCCGTTTTCGGTCTACTCACCGCATGGGTGCTAGTTCGCTATAAGTTTCCGGGCAAAAAGCTGATTGATGCCATCGTAGACTTACCATTTGCGTTACCAACAGCGGTTGCAGGCATTGCCCTCACCGCTGTTTATTCAGCCAATGGTTGGATTGGCGCATGGTTAGAGCCGCTAGGCATCAAAGTTGCATTCACACCAATCGGTGTGATTGTTGCGCTTACTTTTATTGGGTTACCTTTTGTGGTGCGTACAGTGCAGCCAGTGTTAGAAGACCTAGAGGCAGAAACCGAAGAAGCGGCAGCTAGCTTGGGGGCTAATCGTTGGCAGACCTTTGTCAAAATTATTTTCCCTGCTATTGGCCCAGCACTGCTCACTGGCTTTGCCCTAGCATTTGCACGTGCGATTGGTGAGTACGGCTCTGTCATCTTTATTGCGGGCAATATGCCAATGGTTTCAGAAATCACCCCGCTCATTATCATCACCAAACTAGAGCAATACGATTATGCAGGCGCAACAGCCGTCGCGGTGGTCATGCTTGTGATTTCATTCGTGCTGCTATTTGCCATTAACGGTTTGCAATGGTGGTCAAATCGCCAGCGCACAGCAGCAAACTAAATCGAATCATATTAATAACAATTAGATTAGGGCATTTATGTCAGCTACCGCCACAACACAATATAGCAGCTACCGCAACAAGGTTGCACGCAGCCGTGCCACGTCAGAGCCTGTATGGATTCGTTATTTATTAACCACCATTGCACTTACTTTTTTAACGCTGTTTCTATTTGTACCACTTGCGGCAGTATTTACTGAAGCATTACGCAAAGGCTTCGACACTTACATTACTGCACTAGTTGACCCAGACGCTTTGTCAGCAATTAAACTTACATTTATCGCCGCGCTGATCGCCGTTCCACTGAACTTGGTGTTTGGGGTTGCAGCGGCTTGGGCAATCACTAAATTTGAGTTCAAAGGTAAAAGCATCCTCATCACCTTGATTGATTTGCCATTTGCAGTTTCACCAGTGATTGCCGGCTTGATTTACGTACTTATTTTTGGCATACAAGGTTGGTTTGGGTCGGCATTGGTCGATAACGATATCAAAGTTATTTTCGCTATCCCAGGGATTGTACTGGCAACTATATTTGTTACCTTCCCATTTGTGGCTAGGGAGCTGATTCCATTAATGCAAGCACAAGGCAAAGATGAGGAAGAAGCGGGTTTGGTACTAGGCGCATCTGGCTGGCAGATTTTATGGCGCATCACACTGCCTAATGTGAAATGGGGTCTGTTATACGGTGTGATTCTTACTAACGCACGGGCAATGGGTGAGTTTGGCGCGGTCTCTGTCGTATCAGGCCATATTCGCGGCATGACCAATACCTTGCCACTACATGTAGAGATTCTGTACAACGAATATAACTACGCAGCAGCATTTGCCGTGGCATCTCTGCTCGCGTTACTGGCCTTAGTGACTTTAGCACTCAAAACTTTTATTGAGTGGCAGGTTGCCAGAAACGCAATTCAACATGAATCTGCCTAGCCTTCAAGTTAATCATTATCACTCGCACAACCATTATTTTGGAATACAACTATGAGTATAGAAATACGTAATATCAAAAAGAATTTTGGACAATTCAGCGCACTTAACGATGTAAGCTTAGATGTCCCTAGCGGTGAACTTGTTGCACTATTGGGCCCATCAGGTTGCGGTAAAACAACATTGCTACGCATTATTGCCGGCTTAGAAACGCCAGACTCAGGCAATATCTTATTTCATGGTAACGATGCTACAGAGCGTCAAGTGCAAGAACGTGAAGTTGGCTTTGTATTTCAGCACTATGCATTGTTTCGCCACATGACTGTGTTTGAAAATGTAGCATTTGGCTTACGAGTGCGGCCTAAGCATACTCGCCCATCAGATGCCGAGATCAAACGTCGCGTGCATGAGTTGCTTGAGCTCGTGCAGCTGGACTGGTTGGCCGATCGTTATCCACCGCAACTATCTGGCGGCCAACGCCAACGTATTGCTTTGGCACGCGCGTTAGCAGTAGAGCCTAAAGTATTGCTACTGGATGAGCCATTTGGTGCATTGGATGCCAAAGTGCGTAAAGAGCTACGTCGCTGGTTACGCCGCTTACATGATGAGCTACACATCACAAGCATCTTCGTTACGCATGACCAAGAAGAAGCCTTAGAGGTTGCAGACCGCGTAGTTGTGATCAATCGCGGTAAGATTGAACAAATCGGTACGCCACAAGAAGTGTACGACCACCCAGTATCACCTTTTGTTTATCAATTCTTAGGTAATGTAAATCAGTTTGATAGCCATATCCATCAGGGCTCTGCGCAGGTTGCAGGGGTGGATTTAAAGCTAGATGCACATGAGGACACGCAAAACACACCAGCACTGGCCTTCGTACGTCCGCATGACATTGAAATTTATAATACACAAAAAACTGACCGTATCGGCTTCGAGGCGATTGTTCGTTATGTAAATGCGGTTGGCCCGCTAGTAAAAGTAGAGCTAGAGCGTAATGACCATACTGAGCTAATTGAGGCAGAACTTACACAAGAGCGCTTCCGTGAACTGAAGCTGACACCAGCGCAACACGTACATGTCTACCCTAGAAATGTCCGTGTGTTTGCGGCATAACTGCAAAAATTAAGGTAGAAATTGTTAAGCAATACGATTTCTACCTTTTTCCTTCGCTTGATACAACTGCCTATCTACCGCGGCGATAAAATTGATTGCTTCATCGCTGTGTATAGGAATAATAGTACTAACGCCAATACTTACCGTTAACATTTGGCTCACCAAAGATTTTTCATGAGGAATCTGCGCTTTAAAAATCAAACTACGGCATCGCTCAGCAATCATTCTGGCCGCTTTATCATCTGTTTCAGGTAAGACAATAATAAACTCTTCACCGCCAAATCGTGCAAAAAAATCACGTGATCTAGTCGCGACTTTACTCAGCTCTTTCGCCACGCGTTTCAAGCACTCATCACCATGTATATGGCCATAGAAGTCGTTATATTGTTTAAAGTAATCAATATCTAACATCAGGAGTGAAAGTGGCTGATGGTTACGTTTAGCATTGGCCCATTCAACCTCCATTACTGAATCAAACATGCGACGATTATATACACCAGTCAGCGCATCTTTAAATGAGAGCTCTTCTAGCTCTTTTTGCAGCACAATCAGTTTCTGCTCAGTATTTTTACGCTCAGTAATATCAAACATAAAGCCGATGAGCGCTTCCACCTCACCCTGTGCGTTGCGCACTACATGCACCACATCACGGATCCATACATACTCGCCATTTTTTGTCAGCGCTCGATAGTCTGCCTCATGATCAGTACCAGACTTAGACTGCGCTACGCAATAGTCAACCACCCAAGCCCTGTCTTCAGGATGCATTCTTGAAGCCCAATCCTCTACCGTTACCCAGCTAGCTGGTGACCAGCCCAGCAATTGTTCAATTTGCGGCCCAATATAAGAAAACTGTAGCGTGCTCCAATCTATTTTCCAAGGAATGGCTTTAGTTGACTCCAACAATGTCTTATAGACAGCGTTGTCAGCATCAAGGTAGTCGTTAGAAGTCGTCATTGGTTATCCAGTATCAATTCAGAATAAATGTGCGTGTAAGTAATGCTAATGAAGCAACAAAATTACTAACAATTTGTAATTTTTTTAGAATTAAGAGAAACAATTCAATCACTTGCAATATTAGCATAGAACGCTTAATAGCAAAGATTAAGAGGGAACATGACAACCAGCAAGCGAGAACTAAAGGAAATGGTGGTAGAACAACTTAAGATCACGCCGCGTAGAGGCACCAATCAGCGGCAAAGCTGTTGCAATAGATAGATGCGATAGAGTAAAAGAGGATGGAAACTAGGGCATATCGGTAAAGCGCAACGTTAGCGCTGCAGATGGCAAGCATAATACGCAACGTACAGACGTAAAAAAACCCCACTACTTTCGTAATGGGGTTTTTGGTATAAATAGCTTGGCAGTGACCTACTTTCGCATGCAAGGAGCATACTATCATTGGCGCTGGTTCGTTTCACGGCCCTGTTCGAGATGGGAAGGGGTGGTTCCAAACCGCTATGGCCGCCAAG